>Ga0164304_10000002_pt1 | contig 548701 bp, 401 predicted proteins | sample Whisoiple_217_MG_FD_110216 | JGI IMG/M metagenome (GOLD analysis project Ga0164304, IMG submission 110216) | Soil microbial communities amended with pyrogenic organic matter from upstate New York, USA - Whitman soil sample_217_MG | ecosystem: Environmental > Terrestrial > Soil > Agricultural...
TAGCCGTGCCATTGTTGGCCCAGTTGCCGTTCACCTGCAGCGTGGCCGTACTGCCCAGCGTCAGGCTGGCGCCGGCTACCACCGTCACGTCATTGGCCGGGTAGGTACCGGCGGTCAGGCTGGGGTAGCGGGGCATGCCGGCCGGCACCATCGCGCTGATGGTAGCCGAGGGCAATACGCCGTAGCTCCAGTTGCGGCAGTCGGTCCAGTCGGTGCTGGTGTTGCCGCTCCAGGTCGTCGTCGTCAGTACCGGCACGCTTACGTTCACCGTAGCCGTGGTCGTGCTGGAGTTACCCGAAGCATCCGACACGGTCATAGTAACCGTTTGGGCACCCGTGCCCAGAGCCGGCACCATGCCGGGGCCTACGTAAGCCGTAGCGGCCGTGATGCTGTTGAGCGTCGCCGTGCCACCGAACGAGCCGCGGTTGGTCAGCGTAGTGCTGCCGGCCACTTCGTTCATGTCGTAGTAAGCCAGCAGCCCGGCGGTGTTACCGGCCAGCGACTTGTCCTTGTAGAGGCTAATTTCCGCAGCCGTACGGGCCACGCTCCACACGCGCACTTCGTCGAGCAAGCCCCGCAGGTAGGGGTCCTGGCCGTACTGCGAGCGACCCAGCCAGTTGTTGGGCAGGTTGCCCAAGGCGGCGGCCGTCAGCGTCATGTTGGTGTTGCTGCCAATGGCCACACCATCAAGGTAGATGGTACCCACCACGGTGCTGCCTGTGCCGGTGCGCTTCAGCGTCACGGCTACGTGGTGCCAGCCCGTGGGCATCACCGTGTTGGTGGTGATGCGCTGCTCAGCCGGGTTGCCGCCGGTGGAGATGGCAAAGGCAATCCGTTCGTCGAAGCCCGTGCCCCAGCCCGAGCGGGGCGTCAGCATCATGTAGGTGTTGGTGCCGCTGCCGAAGTCGAAGATGCGGGTCCAGCGGCCGTTGTCGGTGTAGTTGTACCAGCTCTCGAAGGTGAAGTCCTGAGCCGAGGCGGTCAGGTTGGCCGGCAGGGCTGCGTAGCCGTTGCCGGTACCCAGGTCCAGGGCCGCGCTGGCGGCGCAGTTACCGAAGGCCGAAGCCGACAGGGCCACGTTGGTCACCGCACAGTTGTCGGTGCTGCTGTTGTTCACCATGGTGGGCGACACATAAGCCCGGCCGGTAGCGTCTACCGCCACGTTCACCGTCTGCGCAATGGCCGTGGGGGCCAGGGCATCGGTTACGGTCACGTTGGCCGCGGTGCGGGTCGTATTGCTGTTGGCATCGGTTACGCTCAGCACCGTCATCGGCGTCGAGTACGCCACGCCCGGGGTTACCCAGGTGGGCGTGCCAAACAGCGAAGCGGCCGCGCCGTTACCCAGAAAGTCAGCCGTGGTGGTGCCGCTGCCTTCGCTCATGGCGTAGCGAGCCACCAGGCCCGACAGCGAAGTCGGGTTGGTGCGGGCCGCGCTCTGCGTAATCTCGGCTGCCGTCAGCTCACGGTTCCATACGCGCACCTCGTCGAGCTGTCCGTTGAAGAACTCGCCGTTGATGGGCGCCAGGCTCTGGGCCATGCGGAAGGTGGTACCGATGGTGTTATAGGCTTTGGCCGCACTGTTTACCAGGACGCCGTTCACGTACATGCGCAGCGTAGTGCCGTCGTAAGTGGCAGCCAGGTGGCTCCACGTGTTCAGCGGCAGCGCCGGTCCAGCGCTGAGGTCATTGTTCTGCCCTACGTAGTACATAGCTCCCCCCACAATGGAGAGGCCCGAGCGCTGGCTGGTGTTGGTAGTACCGTAGTTAAAGAGAGCCGCGCTTTGGCCGCCCGCCGCAGGATATACCCAGGCTTCGAGCGTGCGGGCCGCACTGCCCTGGGGCAGCAGCGGGTGCGTGCCCTGGGCGTACTGGGTAGTGCCGTTGAAGCTCAGGGCCGGGTTGGTGGCCGCGGAGGGCAGCACATCGGCGCAGGTGAAGCTCGAGGGCGATACGCTCAGCGTCAGGCTGGCCGCGGCCGTGCAGTTGTCGCTGCCGCTAACGTACACCTGCGCGGCGGTGATGGTAGCCGTGCCGGCCGCATTCAGCGGAGCCGTTACGTTCTGGGCCACCACCGTCGGAGCGGTGTTATCCACTACCGTTACGTTGGCGGCAGAGCGGGAGATGTTACCACTGGCGTCGGTCACGCTCAGCACCGTCATCGGGCTCGTGTAAGCCACGCCCGGAGTCACCCAGGTCGGGCTGCCTACCAGCGTGCCGGCTGCCCCGTTGCCGAGGAAGTCGGCCGTGGTGCTGCCGCTGCCTTCGCTCATGGCGTAGCGCACTACCAGCCCGGCCAGCGAGCTGGGGTTGTTGCGTGCGGCGCTGCTGCTCACCTCAGCCGCCGTCAGGGCGCGGTTCCACACGCGCACCTCGTCGATGGCGCCGGGGAAGTACTCGCCGTTGTTGGTCGAGCCGATGCGCAGGTTGCTGGCGTTGGGCACAGCGTGGCCCGTGGGGTTGTCGGCCGCTACCTGGGTGCCGTCAACGTAGATGCGGCGGGTGGTGCCGTCGAAGGAGGCCACCACGTGGTGCCAGGCGCCCACCAGGCTCCCAGTGCTAGCGTCCAGGTCGTTGGCCCACCAGTAGTGGCGCAGGCCGCTGGGCGACAGGCGCAGGGCCGTCACTTGGCTGGTGGCGCCATAGTTACCCCAGCCGATGATGCCGTACTGGCCCATAGCCGTGGGCTTAATCCAGGCTTCTACCGTGTAGGCGCCGTTGCCTACGGGCACGGGCGTGGTAGCTGGCAAGCTCACGTACTGGTTGGTACCGTTAAAGCTCAGGGCCGTATTCGTAGCAGCCGCGGGCGTAACATCGGCACAGGTGAAGCTCGAAGGCGCCACGCTCATGGTGAGGCTGGCAGCGGCCGTGCAGTTGTCGGAGCTGCCGTTGTTGACCTGGGCAGCGGTCACGGTGGCCGTGCCGCTGGCGTTCAGGTTCACGGTCACGTTCTGGGCCACGGCCGTGGGCAGCTGCGTGTCGTTCACCGTCACGGTGAAGGTGCTCGTGCTGGCATTGCCGTTGGCATCCGTCGCCGTGGCCGTCACGTTGGTGGTGCCCACGGGGAAGAACGAGCCCGAAGCCGGGCTGTACGTCACGGTCGGGGTACCGCCGCAATTGTCGGTGACCGTCTGCGTGCCGGTCAGGGTCACGTTGGCGCCGCACTGGTTAGTGGTGTTACTCACCACCACCGGCGTGCCCACGGTGGCCGAGGCCGAGCCGCGCACGAAGATGCGGTGCACGGTGCTGTTGGCGCCGTTGCCGGGATAGTCGTCTACTTCCCAACGGTTGCCCAGGCCCTTAATGCCCCAGTGGTAGGTACCCGAGAGCCAGAAGGGGAATTCCGTCATGGCCAGGTCGCCTTGGCTGGTGTAGAAGCTGGAGGCAGCGGCGGGAATGTTAGCCGTGTGGCCAGGCAGAGCGGTAAAGCTGCCAGCGATGCCGTTCATCGAGCCCGTGCCGGTCTTGAAGTAGCTCAGCGTGCCGGCGTGGCTCGTCTTGAAGTGAATCACCCGGCTGTGGGCCGAGGTCTGGGCATAGAAGCGCACTTCCTGCGGGTTCAGCGTGCTCACCAGCGCCGGAGCGGCATGGCCCCAGGCCGTGGTCGAGGCACTCTCGTCCGTACCCAGCGCAGCGCTGGTCTGCACAGGCAGGTTGGTGGTACGCACGCTCAAAGCGGGGTTGGTGCCGCCCTGGTGCACGTAGTTGAGGATTTCCACCCAGCCGCCGCCGTCCGTGGTGCCGTCCACGTAGCCCTGGAACGTGTTGCCGCCAATCGTGAACCAGTACATGCCCGTGGCGTAGCCCTTGGCACAGTTCAGGTTGGTGAAGGGCGAGGCCGAAGTACCCGCCCCGCAAGCGGCAAACGCCGGCGCCAGGTTATCTACCACGGTTACGGTAGCCGTGCCGGTGTTGCTATTGCCATTGGCATCAGTCACAGTCAATGTCACCGTGTTCGGGCCAGCATTAGCACAGGTGAAGCTCGAGGGCGACACGCTCAGCGTCAGGCTGCCGGCAGCAGTGCAGTTGTCGCTGCTGCCGTTGTTGACCTGAGCCCCCGTCACTGTGGCCGTGCCACTAGCGTTCAGGCTCACCGTCACGTTCTGCGTCACCACCGTCGGGGCAATGTTGTCCACTACGGTAATGGTGGCACTAGCTGTGGCGCTGCCACCATAGCCGTCCGTCACGTACAAGGTCACCGGGTTGGCACCGATGTTGGCGCAGGTGAAGGTTACGTTGCTGGAGCTGGTTTGGCGCAGGCTCAGGTTGTCGATGGCAATGTCCACATCCGAGCCGTTGATTTCCCCGCGGAAGCGGATGGTCTGGCTGGCGGCCGTGGCCGTGAAGCTGTAGCTAAACGCCGTCCAGGTCTGGCCGGGGCTGGTCAGGGTCGTGGCCTGGGTGCCGTTGATGTCAATGGCGAAGGCCGTCGTCCCGACGTTATTGGTGTAGTAGGCACGGTAGTCACCGCGGATGATATAGTTCGCCCCAACCGTCAGGCCGCTTACGGTCTGGCTCAGGCTGGGGTCGGAGCCGGCTTGGCCCGAGTCGTTGAGGATGAACATGCCGCCGGGGTTGCCGTTGGTCGAGCGCCAGCCGCCGCTGCCGTCAATCACGGCCGGCGTCCAGCCATTGGCATTGGAGGTGAAGTCGCCGTTCGTAAACCGCTCCACGGTGCTGGCTACGCCCAGGCTCACGGCGCCGCAGGTCGAGCTGCTGCCGTTATCCACCTGCGCGGCCGTTACCGTTACCGAGCCGGCGGCGTCCAGATTCACCGTCAGGTTCTGGGCTACAGCCGTTACCACGCAGGGCGTGCGCGTTACGGTTACGGTGTAGGTAGTGGCCGTGCCACCGCCCACCGGGCTCACCACCACCGTGATGGTGTTGGTACCGGGGTTCAGGGCAATGCTGCCCGAGGCGGTGCCGCTGGTCACGGCCGTGCCGTTCACCGTAATGGTGCCGCCCGTCGTCTGGGCATTGGTCGGCGTCACGGTGGTGCTGGTCGTGGTGCCAGGCACGGTCAGCGTGTAGCTCAGTGTGCCGGGGGCAAACACCGGGCTGATAGCCCCGGCGCTCAGCACGAGGTTGCTCAGCGAGGGCGTCACAGTGAAGGCGCGGGTTAGCGTTTGCGAGCAGGGCAGGCTTACGGATACGTTGCCGCTGCTGGTAGCCCCGGCCGGCACCACGAAGGTGAAGCTGGTGGCCGTGAGGCTGGAGATAGTAGCCGTGGCACCATTTACCGTCAGGGCTGTGGCCCCGCTCAGGTTGGTACCGTTCACCGTCACCGTCGCGCCCACGCGGGCGGCGGCCGGGCTTAGGCTGCTGATGGTGGCCGTGGGCGGCGCCGTTACGGTTACCAGAGCCGTCTGCGTGGTCGTGTTGCTATTGGCATCAGTCAGCGTCACCGTTACGGTGTTGTCGCCCACTTCGGCGCAGGTGAAGCTGCTCGGCGTCACCGAAGCCGTTACCGTGCCGCCGCAGTTGTCGGTGGCGTTGCCGGCGTACACCTGCGCGGCCGTCAGCGTGCCCGTGCCGTTGGCGGCCAGGGCCACCGTAGCCGGCTTGGTGAAGCTGCCGTTGGGCACCAGGATGTAGATGGTCTTCACCGTGTAGGTGTTGGCCGTCTGCTGGAAGGTCCAGTCGGGGTTGCCCGAGCTGCCTGTATTGTTGCCAATGCCCAGCTCACCTACTTGGTTGTTGATACCCCAGTTGTTGTAGGCAAACACGGTCTGGGCAGCCGTCACGTTGTGCACCTGGAACGAGCCATGGCCGCCGGTGTTGAGCTGTACCTGGTCGCCGAAGTCGTAGGTGGTGCCGCTCGCCCCCGACACATTGTCAATGTTGGTGGCCGCGTAGTTCCAGGGCCATATTTCTACCCGTCCATCCCCTACGTTGGTGCCAGTGGTTACTCCGGCTCCGGTGCTGCTGAACACATTCAGCCCCGTCACGGGCCGGCTCCACACCACATTGTTCTGGGTCGGGTGCGGCACACCCAGCTGGGTGAGCGTGGTAGCGAAGTTGTTCATCGACGCCCACACCCACTTGGTGCCGGTGCCGTTGGTCAGCTCCATGTAGTAGGCCACCCGGTTCGGACGCGGAATGCTCGCGCCGGAGTTATTCACAGCGTAAGGCACCGAAGCCTGGTTGTTAAACTGCGCTACGTTGGGGATATTGAGCTGGTAAAGCACGCCGTAGCCGGCCGCTTCGGGCACGTTGGCTACGGCAGCGGCCGGGGCAGCCGGCAGTGCGCTCGGGGCGCTGGGAGCCTGCGTGTCGTTCACCGTCACGGTAAAGGTACAGGTAGCATTCGGAGCGCAGCCGTTGGCGGCCGTGATGGTGACCGTGGTAGTACCAACGTTGAAGGTTGCGCCCGAACCCGTGCCCGATCCGCTACCCGTCGTGGCGCCGGTGAAGGCATACGTAAAGGTAGAGGCGGGGGAGCCCGATGCGCTGGCCGTGTAAGTCACCACAGCCGAGCAGGCATCATTGGCGGCGGGTGCCGTCTGGTTGATAGGGCAGCTGGTGAAGGCAGGGGCCGAGTTGATGATTGCCGTAACAGGCGTGCGCGTGCTTTCGCAAGAGCCATTGGCCGGGGCGTTGAGAACGCTCACGTAGTAAGTGGTGTTAGTGCTCAGCGAAGGCGTATTGTAGGTGCTACCCGTTGCGCCACTGATGGCCGTGCCACCGCTGGCCACCGTATACCAGGCATAAGAGCCGCCGGAGGGGGCGCCGCTGGCCGTTAGCGTTACCGAGCCCGCGCCGCAACGGCTTACGTCGGCCGCGGCGGGTGCCGAAGGAATGGCGTTGATGGTAACCGTCTGGGTGGCTGTGTTGGAGCAGGCCCCGTCGCTCACCGTCACCGTGTAAGTAGTAGTCGCGCCCGGAGTCGCAGTTACGGTAGCCGTATTGGTCGCGCTGAGGCCGGTGCTGGGAGACCAGCTGTAGGTATAGCCAATAGTTACCAGGTAATCTTCCGTTTCACCCCAGTCATAGGTGCCGCAGGGCTGGGGCTGACCGGATACTGCCGGGGTTTCCTGCATGGTTACGCGCATGCGGGTAGTGCCGGTGGCAGTTCCCGCTGGAATGGTTACGCTGCCCGTCAGCGGAATATCATTGTTGAAGCGGCCATTGTACACCCGCTCGCCAGCATCGCTGAAGTCACCGTCAAAGTTGTAGTCGATGAATACGGCGATGTAGCTGGCGAAGAACCCTCCGCTCGACACATAGCTTAGGCTAAGCGGGTAGGTATTCCCTGCCTGCACCAGGGCCGGCGTCACGGTCGACGTGAAGTCGGAGTAGCTGTTACGCTGCGTGTTGTTGTTGTAAGTGGGGAACGGGTTGCCGTTATTGATGCCAGCAAACGTCACGTTGCCTATATCCTGGTCGTGCACATTTGAGGGAGCCGAAGCACAGTAACCGCTGGGCGTAGCAGAGGGTACCGGACCCGCGGGGTTGGCCGTCAGGTTTACCGTCCCGCCTGGGCACAGGCTGGTGGCGCCGCTGGGCGTAATGCTGACAGTGGGGATGGGCGTGATGGTAGCCGTAACCAGCGAACGCGGGCCAACGCAGCTGCCGTTGGCGGCACTGTTAACTGCGCTCACGTAGTAGAACGTAGTCGCGCTGAGGCTAGGCGTGGTGTAGGTGGCCGACGTAGCTCCGGCAATGGCCGTGCCGCCGCTGGCTACCGTATACCAGGCATAAGAGCCACCAGAGGGGGCGCCGCTGGCCGTCAGCGTTACCGAGCCCGTGCCGCAACGGCTTGCGTTGGTAACCGTCGGAGCAGCCGGCGTAGGCTGAACCGTCACGTTCTGAGTGCAGGTAGCCGTCAGGCCGCTGGCGTCCGTAGCGGTCCAGGTCACTACGGTGGTACCCACGGGGAAGGGGCTGGGAGCGTTGTTCGTTATCGAAGCTACCGAGCAGTTGTCAGTGGCCGTAGGCGTGCCCAGGCTCGGGGAGGTAGAGCACGTTGAGGTAATTGCAGCCGGGCAGGAGGTAATAACCGGGGCCTGGGTGTCTTTCACCGTGACGGCGAAGATACTGGTGCTGGAATTGCCCGCGGCGTCGGTAGCCGTGGCCGTCACGTTGGTGGTGCCCACGTTGAAGAACGAGCCCGAGGCCGGGCTGAATGTCACCGTAGCGCTGCAGTTGTCGGTCACCGTTTGGGTACCGGTCAGCGTCACGTTGGCCCCGCACTGACCCGTCGTGTTGTTGGCTACGACTGGCGTACCGGTGGCCGCCGAGGTGCTGCCCCGCACGAAGATGCGGTGAATGGTGCTGTTGGCCGAGTTGTTGGGGAAGTCGTCCATTTCCCAGCGGCTGCCCGCCCCACGAATGCCCCAATGGTTGGTGGACCCACGGTAAATGGGAAACTCCGTGGCCGCAATAGTACCTTGGTTGGAGTAGTAGGCGTCGGCTGACGCCGGCAGGTTAGCGGTGTGGCCGGCCAGGGCCGTGAAGGTCCCGGCCGCGCCGAGGTTGCTCATCGAGCCGGTGCCGGTTTTCAGGTAGCTCAGTACCGAAGCCAGCGTCGTCTTGAAGTGAATCACGCGCGTGTGGGCCGAGGTCTGGCCGTAGAAGCGCACTTCCTGCGGATTGAGGCTGCTGACCAGCGCCGGGGCCGCGTGGCCCCAGGCCGTGGCCGAAGCGCTTTCGTTGGCGCCCAGCACGGCTGCGGTCTGCACCGGCAGCGAGGTGGTGCGTGCATTCAGGGCGGGGTTGGTGCCGCCGGCGTGCACGTAGTTGAGGATTTCCACCCAGCCCCCGCCGTCGGTCGTACCGTCGACATAGCCTTGGAAGGTATTGCCTCCGATGTTAAACCAGTACGTGCCCGTGGCCACGCCGGTCAGGCAGCTCAGGTTGGTGAAGGGGTTACCCGCCGTGCCTGTGCCGCAGACGGCGAACACCGGCGCTTGCGTGTCGTTCACCGTCACGTTAAAGGTGCTGGTGCTGCTGTTGCCGTTGGCGTCGGTGGCCGTAGCCGTCACCGGCGTTGTACCCACGCTGAAGAACGAGCCCGAGGCCGGGCTGAACGTCACTGTCGGGGCAGCCGTGCAGTTGTCGCTTACGGCTTGCGTGCCGGCCAGCGTCACGTTGGCCCCGCACTGGCCCGCGGCAGCACTGGCTACCACCGGTGTGCCAGGCGTAGCGGTAGCGCTGCCCCGCACGAAGATGCGGTGCACGGTGCTGTTGGCCGAGTTGTTGGGGAAGTCATCCACTTCCCAGCGGTTGCCATTGCCCTGGATGCCCCAATGGTAGGTACCTGAGAGCCAGAAGGGGAACCGGGTCATGGCCAGGTTGCCTTCATTAAAGTAGAAGTCTACGGCCTGGGCCGGGATGTTGGCCGTGTGCCCGGGCAGGGCCGTGAAGCTGGTGTTGATGCCGCTCGTGTTGCCCGTGCCGGTCTTGAAGTAGGTCAGTGTGCCAGCGTGGGTGGTTTTGAAGTGAATCACGCGGCTGTGAGCCGAGGTCTGGGCGTAGAAGCGCAGTTCCTGCGGGTTCAGCGCCGCTACCAGCGCCGGGGCGGCGTGGCCCCAGGCCGCGCTGCCGCTTTCATTGGCGCCGAGCACGGCGCTGGTCTGCACCGGCAGGTCGGTGGTGCGCACGTTCAGAGTGGGGTTGGTGCCGCCAGCGTGGACGTAGTTCAGGATTTCCACCCAGCCCCCGCCATCGGTCGTGCCGTCCACGTAGCCCTGGAAGGTGTTGCCGCCAATCGTGAACCAGTACGTGCCCGTGGCCACCGCCTTGGCACAGTTCAGGTTCGTGAAGGGTGAGGCCGAGGTGCCGTCCCCGCAGGCCGTGAATACCGGCGCCGTGTTGTCAACTACCGTAATGGTTGCGGTGGCGGTGCTGAAGTTGCCATTGGCATCCGTCACCGTCAGCGTCACGTTGTTGGAGCCGAGGTTGGCACAGGTGTAGCTGAGCTGGGTAACCGGGCTGCCGAAGGTGTAGGTGGCCTGCACCGCCAGGCGCTTGCCGGTAAACAGGCAGGGGTCGCCGAACACGCCGTTGTTGGCCGGAATGTTGATGGTGCCGCCGTTGCCGAGCAGGTAGCCTTCTACTACGCTCTTGCTGTTGCTGCCGTGGCAGGTGCCATAGGTGAAGCTGCCGGCGCTGCCGTTGGGCGTGCCGTAGCTGGCAAAGGTTACGGCCGTGAAGGTAGCGCCCGCCGGAGCCGTCAGGCTCAGCGTGCCGCCTTCGTTCACGATGGCCCCCACGGTGCCCTGCGTCTGGAAGCCGTAGCTTACCGGCGCGCAGGTCGAGGAACTGCCGTTGTTGACGCTGGTGGCCGGCACGCTCACGGTGCCGGTGGCGCCCAGCGCAACCGTGATGTTCTGGGCCACGGCCGTCACGGCGCAGTTGCGGGTCACAGTGACAACGTACGCAGTCTGGCTCGTGCCATCCTGGGCCGTTACCAAGATGTTGATGTTGTTAGCCCCAATGCTGAGCGGAATGCTGGCCGAGGCCGTGCCGCTGGTCACGGCCGTGCCGTTCACCGTCACGGTGGCATTGGCCTGGGTAACAGTCGGCGTCACGGTGGTGCTGGTGCCGGTCGTGCTCACGCTGTAAACAAAGGTGCCCGAGGCGAAGGCCGGGCTCAGGGCGCCGGCGCTCAGCACGAGGTTGCTCAGCGTGCTCACGTTGGAGGGCGTGGTCACGGTGATGGTGTTGGAGCTGGCGCCCTGGCCGGTGACGGAGGTCTTGTCGGCCCGCACGCGGTAGTAGTAGGTCGTGCTCGGCGTCAGGCCCGTAATGGCCTGGCTGGTGCCGCTGGCGGCCGTGAAGGGCGAGCCCGCAATCACCGTGGCGAAGGTGCTGGAGGTCGACACGTCAATGCGGTAGCCGTTGTCGACGGTGCCGATAACCGGGGCCGTCCAGTTGGTGGTGAAGCCCGTGGCCGTTACAGCCGTGGCGGCCGTGGCCGTGGGCCGCACCATGGCGTAGCTCTCCACCCAGTTCGAGGTCGAGTTGCCGTTGCTCAGGTTAAAGGCGGTCAGCGTAGCGGCGTAGGTGCCGCTGCGGTCGTAGAGGGTGGTCAGGCCGGCGTTGTTGCCACTGGGCGTGCCCTGGTCGAAGTTGAAGTACGCCACCAGGCCGGGGGAGGTGCTGGTGCTTACCATGTCGGCTTGTATCTGGGCCGCTGTCAGGGCCTGGCTGTGAATGCGCAGCTCGTCGATGCTGCCGTTCCACAGGGGAAAGGTGGGGCGGTTGCCAATGTACACCGGGCTGCCTCCGGTCGGGATGGTAGCCGTCACCGTCCGGCTGTTCTCCTGCACGCCATCAACGTACATGCGCAGGGTCGTGCCGTCGTAAGTGCCGGCTACGTGGTGCCAGCGGCCGTCGGCCAGGTTGGTGGTGCCGTAAAGCCAGCCCCCGCTCCCGGTCGAGACGTTGTTGAGGTAGAACGACAGACGGCCAGGGGCCGCGCCAGCCCCGTTCAGGGCCAGATACCAGGAGTTTTCGGCCTTGGTCGTGATGTACTGCTCGGTCGTCACCGTGGTGCGTACCCAGGCTTCGAGCGTAATGGCCGTGGTCAGGCTGAAGGCCGGGTTGTTCGGAATGGCCACTAAGTCGCCCACGCCGTCAAATGCCAGCGCATTGCCCGGCGCTACCATCACCGTGAAGGGGCTGCTCACCGTCTGCGAGCAGGGCATGTTCACCACCACGTTGCCGCTGCCAGTGGCAGTGGCCGGCACCACGAAGGTGAAGCTGGTGGCCGTCAGGTTCGAAATGGTGGCGGCCACGCCGTTCACCGTCAGGCCCGTGGCGGCGCTCAGGTTGGTGCCCGTCACGGTCACCACGGCGCCGGCCCCGGCCGAGGCGGGGTTCAGGCTGGTGATAGTGGCGGCGGGGGGAGCAATTACGCTTACCAGAGCCGTGCCCGTGCTGCTGTTGCCGTTGGCGTCGCTCACGGTCAGCGTTACGGTGGTGCCGGTGCCGCCGGTGATGGGGGCCGTCGAGGCTACCCAGGCCGTGGCCGTGGCCATGTTCGTGAGCGTACCGGTGCGGCCGTTGCCGCTCACGTCGGCCAAGGTGCCGGAGTTCGGGCCGTTCTCGAAGTTGTAGTAAGCCAGCAGCCCGGCTTCGTTGCCGGCCAGGGTTACGTCCTTGGTAGCGGCAATCTGGGCGGCCGAGCGGGCCGAGTTCCAGATGCGCACCTCGTCGATGAGGCCGTCGAAATTACAGCCGTTGCCGTGGGCACCAATCTGTATCAGCCCCCCGGTGTAAGTCGGGGCGGCGGTGTTGGTGGCCACCAGCGTCCCGTTGCGGTAGAGGCGCATGGTGCTGGTGGGCTGGTCGTAGGTTACGGCCACGTGAATCCAGGTATTGAGCGGGAAAGCACCGCTGGGGTCCTGCACGGTGCCGTACGCGTTGCTGTTGCCGGCCTGCAGGTTGCCTTGCAGCCAGAGCTGGTGCTGGTTGTTCGCCGACAGGATGTTGCGGCAGCTGTTGGCGTTGGCATATACCCAAGCTTCCTTGGTGTAGGAGCCCCCGGTCAGAATGTTGCCGCCGCCCAGGTTTACGTAGTCATTGTTGCCATCGAAGTCCAAAGCGTATTGGTTCGCCGTCCGGGCAGTAGCGTTGGCGCAGGTGAAGCTCGAGGGCGACACGCTTAAGGTCAAGTTGCCGGCGGTGGTGCAGTTGTCGCTGCTGCCGTTGTTCACTTGCGCTGCGGTGATGCTGGCCGTACCGGCCGCGCTCAGCTGCACGCTGATGTTCTGCGTCACCACCGTCGGGGCCAGGTTGTCCTGTACGGTTACGCTGGCTGCGGCGCGGCTGGTGTTGCCATTGGCGTCGCTCACTGTCAGCACGGTCATGGGAGTGGAATAGGCAATGCCCGGGGTCGTCCAGGTCGGGGCATTGACCAGGGTACCGCTTCCCCCATTACCCAGGAACTCGGCGGTGGTCGTGCCGCTGCCCTCGTTCAGGGCGTAGCGCACGACCAGCCCGGCCAGGGAAGTCGGGTTGACTTTGCCGGCGCTGCTGCTCACTTCAGCAGCTGTCAGGGCCCGGTTCCACACCCGCACCTCGTCGATGCTGCCGGGGAAGTACTCGCCGCCGCAGGAAGTCGGGCAGGTTGAAGCAATGCGTAGGTTGTTGGCATTGGGCACGGCGTGGCCCGCAGGGTTATCAGCGGCAACCTGCGTGCCGTCGAGGTAGAGGCGGCGGGTGGTGCCGTCGAAGGAGGCCACCACATGGTGCCAGGCGCCGACCAGGCTGCCCACGTTGGCGCCCAGGTCGTTGTTCCACCAGTAGTGGTGAATGCCGCCGGGGCTCAGGCGCAGGGCCGTCACTTGGCTGTTGGTGCCGTAGTTGCCCCAGCCAATAATGCCGTACACACCCATTTGGTTGGGCTTAATCCAGGCCTCAATGGTGTAGGCGCTGTTGCCCACCGGCACGGGCGTGGTAGCTGGCAAGCTTACGTACTGGTTGGTGCCGTTGAAGCTCAGCGCCGGATTCGTAGCCGACGAAGGCGTCACGTCCGCACAAGTGAAGCTCGCGGGCGACACGCTCGTCGTTATAGGGGTGCAGTTTGAGGAGCTGCCGTTGTTGACCTGAGCCGCTGTGATAGTAGCCGTGCCGCCGGCGTTCAAGGTAGTAGTTACGTTCTGGGCTACGGCGGTGGTGCTGCAGCTCAACGTGGTGGTGCTGATAGTACTGGAGTAAGCGCCCTGGCCGGTGACGGAGGTCTTGTCGGCCCGCACGCGGTAGTAATAGGTCGTGCTCGCTGCCAGGCCGGTGATGCTCCGGCTGGTGGTGCCACCTGGCACCGTAAAGGGCGAGCCGGTAATGGGAGCCGTGAACGTGTTGTCGGTCGATACGTCCAGAATATAGTTGGTCACCGTGCCCACGGCCGGCGCCGTCCAGTCGGCCGTGAAGCTGTTGCCCGTGACGCTTAAGGCCGCCGTGGCGGTGGGAAGCACCATGGCGTAGCTTTCCACCCAGTTCGAGGTGGTGTTGCCGCTGCTCAGGGCAAAGCCGTTGAGCGCAGCGGTGCTGCCGCCGGCCTGGTCATAAAGGGTTGTTACGCCGGAGTTGTTGCCGCTGGCAATGCCCTGGTCGAAATCGAAGTAGGTAGCCAGGCTGGCCGGCACGGCCGAGTTGGTGCTTGCCATGTCGGCCTGTATCTGGGCCTGCGTCAGGGTAGTGGTATACATGCGCACCTCGTCGAGGCGGCCGTTGAAGTAGCGCTGGGGAGCACCAGAAAACCAGCCGCCCAGGCTATAAGCTAGCGCGCCGATGTTGATGGCTGTGGTATAGGTTCCCGAGGCATTCAACTGGCCGTTGACGTAAAACCGGACGGTGCGGGCCGAAGCCGAGTACACCACAGCCACGTGCGACCAGCGCCCGGTGGGCAGCGCCGAGGTCGATATCATATCCGTCGGATTGTTGCCGTTGACGCTAAAGCCGAGGTTGTTGTTGTAGAACTGGCAGTGCATGGCCCCGGTCGGGAAGTTGTCGGCCATCACGAGGGCGTCGAGGCTGCCGCTGAAGGCCGCCGGGTTTACCCATGCTTCCAGCGTGAACTCGCCGGTAGCGGGCAAGGTGCCGTTGCTGTGCACGTAGTCGCCGCCGTCGAAGGCCAGGGCATTGCCCGGCGCGGCGGCTACGGTGAAGGAGCTGAAGGTGTACTGGGCGAAGGCGCCGTTGTTAGGCGGCTGCACTGTGCCCAGAGAGGTGCCGTTCACCAGCACGCCTAGGGTTTGGTTGTTGGTGCCGGAGCAGCAGTTGCGTTGCGCCGCATACATGCGCACGTAATACGTGCCCGGCGCCAAATTGAGCGTTTGCTGCAGGAAGCCGCTGGTTTGGACGATGGCCCCGGCCGTACCTTCCGGCGCTGTGGGGTTGCCAAAGCCACTCCCGTTGCGGGCAATGCCGGAGTTTCCGTTGAAAATCCAGGACGCTCCGCTGGGGCTGTAGACGAAGTTACCCGCCGCAATGGTCGGCGACGCCGTTTCGAACCCGGCATTTGCCACAGCAGTGCCCATCACCAGGTTGTCGGACGTGCGTACAATCTCTACCCGGTCCACAAAGGCGGTGTTGTCGCCCCCGCTGGTGTTGAGGCCCTGAATAACCAGGGTGGGTTTGGCCGCCTGCGTCAGCAGGGGTAGCGCGCTCAGCAGCAGCAACCATAGCCACCTACTTGCAGAAAAAAGGGTCGAAGACCTGCCCTTGGGCGGAGCCTGCCTTCGCGGAGTAGAGTAAGGGTGTTTCATAATGCGGCCGGTAAAGTGAAACCAACATGCTCTTGACCAGAAAGCATGAAAATTGACAACAGAAAAATCCTACAAAGCTAGCCCTCTCCCTAAGGGGCCGCCATAGCATGTTGATGCTAGAGGATGTGAGCGGCGTAGCATCCTCAGGTGGCGGCTTAGCCCGCAGGGCGCGCCATCTGGACGTTCTGACGGCCGGGCGCGAGCAAGCCCTTCGTGTACGACCCCGCCCCTACATGAATCCGCCCCACCGGGCATTTACCTAAATTCTTACATATTGCCACGCCGCTACCTGCGACCCGGCTGTTCGGCAGCGGAACTGGCTGTGTTTTCTATCCAACCACACCCTTTTTTATCACATTCATGGACCGTATCAACGCTCTCCTTCCGGCCGCCGACCTGGCCCGGGCCCTCGACCACCTGCAGCAAGCCCGCGCCGTGCTGGCGCCCTACCTGCAGCCCCTCACCCCGGCCTTCGTGCCGGGCTTCATCGACTTCAACGAGCTGAAGCAGGCGTAGCCGTGGCCACCGACCTGGCCCCGCTCGAACAAGCCGCCGCCCAACTGGCCCTCGACCTCAACAGCACCATTCTGGTGGCCGGAGCCGAAGGCATGGGCGCCGCCTCGCCCATGTACAAAAACATCAGGTTCCTGGCCTGGCAGGTTCGGCGGCTCTGGCCTGGCGTTCACCCCGAAACGGCTACCCGTAAAGGCAGGGCAAGGGCCCCGGCCTACTGCAGCACAACGTCGGTAAACGTGCCGGAGATGCCAGTGGTGTAGCCCGAACCCGCGTACGGGTCAGCCTCGAAGAAGAACGTGCCCGACACCAGGCGGGTGGTCAGGTTCAGACTGGTTATCCGCAGCCCGGGCGCGTAGTAGCTATTCTGCTGGTAGCGGTTGTTGCCGTGGACGAAAAGGCCCTGCTCGAGGTTGAAGGTGCCGGTGCCAGTGACGCCAAGCCCCCGCAGCGACACCCCGGCCGAGGGGCCGCTGCCGGCGGACAGGCGCAGCACGCCGCCCGCTAGGCTGGCCGAGATGTAGTCGGCGGTGAAGGTGCTCCCCAGGTAGCCAAACGTGAAGCTGCCCTCCGGGGCCAGCGTCAGCAGGGGCACCGTGGTGGAGCCACCCGGCGCAAGGACCACCGTGCGGGCAGCGGGTACCCGGTAGCCGGGGGCTGGGTCGTAGCTGAGGGTGTAGGTGCCGGCCGGCAGGTCCCTGAGCCAGTAACTCCCGCTCGGGCTGGGCGTCACCGTGACGGGCGCTGCGCCGGGCAGTGTGGCCGTTACGGTCCTTAGAGCGAAGTCGGGTACGTAGCTCCCCCCTAGGCTGCCCGTGGTGGGGCCGGCGGGCGCGGCGGGCGTCGGCGCAGAGTCGGATTTGGTGCAGGCACTGCTGGCCGACAGCACGGCCACGGCCACCAGCAGGCGGCCCACGAAGCGGAACAAAACGGGCATAAAAAACCGGAGCGGGGGAAAGCCGAAGCTACAAAAGTAGCCCCAAACCAGCCAGTGGTCAAGCCATTACACCGCCGGTCACCGGGCGGACTACTCGGCCGGGGCCGGCCGGCTTGCGCACCGCCCGCAGAAAGTCGAGGATGCGGGTTTCGCCGTGGCGTTCAATCTTGCTGGGGTCGAGGTGGCGCAGCATTTCCGCCAGGTGGCCGCTGAAGTCGGCCAGCTGGGTGGCAGTAGGTTACAGGCGGCGCAGCGAGGCCGTCGCGTCGTTGGGCAGAAGAAAGTGAGGTACGAGCATAAGCGGCAAAGTAAGGCGAATCCGCGGGGCGCTGCGCTGAATGGGGTGATGAGGTTATGAGGGGAAAAAGTGAAAAGACCTGTCATTGCGAGCGGAGCAACGCGGAGCGCGGCCATCCGTCCTCTCGCACTCAGAAGCCAGGTAAACCCGTACATAAAAAAGCCCCAATTCCGGTTCTGGCGTTGGGGCTTTTCACCTTACCTGGCTGGTCACCCAGAGAAGACGGTTTGGCTACGCAGAACTTCGTTTGCTGCGTCCCTGGCTTGATGTGCCATATGCTCGCAATGACACGGTTTAATTCTTCATTCCCTTTCCCTTTTCCCCTATCCCCCCTTTATCACCAGCTCACCACAAACCACTTCAACGTGGGCCGCGAGCCAGCCGGCGTATTCTCGGGCTCAACGCGCATACGCAGCGCGCCCAAGGGCTTGAACTTGCGGGCCAGCCCGGTGATAATGCCGAAGTCGAAGTCCAGCGGGTTGGGCGTGTCGCACACCACCCGCACAGCGCGCAGGCCCAGGCCTTCGGTGCGGTAGTACCCCAGGTCGCGGCCCCGGATGTTGGTGTGGTAGGCCTCGTCGAGGGCCTGCAGGGCTTCGTGCAGGGTGTGCAGGTGCGGCGGCCACAGGCTGTGCGTTACCGACTGCAGCCCGGCCGCGTACAGCGTCTGCCCGCCGTAAGTGGCTTCCATCTCGGCCAGCACGTCGAGCCAGGCTTGCCAGGGGTACCAGGCCGCGGGGTCGGGCGCGGTAGGCAGGCCGTGCCGTTGCAGCAGGGCCTGCGCCTGCAGAGGCATGTGCAGCGCATCGAGGATAAGCTGAATGTTGCGCCCCAGCACCTCGGCCTGGGGGTCGGGAGAACGGTATTTGTCGTTCATGAAAACCGGATAAGCGCGTGAAGATAAGACTGGCGGCCAGCGTAGTTGGCGGCCCCTTATGCCCATAGTCAGCACGCTGCCACAGCCTGTTACTCCACCACCAGCCGCTGGTAGGTGGCTTCGCTTTGCACCACGTACCAGCCCGGTGCCAGTCCGGCGTCTAGCTCGGCCGTGCCGGCCGGTCCGGCCCGGCGCTCCTGCACGAGGCGACCCAGCCCATCCAGCACGCGCACGGCAGCCCCGGCCGGCAGCCCGCGCAGGATGGCCGCTCCGTCGCGACTGGGGTTGGGCGCCAGCGTCCATGCGGCGCCTATCCGCGCCGTGGCTGCCCCCGTGGCAGTACCTCCGTTGAAAAACACCCGCACTGGTCCCTGCCGGTCGTCGTAGCGGCCCACGGCCAGGTCCAGGTCGCCGTCACGGTCCAGGTCGGCGGCGGCTAAGCCGTAGGCGTAGCCGATGAGTGTCAGCCGCTGCAAATGGCGCGAGGTGAAGGTGGCCAGGCCGTTGTTGGCCCAGATTTCCAGCCGGTCACTGCTGCGGCTGGCCGTCACCAGGTCGAGGTCGCCGTCGGCGTCGAAGTCGCCCAGCACCACCTCCGATGGCGAGCCGCTGGCCGAAAAGCCCCGGCTGGTTTGAAAGCCGCCTTGCCCGTCGTTGAGGCGAATGCCGACGTAGCCACTTACGTCCCATATTGCCACGGCAATGTCGAGGTCGCCGTCGCCGTCGAGGTCACCCAGGGCCACGTTGGTGTTGTCGAAGCCTGCTCCCTGGTCGCGCACGGTGGGGAAGCTGCCCGTGCCGTCATTCAGCCGAATGGCCAGCGTGCCGGCCGCGCTGGTGTTATAGTTCAGGTTAGACGCCACCAGGTCGAGGTCGCCGTCGTTGTCGAGGTCGCCCAGGGCCACACCGCTGGTGTAGTTGCCGGAGCTCACCTGGCCAGTGCCGGAGAAGCTGCCCTGGCCGTTATTGAGGCGCACGCTCACCAGGCCCGCGCCCAGGTTGTGGGCACACACAAAGTCCAGGTCGCCGTCGCCGTCCACATCGCCCAAGGCCAGGGCTTGCGGGCCGCCCGGCACCGTCACGTTCTGGCCCCCGCCAAAGCTGCCGCTGCCATTGTTGAAGCGCACACTTACCACCGGGGAGGTGCCCTTGCAGCTGGCCAGCAGGTCCAGGTCGCCGTCGCCGTCTACGTCGGCCACCGCCAGGCCGTAGGGGTTAGGGTTCACCTGGGCATTAGCTGCTGTTGCGAAAGTGCCGTTGCCATTGTTAAGCCGCACCGCCACCCGGCCCACAGCGAAGTCGCTCACCGCCAGCAGGTCCAGGTCCCCGTCGTTGTCCACGTCGGCCAGCTGCACGGCGCGCGAGTTGTCGCCCACTGCCACCACCGGCCCTACTGTCAGCGCCCCCTGTCCCGGTCCCGGCACGGCCGCCGTAAACTGTCCAACCCAGGGTGCGCTGTTACCAGCCGCCGTACTTGCCGCCCCGGCCATCACCGTGTACTTCACGGTTTCGCCGGGCCGGTATACCTCGCCCGTAGGCTGAAAGCTCAGCGTGTTGCCGCTGGCTACGGTGTTGGCCCCAGTGCCGCTACGCAGGCCGCCCAGCTGCTGGCTAAACACGCGCAAGGGGTTGCCGCCCACCACCGCGGGCCCACTAAGCTGCACCTGCAAGATGCTGGTACGTGCCGCCGAACGGGCGTTCGGGGCCGGCGTGATGCCGGTGATGGTAGGCGCTTGCGCCAAGGCAGTCGACGATGCCAGGAATACTCCCAGGGCTATAGCTAAGCTGCAATAAGTACGATGTATCATCATAAGATAAGTGAATGTGCCTGCGTGCCACATATGTTGAAGCTAAACCGCCGCCAAGCGAATGGGTTGGCCTACGCGGCTGTCAAGAAAGAGTTTGCCTCATTTGGCCTTTGGCCAACCCAGCGGATGTATAGTGCAGCTACGCATGATGGCTGGCGACATTTTAATTAACAAGGAGAGCCGTCCCCAGGGAAGTCGGTTCTTTCCAGTGCTTCAAAGCGTGCTTCCCTACTCCACCACCAGCCGCTGGCTGAATTGCTGCCCGCCGGCCTGCACCCGCACCAAGTACAGGCCTGGGACCAGGCCAAGAAGGTTGATTTCAGTCTCGTGGGCACCGGCCGGCAGCGGCTGTGTGCGCACGCTGCGGCCCAGCGCGTCGATAAGGGCGACCGAGGTAACTCCGGCCGGCAGCGGAAGAGTAGTTGCGCGGCGGGCGGGGTTGGGGTAGAGCCGGTCCGGGGCCGCCAGCAGCGGGGTGGCCGCCAGCGGGGCCGCGTCGAGGATTGAGGCCAGGAAGCCGCCCCGGTAGTTGGCCGCGCCCGTGAGCGAGAAACTGCCAAAAGCGGCCGGCACCTCGCTCAGGCCCGCCGCGTACAGCATGCCTGTGGCGGCAGTAGCCAGGCCCTGCGCTACATCGGAGCCGCGGCCGCCGGCGGCCTGGGCCCAGGTGCAGCTGGCGCTGCTGCCCGCATCGCTCAGCCGCGCCACGAAGATGTCTTGGTCGCCGATGCGGGGCAGGCTCACCCCGCCGAGAGTGAAGGTGTCGACGTAGTAGCCGCTCAGGTAAACGGCCCCGCCGCGGGCAGCCAGGCTGGCCACCTCGGCCAGCTGGGGGCTGCCGACGGGCAGCACCCAGGCCAGGCCCGGGCTGCCGCCCCCGGCCAGCCGGGCCACAAAGCCCTGGCGCAGGCCGGCCGTGCTGAGCTGGTAGGCGCCGAAGGTGGCGCTGCCTTCGTAGTAGCCGCCCACGTACACGGTGGTCCCACTCACGGCCAGGGCAGTGGCCTCGTCGATGGTGGCGCCGCCCAGGCGCAGGGCACCCACGAAGCTGGCGCTGCCGCCGGCATCGCTCAGGCGCGCTACAAACCCGTCTTTCGACGTGAAAGCCCCGCTGCCGCTGCTGGCGTTGTTGTTGAGCGTGAGGGAGCCGAAGCTGGCCGTGCGGCTGCCGAAGTAGCCGGCCAGGTACACGTCGGCGCCGCTCACGGCCACGGCCTGGGCCGCATCATAGCCGGGGCCGCCTGCCTGCCGGGCCCAGGCGAAGGCCGCCGTGCTGCCCGCATCGTCGAGGCGGGCCACGAAGGCCTCTTCATCGTTCGCGCCGGGGCTGGTCAGGGCGGTAGCGCCAAAGCGGGCCGTGCCCGTGAAGGCCCCCGCCACGTACACGCTGCTGCCGCTCACGGCCAGGGCGTGGGCTTCCTCGCGGCCCGCCCCGCCCGACTGCGCCACCCAGCCGAAAGCCGCCGTGCTGCCTTGGTCCACGAGCTTGGCCACGAATGTGTCGGAGATGTTGCCGCCCGGCGTGCTGTTGCTCAGGGTCACGGGCCCAAAGCTGGCCGTGGGGCCGTAGAAAAACCCGGTGATGTACACATTACTGCCTTCCACGGCAATGGCCTGGCCTTCGTCGCGGCTGCTGCCGCCGGCCCGTAGCACCCAGGCAAAGCTGGCCGTGCCGGCATTCCACTTGGCCACAAACACGTCTTCGTCGCCCCCGCTGCTCAGGCCGAGGCTGCCGAAGCTCACCGCCCCGTTGAAATGGCCGGTCAGGTAGGCGTTGCCCTGGGCATCGGTGGCCACGGCCCGCACTTCCACATTGCCGGCGCCGGGCGGGCCCAGCAGTACGGCCGACTGCCAGCTTTGGGCCGGCGCCGTGGTGGCAGCCGCCAGCATTGCCAATAAACCAAGGCCCCGGCCCCAGGCCGGCAGGGTTGAGTAGGTGGGCTTCATGTATTCAAACCATTCCGCCACCTACCAGCAGGCCGCTGCTCAAATGTAGAGCTTAATTCCTGGCAGTGAAGGCCAGGGCTTTGGCAGCCTGGCCTTACTCCACCACCAGCTTCTGGCTGAGCGTTTGGGCGCCGGCCTGCACTCGCACCTGGTAGAGGCCGGGCGAAAGGTCGCGCAGGCTGATTTCAGCTTCCGTATCAGCAGAGCGAAGGGTCTGAGCGTGTACGGTACGTCCCAAGACGTCGGTGAGGGCAATATAAGTGGCACCGGTCGGCAGCTTTAGCAGGGTATGGCTGTGGGCAGGGTTGGGGTATAAGTAGCCTCTACTACCGGCAGCAGGCTGACTTGTTCCCAGTGTCAGGTCGGCGAGCCGGGCCAGGTAGCCGGCAGGCCCGGCTGCCGTGGCGGGTAAGGCCAGCGTGCCGAACTGCGCCGGCGCCACCACGGCGCCGCCCACAAACACCCCACTGCCACTTACCGCCACCGACGTAGCTGCATCGTTGCCGGTGCCGCCGGCCCCCTGGGCCCACACAAAGCTTGGCGAGGGGCCGTTGTCTACCAGCTTGGCCACAAATAGGTCGCGCAGGCCCGCGTTGCCCAGCTGACTGCTGCCGAATGTGGCCGAAATGCTTCCTACCTGGCTGTTGCCATAGGTGCCCGCCACCAACACATGTGCGCCCTGCACGGCTATTGCCGACCCAATCTCTACATCGGGCCCGGCCGACTGCCGCACCCAGGCAAAGCTGGCGCTGGGGCCGGTATCGAGTAGCTTGCACAGAAACATATCCACCGAAGCTGCCCCGCCGGAATTGGTGGCCGTGAAGGGTCCGAAGTCGGCCGTAGCGCTGGCAAATAATCCTGTGAGGTAGATACCCGCGCTACTGGCAGCCACCGCCAAGGCTTGGTCGAGACCCGCGCCCCCTATCCGCACCACCCAGCCGGGTGTGCAACTGCTGCCATTATCAACCACCTTGGCCACGAAGCCATCTTGCGAACCGTTGGGCTGCAAGCCATTGCCAGGGCCAATGAGTGTGGCGTCGAAATAGCCCGCCACATATACAGTGTTTCCCAGCGAAGTCAGGCCCAGGGCTTCGTCGTTGCCATTGCCGCCGATGCGCTCGGCCCAGACAAAGCTGCCCGTCGCGCCGCCGTCCTGCAGCTTGGCCACGAATGCTTCGCGCCCCGAACCGAATACATTGGTCAGCGTGATATTGCCAAAGCTGGCGGTTGTTCCGGTAAAGCGGCCAGCCACGTACACGCTGCTGCCCTGCACCGTCAGCCCATAGGCTGCGTCGGCCCCGAAGCTTCCACCGCTGCTTTGGGCCCAGGTAAAGCTAGCAAAGCCCCCATCGGTCAGCTTAGCTACAAACATGTTGGTGCCCCCTGCGCTGGTAAGCATCGTCCCCCCAATGGTTGCCACGTCACTGAACTCACCCGCCACGTACACTGCGTTGCCCCCTACCGCCAGGGCCCGGGCCGTCAGCTGCCCGTTACCCGACGCGCTCATGGCCCACAGGCAACGGTGCGCAACTGTGTTCCACTTTGCCACAAACATATTGCTAGTCCCGTTGCCGCTGATGACGACTCCGCCAAAGCTCACGGTGCCGGCAAAGGCGCCTGTCATGTACACGTTGCCAGCCCCATCGGCGGCCATTGCAGCTATGCGGCCCTGCCCGCCAGTGATGCCTACCACTTCTTGCCAGGTAGGCCCCTGGGCGTTGGCGGAAGGACTCAATAAACCCAGAAATACAAGTAGAAGCAGAAGTTGGCAAAGGTTTCTCATTGAATAAAGGTAAAGCTTGAAGTCCTTCCGAATTTTCAAGAATGCTTTTGTAGAAGCCATAAAAAAGGCCCGCCTCCTCACGGAGACGGGCCTTTTAAACTTCTTTACTGCATCCGCTACTTCCCGGCTGCCAGCGCTTCGGCGCCACCCACGATTTCGAGAATCTCGGTCGTGATGGCCGCCTGACGCGTCCGGTTATAGGTTAGCTTGAGCGACTTCAGGAGCTCACCGGCGTTGTCGGTGGCTTTGTCCATGGCCGTCATGCGGGCGCCGTGCTCCGAGGCGTTGCTTTCCAGCACAGCTTTGTAGAGCTGCACCTTCAGCGACTGCGGAATCAGGGTGCGCACAATTTCGTCCTTGCTGGGCTCGAAGATGTACTCCACGTTGGAAGCCGCCGAAGCTGCCACCGGCTCGGCTACTTGCACCAAGGGCAGCAGCTGCTCGGTGCGGATAATCTGGGTAGCCACGTTCTTGAACTCGTTGTACACCATCACCACCTCGTCGAACTCGCCGGCGCGGAAGCCATCCATGGCGGTTTCGGCCGCCACGCGCACCGTCTCAAACGAGAGCTTGGCGAAGACGTGGGTGAAGTTGCCCACCAGCGTGCCGCGCTTGCCGTAGTAGTCGTGTGCCTTCTTGCCGATGGCCATCACTGAGATGTTGGCGGCCGGCAGGTTGGCGTAGCGCTCCGCAATCAGGGCATTCACGCCTTTGAACACGTTGGAGTTGAAGGCCCCGGCCAGGCCGCGGTCGGAGGTGATGGCAATCACCAGCACGCGGCGTACTTCACGGGCCGTGCCGTAGTCGCTTAGCACACCCTCGTCGGCGTTGCGCGTCAGGTTGGCCAGAATGGTGTTCAGGCGCTGGGCGTAGGGCCGCATGCGGATGATGTTGTCCTGGGCCCGACGCAGCTTGGCCGCCGCCACCATCTTCATGGCTTTGGTAATCTGCTGCGTGCTCGTCACCGACTGAATGCGGCTGCGTACTTCTTTTAAGCTTGCCATTTTCTTATTAGGAGTTAGGAGTTAGAAGCTAGAAGCTAGGAGCTGACAGCAGGAGCTGAGTCGACTAAACGACTTCTAGCTTCCAGCTACTAGCTCCTAGCTTCTCTTTACCCCGCGTAGCTCGCCGACACGTCCTTGGCCACCTGGCGGATGGCGGTGGTAGCCGAGTCTTCCAGCTTGCCGGCCTTCAGGGCCTTCAGCACTTCCGGGTGACGGGCGTTCAGCACCTGGCCAAACTCCTTCTCGAACTCACGCACGCGGTTCACGGGCACGTTGTCGAGCAGGCCGTTGGTGGCGGCGTAGATGATGGCCACCTGGTCTTCCACCTTTACGGGCGAGAACTGGGGCTGCTTCAGGATTTCGAGGTTGCGACGGCCGCGCTCGATGGTGAGCTTGGTCGAGGCGTCGAGGTCGGAGCCGAACTTGGCGAAGGCTTCCAGCTCGCGGAACTGGGCCTGGTCGAGCTTCAGCGTACCCGACACCTTCTTCATCGACTTAATCTGGGCATTGCCACCCACGCGGCTTACCGAGATACCCACGTTGATGGCGGGACGGATACCGGAGTTGAAGAGGTTGGTCTCGAGGAAAATCTGGCCGTCGGTAATCGAAATTACGTTGGTCGGGATGTAAGCCGATACGTCACCAGCCTGGGTCTCGATGATGGGCAGCGCCGTCAGCGAGCCACCACCCTTCACCAGGTGCTTGATGGAGTCGGGCAGGTCGTTCATGCTGCGGGCAATTTCGTCCGAAGCATTGATTTTGGCAGCGCGCTCCAGCAGGCGGCTGTGCAGGTAGAATACGTCGCCGGGGTAAGCCTCGCGGCCCGGAGGACGACGCAGCAGCAGCGACACTTCGCGGTAAGCCACGGCCTGCTTCGACAAGTCGTCGTACACCACCAGGGCCGGACGGCCCGTGTCGCGGAAGAACTCGCCGATGGCGGCACCCGTGAAGGGCGCGTAGAACTGCAGCGGAGCGGGGTCAGCGGCCGGAGCAGCTACCACCACGGTGTAGTCCATGGCACCGCCCTTGGTCAGGGCGTTTACAATCTGGGCAATGGTCGAGGCCTTCTGGCCGATGGCCACGTAGATGCAGAATACCGGCTGGCCGGCTTCGTAGAACTCGCGCTGGTTCAGGATGGCGTCGAGCGCCACGGTCGACTTGCCGGTCTGGCGGTCGCCGATGATGAGTTCGCGCTGGCCGCGCCCAATCGGAATCATGGCGTCGATAGCCTTGATGCCCGTCTGCATGGGCTCGTTAACCGGCTGACGGAAGATTACGCCGGGAGCCTTACGCTCCAGGGGCATCTCGTACAGGTCGCCCGTGATGGGGCCACGGCCGTCGATGGGCTGGCCCAGCGTGTTCACCACGCGGCCCACGATGCCCTCGCCTACCTTGATAGAAGCAATTTTGTTGGTGCGGCGCACGGTGGCACCTTCCCGGATTTCGGAGTAGTCGCCGAGCATTACCGCGCCGACGTTGTCTTCTTCCAGGTTCAGAACCAGCCCTTGCAGGCCGTTCTCGAATTCAATCAGTTCGCCGGCCTGCGCCTGGCTCAGGCCGTAGATGCGGGCCACGCCGTCGCCGACTTGCAGCACGGTGCCGACTTCTTCCAGCTCGGCTTCGGACTTGAAATTGGACAGTTGCTGCCGCAGGATTGCGGAGACTTCATCCGGACGTACTTCTGCCATATTTAGTTAGTATGTAGGGGCGGGGTCGTACCCGAAGGGCTTGCCCCCGCCCGTCGTTAGACGGTGGTGTAAGAACGGCACTCAGCCGGGTCGTTCAATCGGCCGGGCGGGGGCGAGCCCCGCCCCTACAATTTGTTCTGATAAGAATTTTCTTGCAAGGAGATGCGCATCTTGCGGAGGCTGGTGCGCACCGAATCATCAATCTGCTTGTCGCCGATGCGCAGCACGAAGCCGCCGATGAGGTTGGGGTCAACCTTCTCCGTCAGCTCCACAGAGTTCAACCCCGTCTGGCGCTTCACCAGTTCCACCATTTCGGCGCGCAGGGCCGGCGTGAGGGCCGTAGCCGACGTCACCGAAGCTTCCTGCATGCCGCGCATGAGGTTGTACTGGGCATGAAACTCGGAAGCCACCCATTCGAGGGCGCTTTCCCTGTTGTGCTGGCTGACAACAGCCAGAAAACGCTCCGTCAGCTCCGACACCTTGCCGCCGAAAATAGCCAGCAGGATGGCCAGCTTCTTGTCCTGCTTCACGATGGGGTTGCGCAGCAGCAAGCGCAGGTCGCGGTTCTCGTCCAGCGTCTTGCTGAACAGGTCCATGTCCTGCTTCACTTCGGCCAGGGTGCCCCGCTCCTGGGCCAAATCCAGGAGGGACTTGGCGTAGCGGGAAGCAGCTCGTTGTTCTGACATAGTAGTTGGGTTGTCAGTTGTTAGTTGTCAGTTGTCCGTTGCGGTTATCGATGTTCTGCTGTGAACTGACAACTGACAACTAACAACTGACAACTAATAACTAGTTAAGCTTAACGTCTTTCAAGTACGAATCCACCAGCTGCGTTTGGGCAGCCGGGTCGGTCAGCTCGCGGCGCAGGATGCGCTCGGCAATGTCGAGCGAGAGCTGCGCGGCGGTATTGCGCACATCGGCCAGGGCGGCGTTCTTCTCGTTCTGGATAGCTTCGCGGGCCTGGGTAATCATGCGGCTGCCTTCTTCGGTAGCGCGGGATTTAGCCGTCTCGATGAGCTGCTCCGACATCTTCTGGGCTTCCTGCAGCATGCGGTCGCGCTCGAGGCGAGCTTCGGCCATCAGCTTCTCGTTGCCAGCTTTGAGGCTTTGCATCTCCAGCTTGGCTTCGTCGGCCATGCGCAGGGCACTTTCGATGCTATCCTCGCGCTCTTTGAGCGAAGTGAGGATAGGCTTCCAGGCAAACTTTGCCAGCAGAAACAGCACCAGCAGGAAGATAACCAGCTGCCAGAAAATCAGGCCAAACTCGGGGGTTACAATTTGCATGGTTTTAAATAAGTTAGCGGTAAGGAGTCATCAATCCTGAAGACAGCTTGGCGATGCACGCCGGCTGGCCGGGTCGGCCCGGAAGCCTGACAACTCAAAAAGAAAGCAGCCCGTTGCGCCGCACGCCGAAGCGACGCGCAACGGGCTGCCCAATTCCAGACGGCTTCTTACCCCCGCAGCTTGAAGGAAATCAGCAGGCAGACTACCACTGCGAACAGACCCAGACCTTCGATAAGGGCAGCTACAATCAGCATGGCAGTTTGGATACGGCCCGAAGCCTCGGGCTGACGGCCAATGGCTTCCATAGCGCTGCCACCGATGCGGCCAATACCCAGGCCTACGCCCAGAGCTACCAAACCTGCACCGATACCTGCGCCCATTACGGCCAGACCAGCCGAATTCGAAACCTCAGCAACAGCCTGCAACAACAAAGAGAGAAGCATAAAAAAAAAGAGAAGTGGGAAAAAAGAAAAAAACGAAAAGAGAGTGGCCCGCGAACCGCGCGCCCGGTTTTAAGTCGTCGTAAGAATTAGTGGCCGTGGGCGTGGGCCGGCTCGGCGCCATCGCCGCCGCCCATCTGGTAGTCGGCGTCGTGGTGCTCTTCTACTGCGCCGCCGATGTACATGGCCGTGAGCAGCGTGAAGATGTAAGCCTGCAGAATGGCTACCAGCAGCTCCAGCACGTTGATGAACAAGCCGAAGGCCAGCGACACCGGCGCTACGGCCGGGCTTTTGAAAATGAAAATCAGGCTGATAAAGCTCAGGATAACGATGTGGCCGGCCGTGATGTTGGCAAACAGACGCACCATCAGGGAAAAGGGCTTCACCACTACGCCGATGAGCTCGACAGGAATCATGATGGGCAGCAGGGCCTTGGGTACGCCGGGGGTCGCGAAGATGTGGGCCCAGTAGTTCTTGTTGGAGCTGGCCAGGGTGATGATGAGCGTGAGCACGGCCAGGGTGAGCGTAACGGCAATGTTGCCGGTCAGGTTGGCCGCACCGGGCATGAGACCCAGCAGGTTGTTAAACCAGATGAAGAAGAACACCGTGAGCAGGTACGGCATGTAGCGCTCGTACTTGGGACCAATCGACTTCTTGGCTACTTCGTCGCGGATGAAGATGATAATCGGCTCGAAGAACGACTGAATACCGCGGGGGGCCCGGCCGTGGTTTTTGTTGTAGCCCCGGGCTACGGCCGTGAACACGACCAGCAGCAGCACGCTGCTCAGCAGCAGCGAAGCCACATTCTTGGTGATGGAGAAGTCGTAAACCTTGCCGCCGTCGGTGCTTACGAGGTGCTCGTGCTCCAGCTTCAGGCCCTCGTATTCGGCGCCGTGCTCTTCGCCGTGCTTGGGGGCCAGGTTCTTCGAGGAGAACACCGAAACGCCTTTGCCGGGGCGGTAGGCGATGATGGGTAGGTAGGAGGTGAAGTGGTCGTTATCGGTCGAGAACCAGTGCCACTCGTGCGAGTCGCCGATGTGGTGCAAAATCATTTCACCTGGGCTGAAGGACTCCTCCTTTTTGGCCCCGCCCTCGTGTTCGCTAGCGAAAACCGGCAGTGTGAGAATGCAAAAAAGAACCGATAGTAAACGCTTCATTAAAAGTCAATTAAAGTTCGAAATCCGGCTAACGTGCTATTTTTCCGGTACTTGCTTTTTCGAAAACGGCCGCAAGTTAGTCAAAATAGCCCAGATTTCAAATCCGGCCGCTAAGAAGTACAGCACGAAGAAGGCCCCGAGGAAGGTCCAGGTGCCGTGGCCTTCGCTGGCTCCGCCCCGGTAAAAGTGCACCAGCACGAGGGCCAGCGACAGCAGCAGGCGCATGACCATGGCCCCGAAGTAGGCCAGCATAAAGTTGTCGGGTGAGAGCGCCAGCAGGCGGGCCGTCACCCAGTACGTGACGAGGGTGAGCAGGGCCATGTAAGCCAGCACGTAGAAAGCCAGCGGGTGCACCAGGGCCGGGCCCCAAACCGCCTGCAGGCCGGCCAGCACCGCTGCCAGCGCCAGGAAAAAAGCCGCGAACTGAACAAGGAAACGGGACATGCCGACAGCTAGGAGTCTTTGGTGAGCGAGCGGATAACCTGGTAGAGCGCCGCCAGCACGCCGAACAGCATCAGCCCGATGGTAAACCACGGGGTCTGAGTAGCAAAGTGCTTATCCAGCCACACGCCCAGCCAGGCGCTCAGGCCGATAATGGCCAGCATCTGAAAGGCAATGCCCGAGTACTTGGCAAAAGCGCGCAGGCGGTCGGAGCCGGGAGTAGGGTCGGGCGAGGCTGCCATAAATGAAGGCCGGATGAAGCGGGAGGACAAAGCTACGCCACAGGCCGGGGCCGCAACTACTCTTTGAATAACGTAATTTTACCCCTTGGCCTGCGTTAGGCCCCCGGCCCGGGCCGGACAGACGAACAATTCCGGTTGCTTTTGACGTTCCGGGCACAACAGGCTGCTTTCCCTCTTCTCTTGGCTTTGACAAAGTATCTGCTGATTTTCCGCTGGCCGGCGCTGCTGGTTTTGCTCATCGGGCTGGGCGTGGCCGGCTGTGCCTCCGACAAAAACCTCGTGGCGCACTCGTTCAACAACCTGGCGGCCCGCGACAATGCCTACTTCCTGGCCCGCGAGAAGCTGCGCGAAACCGAAACCAAGCTCTACGCCGCCCGGCAAAACGACTATAACCAGGTGCTGCCCCTGTTCCCGACCCTGGACAGCGCGGCGGTGCGGGCCAACCGCACGGAGCTGAACGACATCATCAAAAAGGCCTCGATGCCGATTCAGCACCGGCCGGGCTCCGACTGGACCGACGATGCCTACCTGTTGGTGGGCTGGTCGCGCTTTTACCAGATGCAGTTCGGCGACGCGGCCCTGACGTTTAAGTACGTCAACTCCACGAGCAAGGACGCCAACGCCAAGCACGAGGCCCTAATTGGCCTGATGCAGACCTTCATTGCCCTCAAGGAATACGACAACGCCAAATCAGTATCCGACCTGCTGGACAAGGAAACCGGCCTGGCCAAGGACGCCCGGGAGCTGTTCCTGACCCGCGCCGACTACTACCTCAAAACCGGGGAGCCGGCCAAGGCCATTCCACAGCTCGAGCGCGCCATTCCGCTCATTGAGTTTAAGAACGAACGGTCGCGCACGCGCTACATTCTGGCCCAGCTGTACCAGGATGCCGGCGAGAACAAGAAGGCCTACGACCAGCTCAACCTGATTCTGGCCCGCAACCCGCCCTACGAGCTGGACTTTTTCGCCAAGCTCATGCTGGGCCAGGTGTCGGACCTGAGCACGCAGGACAAGGCCCGCCTCGACAAGTACTTTGCCGCGCTGCTGAAAGACCCGAAGAACAAAGACTACCGCGACAAAATCTACTATGAGATGGCGCGGCTCAACTACCGGCAGCAGAACTACCCCGAGGCGCTGAAGCTGCTACGGCAGTCCATCAAGGCGACGACGACCAATAAAACCCAGAAGAGCTACACTTACCTGCTGGCGGGCCGCATCTACTACGAAAACCTGCAGAAGTACCGCCTGGCCGCGGCCTACTACGACAGCACGGTACAGAGCATGGCCAAGGAGGCGCCCAACTACGCGGCCATCAAGGAGCGGAGCGACATCCTGCAGGACTTCGCCAAACAGTACACCATTATCGAAACCCAGGACAGCCTGCAGGCCCTGGCCCGCCTCAGCAAGGACGAGCTTGAAAACCAGCTCAACCTGTACGCCGACGCCGAGCTGGCCGCCAAAAAGAAGGAAGAGGAAAAGAAAGCCGCCGCTGAGAAAGCCAAAGCCAATGCTGAAGAGTTTGCAGCGCGACGGGCCAATTCGGCCCCCAACTCGTTGCCCGGCGGGAAGGATGCTCCCGACCCCACTGCGTTTGACCCCACGGCTCCGGCCGGCGCCCGCTGGTACTTCGACAACCCCGCCACCCTGGGCACGGCCCGCGCCGACTTTATCCGGCGCTGGGGCAACCGCCCGCTGCAGGACAACTGGCGCACCCGCACCAGGGGCGCTAACCAAGCTCCTGGCAGCCTGGCCGGCGATACCCAGCCGGCCGGTGATGCTGCGGCCAAGGAGCGCGACGTAGCCCGCCAGGACTCAGCGGCCAAGGCCCTGGCCGCCAACCCGGAAGCGGAAAAGCAGGCTCTGGTAGCCAAGTACCGCAAAGAACTACCCCTTACGCCCGCGCAGTTGGCGGCTTCCGATAAGCAAGTAGAAGCCGCGATGTACGAGTTGGGCGGCATCTACAAAGAGCAGCTCAAGGAGCTGGAGAAGGGCGTGGCCACTTACGAAAAAGAGGTAGGCCGCTACCCACGCGGTGAGCACGCCCCGGATGCACTTTACCTGCTTTACCTCTACTACAAAGACAAGCCCGACGCGGCCAAGATGGCGGAGTACGCCGCGGCGCTGCAGCGGGACTTCCCCAAGTCTATCTACGCCAAGCTCATTGCCGACCCGCTGTACCGGGAGCACGAGCAGGCCCTGCACAAGGCCGTGGCTGCCCGCCTCGACTCGGCTTTCACCCTCTACAAAGACCAGGAGTTCAAAAAAGCCGGGGCAGTGCTGGCGCGCACCGAGAAGCAGTTTCCCAAGCACGACCTTACCGACCGGGTGGCTTACCTGAAAACGCTGCTCGTTATCCGCACCCAGCCGCCGCTGACGGCCCGCACCTCAGTGGAGAAGTTCTACAAAGATTACCCCGACAGCCCGCTGGTGCCTCTGGCCCAGGCCCTGGCCAATACCTACAAAAAGCAGGAAGCCGGGCAGATTGCCGGGGCCCTGGCTTCGACGGATAAGCCCAGCGTTTCCCAGTTCCGGCCGGGCGAGGTCGACAACCGCCTGCGCATTTTCTACTCCGAAAATGAAACGCCGGCCACCACGCTGCCCACGCCGCCTCCCACGCCGGAACCAGCCAAAGAATTAGATAAAACCCCAGCCGCACCCAAGGAGCTGAGCCCGGCACCGAGCGGCTCGGCTGGTCCTGCTCCAGCGGGCTCTGCAGGTCCGGCACCGGCCCCTGCGCCGGCACCCAATGCGCTGGAGCCGGCTCCCACCCCGTCGGGCAGCCCCGCCCCCGGCGGCGCTACCACGGCCGGCGCGACGCCGCCTCCGGCTCCCAGCACAGCCTATACGACCCAGCTCAGCGCGGCCCACGCTGTGGTGCTGGTATTCCCGAAGACAGCGCCGGCTTCGCCCGACCTGAGCACCCAGCTTGGCACCTACAACAACCGCTTCTTCCGGGCCAACAACCTGCAGGTGCAGCCTCAGCCACTGGGCACTGAGCAGGACCTGCTGGTCATCCGGCCGCTGCCGGGCTCTAAAGTGGCCCAGAGCTATGCCACCAAGCTGCGCGGGCCGCAGTCGCCCCTGGCCCGCCTGCGCGGCCAGGGCTACCAGACGGTGGTCATCAGCCTTGATAACCTGACGCTGCTGCAAAGCTCCGGCGACCTCGCTGGCTACCTACGCTTTTACCAAGAAGCATACAAATAGGCAAGGGGATAAGGTAGAGGGAAGAGGAAAAGGGGAATAGGTTCGGCTTTTACCCTATTTCCCTTCTCTCCTATGCCTTATACCCTCCTCCCCTATTCCCTGTCCTATTTTTGTGGCTTCATTCTGACCTTGTTGCTATGCCTGAGTATTCCACTGCCCGCCGTGCCCGGCCCGAATTCAAGCCGAAGCGCCCGGGGCGGTTCACTGCTTTCACGCGCACCATGTGGCTGCTGTTTGGCACTGGTACCCTGGGCCTGCTGCTCTACGTGCTGGCCGTCAGCAGCAACTTTCTGAACCTGTTCGGGCGCATGCCCAACCTGAAAACGCTGGAAAACCCCAAGAGCGAACTGGCCTCGGAGGTCTACTCGGCCGATGGGGTGCTGCTGGGCAAGTACTTCCGCGAAAACCGCACGCCCGTCGACTACAAGGACCTGCCCCAAAACCTGATTGACGGCCTTATTGCCACCGAGGACGTCCGCTTCGAGCAGCACTCCGGCATCGACTTTCAGAGCCTGTTTGCCATTCCGTACTACCTGCTTTCGGGCCGCAACCGCGGCAGCTCTACCCTCACCCAGCAGGTGGCCAAGGTGCTGTTCCGCACCCGCGACGACCTAAACGACGGCACGCTCAACGGCAACGGCAAGCTGGGCCTGCTCATCACCAAAACCAAGGAGTGGATTCTGGCCGTGCGCCTCGAGCGCAACTATACCAAGCGCGAAATTCTCCGCATGTACCTCAACACGGTCGACTTCGGCTCCAACGCTTTCGGCATCAACACCGCAGCCAAGACTTTCTTCAATAAGTCGCCCAAGAACCTCAATACCCTGGAAGCAGCTACGTTGGTAGGCATCGTCAACGCGCCTTCCCGCTTCAGCCCCGCCCTGCACCCCGAACGCTCGCGCAAGCGCCGCAACTGGGTGCTGCGCCAGATGCACAAGTATGGCTACATCGATGCCAGCGTCATTGCCGACACGGCCAAGCCCATCGTGCTGCACTACAGCGTCGAGAACCCGAGCAAGGGCCTGGCCCCCTACTTCCGCGCCGAGGTGGTGAAGACCCTGCTCGCCTGGGCCAGGGAAACGGACCACGACCTGTATTCCGACGGCCTGAAAATCTACACCACCATTGACTCGCGCATGCAGAAGTACGCCGAGCAGGCCCTGGCCGACCACCTCCGGCTGCAGCAAAAGTGGTTTTCGGCCCACTGGAAAGGTCAGCAGCCCTGGCGCGACGAGAACGGCAAAGTCATTCCCGACTTCCTGAACACGGCCATGCGCCGCACCCAGCGCTACAAGTCGCTGATGAACCTTTACGACGGCAACCGCGACTCCGTCAACTACTATCTGCGCAAGAAGTACAAGATGCCCGTCTTCACCTGGCAGGGCGAGAAGGAGATGATGATGTCGCCGCTCGACTCGCTGGAGTACTACAAGCGCTACCTCCGCGCCGGGTTCATGGCCATGAACCCGCTCAACGGCCAGATTAAGGCTTGGGTGGGCGGGCCCAGCTACAAGTTCTTCAAGTTCGACCACGTGCGCCAGGGCAAGCGCCAGCCGGGCTCCACATTCAAGCCCATCGTCTACGCCGCCGCCATCGACCAGGGCTACTCGCCCTGCTACACCCGTCCCGACGTAGCCACCACCTTCCCCGCCGAAGCCGGCCGCCCGGCCTACACCCCTCAAAACTTCGAGGGCGGCTTCTCGGGCCGCGTCTTCACCCTGCGCCAAGCCCTGGCCCGCTCCATGAATTCCATCACGGCGTGGCTGGTGATGAAGCTCACGCCCCAGACCATTGTCGAGTACGCCAAGCGCCTTGGCATCACCTCAGACATTGACCCCGTGCCCGCCATCGGCTTCGGCTCGTCCGACTGCAGCATTTATGAGCTGTGCGCGGCCTACGGCACCTTCGTTAACAAGGGCGTCTGGACCTCCCCCCTCATGGTTACCCGCATCGAAGATAAAAACGGTAACGTCCTCCGCGAGTTCGTCCCCCAAACCAAGGAAGTGCTGAGCGAGGAGACAGCCTACCTGATGACCTACATGCTACAGGCCAGCACCACCGAGCGCGGCGGCACCAGCACCATCCTGCACACGGGCTTCAAGTTCCCGTATGAAATCGGGGCCAAAACCGGCACCACCTCCAACTACTCTGATGCCTGGTTTATGGGCATCACCCCCGACTTGGTGTGCGGCATGTGGGTGGGCGGCGAAGACCGTAGCATCCACTTCCGCACCGGCGAGTACGGCCAGGGCGCCCGCCTGGCCCTGCCGCTCTACGGCATGTTCATGCGCCAAGTGTACGCTGATAAGAGCATCGGCATCAGCACCGCACCCTTCCCCAAGCCCACCGCCCCGCTCACTATCGAAATCGATTGCTCCAAGTACTACGGCGGCCAGCGCGACACCATCCCCTACGAGCAGAAGATGAACCAGGTGGAAATGGATGAGCTGGACGACAAGGACATTTAGCAAGCTCACTGTTGATTGAGATTATCAAAAATGACCGGCGACTTTTGCCGGTCATTTTTTGTTAATTGCCCGGCCCACCCTAGTTCCTAAGACGGGTCATCGATACGACTTCCACATCCTTTCTCTCCCAACAAGTCGCCTGCATCAGCGTAATCACGGCTAATCAGCGAAAATCAGCGATTTATGGCAGCTAACCCTGAACTGCAAGCCCAGATTGCCTCCCTTCCCCACAAGCCGGGTGTGTATAAGTACTTCGACGACGAAGGCATTATTTACGTCGGCAAGGCCATCGACCTGCGCAAGCGCGTCAGCAGCTACTTCACCAAGCAGGACCACAACAAGAAAACCCAGCAGCTGGTCAAAAACATCAAGCGCATCGAATTCACTATCGTGGATTCTGAGTCCGACGCCTTCCTGCTTGAGAACAACCTCATCAAGCAGCACCAGCCGAAGTACAACATCCTGCTGAAAGATGGCAAGACCTACCCTTACCTCTGCATCACCAACGAACGGTACCCGCGCCTCATCCCTACGCGCAATAAGATTGCCGACGGCTCCCGCTACTACGGCCCCTACGCCAACGGTACGGCCTTAAACGTGCTTTTGGAGCTCATCAGAGCCCTGTACCCACTTCGCACGTGCAACTTCAAGCTGACGCCTCAAAACGTCGCTGCGGGCAAATTCAAGGTGTGCCTCGAATACCATATGGGCAACTGCAAAGGCCCCTGCGAAGGCCTCGAAGACGAGGACACCTATAACCAGTACATCCAGCAAATCCGCAACATCCTCAACGGCGACTTGCGCATTCCCAAGCAGTACTTCAAGGAGCGCATGATGGCCGCCGCCCAGGACATGCAGTACGAGCAGGCTCACCAATTCAAGGTCAAGCTCGACAAGCTCGAAGCTTTCCAGGCCAAGAGCACCATTGTCAACGCCAGCCTCACCAACATCGACGTTTTCGCTATTGCCTCCAATGAGAAGAGTGGCTTCATCACCTACCTCAAGGTGATGAACGGCGCCATCATCCTCACTCAGTCCTTGGAAGTCACCAAGAAGCTCGACGAAGATGATGCCGAAATCCTGGCCCCGCTGGTCATGCAGATGCGCCAGGAGTTCGAGAGCGAGTCCCGCGAAATCCTGGCCAACGTGCCGCTGGAACTGCCGCTGCCCGGCGTTACGGTTTCCGTGCCGCAGATTGGCGACAAGCGCAAGCTGCTTGAGTTGGCCCTGAAAAACGTGCTTTACGCCCGCAAGGAGAAGGAAAGCATGAACGAGAAAAGCAAGGACCTCAACGAAGTCCGCATCATGGAAACCGTGAAGAAGGACTTGCGTCTCACCGAACTGCCTAAGCACATTGAGTGCTTTGACAACTCCAACTTTCAGGGAGATAATCCGGTGTCGGCCATGGTATGCTTCCGCAATGCCAAGCCCAGCAAGAAAGACTACCGCCACTACCACGTCAAAACCGTGGTGGGGCCCAACGACTTCGACACCATGTACGAAGTCATCACCCGCCGCTACCGCCGCCTGGTGGATGAGGGCGCCAGCCTCCCGCAGCTCGTCATCGTTGACGGCGGCAAGGGGCAGCTCAGCATGGCCGTTAAAGCCCTGAAAGACCTTAACCTTTGGGGCCAGATACCCGTCATCGGCATCGCCAAGCGCCTGGAGGAAATCTACGTACCCAACGACCCGCTGCCCCTCTACATCGATAAAAAAAGCGAAACGCTACGCCTTATTCAGCGCATGCGCGACGAAGTCCACCGCTTCGGCATCACCTTCCACCGCTCCCGCCGCGACGCCGCCACGCTCAAAACCGAGCTAACCGACGTGAAAGGCCTAGGCCCCGTCACGGCCGAAAAGCTGCTCAACAAGTTTAAGTCAGTCAAGAAAATCCGCGAATTGAATGAATCAGAGCTTGTGGCCGAAGTTGGCAAAGCCAAAGCCCGAATCTTACAAGACTACTTCGCTCAGCAAAAGGGCGCGGAGTAGCTTTCGCTCAGCTCAGACAATAAAAAAAGCCCCTGCAGCGATGCAGGGGCTTTTTTTATTGTCTGAGCTGAAAGCTTAGAAGCTCCACAGGTTGTATTCGTACTCTACGAGGTCCGAAGCCGTCTGCTGGGCAGCCAGGATACCTTCCCGGTCGCCACCATACACTTCCGACAAGCGCGAATCGCTGGGGTTCGATACCTTGGTGATGTAGGAGCTGAACAGCCACAGCTCGAATGCATCAGCCAGGTTCTTGTGCTGGGCATCGTTCTGCGCGTTAAACCAGATGGCATTCTCGGGGTTGGCGCGGAACACCTTCACCAGGTCGCTGTACTTGAAAGTAGCGATGGGCTTTTCAATACCAGCCAGGTTGCTCGGCAGCGCCGAAGGCACGTGGAGCGAAATAGTTTTGATGTCGTGATACATTCTCGACCGCTTCTTGTCGAAAATCATATCTTCTTTCAATTCCAGCTCATAGAGGTCCTTGGGGCGGTACAGGTTGAGGTCAACCTTGGGCGGAGGCGGAGGCGCAACGGCCACCGTTTCCATAATTACCTTACCCTTACGGTCCTTCATCGGCTTGCCTTTGCTGTCGAGCTTGGGGCGCTTGATAGTGCCCCCGCCAGCAGTACCACCGGAGCTAGCCTTTTTAGGAGCGCCCCAGTCGTCGGAGCTTTCTTCCTCAAAGCCCAGTGCTTTTTCCTCTGCCGACAGCTTCGGCTTCTCGTCCGGAATAGCCATTTTACCGGCCATCTCGTCGTAAGTCAGCGTTTTAGTCAGCGAGTCGCCGTCGTAAGCCTTGAGGTCGCCGCGCTTAACTGCCTCGATAATCACCCGCGTAATCTCCTTGTCCTGCGAGAACATGGGCTTGTTCTGCTTCTCACGCAGGTCAATCTGCCGCCAGATAGTCTTGCGGAACATTTGGTCCGACTTCGGAATCGGGCGGTTTGAGCCGTTACTGCTGGCAGTAGTGGCTTGTTCTTGAGCTGAAGCCGTAAGCGACAGGGTAAGACCGGCTGCTACAGCAACAAGAGCGTGAAAGGATTTCATAACAGGCAAAAGCAAATTGATTTGAGATAATGAGCTAACGCAGCTAAGCTTGGATTATTATAGCAGCGGGATATTGAACTGCTTTGACACGTTAACCGGCTCTACCTGGTTCTGGAAGTTCATACGCTGAACTTCTTTCACCTCGATATAGATACGGTCGCCATCGCGGTAAGCATTCACGATGTCGCTCAGGCTGGCATCGGGGCCGTTGATAACCTTGGTGGGCAAAGCGGGGCGACGGCCACGCACCAGCGTCACTTCGTAGCGCGACACGCGGTAGCGAGCATCTTCCGGCAGGAAAGCCTTGAAGCTGGCATCGGGAATAGCGCGCAACGACATCGAACGAACGGCAGTACCAGGAGTACCCTGCTTCTCGTTGGCCTCAGCGCCACCTACGAAGCACTTAATCTCGGGCTTAGGAATCAGACGAACCTGGAAGGTTTGCGAGCCGATGGGGTTGCCTTCGCTCGAAACGTTCAGCTTAACTTCTTTGGCATTGGGCACCAGCGTAACCTCGCCTTTCTGGCCCGGAATAACCGAAGCACCTGAGGCCGAGAAGCTAGGCTTGTACGAAGCACCCAGAGCGGGCACCTGCACGCTCAGCTTGTTGCCGCACTTGAAGTACAGAGCCTGTACCGAAGCCGATTGAATCTGCATTACCGGCTTGGTCACGGTGTACTCGAACTTCTTGGTAAAGACGGTGTCGCGGCCATTCTGGTTGATGCGGATAGAGCCCGTCCACGAAGCTTTGGCATTGCCGTCCTTGTCGAAGGCGCCGGGGCGAGCGGTGAATTCTACTTTGCCTTTACCGTCTTTGTCAACGGTGATGGGCGAGCCGTTCATCGTCATTTTGGGCGTCAGCGAAGAAGCAGTTGCCGTCAGGAACAGCTCAGCCTTGTATTTAGTGCCGGCAGCAACCGTGTTCGACTCAGCAGCCGCGAAAGCGCCCAGCTTGTCGAATACGATGGTCTTGGCACCAACTTTCTCAGCCTGCTTCTGCAGTGCCTCAGCTTCCAGCTTCAGGATTTCCGTTTCCTTCTGGGAAATGGTGGCCAGAGCAGCTACTACGGGCGTGTTCTCAAAGTTCAGCTCGGCGAAGTTCTTCGTCTTTTGTGCTTTCTCAGTTACACGCTTGTCGTCGCGGGCATCCAGTGCAAGCGGAGTAGCCGACTCACCTACGAACTGCTTCATGTACTCAGCGTACTCATTCAGCTTCGGCTTCATCGACGTGTAAGCTTCACCGTTCTTTTTACCACCGAGCATGGTCATGGCGACTTTGTCTTCCATGCTCATGTTTTTGAGCTCAGGGCCGGTATTTTCGGTTGCTTTCAGGAGCTTCTCCCGTACGCTACGCAGATACGCAACCATTTCTTTGGTTTTGGTGCGAATCTCTTCGCTCTGCTTCAGTACGTTTTTGTCGCGTTCCTGATTTTGGTTCTTCACTACAGCTGCCTTAATACCTTCAACGGTATTGTCAGCTGCAGTCGAAGTCTTGTCATTGACGCTCAGCAGGCTGTCGTCAATGAACTTGAACTTCAGCAGAATTGCTGAGTTTACTTGCAGCGCCAGAAGAGCGGTAAGCACGAGGTACATCATGCCTATCATCTTCTGCCGCGGTGTTTCTTTTCCGCCGGCCATTTATCTGGTTCCTATAAGATGGGTGGAATGACTAATGAAGTGGCGCAGCACTAGGCTGCAGGAGCCCGCATGGCGTTCAGCATGTTGCCGTACACGCGGTTGAGCGAGGTCAGGTTGCCAGTCAGGTCAGACACTTGCTTCTGGAACTGCTCGGTGTCTTTGCCGGCCTGGGTCATGTTCTCCATGGCCTTGCCCAGCGTGCCGTAGAAGGCGTTCATCGACTTCAGGTGCGTGTTGGCATCCTGCAGCTCCATTTCGTACACTGCGTTCAGAGCGCCCAGGTTCTTGGTTACGTTCTGCACCTGCATGTGGTATTCTTTGGCATCGGTCGTAGCGTTCGACATAGCCGTGATGGCTTCTACCGTGTTGGCGTAAGCCTTGTTGATGCCGTCGAGCGACTGAGCAGCGGCGCGTACTTTCTTGGTGTACTCGTCGGTTACGTTGGTTGCTTCGCCCAGCTGGCTCAGCTGCTGCGTGGTGGTGCTCAGGCGGTTCAGGCCCTGGCCCAGGCTCGAAATAGCCTCGGGGGTTACGTTAGCATTCTTCAGCATATCGTCCAGCTTCATGGTCAGGCCTTTGCCGTTGCTCTCAGCTACCGTACCGCCCGTGGAGGGGTCGTAGCCTTCGCTCAGTTCGGGGTAAACCAACGACCAATCCGGCTCCTTGTGGTTGGGCTGGAAAGCGCTAAGGAAGAAGATAACGGCTTCAGTGCCCAGACCCACGATGAGCATGGTGTCAGCACCATCCCAGTGTTCGATTTTGAAAAGAGCACCAATAATTACAACGGCTGCACCAATGCCATAGATTTTGGGCATCAGCGTATCATAGAGGAAACTTCCTTTGGCTGCCATGAGGTTTTAAACGATTGAAAGAGGTTGAAGAAGAAGGTGTGAAAGATGAATTGTTGGGTGGTTTCAGAAAAGAATTATTCTGCGTTACTGTTTAGTTGAGTGAGCTGTTGGTACCCATGCCGATTTGAATCATCGAGCAGCGGAAGCCGATGTAAGAGCGAGCCGAGTCCTGATATTCAAAGTTGCGGGCACCGGTTTCCAGGAAGTACGCAATGTCTTTCCAGGAACCACCACGTACTACTTTGCGGGGCTCGTTGTCGTCGGGGTTGGTGGGGTTCAAGTCCCATACCACCGGAACAGAAGCTTCCATATAAGCATCGTCGCACCATTCCGACACGTTGCCCGCCATATCATAGAGGCCAAAGTCGTTGGGGAAGAACGAGCCTACTTCCGAAGTGTACGCAAAACCGTCGCTGGCATAGTCACCACGGCCAGGCTTGAAGTTACCCAGCATGCAGCCTTTGCTGTTACGCAGGTAAGGACCACCCCAGGGGTAGGTAGCCAGGTCGCGGCCACCGCGGGCAGCGTACTCCCATTCAGCCTCCGAGGGCAGACGGAAGTTCGGGTCCGGGGCAATGCCCACCTCTTCGTTAGCAACGTTCTTGAACTTGGTGCGCCAGTTGCAGAAATACTTAGCAGCAAACCAGTCGACACCTACTACCGGGTACTCATCGAAAGCAGGGTGAGTGTAGTAGTATTCCAACAGGGGGTCACCCATGTGGTAAGTGAAGTCCCGAACCCATACGGTGGTGTCAGGATACAGCTCCGTCATTACATACTCCTCACCCAGTACATCTAGCGAGTCCTGCTTGATGGCCTCGATAAACTGACGGTATTCGTTATTGGTAATTTCAGTCTCGTCCATGTAGAAGCCGGCGATAGTTACCTGCTTGTTCATGTTCACCATCGAGGCCGAGATATCCTGGTCCGTCTGACCCATGTGGAATGTTCCACCGGGGCAGGGCACCATACCATAAGGAACTTCTTGTGGATTAAATATAGGACGGTCTTCCGCACCAATCAGGTCGCCGCTCGGCTGCTTGCTGGCACAGCTACCCAATAATGCGCTCGCGAGAGCAAAAATTGATGCTGCTAAAACCTTGTTCATGAGAGTAAATTTTCTGTTTAATTGCCAATGCCACTATAGCGCATTCGTATGGGCTGGCAAATCTACACTTTTTTATGTTGTCCCGCAATAGCTTGGGCCCGTCGTAACAGGACCAGGTACAGGTTTTTCTCGGCCAGTATTATGATTTACTCGACCAACCTAACATGGGCGCAAAAGGAGTATAGTACAACCCAGAGCGCTTTCCCGGCTTTTGCCGTGACGCAAATGGAATATGTGGACTAGGACAGCTTAGAAGCTGTAACGCGGAGTGCGAATAGCTGGGCGGAAGTTCGTAGCCTTGGGCAGGCGGTAGGTGAGCATAATCTCGTGCGAACTGAGCGCACGGGCGTCTTGGTCGAATGCGATAAAGTCGAAGGCGTAGCCGATACGGAAAGCATTGTCTTTAGCAAAGCTTGCCCCGAGCAAGCCCGAGATAGATTCCTGGTGGCGGTAGTTCAGGCCAGCCCAGAAACGGTCGTTGAGTGTAGCACGAATGCCTCCTTCGTAAGAATAGTTCTTGGCGTTATCAAATTTACTGCTGCTGCTGAAATTACCGGGCAGGACGGTCTTAACGAGCACCATCGGTGTCACTACAACGGAAGAGGATGCTTCGATATTGTAGCCGGCCGTAAAATAGGCGTGGTTCTCACCCAAGTACTTGGAGGTAGTGCCGCCCGCTTCGCTCTGGAACTTGTATTCCGAGCGCAGCAGGTTGTTCATGCTCAGGCCAGCGTAGAACTTCGGCGATTCGTACCAGATACCTGCACCTGCATCAAACTTCTGGTCCGAGCCATCGCGGGGAATGTTGGGGTCGTTGCCATCAATGAAGCGGTACGTGCCTTTGCTCAGATACGTGAACGTACCCTGAATGCCAATACCCAGCTTACCGGACCCGAGCGTGATATGCTGCGAATACGACAGGGCCGAGTTCGTCATTTTGGACTGGCCTACCTGGTCGTAGTACACCGAAAAGCCCACACCACCATTCGTAGCAAGAATCGGCAGCGAAACGTTGAGCATGCCAGTACGCGGAGAGCCGCCGGCGTCCAAAGTCCCGTTGTAGTTCAGGTACTGGTAGCGGCCCAGCAGATTAATTTCCCCCTGGCCTTTAATCCCGGCGTAAGCAGGGTTCAAGTACATTCCATTGAGGCCGTAGTGGGTAAACTGAGGCTGTTGCTGGGCTAATGCCGAGCCAGCCGCGGCTGTGAACAGCAGGGTCGCAAGTAACGTTCCTTTCATAAAGGCAAAGGTGGTTGGATGGGGGTGGAGAGGGGGGTGGTTGCAAGAATAGCTTCCAAATGTAGTGGAAAAACATTCTCCAAAAAATTCGGGCTAAAAAAACGGCGGGAAGCCATTTTATTTGGTTTCCCGCCGTTTGGTACTTTTAGGCGTTCTGCTTGCCGGATTTCGGTGGTGCCGACTTCCCTACATCCGGCCCGTGGTGTTTGCGGATGTAAGCCTCGATGGCGCCGGTCATGGACGGTGCGTTAGGCTGCGGGGCTTCAATATCCAGAATCAAGCCAGCGTCAATCACGGCCTTGGCCGTAGTAGGGCCGAAAGCGGCTATTCGGGTGCCATCCTGAGTGAAGTCTGGGAAATTGATGAATAGCGAGCTGATACCGGAGGGGCTGAAAAAGGCGATGCAGTCGTACTTCACCTCGGCCAGGTCGGATAAGTCGCTGGCTACGGTGCGGTAGATAACCGCTTCCGAGAACTTCAGATTGTTGGCTCGCATGAAGACAGGAAGGTCATCTTTGCGAATGTCCGAGCACGGGTACAAGAATTTCTCGTTTTTGTGCTTTTTAATGACATCAAAAAGGTCGGCCGCGGTACGTTCTCCTACAAAAAGTTTGCGCTTACGCAGCACAATGTATTTCTGCAAGTAGTTAGCCGTCTGCTCCGAGATGCAGAAGTACTTCATCTCGGCAGGCATCTCCAACTTAGCTTCCTGGCAAATGCGGAAGAAGTGGTCTACCGCGTTGCGACTAGTGAAGATGACAGCGGTATAGTCGAGAATATTGATTTTCTCGCGACGGAAGTCCTTATAGGACACCGGCTGCACCTCGATAAACTCCCGGAAATCGACTTTGATGCCGTATTTATCGGCAATTGTGAAGTAGGGAGAAACGTCGGTGGTAGGCTTAGGTTGGGTAACCAGGATGCTGCTGATGCGCTTGGCATGCCGGCCTGTACCCGGCTTATCTGCACTCTCGGCCATACAGGAAGAAGAAGGTAATGCTAGTTGCGATAGAGAGGGGAACGAATGGGCTACTGAAAGCCCATAGGGTGGTCGAGCTTGTCAGTACGTAAAAACAATAAGCTTGAGCAAAACCAACAAAGGCAGTACTTCAGTAGCGCAAAGGTAGGCAAATAAATGTAGATTAAGCAGGGAAGCATGCCGGTGCAGCGTACGCCCCACGCGCAATACGGTTATGACCAGCAAACCAGCGATGACTGCGCTGGCGGCCCAGCCTACAGTAGTCGGCAGTGTAGTGTTGAGACCCAGGTAAAGCAAGAGTACTGCGGGCAGGAAAAGCCCCGTGAGCAGGGTTGTACGCAAAAACTCCCGGTATTGGACATTTACCAGTTCCTGCACATCGAAGATGTAGCCCAGCAGCTCTAAAAACACGTATTTGCCGAACACGAAGCCCGTAATGAGCAGTGTGTATACCAATACGCGGGCTACAATGGCGCTTTCAGGCACGTTGATGAAGCTTCGGAGCAAAGGCAGGTTTTGCAAGTCAGTGTGAATAGCCGTGAGCAGCAGGGCAAACGACAAGGAAAAGAGCAGCACCAGCAGCAGATTCAGGAGCGAAAATGCGGGCTTGGTCAGGAAGCTCTGCTGGTCGCTGCTATTGCCGAAAAGCTCCTCTACCTGAAAGATGCGGGCAATGCCTGACTGGTACGTAGAGCGCACCCCACCGTAGAGCAGGCCCAGCAACAGCAGGAAGCTCAGGTACACATTTTGCCCGCGCGTACCGGGTACGCGGGGCTGCACCCGGACGGTGCCGACCTTGACGCGGCCGCTGGCATCGGCGACCGGGCTGCTGCCTGAGAACGTGGAAAGCGCCGGGCTGCCATCAGGCTGCCACACTCCCAGCAGGTGGTTGCCAGAGGCCAGGGAGCGCGGCATGTACTTGCTTAGGTCAATTGTATAAGTGGCCGCCTTGCCCGCCGTAAATACCAGCTGATTATCCAGGAAAAGGCTTAGTCCGGGCTGGGCGGCGAAGGAGATGGGAAAGGGCTGGTTGCGCTGTATCTGCACCCACTGGTAGTAGGTGTGCGCTGGCTGATGGTAGCCCGGCAGGAACAGAATGAGGCGGTTGCGCGCGGCATCGTGCAGCAGCCACTCGCCGGTAAGTCCGGCTGGAGGCGTGGGCGGCAGCTGCCGGTATTCGCTGGCTCTTGCGGACCCGGCACAGAGGCCGCCGCCGAGCGCCCAGGCCAGCAGAAGCAGTTTGCGCAGCAAGCCCATGGGCGTAGAGAATGTTAGTTGCCTTCCGAAGCCAGCATCTGCCGGCGGGAAATACGGCTTTGGTACACGCCAAAGAAGATGCTCAGCAGCACCGAGAAGCCCAGCAAGGCGCCAATCAACACCATGTTGCCATAAACCGCAAAGCGGATTACGAACAGAATGACCAGGATGTTGAGCAAGCCCAGCAGCAGCACGGTGCTGATTTGCTGGAAGCCCATGGCCAGGATGCGGTGGTGAATATGGTTTTTGTCGGGGGCGAAGGGCGAACGGCCGGCCATCATCCGCAGGGTGAACACGCGCAGAGTATCGAACAAAGGCACAAACAGAATACCCACCGCTACGGAGGGAGAAGCCGAGCCGAACGGCTGCCCTACGCGCAAGCCCATCTCAATGAACTGAATGGCCAGCACCGATACAATAAAGCCGCAAACCAGCGAGCCGGTGTCGCCCATGAAAATGGGGGCGCGGTGGAAGTTGTAGCGCAGGAAGCCCAGCATGCCCCCAATCAGGCAGACGGACACATACACGTAGTTACCGAAGGTCGGGCCACCGTAGGAGTAGAAATAAAACCCGAAGGTGCTGGTAATAATCAGCACAATAGAGCCCGCCAGACCGTCGAGGCCATCGATGAGGTTGATGGCATTGGTGATACCCACAATTACTGCCAGGGTGAAGGCATAGCTCACTCCGATGGGGAGGGTCTCGATGCCCAGAATGCCCTGGAAGCTGGTGATGCGGATGTCAGCCATTATCATCACAATGCCGGTGGCCAGCAGCTGGCCCACGAACTTCTTTGCCACCGACATACCTACCAGGTCGTCCTTAAGCCCCACGAAAAACAGGATGATGCAGCCCGCCAGCAGCTGCTGAATGCTGTTCGTCTTATCGAGCGGAGCGAAGATGGTGAGGGCCGACATGAAGCCGGCAAATACAGCTACCCCGCCCAGGCGGGGCGTGAGGGACTGGTGCACCGTGCGCCCATTGGGCGTATCGAGCATATTCTTGAGGTGGGCAATGTAGATAATGGATGGCACCGCAAACAGCGACACCAGAAAGGCCCACATCCCGGAAAGACTTAACTGTATACCAAGATGGTTCATATTGTACGAAAGAGGCAAAGGCCGGTGCTGGACGAACCAGCGGACAGGCGGCAGCTAAAAGTAAATTAGCTATGCAGAACGCCTACTCGGTCGAGCAAAGAAATGTGTGTAAAATTATCGGGCACAATTGAATCGGGCACGAAGATGAATTTCTTATCAAATATTTGCGCTCCCCGGTAGTAGCTCACCCAGTACTGATTGTTCAGCGGCAGCAGGGCCGAGTCGAGCGGCTCGACGGACACGGCGGAGTGGGGCTGTACTTCCTCGAACAGGTAGCGGAGGGTGGAAGTACGTATTGGCTCGCCGTCGTCGCCTACGCCGTAGCCGTTGGCATTCACGATGACGTTATGCAGCGGATAGGGATTGTGGTTGAGCAGGTACACCTCCCACACGGGCAGGCCTTCGGGCGTGAGGGCGCCCTCATCGGGCACAATGGCGATGGAAACGCCTTCGACGGGGTCGAAAGGAATGTCTTGCTTCATAGCTTAGGCACTGGTAGCTGGTTCCGCTTCGCTGCAGCCACCGAGCTGCTGCAACAGGTGGGGCAGCAGCCGCTCCTGCACTTCCTGCACTGAAACCGGTCGACCGAGTTCCTGAGCCAGTGAGGTGACAGCCTTGTCGGTGATGCCGCAGGGAACGATGTTGTTGAAATACGCCAGGTCGGGCGCAACATTGAGGGCAAAGCCGTGCATGGTAATCCAGCGGCTGCACTTCACGCCCATGGCGCAGATTTTACGGGGGTTGGCGGCCCCTTCTTCCCAATCGAGCCATACACCCGTCAGGCCCGCGATGCGGCCGGCGTTGAGGCCGTACTCGGCCAGGGTCAGGATGACGGCCTCCTCCAGGGTGCGGAGGTACCAGTGAATGTCGGGGCGGAAATTCTCGAGGTCGAGGATGGGGTAGCCGACCAGCTGGCCGGGGCCGTGGTAGGTGATGTCGCCGCCGCGGTTGATGCGATGGAACGTGGCGCCGTGCCGGGCCAGGGCTTCCTCATCGAGCAGCAGGTGCTCGGGCTTGCCGCTTTTGCCCAACGTGTAGGTATGCGGGTGCTCGCAGAGCAGCAGGTAGTTGGGGGTGGGCAAGGGAGCCGTGCCGTCGGCTTCGGCCTGTCGGTTGTGGGTTTTGATGGCCACGGCGCTGGCCAGCAGCGTTTCCTGCAGGTCCCAGGTGGGCACGTATTCCACCAGGCCCAGGCGCTGCACCCGAATGCCACGGTGAGTGCCCACCGGCTCCGCCACAGCAGCGGCCTCTTGCAACGGCGGCATAACGCAGGATGAATACTGGTCCATATTGGGAGTGATTAGCAAGCGGCGCCGGTGAAAAGCCGGCTCGGCCAGTGGGTGGCACGGGTTTTCTTGGGCCCGTAAGCTTGTACAAAGTTACTAGCTGCTGCACGCTTTGGCCGGCCCTCCGCTTTTTGCCTGCTTATTTCGCTAACAGCTAAGCATTTTCCAAACCTACCGTGGCACACGCTCCGCACCAACTAGGCCAGGCCGGCGAGGCCGCGGCGGCCGACTACCTCTGTTCGCTGGGCCTTGAATTGCTGGCCCGGGGCTACCGCCACGGGCGCGCCGAAGTAGACTTAGTGCTGCGTCGGGCCAGTGACTTGCTGGTGTTTGTGGAAGTCAAAACCCGGTCGGGCAGCCAGTACGGCCCGCCCGAAACCTTCGTGTCGGCCCGCAAAAAGGAATTATTCCGGCTGGCGGCTACTCACCTACAGGAAGAGTTGGACTGGCGCGGCGACATTCGCTTCGATATAGTGGCCGTGACGCAACTCAGCCAGGGCTTCCGCATCGAGCACTTTGAGGATGCGTTTTATTGATGTGCTAATTTTTGATGTGCTGATGTGCTGTTTGTCTTAATCTATATACTACTCATCAGCACATTAGCACATCAACCAATCAGCACATCAACTAATTCCGGGCGCGTTTCGGCTGCACTTTGGGGGCGGCTTTGGGTACTACGCGGCCTTTGGGCGACTGCTGCTCTTCGGTGAGGCCGCGCTTGTCGAGGTTGGTGGCCTTGTCGTAGATGAGGATGGCGTTGCGGTTGTACTCCTTGATGAGCTCGGGCTCCGTTACCTCGGGGTCGTAGCCAGATTCGGGGTACTGGTACACGTAGCGCTTGCGGTTGCGGAAGCCCCAGTAGTTAGTCCATTCCCCTACTTTGCGGCCGTTCTCAAACTGCCCGGTCCACTCCCGCTGGCCTTCAATGGTGAACTTGGCGTAGTCGCCCTCCAGCTTGCCGTTCACGTAGGGAATCACCTCGTTGATAAGGCTGCGGTCGTTGCCGTAGTAGCTGATGTTAGCATCGCGGGGGAAGCCCATCTCATAGTGGGTTTTGGCCAGCAGAATGCCGTTCTTATCGAACCGCTCCCAGCGCAGGTGCTTGGTGCCCAAGGCGTAGTAGCCGGTTTCGAGCACCTTATTGTTCTGCATTTTCTTATAGGGGCCGTGCAGCACCTTATCGGTGGCGGGGTCCAGGTCGGCCGTGGCCTTGAAAATCTTGCGCTTCTTCGGGTTGAAGTAGTAGCGGGCTGGGGCGTAGGGGTTGGGCTGCTGGAAGTACTTGAGGTAGTAGAAAATCTCGATTATCTGGTTGCGCCCTTTCGGCCCGCTCTTCACGAAGGCGCGCTTGATTTTCTCGCCCAGGAAGAGCTTCTTCTTTTTCTTGGGCTTGCGCTGGGCTTCCTTTTCCTTCTCCTTCGCGGCCCGCTCCTCAGCTTTGGTAAGTACCACTTTGCGGGCCGTGCTCAGCGAAGGCTTGCCCTTGAGCGAGTCGGCGGTGCGCGTGAGCGTATCAGCCACTACCACGGCTACGGGAGGCTGCTCGGGGGTGCTATTAAAGGAAACGGTTTTGCGGGTACAGGCCCAGGGCAGCAGCGTGAGCAGCACCAGTACCAACCCGGAATAGCGTAGCAGCCGCGGCCACAAACGGGAAATCAACATGAAAAGCACGGATAATTATCGCCGCATCAACGCAAAGGTAGGGGCAATTCGTGCCCGGGGTTTTCATTTAACGATTAGCAGTTAACAGTTGGCACTAGTTCTGCTGGCCGCTGTTTGTCATCTTCATGAGTCTGCTTTTCAGTAGCAGTAACCGGACAAAAGAACTTGCTAAATGATAAATGTTAAATGACCGCTGAATAAGGCTGGCGCGATACCAAATCAATGCGCTGGCCAGCGGTGAGCAGGTGCAGGCGGAAATCGTGGCCGCTAATCATCTCGTCTTCGGGCAAGCCGGGCAGGTTGCTGTAGCTGACGGCCGCCCCGTCGATAACCACCACCACTTCATCGCCAAATACCTCGGCGGGCACATCGGGCCGAATGATAAGGCCGGTTTCTTCGCTCAAGCCGATGCCCAGCAGGTGAGGCTGGGCCAGCACAGCATGCATCAGGCGGGCGTAGCGCTGGCGTTCGGCAAAGTGCTGGTCGAGCAAGATGCCGGGAATGAGGTTGAGGCCGGGGGCTACGGCTATCTGCCCCACCATGAGGCTGCGCCAGCCGTGGCCGTTGATGAGCATGAAGCTGGCCAGGGCGGAAGCGCCGGCGCTGGTGCCGGCAATAATGAAGTCTTCCTCTACTTGATACTTCTGCTTGAGAATGGCCAGAAACTCCGTGTTGAGTAAGAAATCCGTCAGCCGCTCCTGGTCGCCGCCGCTCATAAACACCAGCTTGGCCTGCCGCAGGCGCTCCAGCGTATCGGGGTCGTCGGCGGCGTGGTCTTCGTCGACCTGTAGGTGGGCTACGTTGGGACAACCAAACTGCCGGAAAGCGTGAGCGTAGGCCACGGCTGTGCGGGCCGGCTGGCGGCGGGTAGCCGTGGTCAGAATTTCGATGTTGGCGTCGCGCGTGGGCAGCATGGCCGCCAGGCGGGCCAGCATGGGGTCGTCGTCGCCGCCGCCCAGCACTACCAGGGTGCCACGGGCGGAAAAAAGCGACGCAGAAGAATCGACAGGCATGAGCAAAAGATTAGAGCGGCAAGATGGGAGTATTTGCGGCAAAAGCAAGCAGGATACGGCTCGGCCCGTAAAACGTCGGCCACTGCCCAATCAACCCAGTAAGCTGATTCAGCTCAATTGCTTCAGGCACAGATTGCCGCCTACCGTTGAATTTGTTGGAGCCAACCCATTGTTTATACCTGCGGCTAGATAGTGGTGGTTTAGTGGTGCCACGACTTGAAGTCGTGGCACCACTACGTTGTAGCCCGCGGCCGTAGAAGGGCTGTGCATTGGGCTAGTAAGTGCAATTGCGGGCCGCCTATGCCCATCAAGCACGGCTTTAGCCCTACTTTTGTGCTATCTGTTCTCTCCCCTACCCCGCTTGCCTAGCGAAGCACCGCCTCCCTCGTCATGATGCAGCCGCAATCCGTGGAAACCATCACCTCTCTGATTCAGGAAGGTGAGTTTTTCAAGCTCAAAGAGCTGCTGAGAACCTTCCAGCCCGCTGAGCTGGTCGAACTAATTGAGGGCGAGGAAGACCGGGAGCAGCTTATTATCTTCCGGCTGCTGCCGCTGCAGCTGGCCACCGAGGTGTTTGAGTACCTCGACCTGGAAGTGCAGCGCCACTTCCTCGACAACCTGGCCCAGGACAAAATCGCCGACATCCTCAACGAGATGTCGCCGGACGATCGCACGGCTCTGTTGGAGTTTCTACCCGCCAACTTCGTGGCCGAGCTGGTGCAAAGCCTGTCAGAAGAAGAGCGCAAGGTGACTTTGCAGCTGCTGGGCTACCCCGAGTACTCGGTGGGCCGCCTGATGACGCCCGACTACATTGCCATTCGCGAGCACTGGACGGTGCAGCAGGTGCTTGACCACATTCGGCAGCACGGCGGGCAGTCGGAAACGCTGAGCGTGCTGTACGTGACGGACGCCCACGGCGTGCTAATCGACGACATCCGCATCCGGGAGTTTTTGCTCTCGGCCCCCACGGCCCGGGTGCGCGACCTGATGGACCGGCGCTACGTGCAGCTGAATGCCATGCAGGACCAGGAAGAGGCCATCGACATCTTCCGGCGCAACGACCGGGTGGCCTTGCCTGTGGTGAGTGACCAGGGCATCCTGCTCGGCATCGTGACGCTGGACGACATCCTGACCATCCGGGAAGAGGAAGACACCGAAGACATTCAGAAGCTGGGGGGCTCCGAAGCTCTTGACGAGCCTTACCTCGACACGCCGTTGCTGCGCATGGTGCAGAAGCGCGCCGGCTGGCTGGTGGTGCTATTCCTAGGCGAGCTGCTCACGGCCTCGGCCATGCAGTTTTTCGAGGGCGAGCTGCAGAAGGCCATTATCCTGGTGCAGTTCATTCCGCTGATTATCAGCTCAGGTGGCAACTCGGGCTCGCAGGCCACTTCGCTCATTATCCGGGCCATGGCCCTGGGCGAGTTCACGCTGGGCGAATGGTGGCGGGTGCTGCGCCGCGAAATCATTTCCGGGCTGACGCTGGGCCTGATTCTGGGCGTGGTGGGCTTTACGCGCATTGCCGTGTGGCAGCAGTTTTCGCACGTCTACGGCGAGCACTGGGCCCTCATAGGCCTTACGGTGGGCATTGCCTTAGTGGGTATTGTGCTGTGGGGCTCGCTGGCGGGCTCCATGCTGCCACTGCTGCTCAAGCGCGTGGGACTAGACCCGGCTACTTCTTCAGCCCCTTTTGTGGCCACGCTGGTGGACGTGACGGGCCTGATTATCTACTTCACCGTGGCGCTGGGTATTCTGCACGGCACGCTGCTGTAGGCTAGGCTACTCGGCCAGCATCAGCCCGCGCAGGCAGTTGTACGTCAGGGGGTGGTTGAGCAGGCTGCGGAAGGAGTTCAGCTGGCTTTCATCGAGGAGCTGCGACACTACTTCGTCCATGCGCTTGCGGCCTTCGGCCACGGCCGCGGCGGCTGGCATAGCCCCGGCCTGGAGGTCGGCGAAAAGCGAATGCTGCTGCTGGTTGAGGTAGTAGTGCATCATCTCCTGCTGCACGGCGCTCAGGTGCAGGTTTTCGGCACAAAGGCGGGCGAGGCGGGCCGTGCGCACGTCGACTGAGTCGGGTGTGGTGGCGACGCGGCTCACGCGCGGCTCGCCCAGCGACTTGGCGGAGGCCGACACGCCGGCGAACGAAACGAGGGCAACTACGAGCAGGAGGCGGAGCGAAGCAAACATGAGCGGGAGGTGGTGGGGTGGATAAGTGGCTCAAAGTTGTGGCGGTACGAAAAGCCAGAACTTGGTTTTTCGGCGAAAGCACGGCTTTGCCGGGCCAATAGCCACAGCCCGGGCAGTGAATGGAATGCTCATCTATCGGCTGGCCTTTCGCCTTTGGGCTAACGGGTTATGCACTCTTTGCTGAGGCAATCGGTAATTTGGGCGCACATTTCAGCCAGACTTTATGCCACGCCAGCTCTTCCTCCTGATTGTTCTGCTTACCGGAATTGCACTGCCCTGGCCGGCATTATCAACGCCAGCCCCCACAGTGCGGATAGACCCGACGTTCTGGTGGGTGGGCATGAAAAACCCCAGGCTGCAGCTGCTGGTGCACAGCCCCGGCATCGGCCAGGGCAGCGCCGCCCTGGCCCCCTACCCCGGCGTGACGCTCGACGGCGTGCAGAAGCTGGAAAACCCGAACTACCTGGTCTTGAACCTGACCATCAGCCCCAGCGCCCGGCCCGGCCAGCTCCAGCTCCGCTTCACGGGCAACAAAAAGCTCAGCTACAGCTACGAGCTGCGGGCCCGCACCACGCCCAACGACCCCAGCAAGGTGCAGGGCATCACCTCAGCTGATTTTATCTACCTGCTCATGCCCGACCGCTTCGCCAACGGCGACCCCAAGAACGACGTCGTCCAGGGCACGAAAGAGGCGACCGTCAACCGCAGCGAGCTGGCTACCCGGCACGGCGGCGACCTGAAGGGCATCGAGGACCATTTCGGCTACCTGAAAGAGCTGGGTGTGACAGCCATTTGGCCCACGCCGGTAGTCGAAAACGACCAGCCCAAGTACAGCTACCACGGCTACGCACTGACGGACTACTACAAAGTTGACCCGCGCTTTGGTTCAAATGAGGACTATGTGCGCTTCGTGCAGCGCGCCCACCAGCAAGGCCTGAAGGTGGTGCACGACGTGGTGCTCAACCACATGGGCAGCGAAAACTACCTGTTCAGGGACTTGCCCGCCAGGGACTGGGTGCACCAGTGGCCCAGCTTTACCCGCACCAATTACGCCGACGCCGTACTGACCGACCCGCACGCGGCGCCGGCCGAGCGTACCCTGCACGAGAAGGGCTGGTTCGACACTACCATGCCCGATGTGAACCAGAGCAACCCGCTGGTAGCTACGTATCTGATTCAGAATTTTATCTGGTGGGTGGAATACACCGGGCTGGATGCCTACCGCATCGACACCTACCCGTATTCGGACCGCCAGTTTCTGATGCGCTTCGGCCAGGAAGTATTGGACCAATACCCGCGCCTGGGCATGGTGGGCGAATGCACCAGCATTGGCGTAGCGCAGCAGGCCTACTTCGCCCGCAACATCCTGCCACCCGTCGACGGCTTCAAGAGCAACCTGCCGGGGGTGCTCGACTTTCAAGCCTATTTCGCCATTACCGATGCCTTTACCAAGGCGCCGGGCTGGAACGAGGGCATCAACCGGCTATACTACGTGCTGCAGCAGGACTGGCTGTATGAAGATGCCAGCCGCAACGTAGTTTTTTTGGACAACCACGACCAAAGCCGCTTCCTATCGGTGGTGGGCGACGACGTAGCCAAGCTGCACCTGGGCCTGGCCTGGCTGCTGACTACGCGGGGCATTCCCCAGCTTTACTACGGCACCGAGGTGCTGATGAAGAACTTCACCAACCCCGACGGCCGCGTGCGCGAAGACTTCCCCGCCGGCTGGGCCGGCGACAAAGTCAATCTATTTACTGCCACCGGCCGCAGCGCCCAGCAGCAGGCCACCCACGACTACGTGCGTACCCTGGCGCAGTACCGCAAAGCCCACCCCGTGCTGCAAACCGGCAAGCTGACGCAGTACCTACCCGGCGAGGGCGTGTACATCTACTTCCGCCACAACGAGCAGGGCGAAGCCGTCATGGTTATTCTCAACTCGGCCGATGCCGAGCGCAGCTTAGACCCCGCCAAGTATGCCGACAACCTGCGTGGCTACTCTGCGGCGCGGGAGGTGCTCACTGGGGTAGAGCTGCCCAATCTGACGACCTTGAAAGTACCGGCCAAGACGGCTTGGGTGCTGGAGCTCAAGAAGTAGTAAGTAGAGAGCAGCAAGAACTTGCGCATGAAACTGCCTATTAGCATTGCGCCGCTACTTAGCTTACTGCTCAGGGAAGCACCAGAACGGGGCGGCTCACGCAGTGGCTATCGGGGCAGGCACCGGGGCCGTTTCCGCGTAAGCTCATGCGCACCTCGTACCGCCCGGCTTTGTTGAAGCGGTGGCTGATGCGCCGCCCGCCCGCCAGCCGCCCGTCGCGGAAATCCCAGGCCACCTGCTCATTTTCGCAGGGAGGGTTTTGGGCCTGCGAGGCATCAAACTTAACCTCCTCCCCTACCCGCACAGTATCGGCCGACACGCTGAAATCGAGCAGCGGCTCCCTGGTGAAGTCCACAACCAGGGTTTTTTCGGCGGTCCGCAGCTCGCCGGTTTTTTCTACCAGCACATCGAGCTGTACGGTGTAGCGCCCCCGGCGGGAGTAGCAATGGCTTACGGCGAAGCCTGTGAGGGTAGTGCCGTCGCCCATCTGCCAGCGATAGGTGAAAGGCCCAGCCTTTTCATCCACCGAGCCGCGGGCATCGAGGTCGACGCAGGGCTCGGGCACGCGCGGCAGTGGGCACTGCACGCTGACAGATTCGCCAAGCTGCTGGGCGTGCACAGCGCGGCTCCAGGCTAGCAGGCCCATGCCCAGAACGGCTGCCCGCAGGCCACGGCGGCTAAAACTTGTTGAGGCGCTGCAAAACGTCACGCTGGTAGGTTTGGCCAATGGGAATGTGTTTGTTGCCAATGACCACGGCATTGTCTTCAATGAACTGAATGTGGCGCAGGTTGGCAATGAATGAGCGGTGCACCCTCACAAACTGCTGGGCCGGAAATTTCTCCTCGACGCTACGCAAAGTGCCGTGTACCACCAACTTTTGGCCGCTGTTAGTTACGATATGAACATAGTCGCCGAGGGCTTCTACGTACAGCACTTCAGCGAAGCGCACCCGCACTAGCTTGCCGTCTACTTTTACGTAGGCAGCGTCGGCATCGGGCGACGAGCCCTGGTTTTGCTGAAGCTCAACTGCTGCCAGTGCCCGGCGGGCTGCCATCAGGAACCTGGCGTAAGTGATAGGCTTTACCAGGTAATCGACAACGTCATAACCAAATGCTTTTACCGCGTAGCTGGGGTTGCTGGTTATAAGCACTACTGCCGGCGACGACTCCAGCGTGCCCAGCAAATCCAGGCCCGACATCAGGGGCATCTCCACGTCCAGAAACAGCACGTCGACTGGGTTGGTGCGCAGAAAATCAGCGGCTTCGATGGCACTGGTGCAGGAGCCAACGCTAACCAAGAAAGGCGTGTTGGCAATGCAGTTTTGCACCACCTGCACAGCCATTGGGTCGTCGTCGACCACCAAGCAGCGCAGAGCGGCAGAAGGGCTGTTCAGGCTCATAGCGACGAAGGTAAAATGAGAGGAGGAAAGTTGGGGGCAGGGCGGGTATTTCGGTACTATGGTGCGGTCAGTTGACGGGCGTGTAAGGCCGGATACAATGCGGCCAGCTGGGAACTGAGCACCGCCACTACTTCGGCCGGGGGAGCATCGTCGGGCCTTGGGTGCTCCAGACGGCTTAATACCGCCAGTACGGCCGGCAGGCCGAAATAGGCTACCTGGCCGCGGAGCTTATGAGCCAGCGGGCCCAGGCTGTCCGCCTCGCCCTGCGCCGCCGCTGTCTGCAGCTGAGCCAATAGCTGCGGCGCCTGTTGCAGGAAAGTAGCCACTACCTGCTGCACGAAGGACTTGTCGCCAAAGGACAACTCTTCCAGCAGGCTCCAGTCGGGCAGCAGCTCGGCTGCAGGCAGCTCCTGAGGCACATCAGCCTGGTTGTCAGATTCTGGCAAACTGCCGGCACTCTGCCCCGTGCAGTGGGCCAGCACGGCGTACAGCGTGGCGGGGTCGAAGGGCTTAGGCAAGGTGTCGTTCATGCCGGCGGCCAGCGCCAAGGCCCGGTCTTCGGGCAAAGCCGAGGCGGTGAGGCCAATGATGGGCAGTTGGGCGGGGTCAGGAAAAAGCAGCCGTAGCTGACGGGTGGCTTCGTAGCCATCCATTTCGGGCATCTGCACGTCCATCAGCACGGCATCGAAGGCTTGGCGGGTAGCGGCCTCCACGGCCTGCCTGCCATTGGGTGCAACGATAACCTTCACATTCCAGGCTTCCAGCGTTTTGCGGGCCACCAGCTGATTCAGGTCGTTGTCTTCGGCCACCAGCACCCGCAAGGTGCTGGCAAAGGGCCGCAGCTGCGCCGGACCTTCAGCGGGCACCAGAGCAGGGTCGGCGGCGGTGCAGGGCAGTTCAAACCAGAACGTGGCGCCGTGGCCCAACTCGCTTTCTACCCGCAGCTGACCGCCGTTCAGCTCCACCAGGCTGCGGGCGATACTCAGGCCCAGGCCGGTGCCCCCAAACTGTCGGGTAGTAGTAGTATTGGCCTGGGCAAAGTCCTCGAAAATAGCTTCGAGCTTGTCGGCTGCAATACCGATGCCGGTGTCGCTCACGGCTATGCGCAGCCGCCACTGCTCAGGTTCGGCCGCAGGCTCGGCATCCACGCGCAAGGTCACGCTGCCCTGTGTGGTAAACTTGATGGCATTGCCCAGCAGGTTGACCAGTATCTGCTGCAAGCGCACCGAGTCGCCAACAATGGCTATTGGCACTTCCGGGTCCAGGTCCAGCACCAACGTCAGGCCCTTGCTGTCGGCAGCAAAGGCGAACATGCGGCCCACCCGCGCCAGCAGCGCCCGCAGCCCAAACGGCGCTTGCTCCAGCGTCAGCTTGCCGGCTTCAATCTTCGACGAGTCAAGAATGTCGTTGATGATGGTAAGCAGGTTTTGGGAAGAGCCCTCAATGGCGTTGAGGTATTCGCGCTGCTCGGCCGTGGTGGGCATGCGCTGCAGCAGGTAGGTCAGCCCAATGACGGCATTCATGGGCGTGCGAATCTCGTGGCTCATGTTGGCCAGAAACCGCGACTTGGCCACCCGTGAGCTTTCCGCCTGGTCGCGGGCCACGGTCAGCTCCGCGTTCAGGTGTTCGATGTGGGCTTTTTCGGCTTGCAGCTCGGCCGTGCGGGCCTGCACCATGGCTTCGAGCTGCCGCTGCCGGCGGCGCAGGCCTTGCTCGCGCACCCGCACCAGCCCGGCCAGCCCGACCAGCAGCGCGAGGACAGTCGCCGCCAGTACCCACGGCCGGCGCCACCACGGCAGGGCAATGCCCACCCGCATCCGCACCGGCTGGGTCCAGGCTCCGGCCGGCCCCAGCCGGGCCCGCCCTTCAAACTCGTATTGCCCTGCTTCCAGCCGCGGAAACTCGGCTTCGCCCAAGGCGGCGGGGCGGCTCCATGCCTCCTGATAGCCGCGCAGGCGGTACTGATACTGCAGCAAGCCGGCTTGCGCCAGGCTCAGTCCCTGCCAGGCAAAAGCCAGCCGGTAGCGGCCTGCGGGTAAGTGGCTGAGCTGCTCTACCGAACGGCGCGCGCCATCCACGCTTACCTGACGCAAGGCCAGCAGCGGCCAGCGCTGCACCGGAGCCGCGCCCGGCAGCAGGCGCAAGGTGCCGTTGCGGGTGCCTACCCAGGCAATGCCCGCAGTATCAACCGCAGCCGCCCGGGGCAGGCATTCCCGCACCAAAGGGCTGGCTGGCGTTGTCAGCACCTGAATGGCAGGTTGCCGGGAGTTGACCCGGCTAAGTGCTTCGTGGTGCACCACGAGCAGGTCGCCGTTTGGGAAGGAAGCCAGGCCGTAGCAGTAGTTGGAAGCCAAGCCCTCGTTTTCGGTAAACTGCCGGAAGGCACCATCAATAAAATACCAGAGTCCGTCGCCTTCGGTGCCCACCCACACGCGGCCGGCCGCGTCTTCGGCCAAAGCCGTGGCATCGACACCACTTTTCACCAGCCGGAAGTAGCGGAACCGTCCGTTTTCCCGCATAGCCAGGCCGGTACCGTGGCTGGCAAACCACAGCCGGCCCCGGCGGTCGGCCAGCACGTCAACTACGGTATTGTGCAGCAAGCCATTAGCGGTGGAATACTGAACCGGGCGCAGGCTGCCGGGCTCGAAGCAGAATGCCCCGTGCAATGCCGTGCCCACCCAAAGCTGCCCCGTTGCCGTCCGGGCCAGGCTCGTCACCTGTGCACGGGCCGGGAGCCGGGCACGCTGCGCAGTGCTGAGCACTGGAGCGGGTCCGGCCCAGCTTGGCGGCAAGGCTTGCGGGGGTAGCCGGCTCAGCGCAGGGTCGATAAGGCGCCAAAGGCCCTGGCCGGCGGTGCCCACCCACACGGTGCCTTCGCGGTCGGTGAGGACGCTGGTGGGCACAAGGCCCGGAGGCAGCTGCAGCCTGAACCGACGGCGTAAGGCAGCCAAGGCGGCCGTATCGGGCGCCAGCAGGCCGGTGGTTGGGCGCGACGGCCGGGGCTCAGCCCGAAACTGTTGCCCGTTCCAGCGCGAAACACCGCCCTGAAAGTGCTGCACCCACAACGCCCCCGTTCCAGGCTCCAGACGCAGGCCCGTGGCGAAGTCTTCGGCCAAGCCCTCGCGGGTGGTGAAGAGCTGAAAAGCAGAACCATCGTAGCGCAGCACGCCTTCGGCCGTAGCCAGCCATAGATAGCCCGAACGGTCCTGCGCCAGTGCGTACACGAACGGCTGGCGGAGGCCATCAGCAGCGCCAAACTGCTTCCAATATGCTTGCTGGGCGTGTACCGGTCCGGCCAGCCATAGCATTAACACCAAAAGCAAGCCGCGCCGCCAACCTTTCATGTCCGGAAATTACGCATTGCCCCGCGGCAAACCGAAGGCGCGTCGGCTAACGCAACATGCCAGCCGGCCGACGGGCTATTTACGGATGCGGACGTTTATCTCGTAGTTATAGCGCGGCGGGCCGCCCAACGGCACCGCGAAGAAGGGCAAGGCCGTTTCGTATTGGTCCGTCACATAAAACACCATGTCGTTGGCAGCTCGCGAGCGGTTTACCAGACGCAGGTCCAGCGACAGGCCATGCTCCTGCGGCACAATTGGGTACACGCTGTCGCGCCACTCGTTGTCGCCGCTCACAGTGGCTGGCTGGCCGTTTTTGGCAATCGAAAACAGGTTGAGGCTGGCGTCGCCATCGAGGTCGAAGTTGCTTTGGCGGATGCTGACCACCCGGTCGTTCACAAAAGGATACAGGTGGGTGCGCTCCCCTTGCTGGCCTTTAAGCCGGAAGCAGTACTCGTAGGTGAAGGCATTGCCGCCCTCCACGGGCACGTTCTGCGTGGGCGAGCTGCTGAGGAAGTAGCGGTACAGGTTGCCGTCGTCGCCCTGCAGCCCCTGGGTCAGGATTTTGAATACATAGCCGGCAAATTCCGGCACCAGCTCACCTTCCAGGGGGTTTAGCGGACCAAAGGTGTACCACTGGCCATCGTAAGCCGGGTCAGCGGCAAAGGTTTCCTGCTTCAGCAGTACCCCGGCACGGTAGTTACCCACGGGGTCCACCTTGCGGGCGTCGGGCGTGGAATAGCAGCCTTTGCCACCGTAGAGGCTAAAGTTGGTGCTGGTGTTCCAGCCGCTTTTGCTTTCGTCGTGCTTTCCCCCGCAGTCGGGGTCGAACACCCGGATGTAAAGCGGCTCGCGGCGGGCCTGGGGCACCAAAAAAAAGAAGGTTTGGCTGAAGTCGTCATCACCCCAGCTTTTGTCGGCTGCGCTGCCAAACGTCACCACGAAGTCGATGTTCTCAACTGGGCTGGGTACGGCCTGGGCCCGGGCTTCCGTGCTCCACAGCAACCCCATCAATCCCAGCCAAATCAGGTACACACGCGTCATCACAGCAAGGTAGTCCTTAGGTCCTGAATATTAGCCAGCCTTTATTCATCCACACTGCAGCTGATGCTACTCTAACCGGCGCCGGCTGGCTTTCTTATCCGAAAGCTTCTTTTTCATTTCCAGCCGCTTGCGCACCGCCGCTTGGCTGGGCTTGGTGGCTTTGCGCGGCTTGGGCCGGCGCAGGCTGCGCAATAGCAACTCATGGAAGCGGGCCAGGGCTATTTCGCGGTTGCGCAGCTGGCTGCGGTCGTCCTGCACCACCACCTGCAGGTAGCCATCGGCGGTAAGCTGATTCCCTACTTTCTCCAGAATCAGCTGCTTCTGCAGCTCGCTTAGCAGCTGGGAATTCAGCAGGTGAAAGCGCAGCTCCACGCGCGACTCCACCTTGTTCACGTTCTGCCCGCCCGGCCCGCTGGCGCGGCTGGTCTGGAAGGTTAGCTCAGGCAGAAAGGCGGCGGGAGGAGGAAGCATGGTTTTCAATTATCAATGAACAGTGAGCAGTGAACAATGTCGTTCTTGATACTCACTGCTTATTGCTCATTATTCATTTGATAACTGTTCACTGATAATTACTCACTGTTCACTCCCTTTCCAGCAGCATGGCGCCGTAGGAGTAGCCGCCGCCGAACACGGTGATAATGACCTTGCTGCCGGCTTGCAGCGTATCCCAGACCTCGGCCAGGCCGATGGCTGCGCCGGCGCAGCCGGTGTTACCCAGGCGTTCGATGTTGCTCACGGCACGGGAAGGGTCCAGGCCCAGCTGCTTCACCACGTTCAGGGAGATGCGCAGGTTGGCCTGATGCGGGATGAGGTAGGTAAGGGCCTCGGCGGCAATGGCGTGCTTGTCCATCAGCTGCTGCGTTACGCGGGCCATGTAGGTGCAGGCCTGCTGGAACACGTCGCGCCCAAAGGGCATCACGATACCGCGCTCTACGGGCTTCAGCGTCACGGCCTCGTCGGCCTTGCCCACGGGGGCGGCACCACCCGTGATGACTTCGCGGATGTATAAGTCGTTCGGACTGAGGCGCTCCTTGGTGATGAGCAGAGCGGCGGCGCCGTCACCCCAAAGGTGGCCGGCAATGGTGTCTTCTTCGTTGTTGTATGCCGTGTTGTGCTCGCTCACCACCACTAGGGCGTGGCGGGCCTTGCCCATGGCAAAGTAGCCTTCCACTATTTCCACCGCATTCAGCAGCGAGGAGCAGGCCGAGGAAATGCTGACGGTAGGAATTTCGTTGATGTCGAGCACCCGCTGCACGGCGTGGGCGGCCGTGTAAATGGTATCGTGTGGGGTGTAGGTACCGGCTACAATCAGGTCGATGCTGCGAGCGTCAAAGCCCGGTGCTTCGGCCAGCACCGCCTGCGTGGCGGCCACGGCCATGGTGTTGGCATTTTCGCCCGGCGCAGCCTTGCGGCGCTCGCGAATGCCGGTGCGTTCAATTATCCACTCGTCAGCCAGGCCGTTGAGGCGGGTGAAGTGGGCGTTGGTAACGACGGCCGCCGGTAAGTAGGTGGCCACGTGGTGAAGATACACAGGGTGGTGCTGGGTGGGAAACGAATGGTGCGCTGAGGCAAGGCAAAGGTACGACCAGCGGCCCGGCGCGGGTTGCGGCACCGGCGGAGGTGCCTAAATTTTGCACCCTACCCCTTAAACCGACAGCGCCACTATGGTAAACACCAAGGCAAAGGAAAGAAGCAGCACCAGCCAGTAAGTAATTCCCAGCAAGGAAGCTTTGAGGGCGGTTTTGCCCCAGCTTTGGCTGTACACATTGTGCAGCGCCATTCCGAAATAAGGTATGGGCAACCACCACATCCACACCACGGCTTGTTTCACGCCCGGCACCTTGCCGAGCAGCAGCAGCAGTGAAAAGAACAAAAACAGGAAGCAGTGCACGTGGATAGTAAAGATGAGGTGCCCCAGGTAATAGCCTTGCTGCCGGAAGTAGAATCCTTTGAGCAGCAGCGCGGCCAGGGGCATCAGCAGGAACATGGTGAGCGAAAGCCCCCGAAAGCCCTGATGCACTAACTCGTCAATAGTAATGTCGCGCCAGCGCACGTACCGCTTTAGCTCCAATCGTTTCCAGAACGTCAGCTCCTGCCGGTGGCTACGCAGCACACTGTCGGCCTGTGCATCAGTGATATCAGCAGGCAGGCGGGCCTGCTCCTCCTTAGTTAGGTAATTTATCAGCAGGGAGAAGCCTTCTTTTTTCCGCTTCTGCGTACTGCCGGCAGCCGGCTTGGCGGCGTCATTAGCTCCCAGCGTTACCGACATGGCCGGTTGCGTGGCTTGCTGCAGCGAGTCGGTTGCCTGGCTGTTCTGTATGGTCTGAATGCGCTCCGTCAACGGCAACCGGTCCTCGCGCTGGTGGCTGCGCTGTAGCGCTAGTAGAAAGAAGAAGACGAAGCTGATAAACACATACAGCCGGATGGGCGGTACGTAGGGCACCCGGTGCCCGGCCAGAAACTGGCGGGTCAGCTCCCCCGGCTTGAATAGCAGCAGCTTGGCTGTGTTGAATACCTTGCCATCGAAGTGGAATACGCCTTCCAGAAACTCCTCTACCACATGGTAAAAGCTGATGTCAACAGCGTGGTTCTGCTGCCCGCAGCGGGGGCAGAACTCATCGGGCTGGCCGGGCTCGAAAGCAAAGTGGCAATTGGCGCAGGCAGGCTGTTTGTGCGGATGATGGGCCATGGGCAAAGCGAAAGCTCCGCAAAGAAAGGCAGCAAAAAGCCCCGGTCGCTCGGCGGCCGGGGCTTTTTCTTACTTATAAAGCGGGCTTACTTCTGATATACCTTGCCGCTGCCGATGCTGGAGTTGCTCACCTGCGCCCCACCGGCCAGATACACGCTGCCGGAGCCCACCAGACTGGACTTAAGGGCTTTGGTGGCGTAGATGTGGGCGTCGCCCGAGCCGTGAATGGATACGGACGTGGTTTCGCTTCGCAGCTTGCCGGCCCGCACCGCGCCCGAGCCGTTGATGGATACTTCGTGGCTGGGGCTGCTGCCACCCAGCATCACGTCGCCTGAGCCATTAACAGACGTTTCGAGGCGGCTTGTTTGGACAGTGGGCAGCTCCATCTCGCCCGAGCCGTTCATGGCCAGCTCCAGCTGCTCGGCCTTGAGGTCGGTGTCGGCCTTGAGGCGGCCCGAGCCGTTTACGCTAAGGGCGGCCACCGTGGGCATGGTCACGTACACCACCACCGGGCCTTCGAATTTGTGCCAGGCGTGCTTATTGCCATCATTGCGGGTCGCAATGCGCAGGCGGCTGCCCTTCACGGTGGTTTCCAGCCACTGCTGGTCGGCGGCCGAAGCTTCAATCTCCACGCGCTGCGGGCTGCCCTGGCGCAGCACCACGCGGGCCGAGTTGCCCAGCGCCAGTTGCGTAAAGGCCGGCACCTCGCGCACGTTGCGGCCGGGCTCGCTGCTGGCCGGGCCAAAGGAAGTGAGGGAAGCAGCGCCCAGGAGCGCCAGAGCAGGAACAAAAAGCAGGCGGAATGAAGTCATGGCCATACAGAAATGAGGGAGTGAAAGCGGATGCTCTTACTGATGCCAAAGCCCGCCCCGGGGTTGCCCAGACCTTTCAAACTCATTGTTTATCTGTGACCTAACTTAAAAAGCCAGGTGCAGGCGCACGGCCACCACGTGCACCGGGCCGCCCCGGTCCCGGTTATACGCCGGGTTCAGCACCAGCTGGTAGTCGGGGCTGATGCTGGCGTGGTACTGTGGCAGGCCGATGCTATAATACAGCTCGCCAATGGCTTCCGGGGCGTAGTTCAGGGCGCCGTCGCCGATAATGAAGCCGTAGCCGCCAGCGGCCAGGTAGTCGCGGTGCTCAGCTGACAGGCCGTTCACCACCGCCGCCACCCCGAGATGGTCGTCGGGCCGGTGCCAGCGGGTGCCGGTGCTCACCACCCCCAGGCAGGCCGATTCGTCTATTTCCGTGAAGGCCCAGGTTTCGTTGCGGCCGTCGTTGTAGCTGAGGCGGGCAAACAGACCGACTTCACTACTTAGCTCCTGCTCCAGGTTGAAAGCTGCGCCGGTCTTGGTGCGCCCGGCCTGGCGGGCCGTGGTTACGTCCGGCTGCTGACCCTCGGCCTGGGCGCGGGCCACGGCGGCGCGGTAGTCGCCCATGGCCGCTACGTTGCGGAAGCCCAGCACGCGCAAGGTGCCGGGGTGGCCGGCCAGCCGGTAGCCCTTGCTTAACTCCACGGTTTCGGCGTGGGCCGTGCCGTAGTGCTCGTCGAGGTCGGGCCCGTTGGCCTGGGTGGGCACAGCCGTAGAAGCAACCCGCAGCGCCAGGCCCGGCCGCACGTATTCCAGCACGGCCCCGACGGTGTAGCCGCGGGTGTTGGCCGGGTAGTCCCAGCCCCCGGCGCTCATCAGGCTCCAGTTCAGAAACTGCGTGCGCGGGTCGTGGGAGTAGCTGTTCTGGTCGAAGAAGTCGGCAATGCTGAACTTGCCCACGTTCAGAGCCAGGTAATGCGTGGGACGGGAGCCGCCCAGCTGGTTGAGGTCGTCGGCGGCCTCCTCAGTCTCCGGCCCCAGAGCCAGCACCTGGCGCAGGTAGAGCCGGGCCAGGTACAGATTAGGAGCCGGGTCGCCGATGCGGAAGGTTTCACCGTTGGTGAAGCCGGCGATGCCGCGGGCCCCGCTCAGGCCGCTGCCGCCGGCCACTTCGGGGTTGAAGAAGAGGCTGGCCCCGCGCCACAGTCGGCGGCCAATGAAGAGCGTGCTCGTGAGCGAAAGCTTGGCCGACTCGCGGTCAGCCAGACTGTAATCACCCGCGTATGGCGTGCTCAGCCCGCTGTGCCATTGGTCGATAATAGTTTGCTGGAAGTGCAGGCTCCAGGGCTGGGGACCGGCGGCGGGCGCATGGCTGGCCAAAGTAGCCGGAACGGCAGTGGGCGCCGCCGGGGCGGTGCTGGCCGGCGGCGTCACCTGGGCATAAGCCACTTGTCCAGGCAGTACCAGACTGCCCAGGCATGCGGCGGCAAGAAATAAGTGCTTCACAAAGCGAGGATAAAATTCCCTCGCAAAGTATTGGCCCTAAGATGTGGGCAGCATGAACCCGCGCCGCTTAAGCTGGCTCGGCAACCGGGCGCGGGCGCTGCAGGTAGTCGAGGCCCCAGCCCAGCAGCTCCATAAACACTGGACGCACTCGCTCGCCCTGCTCGGTGAGGCTGTAGTCGACGCGCGGCGGCACCTGCTGGTGCACGGTACGCTGCACAATGCTGTCGGCTTCCAGCTCGCGCAGCTCCTGAATCAGCATTTTCTCGGTGATTTCGGGCATGAGGCGGCGCAACTCGCCGTAGCGGCGGGGCTGCTCGAGCAGGTAGGATAAGATGAGCAGCTTCCACTTGCCGCCGAGCACGTTCAGGCCGGTGCGCACCGGGCAGGCCACGGTGTTGAGCAGCGGAGTATTGCCCCAATAAGCTTCAGCGGCTTGCTGTTTGGTGATTTTCGACATATTTTTTTCTACTTGATTATCAACACTACTTTCTTTTAGGTAGGCACCCTACTTTTTAGTAAGTACTTGCGAAGGGCGAAGTAAAGATACGTCCTTTGCCGCATCGAAACGGCAACCGCGAAAGACTGCAGCTTTCCGGGCCGCTACCTGCAACCTCCATTCACCAATCCTAACCTAAGAGCCTCGTTAACGCTCTTCCTTACAATGGCTAAGAAAATCACCGTACTCGGCGCAACCGGCAACATCGGCACGGCCCTCGTTCATCACCTGCTCGGGCAGGGCCACCACGTAACGGCCGTGGCCCGCCCCAGCGCCCGCCTCGACGCCCTGCAGGCCGCCGGCGCCACCACCAAAGCCGGCGATGCCCACGACGTGACCCTGCTCACCGAGGCCCTGCGCGGCGCCGACGCGGCCTTCCTCATGATTCCGCCGAACGTAACCAGTCCCGACGTGCTGGGCCACATGCAGCAGATTGGCGCAGCCACGGCCGAAGCCGTGCGCGCCGCCGGCCTGCGCAACGCGGTATTCCTGAGCAGCATCGGCGCCGACCAAACCTCAGGCACCGGCCCGGTGATGGGCCTGCACCACCAAGAAGCCCGTCTCAACGCCATCGAGGGCCTGACGGTGGCCCACTTGCGCCCGGCCTACTTCATGGAGAACCTGCTGCCCAGCATCGGCATGATTCAGCACATGGGCATCAACGGCTCGGCCATGCGCCCCGACCTGCAGTTTCCCATGGTAGCTACCAAGGACATAGCCGCCAAAGCCGCCGAGCTGTTGACGGCCGACAAGCTGGAAAACCACTCGGTGCACTACCTGCTGGGCCCGCGCAACTACTCGCTGACCGAAGCCACCACAGCTGTAGGCCAGGCCATTGGCCGCCCCGAGCTGCCCTACGTGCCTTTTTCGTACGACGACGCAAAAGGCGGCATGGTACAGGCCGGCCTGAGCGAAAATATGGCCGAACTATACATTGAGATGACGCGCCATATGAACGAGGGCGGCGCCATGGCCACCCAGCCGCGCACCACCGCCAGCACTACATCTACCACCATCGAGGAATTTGCCCGTGAGGTATTTGCGCCGGCTTTCCAGGGCGCTACGGCTGGGGTACCGGCTTAATTTCAGTTAAAAGTGAAGAGTTAAAAGGCCCTTATGCCTTTTAACTCTTCACTTTTAACTCTTTAGTAAATGGTAGACTGACACAGCCCTTCCGAGCCCTCGGAAGGGCTGTGTCGTAATTTCGCACCATGGCAATTCTTCATCACCTCGACCAGGGGCAGGGCCGACCGCTGGTTATCCTGCACGGCTTGTTTGGCACCCTCGACAACTGGCAGAGCCTGGCACGGCGCTGGGCCACCGAGGCCGGCTTCCGCGTGGTATCCGTGGACTTGCGTAACCACGGCCGCTCCTTTCAGACGGCGGAGCACTCGTATGGCTTGATGGCCGCCGACGTGCTGGCCCTGCTCGACCACCTCGGCCTGGGGCCCGACCTGACGCTGATGGGCCACAGCATGGGCGGCAAAGTAGCCATGCGCCTAGCCCTGGACCACCCCGGGCGCCTGGCCAAGCTGGTAGTGGTCGACATTGCCCCGCGCTACTCCGACATGGAGCACCAGGAGGACATCATTGCCGGCCTGCAGGCTGTGGACCTCAGCACCATCAGCACCCGCCAGGAGGCCGATACGGCTCTGGCGCAACACATTCCGCAGTTTGGTGTGCGGCAGTTTCTGCTCAAAAACCTATACCGACGCGAAGACAACTCCTTCGCCTGGCGCATCAACCTGCCGGCGCTGGTGGCCAACCTGCGGGCCGTGGGTGAAGAAACCACTGGCCCCCACCCCTTCCTGAAGCCCACGCTGTTCATCCGCGGCGGCAAGTCGAACTACATCACGGCCGAAGACAAGTTGCACGACATTCCGGCCCTGTTTCCGAACTCGCAGGTGGCCACCGTGCCCGATGCCGGCCACTGGGTGCACGCCGAGGCGCCCGATGAGGTGTATGGTCTGGTGCAGGCTTTTGTGACCAGCTAAGCCTAAGCACAGCAGTAAAGTCCCCATATTTTTTCCCACACCTGTTTTGACGGAGGGGACGTCCTGCTCATATCGTGCAATAGCATCATCTCTTAGGTTACGCTACAGCAGAGCGAAAGCCTAGCTATACGGCAGCGTAGCGCAGAGCTGCTGAAGATGCTACTGGCAGCAGTATAGCTACTGGTTTATTAAATCGAATATGTTTCTTTTGCAGATACCGGCACGCCCGCAGGAATAGCGGCGAAGCGCGGGTAAGGTGATGAAATCACTGCTGGTGCTGACCTGGTTTATGCTGCTGGTGATAGGTCCTGGCTATGCGCAGCTGCACGCTAATACCCGGGCTGACTCGCTGCGGGCCTGGCTTCGGCAGCCAGGCTTGGCCGACTCTGCACGCATTCGCCATGTGCTGGAGCTGGCCGGCGAGCTGCGCGACACCCCCGAACTGGCCGGGCTTGAGCCCGCCCTCCGCCAGGCACTGGCGCTGGCCCGCCGCGGGGAGCGCATCGACGACGAGCTGGCCCTGCACATGGAGCTTGGCGACCTGGCCACTCAGAACGGCGACGCCGTGGCGGCCGGGCAGGCCTACAACGCCGCCCTGACCCGGGCCCGGCAAACCGGCCACACCCGCGACCTGGCCCACTACTATGAAAAGCTCGGCGGCCTCGCCATCGACCAGGAAGCCCCCGCGCGGGCCATTGCCCTGCTCACCCAGGCTGTGGCCGAAGCCCGCCGGCCCGACCAGCAGAAGCAGCGCGCCGGGGCTCTGGCCTACCTGTCGACACTCTACCTCGAAGCCGGCAAAACCGCCCCGGCCCGGCGCTGCTTCTGGGAGGCGTTGGCTATTCACCGGCAGGCCCGGTTCCGACTCGGGGAGTTTCATGTGCTGTCGGGCTGGGGCAATGGCCTGCGCAACCGGCAGCCCGACTCGGCGGTGTACTACCTGCTGCGTGCTCGCACCATTGCCCAAGAGCTGCAAAACCCCACCGCCCTGGCATTTGTGAACTTGGTGCTGATGCAAGCCCATGAAAACCAGCACGACTGGCCCGCCATGCTGAGGGCCGCTCGCCAAACCTGCTTCTACGCCCGGCAAAGCCACACCCGCACCTACGAAGCCGAGGGCCTGTCGGGCGTAGCCGCAGCCCTGCGCCAGCTGGGCCGCAGTGCCCAGGCTTACGACACGCTCGATGCCTCCCAAACCATGTTGCGCAGCATCTGGGACGAAGAAGCCAAGGAAGAAGTGGCTCGGCAGCAGGTCCGCTTCGACGTGGGCGAGCAGCGGGTCCGCATCAAGGCCCTAGAGCAGCAGCGGCGCCTCGACGAGCTACGGGCCGAACGGCAGCGCACCCGCACCTACGGCCTGCTGGGTGGCCTGCTGGGCTTCGGGGGGCTGAGCCTGCTGCTGCTACGCTCGCGCCGCCGCCTGCAGCGCTCCGAGGCCGAGTTGCGGGCCGCCAACCTCACCAAGGACCAACTCATGCGCATAGTGGGCCACGACCTGCGTGGGCCTGTGGCCAGCCTACAGCTGCTCACCCCCCTTCTGCACGATGTGATTGAGCAGCCCGAAAAAGCCACGGCTCACGAGCTGATTTGCACCCTCGATGCGGGCACCCAAAACCTGGGCGGGCTCGTCGACAACCTCTTCCAGTGGGCCCGCGCCCAGGGCGGGCAGCTCGTGAATGAGCCCGTTCGGCTGCCCGCCGCCCAAGCCATGGCCAGCATTGCTGAGCTGTACACGCCGGCTGCCCAGCTTAAAAGCATAAACCTACGCACCAGCACCTCACCCGAACTACTGTGTTGGGCCGATATGGGTCTGCTTAGCACCGTGCTGCGTAACCTGGTGGGCAATGCGCTCAAGTTCACCCCTACTGGTGGCACCGTTGAGCTACAGGCGGCCGCTACAGCCGATGGCACGGTTGAATTCAGCGTAACCGACAGCGGGCCGGGCCTGCCACCCCAGAAAATGCGTGACCTGCTCACCGTCGACCGGGTGGAATCGACGCCGGGCACCAACGGCGAGCCCGGCACCGGCCTGGGCCTACCGCTGAGTGCCCGCTTCGTGGCCCGCCTGGGCGGCGAGCTGCACCTCGAAAACGCCCCCGGCGGGGGCATGCGCTGCTGGTTTCGGGTGCCGGGCTTGCCGAGGAGTTAGGAGCTAAAAAAAACTATTTTTGATTTTCTTAACTACTAGCTTCCAACTCCTGGCTCCTAGCTTTTCTCCCTTCATGCCGCACGCTGCCATTCGGGTACTAGCTGTTGAAGACGATGCTGCGCAGGCCATGGCCCTAGGTCTGCTGCTGCGCAACCTAGGCTACGAGCTGGTGGGCACGGCCCCCACCGCCGATGAGGCCCTGCGCCGCTTTAGCGAAGAACAGCCCGACGTGGTGCTGTTAGACGTGAACCTGGCCGGCTCGCGCGACGGCATAGCGCTGGCCCACGAGTTGGTACAGCAGCGTCCGGTGCCGCTCATCTTCATCACCTCCTACCCCGACCAGGCCACCTTCGAGCGAGCCCGACTGGTAGGCCCGTTTGCCTTCCTGGGCAAGCCCTACAACGGGCCGCTGTTGGGCCACACCATAGAGTTGGCCTTGCAGCATTTTGCCGCCGCCCTGGGCCTACCGGCCGACACTACCGGCAGTAGCCTGCCCGACGGCAGCGTGCTGCTAGGCGGGGTGTTCGTGCGCGAAGGCAGCCGCCTGCTGAAGGTGCCTTTTCACGAGCTGTTGGTAGCTGAGGCTGATAATTCTTATTTGCACCTGCACACCACGGGGCGCAAGTACACGGTGCGCAGCAGCCTGCGTGAGCTGACGGAAAAGCTGCCCGCCCGGCAGTTTGTGCGCATTCACCGCTCTTACTTGGTACAGCTCAGCGGTATTGATGCCTACGACTACCACAGCGTAACCATCGGAGCCCATACCCTACCCCTGGGCCGTGCTTACCGCGACGAGTTGCTGGCCGGTCTGGACCAGCTGCGCTAAGCCGCCATTATGGTTGTTCGGCCACGGATTCTGGTCGTTTACTCACCTTGCCTCCCTACCGGCCGCAGGAAAAGCTAAGCTTGTGAAACGTTCGCCAAAATCGGCGAAATGCTCTACGGCGTCTTTGCTTATTCCTGCGTTATGAAACAACTTACTACTCCATTCGGACTGTCGGGCTTATGCCTGGCCGCCTTTACCATTACAACAGCCCAGGGCCAGGGCGTGGGCGTCGGCACCAGCACGCCCGCCAGCTCGGCCGCGCTGGAAGTAGCCGCGCCGGCCAACGACAAAGGCTTTTTGCCGCCGCGCCTGACCGAGGCCCAGCGCAATGCCATCAGCAACCCGGCGCCTGGCCTGCAGATTTTCAACACCGACAGCAAGCACCTCAATGTGTGGGACGGCAGCGCCTGGACGGCCCCCATCAGCAACAACGAAACGACCTACGTGCCCGGCGCCCAGACCTTTACCTTCACGGGTGCGCCGCAAACCTACACCGTGCCTCGCGGCGTGACAAGCGTGCGGATAGATGCCGTAGGGGCCTCAGGAACGGCCGGTACGTCAAATCCCTTCCCTCCTGCGGCCAGGGGAGCACGGGTACAAGCCACGCTGGCCGTAACGCCGGGCGAAGTGCTTCAGGTGGTAGTGGGCGGGGCCGCCGTAGTCGCCCACCTCGAATGGTACCAGTCTACTGGCAGCCAGCCCGCGCAGATGGGCGGCGGCGGATACAACGGCGGCGGCAACGCCCGGTATACCGTCCTTTACAGCGCTCCCGTGGGTCCGCCCGGCTACTATTTCTTCCAGGGCGAATACCAGGGCGGTGGAGGCGGGGCCACCGATATCCGGCGCGGCGGCAGTGCTTTGGGCAACCGCATCTTGGTGGCTGGGGGTGGTGGCGGGGCGTGCAACAATGGCGCCGGGGGCGCTGGGGGTGACCCCAACGGCCTGCCGGGGCAGGGCAACGGCGGCCAGGGCGGCACCCTGTCGGGTGGCGGCGCACCTGGCACATCCGGCGCGTCTTTTGGCGGGCAAGCGGGGACTTTAGGGCAGGGAGGCAACGGCAATACCTCGGGTAGCGCCTCGGGCGGTGGGGGCGGAGGGTACTACGGCGGTGGGGCTGGCGGGAGCGGCAACAGCGGCGGGGGCGGCGGCAGCTCCTACACCGCGCCCGACCTGACGAACGTGACCATGACGGCCGGCGCCAACCTGGGTAACGGCAGCGTCACCATCAGCCCCATCCCGGCCGTGCAGTACGCGGCGCCGGCCATCAGCGGGGCCAACGTGGCCCTGCCCGCGGCCAGCGCCGACGGCGCGGTAGTATTCAGCGGCACGCCGGGGCTGACGACTGACGGGGCCAACTTCTTTTGGGACAAGGCCAACAACCGGCTCGGCCTGGGCACGGCTACGCCGTCCCAGATGCTGCACCTGGCCGGCCGAATGCAAGTAGATGGGGGCGTCATCCAGCGCGGCGGGGCCCCCATCACTGGCACCGCCGACCTGGGGCTGTACTCCCGCGCCAGTGGTTTTTCCATGCGTTTCGTAACGAACGCGGGCAACTTCAACTTCTACGCCGACGACAACATCGGCACCAACCCGCTCGTCACGTTTGCAGCCAATGGCAACGTAGGCATCGGCAACGGCAACCCCGGCTTTAAGCTGCACGCCACGGGCGGCGTCTACAGCAGCGGCAGCTCGGGTGAGTTCACTTTTGCCGACCGGGCCGACAACAGCAAGCGTTTCTCCTGGTACGCCACCGGCGACCGGGCCACACTCTGGCACAGCGTCAGCGGCGACCGCATGACGGTGACGGCCAACGGCAACGTGGGCATCGGCACGGTAACGCCCGACGCTAGGCTGCACGTGAACGGCGGCAGCGACATGACGCCCACCAGCCCCATCGTTACCTACATGAACCGCTCGAATGGTTTTCAGGCCAATGGCAACGTGGGCAGCGGCAGCCGCCCGGTGGCCGGCTATTTCACGGGCGGGCAGTTCTGGGTGAACGACATCATCGTAGCCGGGCAGCTCAACGTCAGCTCCGATGCGCGTATCAAGCACGTCATCGGGCTGAGCGACCGGGCGGCCGACCTGGCCCTGCTGAACCGAATTCGGGTGACGGACTACCGCTACATCGACCAGCTGGCCAACACCGACAAGGTGGTGAAGAAGGTAATTGCCCAGGAAATTCAGGCGCTGATGCCCGTGGCCGTGAGCACCAGCCGCCAGGCCATTCCCAACGTCTTCGAAGCCGCCGCCAGCATCAGCTTTGCCGAGGGACAGCTCACTGTGCGCTGCGCCAGGCCCCACCAGCTGCCGGCCAGCGGCGGCCGCATGCGCCTCTACACCGAAGCCAACCAGGACCTCAACGTGGAGGCCGCAGTGATTGATGCTTACACCTTCCGCTTCGCCTCGGCCACGGCTTATAGCCGGCTGTTCGTGTACGGCAAGTTTGTCGATGACTTCCTGTCCGTCGACTATGATGCCCTGAGCATGCTCAACATCAGCGCCACCCAGGAGCTGGCCCGGCAGGTAGCGGCCTTGAAAAGCCAGAATGCGGCCCAGCAAGCCCAGCTGCAGCAGCAAACCACCCGCGCCGAGCAAGCCGAAGCCCGCCTCAGCAACTTAGAGCAGCGCCTGCGCGCAGTGGAAGCGACAGGCGCCCAGGCTGAACGCTGATTGACAGACAATACCCAGCCTTAGTCGCGCTTGGCCAGGTAAGCTTGCCGGGCTTCCTCCAGCTGCGCCACAATAGCGGCCCGCTGCCGCAGCAGCTCGCGCCCCAAAGCCGGCTGGCTGCGGAACAGCCGCAGGGCACGCAGGCGGCGCAGGCGCCCGGCCAGCGTTTCCCAGTAGCTCAGGGCGTAGAATCCGGCTATGGGCAGGCTCAGCAGGTAGCCCGCCGTCAACCAGGTGTTTTGGGTGAAATGAAAAACCGCCGCGCCCTGCAGCGCATACGCCAGCGGAAAGGTGAGCATGCCCACCACCATCATGATGGGGGCCACAAACTCCACTTCCTTGGTGGCGCGTTGGGCCACCATGGACGGCACCTTGTAGGGCAGATAGTTATTGATGAGCCCGTAGAGCCACAGCGGCCAGCCCAGCAGCAGGTTCAGCACCCCGGCCACGGTGCCGCGCCGCTGGCTGTCTAGGGCTTCATCTGTCAGGCGATGCGTCCGGAGGGCTTGTAGGTAGGTTTCTAACTGGGTGCGCATGGCTGCCAAGCGGTCGGGCGCGTGGCGCTCAAACCAGGCTACGGCAGTCAGCAGCGTCTGGCTGAGCTGGAAGTTGTCGTAGAGCGTGCTGGGGTCGTCGTCGGGAATGAGGTGGTCGCCGAAAGTGCGCTCAATCTGCTGCACCAGCTCGTCCTCGGCCGCGTCGCGGCTGATAACCAGCCGCCGCTCCAGCGCCTGCCGGATGGCTTCGGTAAGCGCATCGGCGGCCGCCTCTGGGTCCTGGGCGTAGGCCTCGGCGTAGTGGGCCACCACAATGGGCGGGGCCACGTTCAGTAGCACGTCGGAGCGAAACCGACTGGGGTCAAAGTAGTTGATGGCCACGGGCAGCACGTGCAGCCCCAGCTTGAAGCCGTGCCGGGCCTCGGCGCCCAGGGCAATGCGAGCGGCGCCGGTTTTGAGCGGCCGCAGCTTGCGCTCGGCCACGCTGGTGCCCTCCGGAAAAATCATGACGGTACCGCCCTTGCCCAGATAGTCGTAGCAGCGCCCAAACGTAGCCTCGTTCTGCGCGGTCAGCTGCTCGGGCGTAGCCGGCCCCTCCCCCGCTTCGGCGTCCTGCCGCCGGTAAATCGGAATAGAGTTGCCCGACTCGAAAATGGCCCGGGTGATGGGGTTCTTGAAGAAGGTGCTCTTGGCCAGGAAGGCAATGGGCTGGCGGCGGTTCACGGCCACCAGCAGCGGGTCCATGAGGGTATTAGGGTGGTTGCCGGCCAGCAGCAGCGGCCCTGGCAAAGCCAGACGCTCGGCGTGCCGCACTTCAATGCGCCGAAAGAAGACCCGCAGGGCTACCTGCACCAAGGGCTTGGCAAGGGTGTAAAACAGCATAGGCACGGCGGTAAGTCGTGCTAAGGTAGGTGCGAGTCGTTGGTTTTGCGCGGGCAGCTGTCGTACCGGCGCGGGCGCTTAGCGCAGCGTGAGCGGCAGCTCGATGGCCACGGCCACGGGCTTGCCGGCCTGCATGCCGGGCTTCCAGGGGGCGGGCACCACGGTTTTCAGGGCGGCCCAGAGGGCTTTCTGCGCCGCCTTGCCTTCAGGCGAGTTGGTTGAAATCTTGTTCGAAGGCGTAGGCTCCACACTGGCGGCCCGGGCTTCGCCGTCGGCGCCCACCGTGAAGCGCACCATCCAGCAGCCCGCGTTGTGCACTACGGGCGCCACGTTGGGGTCTTTCAGACTGGCTTCGAGCTCGTCGAGCAGCTTAACGAAGCCGCCGGGGTATTCAGGCATCTGCTCGGGCAGCAGAATGCCGGGTTCTTTCACTTTTTCGTTCAGCCGGTTGCGGGGCGGCTCATCCTGCGCCAGCGCGGCCTGGCTGCTTAAGCCCATGAAAAGGACGGCTCCGCACAGGAGCCGCTGGAATGTAGAAACCGAAAAGGGTAAAGTTTGCGTCATATCAACGAATGGAAAGAAGAACACATTGGCTTTGCCCGACTTTCATTAGGGCATGACCAACAGAGGCTAAGGTACGAAAATTACCGGTGCACACAACGGTATGCTAAAAGATTCGCACTCTTTTAAGCTTCTCATTACCTACCTCTAATTTTTGAAGCGCTGCCCGACTAAGACTGGGCCTGCGCCATACGCAGGAAGCCAGCCAATAGATATGCCCGACTAGCGGCGCGCCACAGCCGGGCGGCTCAAGGCTACGCGCAGCCACTGCCCGGCCAGGGCCGCCAATCCACCTACCAAGCCTCCCACCACGGCCGTAACCAGCACCAGAGCCAGGGGCGAGCCCCCCAGCGGCAGCAGGCTGGCCATGCGTTGCGCCAGCAACCCGTGGTTACGGGCGTTGAGCCACAAAGCGGGCAGCAACCAGCTCAGACCTACGCCCGCAAAAGCTGCCCAGAAAGCCGCCTTGCCGCTCCGGGCTAGCAGGAAACCCAAGGCAAAAGCCACCACGGCCAGGCTCCACCACGGCAGCAATAGCTGCGCCAGCGCCGCTAGCAAGGCCATGAGCAAGAGTAAAAACCAGGGGTTGTGCAGCTTCATGCCGGCAAGGTAGCAGGCAGCGGGCAGCCCGCCAAGCCCCGCCCTACGCCGCGGCTAGCACGTCGGGGTCGTTGTTGGCCGGGGAGTTGACGCGCTTGCTGACCACGTACTCGCGCATGGCGGCGGCATCGTAGGGCAGCAGCAGCTCCTGGTGCGCCGCCGGCCCCAGGTTGTCGGCCAGCCAGGCCTTCTCCGCCGCCCGGCTGGGCAGAATGACGGGCATGCGGTTGTGGATGTTGGCCATCAGCGCGTTGGGCTCGGTGGTGATGATGGTAAAAGTGGGGTGCAGCTCGCCCGTACTGCGGTCCAGCCACTCGTCCCAGAGCCCGGCAAAGGCGAAGGGCTGCTCGTCGCGCAGCAGTATGCGGTGCGGGACCTTGCCCGCGGGCGTGGCCTGCCACTCGTAGAAGCTGTCGGCCAGCACCAGGCAGCGTCGGCGCTGCAGCAGCTGCCGGAAGGAGGGCTTTTCCGCCAGCGTTTCGGCCCGGGCATTGATGGGCTTGGGACCGGCAGCGGGGTCGCGGCTCCAGCTCGGCACCAGCCCCCAGCTCACCAGCTGTATCTGCTCGGGTGCGGCATTGGTGATGATGGGCAGCTGCTGCGAGGGCGCGGCGTTGTAGTTGGGCGCCGCGGGCTCAGTCAGCTTGGCTTCAAAGCGTTTTTCGGCTGCCGGGGCGGGCGTGGTGAAGGTGTAGCGGCCACACATAGGGTATCAAACAAGGTGATGGACCTTTATACGCAAAAGCCACACTCCGGCGAACAAATGCCCCGGTATAGTAGCATTTCCGCTACTACACCGGGGCATTTTAGTTACTTGAGAATACCAGAGCCGGGCGAATCAAGCCCAGCCAATCGGAGTAGCCTACTCCAACACGACTTGCTGAGTCAGCAGCTGGCCGCCTTGCTGCACGAGCAGCGTGTAAAGCCCCGCCGCCAGTCCGCGCACCGGTAGCACCTCGCCTGCAGCCAGGCGGCTGAGGGTATGCTGGCGTACTGCTTGCCCCAGGCTGTTGTAGAGCGTCGCGCGGGCCGCAGCAGCCGAGGCGCCGGCCCACTGCACCGTAAGCTCACCGGTGGCGCTGGGGTTGGGGTAAACCATCAGCTCACTGCTGGTGGCCGTGGCCCGGGCAGCGGAGACAATACCGGCCCGCCGCGACGGCGAGGTGCTGCCGAAGGCGCAGTTGCTGAGCAGCTCGAAGGTGTAGTTCTGAGACGTCAGGCCCGTTACCGTAGTGGGTGAGGTCGTGGGCGTGGGCGTCACCACATACGGGGTGCCGGTAGCCGGAATGGCCAGCAGCGTGTAGCCCACGGCCGGGGCGCTGGCGGCTGCGAAGCTAATGGTAGCGGTGGTGGCAGTACGGGCGGTTACGGTCACGGCCGGCGGCACGGGGCAGGGCGTGCCGGCCGGCGTGGTGAAGGTCAGGGGCCGCGGGTAGCTTAGGGGGCAGTTGTCCGAGAGCGTGTAAGTGTAAACGGTGTTGGGAATCAGCCCGCTCAGCTGAATGGGCGAGCCGGCAGCATCAATCCGCGAGATAGGTCCATTGAAGGCCTGGTATTCGAGGCGATACTGCGTAGCTCCCAGGGCCGGCGCAAAGCTCAGCAGGGCGCTGGTGGGCGTCAGCTGGCTGATGGTGGGCGTGTTGGGCAGGTCGCAGTTGGTCTGGTAGAGGCAGCCCGTCAGCAGCAGCCCGAAGGTGCCGGTGGCGCCGCCCGCGCCGCTCACCAGGATGTAGTAGGTGCTGTCGACGGTGGCCGCGAACTGCACCCGCGAGGCGGTGCCGCAGGCGTTGTCGTTGCTGCCTACGCACACCAGGCGGCCGCAGCTGCCGCGGAACACGTGCAGCCGGGTGTCGAACTGCGTAGCCGTGCCGCAGGTGCTCACGTCGAACTGGCGGTTGTTGGTAGCCCGGAAGCGGTAAAACACCCCCGGTCCGGCGATGGCCAGCCCGCCGCAGGTGCTGCCGCTGGGGTCGCCGGCCGTAGTAGCATTCACCGTAGAACCAGTGATGGCCACCCCGCAGGGCAGCGCTACGGCATTGCTGCAAAGGTCATTGATGGGCGCCGTGTTGGCCGCCGGCGTCGTGAATGTGGTGCTGGCCGCCGTCAGGGTAGGCGCGCAGGTATTTACCACCGTGGCCCGGTAAGTGGTGCCGGGCAGCAGAGCGGTGAGCTGCACCGGCAGGCGTGGGGTGTTAATGGTTTGCACCGGCCCGGTGGTGCCCACCTGGTAGGTTACCTGGAAAGCCGGCAGCGGAATGGGGCTGTTGGGCGGGTTCGCCAGGGTGGCGGCACTGAGTGTGGCCGAAGTCGGCGTCAGGTTAGTGGCCTGCACGTCATACACCGGCGAGCACAGCGGCTGGGTAACAAAGGACGTCACGGCCGAAGCCGAAGCAGGCGTGTAGCCGGGGCAGCGGCTGCTGAGCCGCACCACGTAGCGGGTGCTGGGCTGCAGGTTGCTAAGCAAGTAAGGCACTGCCAGAAACTGGGGGTTGAAAGTGCCATAGTTAATCCAGGGCCCACCAACTGCCTGGTACTCTACCAGGTAGTCAGAAGCCAGGCCGCTCAGGTCGAATACGAGGGAGGCGGTGGTGGGAGTCGTGTAGCTCACGCGCAGGTTGCCGGGCGGGGCGCACTGCGTAGGCACGGTGAAGGTGGTGGTGACGGCGGCCGACTGCGTGCTGTTGGCGCAGGCATTCATCAGGCTCAGCGTGTACGTCCGTCCCGCTACCAGCCCGGTCAGGGTGACGGGCGAGCTATTGGCCGTGATGGTTTGCGCGGCGCCTCCGGCAGTGGACTGGTAAGTAAGCTGGTAGTTGCCGGGCCCAGCGTCGAAAAGCACGGTAGCCGTGGTGCTGGTGAACACTGGCACCTGCAGGTTGGTTGGCGCGGGGCAGCTGGGGTGACTGCCCGTGGTGCGGAATGCCGGCCCGTTTACCACCGCCGAAGGGGTGTTGCCGGTGCAGGTCGTCCGCACGCTCCAGGTATAGGCCGAGCCGGGCGTGAGGCCCGTAAGCACCACGGGCGAGCTGCTCACTGTGCGCGTTTGCACGGCCCCGCCCGTGGCCTGGTAGGTGACCGTATAGCTAAGGCCGGCCGCCGCGCCGCTGGTGAAGCTGAGCGCAGCCGAATTATCGGTGATGGCACTCACGGCCAGACCGCTGGGCAGCGGGCAGGGCGGCGGGGGGGCGCAGTACAGGCTGAGCTGGAAAGTGCCCGGCTGGGCGTAGGTGCCCGTCACAAGTACGTAGTAGGTGGTGCCGGCCGTGGCCTGCACGCTCACATCCGACCGGGTGCCGCAGCCCGGCGCGTTGTCGCTGCCGCCCACGCAGGTCAGGGCGCCGCAGGTGCCGGTGTACACGTGCACGCGGCTGTCGTAGCTGGTGGGGCTGGTGCCGTAGCAGGTGCCAATGCTGTAAGCTCCGTCGTAGGGGGCCGTGAACTTGTAGAACACACCGCCGCTGTTCATGATGGGCACGCCGCCGCAGGTGCCAGTGGGGTCGCCCTGCCGGCCCGCTCCTACGGTAGTGCCCATGGTGAAGGTGAACGTGCCGCAGGTCAGCTCAGTGGCATTAGCGCATAAGTCGTTGGGCGGGGAAGTTGCCGGTGTTGTAAAGGTCATGGTTTCGGGCACCGACTGCCGGCCGCCGCTGCACTGGCTGGTTAGGTTCACGGTATAGCTGGTGTTGGGTGCCAGCCCGCTGAGGCTGAAGGGCGACGTAACCCCCGAGCGGGTCTGGACCGCGCCGCCGGCCGTGGGCTGCCAGCTCAGGCTGGTGCTCAGCACGCCCGCCCGGGGCACAAAGCTCACCTCGGCCGAGTTGGGCATCACGGCGAAAGCCTGCGCCCCATACGGCGGGTTGCAGGGAGGAGCCAATGTGGTGAAGGTGACAGTGTTGGAAGCAGCGGAAGTTGGGCTGGCCGGGCACTGACTCTGCACACTCACTGTATAGGTGGTACCCGGCAGCAACGGCGCAATGGTAGCTCCTGGTGCCAATACCCGCGTAACGGGCGTGCCGCCCGCTGTTTGGTAGGTGGCCAGGTAACTGGTAGCGCGGGCGTAGCCGCTGAAGTTGAGCACTGCACTGACATCCGTAATATTGCTCACCGTCAGGTTGCCGGGCGGGTTGCAGGTAGTAGGCAGGCTGCCTGTGGTAGTGAAAGGAACCGTGGTCGACTGGTTGCTGGTGCCACCACCGGTGCAGTACGTGGCTACGGTTAGCCAATACGTAGTGCCCGGGTACAAGCCCGTGAGCGTTATGGGTCCGCTGCCGGTAACGGTGCGGCTGAAGGTCTGGCTGAGGATGGTGTCAAACCACGTAATTTCGAAGGTGGTGCCGCTGCCGGAAACCGGCACGTAGCTAACGGTTGCCGTCGTATTCGTCACCCCGCTCACGGCCACGTTGTTCGGCGGCGCACACACGCCGCTGCCACAAAGCAGCTGCAGCCGAAACTGGCCGACGGTAGTTGTTTGCCCGTCCCCGCCCACCTGCAGAAAGTACGTGCGGCCCGCCGTGGCGGCGAAGGTTACCCGCGACAGGTTGCCGCAGTTGTTACGATTGGCTCCTATACACTGCGCCGTGCTGCAGCTGCTTCCTTCCAGCACGTACAATTCTGTGTGGCTACCGCTGGTGGTACTGCAAGTATTGGCCTCGTATGTTCCCGTAGATGGTGCCGTAAAGCGGTAAAATACCGTGTACGTTGGTGTACCATTACCACTTACGCTTGTACAGGACCGGTCAAGCGTCTGGTCGCTGGGGTCAATAGCGGTGGCGCCCGCGGTCGTGCCCGTCACAGTCTGGCCACAGCTGATAGGCAAGGCCGCGCTGCACAAGTCGTTAGCCGGGACCTGGGCCAGCAGCAACCGGCTACTGGCCAGTAAAAACAGCAGCAACAGCTTGCAACGCCGGCTTATTTCCGGTAGTAAAAATTTATTCATAGCCCGATTATTGTGTTTGGAAATCAGCAGGAAAGAACAAAGTTTAACCCTGGTGCTTCCATTCACAATACCTGATTCCGGGTATTTTACCCCATCCAATTCCAGCCGGCCATAAGTTCCTGGAAACACAAAAGCCGGCCCCCGCAAGGGAGCCGGCTTTTGTGTTTGAGCCGTGAAATAAGGCTACTTATACAGCTTCTCGTAGTATTCCTTGGCCATGCGGCCGCTTTCGAACTCCGGCTCCACGTCCTTCATGCCGGCCTTCACCACTTTGAGGAATTGCTTGGGCTGGTCGTAGTACATGGGCAGCACCTCGTTTTCCAGCACATCGAGCAGGGCAGTGGCTTCCTGCGGGTTGCGAACGTCGTCGCTCACGCCTTCGGGAGCGTGCGGAATCAGGAAGCCGTTCTCGCCGGGGCGGATAAACTCCGGAATCCAGCCGTCGGCGATGCTGAGGTTGACGCAGCCGTTCATGGCGGCCGTCATGCCGCTGGTGCCGCTGGCTTCGCGGGGAAAAATGGGCGTGTTCAGCCAGATGTCGGAGCCCTTCTTCAGAGCCGCACTCAGGCTCAGCTCATAACCCGTCAGCACGGCGCAGTTTTTCAGGTGCTTGGTGCGCTGAATAATGTTGTTGAACAGGTTGATGGCGCCGTAGTCGAGCGGGTAGGGCTTGCCCGCCCAAATCATCTGAATGGGCCGCTCGCTGTTGGTAGCCAGCTCCACAAACCGGTCGAAGTGCTGCAGGATGAGGTCGGCGCGCTTGTAGCCGGCAAAGCGGCGGGCCCACACAATGGTCAGCACCTCGGGGTCGAACACGTTGCCGGTCTGGTCGGCTACGATGTCGAACAGCGCCTTCTTCAGCTCGCGCTTGCGGGCCAGCAGGGCGGTGTCGTCCTTGGCTTTGAGGGCCGCAGCCAGTTGGGCATCGCGCCAGTAGGTGCCGTTCTGCGAGTTGGTGATGGCGATGATGGGGCAGATGCCAGCGTTGTGGCCCCACATTTCGTTGCTCACCACGCCGTGCACCTTGCTCACGGCGTTGGCGCGGCGGGCAAAGCGCAGCGCCGTCAGCGTGTAGTTCAGCGCGTCGCCCCCGATGCGGGCCACCTCGCGCACCTCGTGCTCGGGCACGCTGCCGAAGAAGGTCATGTCGGTGAGCAGCTTCATGGGGCGCTCCTCGTTGCCGGCCAGCTCGGGCGTGTGCGTGGTGAATACCAGGCGCTTCTTCACTTCTTCCAGGTCGCGGCCGTGCTTGTCGTAGAGCCAGAACGCCAGCGGCAGGCCGTGGCCTTCGTTGAGGTGGTACACGTCGGTTTTGCGGCCCAGCAGGTCGAGCAGCTTGCCGCCGCCTACGCCCAGCAGAATGGACTGTGCCACGCGGGCCGCCTCGTTGGGGTCGTAGAGGTGGTGGGAGATGGTGCGCGACACGTGGTCATTCTCCGGAATGTCGGTGGTCAGGAAGAACATCGGCGCCGTGCCGAATACCTCCGGCGCTAGATACAGGGCCCGCACCAGCACGTCGGCGCCGTGAATGGTAATCGGAAACAGCAGCTCGGTGTCCTGCAGGAAGGAATAGTGCTTGCGGCGGTAGTCCACGCGCAGGGTCTGGTCTTCGTTGCGGCCCTGGTCGTAGTAGCCGAAGCTCCACAGAATGCCGATACCCACCAGGTTCTGCTTCAGCTCGAAGGCCGAGCGCATGTGCGAGCCGGCCAGAAAGCCCAGGCCGCCGGAGTAGGTTTTCAACGCCTGGTCGAGCGCAAACTCCATGGAGAAATAGGCGGCGGCGGTCTTGTACTTGGCCGCGGGAGTGTATGGTTTAAAAGTAAAAGCCATGTAAAAAGTAAGGGGCCGAAAGTGGCGGCGTGAAAGAAAAAGAAATGAAAAAGCCGGCGACTCACGGCCGTCGGCCCGGCCCACAAAGGCCGAAAGTTGGGACAAAGAAAAAGCGGAAATCGGATAAAAAATCCGACCTCCGCTTCCACAATCGATTGCAGACCAATTAAAAACGCGCTACACGGCTGCCGTGCCCTTCATGCGCTTCAGCTCCTCGTAGGTTTGCTGAGCGGTTTTGAATTGGCGCTCTACGGCCTGCCGGGCGGGGCCGGTCAGCTCGTCGTGCTCGAGGGCTTCGCGGTAGGCTTTGAGCGCCCACTCCTCGCCGTAAATGTTTGAGTCCAGAATGCTGGCTTCGTCGCGGTTCGTGACCAAGGCCTTGGCATCCATGAACCCACGGTAAAACTTGCCTTTCAGGGTGGTGCTGCTCTCGGCATCGCCGCCGGCACTGCGGGCAAAGCCGTTGATTTCGCTCACGTACTGCTCGCTTTGCTGCACCAGCTGCTGGTAGTACTTCTGGTTCTGGGGGTCCTTCGATTCTTTGGCGGCCGTTTTATAGCCTTCAATCCGGTCGTTAATGAACAGCGCCAGCTCATTAAGGGTATCCACTAAGTTGGGGTTGGCAGTCATGCGGGTAGTGTGTTTGGGTGGAAAGGAGACAACTAATCAAGTGATGACAAGCCAGTTGCTTACGTCCGCATTGATATTTAGTTTGACTTAAACCGGTTTTAGTTGAACTAAATAAATTTCTGGTGAGGACTTAGCCATTGTTGTGGCTGGAAGTGGCTTGGCAGCTTGGGCCTATTAGGAATTGGCGTGAGCAATGGCGAAAACCTGGGCGGCCTTGAATGGCTTTACTTTGCCGATTCGCATGTCATTCTGATTCTCGCATGAAACGCAATTGCTTACTGCCTGCTCTGGCGCTGCTACTAGGTTCCAGTGCCCAGGCCCGCCCCGTCGCGGCTGGTGCTGAACCCCTCCCCTCGGCGGCTACCGCTACCAAAGCCGCCCCGTCGGTGCGGATAGACCCGACGTTCTGGTGGGTGGGCATGAAAAACCCCAAGCTGCAGCTGCTGGTGCACAGCCCCGGCATCGGCCAGGGCAGCGCCGCCCTGGCCCCCTACCCCGGCGTGACGCTCGACGGCGTGCAAAAGCTGGAAAGCCCCAACTACTTGGTGCTGAATCTGACTATCAGCCCCAGCGCCAAGCCTGGACTGCTCAAGCTCAGCTTCATGGGCAACAAAAAGCTCAGCTACAGCTACGAACTGCGCGCCCGCACCACGCCTAACGACCCCAGCAAGGTGCAAGGTGTAAGCTCGGCCGACTTTATCTACCTGCTTATGCCCGACCGGTTTGCCAACGGCGACCCCAAAAACGACGTGGTGAAGGGCATGAACGCGCCGGGTGTGGCCCGCGACTCCATGTACGCCCGGCACGGCGGCGACCTGAAGGGCATTGAGGACCATTTTGGCTACCTGAAAGAGCTGGGTGTGACAGCCATTTGGCCCACGCCGGTAGTCGAAAACGACCAGCCCAAAGCCAGCTACCACGGCTACGCTCTCACCGACTTCTACAAAGTAGATGCCCGCTACGGCAGCAACGAGGACTACGTGCGCTTTGTGCAGCGCGCCCACCAGCAAGGCCTGAAGGTGGTGCACGACGTGGTGCTCAACCACATCGGCAACGAGAATTACCTGTTCAAGGACCAGCCTGCCAAGGACTGGTTTCACCAGTGGCCCAGCTTCACGCGCAGCAACTTCCGCGACGCGGCTTTCAACGACCCCTACAAATCGGACTTCGACTTCAAGCAGTTCAACAACGGCTGGTTTGATACCCACATGCCCGATGTAAACCAGAGCAACCCGCTGGTGGCGACGTACCTGATTCAGAACTTCCTGTGGTGGGTGGAGTACACGGGGCTCGACGCCTACCGCGTGGATACCTACACGTATTCAGAGCCCAAGTTCCTGATGCAGTGGGGCGAGGCTATTACCAGCGAATACCCCAAGCTGGGGCAGTTTGCCGAAACCTGGGTGCAGGGCACGGCGCAGCAGGCTTTTTTTGCCAGGAACATTCTGCCGCCGGTAGATGGCTTTAAGTCCAACATGCCCGGCGTGCTCGACTTCCAGCTGCAGTACGCCATCAACGAAGCCCTGACCAAGGACGCGGGCTGGACGGAAGGCATCAATAAAATTTACTACACCAAGCAGGCCGACTGGCTGTACGAGAACCCGATGCGCAACGTCATCTTCCTCGACAACCACGACGTGAGCCGCTTCTACTCGGTTATCGGCGAGGACTTTGCTAAGTACAAGATGGGCCTGGCCTGGCTGCTGACGGAGCGCGGCATTCCCCAGCTGTACTACGGCACCGAGGTGCTGATGAAGAACTTCACCAACCCCGACGGCAAGGTGCGCGAGGATTTCCCCGGCGGCTGGCCCGGCGACAAGAAAAACCTATTCACCACCCGCACGGGCCAGGAAGCTGAGGCCTTCAACTACGTGAGCAAGCTGGCCCAGTACCGCAAAACCCACCCCGTGCTACACTCCGGCAAGCTCATGCAGTTCATCCCCGATGCCGGCGTGTACACCTACTTCCGCTACAACGACACCGGCGAGGCGGTGATGGTGGTAATGAACTCCAACAAAGACGAAAAAACTGTGGATACCAAGCGCTTCGCGGAGCGCCTCGCTGGCTTTCGCTCCGGAATGGATGTAACTTCGGGAGCTGTGCTATCGGACCTGAGCAGCCTGAAGGTGCCTGGCCGCACAGCTTGGGTAGTGGAGCTGCGGAAGTAGCGCGAGGTCTCGCAAGGTGAAAATAGGTTACGCTTATTTTGCCCGGGAACTCCTTCCACTACTCCGATGGGCTTAAATTTAAAATACACGCTTACAATTCGTTGCGCATAGCATGCCTGCTTGGCTTGCGTTGCGAAACCTACTTTCACCTTGCGAAACCTTGCGCTTATGACCGACCTAACCGACCAAGTAGCCATTGTTTCCGGGGCCAGCCGCGGCATCGGGCGGGCCATTGCCCTGCTGCTGGCCCTGCAGGGCGCCCGCGTAGTAGCCGTAGCCCGGAGCGAGGACGAGCTGACGGAGCTCACCCAAAAAACCCAGGGGCTGAGCATCGTGGCCGACATCGCCGACGAGCTTGACGCCCAGCACGTAGTAGACGAAACCCTACGCCACTACGGGCGGCTGGACATTCTCATCTGCAACGCCGGCGTAGGCTCTTTCAACGAGCTGGAACACTTCACCGCCGCCGAGTGGGACCGGATGTTCAACACCAACGTGAAGGGCACCTTCCTGCTGTGCAAGGCCGCCGTGCCCCACTTCAAGCAGCAGCGCAAAGGCCACATCGTAGGCATTGCCTCCGACGTATCGAAACGCACTTTCCCTCACGGCACGGCCTACGGCGCCAGCAAGTATGCCCAGGATGCCCTGCTGGCCAGCTTGCGCAAGGAAGTGCGGGCCCACGGCGTAAAGGTGAGCACCATTTACCCGGGTTTGGTAGATACCTACTTCAACGACACCACACCCGGCAGCATTGAGGCTGAGAAAACCCACCTGCGGCCCTCCGACGTTGCTCAGGCCGTGCGCTACGTGCTGGAAGCCCCGGCCCACGTGGTGGTGGATGAGCTGATGCTGCACCCCGTCACCCAGGAATGGTAATATTTAATGAGGAATGAAGAATGCGCAATGAGGAAGATGGCACGGAATTCCCCATTCCCCATGCTTCATTCCTCATTCTTAAGTCCTATCTTGCCGTCCCATGAAAAAATCGATGCTGGCCGCTGGTTTATTAACCCTGGCGGCTTTCACTCCGCACAACCCGCCTGTGGTCGAACCAACCGCCGCCCCTCCCACCGACCCCAACACCACCACCGAGGTGCCCAAGGACAACAAGCTGGTCATCTACCAGCTGATGACGCGCCTGTTCGGTAACAAAGTGGCCCTGAACAAGCCCTACGGCACCATCACTGAGAACGGCTGCGGCAAGTTCAACGACATCACGGACAAAGCCCTTGATGAAATCAAGAAGCTGGGGGTAAGCCATGTATGGTACACCGGGGTGATTGAGCACGCTACCATGACGGACTACACCGCCGCCGGCATTCCCGCCGACGACGCCGACGTGGTGAAAGGACGGGCTGGGTCACCCTACGCCATCAAGGACTACTACGACGTGGACCCCGACCTGGCCGTGAACGTGAAAAACCGCATGGCCGAGTACGAAGCCCTCATCAAGCGCACCCACGACAAGGGCCTGAAAGTACTGATGGACTTCATCCCCAACCACGTGGCCCGCTCCTACAAGTCGGACACCAAGCCGGTAGGGGTGGTCGACCTAGGCGCCAAAGACGATAAGACCAAGGCCTTCGCGCCCAACAACAACTTCTACTACCTGCCCGGCAAAAGCTTCGTGGTGCCAGCCGGCTACAACCCGCTGGGCGCCCCCAAGGGCCCGCGCGAAGATGGCAAGTACACCGAAACTCCAGCCAAAGCCACCGGCAACGACGTTTTCTCGGAAGCGCCCAAGATTGACGACTGGTTTGAGACGGTGAAGCTGAACTACGGCGTCGACTACCAGAACGGCCGGGCCACCCACTTCAGCCCCGTGCCCGACACCTGGGTGAAGATGAAAGACATTCTGGTGTACTGGGCGGGCAAAAACGTGGACGGCTTCCGTTGCGACGTGGCCGAGATGGTGCCCGTGGAGTTCTGGGCCTACGTCATTCCCGAAGTGAAAAAGGTGAAGCCCGACATCATATTCATTGCCGAGGCCTACAACCCCAAGGAGTACAAGACCTACATCGAGCAGGGGAAATTTGACTTTCTCTACGACAAGGTGGGCCTCTACGACGGCCTGCGCCGGCTGATGCGCGGCGAAGGCACCACCGAGGACATCACCAAGGTGTGGAAGGAGGAAAGCCGCGGCTTCTCCTCGCACATGCTGCGCTTTCTCGAAAACCACGACGAGCAGCGCATTGCCTCCAAGGATTTTGCCACCAACCCCATGCGGGCTATCCCGGCTATGACAGTAGCCGCCACCCTAGCTTCCGGCCCGGTAATGCTGTACTTCGGCCAGGAAGTGGGTGAGCCCGCCCACGGCAGCGAAGGCTTCAGCGGTGAGGACGGCCGCACTACCATCTTCGACTACTGGGGTGTGCCTGAGCACCAGAAGTGGCTGAACCAGGGCAAGTTCGACGGCGCCAAGCTGGGCCCGGCCCAGAAAGACCTGCGCGACTTCTACAGCCGCCTGCTCAACCTGGCCAGCAGCAGCGACGCCATCCGCCGCGGCAAGTTCTACGAACTGCAGGATGCCAACAACCTGGGCAAGGAGTACAACCAGAAGAACCTCTACACTTTCCTGCGCTACACCGACAAGCAGCAGCTGCTTATCGTGGTGAATTTCAGCGCTGAGAAGACCTACAAGCCCACCATCAACATCCCGGCGGAGGCCCTGGCAGCCATGGGCTTAAACCCTAAAAAGTTTTACACCTACACCGACCTGCTGAACGGCGGCGAGCCGCGCAACAACCTCTACCTGCCCCTGGCACCGATGTCGGCTTATGTTTTTGAGCTGCAATCCAAATAAGGTTGCAACATTGCAGGCACTAATTTGTAAGTTTGAAGGCTGCGAAGCACCCGCTATTGGGGATTTCGCAGCCTCTCTTTTCTTCTCCTAACCCCGTCGTGTCCTATGGCATCTGTCGCCTCGGTTTCTACTGCCAGCACCCGTAAAAAGCCGCGCCTGAGCTTTTGGCAAATCTGGAATATGAGCTTCGGCTTTCTGGGTATTCAGTTCGGCTTTGCGCTGCAAAATGCCAACGTCAGCCGGATTTTCGAAACCCTGGGCGGTACCGAAATAGCCTTGTACTGGCTGGCAGCTCCGCTCACCGGCCTGCTGGTGCAGCCCATCGTCGGCTACCTATCGGACCGTACCTGGAGCCCGCGCTGGGGACGGCGGCGTCCGTTCTTCCTCGTCGGGGCCATCCTGGCATCGCTGGCACTGCTGGTGATGCCCAATGTGACGGCCCTCTGGATGGCGGTAGGCATGCTGTGGATAATGGACTCCAGCATTAACATTTCCATGGAGCCGTTCCGCGCTTTGGTGGGCGACCTGCTGCCTTCGGAGCAGCGCACGACCGGCTTCGCGGCCCAAACCTTTTTTATCGGTGTTGGCGCGGTGGTAGCCTCCTCCCTGCCCTGGATGCTCACCAACTGGTTTCACGTAGCTAATACGGCCAACGCGGGCGAGATTCCGCCTTCCGTGCGCTATTCCTTCACCATTGGGGGCGTGGTATTTTTCCTGGCCGTGCTCTGGACGGTGCTGCGCACCAAAGAATACCCGCCCGAAGACCTCGCGGAGTTTGAAGCCGAGAAGGCCCGCAACTCAGGGTTTATGAATGGCCTCCGCGAGTCGTTTATGGGCATCTTCGACATGCCCAAGACCATGCGTCAGCTGGCCGTAGTACAGTTCTTCTCCTGGTTGGCCTTGTTCTCAATGTGGATTTATACCACGCCGGCCATCACCAGCCACATTTATCACACCACGGATACCACTTCGAAGCTTTACAACGAGGGGGCCGACTGGGTAGGCGTCTGCTTTGCCGTTTACAATGGTGTATCGGCCGTAGCAGCACTGCTGCTGCCGATTATTGCCCGGGCTACCAGCCGCCGCTTCACGCACATGCTCTGCCTCACCGCCGGCGGCCTGGGCCTGATTTCCATCTACTTCGTGCAGAGCCCCAATCTGCTGCTGCTTTCCATGGTGGGTGTGGGCGTGGCCTGGGCCAGCATCCTGTCGGTGCCCTACGCCATGCTGGCGGGCGCCCTGCCCAGCAACAAAATGGGCTACTACATGGGGGTGTTTAACTTCTTCATTGTTATTCCGCAGGTAGTTGCCGGCCTCATCCTGGGCTTTTTCACAAAAAATGTTTTCCACGGCGAGTCGGTGCTCACCCTTGTGTTAGGTGGAGTATCCATGATAATCTCCGGTTTGCTCACGTTGCGCGTCAACGATGCCGACGACATTCGCCTCCCCGACGAACCTAGTTCACTGCCGGGCCCAGCCTACGACGCTCCGGTTGAAACCGACCCTCGGGTATAAAACGGGCCCAATCCGTATTTCTACGCTTCGTGCCCTCATAAATCCGCATTAATCACAGCAACAGCCGCCGGCCTGGCTTACGTATTCCGAGAGTCCACCTTTCGGAATTCGTATGCTGCCGGCGGCTGTTTTCTTTGGCTTGTTCTTTGGAATTTGTATTGGCCTGCTGGCCTTGTTGCCCCGCCCCAGCCGGCGAAAGCGCCTGCAGCCCCGCCCCCACCGCCCGCGGGTGAGCATACTGGTAGCGGCCCGCAACGAGGAAGCCAGCATCGAGCGCTGCCTGCGCTCCCTGGCGGCCCTCAACTACCCGGCCCGGCTGCTCGAAATCATCATTGCTGATGACAAGTCGACAGATAATACGGCCGCGGTGGTGGAGGCATTTATTCAGGGTAAGCCCCAGTTCCGGCTGCTGCGGGTGCGCAGCAACCTGGGCACTACCCGCGGCAAGTGCAATGCCCTGGCCCACCTCTGCCGGGCCGCCACGGCCGACTACTTCCTTTTCACGGATGCCGATATGGCTTTGCCGCCCGACTGGGTGACGGGTATGCTGGCTGCCGTGGAGCCGGGCGTGGGCGTGGTGACGGGCATGACTACCGCCAGCGGCGGCCTCTTCGGTCGCCTGCAGGGCCTGGACTGGCTTTTTGGCCTCAACCTGATTCGCATCATGGCCGACCGGGGCCTGCCGGCTTCCTCCATCGGCAATAACATGCTCGTGACGCGGGAGGCGTACGAGTCCATTGGCGGCTACGAGACGCTGGCTTTCAGCGTCAGCGACGACCTGCAGCTGTTCCGGCACGTGGTAGCTAAAGGGTGGGGCTTCCGCCACGTGTGCGAGCCGCGCACGCTGGGCGTGTCCTTGCCCCAGCCCGACCTGAACGCCCTGCTCAAGCAGCGCAAGCGCTGGATGACGGGCATGGACCGCCTGCCCTGGTACCTGTCCGGGCTGTTTTCGATGTACGGCGTGTTCTACGCAGTGCTGTTCTGGCCGGGCTTCCTGCCGCTGGAAGTGGTAGGCAGCCTCTATGCGCTCAAGCTGTTATTACAGACAGCATTTCTATACATCACCCTGCGCCAAACCGGGCACCGGGACAGCCTCGGCGTGCTGCTCCTTTACGAGCCTTACCTGTGCATCATGTCGCTCACGGTGCTGCTGTACACAGCCTGGCCCGGCCACATTGTGTGGAAGCAGCGCCGCTACACCTGGGCTGAAGCGGGCTAATTCGCAAGTAGCATCTCAGCAACCTGGCGGCCAGTAGCTAAGGCAGCATTTAGCGATGGATACGCCGCCCAGTCGCCGCAACGGTACAAACCTTCGCTTAGCTGCAGGGGCTGCTGCACGGGCTGTCTGGCCAAATACACCGGCAGGGCATGCGGGATATGATAGGTGCGCTTGTGCGTCCACTGCCGCGCCACGGGCCCGAACCAGGCTACCAGTTCTTCGCGCAGCTGAGCCGTCAGTGCGGCTTCGTCGAGCCCGTGCGGCCCGTGCGTGCTCACCGATACCAAGTAGCGTCCGGCCGGCGCGTAGTCGGGGCTTACATCAGCCGGGAAGCTGACGTTGTGCACCAGCCCGGGCCGGGTATTGAGGCGCAGCAGCCGGTCGCCGCGGCCAGGGCTCTTGCCATCCGCCACGAAGTAGGTGCAGGTGGTGAGGCGCGAAGCCATTGGGGCTGGCTGCTGCGAGCCCAGCAGGTGCGCGGCGGCTGGCCCATCAGTGGCCAGGACCACGGCCGCCCCCGCTAGCGTTTCGCCCGACGCTAGTCGCACCTGCTGGCCGTCAATGGCCACGACTGGCGTATTGAGCCGAATGGCGCCTACTGGCAGGCGGGCAGCCAGTTGCTCCGGCAGCTGCTGCATACCCAGGGCCGGCACGGCGGCATCGCCCTGCACAAACTGCTGGAATACGAACTCAAAGAAGTTGCTGGCGGTACTCAGACTGCGGTCGAGGTAAACACCGCCGAAGAAGGGCCGGAAGAATGAATCGATAATATGCTCGCTCCAGCCGTAGCGCCGCAGAAAGGAGAGCGTGTCGACGGCTGGTCGATGCAGCAGCTCGTCGGGCGTGTGCTTGCTCACATGGCGCACAAGACTAAGCAGGCGCAGCTTATCCGTAAATGTACCAATGGGCGAAGCTAGCGCTGAAACGGCGGCCAGCGGCTGCTCCAGCGGGCTTTGCAGCGTCGTTTCCCTTCCATCGGCCAGCTGGATAACTGCCCCGGCCCGAAAGCGGCGCAGCCGCAACGCGCCGTAGTCGAACAGCCGCCGCACTTCGGGGTAGTTGGTTTGCAGCACCTGAAAGCCGCGGTCGAGGCGGAAGCCACTGGGGCTGATGTCGGTACGCACTCGCCCGCCTACGCCATCCGACGCTTCGAGCAGCAGCACGGCCCGCCCGGCCCGGTGCAGCCAGCTGGCGCAGGCCAGGCCGGCCATGCCGGCACCAATGATGATAATGGGTTTCTCAGTCATAACGGCTATAGCAAACGGCAAAGGCTGTCGGTGGTTTGCGCCCAGGCTAAAACTTGTGCGGCTTCCACTTCTTGCGGGTTTTCATGGTCCAGAACTCGGCCACGCCGGGGCGCTGCAGGCTCACCTGCCAGGCGCCCATCACCTGGCCCAGGCGGTAGCCCGTGGCCTGGTCCTGCGGGTACTGCTGCTGGAGAAAAGCATAGTCGGCGTTGGTGATGTTCTTCCCTACCTCGCCGTGGCAGCGCAGACACAAGGCATTGCTCAGCACAATGGGCCGCTGGTAGAAAAACACCTCCTGGGCGGGCCGGCGCACCGTCCGCAGGGTGTCGGGGCTCAGCTCGGCGGCGGACAGGGTGGCTGCATGAGCCGGATTGCGAGGACGGCTGCTCACACGGCGTGGCTTAGCCTGCATCACGCGGGCCAGCGAATCCACCAAGCGGTAGGTTTCCGGCTGGCAAAACCGGGCGGCCCGGGCCACGCCCCCGGCGGCCAGCTCCCGGGCCAGGGTGCGGCGCAGCAGGCTGTCGGCGGTGGCTGTCAGCGAGTCGCCGGCCCAGCGGGTGGCACGCAGCAGGTCGGCGGGCATGATGCGCTTCACCTCCCAGTTGGCTGTTTCGATGCCAATGCGCTTGCTGTCTTTAAGGTGCTCTACCTGGTCGGGGCGGCAGCCGGTCATCAGCAGTCCAACTACGACGGCTAATGTACCCGCCATCTGCCGACCAACCTGTTGTAAACTCACACTGTTCATATTCATACTTCTTAGCCCACAGAGCCGGGCCCGCTGTTCCTACATCAGCACGGCTTTGAGGGCTTCGTAATCAACCGCCAGCGGGATGCTTCGTTTAGGCCGGCCCTGCAAATGCTGCACGGTGGCCGGCAGCGGGATGGGCTGGCCAGTGATGCGTTCCACCACGTCAGGAAACTTCACCGGGTGGGCCGTAGCCAGAAATAAGCCCTGACTTTCAGGATGCTCGGCCTGGTAACGCTGCAAGGCTGTGTAAGCCACGGCGCCGTGGGGGTCGAGCAGGTAGCTGTGCTCGGCCCACACCCGGGCAATGGCAGCCTCGGTTTCGGTGTCGCTCACCGTGTCGGCGCTCAGCGCAGCCCGTAGCTGGTCAATGTCTTGCCCAAACAACTCCTGAATCCGAATGAAGTTGCTGGGGTTGCCCACGTCCATGGCATTTGAGAGCGTAGGCACAGCGGCGCGGGCTTCGTAGCTGCCGGTGCGCAGGTACTCAGGCACGGGGTCGTTGGCGTTGCAGGCGGCGATGAAGTGGCCCAGCGGCAGGCCCGAGGCCTGGGCCAGCAGGCCGGCGCAGAGGTTGCCGAAGTTGCCGCTTGGCACAGCCACTACCGGGGGCGGCGCTGTTTCCGGCCACTGCTGGCAGGCAAAGCAGTAGTACAGTTGCTGCGGCAGCCAGCGCGCCACGTTGATAGAGTTGGCCGAAGTGAGAAAGCGCTGCTGGGTCAGCTCTCCGTCCAGAAAAGCCTGCTTCACCAGGGCCTGGCAGTCGTCGAAGGTGCCGCTTACTTCCAGGGCCGTAATGTTCTGGCCCAGTGTGGTAAGCTGCTGCTCCTGCACGGGGCTCACCTTGCCCGCCGGGTACAGAATAACCACCTCCACTCCTTCCACGCCCAGAAAGCCGCTGGCCACGGCCCCGCCGGTGTCGCCGGACGTAGCCACCAGCACCGTAACGGCCGGCGTGCGGCCCTGTCGGGCAAAATAGCCCAGGCAGCGGCTCATAAACCGCGCCCCCACGTCCTTGAACGCCAGCGTAGGCCCGTGAAACAGCTCCAGCGCCGAGATGCCCGGCGCCACCGGCACCAGCGGAAACTCGAAGTCTACCGTCTCGGCACAGATGCGCTGCAGCTCGGCCTCGGGTATGGTGCCAGCCACGTAGGGCCGCATCACCTCCACCGCTACTTCGGCCTTATTCAGCCCGCGCATTTCCTGTAGAAACTGGGCGGAGAAGCGGGGGATGGTTTCCGGGAAATACAAGCCCCCATCCGGAGCCTGCCCGGTAATGGCCGCCGTTTGAAAATCAACCGGCGCGGCCTGACGACGAAGGCTGTAGTAGTTCATTTAACAAGTATCATTTAACAATTAACGGCCCTCGCCTGCGCACTGCGCCCCACTGCGAAAAACCACTGCGCGCCACTGCGAGAAAGCTCGCTAGGAAGACTCTACCACCCTGGCTCCTTCCGTCGCTACGGGGCCCACGTAGGTAAAGGCTTCGATGCCCAGCTCCGTAAAAACGCCAGCCAGGGCCTGGCCTACGGCCTCGGCAGTGTCGGCGCTGGCGCTCAGCATAAAGATGGATGGGCCCGAGCCGGAGATGCCGCCCCCAATAGCCCCAGCCGCCAGGGCGCGGCGCCGGGCTTCGGCCAGGCCGGGAATGAGCCGCTCCCGCGCCGGCTCCACAATGACGTCTTCCAATGAGCGGCCAATCAGCGCGTAATCGGCCGTGAGGAAGCCGGCCACCAGCCCCGCTACATTGGCCCACTGTCGCACGGCCTGGGGCAGGGGCACTTCCCTGGGCAGCACCGCCCGCGACTCAATGGTCTTGACTTCAATCTGCGGGTGCACCACCGACACCCACAGCGGCGGGGCGGGCAGGGCGACAATGTCAATCTGCGGCTCCATGGCCCGCACCAGCGTGAAGCCCCCGTACACCGCCGGGGCAATGTTGTCGGCGTGCCGGGCGCCGGAGGCTATTTCCTCGCCGGCCATAGCGAATTCAACCAGCTGCTCCTTGCTGAAGGGGTTGCCCAGCAAGGCGTTGGCCCCTACCACGGCCCCCACGGCACTGGCCGCGCTGGAGCCAATGCCACTGCCCGGCCGAATGCCCTTGGTGATTTCAAGCTCCAACCCCAGCGGCTCGGGCAAGGCCGCCAGCAAAGCCAGCAAGGCCACGCCGGCCACGTTGCGGGCCGGCTCGGTGGGCAGGCCAAAGGCATCATGGTGCCGAATGCTGACGCCTGGCTCGGCCCGACGTGTCACTTTCACCACGTCGTAGGGCGCCCCCAGCCCCAGGCCCAGCACATCAAAGCCACAGCCCAGGTTAGACACGGTGGCAGGGGAATGAACGGTAACAGAATTCATTATCAATACTTAAAGAACGGCCCGCATGATATCGGCAAAGACGCCGGCGGCGGTAACCTCCCCGCCCGCGCCGGCCCCTTTTATCACCAGGGGCTGCTCCACGTAGCGGTGAGTGTAAAACTGAATGGCGTTGTCCTTGCCGCGTAGCTCGTACAGGTTGTGCTCGGGTCCGAGCTGCTGCAGGCCCACGGTGGCCCGGCCCTCGGCATACTGCGCCACGAACTTGAGACGCTTGCCGGCGTTAGCGGCTTCGTCGTACAGGGACCGGAAATGGGCTTCGTGCCGCAGCATCTCGGCGTAGAAGGCTTCCACATCACCCTCGAAGCAAGACTCGGGCAGGAAGCCCTGCACGGCCACGTCGCTCATCTCCATTACCTGCCCTGCTTCGCGGGCCAGAATCAGGGCTTTGCGCGCAACGTCGGAGCCGTTCAGGTCCAGGCGCGGGTCGGGCTCGGTAAAGCCTTCAGCCTGGGCCTGGCGCACTACGTCGGCAAAGGGCTGGCTGCCGTTGTAGTGATTGAACACGTAGTTGAGCGTGCCCGACAGCACGGCCTCGAAGCGCGTGACGGTGTCGCCGGTGCGTACCAAGTCCTGCAGCGTGTTGATGACCGGCAAGGCCGCGCCCACATTGGTTTCGAACAAAAACGGGGCGTTGAACTCCTGTGCCAGGCTTTTCAGCCGGGCGTAGAAAGCGTAGTCCGCCGAAGCCGCCACCTTGTTGCAGGCCACCACGGCTACGCTGCGCGCCAGTAGCGGCGCGTAGCAGCCCACCGTGTCCGGCGTCGCCGTCACGTCCACCAGCACCGAGTTGCGCAGGTTTTTGTCGAGGATGAGCTGGGTGAAATCGGGCAAGGCCATGGCCGGGGCCGCCGCCAGCACCGCCGGCCAGTTGCTGAGGTCCAGGCCTTCGTCGCTCACGGCGCAGTGCTGGCTGCTGGCCAGGGCCACCACGCGCACCTGCAGACGCAGCTTTTCGAGCAGGTAGGCCTGCTGCCGGGCCAGCTGGTCGAGCAGCTTGCCGCCCACGTTGCCGGCCCCCAGCACAAAGAGGTTTATCTGCTTGTAGCTGGCTTCGAAAAAGGCTTCGTGCACCACGTTAATGGCCTTGCGCACGTCGGCGGACCGAATGACCGTCGAGATGTTTTTCTCCGACGAGCCCTGGGCAATGGCCCGGATGTTCACCCCGTTCTGCCCCAGCGCCCCGAACAGCTTGCCGCTGATGCCGGGGTGGTCCTTCATGTTCTCCCCCACCAGCGCCACAATGGCCAGCCCGGTTTCGGGCCGCAGCGGCTCGATGCGGCCGGCAGCTATTTCAGCAGCAAACTCCTCGTCCACCGCCATCTGGGCCGTCGCGGCATCGGCCTCGCTCACGCCTACGCAGATGGAATGCTCCGACGAGCTTTGGGTGATGAGGATGACGTTAATCCGCTCGCGGGCCAGGGTGGCAAACAGCCGCTTCGAAAAGCCGGGAATGCCCACCATGCCGCTGCCTTCGAGGTTGAGCAGCGCCAGCTGGCTGATGCTGGAAATACCGCGCACTACGTCGGCAGTGCGCGGCGGCTCCACCTCTACCAGAGTGCCGTGGTCGGCCGGGGCGAAGGTATTTTTAATCCAGAGCGGAATGCCGCGCTGCATCACCGGCTGAATGGTGGGCGGATAGAGCACCTTGGCACCGAAGTGCGACAGCTCCATGGCCTCCTGGTAGCTGATGCGGGCAATAGGCCGGGCATTGGGCACCAGGCGCGGGTCGGCCGTCATCATGCCGCTCACGTCGGTCCAGATTTCCAGGGTTTCCGCATCCAGGGCGGCGGCCAGGATGGCGGCGGTATAGTCGGAGCCGCCGCGGCCCAGCGTGGTGGTGTTGCCCTGCGCATCGGCCCCGATAAAGCCCGGCACCACCCACAGCCTGGCCTTGCTGGCACTAACCAGCGCCTTCACTTGCATGGTAGTAGCTGCCATATCCACTTCGGCCGTGCCGAAGCGGGAGTTGGTGCGGATGAGCTGCCGTGCATCTACCCAGGCCGCATCGAGGCCTTGCTGCTGGGCCGCTGCTGCAATCAGACGTGAGGAGAGCAACTCACCGGTGCTCATGAGTCGGTCGAGGGTGCGCGGCGAAAGCTCTCCTAAGGCATAAATGCTCTCTGCAACTAAAGCCAGCCCGGCAAATTGACCGTCTATTTTGTTATGCTCAGCAGCCTCCTCCGGCAGCAACTGCCGGGCAGCGGCGCAGTGGCGCTCATTTAGTGTCCCCAATGTGCGTACCGCTGCCTGGTAGCTCTCCGAATCGCCTGTGGCTGCCGCCCGGCCTATGTCAATCAAGGCGTCGGTGGTTCCGCTCAGGGCCGATACTACCATCACCACCGGGCCGTGCTGTAATGCTGCGGCGGCTATAGCTACCGATTTTCCAATATTCTCGGCCGAGGCCACCGAGGTGCCTCCAAATTTCAAAACCTGCATGATGGATGTCTGAAGTTGCTTGCTTCTGGCTTCCTGTTGACTCCCTCTTCCTAACCATCGAGCTTCCTGTCAACAAGAAACAAGCAACTAGAAACCAGAAACTATAGCTGCGCTGTTACTACGCCGTACCTTTGCAAACTACTGACATAATTCCCCGAACACAAAATGCTGGATAAATTAGAAGCCATCCGCGAACGGTACGACAACGTCAACGACGAGCTGATGCAGCCCGACGTGATGTCGGACCTGAAGCGGTACAAGGCCTTAAATAAAGAGTATAAGGAGCTGGGCAAGATTGTGGTCGAATACCGCAACTACCAGCAGGTATTGAGCAACATAGAGAATGCGCGCCAGGTCATTGCCAACGAAAAGGACGAGGACTTCCGCCAGATGGCCAAGGACGAGCTCGACGAGCTGATGCCCGAGCAGGAGCGCCTCGAAGAAGTCATCAAAGACCTGCTGATTCCCAAGGACCCCAACGACTCCAAGGACGTCATCATGGAAATCCGTGGCGGCGCGGGCGGCGACGAAGCCGCGCTGTTTGCCGGCGACCTGCAGCGCATGTACATGCGCTACGCCGAAAAGCAGGGCTGGAAGATGGAGCTCATCGACGCCATGGAAGGCACTGCCGGCGGGTACAAGGAAATCATCGTGGCCGTGCGCGGCGAGGACGTGTACGGCAAGCTCAAGTTTGAAAGCGGCGTGCACCGCGTGCAGCGCGTGCCGGCCACCGAAACCCAGGGCCGCATCCACACCAGCGTAGCCTCGGTGGTGGTGCTGCCCGAGGCCGAAGAGTTCGACATCGAGCTCAACATGAACGACATCCGCAAGGACTACTTCTGCTCCAGCGGCCCCGGCGGCCAGTCGGTAAACACGACCTACTCGGCCGTGCGCCTCACCCACCTGCCCACCGGCCTGGTGGCCCAGTGCCAGGACCAGAAGTCGCAGCTCAAGAACTTCGACAAGGCCCTGGCCGTGCTGCGCTCCCGCGTGTACGAGATGGAGTTGGCCAAGAAAAACGAGGCCGACGGCGCCGTGCGCAAAAACATGATTGGCGGCGGCGACCGCAGCGACAAAATCCGCACCTACAACTACCCCCAGGGCCGCGTTACCGACCACCGCATCGGCTACACGGTGTACAACCTGGCCAGCGTGATGGAAGGCAACATTGACGACTTCGTGGAGCAGCTCCGCATTGCCGAAAGCGCCGAGCGCCTGAAGGAAGGCGTGGCTTAATTAGAAAGTAAGACGTTAGACATGAGACGTTAGAATGTTCTTACATCAGAACGATTCTAATGTCTCATGTCTAACGTCTAAAATTTAGCTGCCATACTATTTCCGCTTAGCCTGCCGTTCTAGCTGCCTGACTTACGCCTATCCCTTATGCGGTACTTCTTCCTTTTGCTTCTGGTGCTCAGCAGCCTTGTCGTTTTCCTACCGAGCTGCGAGCCCAAGGAAGACCTGCTGCAAACCTCTGGCAGCCTGGAGCTGGGGGCCGACACAGTGATGTTCGACACGGTATTTACCACCGTGCGCACCGTCACGAAGCGGCTGTGGGTGTACAACCGCAACAGCGGCGCGGTGAAAACCGACGTAAGCCTGGCCGGTGCGGCTGGTGCTACCTACACCCTGCTTATCAACGGCGACCTCGGGCCCGCAGTAAATGGTATCACTATCCGCGGCAACGACAGCCTGCTGGTGCTGGTGCGTGCCACGCTCGGCGACAACGGCACTTCGGTCAACCCCAAGGACTTTCTGGTGGAAGACCAGCTGCACTTCCGCACCAACGGCAATGACCAGCTGGTGCGCCTGGTGGCTTATGGGCAAAATGCTTATTTCCACCGCGGTGACATCATCACCACCGACACCAACTGGGCTACCGACAAGCCCCACGTTATTATTAATACCGGCGTCATAATCAATAACGTCACTTATAACATCGGCGTATTGGTGGCCGAAAACACCACCCTGCGCATTCCGGCCGGGGCCCGCATCTACTGCCATGCCGGGGCTACCATGCAGATATCAGGTACTCTGAAGGTAAACGAAAACTACAGCCCCAGCGGCGCCGTGCCCGACTCCAGCCGCGATATTGTGCGCTTCCGGGGCGACCGGCGCGAGGCGCTCTACAACGAGGTACCCGGGCAGTGGGGTGGCATAATTTTCACCCGCAACAGCACCGGCAACGTGCTGCGCTACGCCGAAATCAAGAACTCTACCTTTGGCCTGCTGCTCTACAATCCTGAAAACCGCAGCCCTTTGCCCAGCGTGAGCGTAGCCAACAGCTCCTTTCGCAACATTTCCGGGTCCAACATCTCCTTTGCCAATGCCACGGCTACTACCGGCGGGGCTATCATGAGCTACTCCGGCGATGTTTCAGCCACCAACTGCCTCTTTACCAACTGCGGAGAATACGCGGTATATGGTGCCGGCGGCGGCAATTTCAACTTCAACTACTGCACCTTCGCCAATTTCACGCCCTCCTTCCAGCGCAAGACGGCTTCGCTGACTTTCCTCAAGCAGCAGGCCAGTGACCCCACTCTGCTGCTACCGGTTCGGCTGCGCATCACCAACTCCATTGTGTGGGGCTCGCTCAAAGACGAGCTGGCGGTGGAAAATGGGCTGAGTGACGCTTCTGGTAACGATATCGGCATTGCCAACTCGATAGTACGCACCGAGGAGTTTCAGACCGATGCCAAAATCCGTGACATGGGCCTGAGCAATCTGGTGAATGTGGACCCGCTCTTCAACCGCACCTACCTCAACGCACCGGACCGCTACGACTACGGGCTCCAAACTATGTCGCCGGCCCTGAACCGCCGGCCCGTACCCGTTACCTCCCGCCTCAATCCTAATATTGACCTGCGCAACAATCCCCGCCCCGCCGGAGGCTCCGAGCCCGACCTGGGTGCTTATGAGCGTCCTACGCCCTAAGCGCTAAATCAACTGGCTAAATACGAATCGGGGCTGCCCAGGCATTACGCCAGGCAGCCCCGATTATGTTACGAGCCTAAGCGGTGCTTACTGAATGTCGATGTTGCCTACCGCTGCGTATTCCTTGATGAAGGCGTAGGTTTTGCCGCTGATTACAGGCCTCGTCATCCGGAAGGGCAGCACCTGCACAATACCCGACTTATCCGTTACCGTGGGCAGGTTACGCAGGTCGTTGGCTGTAAAGGTGATGGACGAAGTACCAGCCTGGGCGCGCTTCAGCACGCTCTGGTTGCCGGCAGCAATGAGCACATACACCGAGTCCGCATTTCTTACCGAGCTCAGCGCTACCGTAAGCCCACTGGCCTTGGTGATGCTGGTGGGCAGGGTGCCCGAGTAAGTGGGCATGGAGCTGGAGTGGTTGTAGGTTATGGCCGGCGTAGCGCCCGAGCCCGCCACGCTCCAGCTGGAGCCGTTGTCAAAGCCCAGGTTGGGGCTGGGGTTGGTCTGGGTAGGAGTGGCAACCTTGGTGTAGGCATTGTTGCTGCCTTTATCGAGGGCATTGCCGTTCACGCTCACGGCCCCGGCATCCATAAAGCTGGTAGGGTTCAGATTATAGAAGGCAGCAATGGCACTCTCCAGGTCGACGGTGACGGGTACCGGCAGCGGCACGGGCGAGGCCACGGCGTAGTTCATGCGCAGGCTCACCATCACGCCGTACACGTTGCCCACCGTGGGTGTAGCGGCCGTGGGCGTGGTGGAAGCCGGAGTGGTGGGAGTAGCGTCGTCGGCCTTGCTGCAGCCACCGAGCAGCAGGGCGAATCCGGCCGCAGCCAGCAGGGAGGTGGGGAGGAGCGTTTTCATGCGAAAAGCGTAAATAGAGTTGAAGCGGGCCCGCGGCGGAGTGCTGCACCCGTTGCAAAGGTGGCCGCCGCCTAAGCCGCTCTACAATACCCTTCTACCCGTATTTTCAGCTCCGTGCCAGCACGGACCAGCCCGCCTCCACGGGCGCTGCTTCCCTGATTTTTACTCCACCCGACCCGCGGTGCTGTACTGCAGCGCGTCGAAGAATATCAGCTTCTGCGTGCCGTGCACGTCGTAGCTGCGCAACTGCCCCGCCTCAAACTGCATGTGCAGCTGCTTGCTGCTTACAAACAGCGGGTTGGCCTGCGTAATCTCAGCCGTAAGCTCTTGTGGCACCCCACCCTGCTCCATTACCGTCAGCTGACGGACGGGGGCATGGTCCAGCTCCTGCCTGCGGGTATAAGTGCGGCGCAACTGCCCGTCTTGCATTGTTGAGTCCATGGCGTAAGCTCCCCGCAAGGCGGCTTTGTTGATGTCGGCCTGCAGAAATACCTGCAGCTCATTGGCCCACTTCACGGCGGGCACCCGCACGGTTTCGGTAGCGCCGTCGCGCAGGGTTACGCGCTTGGTCACGGCACGCTGCCGCTGGTCCAGCGCCTGCATCTGTTGCTCCACCAAGCCTTTCACATCGAAGTATAAAGGCCGGCGGCTGTTTTGGCTGGCCGGCTGCGGCTCACTGCAGCCCAGCAGCGCCAGCGTAAGCAGCGCCCCTACAATTCCCCGCCTACGCATTGAGTACTACGGGACGAAGAAGGTTCTGCCCGGTCATTTCGGCCGGCTGCGGAATTCCCATCAGGGCCAGCACCGTCGGCGCCAGGTCGGCCAGCTTGCCATCGGCAATGCTGCCCACGTAGTCGTTGTCGGCCAGGATGCAGGGCACCAGGTTGGTGGTATGCGCGGTATTAGGCGAACCGTCGGCGTTGCGCATGAACTCGGCATTGCCGTGGTCGGCAATAATGATGCAGGCGTAGCCGGCGGCCAGGGCCGTTTCCACCACCGCCTGGGCGCACTGGTCGGTGGTTTCCACGGCTTTCACCACGGCTTCAAATACGCCGGTGTGCCCCACCATGTCGGGGTTGGCGAAGTTCAGCACCACAAAGTCGGCCGATTTGGCGGCCAGCTCCGGCACCAGGGCGTCGCGCAGGTCGGCCGCACTCATCTCGGGCTTGAGGTCGTAGGTTGCCACCTTGGGCGAGGGGCACATAATGCGCTTTTCGCCCGGAAACTCATTCTCGCGCCCGCCGCTGAAGAAGAACGTCACGTGCGGGTACTTCTCCGTTTCAGCAATACGAATCTGCGTCTTGCCATGAGCCGCCAGCACCTCGCCCAGGGTGTTGTCGAGGTTGTCCTTATCAAAAATCGGTGTTACCCCTACGAAGGTGTCGTCGTAGTTGGTCAGGGTGAGGTAGTGCAGGTTCAGGCGCTTCATCTGGTAGGCGTTGAAGTCCTGCTGCGTCAGGGCCTCGGTAATCTCCCGGCCGCGGTCGGTGCGGAAGTTGAAGCACAGCACCACGTCGCCCTCCTTGATGGTGGCCAGCGGCTGTCCGTCGGGCCCCACCTTCACAATGGGCTTCAGGAACTCATCGGTCACGCCTTCGCGGTACGACTCCTGAATGGTTTGAATAAGATTCTGCGAGGGCGTGCCCACGCCATTTACCAGCAGGTCGTAGGCCACCTTCACCCGCTCCCAGCGGCGGTCGCGGTCCATGGCGTAGTAGCGGCCCACCACCGAGGCAATTTTGGCGCCGCTGCGCTCCACGTGCTCTTCCAGCTCGTTCACGTAGCGCACCCCGCTCTTAGGGTCTGTGTCGCGCCCGTCGGTGAAGGCGTGCACAAACACGTGGCGCACGCCAGCCTCGTGGGCGATGGTACACAAGGCCTTTACGTGGTCGATGTGGGAGTGCACGCCGCCGTCCGACAGCAGCCCAATCAGGTGCAGGGGCTTGTCGTTGGCCAGGGCATACTCCAGAGCTTTGGCCAGAGCGGGCATCTGCCCCAACTTGCGCTCCCGGATGGAGCGGCCGATGCGCACCAGCTCCTGGTCGACCACGCGGCCGGCGCCGATGTTCATGTGGCCCACCTCCGAGTTGCCCATCTGCCCGTCGGGCAGGCCCACGGCTTCACCCGAGGCCTGCAGGCGGCTGTGGGGGTAGCGGCGCAACAGCTCATGGAAAAACGGCGTACGTGCCGTATCAACGGCCGAAACCGTCGCATCCTGCGCGATTCCCCAGCCGTCCAAAATCACCAGCAAAACCTGTTTGTTCATGCCGCGAAGATACAGCCGGGCCTGCGGAGTGTTCCCGGTTGCGTATCTTTCGGCTACTCCTTATTATTGCCATTTGCTAGCAAGCTAAACCCCGCTAAGCGTTGCATTTTTCATAAAAGCGCGCACCTGGCCCTGATTTACCTGCTTACTGGCATCATTTTCGCTTGAAAATCGCCGCGCATGACGCAACTATACTCTCGATAATGAAACGCTATTTTTTTCGAACGCTATTTATAGGCTGGCTATTTCTGCTCAGCGCCGTGGCCGCCCACGCGCAATCCGATAGTTTCAGCGCGGTGCGTTCGGCCCTCCGCAACGGTTCCTCGCGGGAACTGTCTCAGTATCTGGCTCCGACGGTAGAGATGGGCTTAGACGGCGAGAAAACCACCTACAGCGCCACTCAGGCCGAGCTGGTGATGAAGGACTTCTTCGCCAAGAACTCGCCCAGCTCTTTTGAAATCATTCATCAGGGCTCCAGCGACGGTAAAATTCAGTACGCCATTGGTCGCTACACCGGCCGCAGCGGGGTGTACCGGGTGTTTATCAAGCTCAAGCCCCCTCGCGGCCTGCCGCAGATTGACACGCTGGAATTCACCAAAGAATAACCCGGCTCCCGCCTCACGTTTAGCAAGCCCCGACTTCCGCAGTCGGGGCTTTTTTGTGGGTGGCCGGCGGGTATTGCAGGCAAGCGCCGAAGTTTGCGTATCTATTAAGGCTGCGGTCCGTAATTTTGCCCCGTGCAAACCGCTTCCTACCTTACGCCCGAAGCCCTGACGACCTTTATCCGCACGGCCCTGGCCGAGGATGTAGGCGACGGCGACCATTCGGCCCTGGCCGCCATTCCGGCTGAGGCCCACAACCGCGCCCACCTGCTGGTGAAAGGCGAAGGCATCCTGGCCGGCGTCGAGCTGGCGCCCCTCATCTTCCGGGAAGTAGACCCCGCGCTGCGCATCGACGTGCGCCTGCCCGACGGCAGTGCCGTGAAGCATGGCGACATCGCCTTCACGGTGGAAGGCCCGGCCCGCAGCATCCTGACGGCCGAGCGCCTGGTGCTCAACTGCATGCAGCGCATGAGCGGCATCGCCACCCACACGGCTTACCTCACCAGCCTGCTGGCCGGCACCAAGGCCCGCCTGCTCGACACGCGCAAGACCACGCCCAACTTCCGCATCTGCGAGAAATGGGCCGTGCTCATCGGCGGGGGCGTCAACCACCGCTACGGCTTGTTCGACATGATTATCCTCAAGGACAACCACGTGGACTACGCCGGCGGCATTGCCCAGGCCATTGCGGCCACCCATGCCTACCTGGAGCGCACCGGCCGCAAGCTGCCCATTGAAGTGGAAACCCGCTCTTTGGCCGAAGTGCAGCAGGTGCTCGACGCCGGCGGCATCGACCGCATCATGCTCGACAACATGCAGCCGGCGCAGCTGCGCGAAGCCGTGGCCCTCATAGCCGGGCGCTACCCCACCGAAGCCAGCGGCGGCATCACGGAGCAGACCATTGCCGAAGTAGCCGCTACCGGCGTCGACTTTATTTCCGTGGGCGCCCTCACCCACTCTATCAAAAGCCTGGACTTGAGCCTGAAAGCCTATTAGCAGTTGTCCGTTGTTGGTTGTCAGTTGTCAGGTCGTTCTGATGGAACTGGCACTAGAACAACACTGACAACTGACAACTAACAACTGACAACTATTAATGAATCAACCCAATCAACGCGGAGGCGGCGGTTTCCGCCAGGCCCAGCAGCCCTCGCCGCTGGCCATTCGCACTAAGAAAACGCAGTTCGACACCAACACCTACACCCGGCTGGCCATGGCCGAGGTGTGGAAAAAAGACTGGCCCTACGCCCTGATACCGTTCGCGCTGGGTTTGCTGCCGGCCATCTTCCTGCCCTCGTGGTGGTGGATAGCGCTGGCCCTGCTGCTCACGCTGCTGTTTGTGCTGCTGCGCTCCGCTCAGGTGACGGGCGTGACGCAAATGGAGCAAAGCAAGCCCCTGTTCGAGCGCATGAGCTTTGAGATGGACCAGCGCCAGCTGCTGCTGCGCGTGAGCCCTGAAAAGGCCATGCAGCTGAGCTGGGACATGATTGGCCGCGCCCGCCGTCAGGACGATGCCTACCTGCTTTACCTCAAGCCCGGCGCCCCGCCCGAAGGCCTGGCCCCGTGGCGCCTGTGGGTGGCGCGCACCTTCGATGTGCCGGTGTTTCTACATTTGCCCCAGCGCATCTTCAATTCGCCCAACGACCTGAAGCTGTTCGAAGCCCTGCTGCGCCGCAAAAACCTGCTGCCAGCCGAGGCCGGCGCCGCGCCCACGGTGTAGGGCGCCCCAACTTTTAACTGAACTTTCAACCGACAACTTCTTACGATATGAAGCTGACCACTCCCCGCCTGCTCGTACTAGCTGCAGCCGCCATCACCCTGAATTCCTGCAGCTCCGAGCCGTCGGACTGGCGTCCTGAGCAGAAAGTGTCGCTTGACCAGGTAGCGCCTGGCACCCGCGAAACCGACAACTTCGACCAGCACACCGAGCATGCTCCCAACCAGGCCAAAGGCGCGGCCATCACCAAGCCCGTAAGCTCGGCCATGGAAGTGGAGGGCGACAAAGGGCCCGGCGCGCACACGGCCGACGAGGCGACTTCCGCCAACGCCGTACCCGGTGAGGCTGACAAAAGCCACGATGGCAGCCAGTCGACGCAGGAAGCCATGAACGAAGGCCAGCCCGGCCAGCAGTCGGCCGGTGAGGGCCACGAAGGCCAGCACTAAGTAGCTGAACCCCATGAGTGGCAGCTTCGCCTCGCCCCCGGGCGCGGGTGAAGCTGCCATTTTCTGTCTCCTACCCGCCTACCTGAACGGCTTCTTTCCGTTAGCCAGCTACAGCGGGCAGCGTTTGCCCCTACCTTTTTTCGATAACGCATGTGGTTTGCCATTTCCCTGCTGCTGCTGACGGTGCTGGGCGCCGGCTGGGCCGCGGCCCTGGTGCCGCTGGCCCGTGGTGGCCAGTGGCTGAAGCCGCTGCTGGCCTTTAGCGGGGCTTACCTGTTCACGCTCACAGTAACGCACATCCTGCCCGAGGCGCTGCAGCTGCTGCCGGAAACCCCGCACCGCGTGGGCTACTGGGTGCTGGCGGGCTTTTTTGGGCAACTGGTGCTGGAAGTGTTTTCTCAGGGCGTCGAGCACGGCCACGTGCACCACGAGCCCGCCCACGGCCCGCACGGCGTCGCGGGCAGGGTTCCGTTTCTGCTGCTAGGCGCGCTGGTAATCCATTCCTTTCTGGAAGGCTGCATTCTGGTGCGTACCCCGGAAGTGGGTGCCATCAGCCAGAACTTTAATGCCATTGCCGTGGGGGTGGCCCTGCACCACATCCCAGCGGCTTTTGCGCTGGCCACGCTGTTGCGGCTGCGGCTGGGCGGCTTTGCGCGGGTGTGGCCCTTTCTGCTGCTGTTTGCCGTGGCCTCGCCGGCCGGCATCATCTTCAGCAACTTCGTTGCTCTGGAGCAGCTGCTGCAAGGCGGCTTGTATGCCGGCCTGCTGGGCCTGGTGGCCGGCAACTTTCTGCACGTATCCACTACCATTCTGTTCGAAACCAGCCCTGAACATCGCCTGAACTGGCCCAAGCTGGGCGCCACGCTGGCCGGGCTGCTGCTGGCGCTGCTGGTAGCGTGATTTTTAGGGCTTAGGGACTTAGGTGTTAGGGCTTAGGTTTTAGGCCTTAGAGGCTACTCCGTTAGAAATTCCTAATGCCATTTTGGGCCTTAAGGGCTTAGCTACAGAGGTTATAAATGCCCTTTGTTATAAAACCTTAATTCCTAAGACCTAAGCCCTAACACCTAAGCCCTAAAAACTATCCACTACCGGACCGCGACCTTGCAGGAAGCTTTCGAGTTGCCGGGCGCGGGCCATTTCCTGGGCCAGGGCGGCCTGGAGCTGCTCCATGCGCTGCCGCATGGCCAGGATGATGTCGAGGGCCTCGGGCTGCAGGCCCAGCTCGTGGTGCAGGCGGGCCAGGCGGGGCAGCAGCTCGTCGGGATGCTCTACCAGCACGGTATCCGGGGCGCTGGCAGCGTCGAGCAGGCCAAAGTCGACGAAGCGGCGCAGGTCGTCCGGCGCCAGGCCGTAGCGCTGGTCACATTCCTGAAAGGTGAGGGTGAAGATGTGCGTTTCCATGGCAGATGCTATAAGGTGAGGACAAGCCTTAGGCGTTAGGCCGCAGCGCCGCGAGCTGCTGAAACAGCTCTTTTTCCTTGTCGGTGAGGTTTTGAGGCAGGGTCAGGTTCAGGCGCAGGTACAGGTCGCCGAACTGACCGGGCTGGCCATACACCGGAAAGCCCTTGCCGCGCAGGCGCAGGCGGGTTCCGTTACTTGTTTCGGGCTTGAGCTTGATTTTGACGGGCCCGCCGAGCGTATCCACGGTCTGCTCGCCGCCCAGCACGGCTTTGTAGATGCTCACAGGCACGTCCTGCGTCAGGTCGGCGCCGGAGCGGGCGTAGCGCGGGTCAGGTGCAATGCGAAAGGTGATGAGCAGGGAGCCATTGGGTCCGCCGTTGCGGCCCGGGCCACCCTGGTCGCGCAGCCGGATGGTTTGTCCATCGGCCACGCCCGGCTTGATGTTCAGCCGCAGGTTTTTGCCGTTCACGGTGATGGTGCGCGGACCGCCGTGGTAGGCTTCCTCGAGGCTTAGCTCCAGCTCGGCCTGGTAATCCTGTCCTGCGCCGGGGCGGCTGCCGCCGGCGTTGCGCCCCCCGCCCATGCCGCCAAACAGGGAGCTGAAAAAGTCGGAGAAGTCGCCGCCGTCGCCGAACGGGCTGCCTTCGAACCCGCCGCCCTGGCCCTGCGTGTACTGGCTCCAGTCGAAGCCCCCACCGGGCTGCCCGCCGCGGGCACCACCGGCCCCGGCCTGCTGATAGCGCTGCCAGTCGGCGCCAAATTGGTCGTACTTTTTGCGCTTCTCAGGGTCGCTGAGCACCTCATTGGCCTCGTTCACTTCTTTGAACTTGCGCTCGGCCTCGGCGTTGTTGGGGTTCACGTCGGGATGGTGCTGCCGGGCCAGCTTGCGATACGCCTTCTTGATTTGCTCGGTGGTAGCGTTTTTGTCCACGCCCAGCACCTTGTAATAATCCTTGTATTCCATCAGCGGGAAAACGGGCAATAAGAAGTAAGAGAAGCTTTTTACTTGTTGCGAGGCACCTAAGTTATGGCTGAAGAAAGTCACCTTACTTGTTTCGGCCGGTCACTAACCAGCATTCTTTACCCCGACGTTTTGCGGTAGCGCCACACGGCCAGCGCATTTACCAGCACGCCCATACCCAGCAGTGTCAGGGCTGGCTGCAGTACATCGCGCAGCGTGCTGCCCTTGAGCAGGATGCGCCGGGCAATGTCGATGATGTACACCAGCGGGTTAATGCGGTCGAAGGCCCGAGCCCAGGCTGGCATGTACTCGATAGGGGTGAACAGCCCACAGAGCAAGATAAAGATTATCAGGAAGAAAAAGGCGACGAACAGGGCCTGCTGCTGGGTTTGGCTGACGGAGGAAATGAGCAGCCCCAGTCCCAGCGGCACCACCAGAAACACCGCCATGATGCCGTAGAGCAGGGGAATGCTGCCCACCATAGGGACATGGAACAGAAAGCGCGCCAGCAGCAGCCCAACGGTGACCTGGTACAGGCCCGCCACCCAAAACGGCAGCAGCTTGCCCATAATGAACTGCCATTTGCGGATGGGCGTCACGTTAAGCTGCTCGATAGTGCCGATTTCCTTTTCCCGCACAATGTTCAGCGTGGTCACCATCATCACAATCAGGCTGATGATTTCCACCAAAATGCCGGGTACCATGAAGGTCTTATAGTTCAGCAGGGGGTTATACCAATAGGCCGGCACCACCTCCAGGCCGCGCACCTCCCCCACTGCCGCGGCCACCGTGGCCGGGTGGCCCTCGCCCTGGTAGGCCTGCACGATGCCCGAGGCATAGGAGCTGGCCAGCCCTGCTTTCACGTTGTCGAGGGCGTTTACGAGCAACTGCACCCGTGCCTGCCCGCCACGCACCAACTCGCGCTCGAAGCGGGGCGGGATGACCAGCACCAGGTCGGCCTGGCCGCTGAGCAAGTCCTGCTCAGCAGCCGCGCTGCTCGGCCGCACCTGCACCAGTCGGAAGTAGGGCGTGTACTGAAACTTATTAAGCAGACGGCGGGCTGCGGGGCTGTGGTCCTGGTCTACCACCACCAGGTTCAGGTTCTTGATTTCGTAGTTGGCCGCAAACGACAGCAGCACCAGCTGCACAATGGGCGCCACCAGCAGCAGGGCCAGCAGCGTGCGGTTGCGCCGCAGCTGCCGCACTTCTTTTTCAATCAGAAACCAGACGGTACGCATTATCAATAGGTGAAGGAATGAATGGGTGCACTGACGGGGAACCTCACCCCCGGTCCCTCTCCGGCGGAGAGGGAAGCCTATTCCAAAAAGGAGTCGTCAGGCTCCCCCTCTCCGCCGGAGAGAGGGCCGGGGGGTGAGGTTCACGCTAGGCGGTTTTTCAATGAGCCCAGCGCCAGCAGCAGCAGGCCTCCGGCCATGCCGAGGAGCACGGCGGTTTCGCGCCACAGCTCGCGCAGGCCCAGGCCTTTTATCATGATGCCTTTCAGGATGACGATGAAATAGCGGGCCGGAATGAGACGCGAGATGGTTTGCAGGGGCAGGGGCATGCTCTCAATTGGGAACAGGAAGCCACTGAGAATGAGCGTTGGCAAGAGCAGCGCCAGCATGGATATGAGCATGGCCGTCTGCTGCGAGGCGGCCCGCGTCGAAATCAGCACTCCCAGGGTGAGGGCCACCAGAATGTAGAGCAGGGTTTCGGCAATGAGCAGCGGCAGGCTGCCCCGCTCGGGGATGTGCAGCGCCCATACGCCCAGCGCCAGGATGATGAGGCCGTTGATAAACGACAGCAAAAAGTAAGGCAGAATCTTGCCGATAATGATGGGCAGCTGCCGCATGGGCGATACCAGCAGCACCTCCATGGTGCCCGTTTCCTTTTCCCGGGCAATGGTAATACTCGTGAGCATAGCCGATACCAGCAGCAGAATCAGGGCCATGGTGCCGGGCACAAAGGTGTAGGCCGCTTTCAGGCCGGGGTTGAAATACAGCCGGCTGACGGCTTCTACCCGTGGGCCCGGGGCGCCGCTCCGACGTGGCGCGGCCTCCTGCTCGTAGCTGCGGATGATGGCCGTGGCGTAGTTCACCAGGCTGATAGCCGTGTTTTGGTCCGAGGCGTCGGCCACGAGCTGCACCTGCGCGTGGCCCAGATGGTCGAGGTCCTGGGAAAAGCCAGCCGGAAATACCACGGCCAGCTTCACCTGGCCTCGGCGGAAAGCGGCGCTCACGTCGGGGTAGCTGCGGGCGTAGTCGCGCAGCCCAAAGTAGCCCGACGAGAACAGCCGGTTCTGCACCTGCCGGGCGTGCACGCCCTTGTCGTAATCCAGCACGGCCACGTCTGCGTTCTTGATTTCATTGGTCAGCGCAAAGCCGAACAGCGTGACCAGGGCCACCGGCATGCCGAACAGAACAAGCAGGGTGCGCGGGTCGCGGAAAATGTGGTAAAACTCTTTCCGCACGAACATCAGGAAGGCTTTCATGGGCTTTAGTTGTCAGTTGTTCGTTGTCCGTTGTTAGGCTGGCCTGCTACCTTATTTTGTGTATTGTCTTGATAGCTAGCATCCGACAGCCAACTATCTTACTCCGCATTCTTCGCCCCGCGGGCTAGGTGCAGAAATACCTCGTCCATGGTGTCCACGCCAAACTGCTGCTTGAGCCCGGCGGGTGTGTCGAGGGCTTCTATTTTGCCATCGACCATGATGCTGACCCGGTCGCAGTACTCGGCTTCGTCCATGTAATGGGTGGTAATGAACAGGGTGACGCCGCGGGCGGCCGCTTCATAAATCAGGTCCCAGAACTGGCGGCGCGTAATGGGGTCGACGCCGCCGGTGGGCTCGTCGAGGAATACCACGGCCGGGTCGTGCAGCAGCGCTACTGAGAAGGCCAGCTTCTGCTTCCAGCCCAGGGGCAGGCTGCCCACCAAGGTGTTGCGCTCGCCCTGCAGGCCGAGGCGCTGCAGCAGCGCGTCGGTTTTTCCCCGGATAGCAGCCGTGGCTAAGCCGTACACGCCGCCGTAGAAGCGTATGTTCTCAGCCACTGTCAGGTCTTCGTAGAGCGAGAATTTCTGGCTCATGTAGCCGATGTGCTGCTTGATGCGCTCTGGCTGAGTAAATACGTCGAAGCCGGCCACAGATGCGCGCCCCTCAGTCGGCCCCAGCAGACCGCAGAGCATGCGCATAGCGGTGGTCTTGCCCGCTCCGTTGGCGCCCAAGAAGCCGAAAATTTCGCCCGGCGCCACGGCGAAGCTGATGGCATCAACGGCCGTGAAGGCGCCGAAGCGCTTGGTTAGCTTCTCGCAGCGAATAACCGGTTCCGGGGCAGTCGTGGTACTCATGCGGTGGGCGCGGATTGGTGGGTTTGCAGCAGGTCCATGAACGTGTCCTCGATGGTGGCCGGCACTGGCGTCACCACCACGTCGCGGTGGCCTTTGCTGCTGAGGTAAGCCGTGAGCTGAGCCTCGGCGGCCGCATCGGGCTGAGCCAGGCTGAGGTGGGCGGCTTCACCAAAGGCGTAGCAGCTGTGCGCGGCCGGATAGGCGCGCAGGTCCTGCAGCAGCGGGTGCATGCGGGCAGCCCGCACTGCATACAACGGCCAGGGGTAGGTGGCCCGCAGCGCCGCGGGGGTATCCACGCGCAGCACCTGCCCGGTTTGCAGTAGCGCCACCCGCTCACAGCGAGCAGCTTCGTCCATGTAAGGGGTGGAAACCACGATGGTAATGCCCCGGGCCTTGAGCGTACTCAGCATGTGCCAGAACTCCTGCCGCGACACGGCATCGACGCCGGTGGTGGGCTCGTCGAGTAGCAGCACTTCCGGCTTGTGAATGAGGGCGCAGCACAAGGCCAGCTTCTGCTTCATGCCTCCCGACAAAGCTCCCGCCCGCCGGTTCCTGAAAGGGGCCAGCTGCTCGTAGATGTCCCGCACCAGCTCGTAATTCTCCTGCACGGTGGTGCGGAACACCGCCGCGAAGAACTCCAGGTTCTCCTGCACCGTCAGGTCCTGGTAGAGCGAGAAGCGGCCGGGCATGTACCCTACTACGTTGCGAATGGCGCGGAAATCACGCACCACGTCGTGCCCGGCCACGGTGGCGCTTCCGGAATCGGCCAGCAGCAGCGTGGCCAGAATGCGAAACAGCGTGGTCTTGCCAGCTCCATCCGGCCCGATGAGGCCAAATAGCTCGCCGGCTTCTACGCTCAGGCTCACCTCGCGCACCGCCGGGGTGGCGCCGTAGGCTTTGCTGATGCTATGCAGTTCAACCGCTGGCATTGTGGCTAGGGTATGAGGGTAGGAGGGTAAGAGGGTATGGGGTAGGCAGTCTGGGGGGTGGGAGAATATATTTTTTGAAGAAAAAACTCCTACCCTCACACCCTCCTACCCTATTTTTAAAAGAGCACATCGGCCGGCATGCCGATTTTCAGGCTGCCGTCGTTGGGCACGGCGATTTTCATCGCATACACCAGGTTCACCCTGTCTTCTTTGGTTTGAATGACTTTGGGAGTGAATTCGGCCTTGCTGGAAACCCATTGGACCCGGCCGGCAAACTCCCGGCGCTGGTTGTTGGGCGCGTCCACCAGCACCTTCACCGGCTGGCGCAGCTTCACGCGGGTTAGCTGGTCACCAGCCACGTAGGCCCGCAGAATTAGGGTCTTTGTATCGCCGATTTTATAAAGCGGCTGGCCGTAGTTAACTACCTCGCTGGGCTCCACATACACCGTAAGCACGGTGCCGGCCACCGGGTTTACCACCCGGCTTTGGCGCAGCTGGTCGTTTACCTGGCGCACCTGCTCCTGCAGCGGCGCAGCCTGGGCCGCCGTGCCGCTGGCCTGCGTGCTCAGTGCCGAGCGCTGGGCGGCCAGCTGCTGGCGGGCGCTGGCAATCTGGTAGTCGATGTCGTCGAGCTGCTTGCTGGGCACGGCGTCGGCTTTCACCAGGCTGAGCACGCGCTGCCGCTCGCGCTGCAGATTGGCCAGCTGCTGGCTTAGCGCGCCAAGCTGAGCGTTTACGTTGGGAGTCTGCCGGCGAACGGCGCGGGTGCTGGCCAGCAGCTGCTGCTTGCGCAGATAAAGCTGGGTGGTATCGACCACGCCCACCGTGCGCCCGGCCGGCAGCTCGTCGCCTTCGGCCACCTCAAGGCGCAGCAGCTGGCCCTGGGCTTTGGCGGCGACTACGGTTTCGGTGGTTTCAAAATTGCCGGAGGCATCGAACCGAGGGCCTTCGGCCTGGCACTCCACCAACAGGCCGAGCACTACTAGCGCGCCGGGTACGAAGGCAACCGCAGAAAAAGAATGGGCTTTCATGGTCAAAGGATGTTAGTGGAAGCAGGCGAGGATTTCCGGGCCCTGCGCTGGTCCCGATACACCAGACAGGTAATCAGCAGGATGGATATGTAGGGCAAGGCGCAGCCGATGCCGAACCACCGCCAGAAGGACCGGCCGTGGCCAGCCGCCATATAGCCGGTAATCATCGGCATAAATAGTAGTGGCGTTAGAATGAGGATGATAACCTCCATAAATAGCGCTGGCTTAGGGTAACGGAGCGGTGGCTCCCTGGGTAAGTTGGTAGTCGGCCTGGGCTTGCAGCAGCTGCAGGCGGTGCAGCTGCTCGTTGAGGCGTGCCAGGTTGAGGTTGTTGGCCTCGGTGAAGTAGTCGCTGAAGCCGATGATGCCGTTTTCCAGCTGCACGGCGGCCGTGGCCTGAATTTTTTCGCGCAGGCCGATTAGCTCGGTATCGGTGGTGAGCAGGGATTGGTAGCGCTCCACGGCGGTTTGCTGGCCGGCCAGGGTTACGCGCTGCTGCTGCTCGAAGGCCGCCTGCTGCACCGCCACCGCTTCCTGCCCCAGCCGGATAGTTTCGCGGTCCTGGCGCCGGGTGTAGTAGTTGCTCAGGTTCCAGTTGAGGCGCACACCCGCCAGGCCAAAGCCGTGAAAGTCGTTGCGCAGGACGTTCAGCGTAGGGCGGCCGTAGCCTACTTGTCCAAACGCACTCAGCCGCGGCGCCAGCCGGGCGGTGTTGAGCTTTTGCTGCTCAGCCAGCAGCGCCTGCTGCCGGGCATACAGGGTCAGCTCAGGGCGCGGCGCGGCAGGGGGTAGCTCTGCCGGGACAGTCAGCTGCGTGTCCGGGGCTAAGTTCTGCCCCAGCAACAGGCCCAACTGGCGCAGCAGGCCGGCGCGGCTAGCCGCCAGCTCGCGCAGCTGTTGGTCCAGGTTCAGCAGCTCGGCTTCCAAGCGGGCGACATCCTGCCCGGTGGCTACGCCGTTGGTGCGGCGGGCTAACAGGGTTTTGCGGCGCTGCAGCAAGTCGGCGCGCAGGCCCTGGCGCAGGCGGCTGGTTTCGTCGGTAAGTAGCGTGCCGAAATAAAGGCTGTTCACTTGCTCGCGCAGCCGGAGCAGGCTCACCTCTACTTGTTGGCTGCTGACCTCACTGCTCAAGGTTTCCAGCGCCTGCTGGCGGCGGGTGGTGCCACCATCAAATAACGTTTGGCTGGCATCCAGCGTCAACCGGTACTGGTCTTTGGAAAGACTAGGGATGTTAATGCCGGGCCCTTCCAGCGGGATTTGTGTCACCTCACTTTGGTAGCTCGCCTGGCCATTAACCGCCAGCTGGGGCAAGCGCAGCTGGCTGCCAAGTCGGGCTTGATTATTAGCGGCTTGAGCATCATTCAGCGCAATCTGCCGACGCAGCGGAGCCTGGGCCTGGGCAAGCTCATAGCACTGCGGCAGCGTCAGCGCCGGAGCCCCGGATTGGCCAAGCACAGCCCGGGCCATCAGGCAGAGTGCCAGCACTATTTTTTGCTTTTTATCCATACGCTTTAACTACTTGGTTAACGAGTGGGCAAAAAAATATCAAGCCTGTATCGACTTAATAATAAACTCGGCTACTTCGGTGCGGCGCCGCTCCATTTCCTGTTGAAATGCTTCTTCCGTCAGCCCCAGAGCTGCACAAAAGATGGGTTTTCCCAGAAAGGGAAAGACCAGCATCGACATCATGTTCATCAGCAGTTGCGTGGAGCTAATGGGCCGGATTCGCCCGGCAGCAACAGCCTCGTCAACCTGCCGCCGGAACTTGTCGAGGTGGGACTTTTCCTGCTGAATAGCAGCGGTGAAAAAGAAATGCGGATTGCGGTTGACTTCGTTCACCATGAACAGCGGCAGGAAACTGTTGCGGCTGATGAAGGAGATGAAGGTGCCCACCGCTTCGCGAATCTTATCGAATAAGTCCTGGTCTGTTTCCAATACGCCCATCATACGGGGCATAATGGTGCCAATGGCCCGGCTGATGATGATGCCCGAAAGCTTTTCCTTGCTGCGGAAATAGTAGTGCAACAGCGCTTTGTTGATGCCGGCCCGGTCGGCAATTTCCTGCATACGTGCCCCAGCTAGTCCCTTTTCCAGGAATACTGCTTGTGCAGCTTCCAGAATCAGCTCTTCAGTGGTACGTTTTTGGGGCTCCATTGGTCAACGGGTTTAACCGTTTGGTTAATACACGGCAAATATGCACCAAAAATTTTAAAGCAAAAGATAAAGCCTGCCTTCTTGATGAAAGCAGGCTTTAACACGCGAATGCAAAGCGCAGATTTTGGTGTCCTCTTTTACCCCAGCGTAGCCACGGCCGCCTGCAGGCGCTGGGCCACTTCGCCCGTGCCCAGAATGGCAATGGTCTCGAACAGGTCGGGGCCGGCAGCAGCACCGGTTACGGCCAGGCGCAGCATCTGCAGCACCTGTCCTGGCTTCATGCCCTGGGCCTCTGCTGTCTGGTTGAACAGTGCTTTCAGGCCTTCGGCAGACGTATCGGCGGCGCTGGCCAGGTCCGTAGCATACGCTGCCAGCACCGCACTTACTTGCGGGTTCCACTTCTTAGCCACCAGCTGCTCGTCGTAGCTCGTCGGCGCCTGGAAGAAGTAGCGGGCTTCCATCCAGAAGTCCTTGGGGAAGCTCACCCGCTCCTTCATCACGCCCACAATCTGCTCGGCCTTGGCCTGCTCGCAGCTGATGCCGTGCTCGGCCAGGGCGTCGATGAGGTAGGGCGCCAGCTCGGCGTTGGACTTGGCGCGGAGGTAATGCTCATTGTACCACTTCACCTTGTTCTGGTCGAAGCGGGCCGGCGACTTGCTCACGCGCTCAATGCTGAAGGCCTGCACCAGCTCGTCCATGGAGAAAATCTCCTGCTGCGTGCCGGGGTTCCAGCCCAGGAAGGCCAGGAAGTTAATGAAAGCCTCAGGCAGGTAGCCGCTTTCGCGGTAGCCACTGCTCACAGTGGGCTCGCCGGTTTCGGCGTCGAGGCCGTGCCATTCCAGCGGGAACACCGGGAAGCCGAGCCGGTCGCCGTCGCGCTTGCTGAGCTTGCCGGTGCCGTCGGGCTTGAGCAGCAGGGGCAAGTGCGCAAACTGCGGCATGGTGCTTTCCCAGCCCAGGTAGCGGTACAGCAGCACGTGCAGCGGGGCCGAAGGCAGCCACTCCTCGCCGCGAATCACGTGCGAGATTTCCATCAGGTGGTCGTCCACGATGTTGGCCAGGTGGTAGGTCGGCATGCCGTCCGACTTCATCAGCACCTTGTCGTCAATGGCCGAGGAGTGCACCACCACCCAGCCGCGAATCAAATCCTGGAAGCGCACTTCTTCTTTGCGCGGCACCTTCAGGCGAATCACGTAGGGCGCGCCGCTGTCTAGCAGGTCCTGCACCTCGTCTTCGGGCAGGGTCAGGGAGTTGCGCATCTGAGCGCGGGTGATGCTGTTGTACTGCGGGTTGGGCACCTTGGCGGCCGTGAGGCGGGCGCGCATGGATTCCAGCTCCTCGGGCGTGTCGAAGGCGTAGTAGGCGTGGCCGGAAGCAATAAGCTGGTCGGCGTACTGCTTGTACATGGGCTTGCGCTCGCTCTGGCGATAAGGCGCATGCGGGCCGCCCACGCCCACGCCTTCGTCAATCACAATGCCGCACCAGCGCAGCGACTCCAGGATGTACTCCTCGGCGCCGGGCACGAAGCGGTTCTGGTCCGTGTCCTCGATGCGCAGCAGCATCTTACCGCCCAGCTTACGGGCCAGCAGGAAGTTATACAATGCGGTGCGTACCCCGCCAATGTGCAGCGGCCCCGTGGGGCTGGGTGCAAAGCGCACCCGAACTTCTCTCTCCGTCATAGTCAAAAAAAAGCGCGTCCCGGTGTTCGGAACGCGCCACAAAGGTACGGCAAAGGTCAGTTAGCAGTGGATAGTTAACAGTGAGTAATAAGCCGTGTCATTGCGAGTGGAGCGCAGCGGAACGCGGCAATCCGTCCTCTAGCACTTAGTCACAATCAAGATTTGATGCATAAAAAAGCCCCAACGCTGGTTCTGGCGTCGGGGCCTTTTGCATTATCTGGTTAGTCGCTGAGAACAGGACGGATTGCTTCGGCTTCGCCTCGCAATGACACGTCTCACTGTTCATTGCTTACTACTCACTGTTAACTGAATTATTCTCTATTCTTAAAGCCCAACCACAGGGCCAGGCCCAGCAGAGTGATGCCGCCGCGGATAATCCAGCCAACCGTCATGCCCCAGTTATCTACCCAGCCCAGCAGCACATGCTTGGTGCCGGGGCTGATAACCGGCAAAGCCAGCGAAATCAGGCCAATTAGAAGTAAGCCGAGTCCGAGTTCTTTCATAAAATCAGGGGGTTAATGCGTGAAGTATTGCAGCTAACGCCCCGCTTTGCTTGGTAGTATGCGTCGGGCTAGCCAGCCACGGCCACGCAGGAGATTTCTACTTCCACGTCGCGCGGCAGCCGGCTTACTTCCACCGTTTCGCGGGCCGGCGCGGTGGCTTCGTCGAAGTATGAGCCATACACTTTGTTGATGGTGGCGAAGTTACCCAGGTCTTTCACGAAAATGGAGCACTTCACCACGTCGGTCAGGCTGAGCCCGGCCGCTGACAGCACGGCACTCAGATTTTTCAGCACCTGATGAGTTTGGGCGGCCACGTCGCCGTCTACTAGCTGCCCATTGGCATCCAGTGGTATCTGGCCTGAAACGTACACGGTATTGCCGGCCTTCACGGCCTGGGAGTAAGGACCAATGGGCGCGGGCGCCTGGTCTGTCAGAATGATTTGGTGAGCCATAGCAGCAAGGTCAAAGTATCTTTGGCTCAAAGTAAGCCTGAAAATCCCATGCACCTGTTTATTGTCGGCGGCGCCGCGCTCGAAGCCGAGTTTCGCCAGAAGTTCGGCCCGGCCCATACCTACGACTTCTGCGCCGACGATGCTGACGACCTGCTGGCCCGCCTGGCTGCGGCCGATACAGCCTTCGACCTGCGTCCCTACCCCGAACTGCACTACGAGCAGCCCCGGCAGCCCCTCTTTTACGATACCAGCCACCGCTCGCTTATTCAGCTCTTCCACGGCGAGAGTGCACCTTTTGGTCCTGTATTCGGCTTCTGCGGCCTCCCCACACTCATCAACCGCCCACTGCTCGAAGTAAGCCTTCACGACGAAGCTGACGCCGAAAAACTGCAGGAAATCTGCGGCGCGCTTGGCACCGACTACCGCGTGGTCGAGGACCGGGTGGGCTTGGTAACGCCCCGCGTGGTGTGCATGATTATCAACGAAGCCTGCTACACGGTGCAGGAAGGCACGGCCACCATGCAGGATGTAGACCTGGGCATGAAGCTGGGCACCAACTACCCCCGTGGCCCCTTCGCCTGGGCCAATGCCATCGGCGTCGAGCGGGTGCACACCGTGCTCGAAGCTCTCTGGGACGACACCCATGACGAGCGTTACAAAATCTGCCCCCTACTCAAGCGCCAGGCGCTGAAGGGCCAGCCGTTTGCTGTATAGACTGCTCAGAGCGTTAGGCCTCTGTCATTGCGAGCGCAGCGAAGCAATCCGTCCTCTAGCATTCAGTCGCCAGGTAATCCCAGACATAAAAAGCCCCAATGCCAAAGCTGGCGTTGGGGCTTTTCACATTAGGAGGTATTTACTGAGAACAGGACGGATTGCTTTGCTGCGCTCGCAATGACAGAGGGGGTGCTTACTCCACCGTCACCGACTTGGCGAGGTTGCGGGGCTGGTCCACGTTGCAGCCGCGCAGCACGGCAATGTGGTAGCTCAGCAGCTGCAGCGGAATCACCGATACCAGCGGCATCAGCACGTCGGAGGTGTGGGGCACTTCCACCACGAACTCGGCCATGGGCGGAATCACAGTGTCGCCCTCGCTCACCACGGCGATGATGCGGCCTTTGCGGGCCTTCACTTCCTGGATGTTGCTTACCACCTTCTCGTAGGAGCTGTCCTTGGTGGCAATTACCACCACGGGCATATTCTCATCGATAAGGGCGATGGGGCCGTGCTTCATCTCAGCAGCGGGGTAGCCTTCGGCGTGAATGTAGCTGATTTCCTTGAGCTTCAGCGCGCCTTCCAGGGCTACCGGAAAGTTATAGCCGCGGCCCAGGTACAGGAAGTTGGGCACGTCCTTGAAGATTTCGGAAATCTGACGGATTTCGGTGTCCAGCTCCAGGGCCTTTTCCACCTTAGCCGGAATGGTGTCCAGCTCCACCATCAGCTCGCGCAGCTTAGTGTCGGTGATGGTGCCGCGCTTCTGGCCCATAATCATGGCCAGCAGCGTGAGCACCGTTACCTGGGCGGTGAAAGCCTTGGTCGAAGCCACCCCGATTTCGGGGCCGGCGTGGGTGTAGGCGCCGGCGTCGGTGGCGCGGGCAATGCTGCTGCCCACCACGTTGCAAACCCCGAAGATGGTAGCACCCTTGCTCTTGGCCAGTTCAATAGCCGCCAACGTGTCGGCCGTTTCGCCGCTCTGCGAGATGGCAATGACGATGTCGCGCTCAGTAATAACCGGGTTGCGGTAGCGGAACTCGGAGGCGTACTCCACCTCTACCGGGATACGGGCCAGGTCTTCAATCAGGTACTCGGCTACCAGGCCGGCGTGCCAGCTGGTGCCGCAGGCCACGATGATGATGCGCTGGGCATTCACGAACTTCTGCTCGTAGGCCCGGATACCGCCCATGTTCAGGTGGCCCGACTCCATTTCCAGACGGCCGCGCATCGAATCCATGATGGAGCGAGGCTGCTCGAAGATTTCCTTCAGCATGAAATGCTCGTAGCCGCCTTTCTCGATGCTGTCGAGTTCCATCTCCAGCTTCTGGATATAGGGCGTCTGGGGCACGTCTTCCTTGGTGCGGATGTCGAGCTTGCCGTCGCGGATAACGGCAATTTCGTAGTCGTTGACGTACACCACTTCGTTGGTGTACTCGATGATGGGCGTAGCGTCGGAAGCCACGAAGAACTCGCCTTCGCCAATGCCAATTACCATGGGCGAGCCTTTGCGGGCAGCAATGAGCTGATTTGGTGCATCCTTGCTCAACACCACAATGGCGTAAGCACCTACCACTTCGTGCAGGGCCAGACGCACAGCTTCTTCCAGGGTGCAGCTGTTCTGCTTCTGAATTTCCTCAATCAGGTTCACAAACACTTCCGTGTCGGTGTCGGAGTGAAACTCGTGCCCTTGCTGCTGCAGATGCTTTTTCAGCGCCGCATAGTTCTCGATGATGCCGTTGTGGATAATGGCAATGCGCTCCGAAGTAGAGTAGTGCGGGTGAGCGTTTACGTCGTTGGGCTCGCCGTGCGTGGCCCAGCGGGTGTGGCCCATGCCCACGCGGGCATGCACGTCTTTATCGGCCAGGTAAGCTTCGAGGTCGCTGACCTTGCCTTTCTTTTTATACACGCTCAGCTCACCGTTCAGCAGCGCAATGCCGGCCGAGTCGTAGCCGCGGTATTCGAGGCGGTGCAGGCCTTTCAGGATAACAGGGCTGGCCTCACGATGGCCGATGTAAGCAACAATACCGCACATGGCAGGGAAAAATTAAAGTCGAGGGGTAAAGAGAGAAAAAAACGGCCGGCCCGGATGGGACGGCCGCCGGGAAAGTGGCCGCAAAGCTACTGCTGCGAGTAATAGACGTAGAGCTTGATATGATTGGCATCAACTACAGCCCGGTTCAGGCCCAGCGTTGCTTCTCTTATCAGGGACCGGCGAACATTCGGCACCAGAATCAGGTTCGTGGGCAGCTCGCCGTCCAGGTTATTATTCAGGTAAGCCTGCAGGTAGTTGGTAATAATGAGGCTGTAGTACGGAGCGGCCGTACCAGAGTTTACCACGGCACCAGAGTAAGCTTCGCTGCTCACCCCCCGCGGGTTGGCCCCGTCGGTTTGCACGGCCCGCTGCATAACGTCAAAATTGAAGGTACGCTCCAGCACACTGTACCGGTCATTAGCTTCCAGGGCGAAGATGCCGTTCGGATTGGCAAACAGCGCATTGGTGTAAGGCTTGAGTGGTATCCGTAGCTCGGCCCGGTTGATGGCCAGGCCCGGTACGCTGCGCAGGGCCAGCAGCAAGGGCTGGTCTATTTTGATAGCTGTGCCCAACCCTACACCTTCCTGCATATAAGTCAGCTCGCCAGTAGAAGCCGAAGGAACCGGCGAAGTAGGCGTGAGCGCGCGCAGCTCGGTGCCTGTTGATAAATCAGTGGTTATCTGCGTGTAGTAGCGGGGGTCGCGGGCGGCGTTGGAGCCCTGGCTGCTAAACACTGGCCCAAAGGCAATGGGATAGGCGTGCCACTTCGTAAGGCCCGTTTCGTGGAAGAAAAACTCTACGCGCGGCACTACACCACGGGTAAAGCTTATCAAGGCGCTGTTGTAGCCTGCGCTCGGCAGAATAGCCAGGCCTTTCAGCTGGGCATCCAGCGCGGCCTGATTGAAGCCGCTGTTCATGAGCTGGTTATTGAACAGACCTTCAAAAAACGCGTTGGCCAGCGCGGGATTCGACGCGCCGTTGGCCTGCGTGCGCTGCAGCACCAGCCGGATAGTCGGGTCGGCTACGGTCGTCGTCACCGACGGATTGGTGGCCGAGGCCGTACTGGTCACCTGCTTGGTGCGGTTCAGCCGGCCTACCACGTTTTGCGCCAACACGTTGCCCAGCGGGCCGGGCGTGTCGCTGTTATACACCGCCCGCTCGTCCAGCTTGCTCGACAGCGCATGCACGTCGAAGCGGGCCGGCGTGCTGCCGCTGCCATACACTTTGTCGTAGTTCAGCACCATCACCACCGAGTCCAGCACTGCACCGGCATACTTAGCCGGCAGCGAATCAGCGGTAATAGTAGCAACCGTATTAAAAAACGTGCGGGCCTCGGTAGTACCAGACACGTTGTCCGTGAGCTTACCAATCAGGTAGCGGTCCGTTTTCAGCGTTTCCACCGGCTTGAGCTGCACAGTAGAGGCCGGCAGCTGTACTTCCAGGTAGTTGGTGCTGATGGCCGTCGTATCGGGCAGGTCTACGTTCAGGTCGGTGCCTTTGTCGCCGCAGGCCGCCAGTGCCAGGCAAGCCAGCAGCGCGGGAGAAGCAATCCGGCTAGTTAGCCAATTCATTGTAGAGCGCTAGGTAGGAAGAGTTCAGGTTTTCGTCGGTGGCCACCTGACTGAGGCGCTTTTTCTGAGAATACTCCTGAAACAGGCCGTTCATGTTCTCGCTAAAGTCCTCATCCGAGCGCACCACGGTATCAGCGTACTCCATGCCCATGCGCACGAAGCCGCTGAAGTCGGCCGATTTCAGGCCGGCCAGCATCTGGTCGTCGATGTCCAGCATTTTAGCCTTCTCCAGGATGTTGCCCTCGAATTTGTCGGTAAACTCGTTGTTGTAGATGGAAAACACCGACTTGGCGTCCTTGAACACCGGGTCTTTTTTGTAGGTCGTTTTCAGGTAGAGCGGAATCAGGCCCGTCATCCAGTCGCTGCAGTGCACGATGTTGGGCGACCAGCCCAGCTTTTTCACGGTTTCGAGCACGCCCTTGCAGAAGAAGATGGCGCGCTCGTCGTTGTCGGAGTAGAATTTATCGTTTTTATCGACCAGAGCCGACTTGCGGTGGAAATAATCCTCGTTATCGATAAAATAGACTTGTAGCTTTGCCGTCGGAATCGAAGCCACTTTAATCACCAGCGGCTTCTCGTCGTCGCCCACGGCAATGTTGATGCCGGACAGGCGCACTACTTCATGCAAGCGGTTTTTGCGCTCGTTGATGATGCCGAAACGCGGCACAAAAATCCGGATTTCGCAGCCCATTTCCTGCATGCCGGCCGGCAGCTTGCGGAGCAATTCAGCCACTTTCGTGGTCTGCAGAAACGGGTCTATTTCAGTGGCCGCGTACAGGATTCGCAACTTCGACATATGGTTTTATTGAAAAAATGAAGTAAGGCCAAGCTATGGGTGCACAAAATTAAACAATTTTGGGCGAAAGTTCAACAAAACCTACTTTGGAACACGTTCCAATTGCCTTCTTCTTGTATGGAGATTATCACTTCTGCCGCTGGGTTGCAAGCTTATACGGAAAAGATTCGCTGCGCCGGCCAGCGGCTGGGGCTGGTGCCCACCATGGGCGCCCTGCACGAAGGGCACCTGCAGCTGGTGCGGGCGGCCCGGGAAAGCTGCGACGTGGTGGTAGCCACCATCTTCGTCAACCCCACGCAGTTTAACAACGCCGACGACTTCCGCCTCTACCCGCGCCTGCCCGAAGCCGACGCTGAGCTGCTGGCTGCCGCGGGCTGCACGGCCCTGTTTCTACCTGCCGTAGAGGAGGTTTACCCCCAGCCCACCGTGCTGCGGTTCGACTTCGGCCCCCTGGAGCGGGTGATGGAAGGTGCCCACCGCCCTGGTCACTTCAACGGCGTGGCTACGGTGGTGAGCAAGCTGTTTCACCTGGCCCGGCCCCACCGCGCGTACTTCGGCCAGAAGGACTGGCAGCAGGTGGCTATTGTGCAGCAGCTGGTAGCCGACCTGTCGTTCGACCTGGAAATCGTCGCCTACCCCACCATCCGCGAGGCCGACGGCCTGGCCATGTCCTCGCGCAACCGCCGTCTCACGCCTGAAGAGCGAGCCGTAGCCCCCAAGCTTTACCAGGTACTGCAGGCGGCTGCCGCGCAGGTAGTACAAGGCACCCCACCTGCTCAGGTTGAAGCCCAGGCCCTGGCCGCGCTGCAGCAGGAGCCGCGCTTCACCACCGAATACTTCGCCGTAGCCGACGCCCAGACGCTGCAGCCGCTCAGCGACTACCTCCACGGCCGGTCCGTGGTGCTGTGCCTGGCCACCCACCTGGGTGCCGTGCGCCTCATCGACAACGTGGTAGTGGCGGTGAAATAGTGAGATAGTGAACTGGTGAGTTCGACGTTTTAGCGGGTTAAAGGCGCGGTGCTGCGCCACCAGCACAAAAAACTTACCACCTCACCAGTTCACTATCTCACCGCTTCACCGCCCGTACCTTTGTGGCCGCTATGCACATTGAGGTTCTGAAATCCAAAATCCACCGGGCCCGCGTGACGCAGGCCGAGCTGCACTATGTGGGCAGCATCACCATCGATGAAGACCTGCTGGACGCGGCCAACATGGTCGAGAACGAAAAGGTGACGGTGGTCAACGTCAACAACGGCGAGCGGCTTGAAACCTATGCCATCCGCGGTGCCCGCGGCTCGGGCATGGTATGCCTGAACGGGCCGGCCGCCCGCAAAGCCGCCGTGGGCGACATCGTCATCATCATCTCCTACGGGCTGGTCGACTTCGCCGAAGCGCGAGCCCACCAGCCCACCATTATTTTCCCCGACGAGCACAACAAGGTTCTGTAAGCGGCCAGCTATTGGCTGTTGGCGGCTGGCTTTTGCAAAGCGGCTGGCTAAGAGCTAAGGGCTGGCGGCCTCTTGCTATCCGCTTTGAAAAAAATCACCAGCATTCTCAAATACGCCCTGCTGCTCGCCCTGTCGGGTGCCCTCATGGTGTATGCCCTGCGCGGGCAGGACTTGTCGCGCATTGGTCACTACATCCGCACGGCCAACTATTTCTGGCTAAGCATCACCATGACGCTGTCGGTGCTGGGCTACTTCAGCCGGGCCTACCGCTGGCAGATGCAGCTGACGGCTACCGGGCGCCGGGCGCCGTTCTGGGACGTGTACCACGCCATGATGGTGGGCTACCTGGCCAACATCGTGCTGCCCCGTATGGGCGAGGTCATCCGCTGCTCGGTGCTGTGGCGCACCCACAAAATTCCCGTGGATGTGTCACTGGGCACGGTGGTGACTGAGCGGGTTATCGACGTGCTGGTTCTGGGTGGTTTGCTCACCGCCGTGCTGCTGCTCGACTTCAACCGCTTCTGGGGCCTGGTGGCCGACAAGCTGCTGGGCGGCAACTACGACGCCATGGCCCGCAACCGCACCCCGCTGCTCATTGCGGCGGGCATTGCCGTGCTGCTGCTGCTGGCCACCGTGTATACTTTGTTCCGTAATCTCGAGCGCCTGCGCCAAAATGCCTTGTTTGCCAAGGTGGTCAACTTCGTGAAGGGTCTGCTGGCCGGCGTATTCAGCGTGATGAAGCTGGAGCACAAAGGCTTGTTCCTGGCCCACACCGTCTTTACCTGGGTGGTGTATTACCTGATGAACTATCTGGCTTTCTTCTGCTTTCCCGAAACCGCCCACCTGGGCTGGCGGGCCGGGCTGGCGGTGCTCACCTTTGGCACTTTCGGCATGGCAGCGCCGGTGTCGGGCGGCATTGGCACCTTCCACATCCTGGTGCAGAGCGTGCTGCTGGCCTACGGCATCAGCCTGGAAGCCGGCATCGCCTTCGCCCTCGTCGTACACGGCGCCCAAACCCTGCTCATTGCCCTGCTCGGCGCCATCAGCTTCGTGCTGAGCATGATTCAATCCGGAAAACGTCAATTGACAATGAGCAATGAACAGTGAGTAATGTTGTTCTCATTGTCCCCTGGCACCTGCTCACTGTTCATCGCTCATTGTTAACTGTTAATTGATTACACCGTGTGGACGCAAGATAAAATTCTGAGCCGCGAGCAATTGCCGCCTACCCTGGCCGAGTGGCGGCAGAAGGGCCGCCGGGTAGTGTTCACCAACGGCTGCTTCGACCTCCTGCACCTGGGCCACGTCGACTATCTGGAGAAGGCCCGGCACTTGGGCGACGCCATGGTAGTAGGGCTGAACACTGACGCTTCGGTCAGCTGCCTCAAGCCGGGCCGGCCTATTCAGGACGAATTGTCACGTGCGCGCATCCTGGCATCCCTTTCGTTTGTCGATGCCGTGGTTCTGTTTGGTGAGCCCACGCCGCTGGAGCTGATTCAGCTGGTGCAGCCCGATATTCTGGTGAAAGGCGACGACTACGCCATCAGCGGAATTGTGGGGCACGAGCTGGTGTTAGCCAGGGGCGGGCAGGTACTTACCGTGCCGCTCGTGCCGGGCTATAGCACCTCCCGCATTGTGGAGCGCATTCGGCAGGAATAAGTTGTCAGTTGTTCGTTGTCCGTTGTCAGAGTTGTTCTGATATCAGCAAACCAGAGCAGGCTGACAACGGACAACGAACAACTAATACCCCATAGCCATGATGTTCCTCTTTGTTTTAATCATGATTGCCAGCCTTGGTGTGCAGTGGCGCCTGCGCAGCAAGTTCAAGCAATACGCCCAGGAGCGCCTGCAGTCGGGCCTGACGGGTGCCCAGGTGGCCGAGCTGATGCTGGCCGACCACGGCATCACCGACGTGCGCATTATCAGCACCGACGGCCAGCTCACCGACCACTATAACCCCACCGATAAAACCGTCAACCTGAGCGAAGGCGTGTACAGTGAGCGCAGCGCCGCCGCGGCCGCCATTGCCGCCCACGAGTGCGGCCACGCCGTGCAGCACGCCACCGCCTACTCCATGCTGCAGTTCCGCTCGGCCATGGTGCCAGCCCTGAGCGCCGTATCTACCTGGATGCCTTGGGTGCTGATGGCCGGCGTGCTGCTGGTGAACCGCTCCGTTATTCCGCTGGGCATTGGCATTGTGCTGTTCTCGCTCACCACGCTGTTCAGCTTCGTCACCCTGCCCGTCGAGTTCGACGCCTCGCGCCGGGCCCTGGCCTGGATGGACAAGCGCGGTATCGTGACCACGCAGGAGCACGGCATGGCCAAGGACGCCCTCTGGTGGGCCGCCATGACCTACGTGGTGGCCGCCCTCAGCTCGCTGGCCACGCTGCTCTACTACGTGAGCATCTTCCTGGGCGGCAGCCGTCGCAACTAAGGCAGTCCCTTCGAATCTCGGCACTACAAAAACCTCCGCCCGGCCTGGGCGGAGGTTTTTTATTGTTTGGCAGCTAATCTTTTGTCCCACAATATTGAATCTTCCGCTGCACCTGCTACTTTGGGCTTCCTTTCCGACCCCTGGTCCCCGCTTGCGACAGCCCCCGACGTCAGCAATTGAGGCCGCCCTTGTTGTGCGCCTTTTTCTGTCGTTTACATGAACCCTGCTACCCCAAGGGTTTTGGTGGCCGCGGCCCCCACCCTCCAACGCCACGGCCTGCTGGCCACGCTCCAGCAGTTGCGCCCCGACCTGTTTCTGAGCACCACGGCCGACGTACATGGCCTTCCTGCCCGGCTGCGGAGCGAGGCGCCTGCCCTGCTTATTCTCGACGCTGGCTTGCCCGGCCCCAGCCTCAGCCACCTGCTAAGTCAGGTGCGCGAAGCCCAGCCCGAGCAGCGTTTGCTGGTGCTCAGCGGGCGCCTGCCGCTGTCGCTGCGGCGCCACCTCGTGGCCCAGGGTGCCAGGGCTTTGCTCAACCGGAATGCTACCCCCGAAGAAGTAGTGCTGGCCGTTGAGCGCCTGCTACCCGCCACCCCGAAGCGGCCTCACGGCATTTTCTCCCTGCTCAGCCCCCGAGAAGTAGAAGTGTTGGGCCTGGTGATGCAGGACCATGACAATGCCGAAATCGCTGAGCGCCTGTGCCTGAGCGTGCGCACCGTGGAAAGCCACCGCCGCGCCCTGTTGCAGAAAACCGGGGCTCGCTCCCTAATCGGCTTGGTGGTAATGGCTTTGGAGAAGGGCTGGATGGTGAGCCTGAAGAACTAAAATTCAGTGCTGGCACTGATTCGCAGCCTATGCCGGCCCTGTTCCTTTGCCCCGAACCCTACCCTCTGCAAAAGCTATGGCTACTGGAAACGACTTGCTTCGCTTAGCCGAAACCCGCCTGGGCGAACGGAACGTCAACGTGCTTGTCCCCGAAGTCAAGGTCAGATAGTGCGCTCATGAGACTGCGTCAAATTCGTTTCCAGAAAAGTGAACTAACTGGTGAATACGCCTTACGGCTGCGCAAACACCCATAGCACTCGCTCTCTACCAGCCAATGCTAGCTGTGGTGCTTGGTACAATTCCACTAGTAAAGACGCCTTAGTGACTGCCAACCAGATTCCTTCATCTAAGCTTTTTTGACATGAGCTACTTCTTATCAAAATGCAAAACAGCCGTAACAAAGCTAGTTCCGGCGGTCGCTCTTATTGCTTGCTTATTTGGCAATGCATTACCAAGCCAGGCACAAGAGAATGATACCAAAAGGACACCTAGAACAAAAGAGTATGAGCTTTTCCTTACCCGTATTCTTTCAACCAATGGAGCCAACCATGCTCCGGTTCCCTCTTTTTTACTGGATGCTTCTGAGAATCCCACGTTGAAGCTTTCATTTCCCATTTATGGCTTTGCCCATTTTAACACTAGCAGACACTTTGTATTCTTTGATGGCAAAGTCTCGTCAAAGAATGGCTATACGGCGCTGATATCGAAAGGAGGGTGGTTGCCAGATGTGGATTATGGTGTCGATTACACCTTTCTATTGCACCGAAACGTTTGGTTTTATAGATCAGAAATAGACGCTGCTCATCCAATTGATGAAATGCCTATTTCAAAAGCCTCACGGGTTGCATTTGGCTGGTTTAGCCTTAAAGGCACGCATAATTATTCCAAATACACGTTTTACAACGATGCTTCTGGCTTAGCTCTATCAGACCGACTGTACAGCAAAGAATATAATAGTATATTCCTACGCGCAAGTTTCAATGAATACTATTTTCCTTCTCGCGTGCATCGTCTTCTCCCGACTATATTTTTCAATTTAGGCTACGAGTTTAGGGGAAATGATAACAACTATGCTGTCATGGATGAGGTAAACGTAAAACAAACAACCGTTTACACCGACTCAACCGGCGCCGTTATGGAGGTTCTTTCGGATGAAACCAAGGCACGTAAGGGTACTTTTATTCATGGCACATCCCATATTATACCTGCAAACCTGTCGCTGCTTTTTCATAATGCTGACCAGACTTTTTACATCGGATTTTCGGTATACGGACAGCGGCGGTACATCAACTATGGCGACGGCTATCAGGGCAGCTATGATGTAGGAGCCAGCATCAACTTACCCATCCAGAAAAGTACCGACAACGGAGAAAAAAAGACCGTCGCCAATTTTACCCTACGAGCGGACCTCCGCGATGTCGGCAACGACTTGCTCGCGGGCGACCAGGCCCGGCCATCGTTTAGAGAAAAAGCCAAGCTAGGTTTTACACTTGGGATACCCGTAATGCCACAACATCGATAGAAGCTAGCTCACGGCATAAAATCTCAACAATTTGAATGCAAAAGCGCCGCTGAAACAGTTCCAGCGGCGCTTTTGCATTGAACCTACTTACTACCCCAGCTTCTTATACCGCACCCGCTTGGGCTCAACATCCCCCAGGCGCTTGCGCTTGGCTTCTTCGTAATCCGAGAAGTTACCCTCGAACCACACCACTTCCGAGTTGCCTTCGAAGGCCAGGATGTGGGTGGCCAAGCGGTCCAGGAACCAGCGGTCGTGGCTGATGATGACAGCGCAGCCGGCGAAGTTCTCCAGCGCGTCTTCCAGGGCCCGGATGGCGTTTACGTCCAGGTCGTTGGTGGGCTCGTCGAGCAGCAGCAGGTTGGCGCCCTGCTTGAGCGTCATGGCCAGGTGCACGCGGTTTTTCTCGCCACCCGAGAGCATGGCCACCTTCTTCTCCTGGTCGCCCCCGCCGAAGTTGAACTTGCTTACGTAGGCACGCGAGTTCACCGGCCGGCCGGCCAGCAGCATAGTTTCGGTACCGCCGGCGATGGTGTCGAACACCGATTTGTTGGGGTCCAGCGTGTCGTGCTGCTGGTCGATGTAGGCCGTCTGCACCGTGGGGCCCACCACGAAGGTGCCCGCATCAGGCTGCAGCTGCCCGGTGATGAGGCGGAACAGCGTGGTCTTACCGGCGCCGTTGGGCCCGATGATGCCCACGATGCCGCCCTGCGGCAGCGAGAAGCTCAGGTTCTCAAACAGCAGCTTGTCGCCAAAAGCCTTGCTCAGCCCCTCGGCCTCAATCACCTGGGCGCCCAGGCGCGGGCCGTCGGGGATGAACAGCTCCAGCTTCTGCTCCTTGTCCTTGGCTTCCTCGCTGGCCAGCTTGTCGTAGTTGGCCAGGCGGGCTTTGCCCTTGCTCTGGCGGGCTTTGGGCGACATGCGCACCCATTCCAGCTCGCGCTGCAGGGTCTTGGCGCGCTTGCTCTCCTGGTTTTCTTCCTGGGCCAGGCGCTGTGTCTTCTGCTCCAGCCAGCTCGAGTAGTTTCCTTTCCACGGGATGCCCGAGCCGCGGTCCAGCTCCAGAATCCAGCCGGCCACATTGTCGAGGAAGTACCGGTCGTGGGTCACGGCAATAACCGTCCCTTTGTACTGCTGCAGGTGCTGCTCCAGCCAGAGCACCGATTCGGCGTCGAGGTGGTTGGTGGGTTCGTCGAGCAGCAGCACGTCGGGCTCCTGCAGCAGCAGGCGGCATAGGGCCACCCGGCGCTTCTCGCCGCCCGAGAGGTTGCCCACCACGGCTTCCTGCGGCGGCGTGCGCAGCGCATCCATGGCCCGCTCCAGCTTGGAGTCAAGGTTCCAGGCATCGAGCTGGTCGAGGCGCTCCTGCACCTTGCCCTGGCGTTCCAACAGCTTGTCGAAGTCGGCATCTTCGGCGCCGAAGGCTTCGTTGATTTCGTCGAACTCCTTGAGCAGGGCCACGGTCTCGGCCACGCCTTCCTCCACTATCTCGCGCACGGTCTTGCTGGGGTCGAGCTGGGGTTCCTGCTCCAGGTAGCCTACCGTGTAGCCCGGCGACCACACTACTTCGCCCTGGAACTGCTTGTCGACGCCGGCAATGATTTTCAGCAGGCTCGACTTGCCCGAGCCATTGAGACCCAGCACGCCGATTTTGGCGCCGTAGAAAAACGAGAGGTAGATGTTTTTAAGTACTTGCTTCTGCGGCGGGTAGACTTTGCTTACCCCGGCCATGCTGAAGATGATGGTCTGGTCGCTCATGGAGTGGTGATGAGGGTGCTAGGTGATGAAGTAATGAGGAGCGAGGTGATGAGGCAATCAGTAATGCAGCGATGAAGTCTTATTGTGAACTTTTCACCACATCACTCCATCACCTCATCACAAGCCGGCGCCCGGCTACAAAGAACGGCAACGTTGTCTTGGGAACCACACGTTGTTTGGCTGTTAATGGCCTGGAGATTCGTGCCGACCGGCGTCCTTTTTCCGGCTTCATCACCTTATCCCCTCATTACTTCATTACTTTTTCGCGTAAACTTGTAGTTCCTTCCTTCTCCACGTTCTGGCAACAACTGTTCTTTTCTGCACTTCTACACACGAGTTTGATTTTATGGAACCAACCGACCACTTGCTGGCCGAAGCCCGCCGCTACGGCTACGTGGAAAACGAGGGCGTCTGGCTGCGGCCCGTACTTGGGCAGCCCGCTCGCCAAGTGGGCGTCGTAAAGGAGTCGGAAGAAGCTTCCCTCCGCTATTTTGCCCAGCGCTACGAAGCTCTCCGGGCCAAGGTCAACGACCTGCTGGAGAAGATGGAAGCCAGCGAAAACAAGGGCTCCTTCCTCATGAAGGCCCTGCATCTGAAGGAGCTGATGCTGACCTACGACGGCCTGGGCGACTTCACTACCCTGCACCGCCGCCTCACCGAAGCCGAAGACGCAATTGCCGTGACGGTGGTGCGCAACCGCGAGAAAAACCTGGCCGCCAAAATTGGCTTCATCCAGGAAGCCGAAGCCCTGCGCGACACCGTGGAATGGGTGTCGGCCAGCGAGAAAGTGAAAGACCTGCGCCAGGGCTGGTTGAAAACCGGCCCCGTAGAGAAGCACCTCACCGACGAGCTGGAAGCCCGCTTCCAGGCCGCCATTCAGGTGTTTTTCGACCGCCGCAAAGCCTTCCAGGCCGACAAAAAGGCCATGGTCAACCGCGCCCAGAACCGCTACAAGGAGCTGATTGCACAGGCCGAAAAGCTCAAAAACTCCGACCAGTTTGAGCAGGCCTCGCGCCAGCTCAAGCAGCTGCAGCAAGCCTGGCGCGAAGTGAACGGCAACCTGCCCAAGAAGCAGGCCTCGGAGCTGTGGACGCGCTTCCGGGCGGCCAACAACCACTTCTTCGAGCGCCTGAAGGTGCACATCCAAAGCCAGCAGGCCAGCACCGCCAGCCAGCCTGCTACCCCCGAGGTGCTGCTGGCCCGCAAGCGCGCCCTGGCCGAGCGCGCCGAAGCGCTGATGAACGTGCCGCCCCAGGAAGCCATTAACCAAGCCAAGGCCCTGCAGGCCGAGTGGAAGCAGGTTGGCACCGTGCGCGGCGAAGAGTCGGACCGCATCTGGCACCGCTTCATGGTGGCTTGCGATAAGATATTCGAGCTCAGCGCCTTGGAATACTATCTGCGCAAGCGCCCCGCCGGCGAGTCGGACGGCCGCACGCCAGCCGAGAAAGCTACCTACCGCGCCAGTACCCTGCGTGAGCTGCTCAAGGGCGACCACGTTGAGCTGGCCACCCTGCGCGACAACCTCGACAAGCTCAGCCCCGCCCCGGCCAATGACGCTTTCCGCCAGATGCTGCAAACCAAGATTCGTTCGTTTGAGCGGAAGATTCGCACCAAGAACGACCTGATTGACATCTTTACTGCGCAAGCCCGGGCCGCTGGCTAACCTTCCCCAGCGTTTTACGTTGTCGTTTTCAGCACAATGCCCGGTTGGATTCTAAGCTGAAACGCTTACCTTCGCCAACCTTTTTTTTACCCTCCCTACTATGTACTGGACTCTCGAACTTGCTTCCTATTTGGAAGATGCGCCCTGGCCCGCCACGAAAGATGAATTGATTGACTTTTCTATCCGCTCCGGTGCGCCCATGGAAGTGGTAGAAAACCTGCAGGCCCTGGAAGACGACGGCCAGCCCTACGAGAACATTGAAGAAGTATGGCCGGACTACCCGACCAAGGAAGACTTCATGTTCAACGAAGACGAGTACTAAAGTCAATTAACAATTATCAGTGAGCAATGAACAATTGCTCGGCGGGCCCTATCATTCAGCAACAGGCTTCTGCAATTGATAACTGATAATTGTTCATTACTCATTGAAAATCTGGTTGTGGGCTACGCCGAACGGGCGTTGGTCCGCAACCTTTTTTTATGCCTGCCGGCTTCGTCTTTTGTGGCCGTGGTGGGGCACAATGGCAGTGGCAAAACCACCTTTTTCCGGGCCCTCACAGGGCAGCTGACCTACCAGGGCGGCATCCAGCTGCTGGGGCAGGAAGTCCGTAGCGTGAGCCGCCCGGCGCTGGCCGCCACTCTGGGCTACCTGCCCCAGCGCGGTAGCCTCGACTTCCCCATTGCCGTGCGCGAGCTGGTGGTAATGGGCCGCTACCGCCACCACGGCCTGCTCAGTGCTTATAGCACCGCTGATTACGCCCTGGCCGACGCGGCTCTGCAGCAGGTGGGCATGGCACACCTGGCCGGGCGCGACTTCACCCAGCTCTCCGGCGGTGAGCAGCAGTTGGTGTGGCTGGCTCAGCTCAGCCTGCAGGATGCACCGGTGTACGTGCTCGACGAGCCCACCCAGCAGCTTGACCTCTACTACCGCCGCCAAGTGTTTGACCTGATTCAGCGCTGGACGCAGCAAGGCAAAACCGTGCTCTGCAGCACCCACGACATCGATAACCTGCCGGCCCTGCAAGGCTATCTGCTCAACCTGTCGGAAGCCCAGCCTCAGCTGCGCGCCATCAGCCCGGCGGCCGTTCAGGCGGCGCGGGAGGTGCTGGAAGCCGCTCCAGCCGGCCTTTAGCGCGTCGGTGGGCGCTGCCCGGGACGCCCGCGCAGCACGTGAAGGATGGAGCGCAGAAAAGGCCAGGGCCTCACCGAATTCATGATGCGGAAGTTGTCGGCCCAGGACGTTTGCTCGTCCAAAAAGCGGAAGACACGCTCAATGGGGTTGCGCGCAAATAGCTGCGTGAAAATGTCACGGGTGCTTTCGCCCCGCCGCTGCATAATGTCGAGCAAAAGGGTATCAAACAGCCTGAACTGCCACTGGTCGCCGCTGACGTCGGCGGGTAGCTGCCCGGTGCAAGCCAGGGCTTCCACCAGCCGCGCCGACTGCTGCTGAATGCGCTTGAAGGCATAGCCCGTGCTGGGCTTGGCGCGCCCGCCCCGCGTGCCCAGATTGACGATATTAGGCGCCGCCTGGGCCGGCAGCGGGTGGTCCGTCATGGGAATAGCGCCTACTTCCTCCTCTAATATCGTGTAAGCCACGCCACCCAGCCGCTCGGTCAGATGGGCCCGGATGGCCTCCTCGTACTCCGCCTTAGCCAGCGGGGTGGCCGAAAAAAGCGTGTACTCCACCAAGGCCCGACGCGGGCTGAATGGCAGCACGTAGAGGAACCGGGCTTCCTTTACTTGCTCTCCGCGGAAGTCCATAAACTCCACCAGCGTAGGGTCAAAGGCATCGGCTACGGTTTCTATTTCCCAGCCCACAAAATGCTGCACCTGGTAGCGGTATTTGTCGGGCTCGGGCCGGATGACGGGCGGCCGGCTGTCGAAGGCGCAGCGGGCCGAAAACTCGCCGGCGGTGCTGCGCGCCACCACCCCATCCGGCCCCGACTCCAGGCTGCTGACTGCGCCCGTCACGCGGGCAAACTGCGGGTTGCTGGCCAGCGCCTGCTGCACCAGCTGGTAGTAGTCCAAGCCCTTAATGGTCTTGTAGCGGTAGTGCCCCAGGTCAAATTCGCGCTCGAAGCCGGGGCTGCGGAACGCCAGCCGCGCCCACTCGCCCGCCACAATGCCATCAAAGGGTGTGGGTTCATCAGTCCAGAACGACCAGGTTCGGTCGTTCCGGTCCTTGGCTTCCGGCTCGATGAGCAGCACGGTCTTATCCGCCAGCCGGGGCTCCTGCGCGATGTGATAAGCCAGGCTGAGGCCGGCCGCGCCGCCACCCACAATGAGGTAGTCGTAATCGAGCTTAGCGGGAGAATCAGGCACGGGCGGAAAGGTTAATACCGGACATAAAAAAGCCGGACGCGAAGGTCCGGCTTTTCAGCGTCTGTACTACAAGCTGGCGCCTTAGAAGTTCGGCGAGAGCAGGTACTTATGGTAGAAGTCGTCGATAATTTTCACGGCTTCCGAAGCCGAGTCTACAATCTGCACCAGGTTCAGGTCCTCGGGCGAGATGTTGCTTTCCTCGGTCAGCATGATGTCTTTAATCCAGTCGAACAGGCCATTCCAGTAGGCCGAGCCCACCAGCACGATGGGGAAACGGCCGATTTTCTTGGTTTGAATCAGCGTCATGGCCTCGAACAGCTCGTCGAGGGTGCCGAAGCCGCCGGGCATGCCCACGAAGGCCTGGGCGTACTTCACAAACATCACCTTGCGCACGAAGAAGTAATCGAAGTCAATGCACTTGTCCTGGTCGATGTAGATGTTGTGGGTTTGTTCGAAGGGCAGTTCAATGTTGAGACCCACCGACTTACCGCCTTCGGCGCGGGCGCCTTTGTTGCCGGCTTCCATGATGCCGGGGCCGCCGCCCGTGATAACGCCGTAGCCGTGCCGCACCAGCTTGGAGGCAATTTCCTCGGCCAGCTTGTAGTACGGGTTATCGGGCTTGGTACGGGCCGAGCCAAAGATGCTCACGCAGGGGCCAATCTTCGACATCTTCTCGAAGCCCTCCACGAACTCGGCCATTATCTTGAAAATCTGCCAGCTGTCGGCGATTTTGATTTCGTTCCAGTCCTTGTCGACGAACGCGCGGCGCAGGCGCTGCTCCTCATCGGGCAGCATTTCGCCCTGGCCCGGCTGCTGGCGCATCTCGGTGATGGTCGTCAGCTTATCGTCGTTAACGTTGGGTTGCTTAATGGTTTGGCCGCTACCGGCATTCAGCACTTCATCGGCTAGCTTGGTCTTACTGGTCTTGTTGAGTTTAGACATAGCAGGGTTTTAGAAAAAAATAAAGTCGCCCCGCAGACGGAACGACCAAAAGTAGGGCGTGCAAGTTACCGAATTGTTAACGAACCACGACTATTTATCCCAAAAAGATGAACAGCCCCGGCCCGGCGCCAGGCAAGCAGCGCCGGACCGAAGCTGTACTCTACACCAACTCGCGCAAGGCCAGTTCGAAGGCATGCTGGGCCACGCCCGTGGGCGCCGGGTGCTGCTGGTGCGTGCGCTCCAGCGCCGCCCCGATGATGCGCGAGGTATCGGCGAAAATGGCCTGGTCGGTGATTTCCGCGCCGGTTTCCATCAGGTAGGCAAACACCCGGGCCATGCCGCAGTTGGCGATGAAGTCGGGCACCACGCCCGTGTGCGTATCCGCAAACTCGCCGGTGGGACCAAAGAAGATTTCCGGGTCGGCAAAGGGCACGTTGGCTCCGCAACTGATAACCTTCAGCCCGCCGGCCAGCAGCTGCTCCACCTGCTCGCGGGTAACGAGGCGCGAGGCTGCCGCCGGGATGAAGATTTCCGCGCCTACCGACCAGATTTTCTCGTTTATCTCGGCAAAGGGAATCAGGTTGTCGGCCGTGAGGGCATTGCCCTGCCGGGCCAGCAGCAGCGCCCGGATTTCCTCCAGCGTAAAGCCTTCCTCGCTCAGCAGCCCGCCCGCCCGGTCGATGATGCCCACCACGCGCACGCCCTGCCCGGCCAGGTAGTATGCCGCCGCCGCGCCCACGTTGCCCCAGCCCTGGATAATGGCCCGCTGCCCCTGCAGGTTGTTGCTGAGCCACAAGCGGTAATAGTGCTTCACTGCCTCGGCCACCCCATAGCCTGTAATGAGGTCAGCCACGGTGTATTTGCGCGCCAGGTTAGGCGAAAAGGTAGCGTCTTCCACCACCTTCACAACGCCCTGTCGCAGCTGCCCGAGTTTATGGATTTTTTGAGGTTCTGTAGCACGATAATGCCCGTTCACGACGCCCTCTTGCGGGTGCCAGAGGCCATATTCCTCAGTAATGGGAATAACCTCATGTATCTCATCCACATTCAGGTCGCCGCCGGTGCCATAGTAGTTCTTCAGCAGGGGGAATACGGCCCGGTACCAGCGCTCCAGCACCCCGCGCTTGCGGGGGTCCTGGGGGTCGAAGTTGATGCCCGACTTGGCTCCGCCGATGGCCGGGCCGGATACGGTAAACTTCACTTCCATGGTTTTGGCCAGGCTTTCTACCTCGCGCTTGTCCAGGCCCTTGCGCATGCGGGTGCCGCCACCGGCCGCGCCGCCGCGCAAGGAATTAATGACCACCCAGCCTTCTGCCTCTGTTTCAGAATCTTGCCATTCAAATACTATTTCGGGCCTTTTCTGTTCGAATTTTGTGAGCAGGTGCTGCATGAGGAGATGGTGGGCGGGAAGAGAAATAACTTTTGTTTACCCCAAAGGTACGGAAAGGGGCTTCAAGGGCGGCGCAGGCTCTGAAATTGTACTTCAGCAGGAATTTTTCGACGCACGATTTCCGTTTTATCGTGCGCGAATGAAATGTTTTCTGCTATTTTGCGCCCCCTTTCGGAACTTTACCAAGCAGCAATATCGTATTGCGCTTATTCTAGTACTTATTTTTTTCCCTCCACCCTTTACTGATTTCATGAAACCACTGCACTCGCGCGTCGAAGCGCAGCAGCTGGACCGCGCTGCGGCCATGCTCAAAGTACTATCCCACCCCAAGCGCCTGGCCATCGTTGATTTGCTGGGCAAAATCAAAGGCAAAGAGCAGCAGCTGTCCGTAACGGATATCTACCAGGCCCTGGACCTGCCCCAAGCCATTGCTTCGCAGCACCTCATCACCCTCAAGGACCGCGGCGTGCTGCGCTCAACGAAAGTAGGCACCAAAATCTACTATTCGCTGGCTGTTCCGCAACTGCTCAAGGTAATTGACACGCTGGAGGACTACTCGGGGAAGCTCTAGAGCTCGAACTTGTAATATAAAAAGGCTGCCTCAACGGGTAGCCTTTTTTAGTTACTGGCTTTAAGTAGCTTTTCGTGTAAGGCCAGTACCTGCGGCAGCAGCAGCTGCACATCATCGTTCCAGATGATATAGTCGGCCCGCTCCTGCTTTTCCTCTTCGCTCATCTGCTTGCCCATAATGGCGGCTACTTCCTCGGCACTGCGGTGCGGGTCGCGGTGCCGCAGCCGGGCCTGACGGATGGGCAGCGGCGCGGCCACCACGATGATGGCGTCGAGCTGCCGGAACGAGCCGGACTCGAACAGCAATGCCGCTTCCTTCAGCACGTAGGCGTGGCCGGCCTGCTGCTGGCGCTGGGCCCAGTCTTCAAAATCCTGCCCCACCCGCGGGTGCACCAGCCCATTGAGCTGCGACAAAAGCTGCGGTGCCTGAAACACCCTTTGAGCCAGCAGGGGCCGGTTCAACTGTCCGCACTCGTTGTAAATGTCATTCCCAAAGGCCTGGCGCAGCTGCTGCACCAGCAGGGCATCATGCTCCATTACCCAGCGGGCCCGGGTGTCGGCGTCGTAGGTGGGCACGCCCAGCACCTGAAACAGGCGGCTGACAATGCTTTTGCCGGTGCCTATGCCCCCGGTAATGCCGATTCGCTGCATGTGTGCTTAGCGTTTGGATGAGCGTTTGCTACGATGCGCTGAGCTGCGCGGCTGCAGATGCACCCGCACTTCGGGCACCGCGGGGCGCACCATGGCCGGGGCTGTGAGCAGTATTAGCTCATCGCTCTCGCCGCTGCCTGCCGCCCGCTGGCTCAGGGCTACTGGATAAGGGTCGGGGAGCTGAGCCACAATGCTGGATGGCCCGCGAAACGCTACCGTAGCCGGCGTAAACTGTGCTTTGTAGAACGGGGCCGAGTCGAGCGAGGCCGGGCTGAGGGCCAGTCGCAGCTCCCGGGTTGCGTAACGGTCAAAAGTCAGCCGCAGCGTGTCGCCGGCCCACTCATTCACCTGCAGGCCTTCCAGGGACGTTTGCAGGCCGCGCTTCCACATCGTGGCGGGCAGGTAGCGGGTGCCGGGCAAGGGCACGGGCCGCAGCTCGGCGGGGCGGGCGCCCCAGCCCATGTTAGCCCTCAGCAGTCGCCAGCCCCGGCCCGTTACGGTAACGAGCAGGCTGGCGGGCAGGGGCCGCAGGGGCACGTAATGGGCCGAGTCGTAGTACCAGCGCAGGGGAAGGTTGAGCCGGGTGGTGTAGGTCTTATTCAGGGCATTCATCTGCCAGAACAAGCCCGAAGCCAGCAGGCAGGCCGTCACGGCCCGGTAAAAGCTCGGCTCCTGCCCCGCGAAGGGGCGCACAAACCAGCGCAGCAGCCGGCCCGCCCGGCTCAGCGGCCCGTCCATGGTTAGCTAGCCGCGGGGCCGTCGGTGGCCGAAGCCTTGCTGCCTACTTCCCGGGCAATGGCTGTGCGGTCGAAGCGCAGCTTGGTGCCCCGGTCCACTTCCACCACCACGGTGTCTTCGGTGAGGTCGACCACCAGCCCGTGCAGGCCGCCAATGGTGACGATGCGCGAGCCTTTGGCAAGCGTTTCCCGGAACTTCTTGGCTTCGGCCGTGCGCTTTTGCTGGGGCCGAATCATGAAGAAATACACCACCAGACCGATGGCCACCGGGAAAAGAAGCTGGGTAAGGCCTTCGCCGGCCGCAGCCTGCAGCAACAGTACTAAAAACATAAGCTAGGTCGAAAGAAAGGCGTTGAATGAGCCGGGGGGCTTAGCTCAGGCGCAAAGGCCGCGCTAATGCGGCCGAAATGTACGCCCGAGCCGCGTTTCTGGCCGCATTAAAGCGGGCGCTCCGGGCCATTAGCGCCGCTGGTCAGCACGTTGGCTTTGATGACAACGGGTGTAATGTTGGGCTGGGTATTAGCCCGCACGTTCACCTGCTTGCTTTGCAGGCCCTGCTTGCCGCGGCTGTCGAACTGCACGTCGATGGTGCCTTTGGCTCCCGGCGCCACGGGCTCCTTGGTCCAGTTGGGCGTGGTGCAGCCGCAGGAAGCCGTGGCATCTTCAATCAGCAGCGGCGACTTGCCGGTATTGGTAAAGGTGAAGGTATGCTTCACCTTGGTGTCGGCGGGGATGTCGCCAAAGTCAAACTCGCTTTCCGCGAAGGTCATCACGGGCGCGTTGGGGTTGGGCGCCTCGTTTTCACTGACTACGTTGGGGTTATCGATGGTGGGGTTTGCGGCGGCGTCAGCAGCCTCGGTGGCGGCGGCGTTCATGCCTTCGGCGCCCACTTCGTCTTTTTTATCGCTGCTGCAGGCTACCACGCCCAGCAGCAGGGCGGCAGCAAATAAGGAGGTAAGTTTCATGGGTTGGGGATGATAAACAAACTGCCTTGTACGGCTGGCCGGGCCAGAGGTACAAGGCAGCCCGTTATGTGGAATAATGCCGCGATGGCGCCTTGCGTCCGACTACAGCTTGGCGATGATGTGCTGGGCAAACTCGCTGGTGCTGGCTTTGCCGCCCAGGTCGCCGGTGCATTCTTCCTGGTTCATCAAGGTGGCTTCCAGCGCCTTTTCGATGCGGTCGGCGTGCTCGTGCTCCCCAATGTGGTGCAGCATCATCAGGGCCGAGCGCAGCAGGGCCGTGGGGTTGGCCTTGCCCTGCCCGGCAATGTCAGGCGCCGAGCCGTGCACGGCCTCGAATACAGCCATGTCGTCGCCAATGTTAGCGCCGGCTACCACACCCAGGCCACCCACCAGGCCGGCGCAGAGGTCGGACAGGATGTCGCCAAACAGGTTGCTGGTCACCACCACGTCGAACTGCTCGGGCTTATTCACGAGCTGCATGCACATGTTGTCGATGATTTTATCCTCGAACACAATGTGCGGAAACTCGGCGGCAGCCTCCTTGCAGGCGTTGAGCATCAGCGTGCCGGCCATTTTCAGAATGTTGGCTTTGTGGGCCAGGGTCACCTTCTTGCGGCCGTGCTTGGCGGCATAGGCGAAGGCAGCCCGGCAGATTTTGCGCGAGCCGGCCACCGTAATGCGATTGAAGGAGTCGGCAATGCCCAGCCGCTCATCGTACACTTCCAGGCCCGAGTACAGACCTTCGGTGTTTTCGCGGAACAGCACTAGGTCGATGCCTTCGTAGCGGGTGTGAATGCCCGGCGTGGTTTTGGCCGGCCGCACGTTCTGGTAGAGGTCGTACTTCTGGCGCAGCGTCACGTTGATGCTGCGAAAGCCTTTGCCTACCGGAGTGGTGATGGGACCTTTCAGGGCCACCTTGTTCTTCTCCAGCGAGTTCAGCAGAGCCGTCGGGATAAGCTCGCCCGATTGGTCAAACGTGGTTTGGCCGGCATTCTGCTCTTCCCACTGCACCGGAACCTGAGCAGCAGCAAAAATATCGGTAACAGCCTTGGTGATTTCGGGGCCAATGCCGTCGCCGGGAATAAGAGTGATAAGATGCATCTTCTTGAAATGAGTAAATGAGCGAATGAGTGAATGAGCGAACGGTGAAGGGTTTCACGCATTCGCTCATTCACTCATTCGCTCATCGGGAATTAAGCGCCGCGGCGCGAGTTAATCTGGTTTATCAGCTGGTCGACGTCGCCCAGCAGCTGCTCAGCTTTGGACTTGGCGTCGGAAATCACGCGCTGGCCTTCGGTTTTGGCCGAGGACTGGCCAGCGGCCTCGCGGCTGGTAACGAGGCTGTCGGTGAGCTCCGCCAGCACCGACCGGTATTTCTCCAGCTGGTAGCTGAGCCAGGAACGGGTTTCGCGGCCCGTTTCGGGCGCGAAGAGCAAACCTAGAGCAGCACCGGTAATGGCGCCGCCTGCGAAGCACAAGATGCCGGTAGTGGTTTTGCTGGCCATGTTGTGAGGGTAATTAGAGTTGAGTGGGTGAGAGGAAATTATGTAGCTCAACGCGGAGCAGCCAGCCGGGGTTGTGGCCGCCGGCTGCCGTGGCACAGTGCAATGTTACTGATTGTCCAGCAACCCGCGGCCCGACTTGCGAATGTCGCCGCTGGCGGCCAAGTCCTGGGCCAGCTTGTCGAGAATACCGTTCACAAACTGCTTGCTCTTGGGCGTGCTGTAGAGCTTGCTGATTTCGATGTATTCGTTGATGGTGACCTTGACGGGAATGCCGCGGAAAAGCTGCATCTCGGTCAGCGCCATCTTCAGGATGATTTTGTCGAGCAGGGCCACGCGCTCCACGTCCCAGTTCTGCACCGAGCCGGCAATGAGCTGCTCCATCTTGGCGTCGTTGGCCAGGGTCTGGTTGTAGAGCGTCTCGGCAAATTCCTTGTCGTCGGCCCAGTTGGCCGACAGGTTCATCAGCTCCTGCTTTTCCGATGCCGCGTAGGGCAGCATCTTCAGGGTCTTCAGCACCAGGTTGCGGACGATGGGCCGGTTTTCCTCCCAGTTCAGGTCGCTGGCTTCAATGTGCCGGGGCAGCGCTTCGCCTTTGAATACGAACTCCTTGTAGAGGTAGCGCAGCATCTCCATGTCGGCCTCGTAGTCGGCCTCGGCCAGGCCGGTGGGCTTGCCGGTTAGGTAGGTCCGCACGGTTTCGTCAGCTTGCATCTCCTCGCGCCAGGCGGTGCGCAGGGCTTCCTCGGCCTCGGCGCCTTCCCAGCTAAGCTTGCGCCGGATGGTGAGGTCCTGCAGCTGCTCATTGCCCATAAGCTTGGCGATGGCTGCGTTTTGGGCCAGCCGGTCGGTGTTCAGCGCGTCCTGGCGCGGGCCCAGCCGGCGCCGGGCTTCGCGCACGCCTTCTTCCTCCAGTACGCCCAGCAAGGCGGCTGGCAGGTTCAGCAGGCGCAGGTACTGGTCGTGAATGCTTTCGGCACCGTGCATGAGCTGCCCGCCGTAGAACGTGGCTTCCTTCTTCACCTGCTTCTGGTAGAAGTCGATGGCGTCGGTCACGGCCGCTTTCACGGCTTTGTCGCCGGCATCTTCAGGCAGCGTGCCATTGCGGTGCCACTCCCGGAACTGGGCCTCGCCCAGCTTGCGCTGTCCTTCCAGCATACGCCGGTCGGGGGCCTGCTCGGCGTTCAGGTCGGGTTCAAAAGCCGCCGCAATGCGGTCCTGGGCCAGCAGGGCATCGGCCCCTACCGCTTGCTGGTAGGAGTAGAGGGCCTGCATAACTTTAATTCGAAGAAGACGGCGGTTGAGCATTGCTTGTCAGTTGTCAGTTGTTAGTTGTCAGTTGTTAGTGTTCAGATGAAAAACCACCTGGCAACGGACAACTAACAACTGACAACTAAAGAATTAATAAGTGGATTTTACTTTGCCCAGGCTGGCGATACGCTCTTCGGCCTGGCGGGTAGCGGCGGCCTGGGGGTGCGACTCCTCCAGCTCGGCTTTTTCGAGCACCTGCAGGGTGAAGTCGTAGATTTTCTCGGTTTGGGTGAGGGCGGCCTGGCGGCTGCTGCCCACCACTTCGGAATACACGTTGATGAGGCCGCCGGCGTTGATGAGGAAGTCGGGGGCGTACACGATGCCGCGCTTCACCAGCTCGGGGCCGTGCACATTCTCTTCCTTGAGCTGGTTGTTGGCGCAGCCGGCCACCACCTGGCACTTCAGGCGGGCAATGGTGTCGTCGTTCAGCGTAGCACCCAGGGCGCAGGGCGAGTAGATGTCCAGGTCCTGGTCGTAGATGTCTTCCAGGCCCACGGCCGTGGCCCCGAAACGGGCCGCGGCGGCCTGAGCACGGTCTTCGTAGTAGTCAGTCACGATGAGCTTGGCGCCCTCTTTCTGCAGGTGCTCCAGCAGGTAGGTGCCCACATGGCCCACGCCTTGCACGCCAATGCGCTTGCCAGCCAGGCTCTCGGAGCCGTAAGCTTTCTTGGCCGCAGCCTTCATGCCCATGTAGGTGCCGTAGGCCGTCACGGGCGAAGGGTCGCCGGAGCCGCCCATGCTCTCGGGCAGACCGGCTACGTGCTTGGTTTCCATGCGGATGTACTCCATGTCCTTGGTGGTCATGTTCACATCCTCGGCCGTGATGTACTTGCCGTTCAGGTTTTTCACGAAGCGGCCGAACTTGCGCAGCAGGGCTTCGGTCTTCATGGTTTTGGCATCGCCGATGATGACGGCCTTGCCCCCACCCAGGTTGAGGCCCGAGATGGCCGCCTTGTAGGTCATGCCGCGCGAGAGGCGCAGCACGTCGTTCAGGGCTTCCATGTCGCTGGCGTAGTGCCACATGCGGGTGCCGCCCAGGGCCGGGCCCAGCACGGTGTTGTGAATGCCGATGATGGCGCGCAGGCCGGTTTCATGGTCGTGGCAAAACACAACCTGTTCGTGCTGGTGCTCGGCGATTTGACCGAAGATGGCGGCAGGGGCCTGGGTTTGAATCTCAACCATAAAGTGGGGTGGGTGGGAAATTTAGATGGGAACAGTGTGGCGTAACTTTGTTGGTACAGTACCACCAGGCTTTGGCCGAGTGCAGCGGTTGGTTCGTTAAGACGTCGTTCAACCGGCGGCAGTGCAAGTACGCAGCAGGCACAAGCTTGGTGTTAGCGGCCGCAAAAGTACCCCTATTTTCTCATACCGGCCCCTTTCCCACCCTGCCCGTGCGCGCCCTTGCTTCCGTCAATCCTTTCATCTTCCGCTACAAATGGCACTTCCTCGGCGGCGTGCTGTTTGTGGCGCTGAGCACGCTGCTGGCCATATTTCCGGCCCAGCTGGTGCGCTACGCCTTCGACCTGGTGAACGAGGGCATCGACCTCTACCACCTCTACGCCGGCACCGAAGCCCAGAGCGGCGTGTACACGCTGTTTGGCCGCAACGTGCTGTTCTACGGGGTGCTCATCATTGCCCTGGCGCTGCTGCGCGGCATCTTCCTGTTTTTCATGCGGCAGACGCTGATTGTGATGTCGCGCCACATCGAAAACGACCAGAAAAACCAGATTTTCCAGCACTACCAATCCTTGCCGCTGAGCTTCTACCGGCGCAACAGCACCGGCGACCTGATGTCGCGCATTGCCGAAGACGTAAGCCGGGTGCGCATGTACCTGGGCCCGGCCATCATGTACTTCCTGCAGCTGGTGCTGCTGTTTTTGCTCATCGTGCCGCTGATGCTGCTTGTGAACGTGAAGCTGACGCTTTACACCCTGCTGCCGCTGCCCGTGCTGTCGGTCAGCATCTTCTACGTCAACAACATCATCGAGCGCAAGTCGGATGAGATTCAGCGCTCCCTGGCGGGCATGACGACCTTCGTGCAGGAAGCCTTTTCCGGCATTCGGGTGCTGAAGTCCTTCGTGCGGCAGCAGGATTCGCACGAGCAGTTCACCAAGGCCAGCAACCAGTACAAAGACAAGTCGCTTAGCCTGAACTTCGTCAATGCCCTGTTCTTCCCGCTAATTCTGTTTCTGGTGGGCCTCAGCACGCTCATTACCGTGTGGGTGGGCGGCCAGGAAGTTATTCGCGGCACCATCACGACGGGCACCATCGCCGAGTTTCTGATTTACGTGAACCTGCTTACCTGGCCCGTGACGGCCCTAGGCTGGACCTCCTCGCTGGTGCAACGAGCCGAGGCCTCTCAGGCTCGCATCAACGAGTTTCTGGACCAGAAAACGGACATCGTATCGCGCCAGAACGTGGTCCGCGAAATTCAGGGCGACATTGTGTTCAACAACGTGTCGTTTACGTACCCCGACACCGGCATTCAGGCGCTGAAAGATGTGAGCTTCCGCATCCGACCGGGACAAACGCTGGCCGTGATTGGCAACACCGGCTCGGGCAAAAGCACCGTGGCGGCCCTGCTCTGCCGGCTCTACGACGTAACGGCCGGCAGCATCAGCGTGGACGGCACCGACGTGCGCGACTACGCCCTGGCTTCGCTGCGCGAGCAGATTGGCTACGTGCCCCAGGACGTGTTTCTGTTCTCCGACACCATCCGCAACAACATCAACTTCGGCCTCGACGCGCCCGATGAGGGCCGCATGCTGCAGGCAGCCAAAGACGCCGATGTTTACGAGAACATCATAGCTTTCCCCGAAGGATTCGATACCAAAGTGGGCGAGCGGGGCATTACCCTCTCGGGCGGGCAAAAGCAGCGCGTGAGCATGGCCCGCGCCCTGGTGAAAGAGCCCAAGATTCTGATTCTGGACGACTCACTTTCAGCCGTCGATACCAAGACGGAAAACGCTATTCTGGGCAGCCTGCAGCGCATCATGGCCAACCGCACCAGCCTCATTATCTCGCACCGGGTATCGTCGGTGAAGCTGGCCGATGAAATTCTGGTGCTCGACGACGGCGTGATAGTGCAGCACGGCACCCATGAGGCCCTAATGGCCGATGCCGAAGGCCTCTACCGCGCCCTCTACGAGCGCCAGCTCCAGGCCGAAGAAGCATAAATTTTAAGTCCAGCCAACAGTGAACTCATGCAAAAGCCCCGGCGCCTGATTCAGGCACCGGGGCTTTTTCTGTAGAAGCTTCGGAGCTACTGCCCGATGGAGACGCGGCGCATGCCGGTCCGCTCACCCGCGGTGCACTTCACCACGTAGGAGCCGGCCGGGAGCTGGCCGATGTTCAGCACGGCTGGTGTGGTGCCTACCATCATGGTGTAGGTGAGCACCGGGCGGCCGCTCACGTCGTTTACCTCGACGCGGGTGGGGCCGGCGGCGTCGGTACGCACAGTGAGCTTGTTGGTAACGGGGTTGATGTCAGCTTTCACTTTCAGCGCCTTGGGGTCGGCCGCGGGCGTCATGGGCGCGGGCGCAATCAGGGTGGGGGCGTCCTTGGCCGCGGGGGCCGAAGCAGGTGCGGTAGTGGCCGGGGCCGGGCCGCCCGGCAGGATAGTGGCTTGGGCATGGGCCGCCACCACCGGCAATACGAATAACAAGGCGACAGCCAGTACGGAACGTTTCATAATGCTAATGTGGATGATGCGGAGTAAAGAATTGTTCCCGTAAAGTTAGGGACTTCCTGTAATCCGGGGAGCCACTAAGCACGAACTATGCCGCTTCTGAGTGGTGCAGCATTTCCTGCAGCGCCTCGGGGTAGCGTTCCTCCAGGCGCAGAGCCAGGGAGCTCATGGCCGAGGTACCGCCGTGGCGCAGGCGCCGCAGCACTGCCCCGGTGTGGGCTGGCAATGGCAGCGCCACGTTGATGGACGCCGCCAGGCGGTGGGCCAGCTGCACCAGGCGCGGCAGGCCCATGAGCTGGCAGGTGGTGGCCAGGCGCATCAGCCCCTGGCGCAGGGCCAGGGCATCGGCGCGGGCGGCGGCTACTTCCAGCAGAAACATCTCCTCGGGGAAGTGCGCGCAGAACAGCCGGGCCATGAGCACCACGTAGGCCGAGTCGCCACCGGCCACATGCTCCAGGTAGTCGAAATCGATGAAATGGGCGGCCCGGAGGCGACGCGGGGCCGGGCTAAGGGAAGAAGAAATAGCCATTGCTTGCAGAAAAGAAGCCGTGCCCAATGCGGGTCAGGGCTTAAATGTACCGGCCATTTTCACCCGTATGCAAGGCACAGTACCAGTATTTTGAGCTGTTGCGGTCAAAATACCACGCAGCCCGGACCTGCTTATCCGTACTGGCCCGGAGATGGGCACTGAAAAAATTTATTTGGGTTTGGCTTGCACCAACCGGGTCGGTACCCGTACCTTTGTCGCTCCAAATACCAATCGGGGTGTAGCGTAGCCTGGTATCGCGCCAGCATGGGGTGCTGGAGGTCGTAGGTTCGAATCCTGCCACTCCGACGGAAGAGCAGCCGCTCTGTAAAGCCTCCGAACTTCACCGTTCGGAGGCTTTTTTCGGCCGCATTTGGAATACAGAAACGGGTGCCGCCCCATCGGCCCCGATTCGGGGTGTAGCGCAGCCCGGTAGCGCGCGTCGTTCGGGACGACGAGGCCGTAGGTTCGAATCCTGCCACCCCGACTTTCTAAAAGGCCCTTGCTGCTCACAGCAAGGGCCTTTTTGTTTTTACTCCGCACTATACTTATCAGGCGCGCACTGCGTTCAGGCCAATGGCCGCGTGCACCAAGCGGCCGTACTTTTGGCATGTATTTGAATTACTCTTTCTTTTTTATGAGAAAACCCTTCATCCTTCTGTCGCTGTTCTGTGGCACAACTGCGCTGGCACAAGCTCAAAGCGCTATTCCGGCCGGCACCATCTCCCTCGGCGGCAGCATTGGCTACAGCAGCCACACCGACAAATTCGAAGACCAGGTCGCGGGCAATACCTACACCTCGGAACTAACCAACAGCCAGTTCCGCTTCTCACCTTCGGTTGGCTATTTCATTGCAGATAATCTGGCCCTTGGCCTGAGCCTGGGCTACACCGCGGCCAGCAGCAAGACCACCAATACCGGCCCCGGTAGCACGAGCCCAAACTCGCTGGATGCCCAAACGACGCTCCGGGTAGGTCCCTATGCTCAGTACTACAAGATGCTGAGTGACCAGTTTGGCGTACTGGGCACCCTGGGAGTGGGCTACCAGAGCAGCTTCACGCCCAATCGTGCCGGCAGCAGCAATAACGTTATCGAAACCAAGGCCAGCGGCTTTTATTCAGCCCTGACGCCGGGAGTCGTTTTCTTTCCCGTACCCAAGTTTGGAATCAGTGCCTCCATCGGCTTCCTGGGCTACGACCGGGTATCGGTAAAGCGAAGCAACGACAGCGATGGCGAGTCACAAACCAGCAGCAACTTCGGCGCCAGCTTCGGATTCGACCAGTTGATGTTTGGCGGCACATATTACTTCGGCCGGTAATGCTGCATGTTCCTAAATAGAAAAAGCCCCGGCAATTGCCGGGGCTTTTTTGTGGGCTTACTTCACCCCTACCCACACTTCCGATGCCTCGCCGGGCCCAAACCGCTCCAGGAAGAAGCTACGCGGCTGCAGCTTTTGCTTCGTCACGGCCTCCAGCGCGGCCGGGTACAGCGCGCCGGGGGCCAGCAGGTAGCTAACGTTGCGCAGACGGGCGGCCACTACGCGCTGCCCTGCTGGAACAGCGCGGTAGCGAAAGCCGGCCGGCAGGGCTTGGCTGGTATCGGCCACGGCCAGGCCCACGAAGGCCCGCACGGTGTCGTGGGCCGAGCCGGGGTTGTTGAGGTACAGATTGGCCAGGTCGCCCTTGATGCGGCCCTGGTCCTGGGCGTCCTTGGCTTGCCGGAACAGCGCGCCAAACTTCTCGCTGCTCGCCAGGCCTGTGAATGGCTGTCCGGCCAGGTAGAGGGGTGCTTGTTGGGTTTCCAGCCCTACCGTAGGCTGCTTGAAACCACCCAGGTAAGCGTAGAAGCCCAGCAGGCCGAGGGCCAGCAGCAGGGAAAAGAGAAAAACGTAGCGGGTCATTTATTCAGTTAACAGTTGACAATGAGCAGTTAGCAGTGAACAGTGCACAATGGAAGCAAGCTATTGCGCACTGCTCACTGCTAACTGCTCACTATTCATTGACCAGGTATTGCATGCGGTAGAGCTGGGCGTAGTAGCCGCCTTCGAGCTGCAGCAGCTCTTCGTGGGTGCCGGCTTCCTTGATTTCACCTTTGTCGAGCACAATGATTTTATCGGCTTTCTGGATGGTGCTCAGGCGGTGGGCAATGACGAGGGAGGTACGGCCCTGCATCAGCTTTTCGATGGCCTGCTGGATAAGTTCCTCGGTTTCGGAGTCGACCGACGAGGTGGCCTCGTCGAGCACGATGACGCGGGGCTGGTACACCATAGCCCGCACGAAGCTGATAAGCTGGCGCTGGCCCACCGAGAGCGTGGCCCCGCGCTCCATCACCGGGTAGTCGAGGGCGCCGGGCAGGCGCTCCATGAAGCGGCGGGCCCCCACCAGGTCGGCGGCTTCCCAAATACGCTCGTCGGAAATGCTGGTATTACCGAGCGTGATATTGTCGCGGATGGAGCCGGCGAACAGAAATACGTCCTGCAGCACCACGCCAATCTGGCGGCGCAGCTGGCTCAGGTCGTACTCGCGCAGGTCGCGGCCATCCACGCAGATGCTGCCCTGCTGAATGTCGTAGAAGCGGCTCAGCAGGTTGATGATGCTGGTTTTGCCGGCCCCGGTGGCGCCCACGAAGGCTATAGTCTGGCCGGGCTTCACGTGGAAGCTGATATTTTTGAGCACCCACTCGGGCTCGTTGTAGGCGAACCACACGTTTTTGAACTCCACCTCGCCCCGCAGCTGCTCTGGGGCGTAGGTACCGGTGGTGGCTACCAGGTCTTTGTTGTCGAGCAGCTTGAGCAGGCGCTCGGTACTCACCAGGCCCAGCTGCAGGGTGTTAAACCGGTCGGCAATCTGCCGAATGGGCCGGAAGAACAGGGCATTGTACATGATGAAAGCAATGAGGGCGCCTTTGGAGATGGAACCCTCAATCTGGCCCTGGGCGGCGTACCACACCAGCAGGCCCACACCAATGGCAGCCAGCACTTCAGCCACGGGGAAGTAGATGCTGTAGTAGAGCACCGAGCGGATGTTGGCGTCGGTATGCTCCTTGTTTATCTGCTCGAACTTGCGGAACTCCCGCTCTTCGTTGTTGAAAATCTGCACCACGTTCATGCCCGTCAGGTGCTCCTGCACGAAGGAGTTGAGCTTGGCCACGGCGTTGCGTACGTCCTGGAACGACTTTTTCACCTTCTCCTTGAATACGTAGGTGGAAAAGAGCAGGGGCGGAATCACCGACAGGCTCACCAGCGTCAGGCGCCAGTCTATCCAGAACATGAAGGCCATGATGAACAGAATCTGGAGGATGTCGCCGGCCATGGCTGCCAGTCCTTCGCTGAAGACGTCGGACAAGGTTTCCACGTCGGAGATGTTGCGCGTCACCAGCACGCCGATGGGGGTGCGGTCGAAAAAGCTCAGCTTCAGGCCCAGCAGGTGCTGGTAGAGGTCGGTTCGGATGTCGCGCACAATGTACTGGCCCAGCCAGCCGCCGTAGTAAGTCTGGAGGTAGCTTACGCCGGCGTGGGCCACCAGCAGCACGAGCAGCAGCCCAAACTGGGCGTTGAGGCCGCGCATGTCGCCCTGCTCGATGTTCACATCCACCAGCCGCTGAATGAGGAAGGGCCGCAGCGTGCCGAGCACCGCCGTGGCAATGGTCAGGAAAATCAGGCCGATAAAGACGCGCCGGTAAGGCTGCACGTAGGCCAGCAGGCGGCGCAGCACGGCCCAGTCGAATACCTGGCCGGCGTTGGAAGGAAGAGCTTGGGGTTGCATAGGCTACAAAGGTCGGCAGAACCTGCCGCTGAGACGCAACAAACTCGCGGCAGGTTTGGCCCTGAACCCGGCCGCAAAGCTGATAGTTGCGGTTCTAAGCCGCTATGTCGCGGTTCTGAACCGGTAAGTCGCGGCTTGGAACCGGAGAGTTGCGGTTTTACACCGCGAGGTTGCGGTTCTGAGCCGCGCCCTATCGCACAATTTCCACCCAACCCTTCACCGCAGATGCCCCGCCCGCCGGGCTGAGCAGGAAGTAGTAGAGGCCCGCGGACAAGCCGGTGCCGCCCCATTCGCCCTGGTAGTTTTCCTGGCTGTACACCTGCTGGCCCCAGCGCGAGAACACCTGCAGGCGGCCCGGGCAGCCGCCTACCTGGGGGGCGAAGGTGTCGTTTTTCCCATCCGCATTGGGCGTAAACACGTTGGGCACTATGGCCTCCTGCACTTCCAGCGCCGGCAGGGCTATCTGCGCCGGGCAGAGCCCGCTGCTGGCACCGGGGCGAATGGCCCGCGGCACAAAGCGGCCGGTACCGGTGTAGGCGTGCTCCACCACGGCGCCGGTCTGGGGCGCGCTACCATCGCCGAAGTCCCACTGCACCCCGTCGGCCACCGGGCCGCTGGCGGTAAAGCGCAGCGTGCGCGGCGCCCGATGGTTATCGACGCAGCCGGTGGCCGTCCACTGCACTTCCAGTGGCGGCTCGGGCGGCACCGTGATGCGGTAGGTCTGGCTGCCGCAGCCGTCGGGCAGGCTGTAGGTGAGCACCGTGGTTCCGGGCATAGTCGATGGCGTAAACAAGCCGGTAGCTGTCACACCGGGGCCGGTCCAGGCCCCGCCTGCAGGGCTAGCGCGGAGCCGGAACGGGCCCTGCCCGGCGCAGAGCACGGTGTCGGCCGGCAGGCGCACGGGCGAGAGCTGGAACACCTCAATGGTTTGGCTGGCCTCAATCAAACAGCCCAATTGAGGCTCGCGGTAAGAATACGTAACCACGTGCCGGCCGGGCCCCATCGCCACAGCGTTGAAGCGGTTGCCTATCACCCCCGCCCCGCCGAAGGTGCCACCGGGCGGCTGGGCCGTGAGCACGATGCCGTGCGGCGGCGAGGACGCGCAGATACCAATGGGTGGCACGGCCGCAATAGTAACCGGCGGCGTCACCAGCACATCCAGCTCCAGCCGGCCGCTGGCGGCGCACTGGGCCGGGTTAGTGGGCGGCGGCGCGGAGTAGCTGAGGATGCTGCGGCCGGGCCCGGCCAGCCGGGGGCTGAAGGTGTAGCCCGTAGCCGCGCTGCCACTCACACCAGGCCCCGACCAGACGCCCCCATCGGGCACGGCAGTAAGCGGTTGGGGACCATCCTGAGGACAGAAAAGCGAAGCCGGGGCCGACAGCGAAACCATGGGAGAAGTCACGTTTACCGTTCGGTAAGCCACGGGCGGGCATTCGTTGGGGTTGGTTACCGGTCCGATGTAGGCAAGGGAATTGCTACCCACCACTAGGGCGCTGGGCGTAAACACAAAGCCCGTAGCCAGCGTGCCGCTTACCCCGGCCCCAACCCAACGCCCACCCGCGGGCAGGCCGCCAGTCAGCCGGAAGGGCCGGCCGGAAAAGCACAGGGCGGTGTCGGCGGGCGCCTGCGCGGTACCGGCTACGCCCCGCACTATCACCCGCATTCGGCCCGTGGCGCCGGGGCAATCGGCGTCGCCGGGCAGCGTGTAAGTTAGCCAGTGAATGCCCACGCCAGCAATTAGCGGGTTAAATGTGTAGCCCTGGCCGGTGCTACCACGCACACCCGGCCCGGTCCACACGCCGCCCGGCGGGCTGCTCACCAATCCTACAGGTGGGTTGTTGAGGCACACTGTCATAGCCGTGTCGATGTTCAGCACCCGCAGACCTTTTATCCGCATCACCAGCGCCGCCGCCGCTGGACAAGGGCCGCCAGGCAGCTCGTAGCGGATGGTATGGTTGCCGGGCCCAGCCAGTACGGGGTCGAAAAAAGAAGAGCCCGGCGCTACTCCCGCCCCTGTGAAAACGCCGCCGGCAGGTGTGCCGGTAAGCGGCACCAGCGCCGGCGCCGGGCCGGTAGTCTGCAGGCAAAACTGCGTTTGGGGGGCCGAAATGCGGGCCCGCTGCTGGGGCACCACGTTGATGTGCCGGATGCTGGTGCCCCCGCAAGCGCCGGGCGGACTGGTATAGGTCAGCTGGTGCCAGCCCAGCCGCAGGGTATCGGGCACGAAGAAATAGCCGCTGACGGGGTTTCCACTGACGCCAGGGCCCGTCCAGGTGCCGCCGGCCGGGGAGCCCCCCAGTCGCACATTGCCGGCCCGCGCGCACACCACCAGGCTGTCGGCCCCGGCGGGGTTGCTGCCCGGCCCATAGGCAAACTTGAAGGCCGCGTTGTTGCAGTGCGCCGAGCCATTCACGGCCGAGTAGTAGTTGGCTCCGCTGGGAATGGGAATGCCGGCACCGCCCTGGTTGCAGGCGCACACGGCCTGGTACAGGGTGCCGAGGGCATCGAAGCGCGAGCTGCCGCCGTCCACGTGGTCGTCGGCCGAGGTGCCAAAGAAGGAAGCGTAGTCGAGGGCCTGGGCTCCGTCCGATAGCTGCATGAGGTAGAAGTCCTGGCCGTCGGTGCGGCTCTGCAGGGCATTGGCGGTGGTGGGCAGGCCCATGGTCGAGCCGTTGTTGGGGTCAAGCCCCCCACCCCAGCCCGCCAGAAACAAGCGGCCGTAGCAGTCGATATCGAACGCCGTGGGCGAGATGTCGGTGGTGGCCCGGCCGCTGCCAAACACTGTGGCAAACCCCGCCGCCTGCAGGCTGGGCTGCAGCTGCTGAATAAACTGGCGCCCGCCGGTGTTGGTGTAGGTGCCGGCGGTGGTGCGGTAGCTGCCCAGCGACTGGCCCAGCACGCAGGGCTTGCCGCCCGGCCCCAGCCGCACGAAGTAGGCCTGGTCAAATTGCGGTGTGCCCAGGTAGGTTGACTGCAACACCGCCCCGGCGTCGCTCAGGCGGGCCACAAAGCCATCCACCTCCCCGCCAAGAAAGGGCTGAAATCCCCCGGCTGCTCCGCTCAGGTTGCTGCTGGTAGTGCCCCCGGCCACTAATACGGTGCCGGCGGGCTCTTCGCGCTGCAGGGAATAAGCCGCATCGGCGCCACTGCCGCCCACTGGTGTAGCCCAGCGCACGCTGCTCAGACTGGTGTCCAGACAGGCCACTACCCCATCGCTGCTCCCGCCTTGAAAGGCACCGGGCACCAAGCCTGGGAAATCGGCCGAACTGCTCACGCTGGCCAGGTACACATTGCCCTGTGGGTCGAGCGCCAGGTCGCCGCGGAAGGCGTCGCCGTAGTTGTGGCGCAGCCGCGGCGCGGGCGCCAGCGGGTCGAGCACTCCATCGGTGTTGCTGCCGCCCAGGTAGGTGCTGGCATCCAGGCTTCCTCCGCTGGCGCTTAGGCGGGTCAGCACCAAATCGGCCCCGGTCGACATTACGAATAAAGAGCCCGTGCCGTAAGGCGAAACTGAAGGCCCGCCCTGGAAGCTGCGGCTCAGCGCCCCGGCCGTGGTGGGGTAGTTGGCCGACGACGTGCTACCCAACAGCAGCAGCTCGCCGCGGCTGTTCACCAGCAGGCTATGGGGAAATTCGAGGCCGCTGCCACCCAGATAAGTGGCCCAGAGCCTGGCCCCTGGGCCGGATACCCTGGTGGCAAACTTCATAATAGCAATGTCGATGCTGCCATTGAATGACACCTGAAAAGCGCCGGTAGTGGTAGGGTACCCTGGGTCGAAGGCCACCCCGGCTGTGTAGAGGTTGCCCGCGGCATCGTGCGTGGCCGCAAAGCCCCAGTTCTCCACCGTCGAGCCGGTGTAGCTCGCGAACTGCACCACGGGGTCGATAACCAGCGGGCGGCCATGGTCATACTGGCCCAGCTCGAAGCCAAGCTCGGTGCCGCGCAGGCGAAAGGCGCAGGCCACGGGCTGAGGCCGTCCGGCAGCATCCAGCTGCCAGGCCCGCGGGCGCTGCTCGGTGAGCTGGCCTACTGAGGTTTTTACCTGCAAATGGCCCGTATCAGGGTCCAGCCACAGGCTCATGGCGCCGTGGTAGCGCAGGCGCACGTGGCGGGCATCGGCGCCGGGCGCCAGCTCCAGGTCGTATTCCAGCTGCCGGGCGTCGTTGGCCTTCAGCACCAGGTCGGTGCCGGGCCAGAGCTTAGGGTAGCGCAGCTGCTTCCAGCTGCGGGCACCGGCCGCCCACCTGGCAGACTCAGCACCGTGCAGGAAATGACGGAGGCCGGGCGCGGCCCTCTCCCCTACCGGAACGGCCGCGGCATTGCTGCCCACAAACTCAACGCGCAGGGCGTGGGCAGGCACCTGTCCAGTAGCAAAAGCCAGTTTGGGCAGCTCACCGCCCGCAGGGGAATGATGGTCGGGCAAGCCCGCTGTAAGAGTGTAAGTAAGGCCCTTAGCCTCGGCAAACAGCCGGGCGCCGATGCCTACCTGGGCGCTGAAGCGGGCGCGCGCCTCCCACTGCCCCCGGTTTTCAATGAACTCAACCGGTGCCGCACCCTCCTGGGCCAGCGCCAGGGCCGGAAACAGGAATAGCAGCAGTCGAATGACAGTCGTAGAAATTTGCTTCATATGCAGGCAGAGGAAAGGCAGTTCGCAACGCTACTTCGCGCAAAAACCCTGCGCCCAGCCGTGTGCATCGGCTAAGCTAACCTATTTCCCCAGACCTGCCTGCTATCCAGATAGCTGCTGCCCGCTAATAATTTTCCTGTCGGCCCAGCGCAACCGCTAGCTCATCGGGCACAATACCAGCCCGGTAGTCTACTTTGCTCAGGAACAAGCCCTGAGCCGGAGCGGCGCCACTAGCCGCCACGCGCTGCTGCGACCACAGAAGCTCCTGAAACTGCTTGGGCGTGAGGCGGCCCCGGCCCACGTCGAGCAGAGTGCCCACCACCAGGCGTACCATGCCCCGCACAAAGCGGTTGGCGCGAATGCGAAACACCAGCCCGCCGGGCGCGGGGTGCCAGCCGGCTTCGTAGCAGTAGCACACATAGTGGTTTTCGCCGCCCTTCACCTTGGAGAAGGTGGTGAAATCGAACTGCCCAATCATACAGGCTGCGGCCTCGTTCATGGCGGCCACATCCAACGGGCGGTCTATCAGCAGGGCGTGGTCGCGGCGAAAAGGATTGGGCCGCGTCACCACGAAGTACTCATAGGTGCGCTGCTCGGCATCGAAGCGGGCGTTTACGTCGCCCGGCACAGGGTGCAGGTACAGCGGCCCAATGTCGGTGGGCAGAGCGCGGCGCAGGCGGTAGAGCAGCAAGTCCAGCGTCATGCCCTCGGCCAGCTCCGCATCAAAGTGTACCACCTGGTGGCTGGCGTGCACGCCGGTGTCGGTGCGGCCGCTGCCCTGGCAGGAAATGGGCTGGCGCAGCACCTGCGTCAGGCAGCGGTTTACCTCAGCCTGCACCGTGCGCGTGCCAGGCTGCACCTGCCAGCCGTGGTACTGGCTGCCGTCGTAAGCCAGATGTAAAAAGTAGCGCATGAGTTGAGATGAAGAATAAAAAATGAAGCATGAGGGGTGAGAAACGCCGTGGCAGTTCTCACTCCTCATGCTTCATGGGCATGAAGGCACAGCTTTTATACCTTTTCGTAAATCACTGCTGCTCCCTGACCCACGCCCACGCACATGGTGGCCAGGCCGTAGCGTACGCCCTCGCGGCGCTGCATCTCGTGCAGCAGCGTGGCTGTGATGCGCGAGCCCGAGGAGCCCAGCGGGTGGCCCAGCGCAATGGAGCCGCCGTTCACGTTCACCTTGGCCGGGTCCATCTCCAGGTCGCGCATGCAGGCAATGGCCTGGGCAGCGAAAGCTTCGTTCAGCTCAATCAGGTCGATGTCGGCCAGCTTAAGGCCGGCGCGCTCCAGCACCTTGCGGGTAGCCGGAATGGGACCCAGGCCCATCACCGCTGGGTCGACGCCCGCCACGGCCGAGGCTACCACCCGCGCCATGGGTTTGAGGTTGTAGCGCGACAGGGCGTCCTCGCTCACCATCAGCACCGCAGCGGCGCCGTCGTTGATGCCAGCCGAATTGCCGGCCGTCACGGTGCCGTCGCCGGGCTGGAAGGCGGGCTTAAGCGTAGCCAGCTTCTCCAACGAGGAAAAGCGCGGCTGCTCGTCGGTATCAAACAAAGCCGTATCGCCCTTGGGCTGGGGAATGAACACCGGCACAATCTCCTTGCGGAAGCGGCCCTTCTCAAACGCCCGGGCGTACTTGCGCTGGCTTTCGAAGGCAAAGGCGTCCTGCTCCTGCCGCGTGATGCCGTACTGTTTGGCCACGTTCTCGGCAGTCTGGCCCATAGTGAAGGGGTAGTGCATCTTCGACAGGCGCGGGTTCACGAAGCGCCAGCCCAGGGTGGTGTCGTGGGCTGTGAAGTCGCGCGCAAAAGCCGTTTCCGACTTGGCCATCACAAACGGGGCGCGGGTCATGCTTTCCGAGCCGCCGGCCAGGTACACGTCGCCCTCCCCGGCTTTAATGGCCCGGGAAGCGTCCATGATGCTTTGCAGGCCCGAGGCGCAGAGACGGTTCACGGTATTGCCGGCCACCGACAGCGGCAGGCCCGCCAGCAGGGCGGCCATGCGGGCCACGTTGCGGTTGTCTTCGCCGGCCTGGTTGGCGGCCCCCATTATCACATCCTCCACGGCGTTTTTATCCAGCGAAGGGTTGCGGCGCATCAGCTCCCGCAGCACGTGCGCGGCCAGGTCGTCGGGGCGGACGCTGCTGAGCGCGCCCCCAAATTTTCCAATCGGGGTACGCACCGCGTCCACGATATAAGCAGTCACCATCGAGTCTATGTCTAGCGGCGCAAGCGCCGGTTAAGAACTAATTTTGCGGCCCCGTCCTCATACGAGCGGGGTTTTTATTCAACAACAAAGATGATACAAAGAATCCAAAGCGTGTTTTTGCTTTTGCTGGCGGTGGCCATGCTCAGCGTGTTGGGCCTGCCCCTCTGGCACAAAATCGACCCGCAAAGCGGGCAGGAACTGACCCTGTCGGCCTTCGGGCTGAGCTATACCAACGCCCAGACGCCCCAACCGGCCACTGCCGCCTGGATAATTGCCGTGCTGGCCATAGCTTCAGCCATAGTGGCGCTAGCCGAGATTTTTCAGTATCGCAACCGCATGAATCAGCTTAAGCTGGGCATGCTCAACGTGCTGCTCATCACCGGCACCCTGGGCGCGGCCTTCTACTTCTCCAGCCAGGGCGAGCAGCTGCTCAACGTGAAGCTCAGCGGTGCTTACCTCATTGGCTTCTACCTGCCAACGCTGGCCCTGCTGCTCAACCTGCTGGCCAACCGCTTCATCCGCCGCGACGAGCAGCTAGTGCGCAGCATGGACCGCCTGCGCTAGTCTTTCGTAATTAGTGCGCATAAAAAAGGCGCCCTCCGTTCGGGAGGGCGCCTTTTTTATGTTTTACCATACGCTAGCGGCCGCTGCCCACGGCCTGCTGCACTTCTTGGATGCTGGCGTCGAAGTCGAAGCCTTCGTACACGCGGTAGAAGTTCTGGGGGTCGTACACGTGCGAGTGGGCGTACTTGGCTATTTCCACCCGCGAGGCCTCAAAATCGAAGCTGCGTAGCAGGCGCTTGAGGTCGAGGGCGCTGAGGCTGCTCTGGCTCAGGGCTTCCTTGGCCATGCTCAGCCGCGTGGCTTCAAACGGCCGCTGCTTCACGGCCTGGATGAGGGCGTCAACGTCCTGAGGTGCCATGGCCCGGTAGCTGCTCACGGCCGAGCCAGGGTAATAGCCGGCGCCGCCGTTGTCGTTGTAGCCATTGTCGTACTGCCCGCCGTAGCCGCCGTTGTCGTAGCCGTTGCCATAGCCGCCTTGCCCGTAGCCGCCCCCGTTGGGGTAAGCGCCGCCAGGGTAGCCGTTGCCGCCGTGGTGCCCGCCGGGGCCATACAAAGCCACTGCGCCTGCCTGCCGGAGCTGCGGAGCCCGCCCTGGGCGCGTGAGCAGCACAAAATTGGTTTCCAGGCCGGGCTCCAGCCACACGCGGCTGCGCAGCGTAATGGCCCCACCCCGCGGGCCGGGAATGGTAAAATCGGCCCAGTGCAGGCCCGGCACCAGCCGGTCCACGTGCACTTCCCGTACCAGGCCGCGGGTTAGGGGCCGGCCATCGAGCACCATGCTGAAGGGTACGCCCCGCTCACTTGAGAAGTTGGCGTTGGCCATGGGCGCCGCCAGCGCCGGCGAAAAAGCAGCCAGCAGCGTGGCAACAAGCAGAAGTAAGGTCTTTTTCATGGGAGGAAAGAGCAATAAGTGAGGCTATTCAACTGGCCTCATCTGGCCGTTTTCAAAAGCTGTGCCAGCTTCCGGTCAGGTTTTCTCTGTTGCGGCCTGAAATGTATTGCCGTCGTCTAAATGCATGAAAAAAGCCTCCGCAGCTAAGTGCGGAGGCTTTTTTCGTTTAGCGCTTGCGAGGCAGCTTACTTGCTTATTCGCGTCACCTTGAATTCGGTGCGGCGGTTGCGCTGGTGCTCTTCCTCGGTCTTGGCGTTCTTCACAATCGGCTTGGTTTCGCCGTAGCCTTTGGCTGTGATGCGCGACTTGCTGATGCCCTTGCTCACGATGTAAGCTACGGCCGATTCAGCGCGCATCTGCGAGAGCTTCAGGTTGTAGGCGTCCTTACCGCGGGAGTCGGTGTGCGAGCTCAGCTCGATGCTGATTTTGGGGTTGTCCACCAGCGTCTGCACCAGCGTGTCGAGGCGGATAGCTGCGTCGGGACGGATGTCAGCCTTGTTGTAGTCGTAGAAAATGTCTTTAACCTCAATGGCCTTGGCCAGGATGATTTTGTTCAGCGTCAGCGTTACCGGCAGCGCGATGTCGTTCATCAGGTTGGGCAGCTGGTCCTGGCTGGGCTTGCGGCCTACCGTCGTGAGCGTGCCACGGGCGGCGAAGTCGCCAGCGCGCTCGGCCAGCAGGGTGTAGTTCGACACCGAGTCCAGCTTGGCCGTGAACTTACCGTCGGGGCCGGCCGTCACGGTCTGACGCTGGCCATTGGCGTTGGTGATGGTCACCTGCGCGCCACCGGCGGGGGTCGTCGTGCCGGCTTTGTCGTCGCGCTCCAGCACGGTGCCATCCACCGAGAAGGCCACTTGCTTGAAGGGCTTCTTCGTGAATTTATAGATGTCGTCCGAACCTTTGCCACCGGCACGGTTCGAGCTGAACAGGCCCGTTTCGGCCGTCATCGGCATCGGGGCGAAGTCGTCAGCGGTGCTGTTCACATCAGCGCCCATGTTAACAGCTTTGCCGCCCTTCACCATGAAGATGTCGAGCTTGCCGTAGCCGGGGCGTCCGTCCGAAGAGAAGTATAGGGTGCCATCGGGAGCTACGCCGGGGAAGTTGTCGTTGCCGGCGCTGTTCACGGATTCGCCTAGGTTTTCGGCCGGCGAGAAGCGGCCGTTGGTGCCTAGGGTAGCTTTGTAGATGTCGACGCCGCCCAAGCTGCCGGTTTTGCGGCCGGAAGCGAAGTACAGAGTGGTGCCATCGGGAGCAAACACCGGCGAGAAGTCGTCGGCCGTGCGGTCGTTGATGTTGGCCAGTACCGGCTCACTCCACACTCCGCCTTTGTTGTAGGAAATCCACAGGTCAACGCTCAAAAAGCCCTTCTTGCTGCCGTCGTTCGAGCGGGCAAACACCATGGTCTTGCCGTCGGGCGTGTAGGTGGCGCTGGCTTCGTGCTTGTTGTCAGTGTTGAAGGGGCCTTCAAGCTTGCGGGCCGTGCCGCCGGTCATGTTCGCAGCGTCGTCGAACTTGATGGCGTACAGGTCGTTGAAATTCTCACCGTTGCCGAGGTACTTCTTGCCGTCGCGGCCCGAAGTAAACACCAGCTCGCCCGTGCCGGGCATCATCATGGGGCTGAAATCAGCACCGGCCGAGTTGAGGGCGTCAACCGGCATTACGTCGTACTTGCTTTTGGCAGCAGCTACCGTCTTGCTGGCGGTGGTGTTGCGGGCTTCAGCTTCGGCGCGGGCAGCCAGGGTGCGGTTGCCGCCGTTGCTGGCGTAGGAGGAAAACTGGGCAGCGGCTTCGTCGTACTTGCCGTTGGCCTTCAGTGACTCGGCGTAGCGGTAGCCGATGTCTGCGTTTTTAACGTTGCCATCGAGAGCCGCCTTGTAGAAAGGCTCGGCCAGCTCAATGCGGTTGGAGAGGCGGTAGGCTTCCCCAATCCGAAAATTCGAAATTGCCGCGTTTTTGCCTTTTGCAACGTCGGCTTTGTACAATTCGATGGCGGGCTCGTATTCGCCGCGGGCGAATTTTTTGTCGCCTTTACTCATGCCGCCCGTTGTGGCGCAGCCGCTTAGCAGCGCGGCAGAGCCAGCCGCGGCGCAGACGAATAATAGTTTCCTCATAGGTGGATTGGGGTGGAGGGGAACGGGAAAACTCCCGGTTAGGCGGTTTTGGGTTAGCAATAATACTAAGTTTACCTAGGATTCACCTAAGAGGCTATTTTTTTTCTTGGCCAACGAAATAGCGGGCTAGCCAGGTTTTTGCCGCCGGAGCCGGCCACCGCTCCGCCAGCTCGGCCTTGGTAGCCACCGTGTTATCGAAGTAAAAGGTGTCGGGCTGCAGGCGGCCATCAGCCACCGCAGCCGGCACCTCGCGCCGGTCTAAAAGCCACACTTCGCCCGCGTGCAGAAATGCCAGGCGCGACTTTTCCAACAGTTCGAGTCCGAGTTGCTGCTCAAGCTGCTGCACGAAGCGAACCGACGAATCGATGGAGCAGCCGCTGGCGCCGGCCACGCTTTCATCAAGCCCAATCACTAGGAATTGCCGGTGCAGAAACTCGGCCGAAGCCAGTAGGGCACGGCCATGGCTGGTCCATTCCTCGCCGAAGCGGGCCAGTTGCGGCAGCACCCGAATCAGCTCATCCGAAGTAAGCGGGCGGCTGGCCTGGTAAATCCATACCCGGGCCTGGTCCGATAACTGGTCGAAAGCAACGTACATCGCTGATTTAAGTTGATTAAATTGAGGACACTGATTTTTTGTAGCCTAAGCTACCGGCTTGAGTGCGCTTACATCCTTGGCTCAAGACCAGCATAACCACAGCCTGACCGTAAGCGGCCGAAGGTTGCGCACAAACTTCAGTCCTTAGTTGTGGAAGCGTTCCGCTGGAATCAGCGGAATCAAGAAAATCAGCGGCAATCAGCGATTATGCGTTGATGCCTTCGGCCGAGGCAATCAGCTCGGCTAAGTCGAACACCTGCACGGCGCTTTCCTGCTCCTTGTTTTTTACGCCGTCGCTCATCATGGTCATGCAGAAGGGGCATGACACTGCGATGATGCTGCCGTTGAGGTCATGGCGGGTGGGGGTGCCGCGGTCGTTTTCTACGCCCAGCATGTTCTCCATGGCCTCGCCGCTACCGCTCAGAGTAGCCAGAGCTTCCTCAGCCCGCTCGATGTTGATGTCCTTGCGGCCCGGCTCGGGCTCTTTCCACATCTGGGCGCCGCCGGCGCCGCAGCACAGGCCATTGGCGCGGCTGCGCTTCATCTCCACCAGGTCGGCATCGAGGGCAGCCAGCACTTCGCGGGGTGCCTCGTAGATGTCGTTGGCCCGGCCCAGGTAGCAGGAGTCGTGGAAGGTGATGCGGCGGCCCTTAAAGCTTTCGCCCCCGGCTACGCCCACTTTGCCCTCGTTGATAAGCTGCTGCAGGTAGGTGCTGTGGTGAATGACTTCGTAGTCGCCGCCTAGGGCCGGGTACTCGTTCTTGATGGTATTGAAGCAGTGCGGGCAGGCCGTCACAATCTTCTTGATGCCGTAGCCATTCAGCGTTGTGATGTTCTGCATGGCCTGCATCTGAAACAGAAACTCGTTGCCGGCGCGCTTGGCAGGGTCGCCGGTGCAGCTTTCTTCCAGGCCCAGCACGGCGTACTTCACCCCTACGTGGTCGAGGATGCGCACGAAGGCGCGGGTCACGCGCTTGTACCGGTCGTCGAAGGCGCCGGCGCAGCCCACCCAGAACAGGATTTCGGGCGACTCTTCGCGGGCCGCGAGGTCGGCCATGACGGGAACGGTGATTGGGCGCTTAGCGGTTTGGTCAGCCATATTTTTTAGTTGTCAGTTGTCAGTTGTTCGTTGTCAGTTGCCAGTCGTGCTCTTTCATCAGCTTTATCAGAACACCCTGACAACTGACAACGAACAACTGACAACCAATACCTAAGCCCCTTTTTCAGCTACATACAAATCATCCGCCCAGTTGAACCGGTCGGAGGGCGAAAAGGCCCAGGGCGCGCCGTTGTTCTCGATGTTAGAGAACATGACATTGAGCGAGTTGGGCGCGGCTGACTCTTCCAGCACCAGGAAGCGGCGCATCTCGATGATGCTTTCCAGGGGGTTGATGTTGACGGGACAGCTTTCCACGCAGGCATTGCAGGTGGTGCAGGCCCAGAGCTCTTCGGGCGTCACCTTGCCGCGGAGCAGGGTTTGCTCTTCGTCCACTTTCACGCGCTCGGTTTCCGGGTCGGTGCGGTAGTTATTGGGGCGGAAGATGAGCGGCGACTCGTACTTCTCCTCCATCCGGTCGCGTGTGTCCATGATGATTTTGCGCGGCGAGAGCAGCTTGCCGGTGATGTTGGCCGGGCACACCGAGGTGCAGCGGCCGCACTCGGTGCAGGAGTAGGCATTGAGCAGGCTAGTCCAGGGCAGGTCTTCCACGTCCTTGGCCCCGAAGGGCGTAGGTGCCGCGGCCGAGCCGTCGGGGTTGGTGGCCGGGGCGGGCACGGGGTAGCTGGGGTCCATCATGGACTTCACCTCGTGCATGATGCTTTCGACGTTGGAAAACTGGCCCTGGGGCACCAGCCGCGAGTACCACACATTGGGGAAAGCCATGATGATGTGGAAGTGCTTGGAGCTGGGCAGGTAGTTCAGGAACAGGAAGATGCCCACAATGTGCGCCCACCAGCCGGCCCGCTCCAATGCGTGCAGGACCGTGGGGCTGTCGGGCATGAGGCCCGTGAGCATGGAGCTGATGGGGAAAGCACCGGCCAATTCTTGACCTTCCAACTGGTGCATTTTAAGGTCGGCCGCATTCATCGTGAACAGTGCCGTCATCAGAATCAGCTCGATGTAGAGAATAACGTCGGCGTCCATGCGGGGCCAGGCGCGCATCTCTACGCCCTGGAAGCGGCGCACCTTTTTCACGTTGCGGCGCCAGAGCAGCGCAATGACGGCTACTACCACCAAGGCGCCCAACACCTCATTGGTGCCGGTCAGGGCCGAGTATAGCGGCCCCATAAAGCCCAGGGCCCGGTGGGTGCCGAAGATGCCGTCGATGAGGATTTCAACAACCTCGATGTTGATGACGATAAAGCCCACATACACCACTAAGTGCAGCAGGGCCGGGATGAGGCGCTTGAACATTTTCTGCTGGCCAAAGGCCACCAGCAGGGTTTTGCGCAGCCGCTCATTGGCGTGCCCGCTCATGTCACGGTCGCGGCCGACGAGGATGTTGCGGCGGACTTTGCGCACCTGCCACGCAAACAAGCCAAAGGCGGCCACGGCCACCAACAAAAAGAAGATGTGCTCCAACATGCGGGTAAAGGTAAGGAGGCGGGAACGTTTGCGACCGCAATATACTCGGCATGCCGAATACTTTTTTAGCTACCCGGATGCCTTGCGTAATTTTTTTTACTCTAAATCTTGCACCGCGGTTTTGCATTCTTACCTTTGCAGTCCCTTAGCCACCCGGCTGCGGGCAATGGCAACATAGCTCAGTTGGTAGAGCACAGCACTGAAAATGCTGGTGTCGTTGGTTCGATTCCAACTGTTGCCACGAAAAGGTCCTCCGCACTGCGCAGAGGGCCTTTTTTATTTCAATTCATTCTCCAGGCGGGCTCTGACAACTAACGTTCACGTGCTAAGAAGCCTGTTGCTTCAGCGCCTCATCAGGTCCGCGGGTACCCGATTAATTACCAGCACGCTGCCCAACCTGTGGAAAGCCGGCGCGTAGAGGAGGCATCTCTACGTGTATATCTGATGACCCTGCGGACCCTATACGACGCTCCTACCCTGACTATTTCCTACGACTACATCCACGACTGGCTGTACATGGACTGGCACGGAACCCTGGACGATGACTCGGTAATGGCCGGCGCGCTGAAGCTGTTGGAGCTGCTGAAACAGGAAAAGTGCCACAAGGTGCTGAACGACAACACCCGCATTACCGGCCTATGGGCCGATGCCGCCAAATGGGGCAGCGAGGTGCTCTTTCCGCAGCTGTACGAAGCCGGCTGCCGCTATTTTTCGTGGGTGTATTCGCCGGAGCGCTTCAGCCAGCTTTCGGCTCAGCTGGCCGTGGAACGCACTTCGGCCGGCATCACCATTATGACGTTTCAGAACCTGGACACGGCGACTGAGTGGCTGCAGCGCATGTAGCCGGCTCGGCAACCTGAATTTTAATTGGTACCCAGCATGCCCCCTTCTTTGTACGCACCCGGCGCGTATTACGCACTGTGGCAACTGCCGGAACAATACTTGTTGATGGCGCCTGACTACACTATTCTGGACGCCAGCGACCTGTACCTGACCGCAACATTCAAGCAGCGTGACGCCATTGTGGGCCGCAACGTGTTCGAGGTGTTTCCGCGGGACGACCAGAATGACTGGAAGGTTTTTACCGAGTCGTTGGAGTACGTGCGGGAACACGCGGCGCCGCACACCATGCCCCGCATTCGCTACGACATGCAGCGCAGCGCCGCCGAAGGAGGCCAGCTGGAAGAGCGGTACTGGAAAACCACCAACTACCCGCAACTCGACGCCGAGGGCAAGCTGCAGGCCATTCTGCTCAAAACCACTGATGTAACGGCGCAGCACCTGGCCGAGCAGCGGGCCCGCACCATGCAGCACGACCTGCAGGAAAGCCAGGAACGCTCGAAGTTTATTCTGGAAGCCCTGCCGGTGATGGTGTGGACCACCCGCGCCGACGGCTCGTCGGATTACTTCAACCAGCGCTGGCTGGCCTATACGGGCCGGGACATAAGCCAGGAGGTGGAATTCGGCTGGCTGGAAAGCGTGCACCCCGACGACCGGGACGCCGCAGGCGCCGCGTGGCGCAAGGCCTACGAATCAGGCGAAGCCTACCAGACCGAATACCGCCTGCGCCGCGCCGACGGCGACTACCGCTGGGTGCTGGCCCGGGGCATCCCACGGCGCAAGCCCACGGGCGAGGTAAGCATGTGGGTGGGCTGCTCGATTGATATTCAGGAGCAAAAGCAGCTGGTGGCCGAGCTGCTGCAGGCCAGCGAAGAGCAGGCTGCCCTGTCCGACCAGGCCTACCAGGCCTACCAGCTGGCGCGCAGCCAGCGCGAAACCTTCTACAACCTCTTCCAGCAGACTCCGGCGCTACTGGCCATTGTGCGGGGCCCGCAGTACGAGTTTGAGTTTGCGAACCCGCCGTACCACGAGCTGTTTAAAGCCGACGAGTTGGTGGGGCGCACGGTGCTGGAGGTAGTGCCCGAAGCCGCCGAGCAAGGCTTCATTGCCCTGCTCGACCACGTGTACCAAACCGGCGAGCCTTACTACGGCAAGGAAATGCAGCTGCAGCTGCACCGCCGGGCCACGGGTCAAACTGAGTCGCGCTACTTCGACTTCGTATACCAGGCGTTCCGCGAAAACGGCGTCATTGTGGGCATTTTCAGCTTTGCCTTTGATGTAACCGAGCTGGTAGAAACCAAGCAAAAGCTGGATGCTTTCGCTGCGTCGCGCCCCCTTTAATTGTGTCCTTTTCGCCTTACCCCTACCCTTGCGGATGGATGCAAATGGCTTAGACTTTCAGCAAGCCCGGATTAAGCAGATTTTGTTTAAGTAGCAGCTGCGCTCGGTGCTGTACGGCGTCCGGGAGGCTGACGACGCCCTGTTTTCGCCGCAGGAAAACGCGCTGGGGCAATGGCTGAGCACGGTGATAAAACCCAAGTTCCCGCTGCGGCCGGAGGTGCGGGAGGCCGAGCGCCTGCTGCAGGACATGCTACGCACCGGCCGCGAGCTGACGGCCCAGCACCAACGCGGCCAAATTGAAGAAGCCCGCCTGGGCCTGTCGCAGATTGATAAGATTGGCGAGCAGCTGGTAGCCGTGCTGCAGCAACTCGGCAGCCGGCCGGCTCAGGCCGCTTAGCATTTATTTAAACCTGCTGGCTAACTAAGCCGGGCCACGGCATCCTCCTCGTTACAAGCCTGTTTTGGCTTGCTAGTCGTCGGGCATAGGTACGGTTGTTGGCTAGCCTACAAAAAATTTGTCGAAAGAAAAATCCGCCAAGCAATGTCGGGGCGTAGGTAGGGGCATACTTCACAACATTCCTCCATTTACCTATCTCCATGAAAAAGTCTTTGTTCTCCCTCGCCCTGGTTGCCCTGTTGGGCGCTGCTGCCACCTCGGCTTCGGCCCAGGCTACCATGACGCCCGGCACCGTGATGGTGGGCGGCGAGGCCATGTACCCGGCCAAAAACATTGTGGCCAATGCCGTCAACTCCAAGGACCACACCACGCTGGTAGCCGCCGTGAAAGCTGCCGGCCTGGTAGAAACCCTGCAAGGCAAAGGCCCCTTCACCGTGTTTGCCCCGGTAAATGACGCTTTCGAGAACCTGCCCGCCGGCACCGTCGAAAGCCTGCTCAAGCCCGAAAACAAAGCTGCCCTCACCAAGGTGCTGACCTACCACGTGGTGGCCGGCAACATGACGGCCGATAAGCTCATGGCGGCTATCAAAGCCGGCAAGGGCAAAGCCACGCTCAAAACCGTGAGCGGCGGCACCCTCACGGCCATGATGAACGGCCCGCACAACGTGGTGCTGACCGATGAGTCGGGCAATACGGCGTCGATTTCGACCTACGACGTCATCCAGAGCAATGGCGTCATCCACGTAATCGACAAAGTGCTGCTGCCGAAATAGCCTTCTGAGTGCGAAGACAAACACCAGGAACCGCCCCGGGCCACGTGCAGGGGCGGTTTTTGGCGTTTTAAGCAGAAGCGTCAGGGCGTCTCGCAGTCCGCGGTCCAGGCCGAGGCGGCATAGTCGTAGCCCAGCAGCAGGGCGCGGCGGATAAACTCGCAGGCCGCGGCCGTGTCGCCGGTTTGCTGGGCCAGGCGGCCGAGGAGAAAGTGTGTGCGGCCATCACGCGGGAAGGCTTCGAGTACCCGGCGGTAGTCTTCGCGGGCTTCGTCGTAGCGGCCCAGCGCGGCCAAGCCCACGCCGCGCACCTGCACGTAGCGCCAGGGCGGGCGCTGGCCGGCCCGCTGCAGCTGCTGCAGCCCACGACTGAGGTCGGCCACCGCCGGCTTGGGCTGGCGCAGGTCGAGCAGCCGGCCTTCGCCCCGCGCCAGGTAGGCTTTGCTGAGAGTAGAATCCAGCACCAGCGCGCGGCAGAAGTCAAGCTCGGCCTGCCCCGGCCGGCCCAGCGCCGACTCGCAGCGGCCCAGGCGGTACAGCATATCGGCGGCCACGCGCGGCGCCTGCGGCTGCAGGAGTGCGGCCTGGAAGTCGGCCCGAGCCGCCTCGGCATCGTGGTTGATGAGCTGCTCCAGCTCGCCGCGCCGGCGCAGGGCCGGGCCATAGTCGGGCCGGAAGTGCAGGCATTCCTCGAAGTAGCTGTAGGCCGCAGCCCAGCGGCTCTCCGAGTAAGCCCGCAGGCCGTCTTCGTAGTTGCTGTTGGCCGTCACGCGGTCCATGGTCGCCTTCACCGCCCAGCTGAACAGCAAGATGCCCAGAAAGATGAGCAGCGTCAGGCCCCAGTCGCGGCGGTTGAAGCGCACGCGTTGCCGGGGAATGGTTTGGTAGTGCCGCTCGCGGCTGCCGGCGGGCCGGCGCGTGCGCAGGGGCTCGGGCGGGGGCATGGGCACGCCGTACACGTGCTGGCTGGCGGGGCGGTACTGCTGCTGGCGGCGCGCTTCCTCGGCCCGGCGCTCGGCCTGGGCCAGCTGGAAGTCATACGAGGCCCGGCGGCCGGGGTCGCTGAGCACGCGGTAGGCTACCGACACAGCTTTGAACTGGTCCTCGTAGCGGGCGTCGCCGCCGTGCTTGTCGGGGTGGTAGCGCACTACCAGCTTGCGGTAAGCCCGCTTGATTTCGGCCGCCGGGGCGTTGGCGGCTACCCCAAGGACCTGGTAATGATTCTGGCTCACGCGATGCTACAAACACAAAGGACTGCACAAAAGTCAGACCCGCAACGGAATTTTTCGTAGAGACGGGGCAGCCGGCCGGCTATATTTTTTGTCGGCCATGGGCTATTCTTTTTCAACACCATTTTCCGTCATCCAATTCCCGCGCCGTATGGTTACCGACGACGACACCTCCAAAACACCCCGCAACGACAGCCTCATCAGCAACCTCACCGGCTACCTCGATACCCGCATCGACTTGGTGCGACTGGAGGTGCAGGAAAAAGTCAAGACCATTTTCGTCAGCACCGTACACGGCGTTATGCTGGCGCTTTTGGGCCTGCTGTTTCTCGTCTTTCTGAGCATCTTTGCCGGCCTGGCCCTGAACGATGCACTCGACAGCCAGTTCTGGGGCTTTGGCATCGTGGCGGGCTTCTACCTGCTGCTGCTGGTGCTGGTACTGGTCGGCGTCGACAAAGCCGCCTTCCAGGGCATAGCCAACAAAATGTTGAAAGACACTATCTATAAATCGGACAAACGCCAAGCCTAGCCTGTTATGAGCGAGTTGCACAACCCCATTTTTGAAGAGGAAAGAGAGTTTCTGGAGCGCAAGAAGCTGGAGTACGAGCGTGCTCTGCGCGGCGACGTTGAGCATATCAAAGACCAGTCGATGATGGTGGGCAAAGTGGCCCTGGTGGGCGCTGGCTTGGCCGGCGGAATCTGGCTTATCACCAAGGCTTTCAGCGGTAAGAAGCGCAAAAACCGCTTTGCTGCCGACGAAGACGAGTTGGACGACGACTACGGGCAGTACTTCACCAGCGGCAGCGGCAAGCGCTACCGCAGCAAAGTGTACCATCCCTCGGCGCAGGATTCGGCCCAGGCATTTATGGCGGCTTCGGCTGCTGATGTCGACGACTTCGGCTTTGGGGCCAGCGCGCCGGCGCCGGAAGACTATACCGGCGACCTGTTTGCCGACACCACGCCCCACGGCTCGTCGGCGCCCTACAACGAAGTTGAATCCGTGGAGGACCCGTTCCAGGACCTGCCCTACGACGACAGCCGCCGCCTGCCCACCTCGCACGCTTTCGACGACACGGCCGACGACATCGACAACTACGAGCCCCGCCGGAGTGGCCTGGGCCCCGTGCTGCAGAGCTTTCTGCAGTCGGATACCGGCAAGGTTATCACGGCCCAGGTAGCGGCCGTGGTGCTGGCACTGGTGACGAAAAAAATCAACGAGTTTTTCCCGGCCGCTAAAAATTCCGACCTTGCGACTTCGTCCGGCTACGCCCCGGCCGAAACCGGATTTTCCCCCGTCGCCTCGTCTGATTCCCCAGCTTCCCCGGATGCGTCCTTCTACCCCCAGCCTTCATGACGACCTGCGTGCCCGCTCCCAGCAGGGACGTAAGTCGTTGGCGGTATTGCTCGACCCCGACAACCTGACCCAAGCGGGCCTGCTCCGGCTGCTGAAGCTCAGCGAGCAGCACCCGGTGGATTACTTTTTCGTGGGGGGCAGCCTGGTGCTTAGTGCGCAGCAGGCTGCCCTCATCACGTTAATCAAGGCCCATTCGTCGGTGCCGGTGCTGCTTTTCCCCAGCCACAGCCTGCACCTCGACGGCCCCGCCGACGGCATTCTGCTGCTCTCGCTCATCTCGGGCCGCAACCCCGACTTTCTGATTGGCCAGCACGTGGTGGCGGCCCCGCGCCTGCGCGCCAGCGGCCTGCAGCTGCTGCCCACCGGCTACATGCTGGTCGATTCGGGCCGGCAAACCACGGCTTCCTACGTGAGCGGCACCACGCCCCTGCCCCACGACAAGCCCAGCATCGCCGCCGCCACCGCCCTGGCCGGCGAGCAGCTCGGCCTGCAGCTGATGTACCTCGACGGCGGCAGCGGCGCCCAGAACCCCGTTTCCAGCGCCATGATTGCCGCCGTGCGCGCCACCGTAGCCACGCCCATCATCGTGGGCGGCGGGCTCAACTCGGCGGATAAACTTACCGCGGCCCTGGCGGCCGGAGCCGACGTGGTGGTAGTCGGCAACAAGATTGAGGATGAGCCCGGCTTCCTGGCCGAGGCCGTGGCGGCAGTGCGCAGCACGACGCTGAGCATGCAGGCGCAAGCCGCCGCGCTTGCTTCCCCCGCCGTTTCGCGCATGGCCAAGCTGCCCAAGGAAGGGCTGCCGCAAGTCATACTGTAAGGCCTGCTTTCAACAAAGCTTAGAAAGGCCGCCTCTAGGGCGGCCTTTTGCATTTTATCGGAGTAGCATAAGCCTGAAACACGGACATGCCCCGGCGCGTGGTGCCCCGGCGTACAGTGGTGCCACGGCTCCAAGCCGTGGCACCACTACTCACCGCGCCCAATGCCGGCACCACAAGACAGGTGCCCACCGCTGCTGTAATGTCCTTTTTACGAAGGCTAAAACCAAGGCTATTGGCGCTTTCAGGCCAGATTTTTCGGCAAGCCAGTCCTATCTAGAAAGTCTGATTGAAGCGCATTTATGCTTGAAGGCCGCGCCAGGGTTCTATACATTCGAGCATGAAGCATCCCTACTTCCCGGCGCCTGTGAAGCAGTTGCTGACTACTGCCTTGGCACTGGCCCTTTTTTGCGGCTGCTCCCAAGATGACCCCAACCCCGACGCGGGCCTACCCCCGGCCACGCAAGAAGGCAAGAACACCGCCGGTTGCCTCGCCAATGGTGCCCGATTCATCGCCGCTGGCTATGGGTCAGGGTTGAGTCGCGTTCCAGGATTAGATGGCGGATTTTACTATGACAGTCTTTATTATGCGGCCCTTGCTGGAACAAGAAACGGGCGCAACGAATCAATCAGCCTATTTTTTCGCTCTCAGACCCCTGGCACATATTTACTTAACAGAACAACAGGGTTTTACCCTCAAGTGACGATGTTGTTTGCATTAAACCACGCAACTTATACGGATTATTCTGCTAACAACTCCAGAGGCGAAGTATACGTGACTGATGCTCAACACACAGGCCAAGTCACTTTACCCTACGCCGACATGCAGCGCGGTATCTCGGCTGGCACATTTGAGTTTACAGCGGTGAGCACCAACGACCCCAACAAGACGGTAACCATCACCAACGGCCGCTTCGACCGCAAGCAATAGCCAAAAACAAAAAGCCTTGCCGGTCACACCAGCAAGGCTTCTTTAAGTCAGTGTGGCGCTGCTTAGATGTTCATCGCCGATTCGCGGCGGCGCATCTTGCCAGCGGGGATGCCGAACATCATCTTGAAGCGACGGCAGAAGTAGGCGGTGTCTTTGTAGCCCACCTCCTTGCCGATGTCGCGGATGCTTTTCTTGGTGGTGCGCAGCAGGAACACGGCGCGCTCCATACGCTGGTACTCGATGTAGTCCTGCGGGTTGATGTTGGTCAGCATCTTGAAGTACTGGCCCACGTAGTCTTCGCTTACGTTGGCCACGCCGCTGAGCACCTTGTTGCTCAGGTCGCCGCCCAGGTTTTCCTTGATGTAGTTGAACAAGTCAATCAGGCGCGGGTCCTTGAAGTAGGTGCTGTTGGTGGCCAGCTGCTCCACAAACATGTTGTTGCGCAGCACGTAGCGCACCACTTCCACCACGATGTTCTCGGTGTAGATGGCGATGAGGCGCTCCCGGCCGGGCAGGTCCTGCAGGCTTTCCTCCACCACTTTTATCACCAAGTTGGCCAGCTTGCTTTGCCCGCTGATGAGGAAGGCCGGCACGTCGAGCGAAGCGAAGAAGTTCACCGAGTCGAACACCTTGGCCTCGAAGCTGATGAAGCTGTGGCTTTCCTCGGCTTCGCCGATGAGGTCGAGGTTTTCGTTGGAAGTAAAGTACTTATCTTTGTTGGCAATCAGGTCGTCGTTGGATATGACGCGGCTTTTGCCCGGCTCGCCGTAGGTGACGCGCGTGGGCCGCCCGCCGGGGATGAACAGCATCTCGCCTTCTTCCACTACCATCTCCTCCTCGCCAAAGGCAATGCGGCCTTTGTGCAACAGAATCAGGTTGTTGCCGACATCATAGGAATTGCGTACCGTGAAGGGCTGGTGCAAAACCAGGTTTTTGGCTTTGATGTAGCGCACCCCGAGCGACTCAATTACTTTGTTGTAATCTTCCATATTCAGTGGCCGAAACCGACCATGTTTGTACCAGTTAAATTTGTCTTGTTAGCTACCGTAATGCAATACAACATAATAAAATTCACAAAAACTAAAAACCCAGCCAAAATTTGACTGGGTTTTGTACAAGCAATCTGAATTTAGGGCAATTCTCGCTCTATTTCAGGATTTCCCGCGAAATCACAATTTTCTGAATCTCCGAGGTGCCTTCGTAAATCTGGGTAATCTTAGCGTCGCGCATCAGGCGCTCCACGTGGTACTCTTTCACGAAGCCGTAGCCGCCGTGAATCTGCACGGCCTCCACGGCGCTGTCCATGGCCACTTTCGAGGCAAACAGCTTGGCCATGGCGCCCGACTTGGCGTAGTCGGCGTGGTTGTCCTTGTCGGCCGCAGCCTGCAGGCAGAGCAGGCGGGCAGCGTCGATGTTGGTGGCCATGTCGGCCAGCTTGAACTGAATGGCCTGGTGCTGGGCAATGGGCACACCAAAAGCTTTGCGCTCCTTGGCGTACTTCAGGCTGAGCTCCAGCGCGCCGGAGGCAATGCCCAAGGCTTGCGCGGCGATGCCGATGCGGCCGCCGGCCAGCACCTGCATGGCGAACTTGAAGCCGAAGCCGTCTTCGCCGATGCGGTTTTCCTTGGGCACTTTCACGTCGTTGAACATCAGCGAGCAGGTGTCGGAGCCGCGGATGCCCAGCTTGTTTTCCTTGGGGCCCTGCACGAAGCCGTCCATGCCCTTCTCCACAATCAGCACGTTGATGCCGCGGTGCTTGAGCTCGGGGTTGGTTTGGGCCACTACGAGGTACACGCCGGCGGTGGTGCCGTTGGTAATCCAGTTTTTGGTGCCGTTCAGCAGGTAGTAGTCGCCTTTGTCTTCGGCGGTGGTGCGCTGGCTGGTGGCGTCGGAGCCGGCTTCGGGCTCGCTCAGGGCGAAGGCGCCAATCATCTCGCCGGAGGTGAGCTTGGGCAGGTACTTACGCTTCTGCTCCTCGGTGCCGTACTTCTCCAGGCCCCAGCACACCAGCGAGTTGTTGACGCTCATGATAACCGAGCAGGAAGCATCGACCTTGGAGATTTCCTCCATGGCCAGCACGTAGCTCACGGTGTCCATGCCGCCGCCGCCGTACTCGGGGCTCACCATCATGCCGAGGAAGCCCAGCTCGCCCATCTTCTTGATTTGCTCGGTGGGGAATTTCTGGTGCTCGTCGCGCTCGATGACGCCGGCCCACAGCTCGTTCTGGGCAAAGTCGCGGGCGGCATCGCGCACGGCTAATTGCTCTTCGGTGAGCTGATAGATGTTGGAGGAAGTGGCAGTTAGCATGGATGGGAATTGGTCTTAAGGTTGGGATAACAAAAGTACGCCCCAGGCCGGGAGCGGGCAAGGCAGGCGCGTAGCAGCACAAGGGAATCTGAGGGATAAATGTTTAGCCCACTAAAAAGGCCTTACCTTTTGGCTAAATTCCCGACCCATTTCCCGTTTACTTATGAACAAACTGTACCCCCTGGGGCTGACTTTGGTCTTGGGCTTATCGGCGCTGGATGCCCTGGCCCAGCCCGTGGCGCCCGCCGCCAGCCCCTACTCCCTGCACCTGGCCGTGGGCGACGTTACCCCGCCGGCCAACCTGGCCGCCTGGCTGCGCGAGCCTGCTACTGCCCCCGCCGACGCCTGGCAGGGCCGCGTGTACCGCCTGCTACAGTTCGACCGACTGCCCACGGAGGCCCAGAAAGCCACGCTGCGCCGCCGCGGGGTGCTACTCTATGATTACCTGCCGCTGAACGCCTGGACGGCCAGCCTGCCCGCCACCCTGGCCCACGACCAGCTGGCCGGCCTGGGCCTGCGCAGCGTGGTGCCCATTCCTGGCCGCTGGAAGCTGGCCGGGCAGCTGGCCCAGGACGTAGTGCCCGCCCACGCCCGCCGGCCCAACGGCCAGGTCGAAGTGGTGCTGAACTACTACCCCAGCCTGACGGCCGAGCAGGCCGCCGCGGCCCTGCGCAGCGCGGAGTTTCGCCTGACAAGCCAGGATGCTTTTGCCCATCAGCTGACCGTAACGCTGCCCGAGGCTGACATAGCCCGGCTCGCGGCCCTGCCCTGGGTGAGTGCCGTGGAAGCTGCCCCGGCGCCGGGCGTGCCCGAAAATTTCCGCGGACGCACCGACCACCGCGCCAACGCCATTTCGACCGACTACGGCGCCGGCCGCCACTACGACGGCCGCGGCGTGACCGTCGGCCACGGCGACGACGGCATCATCGGGCCCCACATCGACTACCAGGGTCGGCTCGACATCAGCGCCGCCGGGGCCAACCAAGGCAACCACGGCGACCACGTGGCCGGCATCATCATGGGGGCCGGCAACATGGACCCACGGGTGCGTGGCCAGGCCACGGGGGCGTTCAACTTCTACCAGACCTACCCCAACAACTGGACCCAGGCCCCGGCCAACTACGCCAGCACCACGCGGCGCGTGCGGGTGACCAACTCCAGCTACGGCGACGGCAACAACGCCGGTTACACTTCCAACACCCGCAACGTGGACCAGCAGATGCGGCAGCTGCCCTACCTGGTGCACGTTTTCTCTTCGGGCAACTCGGGCACCAGCAACTTCAACTACGGCGCCGGGGCCGGCTGGGGCAACATCACCGGCGGCCACAAGATGGGCAAGAACGTGCTGACCGTGGGCAACGTGTGGTACACCGACCAGCTCGAAGCCAGCGGCAGCCGCGGCCCGGCCAACGACGGCCGCATCAAGCCCGACATCTGCGCCGTGGGCACCAACGTCACCTCCACCATCGACCCCAACACTTACGCCGTATTCACCGGCACCAGCATGGCCTGCCCCGGCGTGGCGGGCGTCACAGCCCAACTGGTAGGGGCTTACCGCAGCCTCAACGGCGGCGCCGAAGCTCCTGGCGCCCTGCTAAAAGCCGTGCTCATGAACACGGCTGAGGACCTGGGCAACCCCGGCCCGGACTTCAAGTTCGGCTACGGGCGCATTAACGCCCTGCGGGCCGTGCGCGCCCTCGAAGGCCGGCAGTATTTCCGTGATACAATTAGCCAGGGCCAAAGCCGCACCTTCAGGGTGCCGGTAGTGGCCGGAAAACGGCAACTGCGCGTGCTGCTGCACTGGGCCGACTACGAAGCCGCCGTGAATGCCCGCCCGGCCCTGGTAAACAACCTCGACCTAACTGGAGCCAGCTTGGCTCAGCCAGCCTCCCCGGTGCTGCTTCCCTGGATTCTGGACCACCGCCCCACCGTAGCTCAACTCAATGCCAACGCCGTGCGGGGCCGCGACTCCATCAACAACACCGAGCAGATTACCATTGATAACCCTAACTCTCCTTTTGGCTACGACTTCACGGTGAGTGGGCGGGCCGTGCCCCAGGGCCGGCAGGGCTTCTGGCTCACGTACAGCTATATCGACAATGGCGTGGAGCTGACCTACCCGCTGGGCGGCGAAGGCTTCGTGCCCGGTGAAACCGAAGTATTGCGCTGGGACGCCGCCGATAACACCGCGCCGTTTATTCTGGAATACACCACCACCGATGGCCGCAGCTACGTGACCATCAACGCCAACGTAGCGGCCAACCTGCGCCACTACGACTGGGTGGTACCGGCCGGCATCAGCGCCGGCCACGTGAAGGTGCGCGTGCGCCGCGGCACTGACCAAAGCGAGTCGCCGGCTTACTTCACCATTGCGCCGCTGCCCACCAACCTGCGGGTGGAATACACCTGCCCCAGCGAGACGAAGCTGACCTGGACGGCCTCGGCCGGCGCCACCAGCTACACGGTGTATAAGCTGGGAGCCATGTACATGGACTCCGTCACGACCGTCACCACACCGTTTGCCGTGCTGCCCGGCATTGGCAGCGGCTCCGAGCATTGGTTTAGCGTGTGTGCCCGCGGCACCAACGGCCTGCGCTCGCGCCGCACCCTGGCCTTGTACCGCGCACCGGGCGTGCGCGACTGCCCCGGCCCGCCCCTGGTGGCGTTTGCCAGCAGCCTGGCCCTCACCTGCCCCGGCAGCACCGTCACGCTCAGCGACAGCAGCCAGTCTTACCCCACCAGCTGGCAGTGGAGCATAACGCCCAGCGCGGGCGTCAGCTTTGTGGGCGGCACCTCGGCTACGTCCCAGCACCCCCAGGTGAGCTTCGCTAACCCCGGCACTTATTCCGTCACGCTCACCGCTGCTAACAGCTATGGCCCGGCTACCGTGACGCAGACCAACCTCGTGACGGTGAGCTACGGCCTGCCGCTGGCGTTCAGCGAGAACTTCGCGGCGACGGCGGCGACCTTCCCACCCGCGGGCTGGCGCGTCGAAAACCCCAGCTCTAACTGGACCTGGCAACTGAGCACCGCCGCGGTGATGGGCCCCGACAACGTGCGCCGCCGCTTGCCGATGGTGAACAACTACGAAGACCAGCTGCGCGGCGCCGAGGACTTCCTGATTACCCCGCCCCTGAACATGGGCGGCAGCAGCGACCCGGAACTGACCTTTGCCGTGGCCTACCAGCCCTACAGCGCCAACGAGCAGGACGGCCTGCGGGTGGATATTTCCACCGACTGCGGGCAGACCTTCCGCCCCACGGGCTACCTGAAACGGGGCGTGGCCCTAGCCACCGTGCCTACCTTCACCACGGCCCGCTTTGCGCCGTCTGCCATCACGCAGTGGCGTCAGGAAGCCGTGGATATGCGTCCCTTCCTCGCGCCGGGTGCGCCTTCCAGCCAGCCCCAGCCCATGCTGCTGCGCTTCGTCAACCTCAACGACTACGGCAACAACCTGTACCTGGCGAACGTGCGCCTGGGCGAACGGGTGGTAACGGCCAATGCTGCCGCTTCGGCCGTAGCTACCCAACTTATGGCCGCGCCCGTGCCCTTCGGCAACCGCCTGCACGTGACGCTGCAGCCCGTAGCGTCCGGCGCAGCTACGCTCAGCCTCACCGATGCCCTGGGCCGCACGGTACTGCAGCAGGCACTGACGCTACGCGCCGGCAGCCAGCAGCAGACTGAGCTGAACACCGAGGCCCTGGCCAGCGGTGTGTACGTGCTGCGTCTGCTCACTAGCACCGGCAGCCAGCAGGTGAAGGTGATGAAGTAAGCACTGTGGCGTAAAGAGCACAAAACCCCGGTGCGCTGCATCGGGGTTTTTCTTTTTTGAATTCGGAAATTGTGATTTGTCCACTACCCGGTATGTACCGCCGCTTATCCCGCCATGTGCTGGCCTTGCTTTTCGTGGGGGCCGGGCTGCTGCACTTTTTGCGACCCGGCATTTACCTGCGCATTATGCCGCCCGCGCTGCCGTCACCACTAGCGCTGATTTATCTGAGCGGTTTTTTCGAGATTTTAGGCGGTCTGGGCTTGCTTTGGTCCCGTAGCCGACGCTGGGCAGGCTGGGGGCTGCTGGCGTTGCTGGTGGCCGTATTTCCGGCCAATATCCACATGGCTCTGATTCATGAGCAACTGAGCATTCCCGGCTGGCTAGCCTGGGGCCGGCTGCCGTTGCAAGGCGTGCTGCTGTGGTGGGTATGGAAGGTGATGAGGTGTTGATATGCTGATTTCTTGATGTGCTAATGCGCTGATAAATGTGGCGTCAGCACATCAGCACATTAAATCATCAACACATCAACAATTACCACTTCACGTCCAGCACGCGCAGCTGCACGTTGCGCTGGCCGCGGTACTCGTTTATCTCCACCGTGTAGCACACACTGAACGGCTGGCCTTCGCTGATGCGCGGCAGGTACTCGGCTAGCCCGAAGCCAATGGCGTCGACGGCGGGGCCGCTTTCATCGGCCGAAGCCAGGCGCAGCTTGAGGTGGCCCTGGCCCACGATGCGGGCGCTGCCGGGCACAGCCACCACGCGGTGCGAGGCAAACACCGGGTTGGGGTTGCCGGGGCCAAAAGGCTCCATGCGGCGCAGCTCGGCAAAAAAGCTCTCCGTGACGCGGCTCAGGGGCAACACCACGGCAATGTCGACCGGGCGCACCAGGTGCTCGGAGGTGAGCGTATCGGCCACAACTTCCTCAAAGCGCCGCTGAAAGGCCGGCACGTTCTCCACCTTGAGGGTGAGGCCGGCGGCGGCGCGGTGCCCGCCGAACTGGTCGAGCAGCGGGGCACAGGCCTCCAGGGCCTCGTGCACGTCGAACCCAGCCACCGAGCGGGCCGAGCCCGTCACCTTGCCGTCGCGCTGCGTCAGGATGACGGTAGGGCGGTAGTATTGGTCGAGGCAGCGCGAAGCCACGATGCCGAGCACGCCCTGGTGCCAGTCGGGCTTGTAGAGCACGGTGGCGCGGGCCTCACGCAGTGTGGGACTGCTGGCTATCATGTCCAGTGCTTCCTGCGTGGTTTGCTGGTCGGAGCCGCGGCGCTGCTGGTTCATCTGGTCCACCACCTCGGCGGTGTAGCGCGCTTCCTGCTGGTCGGGCGCCAGCAGCATAGCCACGGCCCGGCGGGCGTCGCCCATGCGGCCTGCGGCATTGATGCGGGGCGCAAAGCCAAAAATCAGGCTGCTGATGCCCAGCGGCCCCTCGCGCAGGGTAGCCAGCTCGCGCAGAGCGGCCAGGCCCGGCCGCAGCTGGTCGCCGTCTTCGTTGAAGCGGCGCAGGCCGTAGGCAGCCAGCACACGGTTTTCGCCGGTGATGGGCACGATGTCGGCGGCAATGCTCACCGTCACCAAATCCAGTAGGTCGTAGAGCGGAGCTTCATCCAGGCCCAGGTGCTGACCCAGCGCCTGCATCAGCTTGAAGCCCACGCCGCAGCCCGACAGCTCCTTGTAGGGGTACGGGCAGTCGGCGCGCTTGGGGTCAAGCACGGCCACCGCCGCCGGCAGCTCATCGCCGGGCAGGTGGTGGTCGCAGATAATGAAGTCAATGCCTTTTTCGGCCGCGTACGCCACCTGCTCCAGCGCTTTAACCCCGCAGTCGAGCGCGATGATAAGGCCGAAGCCGTGCTCGGCCGCAAAGTCGACGGCCACGGGCGAGATGCCGTAGCCCTCGGTGTAGCGGTCCGGGATGTAGTCGCGCAGCCGCCCGGCCCCAAACAGCGGCTCGAGGTAGCTCATGACCATAGCTACGGAGGTGATGCCGTCCACGTCGTAGTCGCCCAGCACCAGCACCTTCTCGCCCTCGTTAAGGGCGCGGGTGAGGCGGCCCACGGCGCGGTCCATGTCGCGCATGAGCAGCGGGTTGGGCAGGCGCCGCAGGTCGGGGTGGAAGAAGGCCGCCGCCGCCTCGGGCGTATCTACCCCGCGCTGCACGAGCAGGCCCGCCACTTCCGCCCCAATGGGCAGCGCCTCCGTCAGGGCAAGCACCTGAGCCGGGTTGGCGGGGGGTAGAAAATTCCAGCGCTTGGCTGCGGGTAGTGGCATAGGGGTTTAACCGAAGTAGCTTCAAAAGTACGCACGAAACGCCGCCCTACCGCCAGTTTGCTACCTTTGGCGTCCAAACTCCCCTACCCCAGGCTTATGCGTCAGCTGCGCGAATTTTACCGCAAGTACCGCCAGTACATCCTATCCGATGGCCTGATGTACGTGGTATTCATCCTGGCGCTGGCCCTGATGTTCGTGTTTTTCGGGGATTAGCAAGTAGCGTCAACGCTAAGGTCTCACCTACTGCACGCCGTCGCCGCGCAGCTTGCGGAAGCGCTTGCGGGCCTCGGCCACGTAGATGCTGCCGGGGTACTTGGTCAGCACCTGGTTGTAGAGCTCCTGGGCTTTGGCTTTGTCCTTTACATCCTCCTCCTGAATGCGGGCCAGCAGGAACAGAGCGTCATCGCTGAGCACGTCGTACTTGGGGTTGAGGGTAATGCGCTCCAGCGTGGCAATGGCCCCGGCGTGGTCGCCCACCCGGCGCTGCAGCTGGGCCTTGAGGTAGTAGGTGTCGTCGGTGAGGGCGTGGCCGGGGTACTTCAGCAGCAGGGCATCAAGGCCGGTAATGGCTTCCTGAATCTTGTTCTGAAACACCAGCTGCTCCACGGCGGCGAAGGCTTTCAGGCCCAGGCCCAGCGTGTCTTCCACGGTGTTGTCCTGAATCAGCAGCGAGAGCTGCATGGCGTCGTTACTGATTTCGCGGGAGGTAGCTTCTTTCAGAATGTCGAGGTGGCTTTGAGCCAGCTTGAAGTCGCCGGCGAAGTAGCTCAGGCGGGCGTTGCGCAGCTTGGCCTCGTAGCCCAGCGGCGCTTCCTTGTGTGACTTCTCTACCTGCGAGTACAGCAGCGTGGCCTCCCAGGGCTCGCCTTTCAGCAGGTATAAGTCACCCAGCGTGATTTTGGCTTCGTCCACTACTTCGGCGCTGGCCCGCGGCATGGCCGTCACTTCTTCCAGCAGGCTCATGGCCTTGGCCTTGTCGTCGAGCTGAAAGGCGTAGAGGTTGGCCAGGTTGCGCAAAATGGGGGCCGTGTCGGGCGTGCGGCCTAGCTCGGCCAGCAGCTGGTCGTATTCCGTCACCAGGGCCCGCACTTTGGCCAAATCCACTGGGTAAGTGGTGCGCACCTGCTCTTCGCGGGCCTGCAGGCGGCGCTGCCGGGCGGCATTGTAGAATGGCCCGCCGCGGTACTCCTTCACCACATACTCGTAGCCCTCGATGGCGCTTTCGTAGTCTTTGTTTTGCTGAGCAATGGCGGCCAGGTCCATCACCCGGCTGCCCTGGGTGCGGCCGCGCCGGTCCAGGGCCCGCGCCTGAATCAGGGCCCCGGCGAAGTCGCGCCGCTGCACCTGCAGCCAGAGCAGCAGCTCGCTGTAGGCGGCCTGCTCGGGGTACTGCTGGGTGGCTGCCAGCAACAGCTTTTCCAGGGCGTCGAAGTCCTTTTCCTCCTTCAGTGCGTTCTGCAGCATGTTACGCACGAAGGGCAGCTGCTTGTCGTCCTGCTGCACCAGGCGCAGGGTCTCGGCCAGCAGCTTTTCCTGGTTCTGCGTCTGGGTATAGTGCTGAATAAGCTGGGGGGCGTACTCGGTGTCGTTCTTGGCCAGCTCCCGGCCCCGCAGGTAGGTCCGCTCCGTCCAGGCCGGCAGCTCGCGCCGGCTGAACTCGCTGGCTACGCTTTGCACCTGGGCTGGGGTTAGCTGGGTCAGCAGCTTGTTCCACTGCTTCTCGGCTGCCGGGGCGTCGCCGGCCGCCGCGTACACGGCGCCCAGCGTCACGCCGTTGCTTCCCTCCTCCGGGTGCTGGCGAACGGCTTTTTTGGCCAGCTTTTCGGCCTCCTTGTAGCGCTTCAGCGCCTGCAGCGAGGCGACGTAGTCCGGAAACACCGCGGGGCTCACCTGCTCGTCGTTTTTGAGCCGGCCAAACAGGAACACGGCCTTCTCGTGCTCGCCGCGCCGGGCATAGTCTTTGGCCAGGGTGGCGCCTTCCACCGGCACCCATTGCTTGGGCGCCTGGGCCTGGGCCGGCACGGTGAGGGTAAGAGCAGCGAATAACAATAACAGACGCATAGTAAGCTTATTCAATTGGCAGAGAGTAGAACGCCGGAAGGATGGACCTTTGTTCAATAGCCCTTCCGGCTCTGGCAGGTAGTTCAACGAGGGTTCCCGCAGAAGACGCAGAAGTGTGCGCAGAGGACGCAGCCTTTGAAAACCTTAAACCAGAAACCAGCAACAAAAAAGGGCCGCCCCCGAAGGTACGGCCCTTTTCAAACTTGCTGCGCTCGGCTTAGAAGAACTTCGAGCGGTTGTCTTTCACGTTGGCGTGGGCCTTGATGGCTTCGTAAATCTTGCCATCCTGCTGGCCGCTGCGCTGCTGCGTCAGCTGCTGGCGCACGGCTTTCAGGTCGAAGGCGGTGCTGGCCGGGGGCACGATGGCCGTGGGCTCAATCACCAGTACGCCCTGCTCACCCTGGATGAGGCCCGACTTCTGACCCGGCTTCAGCGCGAAGGCCTTGCCTACGGCCAGCGGCTCGAAGCCGATGTTGGGGATGCTGCCCTGGCCCAGCACGACGTTCTCGGCGGTGCCGACAATGGCGGTGGGGCCGTACTTGGCGCCCATCTCCTCCAGCGTGCCGCCCTTGGGCAGCTTGGCCATGATTTGCTTGGCTTTCTCCTCGTTGCGCACCTGGGCGCTCAGTTCCTGGCGTAGGCTTTCCACCGTGGCCGTGCCCTTGCTGCGCTCCTCGGTGAGGGCGGCAATGACGTACTGGTCGCCCATCTCATACACTTCCGAGATGTCGCCAATCTTGGTTTCGGCGCCGTCGGCGTTGGCCCCGTAGGCCCAGCGCACCAGCTCGCGGGCGTTCTGCAGGTTGTTCACGCTGCGGGCCGAGCGGTCGATGTTCTTGGCTTCCTGCTTCTGCAGGGTCTTGTCTTTGGTTACCAGGGCGCGGAAGCTTTCCAGGTCGTTGGCGTCGCCTTTGAGCTGCTGGGCCTTGGCGTAGGCCGCTTCGCGGGTAGCATCGCTCGGGGTGATGGTCTTCTTCACCTCGGCCACCTGGTAGGTCTGGTTGGTCTTGGGAGCCGTGATTTTGATAATGTGGTAGCCGAACGAGGTTTCCACCAGGTTGGGCAGCAGGCCGGCCGAGCTAGCGCCAAACACGGCTTTCTCGAACTCGGGCACCATGCGGCCCTGACCGAACCAGCCCAAGTCACCGCCTTGGTCCTTAGTGCCGTCGGTACCGAACTGACGGGCCATGGCGGCGAAGTCAGCCCCGCCCTTGATTTTGTTCAGCAGCTCCTGGGCTTTGGCTTTGGCAGCAGCTTTGGCTTCGGGCGTCTGGCCTTCGGGCTTGATGAGGATGTGGCTGGCGCGGGCCGCGCTCTGGGTGCCGGCCTTGGCGCCGGTCACTTTGTAGAGCGAGTAGGTGCCGGCTTCGGCGTAGGGACCATACACCTGGCCGGCCGTCAGGGGCAGCTGCTTGCGCAGTTCCTCGGGCAGGTCGGCGGGGCTGCGGAAGGTCTTGTTGTAGGGCTGGTCGGAGTTCAGCTTCACGAACAGCGAATCCACGGGGGCATTGGCGAATTGGGTAGCCAGGGTAGCCATGGTGTTTTTTACGGCGGCGCTGTCTTCCTTAGAGGCAACGACGGGCACGCTGATGTACTCAATCGAGCGGCCGTCTTCCACCTTGTACTTGCCCTTGTTCTTGTCGAGGTAAGCCTGCAGCTGCTCGTCGGTCACCTTCACGGCCGAGTCCGAAATCGTGCTGTAAGGCACGAACAGGTAGCGCAGGTTCAGCTTGGTATTCTGGTTCTCGTTGTAGCGCTTGGCTTCGGCCGTGGTCACGTACACCGAGTTTTTCAGCAGGGCGTTGTACTTGTTGCCGAGGCGCTCGAAGGGCAGGTTGGCTTCGAAGTTCTGCCAGGCCATCTGGTTTTCGGGCGGCAGCTTGTCGAGATTCTTCAGGTACTCAATCAGGCGGGCCTTGTCAAACTGCCCGGTTGCTTTATCGGTGAAGGCTTGCTTGAGGCCGGGGTTGATGTTGTCGCCCTGCACCATGTCCACCAGCTCCTCGTCCGATACGGTCAGGCCCAGCTTGTCCCACTCTTTCTGGAAGGCCACGCGGAACATGGTCTGGTTCCAGGCCTGGTCGCGCAGGTAGCCCATGGTCTGCTCATCGGGCTGGCGCTGCTGCTGGGCGATAAAGGCCTGCTTGGCTTGCTCCAGCGCGGCGTTGTACGTCGGCAGGTCAATTTTCTCGCCGGCTACTTCGCCCACTACCTGGTCATTGCCCCGGAATAGGTTGTTTTTGCCGCCAATCAGGTCGCCGCCCACGATGAACAGCAGCATACCGATGGCCACGGTGCCTACCGCCCAGCCAGATTTTTCTCGAATCGTGTTAATTAAAGCCATCTAATAGAAAAAGGGTTGTCTGTTGTTCGTTGTCAGTTGTCAGAGAAGTTCTGTCGTCAGTCCTGTTAGAACAAACTAACAACTGACAACGAACAACTGACAACCAGCTTAATTAGTCAAAAGAGGCGCAAAATAACCAGAATTTAGCGGGTAATCAAAGTATTGCCGCCGTTTAAATGCCTGAGGCAGGCGGCAAAGTCCGATTTATTGGCAGCAGGCGAGCTGCTACCGGCGCTTCTTGGGCTGGCCGCTGCCCTTGGTGCTTTTGGTCGCCGCTTTGGCCGCCTTGGCTTTCTGCTCCTCGATTTTGGCCGCCAGCACTTCCTGCTGCCGCCAGTAGAGCAGCGGCATCCAGCAGGCCATGGCTACCATAAAAATCCAGTAGTTGCGGGCAATGTCGTTGTAGAAAATAGTCTGGTAAATGCCGATAACCACGGCCACTACGCCCACCGAAAACAGCACGGTGCGCAGCATGGATTTGTCGAAAGTCATAGCTCTTATTTTGTAGTCAGTTGCCAGTTGTTCGTTGTCAGTTGTGTGTTATTAGAGCACTTTAATAGCATAGACATCAGAACGATACTGACAACGGACAACTGACAACCAAAATTCTAAAACCCACCGTTGTTTTTATCCGGCGGAGCAAAGTTGCCGGTGGGGTGCGACAGCCGGTAGTAGGAAAAGTCCTGGTTGGCGCTGAAGCCCGTACCGGTCAGCATCTCGAAGGGCGTGATGACCTTCACCTGCATCTCGGGCTTGGTGTAAATCTTCTGCTTGTTTTTGTCGAAGAACAGCTCTTCGGTAAACATCTTCTGCTGCTTGGGCTCGTTCACCACCCGCACGTCGCCCCTCATGATGTAGAGATTGGTGGCTTTCTCCACCTTGCCATACTTGGCCGTAAGGGTGTTCACCACGGATTTGCCGTCGGGCCCGTAAAACGTGACGACCATGCCCTTGGGGTACAGCACATCGCCGTTCTCAAACTGCTGCTCCAGCGGGGACGTCAGCTTCAGCTTCAGCCGGGCCGAGTCGCTGAAAAGCGTCAGCACGTTGGTGGTTTCCATCAGCGGGCCCTTGTACACGATTTCGGGGCCGTTGCCGACTTTCTTGTCGCAGCCAGCCAGCACCAGCAGTACCAGCCCCGCTCCTATGCCTGCCTTCGCCTTGCGCATACCTCGGTGCAAATGAGTAAGAACCCAGCCGCCGCGTTACTGCAGGCGCCGCTTGATAAACCAGCGGTTGTTGATGGTAAAACCTACCTGACCCTTGATGTAGGTTTCCTGCACGTTGCTGCCGCCGTTACTGAGCAGGTCGGTATTGCCCCGGATGCCATAGGTGAAAGCCAGGCTCACCGTCGTAGCTTCCGTCGGGGTAGCGTTGGGCAGCGGGAAGCCGAAGCCCCAGCTTACGGCGCGGTCGTACAGCGTTTGTCCACCGGGCCGGTAGGGCAGCTGCGCCACGCTGATGCCGGCGCGGTAGCTTACCCGGCGGAAGTAGTGCTCCACCGAGCTGGGGTCGGGCACAAATTCCGAGCCCAGGGCCACGCGGGTGGTATTTTCCAGCGGAAAGCTGCTGCTGCCGAAACTATTGAACTTGGACCACTCCTGCCGGGCGGCATCCAGGCTTATGCTCCAGTTGCGGCCGTTGTCGATGCTGAGGCCACCCTGCACCATGGCCGGCAGCACCGAGGTACCCTTGCCGTTCACGGTTTCGATGGGCAGGCCCAGCACAGCGCCGTTGGCATCCTGGCGCTCCTGCGTGGTGAGGCGGGTGCCGGTCAGGTTGCTGCCAAACGAGTACACCCCGCCCACGTTCAGGTTGAGCTTGTCGCCCAGGTTCTGCCGGTAGTGCGCGGCGGCCTTGAAGGTAAAGTCAGAGTAGCGGGTATGGTCGCGCTCCACCACTTTGGAGCTTAAGTTGCCGCTCCCGGTTTGAATGGCCGTGCCGGTGGTTTCGTCAACCGTACCAAAGGCATACGCAGCAGTAAAGCCCACGCTGAATCTTTTAGTGAGCTGCAGGCCCTGGGCCAGGTAAGCTTCGGCAATGCCGCCGGTACCCCGGTACTGCTTGAGCACCTGCGAGTCGTCGGGGGCCCCCGTCACGCCCTGCACCACGTTGGCTTCATAGTCCACCGCACTCAGGGGCTTCAGGCCCACAGCCGCGCCCCATTTCTTGCTCAGCGGCAGGGCCAGGGCCAGGTAGCCCAGCGTGCCGCTGCCGGTTTTATTCTCGGAAGTGGCATTCTGCACAGTCTTGTATTGCGCAGTGTAGCCGGCCTCGAACGTCGTCCGGCCCACGTAGTACAGCATGGCCGGGTTCAGCTCGTTCACATTCACCGAGTTAGGCGCGGCAATGCCTACGCCACCCATGCCCATCTGCCGCACGCCGCCCGTGTTGGCGTTGAACTCGCCTAGCCCTAGACGCGAGTAGGGCGAGTTGCCCAAGCCCTGGGCCTGGACGCCCCCCGTGAGCAGGCTTGTCAGAGCCAGCAGCAGCGCGCCTTTCACTTCCTTATTCTTCAACATTATACGCTAAAATCCGATTTAGCCCCAGCAGTACCAGCTCGGGGACGACAAAGATACGCGCCGACAGCCGGGCCGCCAGAAAGCCGGCGTCGCCGCCGGTGAGCACTGCGCTCAGGCTGGGGTAGCGGCGCCGGTACTCAGCCAGAATACCGCCGATTTCGGCCACGGTGCCGTTTACCACCCCGCTCAGCATGGCTCCCTGAGTGGAGTCGCCGGTCAGCGAAACCGTTGCATCGGGCGTGGGCAGGCTCAGCAGCGGCAGCCGGCCGGTGAAATGGTGCAGGGCCTTGAGCCGCAGCTGCAGGCCCGGCGCAATGCTGCCACCGTGGTAGGTGTTATCAGCCGTTACTAAGTCCAGCTTGATGGCTGTGCCGGCGTCGATGATGAGCACATTACGCCCTGGCCACAAACCTGCGGCCCCCACGGCCGCTGCCAGCCGGTCGGCGCCCAGCGTGTGCGGCGTGGCGTAGGCATTGCGCAGCGGCACCGGCGTGGTGCCCGGCTCGAAGGCCAGCACCTGCCCCGGCACCAGCTCGCGCAGCTCCTGCACCGTCAGGGCCGCATCGGCCGCTACCGACGATACAACCATGTGCTGGGGCTGCCAGCGTGCCACCAGCGCCCGCAGTTGCTCCGTCGTTAGGCTGGCTACCAGCTCGCGCAGCCTCCCATCAGCAAAGCACGCTGCTTTCACGGCCGTATTGCCAATGTCCAGGGCCAGGGTATGCATTATGAGAAATTTAAAAACGAAGATGAGGAATGAGGAGCTGCCCTAGGGCAGCTCCTCATTCCTCATCCTCAGCTTTCATCGATTACATGAAGTACTTCAGGCGAATAACTTCCTGCTCGCTCAGGAAGCGCCACTTGCCGCGGGGTAGGTCCTTCTTGGTGAGGCCGGCATACTGCACCCGGTCCAGGGCCACTACTTCGTAGCCCAGGTGTTCGAAGATGCGGCGCACAATGCGGTTGCGGCCGATGTGAATTTCAATGCCCACAAAGTGCGCGTTGCCGGCCACTACGGCCACGTCGTCCACAATGGCCTTGCCGTCTTCCAGCTCCAGCCCTTCGGCTATCTGACGCAGGTGCTCCTCGGTCAGGGGCTTGCTCAGCTCTACCTGGTAGATTTTCTTGTTTTTGTGCGAAGGGTGGGAAAGCTTCTGCGCTACCTCACCGTCGTTGGTGAACAGCAGCAGGCCGGTCGTGTTGCGGTCGAGGCGGCCCACCGGGAAGATGCGCTCCTTCGAGGCACCGGCCACCAGGTCCATCACCGTGCGGCGGCCCTCCGGGTCTTCGGTCGTCGTGATGAAGTCCTTGGGCTTGTTCAGCAGCACGTACACCAGCTTCTCGCGGTTGAGGTTGGTCTTGCCGTACTGCACCGTGTCGGTAGGCTGCACTTTGTAGCCCATCTCCGTCACCACTTCGCCGTTCACCCGGATTTCGCCGGCGGCAATCAGCGCGTCGGCCTCACGGCGCGAGCAGATGCCGGCATTGGCGATGTAGCGGTTCAGGCGCAGTTCGTCGCCGCCAAAGTCCTGCTCTTCGCGGCGGCGCTTGTTGCCGCGGTTTTTGTCGTTTTCGTAGTGCTTCAGGTTTTTGTAGTCGGGCGCTTCGCCGGGCACTTCGCCGTAGCGGGGCTTGTCGGCGCGGTTGCTCTGCACCGGGGCCTTGTCGCGGGTGCCGCTGCCGTAGGCCGTGCCCGAGCGGCGCACGCTGCGCTCCTGTGCTTTCAGCGCTTCGCGGCGCTCGGCAAAGCTGCCGGGAGCCGGCCGCTCGCCATAGCTGCGCGTATTGGGCCGCTCGTTGTTGTAGCTGCGCGGGTTGAAGCGGGTGTCGCGCTTGCCAAACGCGCCGGGGGTGAACTTGCGGCCAAACGCCTCGCTGTCTTCCCGGTTTTCGCGGTCGAAGTCGCGGCGGTCGTCCCGCGGCTGGGGCGGCTCGGCCGAGAACGGGCGGGCAGCCCGAACGGGCCGGTTGGGGCCGGTTTCTTCGCGACGCTCGATGTCGTTGCTTTCGCGCGGCGTGCTGCGGCCAAAGCCGGTATTGCTGCGCTCCCCGCCAAACTCGTTGCGCTCGAAGGGACTTTGCTTTTGAAACTTGCGGTTGCGCTCGCCGGGGTTGCCACGCGGCACGGCCTTCTCGCCGTCGCGGCGGTAGGGCTGGCCGGGCCAGTTTTCCTTGGGCTTGTACTCCCGGACGGGACGCTCCTCGCGGGGCTCAAAGCTCCGCTTGTCGGGCTGGCCGGCAAAGCGGCCGTAGCTCGTGCCTGAGCGCTGCTCCTTGCCTGCACCCGGCCGCTCGTCACGGCGCTCGTAGGGCCGCTCAAACGGACGGCTGGGGCGCTGTTCCCGCCCACCGGCGCCTTCGAAGCGCGGACCACCGAAGCTGCGCTTCTCGCCTCCGCCACCAAACTTGTTGCCGCCGTTGGCGCCTGATGGGCGGCCGAAAGCACCGGGAGTGCCTGGGCGTCCGCCTTCCGGGCGCGACGCGGAGTAACCGCCCCGCTCATTGCCGCGGCCGAAGCCGCCCGGTCCGCCGGCATTACGGCCGCCGCGGCGGTCCGAGTTATTATCTGAGAAATGTTTCTTACCCATAGGAAGAGAGTTGCTTGCCGTATCGCTACGGTATTGATAAAATTTCTTGTTGTGAGGCGCCATCCAAGGGCGCGGTTGCGGCCCGTTGGTTAGCGCTGGGTGACAAGGACGCCGGCTGAGCTTAAGTTCCAGCCGCGCTTGTCCAATTTCAGGAGAATTAACGGCTTCTCCGCCCGCAGCTAAAATAAAAGCCCGAACCCACCAGCCGGCTGCCGAGGCGCCAGCCCGCAGGTTCGGGCTCCGAACTATTGCCGGACCTTAGTCGCGGCGGGCCATTTTGGCTTCGATGGAATGCTGGGTGTGGGGCACGGCCCGCAGGCGCTCCTTGGGGATGAGCTTGCCCGTACCGATGCACACGCCGTAGGTGCCGTTTTTGATGCGAATCTGGGCATTCTCCAGCTGCTGGATGAACTTCATCTGGCGCGAGGCCAGCTGGTTCATGCTTTCTTTCTCGGCCGTATCAGCGCCGTCCTCCAGCACCTTGGCCGACGAAGCCGTGGTGTCCGTTCCCGACTCGTTGCTACGGTTCAGGGTTTCTTTGATAAACGCCAGCTCCTTGCGAGCTGCCGCCAGTTTTTCCTGGATAATCTGGTCAAACTCGTTAAGGTCTTCCCGCGAATAGCGTACGTTTTCGTCGTTCATGGAGGTAGGATTCTAAAAAATGCGTTAAGTGCAGCTGGCTCGGCGCGGCAAGTGCCGGACAATGTCACCGGTAAAAAAGTTTAGCAAAGCTTTTGCGACCCTTAACCGGTGCAGACAGCTGAATGCCTGATTTTGCGGGCCCAAAGTTACGCCTTTCGGCGCGCTTTCGCCAGAGCCGCTTAAAAGCCTAACATTTGGATAGCAGCAACGGCCGCTTCCACGCCCTTATTGCCGTGCTTGCCGCCGGCCCGGTCCCAGGCCTGCTCCAGCGTATTGGTCGTCACCAGCCCGAAAATCACGGGCTTGTTAAACTTCAGCCCTACCTGGGTGATGCCCTGGGCCACGGCGTAGCAGATGTAGTCGTCGTGCTTGGTTTCGCCCTGAATAACCACCCCCAGGCAGATGACGGCGTCGATTTCTTCGTGCTGGGCCAGGAACTGCGCGCCCAGCGTGAGCTCGAAGCTGCCGGGCACGGTATTGCGGTAGATGTTCTTTTCGATGGCGCCGTGCTTTACCAGCGTCTCGTAAGCGCCCTGGCTAAGCACGTCGGTAATTTCCCGGTTCCACTCCGCCACCACAAGGCCAAACCGCTTGTCGCTAATGTCAATGAAATTGGCTGAGTCGTAGTCACTCAGATTCTGCAAGGCTGTGGCCATTGGAATTTTACTTAATACTTGGTTGGATAAGTTGGCGACTGAGCTACTGAAAACGTCGTGTTGAAAGTGACGAAGGACCCTACCGCCGCAGAACGAGGCTCGTTCATTCGGGATAAGGTCCTTCGCAAGCTCAGGATGACAACTGAGACGGTATTACTCCGTGCCTTCGAGACGGGCTTTGAACTGACGGGCCTCACCTACCTCCTGGGCCAGGGGGTACTCGTCGATAATGCGGTTGTAGGCCTTCAGGGCGCCTTCGGTGTCCTTGTCCAGCTCACGGGCCGTGGCTTCTTTCAGCAGGTAGCTGGGCGAGAAGTACTCGTTGGCGTTGTGGTTAGCGGCTTTGGCGTACAGGTCGGCGGCCTCCTTGGGCTTGTTCATCTCCATTTGGGCGTCGCCCATCAGAGCGTAGGCGCGGCTCTGCACCAGGTAGTCGTCGGAGCTGAAGTCTTCGAGGTAGTCCAGAGCCTCTTTGTACTGCCCTTGCTTCAGCGCGGCCACGCCGGCGTAGAAGTTGGCGAGGTTGGCGGCTTTGGTGCCGCTGTACTCGTTGGCCACCGTGGTCAGTCCCGGCGCTTTGCCATCGCCTTTCACGGCCTGCTTCATCGAGTCAGCCTCCCAGTAGTTCACGGCGCGGAACATGTCGGCCTGGGCTTTCGTGTTCTGCTGGTTGCGCCAAGTGTAGTAGCCAAAGCCCCCCACAATGGCCAGCACCACGGCGGCCAGAATGCCCAGCAACAGGTTGCGGTTGCTGCGAACAAACTCCTCCGACTCGGCCAGGCGGGCGGCCAGGGCGTCCGGGTCTTCCAGCAAGGGGTTCTCGGCCGGAACGATTTCTTCGGCAGGAGCCAGCGGGTCGGCGGGCACCTGTTGTACGGTTTGCCCCTGGCGGGCCTGCTGGCTTTTGCCAGTGTAGGGAATCTTAGACATTATGGTTGAAAGCTAAAAAGCTAAGGGTTGGGAGCCGGTGCTCAGGAGGCAGAAGTTTCTTCCGGCCATTCGCCTGGCTGCATCCAGCTGCGGTTGATTAGTCGTGGATATAAGGATAATCGGCCTGCACGTACACGTCTTTGTACAGCTCATCGGGCGTCGGGTAGGGCGAGTTCTCCGCAAACTCTACCGACTCGGCCACCACAGCTTTGATTCGCTCGTCGATGACCGCCAGCTCTTCCTCGGTGGCCATCTTGTTTTCCAGGATGGTGTGGCGCACGGCCTCAATCGAGTCGCGGTTGCGGTAGTCCTCCAGCTCTTCCTTGGTGCGGTACTTGGCCGGGTCGCTCATGGAGTGGCCCTTGTAGCGGTAGGTTTTGAACTCGAGCAGCGTGGGGCCTTCGCCGCTGCGGGCGCGCTCTGCGGCGCGGGCCACGGCCTCGTGCACGTCTTCCACGCGCATGGCATTCACCGGCTCCGAGGGCATGTCGTAGCTCTCGCCGAGAGTGTACAGCTCCGTCACGTTCGACGTGCGCTGCACCGAGGTACCCATGGCGTAGCCGTTGTTCTCGATTACGAAAATGACTGGCAGCTTCCACAGCATGGCCATGTTGAAGGCCTCGTGCAGGGCACCCTGGCGCACGGCGCCGTCGCCCATATAGCAGATGCAGAGCTTGCCCGTCTTGTTGTACTTCTCGGCAAAGGCAATGCCGGCACCCATCGGCACCTGCCCGCCCACGATACCGTGGCCGCCCATGAAGTTTACGCTCTTGTCGAAGATGTGCATCGAGCCTCCCTTGCCTTTCGAGCAGCCCGTGGCTTTGGCAAACAGCTCGGCCATGATGGCGTTGGGCGAGGTGCCCAGGGCCAGGGGGTGCGCGTGGTCGCGGTAGGCGGTGATGTACTTGTCGCCTTCCTGCAGCGCCGACACGGCCCCGGCCACGCAGGCCTCCTGGCCGATGTAGAGGTGGCAGAAACCTTTTATCTTCTGCTGGCCGTACAGCTGACCGGCCTTGTCCTCAAACTTGCGCATGAGCTGCATTTGCTCGTACCAGCGCAGGTAGGTTTCCTTCGGGAATGCCGGGCTGGTCGTCGAAGATGCCACCGGTGCTCCGGAGGCCGCCGCTTCGGGTTTGTCCGTACCGGGCATAACCGGGTCGGGCTGCGCCACGGTATCGACGCCGCCTTTCGAGGCTTTCTTGCCTTTCGCCTGGGCTGGCGCCGGAGTTTTAGAAGCAGCTTTTACTTTCGTATCCGCCATAGCACTTAAAATGGATTTCGCGTTGGGAGGGCGAAATTACGTAAAACTGCTGGCAATACCGAACCTCATGACGCTCGACTCCCTTCAGTTGCTGTTTTTTAAGAATTACGAAGAGGCATCCTTGCGTCTGGGCCCGGGCATCAATTGCTTTATTGGCGACAATGGCAGCGGCAAGACCAACTTGCTCGACGCCATTCACTACTTGTCGCTCACCAAAAGCGCATTTACGGCTTCCGACTCTCAAAGCATCAAGCAAGGCGCTGATTTATTTGTAGTTAAAGGCAAATTCAGCTCCGAAAAGCACCCCAACGGCGAAACTATTCAAGTGAGCCTCCGGGTGGGTCAGAAAAAGGCGCTCACCCACGATAAGCAGCCCTACCCCAAGCTGGCCGACCACATCGGGCGCTACCCGGCTGTGCTGATTTCGCCCTACGACACCGACCTTATCCGGCAAGGCAGCGAGGAGCGCCGCAAGTATTTCGACAGCCTCATGGCCCAGCTCGACCATGAGTTCCTCGAGCTGCTCATCACCTACAATGCCCTGCTCCGGCAGCGCAATGCCGTGCTCAAGCAAGGAGCCGACCGCAGCCACGGCTTCGACCGCGACTACCTTCTCGCCCTCGACGAGCAGCTGGCTCCCCTCGGCGAACAGCTCACCCAGCTGCGCGCGGCGTTCCTAGAGGACTTCTCCCCTGTGTTCCGCAGGCACTATGAGCAACTGGCCGATGGGCGGGAGCTGGTCACGCTGAGCTACAAGACCCAGCTTTTAGGAAACGATTTTGCCCAGCTGCTGCGCGCCAATGAACGCCGCGACTTCATCCTGCAGCGCAGCACCACCGGCCCCCACCGCGACGACTTCGTCTTTCTGATGGATGAGCTGCCGGTGAAAAGCTATGCCTCACAGGGCCAGCAGAAGTCGTTTGCCATTGCGCTCAAGCTGGCTCAGTTTGAAGTGCTGGCCACCCGCCAGCAGCACAAGCCCCTGCTGCTGCTCGACGACATTTTCGACCGGCTCGATGATAAGCGCATTGCCCGTCTGCTGGAATTGGTTGCCAACGACACCTTCGGCCAGGTGTTCCTGACCGATACCAACCTGGAGCGCACCGAGCGGGCCTTGGCCCGAGTCAGCAGTGACATCCGGCAATTTCGGGTGCAGCACGGCACCGTGGCACCCGTTTAGCTACCCGACTTAGCTACCTTTGCAACAAGTTCGGTAAGTGCAGTTTTTATGCATTTTGTCAGCTTTTTTGTCTGGTTTTTCAAATTCCGGACTTTTCGCGCACGCCCTATTTTACTTCCTTTTTGTGAAAAAACCTGGCTCCTCTGCATCCCCTCGTCAGGGCGATATCATCCCCCTGAAGGAAGGCTTGGAAGCGCTGGTGAAAGCCTACCGCCTGCGGGGCAAGCTCAATGAGGTTACGGTAGTGGCCAGCTGGGAGAAGGTGATGGGCAAAGCCGTGGCTTTAAAAACTCAGGAGGTCTACGTCAACCAGGGCCGCCTCTTTGTGCGCCTTACTTCTGCCCCGCTTAAGCATGAGCTGGTAATGGCCAAGACCCGGGTAGCCGAGCTTATCAATGCCGAGGTTGGCGAAGTCGTCGTGAAGGAAGTCATTTTCCTGTAGCATCATCCTTATTAGGGGCTTTTAGGGGCCTTCCCGATGCACACGCATTGCACCTGCGTGTGCCCGCTACCGGCTGCACTTTTGCCAGCTATGAGGCGGAGCAAGACTTCCTCATTAATGCTTGCACGTGCCCTAGGTGTCGCTAAGAGGTTCCCATCCCTAGGCCTGCTTTATTCAGTTGCAGCCGCCTTCACTCCTCTCCTATCTGGCTCCTTGTAGCACCCTGCCTGTAGGCTGCCTTGCCAAACTCACGCCTGAATAAACCCGGAGCGTAACATTCAAAACTGTGGCTCTGTCAGCATGCGGCACACGTAAAGCGAACAAAAATGTTTCACGTGGAACATTTTTGTCACCTGGGGCCATACACCTTTAGCAGGAGTTCATTGTAGGCTTCCAGCAGAGCAATGTATTTGGTTTGGAGAGCCAGCAACTGCTTAGATAAGTCCGAATCAGCGGGTTGTGAAGATGTTACATTCCGTGTAACAGCATTTGTTACAACCGGTTTTGTAACAGGCGCAGCGAACGGAAGTGACGATTGTTGTACAACTGTAAAGTCATTTGAAAAGTCATGTCCGATGATGTCGCCGATACGTTTTACGAAGTTGTAATCAATTGTATCTTCTTTGAATTTACGGTATATGGTCGGACGTGTAATACCCATTTCCTCCACGATACGCGTGATGGAAATACCACTGTTTTTAATGGCTTCCTGCAGGATTTCGCCTTGGTGCGGCATATTAGGGGTGTTACGGGTAGGGAGGACAAAGATGTAATTGTTAAATGAACAAAACAAATTTGTACGCAAATTTTGTTCATAAATTACAGTTACAAATAGTGTAACACGCGTTTCATCATACAATGTTTTACAGTTACAAATTGTATTACATGCAACACGTGATACAATCACACTGTTGTGGCTTTACGCGTTACGTAACACCCGCGTCATTATAGCAAACCCAAGGCTGCATAAGGCAGAAAGGCCCTCCTGCTCTACAGTGGTAGCAGGAGGGCCTTTTAATAGGTTATTAGCTTCACCGTGCGATTAGCCGCTACGACCTAACAAAGCCAGCAGCCGGTTGGGATAGTCGGTGGTGATTCCATCAACGCCGTAGCTCAGGAGCATGGCCATGTCGGCGGGTTCGTTTACAGTCCAGGGCACAATTTCTACACCGTGATGCAGGACGCGTAGCTCGGCCAGGGCCTCGGGAGTGACATATGTAAAGTCGGGCCCAAGCACGCTTGGTACAAATCCCAGGTGCTGGATGGCCGCAGGCCAGGCCTCTGGAGTCTCTATAAGTAAGCAGGTGCGCAGCTCAGGCAGCAGCTGACGAGCGAACCGCAGGATGCGCGCATCGAACGAGAGCAGCGTGCTACGCTCAAGCACGCCGGCAGCTTGGAGCTCGCGCAGTACTACCGGCAGGTAGGCAGCAGGTGCGGGATGGAACACGCCGTCCCAGTGCGGCTCGCTTTTAACCTCTATAGAATAACGAACCGGCCCCAGCTGCAGGCAAAGAGACTCTGCCAGGGCCAGCACTTCAGTTAGCAAAGGCTTATAAGCTGGCTGGGCCACTTGCTCAGGGAAGTTGGGGTGTTGCAGCTGTCCGCAGTCGTAGCGCCGAATTTCGGCATAGCTAAGGCGGAAAAGATTGTGGGCTTGTTCCTGCCCCACGGGAATGCGCTGCCCCAATGGGGTTAGGCAAATGGCCGGCGAAAACCACGGCTCGTGCGAAACCACGACTTGCCCATCGGCTGAGAGCACCACATCAAGCTCGAGCACATCGACGCCCAGCCGGAGCGCGTACTCGAAGGCAGGCAGGGTATTCTCGGGGCGCAGGCCGCGGCATCCACGGTGGCCGTGCACTAAAGGCTTGGGGGCTGAATAAGACATAAGCACAGAAAGCTGTGAGCTGTGGTAGTTCCTGTAAACGATACGCAATGACTGTAGACTCGACCAATTGCAGTCGAGCATCTGACTTACACCAGAGCAGCCCACAATTAGAATGAAGGACAAATGGAGCCTGCTGCTCGCAAAAAAGGGCTTGATAGGCCCTAATCAATACAGCAGCTAAAGCGAAGCGAAAGGATTGGGGTATTTTTGTCGCCATCAACTTCGTTTAAGTCCACATGAAAAAACTATTGCTTCTCGTGCTGCTGCTAGCTCTTGCTGCCGGTGGTTACTATTACTACCAAAGCCTGAAGAATGGCCCGAGCGGCGCGCTGGCCCAGGCAGCCGCGGCAGTGCAGACCCACGACATGGCCACCTTTGAAAAGTACGTGGATGTGAACAGCGTCACGAACAACCTGGTGAACGACATCGTCGGCCAAGGCTCGGCCGTGACGTCATTGATTCCAGGCGGGCAGCTGGCCGTAGCTGGTGCGTTGAAACTGATGAAGCCCATGCTAGCCAAAGCCGCCCACAAAGAGGTGCAGCGCTATGTGGAGACGGGCTCCCTGGAAGCCGCTGCCGAAGCTGCTCCGAAGCGCCTGGTGAAGATTTCACTCACGGGCTTGGCCAGCAAAATCGTTAGCCCCGAAAGCGAATTCAAAGGCATTAAATACACACGGGAAGAAGGCGACAATGCCTACGTAGGCTTGGAAGTATCGCAGCCCAAGTACGACACCACAATGGTAGTGGAAGTGAAGATGCGCCGCCGTGGCGACCACTGGCAGATGACGCAGGTAACTAATGCGGGAGAACTACTTAACCAGGCTGTGCGGCTCGAAAAACGTCGCTTACTGAACTAAGCTTGACTAATAATAAAAAAGCCCCGGCGTGTGCCGGGGCTTTTTTTGTGTGCAACTGCTAGGCTCTACTTCCTTCCTGAAAACAGGAAATAGATAATGGAGCCGATGAAAGGGAAGAACCAGATTACGACGCCCCAGATAATCTTCTTGCCTACCGGCCAGTCTTGTTTGAGCAGGCTGATAACTGCTGCGATGGCAACGATGAGGTAGAGCACCCCAAAAATGGTAAGCGAACCGTCGTTACGACGGCCGGAACAGGCCGTCAGAAGAAGAGCAGTGCAGGCGCTAAGAAGCAGCGAAAGCGAAGGCAGACGCGTGAGAAAAGCGGGAAAACGGTGCATGGTTGTGGAAAGAGAAAGGGTGGAAGAATATGTATTTGCCCTTTACGCAAAACCATGAAAAACGATGACTAATTATTTATAAAAATTTGATTTACAATTAGTTAAATAATTTATAATGTTTGATACCCTCCAGGAAGATGGATAATACGCCTGGGTACAGGGCCAATGTGATAACTACCCCGTAAAGCGCACCATAGAAGTGCGCATCGTGGTTGATGTTGTCGCCACGGCGGCGGCCCTGATAGTAAGAATAAGCGAGGTAAAGGAATGCCCAAATAAACCCCGGAATAGGCACGGGCAGCGGAAACATGATGATGCCAGCGGTAGGCTGGAACAGAACGCCGGCAAAAAGTACCGAAGAAACCCCACCCGAAGCACCCAGGCTGCGGTAGTTGCGGTCGTCCCGGTGCCGGAAATACGTCGGAATGTCCGAGACAATAATGCCGCCTAAGTAGAGCAACAGGAAGCGCCACGTGCCGCCGCCTAACCCAAACTCCCCGGCAAAGTAGGCAAGCACCAGCCGCCCAAAGGAGTAGAAGGTGAACATATTGAAGAGCAAGTGGCTCCAGTCGGCGTGGAGAAAGCCCGACGTGAGGAAACGGTACCACTGCCCGTTGTCGCGGGCCATGCGGTAGGGATGCAGTATCCAGGAGTCCATCAACTCGTCGTTCGACCAGGCATAGACGGAGATGGCCACAGTGAGGCCAAGCAGAATGAGGAAGGGATTGAACACAGCGAGAAGGATTACAACAAGGGAAGCGTGCTAAGCAGGGCTAGTTCTCACGCTGCATGAGCTGCAAAGCCAGCTGGCGCAGGGGCTCCTTACGCTCAAAGGGCGCAGCTACGCGGTCCAGGTGCTGCAGCGCGTCCTGAAAGTAGCCGTTGATGAGGGCTTCCGTTTGGGGCCGGATGTTTAGCTCGTCGTATACGGCGCGCACTGCGGCCACTTTCGCGTCAGCGTCAGCCACGGGCTGGCCGATGTGCTGCTGCAGAATTAGCTGCTGGCTAACGCTGGCCTGGGCCTGGGCGGTGAGCAGCAGGAAGGTCTTTTTATCGGAAACGATGTCGCCCCCTACCCGCTTGCCGAAGGTGGCGGCGTCGCCGTACACATCGAGCAGGTCGTCGCGCAGCTGGAACGCCAGACCAATGTCGGTGCCGAACTGGCGCAGGTGCTCGGCATCGGCGTCGGAAGCCCCTGCCACGCGGGCACCCAGCTCGAGGCAGAAGCCCAGGAGCACGGCCGTTTTCAGGCGTATCATGTCCAGGTAGCGGGGAATGCTGACCTGGGTATCGGTTTCGAAATTCATGTCCCACTGCTGCCCTTCACACACCTCGGCGGCTGTTTGGCTGAAGCGGCGCAGCACCGTCGGCAGCAGGGCCGGGCTCAGGTCAAAAAACAGCTCGTAGGCCCGCACCAGCATCACGTCGCCACTGAGAATGGCCACGTTGGCATTCCATTTCTCGTGCACCGTGGGCTGCCCGCGCCGCAGCGGGGCCTGGTCCATGATATCGTCGTGCAACAGGGTGAAGTTGTGAAACACCTCGGTGGCCAGGGCCGGCTTCACCACCGGGGCCAGGTTTTCGGTAAAGAGGTGCGCACCGAGCAGCGTGAGCAGGGGCCGGATGCGCTTGCCCCCGAGGCCCATGATGTAGCGGATAGGGTCGTAAAGCTCGGCGGGTTCCTGGCCATAGTCGAGCTTGGCCAGCGCAGCGGAGATAAAGGCAGAGAATTCAGAAGGCGTCATTTCGGGTAGCAAGGTACGGCAGGGAATCAGTGAACAGTTAGCAGTTGGTAGTGCGCAATTGTTCTGAATGGGCTCTCCTGCGTCTGTCATTGCGAGGACTAAGGACGAAGCAATCCGTCCTCTGGCATTCAGTCGCCTTGAGGCGTGACACATGAAAAAGCCCCAACGCCAGTGTTACGTTGGGGCTTTTCACATTAGAAGGGTAGTCGCTGAGAACAGAACGGATTGCTTCGCTACCGCTCGCAATGACACGACTTCTTACTCGCTGCTCTTTGCTAACTGCTCACTGCTAATTGTTCACTGAATTACCGTCGCTTGGGCTTGCCGCCGCGCTCGGAGCGGCCGCCTTTGCCCTTGCCGCCGTCATGGTCGCGGTAGCCGCGGGGCTCGTCACGGCGGCTGCGTTTCTCGTCGGCTTCGCGGCGCTTCACGTGGTCGGGACGGTTATCCACTAGGTCGAAGTCGATAGTGCGGTCGAGTAGGTTGGCCGACTTTACCACCACTTCCATTTCGTCGCCGAACTGGATGATGCGCTTGGTGTGGCGGCCCACAATGCGGTAGTTGTCCTTGTCGAGCTCGAAGGTGTCGCCGGGGATGTCCGAGAGGCGGACCATGCCCTCGCACTTGTTTTCCTCGATTTCGATGTACATGCCCCGCTCGTTGAAGCCCGACACCACGCCTTTGAAGGTGTTGCCAATTTCGTCGGTCATGAACTCGACCTGCTTGTACTTAATGCTGGCGCGCTCGGCGTTGGCCGCGAGTTTCTCCCGGGCCGAGGAGTGCTTGCACTCTTCCTCCACGGGGTCGGGGTCCACGTTCTTACCGCCGTTGAGGTAGTGCTCAAGCAGGCGGTGGGCCATCATGTCGGGGTAGCGACGGATGGGCGAGGTGAAGTGCGAGTAGTGGTCGAAGGCCAGGCCGAAGTGGCCCAGGGGCTCGGTGGTGTAGATGGCTTTAGCCATGGTGCGGATGGCCAAACCCTGAATCACGTTTTGCTCGGGCTTGCCCACCACGGCCTCGCTCAGGTCGTTGAGCTCGGTGCTGAGCTTTTTCGGGTTGTTCAGGTTGAGGTTGTAGCCGAACTTCTTCGCGAAGATGGCAAAGTTCTCCAGGCGGTCGGCCTCGGGCGCGTCGTGGGTGCGGTACACCATCGTCAGCCGCGGCTTGGTTTTCTTCTTGTGGAACACGAACTCGGCCACCTTGCGGTTGGCCAGCAGCATGAACTCCTCAATCATGCGGTGGGCATCCTTGCGCTCCTTCACATACACACCAAGAGGCTTGCCCTGCTCGTCGAGCTTGAACTTCACCTCCTGGGTTTCGAAGCTGATGGCGCCGTTGCGGAAGCGGGCGGCGCAAATCTTCTTGGCCATGTCGTTGAGCAGGTTGATTTCCTCGGCGTAGTCGCCTTCCTTGCTCTCGATGCGCTCCTGGGCTTCTTCGTAGGAGAAGCGGCGGTCGGAGTGGATGATGGTTTTGCCAAACCAGGAGTCGTAAAGCTTGCCTTCCTCGTCGAGCTCAAACACGGCTGAGAAGGTCAGCTTGTCTTCGTGGGGGCGGAGCGAGCAGAGGCCGTTGGAGAGGCGCTCGGGCAGCATGGGAATCACGCGGTCGACGAGGTACACCGAGGTAGCGCGGTGCTTGCCCTCGCGCTCCAGCTCGGTACCGAGGCGCACGTAGTGGGTGACGTCGGCGATGTGCACACCTACTTCCCAGTGTCCGTTTTCCAGGGGACGGATGGAGAGGGCGTCATCAAAGTCCTTGGCGTCGGCCGGGTCGATGGTGAAGGTGGTGATGGGGCGGAAGTCGCGGCGCTTCTGAATCTCCTCTTCGGAGATGACATCGGGAATAGCTTCCGACTCCTGCTCCACCGACTCGGGGAATTCGAAGGGCAGGCCGAACTCGGCCATGATGGCGTTTATCTCGGCTTCGTTGCCGCCGGCGGGGCCGAAGTTGCGGGTGACCTCGCCTTCGGGCTGCCGGCCGAAGTCGTCCGGAAACTCGGTGATGTTGACCAATACCTTGTCGCCGTCGCGGGCCCCGTTCAGGTGCTGAGGTGCTACGAACACATCGAAGTACACCTTGCGGTTGTCGGACTTCACAAAGCCCACCGAGCCGTGCACCTGCAGGCGGCCCACAATCTGGGGCCGCTCGCGCTTGAGCACCTCCACAACGTCGCCCAAGGGGCGGCCGTCGCGGGTGCCGCGCAGGCGTACCCGCACCAGGTCGCCCTGCAGGGCAAAGCGCAGCTGGTCGGTGAACACGCGCACGTCGTCGCCCCCACCCTCAGGTACTACGAAGGCAAAGTTGGGCGTAGCGAGGTCGACGGTGCCAATAAAGGTGTTGCCGCCGCTGCGGGGCCGGGTCTCGTCGCCGGCGTGGTCGAAGCCGGCAAAGCGGCGGCGATGCACAATGGGGTCCTGCCCGAACTCCGTTTCCATAGGCCGGCTACGGCGCGGCGCGGGCAAGGTGGCATTTCGCCCTGTTTTTCGGCTGCTGGCGGGCGCCGTGGCCAACTGCAGGGCCGTGGGGTCGGTGAGGCGGTATTCGTCGTTCTGAAGCAGCGTAATGAGGCCAGAATGTCGCAAGGACTTGAGGTGGCCGAATATCTCCTCGCGCTGCTGTTTGGTGGTCACGCCAAGGCGGCGCGAAAGCTGGCGGTAGGCCAGCACTTTGGTGGGATTCTCGGAGAAGACGCGAAAGACCTGGTCTTTGGTCAGCGGAGTAGGTTCGGGCTTTTCGCGCTTGGCGCGGGGGGCCCTGGATTCGTTGGGGGTATTCATGGGTAAGCTGGTGCCGCCGGTAAGTGAATTGGTCGCGGGCGGCGGGCGGAAAAAATGATGACCCGGCGCGCCGGCATCGTTCAATGAAACGACAGGCGGGCCGGGAGGTTGTAGCGCGGACTTTCAGTCCGCGATTTTGCGCTGCGATTGCAGGAGGCAGGCCTTGTTCCAGAGCGCGGACTAAAAGTCCACGCTACAGGCGGCTGGCTACGGCAGCTTCGATGTCGGCGAGGCTGTCTTTGGGAATGGCGGCCAGCAGACCCTGAGTGTACTCGTGCTGCGGATGGGCATAGATATCCGCTGCGGGGCCGCTTTCAACGATGCGCCCCTGGTGCATGACCAGCAGCCGGTCGCTCATAAACCGGGCCACGGACAGGTCGTGCGTGATGAACAGATAGGTGATGCCAAACTCACGCTTGAGGTCGTTGAGCAGGTTCAGCACCTGGGCCTGCACCGAGACGTCGAGGGCCGACACCGACTCGTCGCACACAATCAGCTTGGGCTGCAAAGCCAGCGCCCGGGCTATGCAGATGCGCTGCCGCTGCCCACCGCTGAACTCGTGCGGGTAGCGCTGGAAATGCTCTTCGCGCAGGCCCACGGTGCGCAGCAGCTCCAGCACCCGGGCCTTTTGCTCGGTACGGCTGCCGCCCACGTTGTGTACCCGCATCGGCTCCCAAATCGCCTCGCCCACTGTCAGCATGGGGTTGAGGGCAGCATAAGGGTCTTGAAATACCAGCTGCAGCTCGCGCCGACGGTGGCGCAGGTCAGAGGCCGGCAGCTTGGCCAGGTCAACTCCCTCGAACAGGATGGAGCCCGCCGTTGGTTCCGTCAGGCGGAGCAATGCCCGGCCCAGGGTGGTTTTGCCACAGCCCGACTCCCCCACCAGCCCAATGGTTTCGCCCGGGTAAAGGGTAAAGCTGACGTCGTCGACGGCCTTGAAGTATTCCTTGGCCCGCAGGAAAAAGCCTTTGCGGACGGGGAAGTGGACTTGCAGGTTGCGGACTTCGAGCAGAGCCTCACCCCCGGCCCCTCTCCGGGGGAGAGGGGAGCCTATTCCGACAGTTTTGATGTTTGACTTCCCCTCTCCACCGGAGAGTGTGGGGGGTGAGGCATGTTCCACGGAATGTTCCACGGGGAACGTTTTGGCCGTTTCGAAATTATTTGCTAACTGCAAATTCTCCACCTCGGGCGAAGACTCCGCAACTGCCTCACCAGGTAGTGGTAGCGTGGGCGCGGGCTGGGCCAGCAGCTGCCCGCTGGCGTCTTCGTGCATGAAATCGGCTACTACGGGCAGGCGTTTTTTGCCCACGGAGAGGCGCGGACGGCAAGCCAAGAGGCCTTTTGTGTAGGGGTGCTGAGGATTGGAGAAAATATCCAGCACCCTCCCCTGCTCTACTACTTTACCACGGTACATCACTAGGATGCGGTCAGCTACCTCGGCCACCACGCCCAAGTCGTGAGTGATGAAGAGCACGGCCGTATTGTGCTGCCGGCGCAGGTCGTCAATGAGGCGCAGCATGCGGGCCTGCACCGTTACGTCGAGAGCCGTGGTGGGCTCGTCGGCAATAAGCAGAGCCGGGTTGCAGGCCATGGCCATGGCTATCATGACGCGCTGCTTCTGCCCGCCGCTGATTTCGTGAGGGTAGCTCTTGAAAATGCCTTCCGGGCGCGGCAGTTGGGCTTCGGTGAACAGCTCGATTGTGCGCTGCCGGGCTTCCTTTTCATTTAGCTCAGTGTGCAGGCGCAGGGCTTCCACTACCTGGCTGCCGCAGGTGTACACCGGGTTCAGCGAGGTCATGGGCTCCTGGAAAATCATGCTGATGTCGTTGCCGCGCACCCGGCGCAGTTCCTTCTCTGAGAGCTTCAGCAAGTCGACCTGGCCCAGCGGCTCGCTCTGGAAAATGGCCTGGCCCGAGGAAATGCGGCCCGGCGGCATGGGAATTAGCCCCAGCAGGGCAAGGGAAGTGACGGACTTGCCCGAGCCCGACTCGCCCACGATGGCCAGCGTTTCGCCCCGGCTCAGCTCAAACGAAATGCCGTCCACAGCGCGGGTATTGCCGCGGTGGGAAGCGAAATCGATGGTCAGGTTTTGAACCGAAAGCAGTGGGTGGGACACAGAGAAAAGCAGAATTCGACGCAAGAAACGCCATCAGCGTCAATTTAATCCCCGCAAGCACGCACAGCCGGTAAATGAAACAGGCCCCGTAAATGCTTACGGGGCCTGTTTTATTGGTCAGCGGAACTGCCTACTCGGCACTGGGCTGATTGGTGATGGGATGCGGCGTCTCCGGCGTGGAAGCTGGCAGCGAATCCGAGCTTTCCACGGTGGCGGGCACAGCTGGTGTTTCCTCGTCGTGATGGAAAAACCGGCTCTGGTTGAGCAGAATCAGCACCACACCGATGAAAATGGACGAATCGGCAATGTTGAAGATGGGCCACAGCGACACGTACTTCCCTCCTACCAGCGGCCAGTTGTGGGGCAAAAAGCCTTCGTAGATGTCGAGGTAAAGCATGTCAATCACCTGGCCATGGAACCAGGGCGTGGGCGCGCCAAAGGGAGCGTTGCGGTAGATGAGGCCGTAGAAAATGGAGTCAATCAAATTGCCCACGGCCCCGCCGAGGATGAGGGCCACGCACCACATGAGACCAGCGGGCGAGTGCTGCCGCCACAGCTTCACGATGTAGTAGCCGATGCCGAACATGGCCAGCAAGCGGAAGCTGGTCAGGATAATCTTGCCGTAGGGCGCAGGCAGCTCCACGCCGAAGGCCATGCCGGGGTTGAGCGTGTAGTGTAGCTTGGCCCAGTCGCCAATGAGGTGAATTTCACCCGCCAGGCCGGGCTGCATGTAGGTGTGCACGGCCCACTTCGAGAGCTGGTCAATGAGAATGACAAACAGCGCGAGAAGGAAGTATTTGACGGGCGAAGAAACCTGGGTGCGGTGGGCGTCGAGCATTAGCGGATGAGCAAGTGGCAGACGGGGCGAAAACCGCCTTTTTGTGCCTTCTAGGACTGTTTTTGCGAATTCTAAAACTTATGAATACGCTGATGTGTGAATTATGTGCGACCGTGTACCCGACGAGTGTTTTATTCACCCGCCGGGCCACTTATTATCAGGCAGTTGCAACGTCCAGCTTTACCGGCACCGAATAGTCATCAAATTCGAGCACGGCGCCGCCGTTCACGTCGGCCGCGAAATCCAGTGCCAGCGCCTGGGTTTCGGTGCGGATGTAGTCACCGAAGGCGGCCACGGCGGCCGTCAGCTCGGGCTGCTGGTCGCCCAGCGTGACGCGGATTTTGTCCTGCACTTCGAGGCCAGAGTCCTTGCGCAGGTTCTGCAGGCGGTTTACCAGCTCGCGGGCCAGGCCTTCCTGGCGCAGCTCCTCGGTCAGGGTCACGTCGAGGGCCACGGTGAGGGGACCGTCGGTGGCCACGAGCCAGCCGGGCAGGTCGTCGGTGCGGATTTCCACGTCGTCGGGCATCAGCGTCACGGGCTGGCCTTCCACTTCCACGGCCAAGCTGCCCTGCTTTTCAAGCTGGCTGATTTCCTCGGCCGTCATCTGCTGAATGCGGGCACCCACGGCCTTCAGGCGCGGGCCGTACTGCTGGCCCAGGCGCTTGAAGTTGGGCTTCACCGACTTCACCAGCACGCCGCTCGTGTCGTCGAGGAACTCCACGTGCTTCACGTTTACCTCGGCGCAGATGAGGTCCTCGACCTTGCCTACCTGCTCGCGGGTGGTATCATTCAGCACCGGCACCAGGATACGCTGCAGGGGCTGGCGCACCTTCAGCACCGACTTCTTCCGCAGCGAGTGCGTGAGCGAGCTGATGCGCTGGGCCAGCTCCATGCGCTCCTCCAGGGCCGCGTCGATGAAGGCCGGGTTGGCTTCCACCAGCAAGGTGAGGTGTACCGATTCCGGGGCCAGGGGCGTGTTGTTAGCCACCGCCTCGGCCCGCATGCCGTCGGTCATGTTTTTGTACAGCCACTCGCCGAAAAACGGCGCAATCGGGGCCATTAGCTGGGCTACCACCACCAGGCATTCCTGCAGGGTTTCAAACGCAGCGCGCTTGTCGGTAGTCAGCTCGCCTTTCCAGAAGCGACGGCGGGAGAGGCGCACGTACCAGTTCGAGAGCTGGTCGGTTACGAAGTCCTGCACGGCGCGGGCGGCCTTGGTGGGGTCGTAGGCGTCGTAGTGCCCGCGCACCTCCCCTATCAGCGAGTGCAGCTTGCTCAGAATCCAGCGGTCCAGCTCGCTCAGCGCCTCGAACGGCACGCGGCCGGACTCCTGGGTCTGGAACTCATCGAGGTTCGCGTAGAGGGCAAAAAACGAGTAGGTATTGAACAGCGTACCGAAGAAACGGCGCTGCACCTCCGTCACGCCGGCGGGGTCGAACTTGAGGTTGTCCCACGGCGGGGCATTGGCAATCATGTACCAGCGGGTGGCGTCGGGCCCGAACTGCTTGATGGTGGCAAACGGGTCGACGGCGTTGCCGAGGCGCTTGCTCATCTTGTTGCCGTTCTTATCCAGCACCAGGCCGTTAGCAATGACGTTTTTGAACGCCACCGAGTCTTCCAACATCACGGCCAGCGCGTGCAGGGTAAAAAACCAGCCACGGGTTTGGTCCACGCCCTCGGCGATGAAGTCGGCCGGGAAGTTCTTCTCAAACTTCTCCTTGTTCTCGATGGGGTAATGCCACTGCGCGTAGGGCATGGCGCCACTGTCGAACCACACGTCGATGAGGTCGGGCTCACGGTACATGGGCTGGCCACTGGGGCTGACCAGGAAGATGTCGTCCACGTAGGGGCGGTGCAGGTCAACCTTTTCGCCGTTGGCGTAGGGGTTGTGGGTCATGATGTCGGCCGCCACGGCCTTGTCAATCTCCCGCTTCAGCTCCTCGATGGAGCCAATGCACAGCTCCTCCGAGCCGTCTTGGCTGCGCCAGATGGGCAGGGGCGTACCCCAGTAGCGCGAGCGGCTCAGGTTCCAGTCGACCAGGTTTTCGAGCCAGTTGCCGAAGCGGCCGCTGCCGGTGCTTTCCGGCTTCCAGTTGATGGTTTTGTTGAGCTCGATGAGCCGGTCTTTCACTGCCGTGGTCTTGATAAACCAGGAGTCGAGCGGATAGTACAGCACGGGCTTATCCGTGCGCCAGCAGTGCGGGTAGGTGTGCTCGTACTTCTCCACCTTGAAGGCGCGGTTGCGCTCCTTGAGGCGCACGCTGAGGTCGACGTCGAGGGTGCGGTAGTCGGCAGCCGACTCGTCGTGGCCGTCGTAGTTTTTCACCCAGCGCCCGCCGAACTCGCCCATCTGGGGCACGTAGCGGCCGGTGCGGTCCACAATGGGGCCGAGCTTGCCCTCGGCGTCGGGCAGCAGCAACGCTGGCACGTCGGCCAGCTGCGCGGCCCGGAAGTCATCGGCACCGAAGGTGGGCGAGATGTGCACGATGCCGGTACCGTCCTCGGTGGTCACAAAGTCGCCGTTGATGACGCGGAAAGCCTTTTCCTCACCCTCAAAAGCCGGGTAGCCGCCGTCCTGCCCGAACAGCCGCTCGTAACGGATGCCGACCAAATCGGCACCGGTAAACTCGGCTTCCTGACGCCAGGGCAGTACTTTATCGCCCAGCTTGTAGTCTTCCAAAGCGGCTTCGGCACCCTTCTCCGAGAAGTGGCGGCTCAGCAGGGCCTTGGCCAGCACCACCCGGATAGGCAGGCCGGTGTAGGGGTTGAAGGTGCGCACCAGTACGTAGGGGATGTTCTTCCCCACGGCCAAGGCGGTGTTGGCGGGCAGCGTCCAGGGTGTGGTCGTCCAAGCCAGGATGAAGGTGTCGGCGTCGCCCTCAGCGCCCGCAAACAGCTTTTCCGACGCCTCGTCGCGCTTCACCTTGAACTGGGCCACGATGGTCGTGTCCTTCACGTCGCGGTAGGTGCCGGGCTGGTTCAGCTCGTGGGAGCTGAGGCCGGTGCCGGCGGCCGGGGAGTAAGGTTGGATGGTGTAGCCCTTGTAGAGGTAGCCCTTGTCGTAGAGCTTCTTGAGCAGGGCCCAGCAGCTCTCGATGTACTCCGGCTCGAAGGTCACGTAGGGGTCATTGAGGTCGACCCAGTAGCCCATCTTCTCGGTCAGCTCGTCCCACTGGGCCTTGAAGCGCATCACGGTTTCGCGGCAGCGCTGGTTGTAGTCCTCGATGCTGATTTTCTTGCCGATGTCCTCCTTGGTGATGCCCAGCTCCTTTTCCACCTGCAGCTCGATGGGCAGGCCGTGGGTGTCCCAGCCGCCCTTGCGGGCCACCTGCTTGCCCAGCAGAGTCTGGTAGCGGCAGAAGATGTCCTTCACGGTGCGGGCCATCACGTGGTGGATGCCGGGGGCGCCGTTGGCCGAGGGGGGGCCCTCGTAGAACACGAAGGTGGGCTGGCCCTCGCGGGTGCTCACGCTCTTTTCAAAGATGCCGTGCTCTTTCCACCAGGCGAGGATGTCCTCCCCCACCTGGCCGTAGTTGAGCGGCTGCTTGTATTCGGGGTATTTCATTGGTTTACAAGTAGCGCGAACTTTGTAGTTCGCGTCGTTGAACGGTTTTAATGGCGTAGGGAAGCGAACTACAAAGTTCGCGCTACATCCCGCGGCCGAATCAGACGTGTTTGCCCCCACCGGCTTGGCCCTTGTTGAGCTTCATCTTTTCCAGATTCAGCTCCAGGTCATCGTCGGCTTCGTGGTAGGATTCGTCGTAGTGATGCACCAGGGCTTTGCGGTCGATGGTGTTGTTTTTGCCGTGCTCGAAGGTGTCGAGCATGGCCGGCAGCAGAATCAGGTTGGAGAAGTTGGTAATCAGCAGACTGGCCGACATAAGCAGGCCCAGGGCCTTGGTGCCGCCAAACTCGCTGAAGGCGAAGATGCTGAAGCCCACCAGTAGCACAATGCTGGTGTATATCATGCTGGTTCCCGCCTCCCGCAGCGTGGCCGATACGGCTTCCCGCACCTTGTCGCCGTTGGCGGCCATTTCCTGGCGGAACTTGGCCAGCAGGTGAATGGAGTTGTCGCCGTCGATACCCAGGGCAATGACGAAGATGAGGGCCGTGCCGGGCTTGAGCGGCAGGCCGAAGTAGCCCATCACGCCAGCGGTAATTATTAGCGTCACCCCGTTGGGAATCAAGGCAAACAGCACGGTACGGGCCGAGCGGAACAGCAGCAGCACTACCAGGCCCACCAGGCCAAAGGCAATAACCAGGCTTTCGCCCAGGGTGTTGATGATGTACTCGTTGCCTTTGGTGAAGAGTATAGTGGTGCCGGTGGGCCGCACATCCATGCCGGTGCCGTTGAACACGCGGCGCATCTCGGGCAGAATCCGTTGGTTCATCAGCGTGTCGAGGTTGCGCGAGCCGATGTCGGCAATCTTGAGGCTGATACGGGCGTACTGCCCGGTGCTGTCGACGAAGGAGCGCAGCAGCTTGCTGTCCATGCCCGCGCCGCTGCCCTTGGAGCTGGCCAGGGAGCTGAGGATGAAGTTCTTTTCGGAATTGTCGGGCAGGCGGTAGAACTGCGGGTCGCCGTTGTAGTAGGCCTGGGTGGTGGCTTTGAGAAAGGTAACGATGCTGATGGGCGAAGTCAGCTCCGGCTGGGTGCGCAGGTAGTTCTCAAACTGGTTGATTTTCTCCAGGTTCTTGAGCTTGAGCAGGCCGCGCTTCTTGTGCGTATCCACTACAAATTCCAGCGGCATCACCCCATTGAAGTGCCGCTCAAAGAAGGTCAGGTCGGAGTTGACCGAGCTTTTCTTGGGCAGGTCGTCGACCATAAACGACACGGCTTCTATGCGCCGCACGCCGATAATGGCCAGCAGCACCAGCGCGGCGGCCGTCACGTACACCGTGGGCCGGCGGTGCAGCACCACGTACTCAAAAAACTCCAGCAGCTTGGTGAGCGGGGCCGCATCGAGGTGCTCCAGCTGCTTGGGCGTGGGCGGCGGCAGGTAAGTGAAGGCGGCCGGAATCAGAATCAGGCTGATGAAGAAGGCCACGAAGATGTTGATGGTGGCCACCAGCCCGAACTGGTAGAGAATGGCAATGTCGGTGAGGCAGAACACGAAAAAGCCCACGGCCGTGGTCGTGTTGTTCATCAGCGTCACCAGCCCGATTTTGCGGATTACCCGCGTCATGGCCAGCACCTGGTTGCCCGACTTGCGGAAGTCGTAGTGGTAGCGCGACAGCAGGTAGGTGCAGTTCGGAATGCCAATCACGACGATGATGCTCGGAATCAAACCCGTGAGCAGGTTGATTTTAAACCCCAGCAGTACGATGGAGCCCACGCACCAGATAACCACCACGCTCACCACCAGTAGCGGAAACACCACCGCGGCCCAGGTGCGGAAGAAAGCCAGCAGGGTCAGCCCCGTTACCATCAGGGCCAGGAAGGTGAAGAGCTTCATCTCCGAAGCCACCTTGCTGGTCATGGTGGAGCGCACGTAGGGCAGGCCGGCGTAGTGCAGCTTGATGCCGGTTTTCTGCTCGAAGGCGTGGGCGTGGCCCAGGATGTTCTGCATCACGGCCTGCCGGCGCGAGGAATTCAGGTAGGCCGGGTCCATGGTCAGGGCCAGCAGCGTGGCCCCGGTAGTGGGCGAAATCAGCTGGCCTTTGTAGAACTCCACGCGGTTTACCACCCGCATCAGGCTGTCGAGCTCGGCCTGCGAGCGGGGAGCGTTGCGGAAGATGGGCAGGGCCCGAAACTGGCTGGTGGCCGTGTCGCGCTGCAGCTGCAGCAGCTTGGTCACGCTCAGCACACCGTTCACGCCGGGCACTTTGGCCAGCGTATCGGTGAGGGTACGCAGCTCGTTGAAGTTGCCTAGCCGGTACACCGAGCTGTCCTGCAGCCCAATCACCAGCACGTTGCCGTCTTCCCCAAACCGCTGCTTGAACTGCTTGGTGAAAAACACCATCTCCGGGTCCTGCGGGCTCACCACCTGGGTAAACTCGTAGGTCATCTCCACGTCCTTGGCTTTCCAGGCCATGAACACGGTGATAAGCGCCAGCACCCCGATGAGCGTGCGGCGGAACCGGATAATGAACAGCGCGAGAGAAGCCCACATAAGCCTGCAAAAAGGCAAAGTTACGCAAGGGCCGGGCGGGGTAACCTACCCCCCGGCCCCGAAGAATGCTTAATGCGCATTCCCCGCGGAGAGGGGAGCCTGACGTCCTTTCCCAAGCGAAACAAAAAGTCCCGGCACTGTGTGGTACCGGGACTTTTGCAGGTGCTGTGATAGGGTGCTTAGTGGACGACTTCCAGCCAGCCTTTCCAGCTTTCGCCTTTGGCATTCACCAGGCGGTAGTAGTACACCCCGGCTGGCGTGCTGGCGTCACCCCAGCCCTCAACATAGTTTTTCTGCTCGAAAACCTTGCGGCCCCAGCGGTTGAAAATCTGGATGTCGACGGGGTCGACCGACACAAAGGGCCGGAACGACTCGTTGGCCTGGTCGCCGTTGGGCGTGATGATGTTGGGCAGCTGGAAGCCCCGCACGTTCACCGGCACCAGCATCGATTCTTCGCAGCCGGGGCCGTACAGGGCCGTCAGCCGGGCCTGGTAGGGAGCGGTCGAAGGCGTGTTGTACACGTGGGTGGGGTTTACCTCGGTGCTCACGGGCGAGTTGTCGCCAAAGTCCCAGCGGTAGCCGGTGGCCCCGGTGGTGGTGTTGATAAACGAGACCGGCGTGCCTTCCAGGTTGTTGGCGCTGGCCTGTGCCGCCAGCTGCGGCCGCGTAGCCACCGTCACCAGCACCGAGTCGCGGCCCAGGCAGCCGCCGCCGCTGGTCACGCGCACGAGGTAGCGGGTGGTAGCCGTGGGCGACACCGTAATGCTCTGGCCGGTTTGTGGGGCCATGCCCGGCGCCGTCCATACGTAGCTGGCACCGGGGCCTACGCTGGCCACGTTGAGCGTGGTAGAAGTGCCGGCGCATATCGACAGTGGCGGCCCGGCCGACACCTGCAGGCGGCTCAGCACGCGCACCGTCACGGTGTCGGTAGCCGAGCAACCGCCTACCGCGGCGGGTGTGCTCACGGTAACTGTGAACTTGGTGGTAACCGCCGGCGAAACCGTGATGGTGGGCCCGGTGCGGGTGGGCTGGCCAGGGGCCGTCCAGGTGTAGGTGACGTTGGGCGTGCTGGTGCTAGCGTTGGTGGCCGTCAGCGTGACGGAGGAGCCATTGCACACGGTTTGGCCCGCACCGGCATTTACGCGCGGCTCAGGAACGGCGTACACCACCACAGTATCCACCGAAGTCACGCTCTGCAGGCAGTTGTTGATGTCAAATACCGTCAGACGCACAGGGTAGCGGCCGGGGGTCTGGTACACGGCGGTGGCATTGTTGGTTTGGGTTGAAGTCTGGCCATTGCCGAAGTTCCATAGTACCGAAGTGCCGGTAGTGGCCGGGCGGTTGAAGTAGAAGCGTGCCGGCGCGCACAGGTTCACCTGCCGGGTTACGCTGGTGGGCGTCAGAGCCGGAATAAACTGGGCGCTGAGCTGCAGCACGTCAATTTTAAACGCCGCGTTGTTCCAGCTCGAGCGGTTGGTGCCCGACCAGGCATTGGGGGTGATGGGCAGGCCCGTGCCGCTGCCTATGCACATCGACTGGTAGATAATACCCTTCTTGTCGAAGCGCGAAGTACCGCCGTCCACGTGGCAGCTGCCATTGCCGAAGTAGGTGCCGTACACCAGCTGCTGGGCGTTGCCAGAGAGCTGGGCAATGTAGAAATAGGCGCTGATGGAGTTGGACGTGGTGCCGCTGCCGCCCGAGCTCTGAATGGCATTCGAGGTAACGGGCATGTTGCCCTGCGAGGTCCAGCCCGAAATCATAATCTGCCCGCAGTTATCCACCAGGAAGGCTGTGGGCGACAGGTTGGGCACCGTGCCGGGCCCATTGCCAATGACGGTGGAATAGATGCCCGCAGTGAGGCGCGCGTTCATCTTCTGAATAAACTGCCGGCTGCCGGGATTGGAGTACACACCCGCCGACACGGGGTAGCTGCCCAGGGTCTGTCCGTAAGCATACACTTCGCCGTGGCGGTTAAGCTGCACAAAGTGCGCCTGGTCATAGTTTGACGTACCCAGGTAAGTAGACTGCACCAGGTCGTCGCCCGCCGCGCTGATGCGGGACACAAAGCCGTCGGCCGTGCCGCCCTGATACACTGGGCGGAAGCCACCGAAGCGGCCCGGGAAGTCCCCGCTCGAGGTGCCACCGCTCACGAATACGTTGTTCAAGCTGTCGAGCTGCATGGAGTAGCCCGTGTCGTCGCTGGAGCCGCCCAGCAGCGTGCTCCACACCAGGGCAGTCAGGCGAGGGTTAAACTTCACCACTACGGCATCGCGGGCACCGCCCCGGGTGCTTTGAATGCCACCTACGATGGGGAAGTTGTTGGATTCCGTCACCGAAGTGAGGTAGATGTTGTTGCGGTTGTCAATGGTCACGTCGCCGCGATAGGCGTCGCCGTAGTTTTTCCACAGCGGGCTGCTCGAGTTCAGCTGGCCGTCGGTGCCGCTGCCGCCCAGATAGGTGCTGCCCACCAGGGCCGAGCCGGTGGGGTTCAGCTTGGTTACTACAATGTCGGTGCCGCCCAGCGAGGTGTCGTAGGCGCCGGAAGTCGTGGGGTAGTTATTCGACGCAGTCGAGCCCAGAATCACCAGGTTGTTGCCGTGGTCCACCACTAGGCTGTGCGGGTGGTCGGCGTCGTTGCCCCCGATGTAGGTGGCATACACCCGCGAGGCTGGGCCCGTGGTAGCGTTGGGGTTGTACTTGATGATGCCCATGTCCTGCGAGCCGGCGTAGCTCACGTCGTAGGCACCCACCGTCACCGGAAAGCCCGTGGCAAACACCACCCCGCCGGCGTAGAGGTTGCCCAGCGAGTCATAAGCGGCGGTGTAGCCATAATTGCTGGCCGTCGAGCCGCTGTAGGTGGAGTACACCAGCACCGGGTCGATGATGAGCGGCCGGCTGTGGTCGTAGCCCTGGGGCAGGTGGAACGTCACGGTATTGCCGGCGCTCAGCGCGTATTCGCAGCTTACCCGCTTTTTCACTGTGCCCAGCAGCTGGTAGGCGTAGGGGCGCTGCTCCACCACTTTCCCCACCGAGGTGCGGATGTGCAGGGCACCGTCGACAATGCGCAGGCCCTGCTGCCCGGTGTAGCGCAGACGGATGCGGCTGGCATCGGCCCCGGCAGCCAGTTCAAAGTCGTACTCAAGCTTCTGGTTTTGGGTGTAGAAGCGCAGGTCGGTGCCAGGGTAAAGCTTTTGGTAGCGCACGGCAGCGTACGAAGGCACGTTGCTGGCCCACTTGCTTTTGTCGGAGCCCAGGAAGTAGTTGCTTATCTCGCCGGTAGCTTCTTCCCCACGTACCGGCGCGGCCAGGTCAGCCCCATCGAACGACACGGAGTAGGCGTGGGCCCGCACCCGGGCGTCGGAAGCCGGCGAGTGGTGGTGCAGCTCTTCCAGCTGCCTGGTATCGTATAGCGCTTGCGTGAGCTTGCCGCGCTCCAGGAAAAGGCGCCCGCCCGGCACGTCGGCCGCAAACAGCACCGGTGCTGCCCATTGCCGCTGGTTGGGAATGAACCGAGGGCCCGGGTCAGGCATGGGCCCTATGGGCTGCGGCGTCGAGGCGACGGCCGTAGCGGACAATAGTAAGCCCGCCGCCATCAGACTCTTAGCCCGCGTCAGACTAGTAAAGGTGTGCTTCATGTAAGTGAGGGAGTGAATAAGAAAAGTAAAAGCAAAAACCGCTGCCTTCCGTAAGCAAATAGCTTACCGAAAGCAGCGGTTTTCAGTACAATATGTAAAAACGCAACACAAGGCAAAAGCCTTGCCAAGTCCGAAAAAGGCCCTCTAGACCTTTTGCTACAGCATTTCGAACACGCGGCGGAAGCTTACGGCTTCACCGATGTAGCTGCGCAGCTCGCTGATGGGCATGCGAGTCTGCTCGCGGGAGTCGCGGTGGCGCACCGTTACGGTGTCGTCTTCCAGGGTCTGGTGGTCGACGGCGATGCAGAAGGGCGTGCCGATGAGGTCCTGGCGGGTGTAGCGCTTGCCGATGGCGTCGCGCTCCTCCATCACCACGCGGAAGTCGAAGCGCAGCTCGTTGAAGATTTGCTCGGCTTTCTCGGGCAGGCCGTCCTTTCGCACCAGCGGGAAAATGGCAGCCTTCACCGGAGCCACGGCCGGGTGCAGGCGCAGCAGGGTGCGGGTTTTTGTTTGCTGGGCCTCGCCCTCGCCTTCGGTGATGGTTTCTTCCTGGTAGGCCTGGCAGAGCGTGGCCAGGAAGAGGCGGTCGGCGCCCACCGAGGTTTCCACTACATAGGGCACGTAGTTGCCATAGGGCTTGCCCGTGGCCTCGTCGAGGTCGTTGTCGAAGTACTGCTGCTTCTTTTTGCTAAGGGCCTGGTGCTGGCCCAGGTCGAAGTCGGTGCGCGAGTGGATGCCCTCGATTTCCTTGAAGCCGAAGGGGAATTCGTACTCGATGTCGACGGCCGCGTTGGCGTAGTGGGCCAGCTTGTCATGGTCGTGGAAGCGCAGCTTGGCGGCGGGCAGGCCCAGGGCCTCGTGGAAGCGGCGGCGGCTTTGCTTCCAGGTGTTGTACCACTCCATCTCGGTGCCAGGGCGCACGAAGAACTGCATTTCCATCTGCTCAAACTCCCGCATGCGGAAGATGAACTGCCGGGCCACAATCTCATTGCGGAAGGCCTTGCCAATCTGGGCAATGCCGAAGGGAATTTTCATGCGGGCCGACTTCTGCACGTTCAGGAAGTTGACGAAGATGCCCTGAGCCGTTTCGGGGCGCAGGTACACCGGCGGCGCATCCGAGTCCACGGCCGAGCCCTGGGTCGAGAACATCAGGTTGAACTGGCGCACCTCGGTCCAGTTGGCCGTTTTCGACACCGGGCACTGAATCTTCTCGTCGATGATGAGCTGGCGCACGCCGGCCAAGTCGTTCTCGGTCAGCAAGCGGCCCATTTCGGCGGTGAGGGCAGCGCCGCGGGCGGGGTCGCCGGCGTTTTCGTACTCGGCGGCTTTTTCCTCCAGCAGCACGTCGGCCCGGTAGCGCTTCTTCGAGTCGAGGTTATCAATCATCGGGTCGTTAAACCCGTCGATGTGGCCCGAGGCTTTCCAGGTGAGCGGGTGCATGAAAATGGCGGCGTCGATGCCCACCACGTTGCCGTGCAGCTGGGTCATGGCTTCCCACCACAGGCGTTTCAAATTGTTCTTCAGCTCCACCCCGTTGGGGCCGTAGTCGTACACGGCCTGCAAACCGTCGTAGATTTCCGATGACTGGAACACGAAACCGTATTCCTTGGCGTGGGCCACGATATCCTTAAGCTGAGTTGTTTCGATTGCTGGGTTCATACCGCAAAGATGGACCGCAGATGACGCAGATTAAAAGATTAAATAAGATGTCGTTCCGGCATCATTCATCAAATGATGCCTTTAGCCTGCAAAAATCCAGAGCTGCCGATTCTGGTTTGAACACCCAAATGGCTGTCCGAAGGGCCAGCTGTACCTAAATCTTACTTAATCCTTTAATCTGCGTCATCTGCGGTCACAATTCCGTAACATGCCCAAGCCCGCAGCCGGCTTTACCTTTGGATTCGCATGAAAAATAAATTCCCACCAATCTGCTCTTTATGTTTGGTTTAGAGCCGCACGTACTCCTGCTACTAGGGGTTTGCCTGCTGGCAGCCTGTGCCTTTGAATTCGTCAACGGCTTTCACGACACGGCCAACGCCGTGGCCACCGTTATCTATACCAACACGCTGCGTCCCTGGGCCGCGGTGGTGTGGTCGGCGTTCTGGAACTTCATCGGCGTGTTTGCCGGCGGTATCGGCGTGGCCATGGGTATTGTGTACCTGCTGCCCGTCGAAAGCCTCATCGACCAGAACGTGTACCACGGCATCGCCATGGTGGGCGCCCTCATCGTGGGCGCCATCATCTGGAACGTGGGCACCTGGTACTACGGCCTGCCCTCGTCGTCGTCGCACGCCCTCATTGGCTCTATTCTGGGCGTCGGCATTGCCTTCTCGCTGCTGCCCGGCACCAGCAATGCCGCCGTCAACTGGAGCAAAGCCGGTGAAACCGGCATCGCCCTGCTGGTAGGCCCGCTGCTGGGCTTCACGCTCACCATCGGCATGATGTTCATGCTCAAGCGCTTTGTGAAGTCCAAGACAATTTTCAAGGAGCCGCACAAGCGCAAGCCCCCACCCCTCTGGATTCGGCTTATCCTCATCGTAACCTGCACGCTGGTGAGCTTTTTTCAAGGCTCCAACGACGGGCAGAAGGGCGTGGGCCTGATTATGCTGATTCTGATTGGCATCGTGCCCACGTTCTACGCCCTCGACAACAGCAAGAACCCGCTGGACCTGCGCGACTCGCTGGGCAAGGTCGAATACGTAATGAGCCGCGTGAATACCGCCGAACTCAGCCCCGCCGACCAGAAGCTGCTGGCCGACGTGCGCACCCAGACCACCGACCTGGACCGCATTTTTGCCGGCAAAAGCCAGGTGGCCCAGCTGCCCCAGCAGGCCCGCTTCGAAATCCGCCGCGACATCCTGCTGCTGGCCAACCGCGCCAAGAAGCTGCTCGGCTCCGAGAAGGTCAGCCTGAGCACGGCCGACCGCACGACCTACGACAAGGCCATTACCGACATGAAAACCTTCACCGACTACGCCCCTTCTTGGGTGCTGCTCATCGTGTCGCTGTCGCTGGGCCTGGGCACCATGATAGGCTGGCAGCGCATCGTGAAAACCATCGGCGAGCGTATCGGCAAGGAGCACCTCACCTATGCACAAGGCGCTTCGTCGGAGCTGGTAGCTGCTACCATGATAGGCGTGAGCACCGGCTTCGGGCTGCCCAGCAGCACCACGCACGTGCTGTCGTCGGCCATTGCCGGCAGCATGGTGGCTAACCGCGGGGTGAAGAATCTGAACCCCCAGATGGTGCGCAACATTGCCCTGGCCTGGGTGCTTACCCTGCCCGTTACCATGTGCCTGTCGGGCGGCCTGTTCCTGCTCTTCCGCGCGCTGGTCGACTAGTTGAGCTAACCTGTTAAAACACAAAAAAGGCCGTCTCCTGGGAGACGGCCTTTTTTATTTACTCAGTAGAAAGCTACTGACTTATTCTTCCGCTAAACCAGCTTAATCGGGCGACAAACCAGTTAATAAGTCCGGCTTATCCACTTATCCACAGCAAAAAGACGGGTATTTGTGGATAAGTAGGCCTTACTTAGGCCATTGCACTTCGAGGTCGTCGTTGATAAAGACGCCGAAATTCACGAACTGCAGCTCGCCTTCTTCGAAGTAAAGGTCAATCATGGCCTTCTCGTACGACAGGCGCACGGCGCCCTCTTCCATGGTCTCCAGCTCGGCGGCCGTCTGGCCGTTGCGGCGCATCAGCTCGCGCACCTCGTCCACGCTCTTGCCGTAGATGGCTTCGCCAAACAGGCGCATGTTGGGGTTGTCGGTTTCGATGCAGCTCAGGCGGAAGTCGTCTTCGCGGTCGAAGTACAGCGACAGCAGGTAGTCGTCTTCGTGGTAGTTCCAGGCCTGGTGCTCGAACTCGTCTTCTTCTTCCGACTCCTCAATTTCTTCCGGCTCGCCGACCAGGGTGCGCACCTCGTCCATGGTGGCGCCGAAGCGAAGCGGCCCCATGCCGGTGCCCAGGATAATTTCGTTTTCGTCGATGCTGGAAGGTTGGTTGGGTGTCATGGTTTTTACATTGTAAGGGTAGTTGGCAAAGGTAGGGCGCTGCCCGCAGATGGCTGCCCCGGCGGCTACTTGCCGTAGCGGGCAATGAAGTCGGCTTTCTGCTGCAGGTAGGCGGGGTGAGTTTTGGCCTGGTCCCACTTGGCTTTGAAGATGGCCGCGGCGGCTACCTTGTCCGAGTCGGGCTCGGTAGTACGGGGCAGCTCGGCGCGGCCGTGGGCACCGCTTTGGCCTTTTTTATCGGCAGGTACGGGCCCATCGTATTTCTTACCGCCGCGGTGGTTGGCATAGCGCCGGGCTCGGGTGAAGCCCATCTGCAGAAACTTGCGGGCCATGTCGGCGCCCACGAAGTCGTGCTGCTGCAAATACTGCTCAAATAGCCCGTAAATGGTTTCGGACGACTCCCTGGCCGCTGCGGCGTCTTTGAAGCGCCAGAAGGGCAGGATTTCGCTTTTGTAGGGCTGCACCAGCAGCACGCCCTGCTCGCCCACGCCCACCCGGTACAGCTCGGGGTGGGCCCGGAAGTCGGTGTTGTGGAAATTGAGCGTGTAGTCGAAGGGCACTGGGAACAGCTTTTTCTATTTTCTCTTACGAGGGAAGGCGAGTAGGCGGTTGAGCTTGCTTGGCGGCCTGTCGGGTGGATAAGTGGAAAGCGGCGGTGGAAAAGGCTTTCCGGGCAGGTGTGAAACTTCTTGGGGCGGGATGGAGCCTTGAATCGGAAAAACTCTTGAGTCGAAAAAGTCTTTGGGGCGGGAACACCCATGATGCACGCAGCCGAATGAAACCCTTGGTGCGGAAAAAGTGCTGACCTGGAAAAAGCCTTGAGCCGAGAAAACCCTTTGGTTGGGCAAGCCCTGAACCGAGAAAACCTTTTAGCTGGACAAGCCCTGAACCGAGAAAACCCTTGAGTCGGGTTTTCCCCCAACTTAAATTTTTGTTAAAATCTTTTTTTAAAAAGTCTTTTTATTATCCACTCACTAGGCCGGTTGATAAGTGGACAAGCCAAAAGAGTTGTCCACAAGGCGGATAACTTGGGGGAAACACGATGCTTATACACCCTCAATCCACAGCCATTGTGGAAAATATTAGATTGATTTTCAAAAGTTTATCTCGATTTTCAACATCTCCACGCGCTATCCACAAATCCACAATTCACACGTTTTCCCCATTGTGAATGGTGGGGGTGAGGCCCCCGGAGTTATCCACGCTTATCCCCGAGCTTTTCCCCCTGCTATGGCCGCCAGCACGCCAAAAAAACTTTTACCCGATTTATCCCCCACGGTGGCCAATGTTTCCCCCAGGTTATCCCCCATTTTATCCTCACCCGTCAGGGGGTGTGGAAAAGCCCGTGGAAAACGCGTGAATTCTTGGCAAAAAAGGCCGTCAGTAACTTGAATCACATAAAAGTTATCCACGAACGGGAGCAGAAAAGGGTGCTTTGTAGTAACCGCGCTTCCCAAAAATGTATATACTGAGAAATTAGGAGATTCGCGTTGGCAGTGCGCTGAGCGCGCCATTGCGCTTGCAAAGCCCCGGTTGAATAGGTCGGCGGCACTCATAGGCTGCCAAGCCCACCTTCTGGGAAGGCAGAACTGAGGGGAGCCGGAAATAAACGTGGGTTAAAAGCTAAGCTTTTCCTCAACTTCCCAGTTGGCCCGCAGCTGCAGGGCTTTGGGGTGCAGGTACACGGGCTCGGCCGGCACTTGCAGGTTGGGGTCGCCGCCATTCCAGCGGCCGTCGCCGTTGCGGTCTATCAGGGCCCGCAGGCGGTAGGTACCGGGGGCCAGGTTCTCGAACCGGTAGCTGCCTTTGGGCGAAGCCAGGCTTTGCACCACCTGCAGCTTATCGTCGAGCAGCTGCAGCTCGAAGCGCGGCTCTTTGGTGCTGAGAGTGCCGCTCAGGGTACCGGTAGCAGCTTCTTCGCTCAGGCTAAGCCGCAGGGGGCGCAGCCGCAGCAACTGCCCGGTTACGGCCGTAACGGCGGTGCTGTCGAGCAGAATGTCAATCCGGCTTTTGGCCCGGGTATCGAGCTGCACGGTGAGCAGGGTGCGGTCGGGGCTGAGCGTGCCATTGGCCGGTACGCTCAGCGGCTGGCGGCGAACCGAGTCCTCTACCAAAGTACCGAAAGTCTTGCCGGGTGCGAGGCGCACGGGCACCGCAAAACGAAATTTCACCTGTCCCTGGCGGTACACGCTACGCGGGTTGCCCTCCACGGTGTAGAGCGGGGATGCGGCTTGCTTGCGGGCCGAAGCGGCGGGCACCGGAAAGCGCACATTGAGCGTGTCGCGCAAGGTATTGCCGGTGCTGTCGGTGGCGCTGAGCAGGTAGCGGCCCTCGGGCACGCCGGGCGTCTTGAACAGCAGCAGCACGCGCCCGCGCTCCGTCAGCAGCAGGGTTTCGTTCAGGTTAGCGGAGGCTGGGTTATCCAGGCTGGCCAGGGCAACTTCCCGCAGGCCTTCGTTGAAATTCAGCTGCAAGGCAGTAGGCCCCGGTTGCCGGTTGGAAAGCACTGGGGGCCGGCGGTCGGGCCGGGTTAGCAGCAGGGGAACGGGGGCTTTGCCCTCCCCTACCGTAATGGGCTCGGGCAGGTAAGCTATTTTCTCCCCTTCCTGGTAGCGGCCGTCCTGGTTTTTATCGACAATGGCATAGATGCGGTAGCGCCCGTTTTTGAGAAAGCCCAGGCTGTACTGCCCCTGCTTGTCGGTACGGGCGAGGTAGTAAGGACGGGCGCGCCGCACATTGGTCGTGTCGGCTTCGCGGTAGAGGCCCACCACGGCGTCGGCAACGGGCTGGGCAGTCAGTGCGTCCGTCACGGTGCCGCGCACAGCGCCCGAGTCCAGCACGGCGCCGGTGCTGAAGCTGAGCACCGCGTTGCGCGCCGGCAGGCTTTCGGTGATGTCGACTACGGCGTCGCGGAAATTGAAGGAGTATGTGGTATTTTCCTCCAGCGGCTTATCGAACAGCAGGGTAATGGCGTTGCGCTCCTCCCGCACTTTGTACGGGTTGTCGGCGGGCAGCTGCGGCGTGATGAGCAGGTTTTTGCTGAGGTCCTTCAGCTGCACGGGCTCCGAAAAAACCAGGCGCACGTAGCGCTGCTTCACGTTGCGGGCCGCGCTGTCGGGCGAGCTGGCGATGCGCCGGGGCGCCACGGTATCTGTGGGGCCACCCTGGGGCGGTGCCACCGTGGCGCAGCCTTCGAGCAAGGCAGCAAAAGCAAGCAGGGCCAGGAGGTCAGCGCGAACGGACATTGTAGAGCAGAAGCGTGGAAAGAGTAAGCACCACGATGGCCGCGGTGATGCGCAAAGCCAGCGGGCGGGTCACCTTGTCGCTGGGCTCGGCCGTAGGCAAAACGGCAGTGCTTATGCGGGTGGTGTCGATAGAAAAGGTGGGCGTCGGCTTCAGCGTATCGGCAAGCGGAACCTGCGCCAACGTGGCGGCCGGCAGCAGCACCGCCAGCAGCGCTACACGACGAAGGCCCGCCCCCCACATCAGCTTGGGGTGGTAGCAGTAGGGCGGCGCCGGGCCACGTACAGCAGGCTGGAATACTGCCCGTCGTGCTGCGCCGCGTACTGGTTGGACTTATAGCCCGCCTTGAGCACCGACACCAGGCCCCCGCCCCGCTCGCCCCGGTGCCGCTCGCTGAGCATGCTCACGTAGTAGGCATCGAGCGGCATGGGCAGGGTTTCCGTGATGGCCATCTTGTGCTTTTTCAGCAGCTGGGCCATGGTTTTGGGGGCAAAGTGGTAGAGATGGCGGGGCACGTCGTAGGCCGCCCACTGCTCGCGGTAGTGCTGGGCGTCGAGGCTTTCCACGTTGGGCACGGCAACCAGCAGCACGCCGTCGGGCTTGAGCAGGGAAATCAGTTGGGCCAGGGTTTCGTTCAAACTGTGCACGTGCTCAAGTACGTGCCACAGCGTAACGGCGTCAAAAGAGCCCTGCTCGAACGATACCAGGCTTTCCTGGCTGATGGGCGTGCCGCCCAGCCGCTTGGTGGCTTCCTCCCGGGCGCGGGCGTTGGGCTCCAGGCCGGCCACGCGCCAGCCCGCGCTTTGGGCCGCCGCCAGGAAGTGGCCGGTGCCGCAGCCGTAGTCCAGCAGCTTGCCACGGCGCGGGGCCAGCTTATTCAGCAAGCTCACCTTGCGGCGCATGGTGAAGAAACGCGCCACCTTGTAGGCCTGGTTGATGAAGCCCACCGCGGCGCTGTTGTGCGACACGTAGGCGTCCGACTCATAGTAGCGCCCGATTTCGGCGGCACCGGGGCGGGGGTTGGTAAACTGAAAGCTGCACCCGGCGCACTGCACAATGGCGAAGCTTTCGTGGCTCACGGTTTTGTCCTCCACCACCAGCTTGTTGCGGAACTCCGTTTTCCCGCAAACCGGGCACTTTTCTAATCGTTCGTAGCTCACACAGATGAGTTAAAAGTTAAAAATGAAAAGTTAAAAGTCAGAAGCGTGGGCAAAGGCCAAAGCGGCCTTACTGCCCAGCTTTTAACTTTTAACTTTTACTTTTTAACTGGAATTACCGGCCCAAATATACCATCAGCACCGACACGTCGGCTGGGGAAATACCGCTGATGCGCGAGGCCTGGCCAATGGTTTCGGGCTGAATGCGCAGCAGCTTCTCGCGGGCCTCGTGACTGAGGGCGGGCATGGCGCGGTAGTCGAGCCGGCCCTGGATGACGAAGTTTTCGAGCTCCTGCATGCGGTCGGCCTGCTGCTGCTCCTTCACCAGGTAGGTTTCGTACTTGATGTTGATAACAGCCTGCTCCAGCGCTTCGGCATCGAAGGGCGCCAGGGCTTCGGCTAGGGCCGGCAGGGCGCGGCTGAGGTCGGCCAGCTCCACATTGGGGCGGCGCAGCATGTTTACGGCGCGGGTTTTTTCGTGGATGGGCGCCGAGCCCAGCTCATCCAGCAAGGGGTTGATGGCCGCAATTTCCACGGGAAACTCCCGCAGCAGCTCGCTCACTTCGGCGGCCTGCTGCTGCTTGCGCTGCACCCGCTCCATGCGCTCGTCGGAAGCCAAACCCAGGGCGTGGCCGCGCGGCGTCAGGCGCAGGTCGGCGTTGTCCTGCCGCAGCAGGATGCGGTGCTCGGCCCGGCTCGTGAACATGCGGTAGGGTTCGTCGGTGCCTTTGTTCACCAGGTCGTCGATGAGCACGCCGATGTAGGCCTCGCTGCGCTTTAGCACGAAGGGCGCCTTGCCGTGTACCTTGTTGTGGGCGTTGATGCCGGCCATCAGGCCCTGGCAGGCGGCTTCCTCGTAGCCCGTAGTGCCGTTTATCTGGCCCGCGAAGTAGAGGTTGGCCACACGCTTGGTTTCAAGCGTCAGGCTAAGCTGGGTGGGCGGGAAGAAGTCATACTCGATGGCGTAGCCTGGCCGGAACATCTTGGCCTTTTCGAAGCCGGCGATTTCGCGCAGGGCCCGGTACTGCACGTCCTCGGGCAGGGACGAGCTGAAGCCGTTCACGTACACTTCCACCGTGCTCCAGCCCTCGGGCTCCACGAAAATCTGGTGCCGGTCTTTGTCAGCAAAGCGGTTGATTTTGTCTTCCACGCTCGGGCAGTAGCGCGGCCCCAGGCCCTGAATGCGGCCCTGGAACATGGGCGACTTTTCGAAGCCCGTGCGCAGGATGTCGTGCACCCGCTCGTTGGTGTAGGTGATGTAGCAGGGCCGCTGCCGCGCCAAGCGGGGCGTATCGAGGTAGGAGAATTTGCTGGGCTCGGCGTCGCCGCCCTGCTCCTCCATCTTGGAGTAGTCGAGGCTGCGGCCGTCCACGCGGGGCGGGGTGCCGGTTTTCATGCGGCCGGCTTCAAAGCCCAGCTCCACAAGCTGCTCGGTGATGCCGCGGCTGCCTTTCTCGGCGGCCCGGCCGCCGCCGAAGTTTTTCTCGCCGATGTGGATGAGGCCGTTCAGGAAGGTGCCGTTGGTAAGCACCACGGCCTTGCCCCGAAACTCGATGCCGAGGGCCGTTTTCACGCCCACCACGGTGTCGTTTTCCACCACGATGCCCGTTACGGCTTCCTGCCAGAAGTCGACGTTGGCAATGCCTTCCAGGGTCAGGCGCCACTCTTCGGCAAAGCGCATCCGGTCGCTCTGCGCGCGGGGGCTCCACATAGCGGGGCCTTTGGAGCGGTTCAGCATCCGAAACTGAATCATGGTCTTGTCGGTGATGATGCCCGACTGCCCACCTAGCGCGTCGATTTCGCGCACAATCTGGCCCTTGGCGACGCCGCCCATGGCCGGGTTGCACGACATCTGCGCAATGGTGTTCATGTTCATCGTCACCAGCAGCACCTTGGAGCCCAGGTTTGCCGCAGCGGCTGCGGCTTCGCAGCCGGCATGGCCGGCTCCTACTACAATGACGTCGTATTCTTCTTGCTGAAACATAGAGCGCGAGGTTTCGCGAGGTAAAAAGAGGTTTCGCCAAGGCGGCGGTTAGTTAGAACCAAGCTTTGCAAAACTTGATTTCAACTTGGCGAAACCAAGCGCGAAAAAGATTTCGCGGAAACGCCATCACAAATTTACGAAATCCAAAACCGGCGGGCAGTTTCACGTGAAACGACTTGCCGGGGCAGGTTTTTTGCATTAAGCACAACCATAAGGCCGTGCTAGCCGGCCATGCCGCGCAGCTCTTCCGGCAGCCAGTCGGCCAGCAGCTCGGCCGAGAGGGTGGTCGTAAGCTCCCAGGAGAAGGGTAGCCACTGCCCGCGCACGCTGTCGTACACCTGGGTAGCTGCAAGGCTGGGAAAGAGCTTGTAGTCGAACTTAGGATAGTCTTGCAGGACGTAGCCGGGGTAGTAAAAGTCGAGCCCCAGGTGGCGGGCGTGCTCAATCTTCAGCAGCAGCAGATACTTGCCCAGGCTGTATTGCCGGTAAGCCGGGTCGTAGAAGTTGAGAATGCCGGCTATGCTGCGCTCGCCGTAGTCGAAAACGCCGGCGGCAATAAGCTGGTCGCCATCGCGCAGCTCCACTACCTGGGTATTGAACACGTTGTGCTCGGCGCCACCCAGCAGCACCTCGTCCACCGTCGCGGCGGCATCGAAGGTGATGCCTTGCCGGTAGCGAGCATATAAGTCCTCGTAGGCTGCGTTGGGGCGGAACGGGCGGATAACCGCCGAGAAGCGGGCATTGCGGCGCAGCAGGCGGCGCTGCTCGGCGCCCCACTCTACCCGGCTCAGGCGCAGCCGCAGCCAGTGCGCGGTGTAGATGCGGCTATTGAAGGGTACAAACTGGCAGGTGAACAGCTCCTGCTGCATTCGATAGTATCCCTGGCTGAGGTAGTAATCCAGCACATCGCCCCGAATGATGGGCAGGCTCGAAGATGGGTCCATGCAAATTGGGCAGCCAACGCAGGCGGCTGCCGTGGCTATGACACAACAACGCCCGCATGAAGCGGGCGCTGCTGTGGGGGAAGAAATGCGTAGGTAAGGTTAAAAGTTGCGCAGCGAAAGGCAGTAGTCTTCTTTCTTGCGCATGGCCGTTTGGGCCAGCAGGTCTTTGTCGTGGTAGCCGAGCAGGTGCAGCACGCCGTGAATCATCACGCGGTGCAGTTCGTCGCGGAAGGAGTGGCCCAGCTCGCGGGCATTTTCCTCCACCCGCTCCACGCTGATGAAGATGTCGCCTTCCAGAATGTCGGCATCGTCGGCATTGTCGAAGGTGATGACGTCGGTCAGCGTGTCGTGGTCGAGGTACTCCACGTTGAGCTTGTGCAGGTACTCGTCAGAGCAGAAGATATACGTCAGCTGCACGATGCGGTGCTCGTGCACGGCCGCAATGCGCTCAATCCAGGCAATGAGGTCCTCCGCGTCGTGCAGGGCAAAATCCGGCACGTCCTCCACCATAAACTCGATGCCGGGGGCTTCGTGGTGCAGGCCTTCGGGCGGGAAGGCGTCGTGGTGGGGCGGGTCCTGCGGAGGATTGGTCATCATGCCGCAACGTGGTCAGCGGTGGAGTTTTCGTCGGCCGGCGTGGGCGTGAGCTGGAACGTCAGCTCAACCTTACGGCCTTCTTTGCTGAACTCAACCTCGTCGGCCAGGTGACGGATGAGGAAGATGCCGCGGCCCCCCGGATTCTCCAGGTTTTCGGGCGCCGTGGGGTCGTCGAGGTTATCGTAATTGAAGCCGGCGCCCTCGTCCTCAATCTCAAACTTGAGCTGCTGAGGCTCCACGTACAGCGACAAGTACACGTTCTTGTCCTTGTCGAACTTATTGCCGTGGCGAATGGCATTATTCACCGCTTCGGTCACGGCTACCATAATGTTGCCGTAGATATCGTCCTCTATCTGAAAGGTATCCTTGGAGTTGTCGATGAAACTTTCGACTACCCGGATATTCTCAACGAGTGACGGAATCTGGATTTTTACCTGCTTCATAAGGCGGTTTGATAGGTAGGGCAGCAACTAGTTCGGGCGGCAAAAATAGGGATTTAAGCGTCATTGCGAGCGAAATAAAGATTACGCAGCCGGGTTTGGGCCGGTCGTCTCAATTTCACTACGGTCAGACGCCTATTTCAATTTCTGGAAGTACTCGCCCACCTCCCGCTGGTAGTACGGCGTGAGGGTAGGCGGTGTAGTACGTAACAGTTCTGTTTGACGTTCTTTCGGAGCCTTGTATTTGTCGAATGCGGGCGGAAAAACCGGCGCCTTGAACTGGGCGGCCTGCGCTTCGCGCTTGGTGTCCTGGTCGCGCTCCCGGGCCGATTTTTCAACCTCTAGAAGACGGGTAAGGATTTGTTGCTGGCGCATGATGGTTTCTTCCGTCAGCCGCTTGTTTACGAGGTCGGTTTCGGTTTGTTCCATCATTTTTTTGAGCTCGCCGGTGCCGCCCCCGCCCTGCTCGCCTTTGCCGTTCTGATTGCCGGGCTGGCCGCCCTCTTTGCCTTCCTTGCCGTCTTTACCTTCTTTGCCGCCGGGCTTGTTGCCACCCTGCTGCATGCGGTCGAGCTGCTGCATGGCCTGGCGGAGCATCTGCTGCTGCCCGGCCAGCTTGGCCAGCTCCTGGCTCATGGCCCGGCCGGTCTTGCCGCTTTTCGAGAGTTGCTGAATCTGCTCGTTGAGCTGCTGCTGCATTTTACCCAGGTTGCCGGGGCCGGGGCTGTTGCCTTTGCCTTTGCCTTTGCCTTTTTTCTTACCCGGCTTGCCCTGCCCGTCTTTGGGCGAGCCTTTGCCCTCCTGCGCATCCTGCTGCATCTGCTGCAGCGAGCTTTGCAGCATCAGGGCCAGGTTGTTCATGCTGGTCATGGCCTGTTGCTGGGAGGCCGTGGCCCGGGGCACGTCGCGCTGGCGAATGTTGGTCATGGATTCTTCCATGCGGCCGTTCATCTCCCCTACTTCGCGGGTCACGAAGCTCTGGATTTTGGGCTCCTTCTTAGCCAAGGCGTATAGCGAGTCCTGAATAATTTGAGCGTCGTCGCGCAGCTTGCGCTGCGTCTGGCCGAGCTGCACAAAGCGCGGGTCGGTCTGGTCCACTTTGCGGAACTCCTTCATCAGGTTTTCCTGGTCGAAGCTGAGCGTGAGCAGGTTTTCGAGGATGTCGCGCAGGTCGTCGATGTTCTGCTGGGCCTGGTCGCTTTCTTCCTCGCTCATCTGGTCGCGCATCTTTTTGGCCATCTGCTTCATGCGCGAAGCCGCGCTTTTTTGCTTGCTGCTGGCCTTTTTGTTCTGGTTTTTGCCCAGCTGCTCCTGGCTTTCCTCCATGTCCTGGTCGGTCTGCTGCTGCTCGGGCTTCTGCTCATCCACGCCGTTCTGGTTGTCGAGCTCCTTATCGAGCTGCTTCATCTCGGCCAGGTCTTTCTTGAGCTGCTCAAACTCTTTCTGCAGCTCGGCCTGCTCTTTCTTCAACTCCTCGTTTTTGGCTTTCTGCTCCTGGTTCGAGGCTTTGTTGTCGGGGTTTTCCTTGTCGTTCTGCTCGGTTTTCTCGGCCAGCTTTTCTTCTTGCTTGGCCAGCTCGTCGAGCTTATTGGCGGCGGCTTCGGCTTTCTGCTCCAGCTGCATCTGCTTGAACATCTCCAGGGCGCGGTCCAGCTCTTTCTGCAGGGTGTTTTCCTTGTTTTCGAGCTGCTGCAGCAACTTCTGCATCTCGGGGTCGGGCTGCTTCTGCTCGTCGAGCAGCTTGCGCAGCTTCTCGTACAGCTTCTTGGTTTCGGGGTCGAGGATGTCGTTCATGAGCTTTTTGAGCTCCTCGGCTTTCTTGGCCAGCTCCTCGCTCTTGGGGTCGAGCTGGTTTTGCTTGTCCTGGAGTTGCTCGAACATCTTCTGCATCTGCTGCACCTGCTGGTCGAGCTGGGCTTTCTCCTCCAGCATGTTTTCCAGCTGCTTGCGGTCCTGGAAGCTCATGTCGCGCTTGGTTTTCATGCGCTCCTGGGCCTTGGCGAGCTCGCGCTCCAGCTTTTCGCTTTGCTTGGCGGCCTGGCTCATCTGGCTGGCCACGGACTCAGCCTGGGCGTTCAGCTCCTGGCGCAACTCGCGGCGGCTGGGCAGGCGGAACTCAGCCGGGCGGGTGCGGGTGCTTTTAGGGCCGTGCACGCCGTCGTTGTCCCAGGCTTCCACGAAGTACTCCAGCCGGTCGCCGGGCCGCAGGTTGAGGGCGGCTACGTTCCAGGTGTAGCTGTAAGTACCATCGGAGCCAGAAGGCAGGGCCAAAGGCCGCTGGCTGCTGGCCGCCAGATTTTTACCGCGAAACACGCTGTAGTGCAGCACCAGGCGCGTCAGGCCATAGTCGTCGCGGACGGTGCCGCCCAGCGCCAGGTAGCGCAGCGAGGCGGTGTCCGAAAACGACTCCAGTGTGAGAGACGGCGCCAGGTCGGGCACGGCCGTCAGCTGGTAAGCAATGGGGTCGCGGTTGAGGCTGGCTTCGTTTTTCAGGCGCAGCACGTAGGGCTGGGAGCGCAGCACGCGGCGGCTGGCCACGAAGGTGCCGTCGTCGCCGCTGGCGGGCAGCACTTCGTCGGGGTTCTGAAACACCAGGGCCAGCTCGTCGGTGGCAGCGGTGGCAAACTCCCAGCGCACGGTGCTGCCCTCGGGCACGGTCAGGTTGCCGCCGTTCTCAATGGTTTCGCTGGCCTTGCCCGTGTAAGCCGGGTAGCTAATCTGCACCTTGAAGTCGCGCAGGTCGGGCCGCTCCACCACCGTGAGGCGGTACTCCGGCGAGCTAAAGCCGGCACCTACCAGGTGGAAGCTAACGTCGCCCTGAGGCTGCTCGAAGGTGTAGCGGAACTGGTCGGCCCGCCCGGCTACTTTGCGCAGGCGCCGCTCACCGCTGCCCGTGGCGATGCTCACCTCAGCCGGCAGGGCCGAGCCGGCCACGGCCACGTCCAGGGTAAAGTCTTCGCCCCGGAAAGCCTTAAGCTCCCGGTTTTTGATTTGAAACTGAAAGGGTGCCGGGGGCGAGTAAGCCCGGCGGTAGTGCCAGATACGCTCCGTGCCTTGCACCAGAAAGCTGGGATAGATGGCCAGCAGCAGCAGCAGAATGGCCGCCGGTATGGCCGCGTACTTCCACAGCGGCCGGCTTTCCTGCTTGATGTCGATGCCGCGGGCAAAGGAAATCTGGCCGAGCTGGGCGGCGCGCTGCTCCAGGCTGGCGGCAATCAGGGCATTGTCGCGGGCCTGGCCCTGCAGCTGCAGGGCGTTTAGTAGGCGGTCCTGCACGTCCGGAAACAGCTCCCCTACCCTGCGGGCCGCCTGCTCGTCGCTGAGCAGCCGCCGCAGATTGGTAAGAGCGGCCAGCGGCTGCCAAATCCAGCGCGCAAAGCTGTAGGCCGTCAGGCCCAGGAAGCCAAACAGCAGGCAGCCCCGCACCCAGGTGGGCAGGTACAGGAAGTACTCGAGCAGGTTAAACACCAGAAACAGGCTGAGCAGCAGCCCACCGGCCACCAGCCCACCCCGCACCAGCAGGTTTAAGTAAAACTTACGCTTGAAGGCCTCCAGCTCGGTTCGCACCCGCGCCAGGGCCGGGTACTCCATCGCCGGAGCCGTACGCTCCATCACAACAGCCATAAATCGGTTCTTATCCAGGAAAGATACACCAACGCGCCGGGCTTGGTTCTTTTTTAGGGTAGGAGGGTATGAGGGTGTGAGGGTAAGAGGTAGTTGGGGACGAGAGAGTATGGCGAAGCAATAAAGCTCTCGTACAACATAACTCCTCCCCTCCTACCCCCACACCATATTGCCCTATAAAATCTCCACCCAGGCCGGGCAGTGGTCGGAATGCACCACGTCGGGCAAAAGACCAGCCCCAACGATGCGCGGTTGCAGCTGAGAGTCGGCCAGCCAGTGGTCGAGGCGCCAGCCTACGTTGCGCTGCCGCGAGCCGGCCCGGTAGCTCCACCAGGAGTAGTGGCCGGTGGCCTCGCCGTGGTGCTGGCGGAAGGTGTCGGTGAAGCCGTCGGCGAGGAAGTCGGCAAACCACTGCCGCTCCTCGGGCGTGTAGCCGGGGCTGTTCTGGTTGGCTTTGGGGTTGTGCAGGTCGATGGCCGTCTGGCAGCAGTTGAAGTCGCCGCCAATGAGCAGCTGCAGGCCCTGCGTGGCTTTCAGCCCGGCCACGTAGCGCCGGAAAAAGTGCAGCCACTCAATCTTGAAAGCCTGCCGCTCGGGGCTACTGGTGCCCGAGGGCATATAGGTGTTGAGCACCGACACGTCGTCGAAGTCCAGGCGCAGCACGCGGCCTTCGTTATCATAGCAGCTCTCGCCGCAGCCTTCCACCACTGCCTTTGGCTCGATGCGGGAAAAGGTAGCCACGCCGCTGTAGCCCGGCTTTTGGGCCGGGTGCAGGTAGGCCTTGTAGCCCAGAGCTTCAAAGCCCGACACGTCCAAGGGAGCGTTGCCGGCCTTAATTTCCTGCACACAAAGCACCTCGGGTTGCTCCACGGCCAGCCAGTCCAGCAGCCCCTTGCTCAGGGCCGAGCGCAGGCCGTTGAGGTTGTAAGAAATGACTTTCATTTAAGCAGTTGTCAGTTGTTGGTTGTCAGTTGTCAGCAATGTTCCGGAGTCAGCATTACCAGAACGACCTGACAACTGACAACGAACAACTGACAACTAATCCTCCTGGGCGAAATACTCCAGCATGTGCCACTTCAGCATGCGCTCCTGCTCCTTGAGGTTGGCAAAGGGCACGGGGCGCAGCAGCTTGTAGTGGGGCCAGCCGTCTTCGTCGGTGCGCTCCAGCTCGTAGTGGCCCGAGAGGCTGAAGAGCTTGCAGGTGGCGATGTGCATCAGGTCCTGCTTTTGCTCTTTGGTGAAGGCCGCCACGCCCTGGCCCAGCTCCTGCACGCCGATGAGCAGCAGCAGGGCGTTGAGGTCGGGCCGCTTGCCGAAGCGGGCCTGCAGCTCGGCCATCAGCGTTTCCCAGCGGGCTTCGAAGTCGGCCTCGCTTTCGTGGCCGGTTTCGTGGTTCAGGTCCTCGCTCATGCGCTGTGTTCGGCGTGGGGCGCAGCCGGTGTAGCTGCTTCGGCTTTCAGGGCTTCCCAGTACTCCACGGCGCGACGGAAGTGCGGAATGACGATGCTGCCCCCGATGATGTTGGCAATGGCGAATACCTCATAGATTTCCTCGTCGTTGATGCCTTCCTCGTAGCACTTGCCGAGGTGATATTTGATGCAGTCGTCGCAGCGCAGCACCATGGAGCAGGCCAGGCCCAGCATCTCTTTGGTCTTGACATCGAGGGCGCCGGCGGCGTAGGTGTTGGTATCGAGGTTGAAAAAGCGCTTGATGACCTTGTTGTCGGCAGCCATGATTTTCTCGTTCATGCGCTGCCGGTAGTCGTTGAATTCAGTGACTTGAGACATTCCTTGGAGGAGTTATGAGTTATAAATTATGAGTTATGAATTTTTAGCTGTTAGTTGAGCAGCTAAAGTGGCCTGCTCTCCAGCGGCGGCCAAAATTACCCCACACGGTCTACCCCCATGCGGCGTTCCCTTCTCGATGATTTCCTGGGACTGATTTATCCCAGCGTTTGCCTGGCCTGCGCCGAGCTCATGGCCCGGGGCGAGCAGCACCTCTGCACCGCCTGCCGAGCCGAGCTGCCTTACACCGACTTCCACCTGCTGCCGCCGGAAGAAAATCCGCTGGGCCGCCGTTTCTGGGGCAAGCTGCCCGTACAACATGCCTTGAGCTACGTGCGGTTTCTGCGTCACGGCCGCATCCAGCACCTGATGCACCAGCTCAAGTACAAAGGGCAGCGCGAGGTGGGCACCGTGCTGGGCCGCCTCTACGGCGCCGAGCTGCTGGCTGCCGGGCTCAACGCCGAATTCGATTTGTTGGTGCCCGTGCCGTTGCACCCACACAAGCTCAGCAAGCGCGGCTACAACCAGGCAGCCGTGTTTGCCGAAGGCCTGGCTAGCGGGCTGCAGCTGCCCTGGAATGCCACTGCGCTGCACCGCACCCGTCGCACCAGCACCCAAACCCGGAAAAACCGCGCCGAGCGCTGGGAAAACGTAGCCACGGTGTTCGAGCTGGGCCCCGCTGCGTCCGTCGCCGGTCAGCGCGTGCTGCTGGTGGATGATGTGCTCACCACCGGTGCCACGCTGGAAGCCTGCGGCGCAGTGGTGTTGGCTGGGGGCGCCGCCAGTATCAGCATCGCCACCATTGCCTGCGCGGATAGGTAGTCTGAACCGCAGATTCGAATGATTTTTGGATTGAGTAAGATGCTACGCCAGCCTTTCGGTGGGTGGATGCGCTGTTGATGTGAACGAGAATGACAGCGTATCAAAACGATAGTAAACAAGAAAGCCGCCCCTCACAGGGCGGCTTTCTGCATCTTAGCGAATCCGAAAATCTTTCGAATATGCGGTTCTTACTTGTTCGAGCCGGCGTTAATCATGGCGCAGCGGAAGCCGATGGTGGCCGTAGCCGAGTCCTCAGCCATGAAGCGACGGGTACCGGGCGAGAGGTAGTAGGCTACGTCACGCCACGAACCGCCTTTGTAAACGCGCACGTGGTCGTCGATGAGTGACTGGTAGCCACCTTTGCCGTTCTTGGGGTCTTTGTCGTACTTGTCGGCGGGGTCAAGCACGCCGTTACGACGGAAGGGGTTGAGGTCTTCTACGTCCTGGTACGACAGCGGGCGGTACACGTCCTGCACCCACTCGTTCACGTTGCCGGCCATGTTGTACAGGCCATAGTCGTTCGGCGGATAGGCGTACACGTACTCCGTAATCATGGCGCCGTCGTTCAGGCTGCCGGCAATACCGGCGTAGTCACCGCGACCGCGCTTGAAGTTAGCCAGGAACTGGCCCATTTTGCGGCCGTAGGCATTGCGGGTGGTGCGGCCATCCCAGGGGTAGATGCGCTTCTCTTCCTGGTTTTCGTTGCCCACTTCCTGGGTGCCGATGAGAGCCTGAGCAGCGTATTCCCACTCAGCCTCGGTGGGGAGGCGGTAGTTGGGCAGGGTGTTGCCGTTCTCGATGGAGATGTTGCTCTTGCCGTTGCCCAGAGCACCAGCCGTCGTCTTCTCAGCACCTTCGGCAGCGCCCTCAGCGGGAGCGTCGTCGCCCTTCTTCTTTTTGCCTTTTTTGCTGCCGCCGTCGCCGGCCTTAGCAGCAAGGTTTTCGTTCACCTTGGCCGTACGCCAGGTGCAATAGTCATCGGCCTGCAGCCAGCTTACGCCCACCACAGGGAAGTAGCGGAAGCCGGGATAACGCAGGTAATAAGTAACGTAGGGGTCGTTGAACGACAGGTCGCGGGCCCACACCAGGGTGTCGGGCAGGGCCGACTTGTAAAACTCTTCGGCCGAGTCGGTGCGGATAAAGTGCAGGTATTCCAGCCAGTGGATGTTAGCCACTTCGGCTTCGTCCATGTAGAATGAGGCGATGGTTACGGTGCGCTCGATGTTGTCGTGCGTCATCGTTACATCTTCCTCCTGCGAACCCAGAACGGTACGGCCACCTTCAATAAATACAAGGCCCGGACCTTCGGGTGGGCTCTTATAGCTGGCCACGGTCATGCCCTTTTCGGTGTTGTATTCAACCCCGGTAGTTGAGGAATACTTGCCAGGCTTAGCAGCGGTGGGCGGTCCGCTTTTGCAGCTGGCGAGGGCGCCAAGGCCTACTACGGCCAGGCGCAGATAATTGGAAAATTTCATAACGAGGCTAAAATGGCCGAGAGGGATGAGGAGTTAGCTAGGGCAATTTGATTGCAATGTTACAAAAAATTAGAACGCCGGACAAGGGGCGAGGGGGTAATCGCGCCTTTTTAACCGACGATAGGCGTTTTCCAGTCGGTCAAAGCTGCGCAGGGCCAGCGTGACTTCGTGGGCTCCCCCCAGGCTCTGGCTTAAGGGGCTCAGGCCCACATCGTAGCTATAGCCCAGGCGCAGGGGGCCTGCCCCAATGCCGACTACCGCCGCGAGTACCTGCTGAGGACCAACGGAGCCAGCCAGGGAAATATTGCGGTATACCGCCCCAACTGTCACGGGAGAGGCAGTCAGGTAGACGCCGGTTTCGATGCGGTGCGAGCCGCCCTGCAGGGTAAAAGCCGCAGTAGGCGTTACGCTTACTTCACGGGTGGCCTTACCGGGGCCGGGCTTGAGCAGGAACAGCTTGTAGCCCCCGGAAAAGTTCAAAAGCAGCGGCAGCTTGGCTTGCTGCCGAAAGCCCAGGCTGGGCTGGTTGAGGTGCTGCCCGGCTATGCTAATCCAGGCTTGGGATGAGTAGAGCACGGCCCCGGTACCCAGGCTCAGGTAGTTGGATGGCGGAAAAGTCTGCGGCTCGGCGGAGGGGCCGACGATGCTGCCATCCTCGGAAATCTGGTCGCCAAACAGGAAGTTGCCGTAGGAAATCTGCTGGCGGCCGTAGCTGGCCCGCAGGCCGCCGCTGAGGGCAAACTGCTGGTTGAGGCGGGTATGGTAGGCGTAGAGGGCCCCGATTTCGAAGCGGGTGTAGCTCAGGGCGCCGGTGCGGTCGTGGTTGACGAGCAGGCCTAAGGCGTGGTGCTGGCCGGGGCGGTCGAGGCGCAGGTCGGCGGCGGCTTGGGTTGACTTAAAGCTGCCGACCAGCGTCGGGTACTGGTTGCGGTAGCTGAAGGTGACGCTGTAGTCGTCGAGCAAGCCGGTGAAGGCCGGGTTGGTGTGCAACCGCGTGGCAAAAGGCTGCGAGAAATACACATCCTGGGCCTGGGCACCGGTTGCGGCGCCCGCCAGCAGCAGGCCCACGAAGGCAGGGCGTATTTTCAGGAGTCGCAACATGAAGGGCGGCGCTTGGGTGGGTGACGCAAACGCAGTCAGGGGGTGGTTTCGTGCGAATGCGGGCACGAAAGTAAGCGTTTTGGCTGGTGCTGAGCCGCAGGCTTGCGCTGGGGCTGAGTCTCGGCCGTTGGATTAGGGCTGTTGGTCGATTTATGGCACCGAACCTGAACGATACCGAGGCTGGTTCGTTGGAAGGGCCAGCCGGTGCCCCGGCACAGGCAGGTATTTACATTTGCCGGAATTAACACAACTGCTGAATGCGATGCGGAAAATACTGATTGGGATATTGCTGTTTCTAGTGGTGCTGGTGGCTGCGGCCGCGCTGGTGCCACTGCTGTTCAAAGACAAGCTGCGGGCTTTGGCCGACAAGCAGCTGGCCGAGCGGGTGCGGGCCAAGGTGCAGTACGACCCCGAAAACATTGACTTGAGCCTGCTGAGCACCTTTCCGGACCTGACCGTGAACCTGAAGGACCTGCGCGTGATAGGGCTTGACTCGTTCCGGCGCGATACGCTGGCGTACCTGCCCAGCCTACGCGTGGGCCTGGATGTGATGAGCGTGGTGCGCGGCAGCCAAATCAAGGTGAAAACCATTGAGCTGGAGCGGCCCGACCTGAGCCTGAAAAAGCTGAAAAGCGGCCTGGCCAACTGGGACGTCATGATTTCCGACTCGGCTGCGGCGGCCAAAGGCCAGGACACCACGCAGCTGAACCTGGCTATTCAGGGATGGAAGCTGAGCGACGCCCACCTGCGCTACGAGGACCTGACCCTGCCCTTCCGCATGGAAGCCCGCGGCATGAACCACAGCGGGGCCGGCGACTTCGAAAGCAACGTGTTCGACATGACCTCGCAAACCAGCATTGCCGACCTGGACATGGAGTACGGCGGGGTGAGCTACCTCAGCGACAAGCAGGTGGACGCCGATGTGACTTTGAACATGGACCTGGGCAAGATGCTGTTTACCTTCAAGGACAACAAGGTGAAGCTGAATGATTTTCCGTTCAGCTTCGCTGGGGCCATCGGGCTGCCTAATGCCACGGACATCACCTACGACCTGACGTTTAAGGCGCTGGAAACGGACTTCAAGAACATCCTCAGCCTGGTGCCGGGTGTGTACACCGACAAGTTCAAGAACATCGAAACCAGCGGCAAGGTGGCCTTCGACGGCTACTACAAAGGCACGCAGAGCGGCGTGCGCATGCCCGGCTACGGCCTGAACCTGGTGGTGACGAACGGGCAGTTTAAATACCCCGAGCTGCCGCAGGCGGCCCGCAACATCAACGTGAAGATGAGCGTCGACAACCCCTCGGGCTTCACCAACAACATGAAAGTCAACATCCCGCAGTTTCACCTCGACCTGGGCAAAAACCCCATCGACGGCAACGTGCTGATTGACGGGCTGGAACCGATGAAGGTGGACGGCCGCGTGAAAGCCAACGTGGACCTGGCCGAGATGTTGAAGGTGTATCCGGTGAAAGACCTGAATATGCGCGGGCAGCTGTTTGTGGACGCTACGGGCAAGGGTATCTACTCCAAAACCCAGATGCCGGTGGTACACGCCGCGATGCGCCTGAGCAACGGCTTTGTGAAGTCGGCCCAGTTTCCTGCGCCTATCGAGCAGATTAACCTGGACGGCACCGTGGACAACGCCACCGGGCAGGTAAACGACACGCGCATCGATTTGCCGCAGTTTCGGATGGTGCTGGAGGGCGAGCCGCTGGAAGGCCGCCTCACTGCGCAGAACCTGGCCAAGCCGTTGTTCGATGCCGACGTGCACGGCACCGTGGACCTGACCAAAATCACCAAGATTTTCCCGCTGGAAGGCATGACGGTGACGGGCCGCGTGAAGGGCAACATTGCCGCCAAGGGCAACATGGCCGATGTGGAAGCCGGGCGCTACCAGAACGTGGTGGCCAGCGGGGCCATGCAGGCCAGCAACATCACCTACAAGAGCAAGGACCTGCCGCAGGGCGTGAAAATCAGCAGCGCCGCGGCCACGTTCAACAACAACCAGATTGCCGTGCAAAGCCTGAACGGCACGGCTGGCAGCTCCGACTTTGCGGCCTCGGGCACAGTGAGCAACTATATGGGCTACCTCTTTACGCCCGGGCAGAGCCTGCGCGGCACCATGACGGTGAACTCGCGCAACTTCAACGTGAACGAGTGGATGGTGGACGAGGTGACGGCCAAGCCCACTGTGGCGGGCAAAGCCAGCAGCGCCCCGCCAGCTAAGGCCCAGGGCGTGGTGCAGATTCCCAAGTTCTTCGACCTGACCCTGAACAGCCGCGTGGGCACCGTGACCTACGACAACCTCAAGCTCACCAACCTGAAAGGCACGGTGCTGGTGCATGACCAAATAGCCACGCTACAGAACCTGACCTTCAACACCCTGGGCGGCGAGTTTGCCACCACCGGCAACTACAACAGCAAGGATTTGGCCCACCCGAAGTTCAACTTCGGGCTGAACATCAAGAACCTGAGCTTCCAAAGCGCCTTCAACGCCTTCAACAGCATCAAGACACTGGTGCCGCTGGCCAGCCAGGTGGAAGGCATTTTCGGCACCAACTTCAACGTGAGCGGCGAGATGGGGCCCGACATGATGCCCAACTTGGCCACGGTGAGCGGCAAAGGCCTGTTCGACGTGGTGCGCGCCGCGGTGAACCGCTCGGAGGTGATGACGAAAATTGCTTCGCTCACTACCCTGCCCGAGCTGCAGGATATTCTGGTGGTGAACAAGCGCATCGACGCCCAGATTGTTAACGGCAACCTTATTGTGCAGCCCTTCGACGTGAACGTGGGCGACGTGAAAATGACCCTGGGCGGTTCCAACAGCCTGGTGGGCATCCTCGACTACGTGGCGGCCCTGAACGTGCCCACCGGCAAGCTGGGCACGGCGCTAACCGGCAAGGTGACGCAGCTGACGGGCGTGAAAAACCTGCAGGGCACCGAGCGGGTGACGCTGGGCCTCAACATCGGCGGCACCGTGACCAAGCCCAGCGTGAAACTGACCAGCGGCAGTGTGAAAGACCAGGCCAAGAGCCTGGTGACGACGGTGGTGAAAACCAAAGCCACCGATGCGCTGAATAACCTGGCTGCCAAAAACAAATTTTTAAAAGACAGCACCCTGCGCGTGGAGGAGCTGAACAAGCAGGCTCTCGAAGCACGCGCCAAGCAGGAAGTGGAAAAGCGCCGCTTAGAGGCCGAAGCCAAGGCCAAGCAGGCCATTGGACAGGGCATCAAGAACCTGTTTGGAAAGCCTAAGCCCGCCCCCACTCCGGAGCCGGCGGATACAACCAAAAAAGGTAATTAAGCTGGCCTGGCAATAAAACCCTGGCAGCATTGTTGAGAACGGCCCGGCAACCTGGTAAGTGGCCGGGCCGTTTTAGCGTCAATTCTATCCCCTATTCACATGAAAATTTCCCAACTATTACCTCTGGCCTGCGCCGCTGTGCTGGGCCTGGCTAGTTGCTCCAAGTCCGACGACACTTCGGCGGGTATGTCGAAGTTTGAGGTGCGCCTGACCGACGCGCCCGGCGATTATGCCGCTGTTAACATCGACGTGCAGCGCGTGCAGGTGCACGTGAGCGACGACAACGACGAAGGCGGCTGGCAGGACCTGCCCCTGATTCGGCCGGGGGTGTACAACGTGATGGACTTCACCAACGGCAACTCAGCCCTGCTCACCAGCGCCGACTTCCCGGCGGGCCGCATCTCCCAGATTCGCCTCGTGCTGGGTTCCAACAACACCCTGGTGCTGCGCGACGGCACCATGAAGCCCCTGAACACGCCCAGCGCCCAGCACTCGGGCCTGAAGCTGCAGATTAACGCCGACCTGGTGAAGGACGTCACCTACCAGCTGCTGCTCGACTTCGACGTGGCGAAGTCCATCGTGGCCCGCGGCAACGGGGCCTACAACCTTAAGCCCGTTATCCGCACCGTAACTACGGCCGTGGCTGGTGGTATTCGCGGCACGGTGACGCCGGCTGAGGCCCGGCCCCTGGTGCTGGCCATCCGCACCTCGGCAACGCCTAACGACACGCTTAGCACCACGGCCGATGCGGCCGGTGGCTTCCTCATCCGGGGTGTTCCGGCCGGCTCCTACCGCGTGGAATTCCAAACCAGCGCGCCCTACAACAACGCTACTCGAAACACTACGGTCAGCAACGAGCAGATTACCGACCTAGGCTCAGTTAGCCTGCGGTAACTCTAAATATCAGTTAATAAAAAAGCCGCTTGCTGCACAGCAAGCGGCTTTTTTGTGTTTGCCTGAAACGGCAGCAACTTACAGTTGTGGCTCGGCCTGGCCCATTAGCTCGCGGCAGTAGGTCACAAAGTCGGTATTAACGGGCTCGATGCCGGCCTCGCGCAGGCGGGTGGCCACCTGCCCGCGGTGGTAGCTGGCGTGCACCACGGCGTGGGTGAGGATGTCCTGCACCGGCGTGCTGTAGGCCTGGCCCAGCGAGTTGGTGTACTCTACCAGGCGGTTAAGCTCGGCCTCGTCGGTGATGGCACAGAGCGAAGCCAGGCGCCGGGACGTTTGCTCGTGCAGCACGTGCAGGCCGTCTAGGTCGTGCTCCTGCCACACCTTCACGCCGCAGCCTTCGTTCACCACCCGGCACAGCCAGATGGATTGAGCGTTGAGTACGTGGCTGAACAGGCGCAGGGCATTGGCGGGCAGCTCGCGCCCGGCGGCTACGGAGCTATCCAGACGGCGCAGCAGGGTTTCATTGGCCCATACGTTGAATTGGCCAAGCTTTTCGAGTGTGTTCATTCTTGTTAATTATAAATTTTGAATTATAAATTATAAATTAGAAAGTGGCAGTAACGCTATCAGCGCAAATCTGACAATTTATAATTCGTAATTTATAATTTATAATTCCTATCTGGGGTCTTGCCAGACCAGCTTTTCGTTGGTTTTGTTTTTGTCGAAGTCGGGGCACTTGCCGTCGCCTTTGCCCGTGATGCCACCGTCGGGGTTGCAGATGACGCGGCCTTTGGCGTCGAACACCGTGGAGAATTGGTCGCAGCAGGGGGCCGACTGGTAGTACACCGTCTGGCCGCCATACTGGTAGCTGAGGATGCGCACGATGGGCGTGCGCTTGCGCTCACTGAGCACGTTGGCAATGCGGTCCTGCAGCCACCTGGGGCGGGAGGTGGTGTCGGGCGGGGCCATGCGGGCCGGCACGGGGTCGACGGTATTGGCACTGGTGGGGGCCGTGGTGGGCGAGCCGGGGTTGCTCACGTAGCCCGCATCCGGCGGCGTGGTGGGCGTGTTCACCGTCACCTGGTTGGAGGCACAGGCCGAGGCCATCAGCAGCGCAGCAAAGGCAAGGCTTTTCATTTAACAGTCTTCATTTAACATTTATCAAATAGCCGGGCGTCGGCCTTTGGCATCCATGCCCATGCTTACGCCCTGATAGGGCATTTGTTCAGCCAGCGTGCAATAGAAGAGCTGTTAAATGTTAATTGTTAAATGAAAACTGGCGCATAACGTGTGGGCCAAACACCAGCAGGCCCACGGCCAGCGCGCCGAGGGCAGCCAACAGCACGGCCCCGGCCGCCACGTCTTTGGCTTTGCCGGCCAGCGGGTGGTAGTCGGGCGAAGCCAGGTCAGTAAGGGCTTCGATGGCGGTGTTTGCCAGCTCGGCCGTCCACACGGCGGCAATGGCCAGGGCCACCAGCGCCCATTCCAGCCGGCCCAGGCGGTAGTAGAGGCCCAAGCCCAGCGTCACCACCGTAGCCAGGGCGTGGAAGCGCAAATGCACTTCCGAGCGCAGGGCAGAACCCACGCCGCGCACGGCATGGCCGAAGCTGGCGATGCGGCGGCGCCACAGGCCCTGGGGCGGGCGGAGGCGGTCAGCGTTGGGCTCAGCCACGGGCGTCGAACTCCCGGAATACCGACTGGCGCAGGCTGTCCCACTCCGGCTTCAGGATGCTGAAAATGACGGTGTCGCGCCGGCGCCCGCCCTGGGTAATGCGGTGGCTGCGCAGGGTACCTTCCTCGGTGGCGCCCATGCGGGCCATGGCCTCGCGCGATTTCCAGTTGCGGGCGTCGGTTTCGAGCTCTACCCGCTCGCAGGCCAGGTTGCCGAAGGCGTGGTTGAGCAGCAGGTGCTTGCAAGCCCGGTTCAGGCCGCTGCGCTGAAAATCTTTGCCTACCCAGGTGTAGCCGATGCTGAGCTTCTGCTCGGGCATGTCGACGTTGTAGTAGCTGGTGCTGCCTGCCACGCGGCCGCTAGCCCGGTCGATGATGACGAAAGGGTAGCGCTTGCCCTGCTCCCGGCCCTGCAGCGCCTGCTGCAGGTAGGCCGCCAGCTCCACCGGCGTGTGGCAGGCTGTGAGGGTGTATTTCCACAGCTCCGGGTCGAAGGCCACGGGCTTGAGGGCGGCAAAGTCGCTGGCTTCGAGCGGGCGCAGCCGGGCGCGGCTGTTTTCCAGCACAATGTGGGAAGAGAAATCCATGCGGGCGAATAGGCGAATGGGGCCGCAAAGATGCCGGAAAAAGATAGTAGATGTTAGGTCTTAGGGCTTATAATCGTTCTGGCGAAGAACTTTCCAGCTGTAAAGTCTAAGCTTTCAGCCCTGCTGAGCTACGAAAGCCGTGTAGGCATCGGCCCGGCGCTCAGCGAAGATGTCGGCCGTCAGCATCACGGTGCCTTGCAGCAGCATGCCCAGCCCCAGGCCCAGCCAGAAGTCGTGGTGCTGGCGGAAGAAAATCAGGCCTGTACCCACCACGATGAAAGCTATTTCGACCAGCTTGTACATATCAAAGTTGCGGTTCACCTGCTGCATGCGCGGGGCTTCAAGGGCAACAAATTGATTGGGCGACTGCGCATGAAGCGCCACCAGCTCGGCCTGCTGGGCATCGCTGCGCAGGTACACCGTGCCGCCCACCACCAGCTGAATCAGGCCCACCACAATCAGCGGAATGGCCAGGCCCGTAGTAAGCGCGCTGCGCTGGGTGAGCAGCAGCCAGACGGCTCCGCCCACGGCGGCCACGCCGGCCAGGATGAAAACCAGGCTTTCGGCCTTTTCGGCCCGGAAATACAACTCAATGGGTGCCATGGGGCGAAGCAGGTAAGCGGAAACGGAAGATGGTATAGGGCCCGGCCGAGCGAATATGCTCCTTGGAGCGCAGCATCTGGTCGGGAATGGCGCTGTCGGTCACGTACACGTAGCCGTCGGCGCCGAAGCTCAGCCCATCGGCCCAGCGGATGCGGGCGTCGCGCACCAGGGGCTGCAGCGCACCTTGCGGCGTCATCAGCGCCAGGCCCTGGTGCTCCACGTCGGTGATAAGCAGGTTGCCCGCAGCCGTGACGCCAATGCCATCCGAAAGCGGCTTGCGGCCGACGCGCTGCACCTGCCGGGCCAGTGCTGCGGGCGTCAGCGTGGTATCGGTAAGGGCAGCCAAGGGCACCCGAAACAGCCCGCTGTGGGCCATTGGGGCGTAGTAGACATACTGGCTATCAGCCGCAATGCCGTCGATACCAGGCTTGAGGTTGACCAAGCCGCCGAAAAATGACATGTCTTTGAGCGGATTGCGGATAAGCCAGTTCTGCGCCGTCACGGTCGAGTCGTTATCGAGCAGGGAACGGGCCCGACGCCGGGCTACGTCGTATACCACCAGCGAGGGCGACTGCCGCCAGAAGCTGACGTCGGCCACGAAGACGTAGCGCCCATCCGGCGACACGCACAGGTCGTTGAGGAAGGAGCCGCGCTCGGCCACGCTGCTCGGAAACGTGAAGCTGTGCACGAGCTTGTTGCTGCGCAGGTCGTAAGCCAGCAGGCGGGCGCCGTCCAGGCCGTGGTTGCCGTGGTCGATAACCCAGAGCCGCTGCTGACGGTCGGCAAACAAGCCCAGCGGGGTGATAAGCCCATTTTGGCTGGCCGCATCGGGGAACGGGCGGGCCTGGCCATCGGGGCCGATTTCCAAAAGCTTAGCTCCTTCCGGGCGTGACTCGGGGTGTACGGTGAAAAACACCCGCGTCGGCTGGCCTGGGGTTGGTGTAGCGGCCACGTTGCCCACGGGCTCAGGAAACTGGAAAAAGGCCTGGACCGAGTCGGCAGGTACCAGGGGCGGTTGCCCGGCCGTGAGGTGGGGATAAGGCTGGCCGCCGCCGTAGCGCAGGCGCAGCGTCAGGCCCAGGCCGAGTATTAGCGCGAGCAAGCCCAGCGCAGTCCATTTCAGAAAGCGTTTCATCAGTTAAAATCATGAAAAAGCAGCTTTACAAGCCGAACTGCCGCAGGTGATGGTCGAGGTGCAGGTAAATGAAGCGGCCGTACTGGGCGCGGCTCAGCGGGCCGTAGCCGGGGTGGGGCGACAAAGGCAGGTCGGTGGGGTGCTGCACGAAGTCGGCCAGGGCCTGCACCAGCAGCTGCTTGTCGTGGGCCAGGGTGGTGGGCTTGGTACCCCGCCCGGCCTCGCCCTGTTGCATGTCGAGGGGCGTAGCCAGGTTGCGCATTGGGATGCGGGGCAGGGCCAGCGCGACCCGAATGGCAATGGTGCGGTTAAACCAGGACGCGGTTTCAGTGGCAGGCTTCTGGCCCAGGGCCAGGCGGATTTGGTCGGCGCAGTGGCACAGCATCTGGCTGGGGCTCATCCGGCCCCACTGGCGCGGGCTGTTTTCCTGTACGCGGGCAATGCGGCTCAGCAACTGCTGGTACACATCAGCCCGCAAAACGGTGTTGGCGAATTGGCTCAACATGAGCTCCTACAGCCCGTAGCTGGATTTTACCACCTTGCGGAACACGCCATCAGAGGTGAAGCGGCGCAAGGGCAGCAGCACGTTGGCCGGGTAGGCAATGGGGTAGCGCAGCTTGGCCTTGTCGTCGGTGGCAGCGCGGAAAATGGTGGCGGCTACTACGTCCGGGCCCACGGCTTTGGCGCCCGCGTCCATGCTCACCTTCTCCACTTTGCTGACGAAGGCACCATACGCCGGGCGCAGGTCGTCGCGCATCACAAACTCGCGGCTGCGGTCGTAGAAATCGGTTTTGATGGCGCCGGGCTCCACAATCTTCACCTGTATGCCTAGTGGCTCCAGCTCGTACTGCAAGCTTTCGGAGAAGCCTTCCACGGCCCATTTGGTGGCGTGGTAGATGCTGTAAAGTGGAAACGTGACGCGCCCGCCCACCGAGGCAATCTGAATAATGATGCCCCTCCCCTGCTGGCGGAAGTGCGGAATCACGGCCCGGGTGCAGCGCATCAGCCCCAGCACGTTGGTATCGAACTGCCGGGCAATGGTGTCGTCGGTCATGGCTTCAAACACGCCGTCCACGCCGTAGCCGGCGTTGTTGACCAGCGCATCAAGCCCGCCAAAGTCGCGGATAACGGCGGCCACCGCCGTATCAATGGAAGCCGGGTCGGTGACGTCCAGCGCATACAGCCGCACGTTGGGCAGCTGGTTCAGCTCCGTTTCCTTGGCCGGAGTGCGCATGGTGGCGGCTACCTGCCAGCCCTTGGCGGCAAACAGGCGCGCGGCGGCCTTGCCGATGCCCGAGCTGGCACCGGTGATGAGTACAGTTTTCATGGGTATGAAGTGAGGTGAAGAAGTGACTTTTTAGTTGTCAGTTGTTCGTTGTCCGTTGTCAGGGTTGTTCTTAAGGCGGCTTTATCAGAACGAACTGACAACGAACAACGGACAACCACTCAGGAAGGGGCGGCAATGCCGGCCAGCACCAGGTCGGTAAGCAGCAGGGTATCGGCTTCGGCCGCGCTGAAATCGGGCAGGGTATTGAGCTGCTGCGCTTCGTTCTGGCGCACGGCTTCGTGCTTGAGGGCATCGGCTGCGCTGAGCAGCAGCCGGGCCAGGTGGCGGGGCGCGGGCCGGCCGGCCGCCGGGGCATCATCCGGCAGCAGGGGCGTCAGCAGCTCGGCCAGGAAAGCCACTTCACGCTCCAGCACCTCGGCGTAGAGCGCATCGAAGCGGGGCTCCAGGGCCTGCAACGCGGCCAGCGACACCTGGTGCTGGTCGAGCACCTGCCGGTAGTAGCGCAGGCGCTCGGCGAGGTAGTGACGTACCTGGGCCGCCGGTGTAGGTAGCTGCAGCACCCGCTCGGCCAGGGCCTGCATGAAAGCCGCGCTTTCCTGTAGCACCACGGCAATGAACAGCTCGTCTTTGCCAGGGAAGTAGTAGTACAGCGAAGCCTTGTTCAGCTTGGCCGCCCGCCCGATATCGTCGAGCGTGGTCTTGGCGTAGCCGTAGCGCGCAAAGCAAGCGGCAGCAGCCGAGAGGATTAGCGGGCGACGGTCGACGCGTTTGGCCATGGTAGTGCGATTGTGAGTGCAAAGGTAAACATGTTTTTCAAACAAATTGGTAAAATGTTTGAAAAAATACTGAAGTTCCGATAAGCCTCACCCCCCCAGCCCCCTCTCCGCAGGAGAGGGGGTGCTGTTCCGGCTTACAATTCGGACAAAATGGTTTATAAAAAAGGTCTGTTGCATTCGCAACAGACCTTTCCTGTTCAATCGTCAGGCTCCCCTCTCCGCGGGAGAGGGGGCCGGGGGGTGAGGTTTGCCCACGCCTACTTCATTTCGCCCACCATCTCTTCGGGCTTCAGCCACTGGTTGAACTGCTCTTCCGTCACGTAGCCCAGCTTAAGAGCCGTTTCCTTGAGCGTCGAGCCGTTTTTGTGGGCCGTCTGGGCAATTTCGGCAGCTTTATAGTAGCCGATGTGCGGATTGAGGGCCGTGACCAGCATCAGGCTGCTGTCGACGTGCTTTTTGATGTTTTTCTCCAGCGGGGTGATGCCCACAGCGCACTTGTCGGTGAAGCTCACGCAGACGTCGCCGATGAGGCGGGCCGAGTGCAGGAAGTTGTAAATCATTACCGGCTTGAACACGTTCAGCTCGAAGTGGCCCATGGAGCCACCCACGCTGATGGCCACGTCGTTGCCCATCACCTGGGCCGCTACCATGGTCATGGCTTCGCACTGGGTGGGGTTCACCTTGCCGGGCATGATGCTGGAGCCGGGCTCGTTGTCGGGAATGTCGATTTCGCCGATGCCAGCGCGCGGGCCCGAGCTGAGCATGCGGATATCGTTGGCAATTTTCATCAAACTCACGGCCACCGTCTTCAGGGCGCCGTGGGCTTCCACGATGGCGTCGTGAGCAGCCAGGGCCTCAAACTTGTTTTCGGCCGTCACAAAGGGCAGCTTGGTGAGGTCGGCAATGTGCTTGGCCACGTTCACGGCGTAGTCTTTGGGCGTGTTGATGCCCGTGCCCACGGCGGTGCCGCCCAGGGCCAGCTCGCTCAGGTGAGCCAGCGTGTTCTTGATGGCGCGCAGGCCGTGGTCGAGCTGCGACACGTAGCCCGAAAACTCCTGGCCCAGGGTGAGCGGCGTGGCATCCATGAAGTGGGTGCGGCCAATTTTCACGATGTGCATGAACTCCTGCGACTTGGCCTTCAGCGCGTCGCGCAGCTTCTCGATGCCGGGGATGGTGGTTTCGACCAGAATCTTGTAGGCCGCGATGTGCATGGCCGTGGGGAAGGTGTCGTTGCTGCTCTGCGACTTGTTTACGTCGTCATTGGGCGCCAGGGCCTTCTTCTCGTCCGTGAGCTGGCCGCCGTTCAGCACGTGGCCGCGGTAGGCAATTACCTCGTTCACGTTCATGTTGCTCTGCGTGCCCGAGCCGGTTTGCCACACCACCAGCGGGAAGGCGTCGTCTAGCTTGCCGGCCAGAATCTCATCACACACCTTGCCGATGAGCTCAGCCTTCTCGGCCGGCAGGATGCCCGCGTCGCGGTTGGTCAGAGCCGCGGCCTTCTTCAGGTATGCAAAGGCCCGGATAATCTCCTTGGGCATGCGGTTGATGTCCTGCGCAATGGGGAAATTCTCAATCGAGCGCTGGGTTTGGGCGCCCCAGTAAGCGGCGGCGGGCACTTGCACCGTGCCCATGGTGTCTTTTTCGGTGCGGAATTGCATGTGTTGGAAGAGGGTGATGAGGTAAAGGCGCGCTGAGGTGACGAAGGCTATGCGCCGCACAAAAGTACGGCGCCGGGGCGCCCGGTCTTTTTATCAGGCACAAATAGCTGCCAAACGGCTTTCCGCGTACATACTGCCGAAGCCAGCCGTTCGCCGGCTGGCCTCAGTTCCTTCCACTTTCCACACCATCACCCTTCCTTTTATGAGCTCCGTCAAAAAAGTCATTGAGGTACTGGCCTCGTCCGAAAAAAGCTTTGAAGATGCCGTGCAGCGGGCCCTGCAGGAAGCCAGCACCACGGTCAAAGGCATCAAGTCCATCTACATAAAAGACCAGAGCTGCCGCGTGCGCGACAACAAGATTGTGCAGTATCGCATCACGGCCAAAATCACGTTCGAGGTGATGCACAAGTGGGACCCTACCTATCAACAGGCCCCCGATGAGCTAAAAGCGCCCACCACCGACGAAGGCCCCGTAGGCACGGGTAGCGGCACGCCCGACTACAGCGGCGTCGACATCAACGCCAAGCCCCAGCTGCCGCGCGATGTGACGCCCGGCGGCAGTGCTACTTCGGCCGAAAGCGGCGGCGGGTACAGCAACTAGGGTAGATGCCGAATTTAGAGAACGGTCATGCTGAGCTTGTCGAAGCATCTCTCTAGCGGCAGTAATTCCAATCAACCGGATTTACTCTCGTGGTAGAGATGCTTCGACTGCGCGGACGCCAGATGAGCATGACGTTCTTTTTTAGCCAATTCGACCAGCCCAATATCTGGCAGTAATGCTGTCGGATATTGGGCTGTTGGCAGTAGAGGCCCTCCCTTATGCCGATTCATAGCCTAAGCTGGTAACTTGCCCGCCCTCACCTTAATCTACAAACCACGATGACCAAATTTCTACGCAGCTACGCCAGTGCCCTTTGCCTTGGCCTGTTGCTGACGGGCTGCCGCGAGCAGCAAACCACCACCGAGTCGGGTGTACCGGCCAGCTATTTCAAGTCGACGGAAACCGGCGTGCGCGACGGCGGGGTGCAGGTGATTCCCATTTCCACGCCCAAGGGCCAGTTCAAGGTGTGGACCAAGCGGTTTGGCAACAACCCCAAGATGAAAGTGCTGCTGCTCAATGGCGGACCGGGCTCCACGCACGAATACTTCGAGTGCATGGAAAGCTTTTTGCCGGCCGAAGGCATCGAGTTTATCTACTACGACCAGCTCGGCTGCGGCAACTCCGACAACCCCAAGGACACGGCCATGTGGAGCCTGCCCCGCTACGTAGAGGAAGTGGAGCAGGTACGTCAGGCACTGAATCTGAGCAAGGACAACTTCTACCTGCTGGGCCACTCCTGGGGCGGCATCCTTGCCGCCGAGTACGCCCTTAAATACCAGCAGCACCTTAAAGGCCTCGTCATTTCCAACATGATGATGAGCATCCCGGCCTATAACAAGTACGCCAGCGACGTGCTGGCCCCGCAGCTCAAGCCCGAGGTGCTGGCTGAAATCCGGGCTATTGAGGCGAAAAAGGACTTCAGCAACCCGCGCTACATGGAGCTGCTGCAGCCCAACTTCTACGCCGAGCACCTGTGCCGCGTGCCCCTGCCCGAGCCAGCCGAGCGCTCCTTCGCCAAGATGAATCAGTCGCTCTACGTCACCATGCAGGGTCCCAGCGAGTTCGGCGCCTCGGGCAAGCTCGTGAACTGGGACCGTACCAAAGACCTGCCCCGGCTGACGGTGCCGGTGCTGTCCATCGGCGGGCAGCACGACACGATGGACCCGGCGCATATGGCCTGGATTGCCACCCAGGTGAAGCAGGGTGCCTCGCTTATCTGTCCCCAGGGCAGCCACATGAGCCTCTACGACGACCAGCAAACTTATTTTACCGGCCTCATCAAGTTCCTCAAATCCGTGGATGATGGTAGCTTCAAAGCCGGCACCCGCTTGTAAACTGTCGCAGTCAGAAAATGAAAAAGGCAGCCCCGCGCGGAGCTGCCTTTTTGCATGTATATCGGTAAGCTGAATGCCTTACAGGTGGGCAATGCGGTCGGGGGTGGCGTCCTTGTCGCCCTTCACCGTGCCGCTCAGCGTGAAGTACTTGCCGCGCATCAGGAGCACGCCGGCCATGTGGGGCGTGGCCATGGAAGTGCCGCTCATGCCGGCATAGCGGCCACCGATGTAGGTAGAGGTGATGTTAACGCCGGGCATGCAGAAGTCGACCGGCGGGTTGCCGTAGCAGGAGAAGCTGGCAAAGGTGTCGGTGTTGTCCATAGCCGACACGGTAAACACATTGGCGTGGTTCACGCGGGCTGGCGAGTGCAGCGTAGCCGAAGTGGCGTCGTTGCCAGCCGCCACAGCGAAGAGAATGCCTTTGTTGGCGGCCCGCACCACAGCGTCGTCAAGCGCTTGCGATACGCCCCCGCCCAGGCTCATGTTGGCTACGTCGCCGGCCCGGCCGTAGGCGCCTACGTAGTCGACGCCGGCAATAACGCCCGAGCTGGTACCGCTGCCGTTGGCGTCGAGCACGCGCACTGCTACCAGTGTGGCATTGGCCGCCACCCCCACCACGCCAATGGTGTTGTTCTTGGCGCCGATGGTGCCGGCTACGTGGGTGCCGTGGCCGTTGCCGTCATTGGGCGAAGTTACATTGGGTACGAAGGAGCGGCTGCGGGCCACGTCCACCGTCAGGTCGGGGTGAGTCAGGTCGATGCCGGTGTCGATAACCCAGGCGGTGCGGCCGGCGCCGTTGCCGTAGCCCACGCGGGCAATGCCGTAGGGCACCGATTGAGCCGGCTGGGTTACCGTCGTGGTGGTAGTGGTTTGGTTGATGCTCATGGGCTGGTCGGGCTCCACGTAGGCCACTTCGGGGTCCAGGGCCAGGGCACCTGCTTCCTGGGCCGTGAGCTCGGCGGCAAAGCCTTTCAACACATTGCCGTAGGTCTGCTTGATTTTCTCAGGGCCAACGCCTTTGCTGCGCAGCAGGTTGTCGGCCTTGTTTTTCACCTTCCGCACTTTTTCCGTGAAGTCGTCGGCAACAGCGGTAGCCACCGCTTCGTCTTTCAGTACCACAATATACTTGCCGGGGATGCCGGACGTGGCACGGGCATCACTGCTGGTTTCAACACCAGCCACCGAGGGGCTGGCCGGAGCAACTTCTTCCCGTGAGCAGGCCACGAAAGTGCAGGAGGCCGCCAAGAGCGAGCCGGTGAGCAGCAAGGAGGCGAGACGGGAGTTCGGCTTGTTGTTCTGCATTCTATTGGGATACTGAGTGGAAATAGTGTTAACTAAAAAGACGAAAGTAAAGGCTGTCGAAACTGGCTTTTACCGAGGCTTTTCTCAATGTAAGTCAGCCAAAGCGGAATCAAGTAGTGCTATGCTGCTTGCCGCGATTCTGATTATGTAAACCAGTTTATGGTGTTAATAATTCCAATAATTTTAATTTTTACGCATGAGTTCTAGCGGTATTTGTAAAAATTGTATTCTGGCAGGCTTAGCTTAACATGAAAAAAGCCACAGCTCAGCTGTGGCTTTTAAACTGGATTTTTCGGGGTGAAAGACCTCGAAAAGAGAGAGCTGACTAGAAAGGTACTATTGCATCGACAGTGAGGGGCGAGCGGCGCCCGTTGGCAATACCAGGCTGCCAGGCTGGCCCTTCGCAAATGATGCGCTGGGCTTCGGCGTTGTAGTCGGGGCGCAGGCCGCGGGTCACTTTCACATTGCTTATCCGCCCGTCTTCCCCCACAGTAAAGCGCACGTGCACCGAGCCCGAGAGGCGGCCGGCGTTTATCACGGGGTCGAACTGGGTGGCGCTGCGGCGCAGGTACTCGCGCCAGGCCACGGTGCCGCCCATGGGTGCGGGCGCGATGCTGGGCCCGGCGGGCATGGCTGCTGCCGGGCGCGGTCCTTCATCTGCTGCTACGGTCTTCGCCATGCGCTTGGCCTTGGCGGAAGCAGCTACGTCGGCGGTGTTTTTGGCTTCTTCAGCTTGCAGCGTATCGGCCTTGTCGGCTGTGGCGGTATTAAGCGTCAAATCTGGTGCTGGCTCAGTTGGGGCTACGCGGCCAGCAGCCGGCTGCTCCGCCACCGGCACCGATGCCGCAGCTATGGTAGTAGTGGCGGGTTCAGGTGCTGGCACCGACCGTCGTGCCTGAGCCGGGCGGGCAGCTCGGGGCTTGATGCTAGTCACGGGTGCGGCCGGGCGGCTGGGTGCAGGCGTGGTCACGGCCGGAGCGGGTTCGGCCGCTGGGGTGTTCAATGCCACGTCTGGAGCTGCTGGGCTAACTGGTGCGGCTGGGGCCGGGGCCTCGGTGCGTATAGCTGCTGTTTCGGGAGTCGGAGTAAGCTGTTCCCAACCCCAGATGCCACCTGCCGCCACGGCCAGCACAGCGGCAGCGGCGGCCACTCGTGGCCATAACGGGCGGGCACCGGCCACGGGCTGAGCCTCGCCTACCCGCTCGCGCAGGCGGCTGCGCAGGGTGGCAATGGCGCGGTCGGTGGTGGGGGCGTCGCTCATGCCGAAGCCTTCGAGCAGCTCGGCGCAACGCTCGCAGTCGAGGGTGTGGGCTTCCACGCGGTGCTGCCCGGCCGGGTCCAGCGTACCAGCGGCATACCGGCGCAGCGTGTCCGCATCGGGGTGCGGGCCCGGGGCCGGCGACAGCAGGGCGGAAGGCAGATTAGCGGCGGACATGGAGCGGGGAGGATGAGGAAGCTGGGGGGCTGGTGGGTGGGTCGAGCTGGCGGCGCAGCATGCGCTTGCCGTTCTGCAGGTGGCTTTTTACTAGGTTTAGCTCCAATCCGGTTTCGACGGCGATGTCGCGGTAGCTCTTTTTTTCCAGATAAAACAGCTCCAGGCAGCGGCGCTGGGCGGCTGGGAGGGTGGCAAGTGCTTGTTCAATGGCCTGCAGGCGCATTTCGTTTTCTTCGGCGTCGGCGCTGTCTTGCGCCGTGCCTTGCAGATGCCGGGCGCCCGCCGTTTCCACATCGGTGGCATCCGGTAATTGCAGCACCAGCCCGTTGCTACGCTTCTTGGTCCGCAGCTGCATCAGGCAGTGGTTGCGGGCTGTGGTGTGCAGCCAGGCCGGAAAGTTTTCGGGCTGATGCGTGCGCAGCACCTTCACCAGGTGCTCGAACAGCTGCATCACGGCGTCCTGGGCGTCTTCGTCGGGCGGGGCCAGGTAGCGGCGGCACACGGCAAAGGCCTCGGGCAGGTACCGGTCGTAGAGCACGCCCAGGTCGGCCACGTCGCCGTGCTGGCGGTAGCGGGCCAGCAGCTCCTGGTCGGAGAGCGGCGCGGCGGCGGACGACGGGCGTTTGCGGAAAAACATGGACCGGTAACAGGCGTGGGTTGCTAAAGGTAAAAGATGGCGCCGGTTTATGCGCGGCGGGCGCAAGACTGGGAGCCAAGCCGGCGCGCATAAAAAAAGCCCGGTGAAGCCGCCGCGTAAGGCAGCTCCACCGGGCCGGCAGCCGGACCGGACGTCCCCTAAGGGCTGACCAGGTTGAGGCTAAGGTTGAAATACAGTGGGTTGTCGAGCTTATTGCTGAACAGCGCCGGCTCCGAGCCCAGCAGCCCATCCCGCTCACCGGTAGGGTTCTGGTCGCGGAAGGCATCGAAGCGGTAGTTGACACGCAGGCCGGCCTGGGCCGCTACCCATACGAAGCCCGCGAGCTGCCGCTCGTAGGTAAGGCGCGACTTGAGCTCGCCGCGGCGCAGGTACACCTCGTCGGCGCCGATTTTGCCCAGGTAGAACGCATTGCCTTCCAGCTCATAACCTAGTTTAAGCTGGGCACGGGTGCCGAAGTTGCGGCGCAGCTCGGCCCGGGCCGGAAAGGCCACCTCACAGCCCCAGCGCGGCGAGAAGGTGCGGTTGTAGAGCAGCACCGGGATGTAGAGCAGCTGGCCCGCACGGTAGGTGCGGCTCAGGCCCAGGCCCCACTGCAGGTTGTCGTTGGGCTTCCAGCCGAAGATTGCCGTGCCGCTGTACGTCAGGCTTTGCCGTGTCACATCGCCCGGGCCGCGGTAGTTGCCATTGGCGTCGGCGCTCACCTGCAGCAGCACAAAGCGCTTGCTGTCCAGAGGTTTGAAGATGGTGGCATTGAGGCCCGTGCTGCGCAGGCCATCGCCCAACTGCTGAAAAAAGGGCGAGCGTTCGGCATTGGCCAGGTCCAGGCCGGTGTGCCAGTACGTGAGGCCCAGGTTCAGCAGGAAGTTGTTGCGTGAAATAACCGGGGCGTTCACGGCCAGGCGTAGGCCGTGGGCCGAATTAATGCGGGTTTCGGCCGTGGCGGCGCTACCCGGCAGCGGGCCGGTGCTACGGAGGTTGTAGGGCAGCTGGGCTTCGTAGCCAACGGAGATGAGCCGGGCCGGCGTGAGGTACAGCACCTTCTGGGTGTTGTAGCTCACGCCCGCAGTTGAGGCATCACCAAAGTCGTCGAAATTTTCCTCGGGTGGCGGCGCGGTGGTGGGCGTGGTAGCCGGCGTCTGGGCCAGGGCAGGCGCCAGCGTCAGCAGCCAGCCGGCGAGTGTAAGGTAAACTGGTTTCATGCGGCAGGTCAAGGGCAAGCCTGGAAAATAAAGCAGAAGGTCGCCGGGGCTACTTTTTCACCTGCCGCTTCCACACGTCGGTGCGGCCAAACAGCGACACGCCGATGTAGCCGCGCACTTCCAGCGTGTTGGCGTCGGTGAGCGTCATCTCGCAGCTGTAGTCGTTGCCGTTTTTGGGGTCGTAGATTTTCCCGTTCTCCCATTTGTTCTCGCCGGCGTAGGTGAAGTCGCGCATGTTTTCCAGGCCCTTAAGTGGGGTTTTGCGCTTGCTCTCGTCGGGGTTGTTGATGTCGGTGCGGGGCGTACCGTCGGGGTTGTTAGGCACCTTCAGCCACACAATGCGGCCGTAGTACTTGTCGCCTTTCTTGAAAATCTGAATCAGGCCGGTGCCTTCTCCATTCTTCCACACTCCTAACACGGCGTCGGGGTCGGTGGCGGCCAGGACCGGCAGTACGGTGAAGAAGAAGCTCAGCAAAAGAGCAAAACCAAAAAAGCGTCGGGTCATGGCTTGAAATACTTAGATGAAGATTTGATGAAGATTCTGTGGTTGGCAAATGTATAGGCCGGAGCATGGTCAGCAAAATTTGCAAGAAAGTAATACTGTTAAAAAAAGAAGTAAAACCAAATGGGCTGTGATTAAGTGACCCTTACACTTGAGGTTGGCTCTTAAGAGCTGGCAAATTGTTGAGCTGGGTGTGCAATTGAGTTTAGTGAAGGCATCAACCAATCAAACCCCACTAAACCCGCTGATGCCATGAAAAAGCTCCTGCTGCTGCCCTTCGCCCTGCTGATGGGCGCCTCCCCTGCCGAGGCCCAAACCGGACCGGCCACGACGACCGGCCCGGCCAGCCAGATGGTGACCATCACCGGCCGCGTCACCGATGCCAGCACCGGCCAGGGCCTGCCGGGCGTGACGGTCCTCGTGAAAGGAACCACGCTGGGAACGAGTACCGACTTCGACGGTAAGTACTCGCTGAGCGTTCCGGCCACGGCCCGGACTCTAGTGTTCAATTACATTGGCTATGCTACTGTTGAACAGCCCATCACAAGCAACCACGTGGTAAACGCGCAGCTGGCGGTCGATGCCAAGCAGCTGAGTGAGGTGGTCGTAACGGGTTTGGGCCGTTCAGTAGAAAAGCGCAATCTGGGCTATGCAGTGCAGGACGGGAGAGTTGCTAAGCCCAGCCGGCGCAAAGCCAAGTACGACATGGCCGCCACGCCCGGCGTGGCAGCCCCGGCTTCCCCCTCCTACTATCCCGCCCAGGAAGAAGCCGGGGCCGGCGACACCTACGCCGCCATCAAGGAAAACAAGTTTTTCGACGCGAAGAAGGATGCCCTGAGCACCTTCGCCCTCGACGTCGACAACGCTTCTTACTCCAACGTGCGCCGCTTCCTGAACGAAGGGCAGCTGCCGCCGCGCGACGCCGTCCGCATCGAAGAGATGCTGAACTACTTCCACTACGACTACCCCGCCCCGGCGGCCGACAGCCCCGACCCGGTGCGCATCAGCACCGAGCTGGCCGTGTGCCCCTGGAACCCGGCCCACCAGCTGGCTCGCATCGGCGTGCAGGCCAAGCGCATCGAAACTGCCAGTCTGCCCCCGGCCAACCTGGTGTTTCTGGTGGATGTGTCGGGCTCGATGATGTCGGAAGACAAGCTGCCGCTGGTGCAGGCCGGCCTGAAGCTGCTGGTGAAGCAGCTGCGGCCCCAGGACCACGTGGCGCTGGTGGTATATGCCGGGGCCGCCGGCCTGGTGCTGCCGCCCACGCCCGGAAACCAGAAAGACGTCATTATCGACGCCATTGCCCGGCTGCAGGCCGGCGGCTCCACCGCTGGTGGTGCAGGCCTGCGTCTAGCGTACAGCACCGCCCGCCAGTACTTTAAGAAGGAAGGCAACAACCGCATTATCCTGGCCACCGACGGCGACTTCAACGTGGGCGAAAGCTCCGACCAGGCCATGGAGCAACTCATCACCGAGCAGCGCGAAACCGGCGTGTTCCTGACCGTGCTGGGCTGCGGCCGCGGCAACCTGCGCGACAGCCGCATGGAAACCCTGGCCGACAAAGGCAATGGCAACTACTCCTACCTCGATAACCTCGACGAAGCCGGCCGTGTGCTGGTGGCCCAGTTCGGCGGCACACTGTTTACCCTGGCCAAGGACGTGAAGCTGCAAGTGGAGTTCAACCCCGCCCGCGTAGCCAACTACCGCCTCGTAGGCTACGAAAACCGCCTGCTCGAAGCCGAAGACTTCAACAACGACCGTAAGGATGCCGGGGAGCTGGGGGCCGGCCACACCGTGACGGCCCTGTACGAGCTGGTGCCCGTGGGCAGTGCCCAGCCCCTCGTCGACCCGCTGAAGTACCAGCCCCAGCCAGGCAGCAAGGGCGCCGAGGCCAGCGAGGTGCTGACGGTGAAGCTGCGCTACAAGCAGCCCCAGGGCCTGGTGAGCAAGCTGCTGGCCCAGCCTCTGGCCGGCCCCGCCGCGCCCATTGAAAAAGCTTCTACTGACCTCCGCTTCAGCGCCGCCGTGGCCCAGTTCGGCATGCTGCTGCGCCAGAGTGAGCAGCGCGGCACTGCTACCTGGGCCGCTACCGAGCAGCTGGCCGAAGGCGCCCGCGGGGCCGACGCCGACGGCTACCGCGCCGAGCTGGTGCGCCTCGTGCGCCTGGCCCAGGGCCTGAGCCAAAGCGTGGGCACGCTGGGCGCCCGCTAGGTATAGAACAATTGTAGGGGCGGGGCTTGCCCCCGCCCGGCCGTCAGAACAATTGTCGTTCAACGACGGGCGGGGGCAAGCACCGCCCCTACTCGTTAAATAACTGTAACCAACCACCAACAAAAAGGCCCCGCTGATACCAGCGGGGCTTTTTTACAAAGCAACCCAAAATTTAATTCCGAATAATTCACCTAGGATAAGTGGACGACAATAAGCGGACGAGCATAGCGTAACCGCAGAAAAAGGTGAGAAGCGCCAGGGCTTAGAAAGAGAAGTTCACGCTGGCTTTGATAACTCGGTTAGAGGCCTCGAAGCGGTTGCCCGCATCAAGCGAGCTGAGGCCGTAGTCGTAGCCCGCGCTCAGTCCCAGGCCGTTTTCAAACTGGTAGCCCAGCCCGCCGGTCAGGGCGAAGTCGACGGTGCGCAGGCTGCTCTTTATGTCGAAGTCCTGGCGGTAGGCGTTGAAGCCCAGGGCGCCAGCTTCCACGCGGGCTTTGCCACTCAGCAGAAAAGAGGCCTGCGGGCCGGCGAAGACGTAAAAGCCGGGCGTGATATAGGCCTTAGCCAGCAAGGGTACATCGAGGTAGGCGAGGCGGGCTGTGCCGGTCACGCCGGCATTGAGGAAGTCGATGGCAGGAATGGGCACCCGGCCCTGCAGCACCGTGCCTTTCTCTGAGTACAGCACGCCCGGCTCGATAGCAAAGCTGCTGCCCAGCGGAATGGTGGCGTACACGCCGGCGTGGAAGCCCGGCCGCATTTCTTTGGTGATGGCGCCATCCGGGGCGTAGCCGGCCAGGTCTGTAAAGCTTTGCACGGCATTGCCCTGCACATCGGCCAGGTTAAGCCCGGCCCGCACCCCGAAGCGGATAGGCGGCGTGGCCGTCGTCGAATAAGTAGAAGCAGCGTAGGAAGGAGCCGGGGTACGGCGCACCGGCGCGGTGCTCCGGGCCGGGCTGGCGGCCTTGGGGCTGCCGTAAGCATCGCGGCGGGCCTGCGCCGAAGCCGCGGGTGCCACCACCGAAACCAAAAGGCAAGCCGCGGCCAGACGGCCCAAAAGGCGCTGATTTTTCATAACCATAAAGCGAAAGGATGAAGGCGCGTCGTCGGGTAAGTAGCTGCCCAATGGCAGCCGGCCGACTCGCTTACATTCCTGGCTATTGCAAAACCGTGCCAATTTTTTTCGGGTAGGGGCAGGCACACAAAAACCGGGCAGCCCCGCGAGGCTGCCCGGTTAGTTGAGGGTGTTGATTTACAGGGCCTACTCCCGGACAATGGTGCGGCTGCTGCGGCTGCCATCGGGTAGGGTGAGGCGTAGCGCGTACAGGCCGGGGGCCAGGCCGCGCAGGTGCAGCGTTTGCCGCAGGGCACCCGCGGGCGCGCTCATCGTTTGCTCGTGCACGGGGCGGCCCAGCACGTCTATCAGCTCAATGCGCACGGTGCCCGCCTGCGTCAGCTCGGCGGCCAGAGTTAGCTGCTCGGTGGCCGGGTTGGGGTAGGCATCCCAGGCCGCGGCGGAGTGGCTAGCCAGCAGCGCGGTGGGGTTCAGCACGGTGGTAGTGGCGGTGTTGGTGCCCACGGGCGGGTTGTAGTCGAACACGATGTGGGCGCGGTTGGGAATGATGTCACCCAGGTTCAGAGTAGTGAGGGGCCGCACACGGAAGCGCACGTAGCCCTGCGAGCGGATGGCGTCGACGTTGCGGTAGGGCAGCTGGATATTGAGGAAGCGCACGGTGAGCACGCCGCGGGTAGTGATGCTCCAGTAGCAGTTGTGCGACTGCGACACCAGCTGCAGCGAGCCCACATTCAGCTTGCGGAAGTTGACCGTGTCGTTGATGACCACCACGAAGGCGGTGTCGTTGCCCATGTTCTGGAAGCGGATGGTGTAGTCTAGGGGCTGGCCCGAGGCTACCTGCACCGGCGTCAGGCGCGAGTAGTTCACCGAAATGTCGTTGGGGTCGTAGGAGCCGATGGTGCGGCCCTCGTAGCCGGTGGTATTGTCGGCCGGGTTGCTGTCGCCGCTCAGTGGGGCCTGCGCCGTGAAGGTGAGCAGGGTGTTAACCGCCACGTTCACAGGTATGCTCATGCGCACGTCGAAGTTGCGCACTTCACCCGGCTGCAGGTTGGTGTAGCTCCAACTCACGGAGCCGGCGGCGTTGGTGCCTGCCGGGACGCTGCTGATGTAAGTGAGGCGGCCGTCGGGCGTGAACGACACCGTGCCCGCCGGCACGGGCACCGCGCCCATGTTTTCGAGGGTCACGCGGAAGGTGAGCGGCACGCCCACGCGCAACTGGCTCACGGCCGTCAGGCTTACCCGCACGTCGGGCTGCAGCGACAATGGCGCTACGCCAAAGTCGGTATTTACCACGCGCTGGCCTGCGGCACCGCTGAACGAGCCCGAGTAGATATTATTGGCGGGTTGCGTCACGCGGTAGTTGGCGGGCACATTGACCAGCGACAGCGAGTAGTTGCCGGTGCTGGCGTAAGCCTGCACCTTGCCATCGGCCCGCATGGGGTGGTAAGAGGTGCCGCCGCTCTGGGTGAGCTCGGCCGTGAGGGTACGCAGGAAAACACCCTCGCCGGCGTCGCGCACGCCGTTGCTGTTGGCATCGTAATATACCTGGCCGAGCAGGCTGTTGGGCTGGGTGCCCAGCTTCGTCACGGCCACGCCCATGCCCAGCAGCGTGTGCGTGCCGAAGGTGATGGACTGATTGGGCGAAGCGAAGGAGCTGTAGGTTTTGCCAGTGTAGTAGAGCTGGCCCATGGCGTCCATGCCCAGCGAGGTTGGCATAATCGTCATCGACATGCGGGTGGCGCCCCCCTGTTGCACATAGCCCGACCAGGAGTCGGCCACCGTCCACAGCTCCTGGCCCAGCGAGCTGTAGTGCACGATGTTGGCCGGGGCAGCCATCAGCAGCGGGCCCAGCACGGTGGGCGAGGCGGCGTTGCTGGAACTGGTTTCGGCATCCACTATCAGGGTCGACTCGCCGGCGTTGTCCACCAGCAGGTGGTGGCCGAATTCACTGCCTGTGCTGTTGACGTTCGACTGCTGGCCGCGCAGCCAGAATGGCGTGCCAAACGAGTCGTATTTCACCAGGAAAAAGCCCTTGGTGGAGATGTACTGCTGGCCGAACGATACTACGCCGGGGCTGCCTCCGGTCAGGTAGATGTTGCCGCCGGCATCGCCCGCTGCAGCTTTAAACCTGGGCGTGTTGGAGGAGCCGCTCTGCGTGATGCCTTCCCGGGCCCAGAGCAGGTTGCCGTTGGGGTCGAAGTTGGCAACGAAGGCTTCCAGGCGAGTGGTTTGCGCGTTGAGCACCGAGCCAGTGGTACCGGGCGCGAAGTACAGCTTGCTGTACATGTTGCCAAACACAATGCAGCCCCCGTTGGCCTTGCTGCCCAGCCCGAGGTTGTTGACGCCCGCCGGGCCGCAGAAAGGCGTCGAAACCGCGCCGTCGCCGTGCAGCTGCCGCAGCCACATAATGCTGCCGCCGCTGTCGAACTGAAACAAGTAGCTGACAGTGTTATTCAGCGTGACGTTGTTGATAACCGCCGTGGCGGTGCTGTCGGTGATGCCTTGCAGGTAACCCTTGCCCTGGCCGTCGGCCGTAATGGCGTAGATGGTGGAGCTGGGCAGGCCCTGCATCCACTGCAGGCTGCCCGTAGCCGAAAACTTCCCGTAGAAGCTGCCGCGGTTGGTGGGCACCGCAGCTCCGTTCCAGGTAGCGCCTGTGAGAAGCGCACCTGCCATATAGATGCCGCCGCCTACCCGGTCATAGGCCATGTGGGCAATGCGGACGTTTTGCAGGGGCCGAACCCAGCGCACCGTTCCGGCCGAGTCGTAGCACGCCAGCACGGCCGTGGCCTGACCGGAGCGGAAGGTTTGCTGCCCTACCCGGATGCTGTCGTTGAACTCGACGGCCACGTAGGTGCGGCCCCCGGCGTCGGTAGCCGCGGCCGTAGTGGCAATGCCGTTGCTGCTGAGCTGGCGGGCAAGGCGGGCCCACTCGAAGTGCTGTGCCCAGGCTCCGGTCTGGCAGCCCAGCCACAGCCCCATCAGCATAAAAAATGTACGCAGAAATTTCATGAATTCAATAAGTTAAAAGGCAGCAGAAGAGTAGCAACAGCCCGGCCGGTGCGTTGCTTTCGATTAACAGACAGACCTCAGCAATGGCGAAAAGGCTGCCCTATTGGAATAAAATAAGCGAAGCTTTTTACAGGCGCCAGCGCACGCCCAACAGCAGGCCAGTGGCGGTGGGCTGCTGCTTTAGCCCGGTATCGGACTTGTACAGCGACAGGGCCTGCCAGCGCAGGCTGGGCGCCGCGCTCACGCTCAGCCGGTCCGACAGGGCATAGTTCAGGGCCAGGCTGCCGCTCAACGCCACGTTGAGGGTGCGGAAGGGGCTGGCGCCGGCCGAAATGGTTTCGGTGCGGAAGTTCACGCCATCCTCCGTCACGGCCTGGGTGCCACCCAGGAATAGCTGCAGCTGAGCGCCCAGGGCCACGTCGGTCCAGAAGCGGCTGTTGCTTACCGGGCTGAGGCGGTAGCGCACCAGAATGGGCAGCGTGGCAAAGCGGTAGTTGGGCTGCAGCGTGGTGCTGGTCGTCACCTCGCGGCGCGTCAGGATGGGGGTGGTGGTGGTGTTCGTGGTGCGGATGCTGTCGTGCAGCACCGTGGTAGTAAAGAGTGTATCCTGACGGGTAGTGTACACCGTGTCGTAGCCGATTACCTGGAAGCTGGAGTTGAAGATGGGGTTCAGCATCGGCACCTGCGTGATGCGGATGGAGTAGCTCTGGTGAGTCGAGGTGACAGCCGTCGCGGTAGTGGTCGAGCTGGTCTGGTAGTCCACGTCTACCTCGGTGTGGCGGTTGGTCACGCGCAGCTCGGCGCCGAAGGCGCTGTAGCCCAGGCCCGCGCCTAGGCTGAAGCGCTGGTTGAGGCGGTACTCGGCCATGAGGTGGGCATTCACGCCGGCGCGGCCGGTCTCGTGGCCGCGGCGCAGGGTTGTCAGCTTATCGTCTTCGGGGCCTTCCAGCGACAGCGCGTTCTGCTCGGGCGCGGCGGCCAGCTGCAGGCTCCAGCGGCGCGTGAGGGCCTTGGGCTTGGCGGTATCAGTGGGTGCGGCCGTCGCAGTAGGTGCGGCGGCTGCCATTGCGCTGGGCACCGCTACGGGCACGTCGCCCAGCACTATCAGCAGGCTGTCGGTGTGGATACGCAGGCGCAACAGCTCATCGCGCTGAGCACGCAGAGTAGTAATCTGCTGGGTGCGCACGGCTTCGGCCGACAGCACCACCGAGGGAGTAGCTTCTGCCTTACGGGTCAGGGCTACCAGCGGCAGCAGCGACGCGGGCACGGCACTGCCTTCTTCGCGGGTTGCGGCTTCTTCGCGGCCGGGCAATGCCAGCGCTACCGTGGGAGCTGCAGGTTGCTCCACGGTACCAGCAGCCACAGCGGCTACTACAGCTGCGGTAGATGGGCTAGTGACCGGTGCTGCACTGCGCGCAGTGCTAGCTAATTCATGGATAGAGCCATTGCGAACAGACGAGCTGGCTGAAGGAGCAGTGCTCTGATTAACTGCCTGGACCAAAGCCAGCGGCGCGGCTGTAGTAACCGAGCCAGCTTTCGGGCTTTCGATAGTGCGCTGACGTTTAACTGAAGCAATGGCGGCCGGACGCACCACCGTAGTGCGCACTTGCTGGCGTGTAGAGGCGGCTGGTTGAGATGCCAGCTCGACGCGTCTTGCCGCCGGCGCGCTGCCATGCGGCAACAGCCAGCCACCCAGGCCGGCCAGCAGGGCTGTCATGGTAAACAATAAAGGCAGCGGCACCGGCCGGCGCTTGCGTACGGGCAGCGTGTGCGGGGGCATATTGGCCAGCTGCCGCTCGATGCCGGTCCACACGTGGCGGGCCGGGGGCAGGTCGTAGTCGCTGAATAAGTCGCGTAAAGACTGGTCTAGGCGGTTATCGTCCGGTTCTTCTAGCATAGTCGTAAGTGGTTTACCTGCCGCTGGTGCAGCACGTGCAGTTGTTTGCGGGCCTTGCTGAGCTGGGCCTTGGAGGTACTTTCCTGAATGTTGAGCATCTCGGCGATTTCGCCGTGGGTGTAGCCGTCGATGGCGTATAGCATGAGCACCATGCGGCAGCCTTCGGGCAGCTGTTCAATAAGCGCCAGCACCTCCGTCACCCCGAGTCGGTCGAGGGCGTCGGAGTCGTGGGCGATGGGGTCGGGCACGTCGTCGAGCTGGGCCTGCTGGCGGCGGTGCTGCCCGCTTTGCCAGTGGTTGATGGCCGTGGTAACGACGATGCGCCGAATCCACCCTTCGAGCGAGCCTTCGGCGCGGAAATCACCCAGACGGGTGAAAACCTTCACGAAGGCATCCTGCAGAATATCCTCCGCCTCGGCTATCGAGCGCACGTAGCGGCGCGCTACGCCCATCATGCGGCCGGCATAGCGGGCATAGAGCGCCCGCTGAGCAGCGGGCTCACGCAGGCGGCAGCGTAGGAGTAGGTCGTCGAGGTCGGCGTTAGAAACCGGCATAAAGGGTAAAGCGGGCCCCAGCGCCTGAGCCTGCAATAGCCAGACAAGTTAACACCCAGAAAGGCTGCCGGCTGCCGCAGGTTTTTCAAAAGCCAGTGGCTCGGCCCGAAAAGCCCTTACCTTTGAGGATACATTTTTGCCCGCTTCTAAGCAGTTTTCTCTCAGTGTCTTTTAACTCAACTTCCGGCTTCCTGGCCGCTGCGCTCGGCCTAGCCGTTGCTTCTCTTAGCTTTTCAGCCTGCCATAGCAGCGCGCCCGAAGGGGCAGCCGGCGGGGCCGCCACCGACAGCACTACGGCCGCAGCCCCTGCTCCCGTCGACACCGTAAAACTGAAAATGCTGGCCATGCGCCGCGATTCGCTCAAGGCCGACAGCATTGCCCGCAAAAACGGCCAGCTGCCCGGTGCCATACTGCCCGGCCACCGCATTGTGGCTTTCTATGGCAACATCCGCTCGAAAGGCATGGGCATTCTGGGCCGCGAGCCCAAGGAGCAAATGTTCCGCAAGTTTGAGGGCGTGCTGAAGGAGTGGCAGGCCGCCGACCCATCCATTCCGGTGCAGGCTGCCCTGCACAACGTGACCATCACGGCGCAGGGCACGCCCGGCAAAGACGGCAAGTGGCGTCTGATGAACTCCAAGGCTACCATTGAGGAGGTTATCAGCTGGGCCCGTGAGCATAAGTGCATCCTGTTCCTGGACGTGCAGCCCGGCCACAGCACCCTGCAGGTGGAAGTGCCCAAGCTGGAACAGTACCTGAAACAGCCCGACATTCACCTGGGCATCGACCCGGAATTCTCGCTGGCCACCATGCCCGGCATCCGGCCCAACCAGCGCATCGGTACCCTCGATGCCAAGGACGTGAACTGGACCATCAACTACCTGTCGCGCATCGTGAGCGAAAACAAGCTGCCGCCGAAAGTGCTGACCGTACACCGCTTCACCCGGAAGATGATTACCAACTACAAAAACATCAAGCTCGACCCGCGCGTGCAGGTGGTAATGCACATGGACGGCCACGGCGACCCGACTTTGAAAAAGGATTCGTACAAAGATTACATCGTGGCCGAGCCCGTGCAGTACACCGGCTTCAAGCTCTTCTACGAGTACGACCCCAAGCCCAAGCCCCACCGCCTGATGACGCCTTCGGAAGTCATTGCCCTCAAGCCCTCGCCGCTGTACGTGCAGTATCAGTAGCGGTGAGATAGTGAAATGGTGAAATGGTGGATTAATGTTCGGACGGCGCGGAAAAAGCGTGTCATTGCGAGGTGAAGCCGAAGCAATCCGTCCTCTTTGAGCGACCAACCTACTAATGTGAAAAGCCCCAACGTCTGGAATTGACGTTGGGGCTTTTCATGTCTGGGTTTACCTGATTAGTCGCACAGAGAGGACGGATTAGTTCTGCTGAACTTCGTTTGCCACGCTCCACTGCGTTGCGCTCGCAATGACAGAGGCCGGACGCCCGTGCCGGCAGAACAACAACTCACCATCTCACCACCTCACCGCTAGTGCGCGTCCATGCTAATCTTACCGGTCACTTTCACGCGCTTAACTAGCAAAATGAGGGGCAGGCAGGCGAGGAAGAAAAAGCCCAGGGCCGAGAATATCTGGGAGTACGTAATAAGCGACACCTGCTTCATCAGGATGCCTTGCAGGGCGGCGTAGGCCTGCTGCTGGGCCTGTTCAAAGGGAAAGCCTTTGGCAAGGAAGTTTTGGGTGAAGGCCTGCACGCGCTGCACGGTTTCGGGGTCGTAGAGCGAGATGTTGGCCGAGAGCGAGGCTCGGTTCTGCATCAGGCTGCGCTCGAGGTAGGTGCCCACGATGGCCACGCCGAAGGAGCCGCCGAGCTGGCGAATCATGCCGGTGATGCCCGCCGCCTGGCCCGCGTCCTTGCCCTGCAGGCCCGCCAGGCTCATGGTGGTGATGGGCAGGAAAATCAGGCCCAGGCCCACGCCGCGCACCATCAGCGGCCAGAAGAAGTCGCTCTCACCGGCCGTAGGCGAAATGCGCGAGGCCATCCAAGTAGTGAAGATGAAGAAGATGGTGAAGCCCACCGGTATCATGAACTTCTGCGGAATGCCGGCCTGCAGGGCCCGCCCAATCAGCGGCATCATGAAGCCCGAGGCCAGGGCGCCGGGCAGCAGCAGGTAGCCCGTTTGGGCCGCCGTGAAGCCTAGGATGCGTTGCGTGAAAATGGGGAACACGAACACCGAGGCAAACAAGCCGAAGCCCAGCACGAACGACAGGAAGGCGCCCACGGCCAGGTTGCGGCTTTTGCCCAGCACGCGCAAATCCACAATGGGCTGCCGGGCCGTGAGCTCGCGCCACACAAAGCCAATAATGCCGATGATGGACAGACCGGTAAACAATAGGATGGTGTTGTCTTCGAACCAGTCCTTGGTTTCGCCCTGCTCCAGCACAAACTGCAGCGAGCCCACACCCAGAATCAGCAGGAAGATGCCAGCCCAGTCAATCTCGCGCAGGGGCCGCGGAATGGCATTCTTAATCCGCTCAGGGTCGCGGATGAACAGCAGGGTGAAAATGGCGGCCAGGATGCCCACCGGCACGTTCACATAGAAAATCCAGGGCCAATCGTAGTTGTCGACGATGTAGCCGCCGAGCGTGGGCCCAATGGTGGGCCCGATGATGACGCCCATACCAAACAGCGCCTGCCCCAGCGGCAGCTGCTTAGGCGGAAACGTATCGATGAGAATGGCCTGCGAAGTAGCCATCAGGGCGCCGCCGCCGATACCCTGGATGAAGCGGAAAGCCACCAGCTCCCAGATGTTGGTGCTTTGCCCGCAGGCCATGGAAGCCAGCGTGAAAATCACCACCGACACGAAGTAGTAGTTGCGGCGCCCGAACTGCTCGGCCAGGAAGCCGGTCATGGGAATCACAATAACGTTGGCAATGGCATAGGAAGCCACCACCCAGCTCACCTCCTGCTGGGTAGCCGAGAGGTTGCCCATCATCTGGGTCAGGGCCACGTTCACAATGCTGGTATCAATGAGCTCCAGCAAGCAGCAGAGAACCACCGTGACGACGATAATCCACTTGGTAAATCCGGTTTCCATCGGTGATTTAGTGAGATAGTGATTTAGTGAAGTAGCTTAGTCGGGTGAGCTTCACGAAAAGGATGAATAAGCTCTAATAGAGCCTTATGGAAAGAGCTGATTTACAATCACGAGCTGAGTTCAACCAATTGTTGAGGGAACGAACAAAAGCTGCCGCCCTGCGCATCATTGCATTGTACCAGAATTTACCACGTACCGGCGAGGCTGATGTCATTGGCAAACAGCTTTTGAGAGCGGCAACATCTGTTGCTGCCAACTACCGAGCAGCTTGCCGAGGACGCTCCGCCGCTGAGTGGTATGCAAAGCTGTGCATCTGTGTGGAGGAAGCTGATGAATCCCTCTTTTGGCTGGAATTGCTAGGCGACGCGGGTATTATACCAAAATCATGATTGGAGCACATCAGCCAGGAGTACCTGGAAATAGTATCCATCCTCGCCGCAGCACGGAAAAAGGCGAAAGCAAATCAGTGATTCAGCGAATTAAGATTATGTGCTCGCTAAATCGCTGAATCACTAAATCACTATTTCACCGCAACGGTCGCCGTCACGCTCATGCCGGCGCGCAGGGGGTGCTGGGGGTCAACTTTGTCGAGGGCGATGCGGACGGGCACGCGCTGGGTTACTTTTACGAAGTTGCCGCTGGCGTTGTCGGGGGGCAGCAGGGCGAAGCGGGCACCAGTAGCGGCTGAGAGCGACTCGATGTGACCCTCAAACTCTTCGTGGGGGTAGGCGTCGACTTCAATCTTCACTTTCTGGCCCACCTTCATGTCTTCGAGCTGGGTTTCCTTGAAGTTGGCTACCACCCAGGTGCGGGTGCTGGCCACCAGGCCCATCAGCTGCTGGCCGGGGCCTACCACCTGGCCGGGCTGCACGTTCTTCTTGCTCACCGTGCCACTGGCCGGGGCCGTGATGGTGGTGTAGCTAAGCTGCAGGCGGGCGTTGTCGAGGTCGGCCTGGCGCTGTTTTACCACGGCCTGGGCCACGGCTACCTGCTGCTGGGCGGCGGCCACCTGCTGGCGGGCCACGCTCACCTGGCTGGCGGCGGTGCTGCGCTGAGCTGACGTAGCTTTCAGGTTGGCCTGCACGGCGTCGAGCTCACTCTGCGGGATGATGTCCTCCTTGCGCAGGTACTCGCTGCGCTTGAGGTCTTTCTCGAGGCGGGCGCGGTTGGCCTCGCTCACGCCGATGGTGGTCTGTGCAGTGTTCACATTGGCTTGGGCCGTGCCCACCTGAGCGCGGGCGGCCGTCACGTTGGCCTGGGCGGCCAGCAGGGCGGCTTCGGCGGCATTCACGCGCTGCTGGTAGTCGGCCGGGTCCAGGATAATGAGGACATCACCCTTTTTGACGGGTTGGTTTTCCTCTACTTTCACTTCGAGCACCGGGCCGCCCACGCGGGGCAGCACGGGATAAACGTCGCCCTCTACCTGGGCGTCGTCGGTTTCTTCGTGGGCCTGGGCAAACTGGTAGCGCGTCCAGCCATAGTAGCCGCCCACGAGCAGCACCAGGGCCAGGATGATAAAAATGACGGGGCTGCGGCGCTTCGGCTCTTCCGCCACGGAAGAATCGGCCTGGGCAGCGTGTGGGTAGGGAGCCGGCGCGGTAGTTGGGGTTTCGGTCTGGGCCATTGTATTGAGAAGGAATGAGAAATGACGAATTAGAGTGTAAGTGAACTGGTTTCACTCACCGTTGCTGGGAAGCGCACGAGCAGCGTCGGACAGGGCGCCATTCGCAGCACGGCCTCGGCAGTACTGCCCATCAGGAAGCGGGTAAGGCCCGTGCGGCCGTGGGCCCCGATGACAATGCATGCTACGGACTGCTGCTGGGCATAGGCCAGAATTTCAGTTGCCGCTTCGCCCTTCACGATGCCCGTGCTGACGTGGGCAGCACCCGACTGCTCGGCCACCTGCCGCAGCTCGTACAGGCGCTTGGTGCAGGATGCCTCCACCGGGTCCGGCGTCTCCGGCTGGGCCAGGCTGGGCCGCGGCTCGCACACGTGCAGCAGCCGCAGCTCGGCCCCGGTGCCCGCCGCCAGGGCCGCGGCATACGCCAGCAACTCCGGCGTACCGGCCGAGAAATCAAGCGGACAGAGGATGAGCATGGCGAATTAGGGTAAGAGGGTAGGAGGGTGAGAGTTTAAGCGGTACTTCAGGGTTTGGACACCGGATGCGAGGGTAGGTGAGGGACTCATGCCCTCTTACCCTCATGCCCCCCTTCCCTCAAGACTACCATATCACCTCCCCGGTGGCGCGCTTGAGCTGATACTGGCCGAGGGTGTAGTTGTAGATGGCCTGGGCGCGGGCCAGGCGGGCCTGGGCCAGCTGGGTTTCGGCATCGAGCACGTCGAGGTTGGTGCCTACGTCGTAGCGGTAGCGCGCCCGGGCCCTGGTGAGGGCGTCGCTGGCCTGGCTGATTTGCAGCTCGGCATTCTGGTAGCGGGCGGCGCTGGCTTGCATGTTGTTGGCTGCCTGGCGCACATCGGCCCGGATTTGCTCCTGCGTATCCAGAATGCGCGACTGCGCGCCCCGGATGCCGGCCAGGGCTTCCACCCGCTGGTTTTTGTTTTTGTTACCGTCGTAGATGGGCACCGTCAGCTGCACCACGCCCACCGTGTTGGGCCGAATCTTGTCCAGGTTGGGCAGGTAGCCGTTTTTGGCCCCCACCTGGCCGCCCACGCCCAGCAGGGGCATGTTGCTTTTCTCGATGAGCTTGAGATTGAGGTTGGCGGTGGTTTCGGCGTCGCGGGCCAGCTTGATTTCGGGGCGGCCTTCGAAGGCTTTGGCCAGGGCGGCGTTCACATCCACTGCCTGGGGCTGGTAGCTGAGCGTGCCCCGCACCGGAATGTCGGCCTGTTCGGGTTTGTGTAGCAGGCGGGCCAGCAGCACCTGCTGGTTTTGCAGCTGGTTCAGCAGGTCGATGCGCGTGTTTTCGGCCTGCGTGATGCGCACCTGGGTGGTCGTCACGTCGAAGCGGGTGCTTACGCCGCCTTCCACGCGCTTCTCCATCTCGCGCTGGTGCTCGCGCAGCGAGGCAATCTGCGCATCCTGCACCTTGATGCTTTCACGCACGAAGAGGATGTTGTAATAAGCCTGCACGGCCGAGTAGGCCAAGTCGCGCCGCGTCACGTTGATGTTGTCGGCAGCCGTCTGGCGGCGGCTCTCAGCCAGGTTGTAGGTGGCGTCTTTCTTGCCGAAGTCGAGCAGGCCGTACTGCAGCGTGATATGCGCGTCGTAGTTGTTGTTGGGCGCCAGCTGGAACTCGGGGGCATCGGGCGCCAGCTGCAGCTTCACCACCGGGTCGACGCGCGTGTAGGTGGCCGTGCCCGTTACCTGGGGCAGGAAGCCGCCGCGGGCCTGCGTCACCCGGCTGGCGGCCGCGTTGAGCTCTTCCTCCAGTGCGGTGAGCGAGGGGTTGGCGTCCAGCACCGAGCGCACCGTGCCGCTCAGGTCGAGCGAATCGGTAGAGAAAGCAGCAGCGCGGGAAGCCGACTGGGCTAAGGCTGCCGGGCTACTGGCCAGGTACAAGGCCAGGCCTAAAGCGGAGGCAGCCGATTGGAAACGAAAGGACATAAGGAAATCAGGAGTGTATGCCACCCGGTTTACCGAATGCCGTGCCAAGGGTTATTGCTGAGCTATGCTGACAAGCCGAAATGTGCTTTTCCAAGCTGTTTGCGCACGTTTTTTAAAATTAAAATGGAATTAAAAACATTTGTAGAAGGCTTATGCTTTCCTTAAATAGCAGGAATTTCTACAAATTAAGTCCTGTTATTTGAGGAAAATTAGTCTATGCCTAACCAGGACGAGTCCCTGCTTCTCCATCTTAACGATGCCATTGCCACCATTCGCGACAAGGATATGCTGTTTCAGGTGGTCACCACCAAGCTGCGGCTCATTTTCCCCTTCGACCTTATCGGCATCAGTGTGTTCGACAGTGAGCTGAAGAACCGGCGGCTGTTTCTGCGCGACTATTTCGGCTCCGAGGAAATGAAAAGCCGGTTGCCAGCCAAGAGCGAAGGCTTCTACCCTATAGCCGGCTCCCCGGCCGAAGTGCTGCTGGCCGACCCGCGCGTGCAGCAGGTGAGGCTGGTGGATTTTCTGGATAAGTACGCCGAATTTGAGCCCTTCCGGCGCATGTACGAAGTCGGCATCGAACATATCACCGCAGTGCCCTTACGCACAGGCGGGCACCTTACCGGCCTGCTGCTGCTGGGCTCGCACCGCGCCCCTAACCTCACGCCGGCCGATGAAAGCCTGCTGGATAAAATCGGCTCCCTGATTGCAATAGCAGTAGTTAATACCCTGGCGTTCGAGGAAGTGGCGCGGCGGGAGAAGGAGCGCACGCTGCAGCTCAACGTCAACAACGCCTTGCTCAGCATCAAGCAACGCGAGCCGCTGCTGCGGGCTGTGGCCGAAGAACTGAGCCGGGTGGTGCCGTTCGACTACTTCGGTATTCGGGTGCAGCGGGCCTCGCAGGGCAAGAACTACCAGGCCCTGGCCGAGTTTGTGCGCGATGCTCCCGACCAGCCCTTGCGGGCCCTGGAAGCCGGGCGCGAGCAGGACGAAGTGCTGGCCGACCCGGAGGCCGTCTACCAGCAGGTGCATGGCTTGCTGGAAGCGCCGGGCATTCACGCCGGACCCGACTTCCACGCCCTGGCCGTGCGCTACCCCCGGCTGCGCTACGTGTACGAGCACCACGGCACGCGGGCCCTGCTGGTGGCGCCCATCTGGCAGCGCGCCGAAAGCGCCGCGGTGCTCACGCTGGCTCATTCCGACCCCAACGCCTTCAGCCCCGAAAGCCTGGACACGGTGCTGATGCTGGTGCCCCAGATTGCGCTGGCCCTCAAAAACCTGTTTGCGTTCGAGCAGATTGAAGCGCTAAAGGCCCAGGTGGAGCAGGAGCGCAGCTACCTGATAAACGAAATCAATACCACCGCCCGCTTCGGCGAGTTTGTGGGCAGCGGGCCGGCCCTGCAGCGCACGCAGTTGCGCATCAGCCAGGTGGCGCCCACCGATACCACGGTGCTCATCATGGGCGAAACCGGCACCGGCAAGGAGCTGGTGGCCCGGGCCCTGCACAACGCCTCGCCCCGCCAAGCCCGCGCTCTCATCAAGCTGAACTGCGCCGCCCTGCCGGCCCAGCTGATTGAGAGTGAGCTGTTCGGCCACGAGAAAGGGGCTTTCACCGGCGCCACCGAGCGGCGCATCGGCAAGTTTGAGCTGGCCGATGGTGGCACCATTTTCCTGGATGAGGTGGGCGAGCTGCCGCTCGACCTACAGGCCAAGCTCCTGCGCGTGCTGCAGGAAAAGGAGTTTGAGCGCATCGGCGGCACCCGCGTTATTCACTCCGATGCCCGCATCATTGCGGCCACCAACCGCGTGCTGGCCGACGAGGTAGCGGCCGGCCGCTTCCGGGCCGACTTGTACTACCGCCTCAACGTCTTCCCCATTGAGCTGCCCCCGCTGCGGGAACGGCCCGAGGACATCGAGCCCCTGGTGCGCCACTATCTGCAGCGCCTCAGCAAGCGCCTGGGCAAGCCCGTACGACAGCTGCGCGATGAAGACCTAAAGGCCCTGCAGCACTACGCCTGGCCCGGCAACATCCGCGAGCTGGAGCACGTGCTGGAGCAGGCCATCATCGTGAGCCAAGGCAAGTGGCTGGAATTTTCGGGCTTTGCGGCCGGGGCCGCGCCAGCTGCAGCCCCAGCGGAGGCCCCAGTTAGCTCGGGCCCGCTGAAGACGCTGCGCGAGCAGGAGCGTGACCATATTTTGGCGGCGCTGCGCCACACGGGCGGGCGAGTAAGCGGGCCACAAGGGGCTGCTTTGCTGCTCGATATTAACCCTAAAACCCTGGAAGCCCGCATGAAAAAGCTGGGCATCCGCCGCACGGTGACGGCTTAGCTAGCCTCAACTTACTCGCATCTTTATGCTATAGCATGCGGCTGGGGGATGGTATTTATTTGCGGTGAGCCCCTGGCTGCGCGGCTGGCCTGCTTTTGTTAGCGAAAGCAGCTGTAGCAGTGAGGGAAGTTTCCTCTTTCCCACCCTCACCCACCATCTCATCTTATGAAAGCTTCATTTTACCTGCGCCTGCTTCTATTGCCCTTGTTTGCCTTGGGGCTTACGATAAGCGCCGCCCTGGCCCAGCCCGGCGGCGGCGGCCCCATCCCCGGCGGTCCCACGCCGGTGCCCGTCGATGCCGGCGTATCGGTGCTGCTGGCCAGCGGCATAGGCTACGGCGTACGGCGCCTGTACATGCACCACAAAAGCAAGTCGGCTTAAGGCTTTGCCCGCCTCCATAGCGAGGCCTTTCAGTCCGTCGCCATAATGAGTCGTCACTTCCGCGCTTTAGCAAAAAGCCCCGTTTCCTGTCGGAAACGGGGCTTTTTGAAGTGAGGCGGCCCAATGAAAAATTATCCAACCGGCTATACAGGGCCAGGCTGCCGTCAAGCTTCGCGGCTGGCCTCCGGCCGAAACAGCTTTTTATCGGCGTAGAAGGTGCCAAAGGGCACGAGAGAAGCCACGAAGCCCAGCGCCACCTTGCCAAACGACCAGCGGTGCTCGATGGTGTTCTGAATGAGCAGCACCACGTAGAGCACAAAGAGCAGTCCGTGGGCCATGCCCACCATGCGCACCGCTTCGGGATTATGGAACAGGTACTTCAGCGGCATGGCAATGCCCAGCAGCACCAGAAAGGAGAGGCCTTCGAGAAAGCCCACGAGGCGCAGACGCCCCAGGGGCGTGGTCAGAAAGTCGGATAGCATATGGTATGAGGAAGCGGGTAAGCCTCCTGGCAAAGGTAGCGCCGGGCCCGGGCCGCTACCGTTGCTGCCGAACTAAAGAAGCTAACTTCCCCTGATGAAGCGCTGCCCCCTGCTAATAAAGCTATTGCGCAGGTAGTACGCCCGGCTAGGACAGGTGGGGTTGAGACGCAAGCCGCCCCCGACCAGGCAGCCGGGGGCGGAGAGCAGAAAACAGGAGGTAGCCGGGTGGTTGCGCGGCGAGTTACTATTTGATAACCCGGATGGTCTGGTTTTGTCGGTCGGCTACGTACACCGCGCCGGCCGCGTCCACGGCCACGCTGCTGGGGGAGTTGAAGCGGGCGGCCGCGCCTGTGCCGTCGGCACTGCCCCCGCTACCCGCAGTGCCGGCCAGTGTTGTTACCACCCCCGCTGCCGTGATTTTGCGGATGGTGTGGTTGTATTCGTCGCCTATGTACACCGTGCCGGCCGCGTCCACAGTCACGCCGCTGGGCAAATAGAAGCGGGCAGCCGCGCCCGTGCCGTTGGTGCTGCCGATGCTGCCCGCCGTGCCAGCCAGAGTTGTTACCACCCCCGCCGGCGTAATTTTGCGGATGGTGCAGTTGGCTCGGTCGGCCACGTACACTATGCCGGTTGCGTCCACGGCTACGCCGGTGGGCAGGCTAAAGCGCGCGGCGGCGCCTGTGCCGTCGGTGCTACCCGTGCTGCCTGCCGTGCCGGCCAGGGTCGTTACTACCCCCGCCGGCGTGATTTTGCGGATGGTGGCGTTGGTCTGGTCGGCGACGTACACCGTGCCAGCTGCGTCCACGGCCACACCGAAGGGAGTGTTGAATCGCGCGGCGGCGCCCGTGCCGTCGGTGCTACCCGTGCTGCCTGCCGTGCCAGCCAGGGTTGTTACCACCCCAGCCGACGTGATTTTGCGGATCGTGTGGTTGCCCTCTTCGGACACATACACCGTGCCGGCCGCGTCCACGGCCACGCCATTAGGGTAGGAGAAGCGGGCGGCTGCGCCCGTACCGTCGGCGCTGCCGACAAAGCCCGCTGTGCCGGCCAGTGTCGTTACTGCCCCTACTGGTGTGATTTTGCGAATAGTGTGGTTCAAGTAGTTTGCGACATACACCATGCCGGCCGCGTCCACAGCCACGCTGGTGGGGTAGTGAAAGCGGGCAGCCGCACCCGTGCCGTCGGTGCTGCCCGCGCTACCCGCCAAGCCGGCCAGTGTCGTTACTACCGCCCCGTTGACGGGCACCGTCGAGCCAGTGGCATCGGGCACCTTGCCGTTGGTCATGTTCACCCAGAAAGTCCCATTGTAGTAGTAGATGCCTGGGGTGCCGTCGGTTTGAAACACCATCAAGCCGGCTACGGGGCTGGCAATGGCATCGCGCTGGGTGGCGGTGAGGCGCGGGGGCAGGAAGCCCTGGGTGGTGCTGTTCACTTCCAGCTTGGCCGAAGTGGCCGGGGCGGCGGTGCCCACGCCCACGTTGCCGCTGGCACCGGAAAAGGTGAAGCTGTTGCCGGCTAGGGGCACGTCGGTGGCGGCGCTCAGAGCGGTGCCGCCCAGCTTCACGTTGCCGCTGGCCACGCTCACGCCGTTCGAGGCCGTAACCGTGGCGTTGGAGCCGGCCGGACCGGCCGGGCCACTTGGTCCGACCGGACCCGTCGGGCCAACGGCGCCCGTCGTTCCCTGCGGACCCGCGGGGCCGACTGGGCCAGCCACACCCTGTACTCCCTGAGGCCCGGAGGCACCGGTAGCTCCCGTAGCTCCCTGCGGTCCGGGTGCCCCGGTAGCACCGGTGGCCCCGGTTGCGCCCGTAGCGCCAGTCGAACCAACCGGCCCGGTCGGGCCAACGGGTCCCACCGCGCCATTCGCCCCGGCAGCACCCTGGTCGCCGGCCACGCCAATGGTCCAGCTCGTGAGCGTGCCGCTGCCCACGGCACGGTCGGCGTTCACCACCAATGACGTGGTGCTGTAGCTCGTAACAGGCCCTTCCAAGTAGGCCGTGGCCGAGTTGGCCACCCGCACCCGTTGTCCGGACACGTAGGCCAGCCCGCTTTGAGTGGTGAAGGTTTTGCTGCCCGTGCCGATAGCGTTACTCGTGGTGCTGCTGCCGCCATAGCCCGCGCCGGTGGCGCCGATAGAACCGGTAGGGCCTTGGGCCCCGGTGGCCCCCGCCGGGCCGGCCGCGCCGGTTGGGCCAGCGGGACCAGTAGCGCCCGTCGTACCCGTGGCCCCGGCTGGGCCAGCTGGGCCTTGCGGGCCCGTGGCCCCCGTGGGGCCGGGGGTGCTGGGCAGCACCACGGTGTTGCCCCCTGCTCCGTCCAGCGTCAGGTTCTGGCCGCTCACAGTCAAGGAGCGGTTAGCTGTGGTTTGGGTGGTGCCATCGGGGAAGATAAGGCCCTGCCCGGTGGTGCTGATTTTGATGCTGCCGCCCGTCACGTCTAGCTTCTGGCTGGGGGCGCTGGTGCCGATGCCTACGCTGGCCCCGTTGCCGAGGATAAGGGTATTGCTGGTAGTCAGGCTGACGTTGGCCCCCAGGGCGGTGGCGTTAGTAATGGCTCCGCTGCCGTTGGCTGGGCCACTGTTGGCTCCCAGGGCCGTGTTGTTGTTGCCCGTTGTGTTGTTTAAGCCGCTCTGGTAGCCGATGAACACGTTGTTGTTGCCCGTCGTGTTGCTAGAGCCGCTAATGGTGCCGCTGAACACGTTGCTGTAACCCGTCGTGTTGGCTTGGCCGCTACTGGTGCCGCTGAAGATATTGCTGTAGCCCGTCGTGTTGCGGCTGCCGCTGTTGAGGCCGCTGAACACGTTATCGTGGCCCGCCGTGTTTGAGTAGCCAGCCTGAACGCCGCTGAACACGTTGTTGTAGCCCGTTGTGTTGAAGATACCACTGTGGGAACCGCTGAATACGTTGCTGCTGCCCGTCGTATTGCTGTAGCCACTCCGGTAACCGATGAACAGGTTGCTATAGCCCGTGGTATTGCTGTAGCCACTCTGATATCCATTAAATTGGTTGTTAGTACCCGTACTCACGCGGCCTGCTTGGTAGCCGAGGTAAATGCTGTTGCCCGTGGTGTTCTGGCCCAGGTTCAGGCTGCCATCTGCCCCGATGCCCACGCCCACCACGGTGCCCAGGTCGGCTCCGTTACCGGTCAGGGCCGTGGTCACGATGGCATTGGTGGTGCGGGTGGTGCCGGCTACATCCAGGGTTTGGGTAGGGGCCGTGCTGCCGCCAATGCCCACGTTGCCGGCGCCGGAAAAAGTGAGATTAAAGCCCGCCAGGGGCACATCGGTGGCCGCGGCCAGGGCGCTGCCGCCCAGCTTCACGTCGCCGCTGGCCACACTCACGCCGTTCGAGGCCGTAACCGTGGCGTTGGAGCCAGCCGGTCCGGTCGGTCCAGCTGGTCCGGCCGGGCCAACGGCACCCGTCGTTCCCTGCGGACCCGCGGGGCCAACTGGGCCGGCCACCCCCTGCACACCCTGAGGCCCGACGGCCCCGGTAGCGCCCGTTGCTCCCTGCGGTCCGGGTGCCCCGGTAGCTCCGGTGGCACCGGTGGCGCCCGTAGCGCCCGTAGAACCAACCGGCCCGGTCGGGCCAACGGGCCCCACCGCGCCATTCGCCCCGGCAACCCCCTGGTCGCCGGCCACGCCAATGGTCCAGCTCGTGAGCGTGCCGCTGCCCATGGCGCGGTCGGCGTTCACCACCAACGACGTGCCGCTGTAACTTGTCAACGTGCCTTCCAGGTAAGTAGCAGCCGAGTTGGCCACCCGCACCCGCTGGCCCGCCACGTAAGCCAGGCCGCTTTGGGTGGTGAAGCTTTTGCTGCCCGTGCCGATGGTGTTGCTCGTGGTGCTGCTGCCACCGTAGCCCGCGCCGGTGGCGCCAGTAGCGCCCGTTGCGCCAGTAACGCCGGCAGGACCAGCGGGGCCAATAGGACCGGTCGCGCCGGTGTTACCGATGGGGCCTTGGGCACCCGTGGCTCCGCTAGGGCCTTGCGCCCCGGTAGCGCCCGTTGGGCCGGTAGCGCCCGTAGGCCCGGCCACGCCTTGCGGGCCTTGTGGTCCAATGGCACCAGCAGGGCCAGTAGCACCCGTTGGGCCCGTAGGACCGGCTACTCCCTGTGCGCCGGTAGCGCCCGTGGTGCCCGCCGGACCTTGTGGTCCGGTGGCGCCGGTAGGCCCGGCCGGCCCCGTAGCCCCCGTGGGGCCGGTGTTGGTGGGCAGGGTCACGCTATTGCCGCCGGCCAGGCTCAGCGTCTGGCCGCTCACGCTCAGGGCGGGCACGGGCAGGTTCACGAAGTTGGCTCCGCTCAAAGCCGGAGCGGCGTAGCTAAGCGTAGGCACTGGCGTGATGCTAACCGAGCCGTCGACTACCGTAGCCGCCACGCCGAAGCTGATGCCGCTGCTGCCCGTGGGCATCACCCACGACGAGCCCCCGCCACCGGGCGCCTCGGCCCCGCCGCCGCCCCCGCCGTAGTAGCCCCCGCCCCCGCCGCCTGCCCGGCTGCCGTTGCCATTGCCGCCCGTGCCGTTGATTCCGGGGTTGCTGTTGCCACCCGTGCCCACGCCAGTTTGGGTAGCGCCACCGCCCGCGACAAATGCCGTGGCGGTGCCCCCCACGGGGCTACCCCCTAGCCCGCCCTGGTAGGCCAGGAGCGGGGTTTGGGTGTTATTGCCGCCTCCCGTGCCACCGGCCCCGCCGGCTACCAGTAAGGCGTTGCGACTGCCCAGGTAGTCGCCGGTGCTGGTGCCGCTGCGCAACAAGTCGGTGGCTCCGCCGCCGCGCCCGGCCCCGCTGCCGCTGCCGTTGCCGTTGTAGAGAGTGGTGCCCACCCGCACGGTCAGCACCTCGCCCGGCACCACGGTCAGGGTGGCCGTCACGGTGCCGCCGGGGCTGCCGGGGTTGCCGAAATAGTTCTGGCCACCCGCACCAGCGGCCGTCACCGCAATGTGGGTCACGCCGGCGGGCACGGTGTAAGTTTGAGGGCCGCCGGTGGCGCTGAACGTTTGAGTGGTGCCGCTGCCCGTCGACTGCGGCTGCTCGGTAGCAGTGAGCTGGGCCGTCCAACTGCTGCCATCCCACACGTTCACCTTTTTGGTGTCGGTGTTATAGATGGTCAGGCCCGGGGCCGGGCTGGCTATCAGGTCGCGGGCGCTCTGGCTCATGCGCGGGGGCAGGAAGCCTTTGGTGCCCGACGACACGTCGAGAGCCGCCGAGCTGGCCGGCGTGGTGGTGCCAATACCCACGCCGGGCGTCTGGGCCTGGGCGCTCGGTTTAGCCAGTAGCAGGCCGGCCAGGGCTAACAGGCCCAGGCGCAAGGAGTACATTTTTTGCATAAAAAAAACGAGAAAAGCAGTAGGTGGCGAGTGGACGGGTAGCTTAGCCGCCGCCGGAAGGTGCGTGCCGGCCGGTGGTGCGGTAAGTGCCGGCCGGGATTTCGTAAGGATTGGGTTCGTAAGGATTGGGGCGGAGCGGTGGTGCGGGGCTGCCCAGCCCGCTTCGCCCCATTAGTGCCCGAAGTTTTTTGCCTGCTGCATCTCGATGCCGTATCGCTGCTGCGCGGGACTGATGCGGGCCAGCAGCTCGGGGGGAGGCGGACCGGCGGGGCGAGCCGGCAGCTCGGCCCGGGCGGCGGGCTCGCCCAGGGCCACGAACATCTCCTCCAGGCCGGCCGGAAACAGCTGAATCAGGTAGCGACAGGTGTCGCTCAGGATGCGGAAGTGGTGGGGCTGCTGCCGGGGCAGGTAGATGTAGTCGCCGGCCCGCAGATGGCAGGAAACGCCCGCGACGGTAAACTCCATCTCCCCGTCGAGGATAAACATGGCCTCGTCCTCGTGGGTATGAAGGTGGCAGGGCGGCTCCAGGCCCCGGCGCATTACCGTTTCAACGAGGGCAAACTGCCCGCCGGTGTCGGCGCCGGTGGCCAGCAGCTTGAGCAGGGCACCCATGTACCAGTAGGTGCGCTGGCCGGCAGGGCCCACTACGTAGGGCGGTGCCAGGGGCCTTGGCGGCGGGAAAGAGGTGGTCATGGGTCAAAGCTAGCGGCACCCCCTGCCTGGGCTACTTGACCTATGTTAAGAACGGATTTACAGGCTGATATTCTTCCGGATGCGGCTCAGCGACTCGGGCTGGATGCCCATCCAGGAGGCAATGATTTTCAGGGGCACGCGCTGAAATATCTGCGGGTTTTGGTGCATCAAATCCAGGTAGCGCTGCTCCGCGGTTTTGCTCGTGCGTTCGGCCATCAGCTGCAAGGCTACGTTGAAGCTGCGGTTGCGCACGTAATGAAACAGGTTGGTGAAGCAGGGTACCTGGGCAAACAGGTAGTCATAAGCTGCCTTGTCGACGACGAGCCCAACCGTGTCTTCCAGGCACTGCACCGAGTACACCGAAGGCACTCCGTTCGACAGGCTGTGCATGTCGCCCGCGAAGTAGTCGTCGAAAGCCAGGCGGGTGGTTTGCTCCACGCCGTTCGTATCAGTGGTGTAGTCACGCGTCACCCCCCGCACGATATAAATTGAGAATGGGCAAATTTCACCGGCCCGGAAGAGGTGCTCATTTTTGGCGAAATGCCGCTCCACGAATACGTTCCGAATTCCCAGCTCTTCTTCCGCCGATACAGTTACCTTGTCGCGGATGCAGTTCAGCAGCTGGTCGTGTGGCGTGGCGCCGCCGGGCGAAGGATAATGAATAGGAATAGCCATTTACAATACAGAGATATCGGACAAGTAAAAACCGTCAGGCTGCACCGGCGTGCAGCCTGACGGTCTCGCAGAAAAGCGGGTAGCCGCTAGCGGGCCCTGTGACTAGGAATGCTTGTGCATCAGCTTCATGTCGGGGCGGCCTTTCACGCCGGCGTTCTGCATAGTGGCCTGCACTTCCGGGTCGGCCATGAACGCCTGTAAGGAAGCGGGGCTGTCTACTTCGCCGTGAACGGTCACCATGTTAGGGTTGTCGTGGGCTTGGTATACGCCGTGGATTCTGATGCCGTGTTTGGCACGATACGGCTCATGAGCGTCGAAGCCTTGCTTCCAGGTGGCGAAGTCTTCTACTTCGTGGCTGAGGTGGGTGTGGATGGGGTTAGCCATGATGAACAGAGAAAAAAGGTGAGAAAAAACGAACCGCGTCGGCTGCTTGCCTGGCGGCAGCCAGCCGTAAATATCAGCGCACGGGCCGCCACCCGGAGCTAAGTTGTCCGCCAGTGTCGGCAGTAAGTCGCCGAAGGTCGGCTTTTGGGGGGCGAAGCGCCGGCCTTAGCTTTCTGGCCCGCCGATGAGGTTGAGGCGGCGCAGCAGCTCGTCTTTGTAGGAGCGGCCCAGCGGCAGGGAGCGGCCCGCCACCTGCACCGTGTAGCCCACCGGGTCGAGCGCCTGTAGGTGGCGGGCGTTGATGACGAAGGAGCGGTGCACCTGCACGAAGTCCTGGCCGGCCAGGCTGCGGGCGGCGTCGCGCAGGCTCAGGCGCAGGGGGTGGCGGCGGCCACTGGCCAGCATCAGCACGCAGTACTTCTCGCCGGCCTCGATGTAGAGGGCCTCGCTGTACGGCACCTTCACCAGGCCTTCCCGGTCTTTGAGAAAGAAGGCGTCGCGCACCAGCACGTCCTGCTCCCAGGCCGGCAGCGGCTCGGCCGGGCCGGCGGCCGGCGGGGCCTGGCGCTGCGCGAAGTTGATGAGGGCCAGCTCCAGGGCGTTCTGCACCGTCGCCTGGTCGAATGGCTTGGTGATGAAGGCGAAGGGCCCCACGGCCCGGGCCTGCTCAAACGTGGCCCGGTCGGTGAAGGCCGTAATAAAGATGAAGGGTACGGGCTGCCGGGCGGCCAGCTGCCGGGCCAGCTCCACCCCATTCACGGGCCCGCGCAGGCCGATGTCGAGCAGCACTAGGTCGGGCTTCAGCGCTTCGAACAGCGCCACGGCCTGGGCGGCGGTGGGCACCGGCCCCAGGGGCTCGTAGCCCAGCTCTTCCAGGTACTCGCAGAGCAAGTCGCCGTACAGCCGCTCGTCTTCCACTATCAGAATCTGGATGTTGCTCATGGGGCTGCAAAGCACGGCAATGCCGCGAACCTGGGCAATGAAAGACGAATAAAAACGGCCTGCTTACGCCGGCGCCAGGGTGGGCACGCCCACCGTTTGGCCCAGGGGGAGGCGCAGGGCTACCTCGGCCCCTCCTTCGGGGCGGTTGCGCCAGCCCAGCTCGCCGCCCAGCTGCCGGGCGAAGGCGCGGCACACCACCAGCCCCAGGCCTACGCCGCTGCGCCCGCTGGCGTCGGCCGTGCGCGGCCCCACTTCGGCGGCATCCCAGGCCGCGGCGGCCGCCGCCGAAAAGCCCGGCCCGGTGTCGGTGATGCGGAACAGCAGGTGGCCGGCCTCGGCGGCGGCCGTGAGCGTCACCTGGCCGCCGGCGGGGGTAAACTTCAGCGCGTTGCCCAGTAGGTTGCGCAGCAGCGTACGCAGCATCTGCCGGTCAGTCGTCAGCTGCAAAGCAGGCGGCGCCTCCACGCTCAAGGCTATTTCCTGGGCCGTGGCCTGCAGCTGGCCAATGCTTTGGGCTTCGCGCAGCAGCAGGCTCACGTCCAGGGGCTCGGGGTGGGGCTCCAGGTCGCCGCTCTGGCTCACGGCCCAGCCCAGCACGTTGTCGAGCACGCCGTACAGGGTCTGGGCGGTCTGATGCAGGTGGTCGCCCAGCTCCACCAGCCGCTCGGGCTCGCCGCGGCGCACGTAGCGCTGAATAATGGTCTGGATGCCGGTGAGGGCCGCCAGGGGGTTGCGCAGGTCGTGGGCCACAATGGCAAACAGCCGGTCTTTAGTGGCATTCAGCGCCTGCAGCTTGCCAGCGGCCACGGCCAGCTCGGCTTTCTGCTCGCTCAGCAAGGCATTGGCCCGCTGCTTGAGGCGGTTGCGGTTGAAGAGGGTAGCGGCCAGGGCCAGTAGTAGGACCGCGCCGGCCAGCAGCGCATACAGCAGCGTGGTGCGGCGGTGCAGGTCGGCCTCGCGCAGGCGGGCGGCAGTGGCCAGCCCACCGATGCGCTGCCGCTGCCGGGCCAGCTGGGCCTGCTGCTTTTCGCTTTCGTACAGGGCCTGCATTTCCTGCATCCGGCTGATGGACGTGCTTTCGTAGAGGCTGTCGGTGATTTCCGTGAGGCGGCGCTGGGCGGCGTAGGCGGCTTCATGGCGGCCCAGCTTGGCCAGGGCCGGGGCCAGGGTGCGCAGGGCGTCGGCCAGCAGGTTGTAGTCTTTCCAGCCCACGCAGTACTGCTGAATAAGCTGGGCGGCCTGCACCGCCTCGGCGTAGCGCCCCTCGCGGTAGAGCAGCTCGGCTTCGTCCGACTTGATGTAGTAGTCTATCTGCTTGAACGGCGGGCGCACCAGCAGGGCTGAGTCCATCACCCGCCGGGCTTCGGGGTAGCGGCCCAGGTTGAGGTAGGGCTGGATGAGGTTGCCCAGGTACACGGCCGCGTGCTGGCGGTTGCCGGCGCGCAGGGCTTCGCGGCAGGCGCGGCGGTAGCCCCGGATTTCGGCCCGGTAGTCGTGGCGCAGGCCTTCGGCCATGCCCACCATGTTGTAGATGCGCCCCAGGGTCAGGGGCTCGGCGTGGGGGCCGGCGTAGTGCAGGGCGGCCTGGGCAAACTGCCGGCTTTGCTCGGCCTGGCTGAGCAGGTTGTAGGCCCAGCTCAGGAAGGTAGCGTAGCCCACGAGCCGCGCGGTGTCGTGGCGGGCTTCCAGCAGCTGGTAGCCCGTGAGCAGGCGCTGCACGGCCAAGGCATTCTTGCGGTCGCTCAGGTAAAGCTGGCCCAGCTGGCGCAGCACCAGGCCGCGCTGCAGGGGCGGCTGGCCCGGCTGGCTCAGCTTTTCCAGCTGGGGGATGTCGGCCACGGTGCTGCGCTTGAGCAGCTTGAGCTGCACAGCCTCGGGCCAGCGCCGGAAGGCAGGCGAGTGTAGGCTATCGGCCGGGCCCGGCTCGGCCTGCGCTGCGCCTGCACCGGCCCCGAACAGGGCCAGCAAAAGCAAAAGGAAGCCGCTGCGTAGCCACTGTTGCATGCCAGAAAATACGGATTTATAGCGCATTATTGACCATAAACACGGCGCCGGGCTGGGTGTTTGCACCCGGCCCGGCGCCGTGCTAAGGCAAGGAGCAACCAGCCGCAGGGCTTTTAGCTTCCTAGTGCCCTGCCACCCGGACAGACTAGGCCTGTGGACAGTTGATTAGTTAGGTAAAAAGAGCGTCATGCTTATCTGGCGTCCGCTTGTCGAAGCAGCTCGCCCGCAGCAGTAACTTTTTAAAGGGTTACGCTCGTGGTAGAGCTGCTTCGACCCCGCTGCGTCGCCGCTTGATGCGCGGAATGCTCAGCATGACGACCTGTTATGTCACTGTCCACACAGGCTAATTGAGAACTACGTTATGGGGTTAAGACTCATATAGCAACTGTTCTAATGGATAGGCCATTTGCAAAGTTGTATTTTTGTGACGGCACGTTGCGGCCGGGTTCCACTTCAATCATCTTATGCAGCTTTCTACACGTTTCCGGTCCTATCGGGCCTTCTCCCTATTGCTGTTGGCCGGAGCCGCTTTGGCCCGTCCGGCGCAGGCCCAGGTGAGCGCCTACGGCTTTTCGGCTTCCAGCGGCACCTTCACACCGCTGCCCGCGGCCGCCACAGCCGTGCCCGCCCTGCTTACCGACGATGCCACCAGCGGGGCCACGCTGCTGCCGCTGGGCTTCAGCTTCGTGTTCGATGGCACGCCCTACACAGCCGTGAAAGCCAGCTCCAACGGCTTTCTGTCGTTCAACCCCAGTGCGAGCTACAACGTGGGCAACGAGCTGGGCGGCGTAGCGGGCAGCACCGAAAAGCCCCTGCTGGCCCCGCTCTGGGACGACCTGGCCGGCGACGCGCCCGGCTCCCGGGCCTCGTACCAAACCACCGGCACGGCGCCCAACCGCGTGTTCACCTTCGAGTGGCTGAACTGGAAGTGGAGCTACCAGGCCAGTGGTCCGGTCATTTCTTTCCAGGTGAAACTGTTCGAGGGCTCCAACCGCATCGAGTACGTGTACCGGCCCGAAATCACGGCGCCCACCACCGGGCCGAGCTTCGGCGCCTCCATCGGCCTGGCCGGGCAGGTGCCCACGGGTAACCCCTCCCAGTTTCTGAGCCTGAATAACACCTCGGCCTCGCCCGTCGCCAGCTCCAGCACCGAAACGCAGAACATTCGGACGGCCCCTGTTGCGGGTCAGGTCTATTCCTTCGCGCCGGGCTCCAGCGCCACCTGCACCGCTCCCTTCAACCTGGGTACGGGCACCGTGACCGGCACCACGGCCGCGCTGACGTTTCAGGGGCCAGCTTCGGCCAGCAGCTACACCGTGACGTACCAGGCTAGCGGCGGCTCGCTGCAAACCCTGACGCCCGCCCCGACGGCCTCGCCCGTCACCCTCACCGGCCTGACGCCAAACACCGCTTATACAGCTACGGTGGCGGCTAACTGCGGCAGTGGCCAGACGTCGGCTGCCACCAGCGTGAGCTTCACCACGGCGGCCGGCTACTGCGTTACCGGTCTGGGCGGCGCCTGCGGCCCCGACAATATCCTGGCGGTAAACATTGTGGGCACCACGCTGAATGCTACTGGCCTGACGTGCACTTCATCCGGCAATCCTGCTCAAGCGTACACCAGCTACCCCGCCAGCGGCAGCACCACGGCCAACGTGGAGCAGGGCCGCACCTACCAGCTGAGCGTGACTACCGGCACCAACGACATCATTTCGGCCTGGCTCGACAGCAACCAAAGCCTGAGCTTCGACCCCAGCGAATGGGTGCAGGTGGCGGTTTCTTCCACGGCCAACACGGCTTCGGTGGTTAACATCACCATTCCGGCCACGGCTCAATTGGGCCAAACCATGTTGCGCATCCGCAGCCGCCGCGCCAACAACTCCAACGGAGCCACCGATGCCTGCACCAACTTCGGCCTGGGCGAAACCAAGGACTTCGCGCTGACCATCGTGGCGCCTTCGGCCTGCCCGGCGCCCTCCGGCCTCAGCGCCACCGCACCTACTCAAACCGGGGCTACGCTCAACTTCACGCCCGGCAGCGGCGGGGGCTCGGTCACGCTCATCTACGGGCCGCAGGGCTTCAACCCCGCCAGCGGCGGCACCACGGTGGCCAACGTGACTTCGCCCTACACGCTCACCGGCCTCCAGCCGGCTACAGCTTACCAGTTTTACGTGCAGCAAAACTGCGGCGGCGCGGCTGGCAACAGCCCCCTGGCCGGCCCCATCAACTTCTCGACGGGCATCACCAACGACGACCCCTGCACAGCTACGGTGCTCACCATCAATCCCACGGCCTGCGTGCCGCTGAGCACGACCAGCGCCGGGGCCACGGTTACGGCAGGGGTATCGGCCAGCGCTTGCATGGGGGCCAACATTGCGCCGCGCGACGTGTGGTTTAGCTTCACCACGGCGGCCAGCGGGCCCACCAGCACGGCCGTGCGCATTGGCGTGACGGGCGGCGCGGCCAGCATCGTGCAGGGCATGCGCGCCAGCTCCTGCAACGGGCCGTTCATCAACGTGCGCTGCGTGGGCAACACCTCCAACGTGGCCGCGCCCGTGCTCGACCTGACGTCGCTCACGCCCAGCACCACCTACTGGGTGCGGGTGCACACCTTCCAGCCCAACGATGCGCTAGGACCCTTCACCATCTGCGCCACCGCCACTACCGTAACGGCCACGGCCGCAGCGGCCGAAACCGACGCGCTGCGCGTGTATCCCAACCCCGCCACCGGCGGCCAGCTCACGCTGCAGCGCACCCAGGCGGTGGCCGGCGAAGCCACCCTGCTCAACGCCCTGGGCCAAGCTGTGCTGCAGCAAACCCTGCGCCCCAGCGCTGAACAAACCCTCAGCACCCATTCACTGGCACCGGGCCTGTATACCCTGCGCGTGACGGCCGGCGGGCAGGTGCTCACGCGTCGCGTGGTGCTGGAGTAGAGTCAATACTTCGGTACCAGGCACCAGCATGCACAACAATAAAAAAGGGCAGCCCTCGGGCTGCCCTTTTTATTACTGGCTTCTGCAGCCGGCGGGGTCTTGTCTAGGCGTGCTTGCGCATCAGCTTGATATCGGGACGGCCTTTCACGCCGGCTTTCTGCATGCTGGGCATTCCTTCGGGGTCGGCCATGAAGTTTTGCAGGGAATCAGGCTGGGCCAGCTCGCCGTGCACAGTTACCATATTGGGGTTTTCGTGGTCCTGATATACACCGTGAATTTTGATGCCATGCTTGTCGCGCAGGGCCGAGCCAGCATCAAAGTGCTGCTTCCAGGTGGCGAAGTCTTCTACTTCGTGGGTGAGGTGGGTGTGAATGGCGTCTGACATGCGAGAAAAAAGGTAAATGGTGAAAAATAAGCAACTGTCTGCGGGAAAGGTAGGTGCTTTATTTTCGGTGTCCAAGCATTATTCCGAAAACCGATAATAATACTTTGTGGCTTTGGGGAAAGCTAGCCTTTTCCGGTGCTTTATGGTTGTCATGGAGGTATTTGATTCTGTTTAACAATGGTTTGGCAAGAAACAAAAAGGCCCGCTGCAAACACAACGGGCCTTTTATCAAATAGGATTATGGCTTAGTGCGCCTCCAGCCAGTTCTTGCCGGTGCCTACTTCTACTTCCAGCGGCACGCCGTGGGGCAGGAGCAGGGCCTGGGTCATGAGCTGCTTGATTTTGGGGGTGATGTACTCGACTTCTTCCTTCACGGCGTCGAACACCAGTTCGTCGTGCACCTGCAGTATCATCTTGGTGCTCAGCTTTTCTTCCTGCAGCCAGGCGTAGATGTCTATCATGGCCTTTTTGATGATGTCGGCCGCCGTGCCCTGGATGGGAGCATTGATGGCGTTGCGCTCGGTGTAGCCGCGCAGGGTGGCGTTGCGCGAGTTGATGTCGCGCAGGTAGCGGCGGCGCTTGAGCAGCGTTTCGGCGTATTCCAGCTCCCGCGCCCGGTTGATGCTCTCGTCCATGTACTGCTTCACCCGCGGAAACTCCTGGAAGTAGGTCTCGATAATATCCGTGGCTTCCTTGCGGCCGATGCCGATGCGCTGGGCCAGGCCAAAGGCAGAGATGCCGTAGATGATACCGAAGTTGACCGTCTTGGCCTTGCGGCGCATCTCACTATCCACCTGGTCCAGGGGCACGCGGAACACCTTACTGGCAGTACTGGTGTGAATGTCGAGTCCCTGGCGGAAGCTCTCAATCATGGTTTCGTCGCCGGAGAAGTCGGCCATGATGCGCAGCTCCACCTGGGAGTAGTCGGCCGCCAGCAGCACGTGCTGGTCGTCGCGCGGCACGAAGGCCTTGCGAATTTCCCGGCCCTTCTCCGTGCGGATGGGGATGTTCTGCAGGTTGGGGTTGGTGGAGCTGAGGCGGCCGGTGGCCGTCACGGCCTGGTTGAAGGACGTATGCACGCGGCCATCCAGCTCGCACACGAGTTGGGGCAGGGCCTCCACGTAGGTGCTGCGCAGCTTGGTGAGCTGGCGGTGCTCCAGGATGAGGGCGGCAATGGGGTTATCGGGGGCCAGCTGGCTCAGCACTTCCTCACCGGTGGCGTACTGCCCGGTCTTGGTTTTCTTGATTTTACCCTTGCCCAGGTCCAGCTTGTCGAACAGTACCTCGCCCAGCTGCTTGGGCGAGCCGATGTTGAAGGACCCGCCGGCTTCGGCGAAAATCTGGCTTTCCAGCTCCGTGATGTAGCCCTGCAGCTGGGCCGAGTACTCGTTCATGGCGCCCGAATCGATGCGCACGCCTTCGTATTCAATGGCCGACAGCACCGGCACCAGCGGATTCTCCACCTCGTTCAGCAGCTTCAGCAGGCCCAGCTCCTGCAGCATGGGCTCGAACACGTGCTTGAGCTGCAGGGTGACGTCGGCGTCTTCGCAGGCGTAGTCTTTCACCCGGGCCGGCTCGATGTCGGCCATGGTTTTTTGCTTTTTGCCCTTGGGCCCGATAAGGTCCAGGATGGAGATGGGCTCGTAGTGCAGGTAGGTTTCAGCCAGCACGTCCATGTTGTGGCGCATGTCGGGCTCGATGAGGTAGTGGGCCAGCATGGTGTCGAACAGCGGGCCCTTCACCTCCACCTGGTAGTGGCGCAGGATGGTGAGGTCGTATTTGATGTTCTGCCCGATTTTCAGGATATGCTCGGCCTCGAAGAAGGGGCAGAACTCGTTCACTATGGCCTGGGTGGCCACCTGGTCGTCGGGCGGCACGGGCACGTAGTAGGCCTCGCCGGGCAGATAGCTGAAGCTCAGCCCCACCAGGCGGGCCGTCATGGTATCCAGCCCGGTCGTTTCGGTGTCGAAGCTTACCTCCTCCTGTTGTAACAGGAACTCCAGTAAGGACTTACGCAGCTCGGGCGTGTCAATCAGGTGGTAGTTGTAGGGCACGTCTTCGAGCCGGCGCCGCGGCCCGCCGGGGGCGCCGACATTGCCGGTTTCGCCTTCTTCGCTGGCAATGGCCAGGGCTTCGTCACCGGGGTTGCCAAAGAGTGAGCCTTGGCCGCCGGGTGCCACCTTCGGGCGGCGGGCGCCGCGGCCCACCGGAGCCGCCGTACTGGCAGCCTGGCGCTCGGAGCGGCCGCCGCTCAGCACGCGCGCCGCCAGCTGCCGGAACTCCAGCTCGTCGAACAGCTCGCGCAGCTGGCTTTCGTCGGGTGCATCCAGCGCCAGCTTCTCGGGCTCGAAGTCCAGCGGCACATTCACGTGAATGGTGGCCAGCTCCTTGCTCATCAGGCCCTGCTCGGCGAAGTTGCGCACGTTCTCCTGCTGCTTGCCCTTGAGCTGGTCGGAGTTGGCAATCAGGTTTTCGACCGAGCCAAACTGCTTTATCAGCGCCTTGGCCGTTTTCTCCCCAATGCCGGGAATGCCGGGAATGTTGTCGGACGCGTCGCCCTGCAAACCCAGAATATCAATCACCTGCTCCACGCGCTCAATCTCGAAGCGCTTCAGCACGTGGTCCACGTCCAGCACCTCGGCCGCGTTGCCCATGAAGGCCGGGCGGTAGATTTTGATGTGCTCCGTCACCAGCTGGCAGTAGTCCTTGTCGGGCGTCATCATAAACACCTCGAAGCCTTCTTTTTCGGCTTTCTGGGCCAGCGTGCCTATCACGTCGTCGGCCTCAAAGCCGTCCATCATCAGGATGGGAATGTGGAAGGCCTGGATAATCTTCTTGATGTAAGGAATGGCCACGCCGATGTCCTCGGGCATGGCCTGGCGCTGGGCTTTGTACTCGGCAAACTGGTCGTGGCGGAAGGTCTTCTTGGCTGCGTCGAAGCACACGCCGATGTGGGTGGGCTTTTCCTTCTGCAGCACTTCCACCAGCGTGTTGGTGAAGCCCAGCACGGCGCCCGTGTTCATGCCCTTGGAGTTGATGCGCGGGTTTTTGCTGAACGCGAAGTGCGAGCGGTAGATAAGGGCAAAGGCGTCGAGCAGGAAGAGCTTCTTGGGAGCGGGAGCAGCGGTATCGGTCATGGTAGGCGAAAGTACGGAAGCGCGGACGCTAAGGTGCCATTGCCAACCAAAACAGAAAGCGCAGCGGCGTTTCTACAGTGCCGGCTTCACGTCCAGCACCAGGCTGCTGCTGCCGGCCAGGCCATTGGCGGCCAGGCCCTGCAGCACCACGAGGTAACGCCCGGCCTGGTCGCCGGTGTAGAAGTCCAGGGTGCGGGGCGCCCCGCCCGTCAGTGTGATAGCCGGGTTCCAGTACAGCAGGTTGCGCAGGTCGGGCAAGCGGCTTTGCGCGGCCTGGGGCGTGTCGTAGCGCGGGGCGTAGAACTCGCGCTGCTGTTGCACGCCCTCGTACTGCGCCACCAGGGCGTGGGCGTCGAGGTCGACGCCTTCTAGGTCGCCTTTGTAGGTGCTGAAGCTTATCAGGCCCTGGTGCACGATGGGACCCTGGAAGTAACGGGTCGTCAGCACGTCCAGCTGGCGCAGCTTCAGCGGGTTAATCGCCATCACCTTGTTCGTGTTGAACAGCGGCACACCATCCACCAGCACCAGCGGGCTTTCGGCAAAGGGCACCTTGTTGGCATTGTCGAGCACTAGCAGGCGGTAGCCTTCTTTGCGGCTGCGCACCATCACGCCGGGCACGTACTCGCGCAGCACTTCCTCCAGCACCTGAAAACGGGTGTACTTATCCAGCAGGTAGCTCTCATTAGCCTTGCCGTAAAACGCCAGACTGTCGGTGGCCGGGGCGAGGAAGCGGGCGGGCTGCCGGGAAGCGTAAGCGGCGCTCAGCTGGGCCTGCAGGTGGCGCCGGGCGTAGTCGTGCTCAAAGCGTGGGCTCAGGGCGAAGGCCGGGGTGCGCAGCTCGGCAAAGCGGTTCGAGAACGGGTCGAGCAGGCTGAGGCGGGAGGTGCTGTCCTGCTGCGGGTTGGTTTGCAGCACCACTTCGTGCGGGTCGACGAAGGGCTTCATCTCGAAGCGCAGCAGTCCGTTGGCGTCGCTGCGGGCGCTGCTCAGCCGGATAACGCGGCTTGGCGACGAGAGGTAGGTCGTGACACCGGGGCTGGGCTGGCTGGACCCGGCCTTCGTCAGCCGGGCCTGTAGCACGGGGCCGTTGAGCTCGGGCAGGTGCTCGAAGGCACGGGGCTTCGGGCCCAGCACGTCTTCCCAGCGGAAGCGGCTCCAGCCCTGGGTGAGCATCAGGTTGTCGGCGGCCGCGGCAGCTTCCGCGGCGGGAGCCGTGAAGTAGTAGCCGGGGTTTTCGACGTAGCCCTTCAGGTCGGCATTCAGCCAGAGGTAGTGCTCGATGCGCGGGCCGGGGCTGGTGTTGAGCGAGTCGAGTCGGTACACGGCCATCGACAGCTGGGCCGGGCCCGCCGCAGGCTGGGCAGCCGCCAGCTGCAGCGTCACTTTCTCGCGCGGGCTGTACTGGGCTTTGGCGGCCTGGGCCGTGGCCAGGGCTGGCAGGGCAGGCGGCACGAAGTACAGTCGCTCACACACTGGCTGCCGGGCCGCATTGAACAGGGTGAAGTGCGACACGCCCGGCAGCAGCTGGCTTTTCTTCACCACAAACACTGCCTGGCCATTGCTGAGCGTGGCCTGCTGGGCCACGGCGGTTTGCTGGCGGGAGTGGGCCAGCAGGTACAGCGTCTCGGGCTGGCTGCCGGTGGCCCGCACCGTAATGCTGAGCTGTTCGGGGTTGTTGCCGTCGAGCCCTAGCACATAGCCCTGCTCGTAAGCGGCCGGCAGGGTCCGGCGCAGCACCTGCTTGTTGGGCAGCAGCAGCTCGGCCGTGTAGGCGGCGCCGGCTTCGGGCGTCAGCACAAAGCTGCCCATGCCGAAGCGCTGGGTCTGAAAGCTGGTTAGAGGCTGGCCGTTGGCCCGCAGCACACGGCCGGTGGCGGCTATTCCGCGGCCATTACGGTCCGTTACTTTAAAAGCAACCCGGCTGGCCAGGCCCCGCACCAGGTTGCCGCCTTCGGGGAAAAACTGCACGTCGTAAGCCGCTGTGTCTTTGGCGCTGCTGCCCGAGGCTACGGCGGTGTTCACCACCGTCACGGTGCTGTGGAAGTAGTACTCCGGGCCGAAGTTCTGCATCCAGCTGGTGTAGGCCCGCACCGTATAATTGCCCGAGGGCAACCCAGCCGGCAGCACAAACGAGCCTTGGCCGTGGGCCTGCTGCAACCCCACTTTGCCTTGCAGCACCGGGTGCTGCTTCTGGTCTAGCACTTCCACGTACGCCACTGTACTCAGGGGCAGGGGCTGGCAGCGCGTGCCCTCGGCGGCGTACACGGCAAACCACATGGTCTCGCCGCTCAGGTACAGGGGGCGGTCAAGGTGCAGAAACAGCTTTTCCGGTAAGTCCCGCTGCTGGTAGCGGTGCAGCTTGCCCGTAAGTCCACCCAAAGAGTCGAGCTGCGCCTGAGCCGGGCCCGCCAGGGCCAGCAGCATTCCTGCGCCGCAAAGTCGTGTGCCAATAGCCATAAGCCAAAAATCAGGGGGCGAAAAACCTTACTGCCAGAACGTGGGGCGCACCGCCGTGCCGCGCAGCCGGCAGTCCACGCATTCGCGCGTGGAGGCCAGCAGGCCGCCCGTCCCGTAGGCTACCGGCACGCGGTTGCTGCCGGGGCCGAACTGGCTCTGGAAAAAGGCGGGCACGTCCCGAACAAAGGCTAAATCTATAGTGCTGACGGGCAGGCAGCTTTCGTAGCCGTGCTGCACGCGCCAGCCGCCGGGCAGCTGCGCCCGGCTGATGAAGATGCGCCGCTCCGTGACGGAGTGTGCGCCGATAAAGCCTAAAGCGGGCTCGTCTTCGTTGCTGAGGCAGCGCACGTTGCCCGTGAGCTGGGAGGGCAGCGGGTCAAACAGTGTCCCGATGTTTTCGGTGTTCTTTTTCAGCTGGTCCCAGTAGTCGTACTCGGGGCGCGTCATGGCCCGTTGCTTTACCAGGATGCTGTATTTGCTGAAGAACCGCTCGGAAATGGTAGGTAGGTCGCGCAGCGGGTAATTCGACACCAGGTCCCGGCTGAGCGTGGTGGTTTTAAACAGGGAGATGGCTGTCGATTTTTCCGTGCTCCAGCAAAGGTGGGGGAAGGGCGTGGTGATGGGCTGCAGCGAGCGGGTGGCGCTCACATACTCCAGCTCGGGGCTGATGACGGGGGAGGTTTCCCAGGTTTCCTCGTAGTCCCAGCGGTAGTACTGCGAGGCGCCGGTGTCGTCGTGGCTGTTCACGTAGATGCTCACGCCATCGGGGGTAGTCCGCCAGGTTACGCTGTCAATCGGAGGCGTAATTTTCACCGGCACAAACTCAGAGGCGTAGTCCTTGCCTTCGGAAGTGTTGATGCGCAGCCGGTAGCGCCGATTCCGGTCCAGCGTCAAAGGCGAGGAGGCGTACGTACCCCCGGCCCCTTCGCGCAGCAAATAGCGCGGGCCGCCTTCTTCTTCCACGGCTACCGTGGCCCGCGTTACGGGCGGGGAGCTAAAGTCTTTGACGTTGTAGGTACGCGATAGCTTCACCTCCGTAATGCCGCTGGCGTTGATAAAGCCGTCAACTACCAGGTAGCTGGGTGCTACGCTGATGGCATCGGGCGTGTAAGGGTCGACGCAGCCGGCCAGCACCATCAGCAGGAGGCTCCAGCACAGCCCCAACCGGACCGGGAAAGAAATGGCGTGCATGCTCATTTAAAATTTGAAGTTGTAGGTGATGGTCGGAATCGGCTGGCCGAAAATCGACAGCTGGTAGCCCTTAATCTTGCCGCCTTCCGAGCGGAAGTACACCGAGTAGGGGTTGCGGCGGCCCGTCACGTTGTAAACGCCTATGGTCCAGGACCCGTGGGCCAGCTTTTTCAGCTTGTGGTTGCCTTCAATGTTGAGGGCCAGGTCGAGGCGGTAGTAGTCGGGCACGCGGTAGGCGTTGCGGTCGGAGTAGAACACGCGCGTGGAGCTGCCCACCTGGTACTTGGCCAGCGGCAGCGTGATGGGCCGGCCGGTGCTGTAGTTGAAGTTCAACGAAGCGCTGAAGCGGCGGTTCACGCGGTAGTTGCCCACCATGGTCACGTCGTGGGGCTTGTCGAAGTTGCTGGGGTAGTAGTTGCCGCCGTTTATCATCTCGCTGGTGGTGCCGGCGTTCACCTGCACCAGCGAGCGGGAGTAGGTGTAGCTCACCCAGCCGTTGATTTTGCCGCTGAGCTTTTTCACCAATATCTCCACACCGTAGGCTTTGCCGGTGGCGTTCACAATCTCGGTCTCAATATGGTGGTTGAGCAGAAGCGTGGCCCCGCCCTTGTAGTCTACAAAGTCCTGCAGCGACTTGTAGTAGCCTTCCACCGATGTCTCGATGGTGTTGCCCTTGAAGTTGTGGTAGTAGCCCAGGCTGTACTGGTCGCCTACCTGCGGGCGGATGTGGCTGTCACTCAGCTTCCAGATGTCGGCCGGCGACACCGACGCAGTGTTCGACAGCTGGTGGATGTATTGGCGGGTGCGGTTGTAGCTCGCCTTCACGGAGGAGTTGTCGCTCAGCGAGAAGCGGGCGGCTACCCGGTACTCCGGCCCGTGGTAGTTGGCCACCACCTTGCCGGCATCATAGTGCAGCGTATCGGTGATGCTGGATTCGGAGCGGGGCTCGCCGGGCAGATACTGGAACACGTCGCGCTGCCCCAGGGCCTGGAAAAAGGAGTAGCGCAGCCCCACTGCTACCGACAGGCGCGGGCTGATGTCGTAGCGGTCGGAGACGTACAGGGCGCTTTCCACCGCCTGCTCCTGAGGCAGCACGTCGGGCACCACCAGCGAGGCGGCGCTATTCGGCCGCAGGGAGCCGGGCTGAATGCGGTACAGCTGCGAGCTGGCCCCGAAGTCGATGGTGTGCTTGGCGTTGGGGAAAAAGCCAAAGTCGACGCGCAGGCCGGGCTGGTCGATGCTGTACTGCAGGCGCGAGGCATTTACCTCGTTCAGCGAATTGCTGATGTCGTAGTCGTAGTGGCTGTAGGTGCCGGTAAGTACGCCGGTCAGTTGGTTGGTGAAGGTGTGGCGCCACTTCAGGCTGGCGCTCTGGTTCAGGTACTGGTAGGTGGTGTCGCTGGCTAGGCGGAACCGGTCACGGCTCAGGTAGCCGGTGGCATACAGCGCGTTTTTGTCATTGAGCTGGTGGCTGATATGAGCCGTGATGTCATAGAACGCCGCCGAGCTTTGCTGAAAGGACTTGCTCGACAGCTGCTTCAGCAGCCAGTCGGAGTAGCTGGCGCGTCCGCTGATAAGGAAGGCGCTGCGGTCCTTGGCCAGCGGGCCTTCCAGCGTGAGGCGGCTGGTGAGCGGGCCGATGCCGCCCGAGCCGGAAAACTTCTTCTTGTTGCCCTCCCGGGTGCTGATGTCGAGCACCGACGACAGGCGTCCGCCGTACTTGGCCGGGATGGCGCTTTTGTACAGCTCCACGGTCTGCAGAATGTCGGGGTTGAAGGCCGAGAAAAAGCCGAACAGGTGGGAGGGGTTGTACACCGTGGCGTCGTTGAACAGAATCAGGTTCTGGTCGGTGGCGCCGCCACGTACGTTCAGGCCGGTGCTGCCTTCGCCCACGCTCTTCACGCCGGGCAGCGTGAGCACCACCCGCAGGATATCAGTTTCGCCGAAAGCCGTGGGCACCTGGCGCATGGTCTTGATGTCGAGCCGCTCCACGCCCATCTGGGTGCTGGCCACGTTCTTGTCTTTCTCGGCCTGCACCACCACCTCCTTCAGCGGCACAATGTCTTCCTGCACGTCGATGTCGAGCTTGCCGCTGGCGCGCAGCTGTATCTGCCGGCGGGTGCTTTTGATGCCCACGCCCCGCACTTTCAGCTCGTAGCGGCCCACGGGCAAGGTCAGCGAGAAGTAGCCAAACTGGTCGGTGCTGGCGCCTACGTTCAGGGCTTCCACAAACACCGAGGCGCCAATCACCGGTTCCCCGGTTTTTACGTCGCGCACGTGGCCGGCCAGGGTGGCGCGGGCGCCGGGCTTGCCGCCCGCGCCTACTTCGTACACCTTGCCCTCGGCCGAGGCCAGGCTGCGGACGCGGGCTGTGGGCACCGGGCTGGGCTCTTCCACCGCGGGAGTGCTGCCGGCACTGGCCGCCTGGAAAAACGTTTCGGGCAGCGCCGGGTTCAGGTTCCCGCCGAAGATGAAGCCGCGGTTTTCGTCGTCGAGCACAAAGCGCAGGCCGCTGCCCTTCAGGGCTTGTTCCAACACGCTGCTCAGCGGCTGCTGGCTTACCCGCAGGGTCACGCTCAGGCTGTCCACCGCGGCGGGGTCGAAGTACAGGCGCACCTGGGCCTGGCTTTCGAGCTGGCGGGCAAACTGCTCGAAGGGCAGGGCCGCGAAGTCGCCGCTTATCAGCTTGCCGGCCTGCTGCCCGTAGCTCGCCGGGTGCAGCAGCAGCAAGCCAGCCGTTACTAGCAGTGCGAAAATGTGTTTCATAGCAGAAGAGAGTCGACGCAGAAAGAGGGGTGGGCCGGCACGGCCCAGGCGGGCGGCTACTGGCCCGACAGACGGTTGTAGTAGCGCGCTAGCTGCACCACCGAGGCTTCCAGCCGGTCTTTTTTGAACGACAAGCGCTGTGCCTGGGCGTACTGCTGCATTTCCTTGCTGCGGTCGGCAAACAGGCGCAGGGCTGCTGACTTCTTGGTCACGGCGTAGTAGCGCCCGCCTTTTTTCACCAGCAGCTTATCGGCCGGGGTGAACTTAACGTCGATGCTGCCGTCCACAATCTTTTGCTGCATGCGCTTGCTGCGCCTGGCCAGCACCTGGCAGGCGCTGTCCACCAGCACCTCGTAGTAGCCCGTGGTCAGCACATCGGCCGAAGCGCTGTCGGCCACCAGCCGCACGAAGCGGTGGTCGCCGAGGCGGAAGCCATTCACCCGCTCGTCCACCAGCTGCAGCAGCAGCGGACTACTGGGCTGGGGCAGCAGCAGCTGGTCGCGCACCACGTCGTAGGCCAGGCGCAGGTTGGTGTAGTGGTAGCCGTTGTAGTCCACGCTGCCGGCCTGGGGCTCGGGCGCTCCATAAAACTGGTGTCCGATGCGGGCGTGGTAGCGGCGGGTGTAGTCGGCGTACTCGGGGCCGCTGTAGAGCTGGGGCAGGCCGGGAAAGGCCTCGGCGTACTGTTGCTGCAAGTGCTGCCGCGCGCTGGCCAGGGCCGGGTTGTCGGCTTGGGCGCGGGCCGGCTCCTGGCATAGCAGAAGCAGCGTCGCCACCGTGGCGAAACCAGAAAATAACCGCATCGATAGTAGTGTGGAATAGAAGGACAGGCCTGCAAGTTAAGACCCGCTGGCAAGCCAGAGCGCCGAAGGCCCGCCAAGGTTGCTTTGAGGCTCCCAGCCTTAGTGCAAAGCGGGCATAAAAAAGTCCTCCTGAGCAACACTCAGGAGGACAAACCCGGACTATGGAAAAGCTGCTGGTATCTCCAGCAAAGTAGGCTTAAGTAGGCCCTTAAATCTTCTGTAGGCTCTTGAAGAAGCCTTCCTGGTACGACTTGCCGATGGGCACAAAGTGCCCGCCCTTCAGGTTGGCGGTGTTGTCTTCGATGGACTCGATGTGCTGGGTATTGAGCAGGTAGCTGCGGTGCACTCGTACAAAGTTCGGCAGGTGAGCCAGCCGGGTTTCCAGCCCTTTGAGCGTGGTGTAGACGATGTACTTGTGCTTGGGTGTCACAATGTTGACATAGTCGGACAACGCTTCCACGTACAGCACGTCGTCGAAGTTGATGCGCACCATCTTGCTGTTGACCTTCACAAACAGGTCGGACGTGGGCGCTGCTTCAGCCGGCGCGGCCACCGCGGGCTGCCGGCGTTGCAGCACCCGCTGCACGGCCTGGGTGAAGCGGCTGAACTCGAATGGCTTGACGAGGTAGTCGGTCACCTGCAGCTCAAAAGCATCCACGGCAAAGTCCTGGCGGGCGGTGGTGATGATTACCGCAGGCGGGTCTTTGAGCACGCGCAGCAGGTCGAGCCCGCTGAGGTGCGGCATTTCAATATCCAGAAAAAGGATATCAACTTGTTTGCCTTCCCGGAAAAAAGCCAGCCCCGCCATGCCATCGGCCAGCGAGGCTACCAGCTCCAGGCCGGGGGTGAGGCTGATGTAATGTTCGAGTGTTAACCGATTGATTTCCTCGTCGTCAATGATGGCACAGGTGAGCATACAGCGGGGGTAAATGCAAAGTACGAAAACAAATAGGGGGGTGGTTTTCCGTTCGCCGGTCTAAAGTAAGTATTCGCAGGGCTAATTGTCTCCTCCGGCCAGGAGCGGCGGCAACCGGCTTCGGGGCGCTCTAGCTTTGTATCAACAAAAACCCAAGCTCCTCCCCACTGGTCATGTTCTCGTTTCGCGCGCTTTCCCTGCTGATGTTCCTGTTCGCTGCCAGCTTCGCTCAGCCCGTGGCCGCTGCTTCGTTCGGCTCCCACGTTCGCCCCGACGCCGCGCTGGAGCGGCCCGCGCCTTCGCTGTCGGGCAAAGCGCAGCAGACCCAGCTGGCAGCTCAGGCTTTGCAAGACCGCCTGCGCCTCAGCACGGGCCAGGTACAGGCCCTCAAAGCCTGCACCGTGGTGGAGCTGCGCGAGTTAGGCCTGGCTACCACGCCGGCCCAGGTGGCCCGGGCCCAGCGCCAGCACCTGCGTGCCGCTGGCCGCATCCTCACCCCCAGCCAGCTGCAGCAGTTCCTGGAGCTGCGCCAGGACTTCACCGACAAGCTCCTCTTTGCCGACGCGCAGTAAGCCCCCGCATTCTAACCGTATAAAAAACGTCCTCCTGCCAGTGCGGCGGGAGGACGTTTTTTTTAGTTGAAGTGAAGAGTTAAAAGTTAAATCCGTTCTGGTTTTTCACTTTTAACTCTCAACTTTTAACTGACTACTGTGCCGGCTGCTCCATCTCCTGTCGCACCAGGGCCTGCACTTCGGGCTTGTCGAAGTCGGCTTCGGACTGGATGGCGGGCATGAGGCGGGCCATGATGGCATCCTGGCGTTGCCCGGCGGCCCAGGCCTCGGCGTAGGGCGTGTGCGAGAAAGTCACCTGCGAGTACAGCGGCATCCAGCGGCCGGGGTATTGGCGCGAGATTTTGGCTTCAATCTTCTTTTGGAGCAGGAAGCGCGGGTCGGCTACCCGGTCGCGCATCTCCACGAAGTTGTACACGGCCAGGTCGGCCATGGCATCGGCGTTGGGCTTGCGCTGCTGCTGAAACTCGCTGAACACCGTGGGCCAGGCGGCATCGCCGTACTGGTCGAGCAGTTGGTTGAGCACGGTGCAGTCTTCAAACCCGGCGTTCATGCCCTGCCCATAGAAAGGCACAATGGCGTGCGAGGCGTCGCCGAGCAGCAACACGTCGTCATCGTACTTCCAGGGGTAGCAGCGGATGGTGACGAGCGAGCCCGTGGGGTGCTCAAAAAACTCCTGCGTCAGGTTGGGCATCAGCGCCGTGGCGTCGGGAAACACCCGGTCGAAAAACTCACGTACCTGCTCCGGCGTCTGGAGAGCGGCGAAGCTCTCGGGGCCTTCGAACGGGAAAAACAGCGTGCAGTTGAAGGAGCCGTCGAGGTTGGGCAGCGCAATCATCATGTACTGGCCGCGGGGCCAGATGTGCAGGGCGTTTTTCTCAATTTGCCAGCTGCCGCCGGGGCCGGCCTCAATGGTCAGCTCCTTGTAGCCGTATTCGAGGTAGTGCTGGGAGAAGTCGTAGCGGTCGGTTTTCTGCATGGCCCCGCGTACGGCCGAGAAGGCGCCGTCGGTGCCGAACAGGCGGGTGTACGACTCGGTGTGCTCTTGCCCCGTGGCCGTATCCAGCAGGTGCAGCTGCTGGGCCTTGAGGTCGAGGTGCAGGCACTGCTGGCCGAAGCTGACGCGGACCTTGGGCTGGGCCTCGGCCAGGTTGAGCAGGGTGCGGTTGAGGTGGCCGCGGTTGACGGAGTAGATGGCCTGGCCATCCTGGCCGTAGGGCTGGCCGGTGAGCTGCCCGTGCACGTCGTGCATCAGCCGCTGGTACATGGGAATGCCTACCTGACGAATGTCGTCGGCCACGCCTACGCCTTCGAGGGCGCGCCAGCCGCGGTCCGACAAAGCCAGGTTGATGGAGCGTCCTTCGAGCTGCCCGGTCTGCCGGGGGTCGGGCCGGCGCTCGAATATGTGTACCGGGTGGCCGCGCCGGGCCAGGTATAGCGAAAGCAAGGAACCTACCAGCCCAGCGCCCATCACAGTGAGCGGCTCGGCAGCAGGAAGAGAAGAGGAGAGGTCGGTCATAGGCAAGCAAGAGCTAAGGCGGTGGTAGGCCCGCCATAAAACGAAGCTACTACTCACCCGCGGATTAACCCGTAAAGCGGCCCCGAGTTTCTTCAAACGAGGCGAGGGCGTCGCTCACCGGGTGCAGAGCGCCGTTGACCGGAAAAGGGCCCCAGTGGCCAAGGGCCATCCTGACCTTTGCAGCATGGTAGCCTCCTCCTTTCCTGTAGTACTTCTGCCTGCCAAGCCCTCTGCCGCCCGGTTGCTGCTGCGCTTGCGCCACAGCCGCGTGGCGCGCCGCCGCATTGCCCGGCAGCTGGTTGGGCCACGCCCATTCCGGCTGGCTACGTTCCAGGCGTCGGCGCCCACATTGCGGATTGGGCGCTACCTCGTGGGGCACGACGAAGACTTCCTGCTGGCCGGGCACCCGGATATTCGCTATTAGCTGGGCACAACTTGGAAAAGTGCCAGACCAAATTTTAAAAAGCCGTCAGCTGAAGTGTTGATGCTGATGGTTTGAAAAATAATACTATGTTTGTGTTACACCTCATTTTTTCTGCTTATGCATAAGACATACCTTTTACTCATTGCCCTGCTGCTATCCTCTTTAGGAGCCTGGGCACAAAACGAGCAGGTTCTGAGCGGAACCGTGCAGGCCGACTCGGGCATGCCGCTGCCCGGCGCCACCGTATTCATCAAAGGCACCTACGTGGGCAGCAGCACCAACGAGGAGGGCCAGTTTGAGATTCGCAAGGCCAACTTTGCCAACCCACCTATCACCCTGGTGGTGTCTTTTGTGGGTTACGAAACCCAGGAACTTAGCCTGAGCCAGCCCGACAATGCCATTTCGGTGGTGCTCAAGCCCAGCGCCATGCTCGACCAGGTGGTAGTAGCGGCTTCCCGTGTGGCTGAAAGCATCAGCCAGGTGCCGGTTACAGTAGAGAAAATCAGCCAGCGTCAGGTCCAGAGCCTGACCTCGCCCGATGTAATTGCTGGCCTGAACCGCTTTAAGTCGGTCGACATCAGCTCCTCGTCGATGCTGATTACTTCCTTCAGTACGCGTGGCTTCAATAGTAGCCGTGCCGAGCGGGTACTGCAGCTGGCCGACTACATGGATACCCAGCTGCCCAGCCTTAGCTCCAACTTCGGTAACCTGCTCGGTATTCCGATTCTGGACGTGGAAAGCATGGAAATTCTGCACGGTCCGGCTTCGGCCCTTTACGGTGCCAACGCCTTTAACGGCGTGCTGCTTTTCAACTCTAAAGACCCCTTCACCAGCCCTGGCTTAACCGTACGTCTGCGCGCCGGCAACCGCAGCTTCTACAACGGTGAACTGCGCTATGCTCAAAAGATTGGGGATAAGTTCGCCTTCAAGATTTCCGGCGGCTACCTGACCGCCGACGAGTTTATCGCTGACAACCAGGAGGCCACCAACCCGCTGGTGAGCGAAGCCAACAACAACGCTGCCGGGTCGCCCCTGAATTATGACGCAGTAAACCGGTACGGCGATGTGAACACCGGCTATACGTTCCCCACAGTGCTGGTAAATCCGGCCACCGGCCAGCCTTACCGTTATCCTACCGGCCACCCGCAGGCCGGCCAGCCCATTCCCACGCCGGCTTCCCTGGTGGGTAAGTCCCTGTTTCTGCCGGGCTACGCCGAACGCGACCTGCTGGCGGACGACACCAAAGCTTATTCGCTGAAAGTGGCGCCCAGCATTTCATACCTGCTCACCAACTCCATTAAACTGACTGCCGACTACAAATACACCTTGTCGAATGCCATTTACCAGAACGTGGCCCGCTACCGGTTTAAGGACAGTGGCGCCCATCAAGGACGCATCGAAGTTAAAGGTGAAAACTGGTTTGTGCGGGCTTATTCTACCCGCGACTTCTCCGGCGGTCGTGACCCGCAAACCGATGGCGCTTACAACCTGGGCCTACTCGGTGCCCAGATGGCCAACCAGCCGGTTTCGCCCACGGGTGCAGGGCCGACTTATGCTCAGACCTATGTTGGCACTTACCTGGGTACCCTGGCGCAAACGGCCGTGCTGACCGGAACGGCCTCGCCAACTACAGCCCAGCAGAACGCTGGTGCGGTGCTGCTGCAGCCTGGTACTGATGCTTTCAACAACACGCGTGATAAGCTCATCCACACAGCTTCGCTGAGCGAAGCCGGGGTAGCCCAGGGCTCACGGGTTGTGCTGCGCTCGTTTATGAACGACGCCAGCGCCCAGTACACGTTCAAAAACACGTTTGCTGACCTCACCCTGGGCGGTGCCTACCGTCAGTTCCTGCTGGCTTCGGACCGTACCGTGTTCGATGACCCGATTTCGGGCGAATACATTCAGAACTATGAGTACGGCGGCTACGCTCAGGCAGCCAAGAGCCTGCTCGATGACCACCTGCGCGTTTCGGGTGCCGTCAGGGTCGACAACTTCAAGAACTTCGGTACGGCAGTATCACCTCGCGGCTCGCTCGTGTATAGCCTCGGTGGCGACAAGCAGCACAACTTCCGCGTCAGCTACAGCCGTGCATTCCGCTCGCCTACCCAAAGCGACCAGTATGTGCGCTTCGACGTGGGTCGCGTTATCTTGATTGGCAACGTAGGCAACGGCTTCCAGGGCTACTCGCCGGCCATCCGCACGGCGGCCAACCCCACCGATGCGAGCCTGCAGATTAATATCGACAAGCTGCGTCTGGAAGAAGTAAATACGGTTGAAGGCGGCTACCGCACGCAGCTCACCAAGAGCCTGTATGCCGACATCAACTACTATTACAACACGTACAACGACTTCATCGGCAACCAGACGTTCATCGGCAACATTGATGGCACCCGGCCTACGCTCCCGCAGCTGGCGACTGTGAATGCCCCCGGCAGCAGCGTCCGCGTTATTCAGGTTTCGACCAACGTGCAGCAGGAGGTAAAGACCCAGGGCGCCAGCATCGGCCTTACCTACAACCTGAACGACGGCCTGACCATCACGACCAACTACAGCTACAACGACTTCATCACGAAGGACCTGCCCGCTAACTTCCTGACGTTCTTCAACACCCCGACCAACAAGTTTAACTTCGGCATTGATGGACGCCTGCTCAAGCGTAAGCTCAGCTACAATGTGAACTACCGCTGGTCGGATAAATTCACTTATGAGTCCACCTTCGCTGTGGGTGAAATTCCCTCGATTCAGCTGGTGGATGCACAAGTGGGTTACACTTTTGGTAAGTACACGACCTTGCAGGCTGGCGTCAGCAACCTGTTTGATGCAAAAAACACCCAGGTTTACGGTGCTTCCAATATCGGGCGCATGGGCTTCTTTGGCCTGCTGTTCGATATCAAGTAAAACCTGTGCGGCTAGCCGCTAAAAAAGCCCCGCCCCAGTACTGGTGGCGGGGCTTTTCTTTGGCCTCAATTCACCAGCCGGAACGTTAGGTTGAGGCGCGGACCTACGGGCCGGCTGGTCTTGGGCAGCGCGTGCTGCCAGTGCTGCTGCGTAGGCGGACGCATCAGCAGCAGGCTGCCACTGGGCAGGTCGAGGCCCAGGAGTTCGGCCTCAAGCCCGGGTCGCGGCCGTAGGCGGAAGCGGCGGGTGGCGCCCAGGCTCAGCGAGGCGATGATGGGCGCCGGGCCCAGCTCGGGCTCGTCGTCGGCGTGCCAGCCCATGCTGTCGCGGCCGTCGCGGTAGAGGTTCAGCAGCACGCTATTGAAGCGGGCGGCGCTGGCTTGCTCCACGCGCTGGCGCAGGGCCAGTAGCAAGGGCGTCCAGGGCCGGGGCTCCCATCGTAGGCCGGAGTAGGTATAGCTGGCCGCCGGGTCGCCATACCAGGCGGTAAGGCGGGGCTGGGGAAACTCTCGCCCGTAAAGGCGAATGGCCCGCTGCTCCCAGGGCACAGTATTGCTCAGCTCAGCCAGCATAGCAGCGGCCTCCGGTGCCGGCAGGAAAGCCGGGTCCAGCCACAAATCAGCCTGGGGGAGGGGTACATGGGAAAGCGGCATTTTGTAAGGAGTTAAAAGTTAAAAGTGAAGAGTTAAAAGGCGGTTCTGCTTTTTAACTCTTCACTTTTAACTTTTAACTGACAAAAAAGGCTACTTCGGCATCATCTGCTCCAGCTCCTGACGTACTTCTTTGGGCTGGCGCTGAATGAAGTAACTGTTGGCGCGCTCCAGGCCCCACAAAGCCAGCAGGCAGATTACCAGCGGGGGCAGCCAGCTGCGGCCCGGGTGGTTGCTCTGGCCGATGTAGCGCGGCCAGAACCACAGCAGGTAGGCCAGCACGGCCGGCAGGTCGAACACCAGCTTATAGAGCGGGCTGAACCCGAACCGTGGCAGCGCCCAGCTCAGAAATGCCAGGCAGCCCAGCAGGTACAACACCACAAACATGCCCAGCATGGCCAGGCCCTTCCACTGCTTCAACCGGGCCAGGTTGAGGGCCAGCAGCACCCCGCCGGCCAGCATCGTGAGCGAGGAAAAGAGCACAATGCTGGCCCGCGAATACAAAGCGGGGCCGGTTTCTTCCTCGTCGTCGTTGGTGCCGGCTTCGGCACGCCGCTGCTCGGCTTCGCGGCGGCGCTCGGCTTCAGCTGCCTCTTCGGCTACGCGCTGCTGGGCCGCCGCGGCTTCCAGTGTCGGGCGCAGCCCGGCCTCTTCCGGGGCGGGCTGGCCGCGGCGCCGCAGCTCATCAAAAGCCGCCAGCACGGCCGCCTCGCGGTACTGCGCGTAGCCCGTCACGTACTCGCGCAATGCGGCATCGGTCTTGAGCTGCATCTTGGCGGCGTAATCTTCCATGGTTTTTCAGTTATCAGTTAGCAATGAACAGTGAACAGTGAGCAGCAGTTGTCAGAACGACATTGTTCACTGCTCACTGTTGACTGTTCATTGTGAAGGCGTGCAGTGCTTCGCCCGCCCGTCGCACGTCCTCAAACGAGTTATACAGCGGCACGGGTGCGAGGCGGATGACGTTGGGCTCGCGCCAGTCGGCAATGACGCCCCGGGCCGCCAGGAAGTCGAACAGCTCGCGGCCGCGCTCGTGCACCAGCAGCGAGAGCTGGCAGCCGCGCTGGGCAGGGTCAGCCGGGGTAATGATTTCGAGCTTGGTGCGGGGCAGGCCCAGCTGCTCAATCAGGTATTCGAGGTAGCCGGTCAGCTGCTCGCTCTTGCGGCGCAGCGCGGCCATGCCCCCGGCGCGGTCCACAATGTCGAGGCTGACGCGATGAATGGCCATCGGAAAAATCTGGGCATTGCTCAGCTGCCAGCCTGCCGCGCCGGCCATGGGCCGGAAGCCTTTCTTCATTTGAAACCGGTCGCTGGGGTCGTGGCCCCACCAGCCGGCCAGCCGCACCAGGTCGGGGCGCTGGGCAAACCGCTCGTGCACGTACACGCCCGAGGTGCCGCCGGGGCCGGAGTTCAGGTACTTGTAAGAGCACCAGCAGGCGAAGTCCACGTCCCAGCCGTGCAGCTCCAGGTGCAGGTTGCCGGCCGCGTGGGCCAGGTCGAAGCCTACCATAGCACCCACGGCATGCCCGGCCCGGGTGATGGCCGCCATGTCGAAGGCCTGCCCGGTGTAGTAGTTCACGCCGCCCAGGATGATGGTCGCCAGCGAGTCGCCCAGCTCGGCAATCTTCGCTTCTATGTCTTCCGTGCGCAGTGTGTGCTCGCTTGGTCGGGGCAGCAGCTCCACAATGGCCTCGTCGGGGTTGAGGCCGTGCAGGCGGGCCTGGCTTTCCAGCGCGTATTGGTCGGAGGGAAAGGCGCCGCCTTCCATCAGAATCTTGTAGCGCGTGGCCGTGGGCCGGTAAAACGTAACCAGCAACAGGTGCAGGTTCACGGTGAGGTTGTTCATCACCACCACCTCGATGGGCTTGGCGCCCACGAGCCGGGCCGTGGCCTCGGTCAGCGTTTCGTGGTAGTGCATCCAGGGCGAGGTGCCGTGGAAGTGGCCTTCCACGCCCAGCCGCTCCCAGTCGGCAAACTCCTGCTCGACGGCGGCGCGGGCCGCTTTGGGCAGCAGGCCCAGGGAGTTGCCGCAGAAGTAGGCGCAGGGCTGCCCATCAGGGCCGGGCGGAATGTGAAACTCGGCGCGGAACGACGCCAGCGCATCGGCGGCATCCAGCTCGGCAGCAAAAGCAGGGGAGGAGTTGTAGGTCATCGGGCGCAAATATCGGCAGGGAGTCCCGCCCCCAGGTTCCTCGCGAAAGGGGGAATATGTTTCCTTATTGTTTGTTTCGATTTTAGTTAAAAGTTGAGAGTTAAAAGTTAAATACCAGAAAGGATTTTAACTTTTAACTCTCAACTTTTAACTCTTGACAAAGACAGACTACCGTGCGGCCTTCAGCTTGGCGCCCGTCACAAACTGCTCGCGGCTCAGGCCCAGCCAATCCAGGGCGTTCTGGCCCAGCATCTGCTCCTTAACCTTCTTAGAGAAGGGCATAGACTTAATGAGCTGGCCCGGCTCCAACTCGCCCAGCGGGAAGGGATAGTCGGTGCCGAGCGTGATTTTGTCGGCGCCCAGCGTCTTCACCAGGTAGTCGAGCATCAGCGGGTCGTGCACCAGCGAGTCGACCCAGAACTTGCCGAGGTAGTTGCGGGGGTTGTGGGGGTTATCGACGGCGCACAGGTCGGGCCGCACGTGCCAGCCGTGCTCAATGCGGCCGATGGTGCTGGCGAAGGTGCCGCCGCCGTGGGCCACGGCCACCCGCAGCCGGGGCAGGCGCTCCAGCACGCCGCCAAACACCAGCGAGCACAGCGCCAGGGTGCTTTCGGCGGGCATGCCCACCAGCCAGGGCAGCCAGTACTTGGGCATTTTCTGCTGGGCCATCATATCCCAGGGGTGAATAAACACGCAGGCGCCCAGCTCCTCGGCGGCCGCAAACACCTCGAACAACTCGGGGGCGTCGAGGTTCCAGTCGTTGATGTGGGAGCCAATCTGCACGCCCGCCAGCCCGATTTTCATGCAGCGCTCCAGCTCCCGAATAGCCAGGTCGGGCGCCTGCATGGGCAAGGTACCCAGGCCCACGAAGCGCGTGGGGTAGCGCTGCACCACCCCGGCAATGTGGTCGTTGAGCAGCTGGCTCAGGTCGAGGCAGTCCAGGGGCTTGGCCCAATAGCTGAACATCACGGGTACCGTGCTCAGTACCTGCACCTGCACACCAAACTGGTCGTATTCGCGCAGCCGCACCTGTGGGTCCCAGCAGTTATCCTGGATTTCCCGGAAAAACTTGTCGTCCTGCATCATGCGGGCGCAGCAGGGCTTGTGGTGCTCGAGGCGGATAAAGCCGCCGTAGCCGTACCGCTCGCGCAGGTCGGGCCAGCGCTCGGGCAGAATGTGGGTGTGGATGTCGATGCTCAGCACGGGGAGTTGTCAGTTGACCGTTGTCCGTTGTCAGTATTGTTCTGAAGTCAGCTTTATCAGAACGAGCTGACAACGGACAACGAACAACTGACAACTAAAACCTACTTAGCTGGGGCCTCCATGTAAGTGCCGCAGTTCTTGCAGGTGCGCTTGTCGTCGTCCTGCCAGAAGGCATTCATGATGGGCGGCAGCTGGGCCACGATATCGGTGATGACGGCAAACTCTTCATAGAGCTTGTGGCCGCAGTTTTCACAGTACCACTGGAAGCCGTCGGGCTCGTCCGACTCGCGGTAGCGCTCCAGCACCAGGCCCACGGTGCCGGCCGGGCGGCGCGGCGAGTGCGGCACGTAGGGCGGCAGCAGAAACATCTCGCCGGGCCCGATGGTGATGTCGACCGGCTTGCCATCTTCGATGATTTTGACGGTCATCGTGCCTTCAATCTGCCAGAACAGCTCCTCGCCCGCATCCACGTGGTAGTCTTTGCGGGCATTGGGGCCACCCACCACCATCACAATAAAGTCTTTGTTGTCTTTGAACACCTGCTGGTTGCCCACCGGGGGCTTCAGCAGATGGCGGTGCTCGTCAATCCACTTTTGGAAGTTGAAAGGGCGGGTTATCATGGGCGGGGTGGGTGAGGGTGAGTGGTTCACAAATCTAACATAAGATGCAGCACTACCTTTGCCGGGCGCTTGCTGGTCATCTTGCCGGACCAGGATGTACCCCGGATGCCCGAGCTGAAGCCCACCGATTCTCTGCAGCAGTCGCTGGCTTGGCGCTGGCAGCTGATAGGTGCCCTCGGCTATGCCTTGCTGTTTGCTCTGTATTCCTGGCCGCTGGCCAGTGAGTTCAGCACCGCCTTTGTCGGGCACGCGCAGGGCGACGCCAACCAGTACGTGTGGAATGCCTACAACTTCCAGCGGCAGTTAAGCCAGGGCGCCAACCCGTTTTACACCCCGCTTCAGCTGTACCCGGAAGGAACGGGGCTGTGGCTGCACACCTACACGCCGGTGCTGGGGGTGCTGAATGGGCTGCTGCGCCACGAAATCCTGGCCGTGAACGTTGGTCTGCTGCTCAGCTTCGTGCTGTCGGGGTGGGGAGCAGCCCGGTTGGCGGGGCGCTGGCTGCGCCGCCCGGTGCTGTGCCTGTTGGTGGGCTATGTGTTTGCGTTTTCACCGTACAAGTTGGCGCACTGGCCCGAGCACTATCACCTACTGCTTACGGCTACGGTACCGTTCTACATCGGGACCTTTCTGGATGCTTTTGCGTTCGCGCCCGGGCAACTGCCGCGGGTACGGCGCTGGCCGGCCCTATACGCTTGCGCGGCCCTGCTACTCATCACCCTGTTCAGCGACTATTACACCCTGGCTGGGCTGCTGTTTTTCACGGCAGGCTATACGCTGTGGTTTATGGTAGCTGAGCTGGGGTGGGGGCGACCCTGGCCCTGGCTGGGGCTGTTGGTACTGGCTTATGCCGGGCACCGCCTCTCGATACGATTAGGGCAGCACCAAGTGCCCGACAACGCCGGTTTCTGGTGGGGCGGCGACCTGGCCGGCTACTTGGTGCCACCCTTGGGCAACCGCTGGCTGGCCAGTCCGGCAACGGACGCCCTCTGGCGCAGCTCGGCGTTTCTGATGCCAGGAACAGTAGAAAATGTCACCTTCCTGGGCTATGCGCTGCCGGCACTGGCCCTGGCGCTGGCCGGGCAGCGCCTGCAGGCCGCCCTGCGGTGCTGGTGGACAGGTCAGCCGCAACGTGCTCTGCAGCCCATGCCCGCTGCAGCTGGCCCTTTCTGGGCTCTGACGCTATTATTTTTCCTGCTCACGCAGCCGGAAATGAAGTGGCTGGGCCAACCCCTGTGGCGGCCCGCTACCAGCCTCATGCACTATGTGCCGCTGCTCAACAACATTCGCTGCCCAACCCGCTACGTGCTGTTGCTGACACTGCTGCTGCCCTTGGCCACTTTCATTGGGCTGGAGCGGTATTGGGGGGCGAAGTTTTGGCGCTGGCAGCGGCCGATGTTGCTGTTCTTGGGAGTAGTCATAGGACTTGAGTTTCAGGTGCGCCGCTTCCCGCTGATTCGGTCCGCCGATGTGCCGCGCGCTTATATAGCGGCAGCAGCCATGCCGGGGGCCACAGTGATTCCCATTCCGTTTGGGCTGCTCGATGGCTACCGGCAAGTAGGCCGCTCCAGCCCCGCCGAGCTGTTCTACCAGACCCGCCACCACAAAGCCCTGCCCGGGGGGTATATCTCCCGGCTGCCTGCCTCTACCTTCGCTGCTTTCGAGGGGGACGACCCTGTGCGCTACGCCCTGCTGCGCGCCCAAACGCCCGACTCTCTGCAGGCGCCGCCGCCCATGCCAGCCCAGACGGTGGCCTTTCTGCGACGCTACCAACCAGCCGCTTTCATAATTCATCCCGAATTTCGCCACGCCCCTGCTCACCAGCTGCTGCGCCGCCTCCTGCAGCCAAGGGGCTACACCGAGCAGGTAGTCGACGGCTATGTATTGCTGCGGCCAACGGCTTTTCCCTAGTCCTCACGTTGATTTACTCCGCTGCAACAACACTGAGCACACATCCTTCCGGTTCTTTATTATTTATGCAAAACATGGACTTTTCTTCCCTCCGCGCCCTGGTTGGGGGCAGCACCCAAGGCATAGGCCGGGCCGTAGCAGTTGCTCTCGCTGAGCAGGGCTGTGCCGTTACACTGCTGGCCCGCGACGAAGCACGGCTGCGCGAAACAGCGGCGGCCCTGCCCAACCCAGGCGGGCAGCAGCACGATTTTCTGGTGGCTGACTTCAACCAGCCCGAGCAGCTGGCCCTGACGGTAGCCGGCTATCTGGCGCACCACCCCAGTGGCTTTCACATCCTGGTAAACAATACGGGTGGACCCGCCGGCGGGCCTATTCTGGACGCGGCGCCGTCGGATTTCCTGACCGCCTTCAACCAGCACCTTATCTGCAACCACCTGCTGGCCCAGGCCGTGGTGCCGGGTATGCGGGCTGCGGGCTTTGGGCGCATCATCAACATCATCAGCACTTCAGTGAAGGTGCCGCTGCCCGGGCTAGGTGTGAGCAACACCACCCGCGGGGCGGTGGCCAGCTGGGCCAAAACCCTGGCCAACGAGCTGGGCGCCCACGGCATCACCGTCAACAACGTGCTGCCGGGCGCCACCCTCACCCAACGCCACACTTCGCTGATTGAGAAGAAAGCCAACACCACTGGCCAAAGCGCTGAGGCCATTGAAGCCGGCATGCTGCAGCTGATTCCGGCCCGCCGCTTCGGGCAAGCCGAGGAGGTAGCCGCCGCCGTGGCCTTTCTGGCCTCGCCCGCGGCGGGCTACATCAACGGCGTAAGCATGCCGGTTGATGGAGGCCGCACCGGCAGCTTATAGCCCGGCAGGTGTTACTTTTACGTCTGCTTAATTCCTTGATATTTTGGTAAAGTTCGACAAGCTCTCCATCGTTATTCCCGTTTACAACGAGGCCCGCACCATCCACCAGATTCTGGATTTGCTGCGCGACCTGAAGCTGGTGAATGATATTCAGAAGGAAATCATTCTGGTAAACGACTGTTCTTCTGACGATTCTGCGAATGTTATTCGGGCCTACGCAGCCCGTAACCCCGAGATGGGCCTGCGCCTGCTGGAGCACAGTGTGAACCAGGGCAAGGGTGCTGCGCTGCACACCGGTATTCGCGAAGCCACCGGCGACTACGTCATCATTCAGGATGCTGACCTGGAGTACGACCCGGAGGAGTATAACATTCTGTTTAAGCCCATTCTGAAGGGCTTTGCAGACGTAGTATTCGGCTCACGCTTCATGGGCGGCAACCCTCACCGCATTCTTTTCTTCTGGCACAGCATCGGCAACCAGATGCTCACCTTCCTGTCCAACATGTTCACCGACCTGAACCTGACCGACATGGAAACCTGCTACAAGCTCTTCCGCCGCGACATCATCCAAGGCCTGCAACTGGAGGAAAAGCGCTTCGGCTTCGAGCCTGAAGTAACAGCCAAGGTTTCGCGCATCAAAGACGTGCGCATCTACGAGGTCGGCATCAGCTACTACGGCCGCACCTACGCCGAAGGCAAGAAGATTGGCTGGCGCGATGGTTTCCGAGCCATCTACTGCATTCTCAAGTACGGATTATTTGGGGCTTAGGTAGGTATTTTACCGCTCTCTAAAAGCCCCGTTGCTTACTCAGAGATGTGTAAGCAACGGGGCTTTTGCATAGGGAATGGCAATGGGTGAAGGTGCTGCTAAGCGCTACCAGTTGGACTTAGATTCCAACGCTTCCACCTGGATGTTGTCAAGGTAAGCAGGCGCGCCGTTTTCATTTAGCGCAAATACCTTGAGTACATCACCAGGCCGTGCATCATTGGGCAGCTGTACATTCAGCCAAATAGGCGTCCAGTGATTGGAAATGACCAAGGTGTTATGGAGGCGTACCGCTTCCCAAAGGATGGTCTTGCCGTCACGCTCAAGGTTTATGGCGAGCTTGTGGCCCCAGGCACCGTAAGGGGAGTTTACCATCACGCTGCCGCGTACCCATTGGCCACCTTTTAACTGGGCATCTTGCAAGCGCAAGCTGATGGTAGGACTGTAGGGACGTACCACGGCGCATACATATGATTGCTGGCTTTGGTAGCCATTATCAGCAGTAATACCTGTTTCAGGGGCCGTAGGCTGGTCGTCCATGGTAAGCATGGCCAGTGTTCGACGGGTATAGTTGTCGATGCTGCCTGGCAGGCGCTGTTTGGTGTCGAGCAGGTTAAGCTCATCCTGAGTCGGGTGCACGTCGTCGAAAATAGCGCTGAAGTAACGGCGGTTCATATTCTCTCCATCTATGATGCCATTCATGTACTGCCAATGCTGCACGATGTTGAGGTTGACCAGTAATGCACACAGGAGCAAGGTTACTCCCTGGAGCAGAGGCCGGCTTGGCTTGTTTTCGCCTAGCCACGCCAGCAAATAAGCAAATGGCAGGGTTAGTACTGCATAGGATTGGACTAGGGCCCGTTGGCCGAAGCTGCCACCATACCACCAGACATCCCAGGCCGAAACTACCCAAAGGTTGATAAGGAAGTAGAGCAGCACCGGCACCCCCAGCGCCCGGTTGCGGCGCCAAAGCACAATAAGACCTAGGATGGGCAGAACCATGAGCGGGGTGTAAATCAGCCACCCTTTTTTGAAGCTAAAAAGGACCTCCCACGTGTGAGGCTTCAGGAAGCTAAAGCCTTGCTCTTCATAACTGTATTCAAAAAAATGCCCGCTGGCAAACTTCCAGTATAATAGCTGTGGCATTACGCCCAGCAAGCCAAATCCGATAAGCAAGGCCAAATGAGAGCGACGCTCGTGGAGGAGTGCCAAAAGCTTTTCTTTACCGCTTGCCAGCGAGGTAACTCCCCATAGCATGGGCAGTAGCGCTGCAGCCATATCGGATGGCCGCACTATAGTCATTAGCCCTAGGTTGAGACCAATGGCGGCCGCGAGCCAGCGACGGGGATGTTCATGCCACTTCACCGTAAGCCACAGCAGCACTGCATACAAGGTAAAGCCGGGGTTATGCGACATCGCACCGTCAATAGCTGAGTACTGCAGGTAATTGGTGCCCAGCACTACTAAAGCCAGCGTAAGTGCCGCAACGGCATCGGAAACGTAGCGCAGCAGCACCCGCCGTAATAATCCTAGGCCTAATAGCGAATACAGGATGCTACCGAAGGAAATAGCTATTTGATAAGGAGCCGAAAAACCATCCTGCGGGTACTTCCAATAGTGTGCAGCCCAATGGCCTAGCCAGAAAAATGGGGTGTTGAGAATAGCCAAGCCAATGGGATATTTCATCACCATTGCTCCTGCGGGTCCATTATGTGCCGGGTATGCCTGAAAGAAAGAGCCAGTAGGACTGTACTCTCGCATGATATCAGGGATAAAGGAAAGCCGCGATAAGTCGTGGTAAATGAAGTGAGCGGGCAAGTAGAGATAATAGCCCATGGCATCCCAGGTGAGGACTGCCTGCACATTGTGCGTATTGAAATAGGGAAGCCATAGCCGTACCTGTACTAGCAGTATAAATAGAGCCAGTATGGTTGCTAAAGACAGGGGGGCACGAAGTCTCATAAAGAACTTAAGTGCACGCAACGCACTTGGTTAGTAAGTAAAGCGTAAACTAATTCTTAGGCCAGTCCAAGTCGAAGAAATACTTCTGGTAGTTCTCCCAGTTCTCTTCGCAGCAGTTAACCAAGCCGATAGAGTATTGCCAGCTTTGGAGAATATTGAGCAGGATGAGCAGCAAGATTATCAGAGCCAGGAGCCAGGCAAGTTTATGCCACCAACGTGCCCAGAAGCTGCTCATGCTCAGTCCTAGAGCGGGATAAAGGCTAATCATAGGCCGGCTCCCGAAGCTTCCGCCGTATCCCCAGTCCCACCAGCTGTAGATAACGTAGATGAACGCAGGCAGTATCACCAATAAAGCAGGTATTACCGCTTTCGCATTATAGCGGGCCCAGAATATCCCCAGTAAGCCGAAAGCCATGAGGGGGCTCCAGAAGAGCCAACCCTTGCGCACACTGAACAAGCCCTCAAGAATATGTGGGTCCGTAAAATCGAATTTTTGACCTGGGTAGAACTCAATAAACCAGGAGCCGCCAACCGTACGCCAGTACAGCAACTGTATGCTGCCAATGAGGCCTACTAGGAGTACCATGGCCAGCACCTGCTGCCAATGGCTGGTCCAATAGGCAATGCGCTGCCGCACGGCGGCTACGCTGGTGAGCCCCCAAAGCACGGGCACTCCTGCCATCAGCACTTCCGAAGGGCGCACCAGCATCATAAAGCCAAAGGTCGCGGCCAGCCCCAGGGCTCCTACCCAGTCGCCCTGCTCATACCACCGGCGCGTGCTGCGCAGCAGCAGTACGTTGAGCATGAACAGCGTGGCATGCGCCATCGTGGGCTCGTAGGTGGCGTAACAGAATAAGTTGGTGCCGAGGCCCAGCACCAGAATGGTGAGGGCTGCAATGTGGTCGGCAAAATAGCGGCGCAGCTCCAGGCCCAGCAGCCACAGGCCCAGCAGCGCATAAGCCAGCCCGCCCAGTGATACGAGTACCTGGTAAGGCACTGAATAGCCCGTGGCCGGGGCGCCGCCGAGCAGGGCATAGGCATGCGCCATCCCAAACCAGGGCGAATAGAAAAAGGACATGCCAATGGGATAGAAGAAAACCTTCTTACCATTGGGCAAGGCCGTAATGCCGTAGTTGGGGTCGAGGTCGGGGCGATACGCAAGGCGCAGCGCGTGCCCAAACGACGTGTCGCCCATGTCGTTGGTGATAAACTTCGACGTGAGGTACAGGTAGTAGCCGCCGCTGTCGAAAACGAAGACGTTGGAGTTGTTCCAGCGCCCGGCATGGCCGAGTGTGGCCAGGGAGACGATGGCTACGCATAGCCACACGTAAGCCAGGTGTGAGCTAGGCCACCAGCGTTTCCATCTTGAGAGGCTTGCCATACAGGCTTTGTGCTAGGTAGATAAGACAACAGCGGGGCACTGGGCCCCGCTGCACTGACTTAGTTAATTGACGGCTATTCTACCAGTGAAATGCTCAGGTCGTCGAGGAAAGCCGGCGACGTAGCATCGGCTCGCCACATAAATACCTTCAGCATGTCGGCGCTGGTGGCATTATCCGGGATGGTTACATCCTTGCTGATTTCTACCCATTTACCGGGGGTCTTCACCTGGTCGACAAAAGCAATGTCGTCGCTGAACTTCTGCTGGCCATTAGTAGCATCTGCTATCTGCAGAGCCATTTTGGCTTTGGAATTGGCATCGCTCATAAACGCCCAGCCGGATATACGAATCTTATGTGGCTTGCGCGGAGTAGCTTTTCCCAAGGGTAGCATGTAGCCCATAGCATACTCATTGGAGCCATCCACTTTCACCGAATAGTGTCCGGAGTGGGCCCGCTCGCGGGTCAGGGAGCCAGGAGCATCCATCCAGCCCATTACGGACTCGTAGTTGTTGAAGCCGATGAGGTTAGCGTCGTCGGTGGGAGCCGAGTCGCCGCAGCTCGACAGGTAAACCAAACCAGTGAGCGCAGCCGCAGCAAGTGTAAAAAAACGGGAAGACATAAGGGTTGAATTAAAAGAAGCCAAAATTACAGAAAACGCAGCGAGCAGTCTAGAAACAGTACCGATAAGAAGGTAAAAAGAAGCTAGTAAACTGTCCACTTCTAATAGCAGTACCCTGCTGCGCGACTAAGCTTAGGCAACGTCCTGACGTCGGTACAGTGAGCCACCGCCCACTACCAGCACCAGAAAGGCCGAGACAAACAGCGTCAGGGACGCCAGATAGGCGTAGGGAATCTGAATAAAGGCGTAGAAGAACGACAGGTACAGCTGCAGCGCAACCAAGGCCAAGATGCGGTAGTCGATGCGGTGGCGCAGCCGCCAGTAGAGCCCACCAAACAGCAGCACCACGCCGCCGCTGATGAGCAGATGGGCCCGCTGCAGCCAAGCTATTTTGTGCGCCATGTCGCCGGGCGCGTAGGTGTGAAACCAGCTGGCCATGCCCAGGCCATTGAAAACGTGCCCTTCGTTGTTTTCCACGTGCGAGCGGGTCCATTCGCCCAAAGTAGCCATGCGGTACTCGGCCAGGGCGTGGGTGAAGATGGTCCAATCCTTTGATAGAAAAGGTATGACGTAGAAGGCTAGGATTCCCGCCACTGTAATGACGCCGACTAGCAGGGTATGGCGCCGGCCGGCTTCGCGCCAAAGCACTATAAAGTAGAAGGGTACCCACAGCACTACTGAGTAGCGCGAGAGCAGGCAGAGCACCAGCGCAAGCCCCTGGGCCAGGGCCGAGCGCGACAACACGCTGGCCGCCAGCAGGCAGTAGTAGGCAATGATGGTGGGCTCCATCACCTGGGCATACAGCCAGGCATCGTGCCGCACCAGCTCCACGAACAGGTAGGCGGGCAGCAAAGCCTTTAGCGCAAACTCCCACCAGCTGATGGGCTGCCTGGATAAAGCCACCTGCCAGGCGCCAAACCCCAGCAGCAGCAGCAGGCTCAGGCCCCACCAGCGGTAGTCCAGGCCCAGCTTATCGGGCAGCACGTAGGGTAGCCATTGTAGCGGCAGGTGGTTGGGAAAGAGCGGATAGGGCAGGTTGGTGAGGTAGCGGTACACTACCTCGCCGCTGCGAAAGCGGGCTACATAGTTTTGCAGAATGGGGATAACATCGGACTGCAGCACGTTAATGGGCGTTTGCACGATGATGGGCGCCTGATAGTTAAGTACCCAGATGCCGCCAGCAAGCAGAGCCAGGCCACCCCACACCAAACGCTTTGCCACCTGCGCCGGTGCGGCTTCGGGAGTTGCCGGCCGGTGCAAAAAGTAAAGCAGCGTGAACAAGCTCAGCAAGGCGGCGCTGCTGAGCAGCAGCACCGGGTGCCAATACGGCCCCTGGTGGCCGCGCAGGCCGGTGAAAAGGCGCACTTGAAGCCAGAAAGACACGTACACGGCCACTTGCCATACAAAGGGGCGAAAGCGGTGCCAGCGGGAAAGCGGAGGGTGGGAAAGGATGGGCACGGGATAGAGATTACCACTCCCGGGCTTTCACCCGGACGTCGTCGATGTAAACCGGTTCGGTGCTGTTGCCGCGTTTCAGGAACAAGCGCAAATGGGCGCTGCCGGGGGCGCCGGCTTTCAAGCGAAAAATATGGTGAACGGCCGTCCAGCGCTTGAAATCATGTACCTGGGAGAGCAAAATCAGCTCTTCGCTTTGCAGGGTTGGGCGGGGCTCGGGGCCTTCGCCTGCCACCAGTTCCATTTGCAGCCGGGCATCGGCTTTGTCGCTGGGCAGATACACCCAAGCTTCAACTTCGATGGCGGCCAGCGGATGCACGCTGGCCTCCCACAGTGGGAGGTCGAACATGAGGCCGGTTTCGTGACCGGCGTCGACCAGCACCGCGTAGCGCCCGGAGTGGGCATGGTCGCGGGTGAGGGTGCTGCGGTCGGCGCCGCCCCAGCCGGCCACAGCTTCAAAGTCGTTGCGGGTTACATCGTCGCCAATCCACTGCCCGTCGGCGGGGTCGCTGGAGCAGGCCGCCGCCAGCAGTAGCATGCCGCCAAAGGCAAAGCGGTTAGCTGAGCGAATGAATGGTTTCCAGCGGTTCGGTATTACTTGCATTACCTTAGGAGTGTAAGTAAAGAGTTGAGCAAAAGCCAAGACAATTGCAGCGGCTTTCCTAAGCTGGCGGACTGCTACAAAAGGCCAAAGCTACGGTAAAGGGCCGGGTATTGCCGGATAGACGGCGGGCTGCCATACCGGGGAGCTATTTGCGCTATGGAATAGCCGGTGCGGCGCGACGGGCGGTTCGGCGCCCCTGACGGGCTACTTTCGGGGGCACACAGGCTTCGGTTGCCGGTGGCACATCCGACAGGGCCACCCGACGGGTACCGCGCGTTTCTACGAGCAGGCCTAGGTTGTCCTGCCATAGTTCAATGGTGTAGCTTCCTGTGCTTGCAGGCAGAAACAGAGCCGTGGCGCCCCAAAGTACGGGCTCCGGCCCTCCTGGGCCCACAATGTGCCAGGAGTAGATAGCTACCGGTGGACAGCCCGGGTTGGGAGTATGTGCCTGAGCATGCGCCCCGGGCGCCAACAACAGCACAGCGAGTAAGCAAACAAGCCAACGGCAATGATGGACGCAAAAGCTATAATGCAAGTAAGCAAGCCGGTCAGCAACCGGGGAAAACCAGAGGAGCAATGTAATCAGTGTGAAAAAACAGTAAATAGTATTGACTAGTACTAGCGCGAGCGCTCGATAATGAAGTAGGTAAAAATAGAGCTAAACCGTTAAGCCAAGAGGAGTGACAACAGAACCGGATTCTAAACGACTGGCAGCGCAAGGCTCGTGTATGCAGCCGGATGTTGATGTGATAACGGACCTGTGAAAGACGGCGGTGAGGTAGCTTTGCTTTACCCACCCATCCGCTTATGCTCCGCATTCAAAACTACCTCAACGGGCAGCTGGTGCCGCCCCAGGCCGGCCGCTACCTCGACAACATTGAGCCCGCCACTGGCCAAGTCTATGGACAGATTCCCGACTCCGACGCCAGCGATGTGGCAGCGGCCGTCGCGGCGGCCGAAGCAGCCCTACCGGCTTGGCGGGCCCTGCCGGCCGAAGAGCGTGGTCGCCTCCTGGTGAAAATTGCCGAGCTCATCGACCGCGACCTGGACCGCTTGGCACGCGCCGAAAGCCAGGACAATGGCAAGCCCCTGAGTTTGGCGCGGGTGATGGATATTCCGCGGGCGGCCAGCAACTTCGCCTTCTTCGGTACGGGTGTGCCGCACTTCGCCACCGAAGCTCACCTGCAGGAAGGGCTGGCCCTTAACTACACCGTGCGCCACCCCGTGGGCGTGGTGGGCTGCATCTCGCCCTGGAACCTGCCGCTGTACCTGTTTACCTGGAAAATTGCGCCGGCCCTGGCTGTAGGCTGCTGCGTGGTGGCCAAGCCCTCGGAAATCACCCCGGCCACGGCCTACCTGCTGAGTGAGCTGTGCATCGAAGCCGGCTTGCCGGCGGGTGTGCTCAACATCATCCACGGCACCGGGCCGGGCGCCGGGCAGGCCATTGTGGAGCATCCGGGCATCAAGGCCATCAGCTTCACGGGGGGCACGGCTACAGGCCAGCATTTGGCCCGCACCGCCGCGCCCATGTTCAAGAAGCTGAGCCTGGAGCTGGGCGGCAAAAACCCCAACCTGATTTTTGCCGACTGCGACCTGGCCGCGGCCGTGAAAACCAGCATTCGCAGTTCCTTCGCCAACCAGGGCCAGATTTGCCTCTGCGGCTCGCGCATCTTCGTGGAGCGGACTATTTATGAGGAGTTCAAAGCCGAGTTTCTCCGCCAGCTGGCCGAGCAGAAAGTAGGCGACCCGCTGGTGGAAGGCACCACCCAGGGCGCGCTGGTGAGCGAAGCCCACTTGAATAAGGTGCTGAGCTACATTCAGCTGGCGCACGACGAAGGCGGCAAGCTGCTGGCCGGCGGCAAGCGCGTGCAGCTGGAGGGCCGTTGCGCCCAGGGCTACTTCCTGGAGCCTACCGTATTCGAAGGGCTCAGCCCGGATTGCCGCGTGAATCAGGAGGAAATTTTCGGTCCGGTCGTTACGCTCACGCCCTTCGATACCGAAGCCGAGGCCCTGGCCTGGGCCAATTCCACTGTCTACGGCCTCTCGGCCACCGTCTGGACCCGCGACCTCGACCGCGCCCACCGCGTGGCGCACCAGCTGCACGCCGGCGTAGTGTGGGTGAATACCTGGCTGCACCGCGACCTGCGCACCCCCTTCGGCGGCATGAAAAGCTCCGGCGTGGGCCGCGAAGGCGGGCTGGAAGCTCTGCGGTTTTTTACGGAGGCGCAGAACGTGTGCGTGAAGCTTTAGAGTCAGAGCGCAATGGATGATATACTCACTGAGCAAGGGAAGCGGCTAGTAAAGCAAGGGGTTGAGAAGGGGAAATTTCTCAGCGGGCTGCTTTTGTCCTTGGGCCTAAATGTGGGCTGCACCTATTTGTTCGCAAAGTCAATCACCAATGTGCGCAGCGACGACTGGATTGCGGAGTATGGTGGGGTATTACTGGTATTAATGGTTCTGGAGGTGGTTGGTGGCCGTGCTTTAAAGCCCCAAGCCAAAGCCTTGGGAACGGGAATAGCCCTCGGCGGGTGGATAGCTCCGCTTACGCCCGTTCTTTTAATTTGGGGGTTCAGCACTTTCGCATCAGGGACCCGCTGAGCTTAAATTCCAGTAAACTCGACCCCCGTATACACTTCGGCCAGCGCTACCTGACAGCCAATACTACCCAAGTCAAGCGTCGCGCTCAGTTCGCGGGTTTCCGTCAGTACCCAGCGGCCGGGCTCGTCCAGTGAGTACAGCTCAGCGTGTACAGTCTGTGAGTCGAGCACGAGGTATTGGCGCAGGCTGGGTATCTGGCGGTAGAGCATGAACTTGTCGCTGCGGTCGTACTGGCTGGTGCTGGGCGAGAGCACCTCAACAAGCAGGGTGGGATTAAGCAGCGTATCGGGCTTCTTATCCTCGTTGAACTGCGGCTGGCCGCATACTACCGTCAGGTCAGGGTACACGAAAGCGCTGGCGTTGAGCACCTGCAGCCGCTGGTCGCTGCCAACCACAAAGCAGGGCTTGCCTCGCAGTTGAGCATGAAGCTCACCGGTCAGATTTGCGCAAATTCGGTTGTGGGCGTAGCCGGCGCCAGCCATGGCCCAGACCCTACCTCCTACGTACTCGTGCTTTTCCGTAGCCTCGCGCTCCAGGCGCAGGTAGTCTTCCGGCGAAACGTATTCGGTAGATTCTAATTGGAAAGCAGGGAGGCCCATGGCAGCGGTGGGAGTTAAGATTTCAAAAATACATTCTATTGCTCGGTAATCTCCCGGTGAGCGGGGCTCGCGGCGAAGGACTTACAGTACTATAACCGCCGAACCACAATTGGCCCTTAATATTGAAGTCCGGTCTGCCTCGTTTCAGCCGGCACACTCTCACTTTGCACCCCTAACCCAACCTCTGAGAAAATGACAAAAATTAAGGTAGCCAACCCCGTGGTGGAGCTCGATGGCGACGAAATGACGCGCATCATCTGGAAGTTTATCAAGGACAAGCTCATCACTCCCTACCTCGACCTGGACATCAAGTACTACGACCTGGGCATTGAGTACCGCGACGAAACCAACGACCAGGTAACTGTCGACGCGGCCAATGCCATCCGGCAGTACGGCGTGGGCATCAAGTGCGCTACCATCACGCCCGACGAGGAGCGGGTGAAGGAGTTCAACCTGAAGCAGATGTGGAAGTCGCCCAACGGCACCATCCGCAATATTCTGGATGGCACCGTGTTCCGCGAGCCCATCGTGATGCAGAACGTACCCCGCCTGGTGCCCAACTGGACGGCACCCATCTGCATCGGCCGCCACGCTTTCGGCGACCAATACCGTGCTACCGACTTCGTGACCAAGGGCAAGGGCAAGCTCACCATCACCTTCGAGCCCGAAGATGGCGGCGAGGTGCAGTCGTTTGAGGTGTTCAACTTCAAGAGCGACGGCGTAGCCCTGGCCATGTACAACACCGACGAGTCTATCCGCGGCTTTGCCCACGCCTGCTTCAACCAGGCCCTGATGAAGGGCTGGCCGCTGTACCTGAGCACCAAAAACACCATCCTGAAAAAGTACGACGGCCGCTTCAAGGACATCTTCCAGGAGATTTACGAGCAGGACTACCTGGCCAAGTTCCAGGCGGCCGGCATCACCTACGAGCACCGACTCATCGACGACATGGTGGCCTCGGCGCTGAAGTGGAACGGCAACTTTGTGTGGGCCTGCAAAAACTACGACGGCGACGTGCAGAGCGACACCGTAGCCCAGGGCTTCGGCTCGCTGGGCCTGATGACCAGCACGCTGGTGACGCCCGACGGCCAGACCATGGAGGCCGAAGCCGCCCACGGCACCGTGACGCGCCACTACCGCGACCACCAGAAAGGCAAGCCCACCTCCACCAACCCCATCGCCTCCATCTTCGCCTGGACGCGCGGCCTGGAGTTCCGCGGCAAGCTCGACGGCAACCAGGAGCTTATCGACTTCTGCCACGCCCTGGAAGCCGTGTGCATTGAAACCGTGGAAAGCGGCAAGATGACCAAGGACCTGGCCGTCTGCATCCACGGCAACAAAGTAGAGCACGGCCGCGACTACCTCTACACCGAGGAGTTCCTGGCCGCGCTGGACGAAAACCTGAAAGCCAAGCTGGCCAAGTAAGGCAGCAATACTTTAGGCCCGCCGCCTAAAGTGGAACGTCATGCTGAGCGAAGTCGAAGCATCTCGCTTGTGGTAGTAAATCCAATTAAAAAGGATTACTGCTGCGGGCAAGATGCTTCGCTGATGCTCAGCATGACGTTCTTTTTTGGTATCAGGTCCTTTGGGAAGGCAAGCAGATGAAGCCGGCGTTTTTCTTCAAAACGGTCACGCCCTTCTTTCCATTGTCCCACAACCGGGCGGCCCCTGTTACCTTTGCCGGCTGAACCACCCTTGCCTTCCGTGCCTCACCACCAGCCCGACTATTTCGCTCACCCCACCGCCGTGCTCGACGAGGGCTGCCAGGTGGGACGCGGCAGCCGCATCTGGCACTTCAGCCACGTCTCGGCCGGCGCCGACATCGGCGAAGGCTGCAACCTGGGCCAAAACGTATTCGTGGCCGATGGCGTAACGCTGGGCCGCAACGTGAAGGTGCAGAACAACGTGAGTCTCTACGGCGGCGTGGTGTGCGAAGACGACGTATTTCTGGGCCCCTCGGTGGTTTTTACTAATGTGAAGAACCCCCGCAGCGCCGTTCCCCGTAAGGGCGTGGGCCACTACCAAACCACTTACCTCGAACAGGGCGTGACGGTGGGGGCCAATGCCACGGTGGTGTGCGGCGTGCGGCTGGGGCGCTACGCCTTCGTGGGCGCGGGCAGCGTGGTGACGCACGACGTGCCGGCCTACGCCCTGGTGTATGGCACGCCCGCCCGGCAGCATGGCTGGATTAGCGCCTACGGCCACCGCCTGACGTTCGACGAGGCCCGCCGTGCCACCTGCCCCGAAAGCGGCGAGGAGTACGAGCTGAGCGCCGACGAGCAAACGGTTCAGTCCGTAGCTAAGGCTAGCACTAAGCTGCCGAAAGTCAACCGGTAATAATTGAAAACAAGTAACTGAATAACCAGCAAGTGTACGAACAACTGTTGCGCAAAGAGGCCACGCTGGCCGTAATTGGTCTGGGCTACGTGGGGCTGCCCATTGCTCTGGAGTTTGCTAAAAAGCTCCGCGTCATTGGCTTCGACATCAACGCCGGCCGGGTGGAAATGATGAAAAACGGCATCGACCCGAGCGGCGAGCTGGAAAAGGAAGCCTTTGAAGGCACCGACATCACCTTTACCGACTCGCTGGACGTGCTGCGCCAGGCGCAGTTCTACATTGTGGCCGTGCCCACGCCCATCGACGAGCACGCCCAGCCCGACCTGAAGCCCCTGCTGGGTGCTTCCTCCTCGGTAGGCAAAGTGCTGAAAAAAGGCGACTACGTGGTGTTCGAAAGCACCGTGTACCCCGGCTGCACCGAGGAAGACTGCATTCCGGTGATGGAAAAGCTGTCCGGGCTGAAGTTTCCCGACGATTTTAAAGTAGGCTACTCGCCCGAGCGCATCAACCCCGGCGACAAGGAGCACACGCTGCGCCGCATCGTGAAGGTGGTGAGCGGCAACGACGCTGAGGCTCTCGACACCATTTCCAAGGTGTACGAGCTGGTAGTGGATGCCGGTGTGCACCGCGCCAGCAGCATCCGCGTAGCCGAGGCCGCCAAAATCATCGAAAACACCCAGCGCGACGTCAACATCGCCCTGATGAACGAGCTGTCGATGATTTTTGACCGCATGAACATCAACACCTATGAGGTGCTTGAAGCCGCCGGCACCAAGTGGAACTTCCTGAAGTTCTCGCCCGGCCTGGTGGGTGGTCACTGCATTGGCGTCGACCCTTACTACCTGACTTACAAAGCCAAAGAGCTGGGCTACGATGCCAAGGTCATTTTAAGCGGACGCACCACCAACGACAACATGGGCGCTTACATCGCCCGCAAGACGGTGCAGATGATGATTAAGCGCGGCAAGGACGTAGCCAAGAGCCGCGTGCTGGTGATGGGCGCTACCTTCAAGGAAAACGTGGAGGACATCCGCAACTCCAAGGTGGCTGACGTCATCCAGGAGTTGCGCAACTTCTCCGTCAACGTCGACATCGTGGACCCGCACGCCGACTCCAACGAACTGCACCACGAGTATGGCTTCCGCCTGACGCCCACCGAAGAAGTGCGCCAGGACTACGACGCCGTAATTGTGGCCGTGAGCCACAAGCCTTACGCTGAGAAGGACGAGGCTTATTTCCAGTCCATCACCTCCGATAATGCGGTGCTTGTGGACATCAAAGGCCTGTTCCGCGGCAAGATTAAGGACCTGCAGTACTGGAGCCTGTAGTTGCTGGGGTCTTGGGGGCTTGGGAACTTAGGGACTTGGTTTATTCTGAAAGCTGCAGAAGATTCAAGTTACTAGGCACTCGGGCGTCCAAGTCCCCAAGACCCTAAGTCCCTGAGACCCTATGAAAAAAATTCTCGTTACCGGCGGCGCTGGCTACATCGGCTCGCACGCTGTGGTAGAGCTGCGCCAGGCTGGCTTTCAGCCCGTCATTGTTGATGATTTCAGCAATTCGCAGGAAACGGTGCTGGAAGGGCTGGCGGCCATTCTGGGCGAGGCCGTGCCCTGCCACCGCATCGACTGCGCCGATGTGGAAGCCTTGCGCGGCGTGTTCCGTGCCGAGCCGGGCATTGCGGGCGTTATTCACTTCGCGGCCTTCAAGGCCGTGGGCGAGTCGGTGGAAAAGCCCCTGGCTTATTACCGCAACAACGTCGGCTCGCTGCTGGCCCTGCTTACGGTGATGCCGGAGTTTGGCGTGGAGCACCTGGTTTTCTCGTCGTCGTGCACGGTGTATGGCGTGCCCGATGCCCTGCCCGTGACGGAGGCCACTCCCACGAAAAAAGCTAACTCGCCCTACGGCGCCACCAAGCAGATGTGCGAAGACATTCTGCGGGACGTGGCCGCCGCGCCGGGCCAGCCCAGCCCGCGCGTCATCCTGCTGCGCTACTTCAACCCCATCGGGGCGCACGAGTCGGCCCGCATCGGCGAGCTGCCGCTGGGCGTGCCCAACAACCTGGTGCCTTTCATTACGCAGACAGCAGCTGGCATACGGGAAAAGCTAACCGTGTACGGCACCGACTACGACACGCCGGACGGCTCCTGCGTGCGCGACTACATCCACGTGGTGGACCTGGCTAAGGCCCACGTAGTGGCAGTGCGCCGCCTGCTCGACCGCGCCGCCACCGAGGCTGTGGAGACGTTCAACGTAGGCACCGGCCGCGGCAACACCGTGCTGGAAGTGGTAAATACTTTCGAGCAGGTGAGCGGGCAGAAGCTCAACGTAGTGCTGGGCGGGCGCCGCGCGGGCGACGTGCCGGCTATTTACGCCGATGCGACCAAAGCGGAAACCGTACTGGGCTTCAAAACCGAAACCTCCCTCGCCGACTCCCTGGCCAGCGCCTGGAAGTGGCAGCAGGCATTGGGTAAGTAAGTAAATGAGCAGATGAGTAAATAGCCCGGCGGCTCCTCTCATTTGTTCTTTCGCTCACTTACTCACTTACTCATTTACTCACTTACCGTATGAAAATCCTCATCACCGGCGGGGCCGGCTTCATTGGCTCGCACGTGGTGCGCCTCTTCGTAACGAAGTACCCCGAGTACCAGATTCTGAACCTGGATGCTTTGACGTACGCCGGCAACCTGGAAAACCTGCGCGACGTGGAAACGGCGCCCAACTACCGGTTTATCAAGGGCGACATTGCCGACCAGAGCTTCATCGACCAGCTGTTTGCCAACGAGCAGCCCGATGCCGTGATTCACCTCGCGGCCGAGTCGCACGTCGACCGCTCCATCACCGACCCTATGGCGTTTGTGAAAACCAACGTCATCGGCACGGTGAACCTGCTGAATGCGGCCCGCCACCTCTGGCAGCCCGGTGGCTACGAAGGCCACGTGTTCTACCACGTCAGCACCGACGAGGTGTACGGCTCGCTGGACTTCGGCCCCGAGATGTTCACCGAAGAAACGCCCTACGACCCCCGCTCGCCCTACTCGGCCTCCAAGGCCTCGTCGGACCACTTCGTGCGGGCCTGGCACCACACCTACGGCCTGCCCGTCAAAATCTCGAACTGCTCGAACAACTACGGCCCCAACCACTTCCCCGAGAAGCTGATTCCGCTGGCCATCCACCGCCTGCGCACCGGGCAGCCCGTGCCGGTGTACGGCAAGGGTGAGAACGTGCGCGACTGGCTGTTTGTGAAAGACCACGCCACCGCCATCGATGCCGTGTTCCACAAGGGCAAGAACGGCGACACCTACAACATCGGCGGCGTAAACGAGTGGCAGAACCTCAAGCTGATTGAGCTGCTCTGCGACGTGGTAGACGAGAAAACCGGCCAGGAAAAAGGCACGTCCCGTAAGCTCATCAAGTTTGTGACGGACCGCGCCGGCCATGACATGCGTTACGCCATCGACTCCAGCAAAATCATGAATGAACTGGGCTGGAAGCCCAGCGTCACCTTCGAGCAAGGCCTTTCGCTCACCGTCGACTGGTACCTGCAGAACGAGGAGTGGCTCAACCACGTGACCAGCGGCGCCTACCAGGAGTATAACCAGCAGCAATACGCCGGCCGCTAAAGCTTCAGTTAGCAGTTATCAGCGAACAGTGAACAATGTCGTTCAAGGGGCCTGAGAACTGTTAACTGTTCATTGATAACTGTTAACTGACTTATGTACGATTCTCCCTTCCACGACCAGCCGCTTGGCAACCTGACTTTTCTCGTGACGGGCGGGGCCGGCTTTATCGGCTCCAACATCGTGGAGTATCTGCTGAAGCACGGCGTGGGCAAGGTCCGCACGCTGGACAACTACTCCAACGGCTTTCACAAAAACCTGGAGCTGTTCCGCGGGCACCCCGCCCTGGAAATAATGGAAGGCGACATCCGCAACGCCGAAGTCTGCCGGGCGGCCTGCGAGGGGGTAGACATTGTGCTGCACCAGGCGGCGCTGGGCTCCGTGCCCCGCTCCATCAAGGACCCGGTGCTTACCAACGACGTAAACGTGGGCGGCTTTGTGCAGATGCTGACGGCCGCCAAGGACGCCGGCATCAAGCGCTTTGTGTACGCGGCCAGCTCCAGCACCTACGGCGACCACCCCGGCCTGCCCAAGGTGGAAGACCGGATTGGCAAGCCGCTGTCGCCCTACGCCGTCACCAAGTACGCCAACGAGCTGTACGCCGACGTCTTTGCCCGCACCTACGGCATGGAAATCATTGGCCTGCGCTACTTCAACATCTTCGGCCCGCGTCAGGACCCGGGTGGGGCCTACGCGGCAGTTATCCCGCTGTTCATCGATGCCCTGCTGCGCAACGAGGCCCCCACGCTGAACGGCGACGGCGGCCAGACCCGCGACTTCACCTTCGTGGAAAACTGCGTGCAGGCCAACATCCGCGCCGCACTGACTACTAATCCGGCGGCCGTAAACCAGGTGTACAACATCGCCGTAGGCGACCGCACGTCGCTGGTGCAGATGTACGACATTCTGCGGGAGGAGGCCGGCTCCACGCTGGAGCCCAAGTTCGGCCCCGACCGAGCCGGCGACATCCGCGATTCGCTGGCTGACATCTCCAAGGCCAACACCTTACTGGGCTACCAGCCCCAGGTACGCATCCGCGAAGGGCTGAAGAAAACCCTGGAGTGGTTCAAGGCCAATCAGGAGTTTATTGCGCAACGAAACTAGAAAAGCACGTCATGCTGAGTGCAGCGAAGCATCTCTACCACAAGAGTAAAATCAATCGAAAGGATTACTGCTGCTAGAGAGATGCTTCGACTCCGCTTCCCTCCGCTCAGCATGACGTTCTGAAGTCATAACAATACCCCAACATGAAAGGCATTATCCTCGCCGGCGGCTCCGGCACCCGGCTGCATCCGCTCACCCTGGCCGTATCGAAGCAACTGATGCCGGTGTACGACAAGCCGATGATTTACTACCCGCTGTCGATTCTGCTGTCGGCAGGCATTCGGGAGGTGCTCATCATCACCACGCCCCACGACCAGGCGCAGTTCAAGCGGCTGCTTGGCGATGGTAAGAACCTGGGCTGCGAGTTCCAGTACGTGGTGCAGGAAGTGCCCAATGGGCTGGCCCAGGCCTTCGTGCTGGGCGCCGACTTTATCGGCGACGACAAAGTGGCCCTGGTGCTGGGCGACAACATCTTCTACGGCGCCGGCCTGGAGGAATTGCTGAAGAGCAACAACGACCCCGAAGGCGGAGTGGTGTTCGCCTACCACGTGCACGACCCCGAGCGCTACGGCGTGGTGGAATTCGATGTCAATAACAAAGCCCTCAGCATTGAGGAAAAGCCCAAGCAGCCCAAGAGCAATTACGCCGTGCCGGGCCTGTATTTCTACGACAACAGCGTGGTAGAAATAGCCCGCAACCTCAAGCCCAGCCCCCGCGGCGAGTATGAGATTACCGATGTGAACCAGGAGTACCTGCGGCGCGGGCAGCTCAAGGTGGGCATCCTGGGCCGTGGCACCGCCTGGCTCGACACCGGCACCTTCGAAAGCCTGATGCAGGCCGGCGAGTTTGTGCGCGTGATTGAGCAGCGCCAGGGCCTGAAAGTGGGTTCCATTGAGGAGGCAGCCTACCGGCAGGGCTTCATCAACGCCGAGCAGCTGCGCGCCATTGCCGAGCCCCTGCGCAAGAGCGGCTACGGCGACTACCTCATCAACCTGCCTCAGCAGCTGGTGATTGGAGAGTAGGTTTTAGTGATGAGGTGATGAGGTGAAAAGACGTGTCATTGCGAACGAAGTGAAGCAATCCGTCCTCTGGCACTCAGGAACCAGGTAAATCCAGACACCAAAAAGCCCCAACGTCATTGCTGGCGTTGGGGCTTTTGACATTAGGAGGCTGGTCGCTCAGAGAGGACGGATTGCTTCACTTCGTTCGCAATGACACGGCTTTGCACTTCATCACCTCATCACCAGAAACCTACTCATCCAGGTACTGGTGCACAAACTTGATGGCCATGCTGCCTTCACCGACGGCCGAGGCTACGCGGGCCATGGAGCCGGCGCGGCTGTCGCCGGCAGCGAAGATGCCCGGCACGCAGGTTTCCAGCAGGAATGGCTCCCGGTCCTTTTTCCAGGCGGTTTTGTAACGGGAATCCGTTATCAGGTCGCGGCCCGTAAGCAGGAAGCCTTTGTTGTCGCATAATACCTGGTCGGCTACCCACTCCGTGCTGGGCTTGGCGCCGATGAAGACGAACAGGGCGCGGGCCGGGCGTTTCTCCACGGTGCCGTTGGTGTCGAGTATCACGGCTTCGAGGTGGTCCTGGCCGCACACTTCTTTCACTTGCGAGAAGGGCAGCAGCTCGATGTTGGGCGTCTGGCTGATTTGCTCAATCAGGTAGGCCGACATGGAAGCGGCCAGGCTGGCGCCGCGGATGACGATGTACACCTTGCGGGCGTAGGTGGCCAGGTACATGGCCGCCTGCCCGGCCGAGTTGCCGCCGCCTACGATGTACACGTCCTGCTGGTCGCAGGAGCGGGCCTCGGTGCGGGCTGCGCCGTAGTACACCCCGGCCCCGCTGAGGCGCTCCATGCCCGGCACGTCGAGCGTGCGGTAGCTGACGCCGGTAGTAAGCACCACCGCCTTGGTGCTGATTTCGGTGCCATCGTTCAGCGTCAGTACTTTGTAGCCGTCCTGCACGCAGAGCTTGCTTACTTCCTGCGGAGCCAGAAACTCGGCGCCGAGGCGCACAGCCTGGGCCCAGGCGCGGTGGGCCAGCTCGGCGCCGCTCAGGCCCGTCGGGAAGCCCAGGTAGTTTTCGATGCGGGAGCTGGTGCCGGCCTGTCCGCCGGGCGCCTGCTTCTCCACAATCAGGGTTTTGAGGCCTTCGCTGGCGCCGTACACGGCCGCGGCCAGCCCCGAGGGGCCAGCGCCCACCACCACCACGTCGTACATCTCCTGCAGCTCGGTGCGGGTCAGGCCCAGGTGCTTGCCCAGCTCGTACTTGTCGGGCCGGGCCAGCACCGTGCCATCGGCGGTGATAACCAAAGGCAGGTCGGTAGACTGGTAGCCTTTGCGAGCCACCAGCTCCTGGGCCTCCGGGCTGGCTTCGTAGTCGAGCCACTGGTAGCCCACCATGTAGCCGCTCAGGAAGTCCTTGAGCTCGTGCGACACCGGTGACCACTGAAAACCGATTACGCGCAGGCCGTCGTAAGGCGGCTTGTGCTCGCGCTGCCAGGCGTTGAGCAGGTCGTGCAGGGTGGGGTAGAGCAGCTGCTCCGGCGGGTCCCAGGGCTTCATCAGGTAGTGGTCGAGCCGGGCCGAGTTGATGGCCCGCACGGCGGCCTCGGTGTCGGCGTAGGCCGTGAGCAGCACGCGTTTGGCTTCCGGGAACAGCTCGCGGGCGTGGGTAAGCAGCTCCACGCCTTCGAGGCCGGGCATGCGTTGGTCGGCCAGCACCAGAGCCAGGGTTTCTTCCTTTGCCTTCAGTTCGTGCAGGGTGTCAAGGGCGCCGGGGCCGGAGTTGACGCGCAGCACGCGGTAGTCCTGGCGGAACTCGGCGCGTAGGTCGCGGTCAATGGCCGCCAGCACCTGCGGGTCGTCATCAACGGCGAGAAGGATAGGTTTTTTAGCAGCCATGAGTGAGTAGTCGTTGACGAGGGAAAATTACTTGATAGAAGCCGAGCCAGGGGCCATTATGGCCGCCGGGCGCCGGCTTATCCTGCTAAGCCAGGGCTCCCGGCAAAGGCAGCCAGGCGCAGAACTCGGTATGGCCCTGCTCTGAGGACACTTCCAGCCGCCCGTCGTGCTGCTTGATGATGCGCTGGGCAATGTCGAGCCCCAGGCCTGAGCCTTCGCCCGCCTGCTTGGTGGTGTAAAAGGGCTCAAAGATGTGGGGCAGCACATCGGCCGGGATGCCCGAGCCGTTGTCGATGAGGAAAACGCGCACGAAGTCGCCCTCGCAGCGGGTGCGCAGCGTGATTTCGCCGCCCTGAGCCGGCAGCGCGGCAATGGCGTTGTCGAGCAGGTTGGTCCATATCTGGTTGAGACTGCTCACCTGGCCTTTTATCTGGGGCAGGTCGGGGGCGTAGTCGCGCACCACACGTATGTTTTTAGCGCGCAGCTGGAAGCCGAGCATGTTGAGCGTGCTGTCGAGTCCCACGGCTACGTCGAGCAGCTCGCGCCCAGCGTCGCGGTCCATGTGCGAGTAGGTTTTCACGTCGCTCACCAGCTTGCTGATGCGGCTGCCGGCTTCCTGCACGTCGCGGATAAGGCGCAAAGAAGTGAGCTGCCCTTCCAGCCAGGCAAATGCTGCCGGCCGGGCCAGCGGGGGCAGGGCCTCGCCCACGGGGCGCAGCATGTCCAGCCGCACGCCCGCATCCAAAAAGCCGGCCGCCAGCCGGAAGCCCTGGGGCACGCCCTGGCTTTCGAGCCAGTCGGCCAGCTCGTCTTCGTAATCAGCACATTCCAGGGCCGAAAATGCCTGGCTGATGGCCGGCCCCGGCACGGCCAGCGCCGTGAGGGCCGCCAGGGCCTCGGGGCTGGGGCAGTGCTCCACCAGGGCTCGCAGTAAGGCAGGCTTGGCCTCGGCATGGCTTGCCAGGGCCTGGGCGGCACGAGCAATGGCAGCAGCGGGATTGTTGAGCTCGTGAGCCAAACCGGCCGACAGCTTGCCCAGGGCACGCAGCTTGTCGTCGCGCTCCTGCAGGCGGGTTTGCTCACGCACCCGGTCGCTCATCATGCTCACCAGGCGCTGGGTGAGCTCGGGGCTCACTTGCTCCAGAGTGGAGAAATGCTCGCGGTGCAGCACGAACAAGTGGGTATCGCCCACCGCCAGGCCCAGGCCCTGAATAGTACGCAGCCGGGAGTAGGGCAGGGCACCCGTCACCTGCCCCACTTCCACCCGAAAGCCGGGCTCGCGCTGGCTGCCGCGCACGGCAAAAAACTGCAGCCCGCCCCGAATGATGGCCACGAGGTAGTCGGCCGGCGTGCCGGGCTCGAAAATGGTTTCTCCAGCGGCGTAGAGGCGGCACTCGCCGTGAGCCAGCAGCCAGTCCAGGGTTTCGGCGGGCAGGCCTTCGAAAGCAGTGATGGCCGCCAGGTCAGTGGCAGTGAGTTCAGTTGTCGTAAGCATGGCGCGTTAACCCCAACAGTAGGGGCTTTGTTGGTAAGGGCACTGTTACCTTGCAAGCTAATACAATGGCCAGACGAAAAGCCCGCCGCCATACTTTATTATGAATATGCTTGCCTTCTACCAGCGCCTTTCCCTGGGCCTGCTTTTGCTGAGCAGCGGCCTGAGTGCTCAGGCGCAGGTAACGCGCTCCACCGGCCAGGCCGCCGCCGACTCATCAACTCACACGCCGTCCCGCCGCGCCGACTATTACCCCGTGCAGCTCAACTTCATCAGTGGCAAACAACTGCGCGGCTATATGGAGAGCTATACCACCACCGTTGTAGGCCAACTGCTGTGCTATGAGGTGCCGCCCGATAGCTCACCCCGCCCGCACATCAAAGGCATTGCCATCGAGCGCCTGAAAAGTATTGTAGTGGATGGACGCACGTTGGAGTCACTCTACATGAAAGGCCGGCCGTTAAAAATACTAGCTCAGAATATAAGCAGTGGCGGGAGCCTCGAAATCTTTGACTGCGCAGTAAGCAAGCCAGTGTTTTTCGCGCCACAGGTGCCTTTCGCGGCGGGGAGTGGCGTAGCGCCCACCTCCGACAAGGAATCGTGGTACGTGCGTCTGAAAGGCGGCGAGCTGCACAAAGTGCCCAGTGGCGACAAAGCTTTCGCTGAGCTGATGGCAACAATGTTTGCTGACTGCCCCGAGCTGGCCGCCCGGGTCAGGGCGCAAGAGAAGGAAGCCAGCTATGAGTTTATGCCCCGGCTTGTACGGGAATACAACGCGTATTTCGAAAGCAAAAAATAGCCGCCATACTTTATCATGAATACGCTTGCCTTCTACCAGCGCCTTTCCCTGGGCCTGCTTCTGCTGAGCACTGGCCTGAGTGCTCAGGCGCAGGTAACGCGCACCCCCGACCGCTCGGCCGCCGACACAGTTGCGGCTCCGACTAAGCCGGTTGCTTCCCGGTTTCAGGCCGCCACGTTCACTTTTATCACTGGAAAAAAGGTGGTGGGCTACTTAGAAAATTACAGTTACACCATGGCCGACCAGGTGCTGTGTTACGAAACGCTGCCCGAAGGCAAGAAATGGCCTCGAATAAAGTCCATTGATATTGGCCGATTGAAGAGTATGGAAGTTGACGGTCGCACCTTGGAGCCGCTTTACTTCAAAGGCAGCCCAATGCGCATAATAGCGCAGCCCGTTACAAGTGGCGGTAAGCTTGAACTGTTCGACATCATTATCAATCAGCAAGCTATGACGCCCGTCGGAACCCGCTATGGTAGCTACAGCGGGCCTGTGTACAACCCTTCTAATTACCAACCAACAAGCGGCTACGGCCGGGAAAAATGGTACGTGCGCCTGAAGGGCGGGGAGCTGCAGAAAGTGCCTAAGGGTGCCAAGGCATTTGCCGAGCTGATGTCGGTGATGTTTGCTGACTGCCCCGAGCTGGCGGAAAAAATCCGGCTGCGGGCGCCGGACGCCAACTTCGAATACCTGCCCCGGCTGGCCCGCGAATACAACGCGTATTTCGAAAGCAAAAAATAGCCGCCGCACTCTATGATTGATAAGCTTGGTTTCTGCCCGCGACTCTTGCCCGCCGTGCTTCTACTTGGTGCTAGCTTGAGCACGCAGGCGCAACAGCCAATGCGAGCCGCCACGCGCATTGATTCACTTAGGGCCGCTCGCGACCCAAAGCTGATATACGACCCAGCGATACTCACTTTTGCCAGCGGCAAACAGGTGAAGGCTTGGCTTACTTTCAGTAATTACTCAAACGTTGGCTCAATTGGCGGGTACATCACTTGCTTCCGGGACCGGGTAGAGTGCTACGAAACGGACCCGGAGGCCTTGCCCCGGCCAACAGCCAAGGCTGTGAGCGTTGAGCGTTTACAGTTCTTGGAAGTTGAGGGGTCATTTCAAAAGCATCGGTATGAGTTGCTGAAGAAAGAAGGTCAATCTATTGGCCTTCTGGCCGAGAACTTAGCCCAACCGGGGCCAATGGAGTTATTTGGCTATTCTGAAACCAAAAATGACATGCTGGTTCCTATTCCGTTACCCATCGGTATATTGCTGATACCTACCGGCACGCATGAAAAATACCACTGGTACATGCGCCTAAACGGCGGCCCCCTGCAACAGGTACCGTCGGGAAATGACAAAATGCGCCGTTTGATGGCCAGCTTATGTGAGAAAGCACCCATGCTGGCTGCTGAGTTGCGTAGCAAAACCTCTTCCTACAATGCCGCCAACTTACAGCAGTTGGTGAACTGTTATAACGAAACTGTTGCTAGTCATTAGCGACAAGTTATAAGGCAGTTTATGGGGGCTAGAGCAACTTTTACTTCGTTAAAACCCTTATCATAGACCGGCGTCTAAGGGTCGGTTAATTGTGATTTATGGCCAAAGCCAAAACCGTATTTTTCTGCCAGAGCTGCGGCGCGCAGTCGGCCAAGTGGATAGGCCGCTGCCCGGTGTGCGGTGAGTGGAACACCTACGTAGAGGAAGTAGTACAGAAAGAAACCGCCGCTACCACCACCGGGCAGTGGAAGCCCGCCAGCACCGTGCCGGGCGGCAGCACCACCCGCGTGGCCAAGCCCCGCCCGCTGGGCGAGATTGTGGCCGAAGACGAGCCGCGCATCATCACCGCCGACGGCGAGCTGAACCGCGTGCTGGGCGGGGGCCTGGTGCCGGGTTCCATCGTGCTGATTGGCGGGGAGCCGGGCATCGGCAAAAGCACGCTGATGCTGCAGATTGCGCTCAGCCTGCGCCAGCTGAAAGTGCTGTACGTGAGCGGGGAGGAGAGCGAAGCCCAGATTAAGATGCGGGCCGAGCGCCTGGCCGACAAGCAGCACCCCAACTGCTTTATCCTGACGGAAACCAACACCCAGAACATCTTCCGGCAGATAGACCAGATGCAGCCCAACATCTTGGTTATCGACTCCATCCAGACCATGCATTCCACCATCGTGGAGTCGGGCGCCGGCTCGGTGAGCCAGGTGCGCGAGTGCACGGCCGAGTTTCTCAAGTTTGCCAAGGAAACCAGCACGCCGGTGCTGCTCATCGGCCACATCACCAAGGACGGCTCCATTGCCGGCCCCAAAACCCTGGAGCACATGGTGGACACCGTGCTGCAGTTCGAGGGCGACCGGCACATGAGCTACCGCATCCTGCGCACCACCAAGAACCGCTTCGGCAGCACTTCCGAGCTGGGCATCTACGAGATGCAGGGCAGCGGGCTGCGGCAGGTAAGCAACCCCTCCGAGATTCTGCTCTCGCAGCGCACCGAAAGCCTGAGTGGCATGGCCATCGGCGCCACGCTGGAAGGCAACCGGCCCCTGCTGGTGGAAGTGCAGGCCCTGGTGACGCCGGCTACCTACGGCACGCCCCAGCGCAGCAGCACGGGCTTCGACGCCAAGCGCCTGCAGATGCTGCTGGCCGTGCTGGAAAAGCGCGCTGGCCTGCGTCTGGGCCAGCACGACGTGTTCCTGAACATCGCCGGCGGCCTACGCCTCGACGACCCCGCCCTGGACCTGGCCGTGTGCGCGGCCGTGGTCAGCAGCCTCAACGACCTGCCCATTCCCGGCGACGTGTGCCTGGCGGCCGAGGTGGGCCTGAGCGGTGAAATCCGGGCCGTGGCCCGGCTCGACCAGCGCCTAGCCGAAGCCGAAAAGCTGGGCTTCCGCGAGATGTACGTGTCGCACTTCAACGGCAAGGGGCTGGACATGGCCCGCTTCGGCCTGAAGGTGCACCCAGTGAGCCGGCTGGACGAGGTGCTGAACGGCTTATTTGGCTAAGGATAAACGAACCTGACTATCAACCCGTGGCCGGGCCTGGCCGCGGCCGCGGGTTGTGGGGCCGACCCGGCGAAGAGAAAAAAAGAAGTAGGGCCGATTGGATTTTATAAACTAAAATGCCGTATCTTCGGAGTGCTAATAGGCTTTTCCCGTGAATAAGGTGTTTCCTAACACCCCTAGAATATTGCTTGTTTTCTGACGGCTACTCTGCCACCCGCTGTTAGTCCTCCTGTGCTATGATGCATATTTCCACCCTTACTCTTCGCCACCTGCTGGGCACGCTGCTGGTAGCCGTGCCGCTGCTCGGGCACGGCCAGGCATCAAAGGTTACCCGTACCCAGGGCCAGGCACCGCGCTCCACCGAACAGGAAGCCACGGCGCTGGGCAACTTTGCCGTGCTGTCGGGCCGGGTAAATGCGCCGACTACCGACTCAGTAGCCGTGTCGCTGCGCGAAAACCCGCTGGACCCCAAGGAAAAGATTTTCAAAACCGCCCTCAACGACAAGGGCGAGTTTAAGATTACCGTGCCGGTGAAAGCCGCTACCAAGGCCGACATTGTGTACGGCGACGACGTAGCCCCGCTTTTCCTCGACCCCGGTACCGACCTGGACGTGCGCTTCAAGGGCGAAGACATGGCCGGCACGCTCAAGTTCAAGCCCAACGACGTGCCCACCGGCTTCAAAGCCAAGTTCAGCAACGGCGCCAGCCTCACCAACGAGCAGCGCCACCGCCAGCAGGCTGCCAACGCCAACAACTACCTGGTGGAAGCCGATGCCCAGTTTGTGGAAAACGACGGCTTCCAGGTGCTGCCCGACAACATTCAGCTGTACGAAGCGCCCTTTCTGTCCTTCCTGGAATACCGGCGCAAGCACCAGTTCGACTTCCTCGAAGACCACGCCGCCAAGCAGTCCTTCACCCAGGAGTTCTACAACTACGCCAAGGCCGAGGTGGTGTATGCCTACGCCAACGACCGGCTGACCTTCCAGGACCTGCGCGAGCAAGTGGTGAACACCGAAGGGCGCCTGAAGATGTCGCCCGACTACTACAACTTCCTCAACGACCCGGCGCTGCTGAACGACCCGACAGCCATTCAGAGCGAGCTGTACCACGAGTTTCTCATCAACTACGTGCACTACGCCGTGGCCCAGGCCAAGCACCAGCGCACGGATGCTGACTTTTACCCGGCTTCCTATGCGCTGGCCAGCAAGCAGCTCAGCGGCGCCATCCGGCCCATCATCCTGGGCCGCATCCTGCAGGAGTCGTTCCGCTTCGGCCACGTGAAGCAGTCGGCCGCCATGCTGGCCGACTACCGCACCTTCGACCCCAAAGGCGTGTACTACCCCACGCTGAAAGCCGACTACGACCGGCATAAAGACTTCTCCATTGGTGCCCCGGCCCCGGACTTCAAGCTGGCCACAGCCAATGGCGACACAGTGCACCTGCACGACTTCGCCGGCAAGCTGGTATACCTCAACTTCTGGAAAAGCACCAACGGCCTGTGCCTGCGCGACCTGGCCTACGCTCAGGACCTGATTCGCAAGTTCGAAGGCAAAAACATTACCTTCATCAACATCGCCCTGGATGAGAACGAGCAGGCCTGGCGCCAGCTGGTGAACATGAAAAAGCTGCCGGGCGTGCACGTGCGTATTGCCGGTGGCGGTCTGCGCTCCACCTTAGCTAAGGCCTACGCCCTACAGGAAGTGCCGACCTATATGCTGCTGGGTGAAGACGGCACTTTCCTCAATACCAAGCCCAAGCGCCTGAGTAGCCGCGCCGCCATCGACGAAATAAACCAGTCGTTCGGCAAGGCCAGCACCTACACCAGCGCGCTGGAGCTGCGAACTTCAACCGGCGGAAGCAAGTAGGACCCCCTCTGCTTTTTACAACAGTACCTTTGGACCGCAAACTTCCCCAGGAGGTTTGCGGTCTTTTGCTTGAAGATGTTTCTGGTTGTCAGTTGTTCGTTGTCAGTTGTCAGGTCGTTCTGAGGACTGCTTTGCCAGAACGGACTGACAACTAACAACGAACAACTGACAACTAAAACATGTCTTCTACCTTCACCGACGGCCTCAACTTCCTGTCCAAGCTTACGCCGCGCCGGGCCTGGAATGCGGGCCAGGTGGTGGGCTCCTACGTGCTGAGCAAGCTCACGGGCAAGGCCCGGCACTGGGGCATGCCGCTGGCGCTGTCGTTTGAACCTACCACGAGCTGCAACCTGCGCTGCCCGGAATGCCCCAGCGGCCTGCGCTCCTTCACCCGGCCCACGGGCATGCTGCCGGAGGAGCTGTTCAAGAAAACCATCGACGAGGTGGCCAGCCGGCTCTGGTACCTAATTTTCTACTTCCAGGGCGAGCCTTACCTGCACCCGCAGTTTCTGGATTTGGTGCAGTATGCGGCGAAAAAAGGTATTTACACCGCCACCAGCACCAACGCCCACTACCTCAACGACAAGAATGCCCGGCGCACGGTGGAGAGCGGCCTCGACCGCCTCATCATCTCGCTCGACGGCACCACGCAGGAGGTGTACCAGCAGTACCGAGTGGGCGGCAAGCTGGAAAAGGTGCTGGAAGGCACCCGCAACGTGGTGCGCTGGCGCAAGGAGCTGAAATCGAGCACGCCGCGCATCATCTTCCAGTTTCTGGTAGTGCGGCCCAACGAGCACCAGATTGAGGACGCCAAGGCCCTGGCCGAGGCGATGGGAGTCGACGACGTCTGGTTCAAGACGGCCCAGATTTACGACTACCAGAACGGCAGCCCACTGATTCCGACCATCGACTACTACTCGCGCTACGAGAACAACAACGGCACCTGGAGCCTGAAAAACCGGCTTATGAACCACTGCTGGAAGATGTGGCACTCCTGCGTCATCACCTGGGACGGCCTGGTAGTACCCTGTTGCTTCGACAAAGACGCCGAGTACCGCTTAGGCGACCTGCAGCAGCAAAGCTTTGCCAGCTTGTGGCAGGGCAAGAAATACCAGGGCTTCCGCCAGGCCCTGCTCAAAGGCCGCGACCAGGTGGAAATGTGCCGCAACTGCACGGAGGGGACGAAGGTGTGGGGGTAAGCGGTGCTCAGGCTTGTAGAACAGCTTCAGCGCCGGCTTGATACCGCACTTAACCGGCTGCTCAGAAGCGAATTTTGGTACCCGTATTCTTTGGCTTTGCGATAGATTATTTTGGCCTCGGACTTGGCGCCACTTAAATAGGCGACGTTTCCTAAGTCGAACAGCAGCTGAGCGACGATGGCATCGGTCGGCTTAATAAAGGTTACCCGCTCGTTCAGCTGATAGAACAAAGCATCGCGCAACTTAAGAAGCTTGGCCTGGGGCAGCGACGTGCGCGGCAGCGCATCGGTGCCAAAGCTGGTGTTGAGGAGAAAATTGCTGGTAACGGCACTGGCGCCGGCCAGCTTGGCTTCCAGAATTTTTACGTGCAGCCATTCCGACCTCATATGCGAAGCAGGGTTAATCTCCACTGCGCGGCTAATCCAGGCCAGCGCCTGGCCGTTGTCGCCCAGCAGCTCGTACACCGTGCCCAGGTTGGCGGCCGTGGAGTAACGGTCGGGAGCTATACTTTCCAGGTAGAGAAAAGTATCGCGGGCTTTGTCGTATTGCCCGTCGAGCACCAACAGCAGTCCGTAGTCGGACAGATAGTTAACATCCTTGGTTTTTGTCCATTTCTGATGCATCAGCGGTAGCTCACGCTTGACGCTTGAAAAGAAGATGTCGTTACCGTAAGGAATGATTGTGCCTTCCTCCCTTTGGCCAATGATACCCCCGGTACTCAAGTGGATGCTTTCTCCATTTAAGCAGGCGAATGCCTGATGAACAGAAACAACAATCAGGAATAAAGCAGAAAAGAAGGAGCGTTTCATAGCAGCAGGCTGAAGCTAAAACAAATCAACCAGGCACCAGAGCAAGTGCTTCCATCGTCTGATTAACAGGCTGCTAAGCTACCTGAAAAATACGGTTTTCTGTTTTCTCTGGGTGCCTTTATTCGCCCCAGGGGTACAAATCCGGCGGAATGTTTTCCTGGGCCTCAGTGCCCAAGGGATGCAGGGCGCGGGTCTTATCGAGGAAGAGGAAGGCGTCGTAGCGGTCGGGGATGAGGGAAGGTACGTAGTTGCCGAACTGCTCGAACTCGGGGCGGTAGACCACGCCGATGGCGCGGTGGCCGACGGACTCACGGAGGCTGGGGTGGTTGCGCAGCTCGTTGGAAAGTAGCAGGGCATTGTCGCCACCCAACTGGTTGTGCAGCTGGTATTCCCAGGAGCTGCGACGCGCGGTGGGCACGGTCATGGTTTCGAAAGGGGCGCCCCACTCGCGGCCCGCAATTACGGAGCCCTGGTAGGAGCCAAAGCCTACGCTGAACACGTTTTCGCGGCCGAGCTGCTCACGGGCCAGCTGGCCCACGTTCACCATGTCATCGCGGCGCATGTCGGTGAAGCGGGCATCACCAATGTGGGTGTTGTGCTCCCAGACGATGGCCTTGCTGTCGGGGCCGTGCAGGTCGAGCAGACGGGTCAGGGTTTCCATCATGTGGCGGTCGCGCACGTTCCACGAGGCCCCGCCACCCTGAAGCATGGCGCGGTAGTAACGCTCGGCGTTCACGGCCACCAGGGCATTCTGCTCGGCGGCAAACAGCTGCTCACGCTCGGGCAGGTTAGTGGGCTTGCGCTCGGCTGCTTGATGGCGTAGGGTTTGGAGGAGGCCTGCCACCTCGTCGTGGCAGCTTTCGGAGACAAAGGCAATGGCACGGGCATATTCCTGGGGGTCGGCGCTGTAAGGCTCGAAGCACTGAAATGCCTGGCGGGCCGCCTGCATGGCGCCGTCGCCCTGCTGCTCGGCGTAGCGCATCACGGCCTGCAGCGACTCCCACAAGCTGTACACATCGAGCCCGTAGAAGCCCACCCGCTGTTCGGCGGGCAGGGCTTGGTTGTGCCGGTGCAGCCACTCGACCAGCGCCGAAATTTCCCAGTTGCCCCACATCCAGGTCGGCCAGCGGTTGAAGGTGCGCAGCAGCTGAGCGGCTGAGCCATACTCCACCCCATCCTGCTTGATGGCGGCGTTGATGTCAAAGCAGTCGGGCCAGTCACCCTCCACGGCAATGAACTGAAAGCCTTTTTCCTGAATCAGGCGCTTACTCAGGGCCGTGCGCCAGGTGTAGTACTCGTGGGTGCCGTGCGAGGCCTCGCCTAGTAGCACCACGCGGGCATCGCCAATGGCATCGAGCAACGGGCTGAGGTCGGCCGCCGAGCTAAGCGGATGGGTAGGCAAGCTTGTGTTCACAGTTCAGCTGCTGAGGGTAGGAAACAGAAAAGCGCACCCCGCCGAGGGCAGAGTGCACTTTAGGGCTTAGGAACTTAGGTTTTAGGACTTAGGTACTAGGAGCCATTAGGTTCTAAGCCCTAAGTCTCTAAGCCCTAACACCTATTTGTGCTTCTTCGTCAGGTTCTTGCCCAAGTTTTCTACCTGTAGCATGAATTCGTTGGCGTCGGCATCGCCGTAGGTGCCGTAGGCCGAGGAGATGGTACCACGCACGCCGTCGTTGGCTTCAATGGCGTAGAGGATGGACATATCATCGGGGTTGCTTTCGCCTTCGAAGCGGTAGAAGTCCACGATGGTGACGTCTTCGGGGCCGTAGGTTTTGGCCGAGCTGTTGTCGATGGTGCACAGTCGGCCGTTCTCTACCTTGAAATCTTTGGTGAAACCATCGGCCGACAGCCGGTTTTCCACGTTCACGAGCGAGCGTTCTTCTTCTTTGTCCTGCATGGCAGTAAGCGGTTGAGGGGAAAGGAAAGCGGGAGGCCGACCCAAAAGCAAGCTGCCTCCGCCCCGGCTATACGCAGCCGAGGGGGAGGCAGGTTATATAGAAACAAAACTAATTGGGCGTCTTAGCGTCGGGCTGCCCGGGCCTCTATCGTGCGCTGCAGGCGGTCGACGTCGATAGCCGAGCAGCCGCCGTCGCAGCCCTTGGGGCAGGCACTTTCGCTTTTGCTGAAAAAAGCCCGCCAGAACCGCCGCCCAATGAAAAACAGTGCAGCGGCGAAGAGGGCGAAAATGAGTAAATATTGAGCTTGCATGGCGGCAGGGTAACCCCAGGAAAACGGAAAAAGTTTGCGGCCGGGGAAGCCAGGCCCTGGACAAAAATACCCGATTCCGGGTATTGCCGGCTGTGCGCTAATCGGCAACATTTGATGGATACTATTCATTTAGCACTTATGTCCATGGCCAAGTCTCTACTTTCCTTTTTTTTACTAGCCAGCATTGCAGCCCAGGCCCAAACACCCCTGCCTTATACCAACACGGTAGCGGCTGAGGTGGTGTATAGCTTTCCAGCCCCCATTGAGCAGATTTACCCGGCCAGCAGCCAGCTATTCGTGTTCGGCGGTACTCCGTCCGTGAAAGATTTGTGGTCGACTACTGGGGCGCCTGGCAATGCAGTGCGTGTGGCCACGGGTTTTGTTGGAGCCCCAACCCTGTATGGGGTAGAAGGGTGGAAGGGCCTGGCCCAGGTAGGCGGCAACTGGTGCTTCAACCCGGTGCAGGCCTACCCCACGGGCACGGCGGGCCGGGACACCGAGCTCTGGCTGAGCAACGGCACCACCGCCGGCACCCGAATGCTTGACCTGTGGCCCAACGCAGCCTCAGCCAACTCGTCCAACCCAGGACAATTTGTAGAGTTCAACAACCGGGTGGTGTTCAACGCAACCCGGGCCGTGGGCTCGTCCAGCAACGACCGTATGCTGAACCAGACCGACGGCACCCTGGCCGGCACGGTGCCCATCGGCAACACCGCCCTGGGCCGCATTACCCTCAACGGGGGCAGCGTGAACATGCAGGATACGGTGCTCTACTTCCTGGGCAACTCCAGCATCAGTAGCAACAGGGGCCTGTTCCGGCTGCGGCGCAACTCTACTATTTCACAGGTTGCCCCATTCTATGATTATTACCAGTTGGTAAGGCTCGGAAACAAGGTCTTGTTCTGGGGGCAAAGAACGAGCGGCGATGCAGTAGGCCGCGAGCTGTACGTGAGCAACGGCACCACGGCCGGCACGGTACTACTGAAGGACATTGTGCCCGGCTCGAGCTATCCCAGGGTAGTGGACGAGCTCAGTTTAGGCCGGGTTTCTACCCGTGGCAACGACGAGTCTTTTCAGGTGTGGAACAACAAGGCTTACTTTATGTGCGCGGTGTCGCAGGGCGCAACGGAACAGTACACCCTTTGGGTGACCGATGGCACCACGGCCGGCACAATTCCGCTGTACACCAGCTCCAGAATTATGCGCTTTGTGCACGCTACGGCCAACGGCATCATTTTTTGCGCCGCTGACCCCAGCAACACCTTCCGCAGCATTGTATATCGCAGCACCGGCACCGTGGCCGGCACGGGACCGATGCTGGGTCCGCTAGGCCAAAAATTCTATTTTGATGACGGCGGGATTTATAATCAGCACTGCTCCGATGCTGCCGGTAATTTCTACGCACTAGGTAGCTATTCTACGGCAACCGGCAACAGTGACATGGGCCTGCTCATCACCAACGGCACCGCCGCCGGTACCCGCGTGGTCGACGTTCAGCTGGGTGGTACGTCTTTTCTTCCCAACTCGGGCTTTCGGGGCTTCTCGGTTCTCAACGGCTATTTCTATTTCGTAAACGGCGCGGATATTACCCTCTACCGAGTGCGGCTGGCCGGACTGCTGAGCACTGCCACGGCCGCGGCCGAGCTGCAGCCGCTGCGCATTTCCCCCAACCCGGCTGGTGCCAGCGCCGATGTGCGCCTGCAGCTACCGGCGTCTGTAGGGCAGCGCCACGTGCTGGCAACGGTAGAAGACCTTTGCGGCCGGCAGGTGCAGCGTGTACAGTTGACCTTGCAAGCCAATGGCGAAACCGACTTGCCCGTGGCTGATTTAGCGCCGGGAGTGTACCAGGTACGCATCCAGACCGACGCGGCCGTGTATGCTGGAAAGCTAATGCGCTAGCGCCACACCTCGGCAATAGTGGACTGAATGGATGCGTGCACGCGCCCGTTGCTGGCCACCACCTCGCGGCCAAAAAGCGGGTCGCCATCCTCCAGAAACTGGGTAACGTGGCCGCCGGCCTCGCGCACCAACAGGATGCCCGCCGCTACGTCGTAGGAGTTGAGGTTGAACTCGAAAAAGCCCTCGAAGCGGCCAGCGGCTACCCAGGCCAGGTCCACGGCGGCCGAGCCGACGCGCCGCACGCCGTGGGTGCGCTCCATGAACTTGCCCAGCACCTGCAGGTAGTCGTCGAGCCGGCCAAAGTGGGAGTAGGGGAAGCCCGTAGCCAGCAGCGAGCTGCCCAGCTCGGCCACGTCGCTGACGCGGATGGGCTGCTCGTTAAGGAAGGCTCCGCCGCCGCGCACGGCGCGGAAGCTTTCGTCGCGGGCTACTTCATGCACCACGCCGGCCACCAGCTCGTCGTGGTGCAGCAGGGCCACGCTGATGGAGTAGCAGGGCAGGCCGTGCACGAAGTTGGTGGTGCCATCGAGCGGGTCGATAATCCAGGTGAACTCAGACCGGGCATTCTCGCCGGCAGTGCCTTCTTCGGTGATGAAGCCAGCCTCGGGCAGCAGGCGGCGCAGACCAGCCACCAGCAGCTTTTCAGTTTCCTGGTCCACGTAGCTGACCATGTCGTGCAGGCCTTTCATCTGCACTTTGCCCCGGTCGAACGACGCGGCTTCCTGGCGGATAAATTGGGCGGTGTCGCGGCAGAGCTGGGCGAGGTTTAGGGAAAGCTGGGTGAAGTCAGTTGGCATAGGGAATAGGTGCTGGTAATTAGTCTTTTACAGGTTGTTTTTGGCTGTGGAATTTTAGTTAAAAGTTGAGAGTTAAAAGTTAAAGGTTAAAACCGGACTGGTTTTAACCTTTAACTCACTTAAAGCTCGCGGTCGGCTAGGCGGGCCTTCATGGGCTTGGGGCGGCTTATCCAGAAGGCGGCCATCAGAAACAGAACACTCAGGGCTTGAGTGGTGGGGCCGATGAGGTCGCCGAAGCGGGTGTAGAAAGTCAGCTCGTCGTTGAGGTGGACAGTGGCGCGGCTGGCGGCGCCCACCCACCAGCCGGTGCGGTGTGAGATGTTGCCCTTCTGGTCGATAAAGCCAGAGATGCCGGTGTTGGCCGAGCGGGCGATGTCACGCCGGGTTTCAATGGCCCGCAATGCGCCGTAAATCAGGTGCTGGCGGTAGCCGGGCGAGTCGCTCCACCAGCCGTCGTTGGTGATGATGCCCAGCAGCGTGGCGCCGTTGCGGGCGTAGGCGGCCACAAAGTCGCCATACACCGACTCGTAGCAGATAATGGGGGCCAGGCGTATTTCCGGCCGGCCGGGCGGGGCCGAGTACACAATGCGCTCGGCCTGGCTGCCGTAGCTGCCCACGGTGCCGCCCAGGTCGATGTGGGAAATGACGGAGGTGAGCAGGGGAGGAATCTTCTCCACGCCCGGCACCAGCCGCGACTTATGGTAAAACTCGATGGGAGCCGTGGCGCTGGGGAAGTAAGCCCCGGCGTTGAACACGTCGTAGTAGCCCAGGTCGTCGCGGAAGCGGGCCGTGGGGCTGGCCATCTCCTTGTTTGGGTACGAGGTGACGCTGGTGATGCCCGTGAGCAAAGCCACCCCCGGATGCCGGGCCAGCCACTGCCGGATGCGCTGGATTTTGGGCTGGGCTTCAATCGTGTTTTCCCAATACGTTTCCTCCAGCGCCGTTTCGGGCCAGAGCACCAGCCGGGTTTGGGGCGTGAGGTGCTGCTCGGTGCGGGTGAGCAGCTGGTTGAGTTGCTCGTCGTAGGGAATGAAGCGGGACGTGCCGCTGAACTTCTCTTCAAACGGGTCGATGTTGGGCTGCACCACTACTACCTCGGCCGAAGGCCCCTTTTCCTTGTACAGGGCCCCGATGAGGTAAGAAAGGGCAATGGGCAGGGCCACCGCCAGCACGGGGGTTGAAAGCTTCAGGTTAAGAGTGGAGAGAAAGGGCTGGGCCGCAGTCGATTTCAACTCTTCACTTTTCACCTTTAACTCAAACACCAGCAGCAGGCGCAGCAATGCCAGATTCACGCCCCAAATCCAGATTGAGCCGCCCAGAAAGCCGGTGTACTCATACCACTGCACCCACTGCGGTACAGCCGCGAAGCCATTGCCCAACGTGAGCCAGGGCCAGGTCAGGTCCCAGTGCAGGTGCAACTGCTCGAAGGCAATCCAGTAGACGGGCAGCGATGCGTAGCCCAGGCGGATGCCCAGCCGCTTCTTGGTCTGGCGGAAGGCCATCAGGGGCAGGCACATCAGCAGGGCATTCAGCACCACGGCGGCAATACCTCCGCCCAGCGTGCTGTAGCTCACCCACCAAGTGGTGAAGGCATTCCAGAGCAGCAGCATGAGGTAGGTGTAGCCAAACACGGTGCGCTTGCGCACGCCCCGCTTGGTGAGCTGATACTCCATCAGCAGGTAGGGCACCCAACCTACAAACAGCAGCAGCGGCAGCGGGGCAGGGTGTACGGGCCAGCCGGCCCACAGCAGCACGGCGCTGAGCAGGGCCAGCACCGCAGGTCTAAGCTTGAAGAGAAACAAAGTGGAAAAGGGAATTAGGGTAGATGGAAATGGGTAAGGAGGGGATGAAGTAATGAGTGTATAAGGTGATGAGGTAGAAAGAACGTCATGCTGAGCGCAGCCGAAGCATCTCTATTGCAGCAGTAAGCCTTTTAGCTGGATTTACTGCCGCGGGCAAGATGCTTCACAACGTTCAGCATGACCCGGCATATTATTCTTCACCGGATTCTTCTTCATCCGCGTCTGCATAGCGGCCTTTCTTCACCGGGGCGTCGGTGTTGCCCTGCACTACCAGCACAATCTCGCCTTTAATGCTGGGCCGGGCGGCGAAGTTGCGGGCCAGCTCGGGCAGGGTGCCGTTTACAGTTTCCTCGAACAGCTTGGTTAGCTCCCGGCTGACGGAAGCCTGGCGCGTAGGGCCCAGCGCCTCGGCCAGCTGCTCCAGGGTCTTGACAATGCGGTGCGGCGACTCGTAGAAAATCATGGTGCGCGTTTCGCCGGCCAGCTCCTTCAGGCGGGTCTGGCGCCCTTTTTTGGCCGGCAGGAAACCCTCGAAGGTGAACCGCTCGGCCCCAAAGCCCGACTTGAGCAGGGCCGGTACAAAGGCCGTGGGGCCGGGCAGGCACTCTACCCCCAGGCCCTTGGCGAGGCACTCGCGCACCAGCAAAAAGCCAGGGTCGGAAATGCCCGGCGTGCCGGCGTCTGATACCAGGGCCATGGTTTCGCCTTTCTCCAGCCGCTCGATGAGGCGGGCCACCTGCTGGTGCTCGTTGTGCAGGTGGTAGCTCAGCAGGGGCTTCTTCAGATTGAGGTGCTGCAGGAGGCGGCCGCTGGTGCGGGTGTCTTCGCAGAGCACAGTGCCCACTTCGCCCAGGATGCGGATGGCCCGCAGGGTGATGTCCTCCAGGTTGCCGATGGGCGTGGGCACGAGGTATAATACGGTATCGGGCATAGCGCAAAGGTAGCCGCGGAACGACCCGCTCGCATGGCCGTGAGGAGCTGGCGGTAAACGTTGTGCAGCTTTACACGCATTGCAACAGGAGACGGTTCGGCCTGCTGCAGCTGGAAAGCTGCTTACTTCTTTGCTGCCTCAATAAACTCCCGGATGCTGGCCGGGCTCATCATGCCTACCTGCTTTTCTACAATAAGGCCTGCGCGGTTGAAGGCATAAGTAGCGGGCCGCGCCATGACGCCGGGTAAGGGCTGGCGCACCCGCCAGAAGGTGAATGGATACGGATGCTTTTTCAGGAAGGCTTTGACTTTAGCCGCCGGCTCGTCGGATATCATCACAAACAGCACGCCTTGCCCCATTTCCGCCCGGGCTTTGGCAAAGTCGGGAAGCTCCTCGACGCAGGGGGCACACCAGGTAGCCCAGTAGTTGAGAACCACCGGGTGGCCCGAGAGCTGCGCGATGGGCACGGGACGCCCCTCCAGGTCCTGCAGGCCCATTTCCGCGAAGCTGATTTCGGGCTGGGCAAACAGCCGGCTGGCCGCGTAGCCGACCACTGTGGCCGCGCCCAGCAGCACCCCGAGTAATAAGCCACCGACAAATCGTCCCTTATGCACGGTGCTAGGCTAGTTGTGGCTTGAGGAAGAAGTAAAAAAGCACCACGGCCGCGAGCAGCGTCAGCAGGAACCCGGCAGCTATGCCCGCCAGCAGGCTTTGTCTTTTGGTCATCCGAAAGAGTTTAAATCGTCTTCTAAAAAAGCAAGCATTAAGCAGCGAAAGCTACTCTGTATCGGGCAGCGCTGGTAAATGCTTGCTGGCCAGCTTGTCAATGGCCTCGGCCAGGCGGTGGTCGCGCCTGGTCACGGTGTTGCCGGCATCGTGGCTGCGCAGGCGAAACTCTACCACGTTGTATTCATTGCTGAACCAGGGGTGGTGGTCGAGCCGCTCGGCTTCGGCCGCGACGTCAGTCAGAAAGGCAAAGGCGGATTTGAAGTCGGGGAATTCAAAGCGGCGCTGCAGGCTGTTGTCTTGTTCGGTCCACATAGAAAACAAGGATTAAATCTGGCCGAGCTGTTCGCGCACTTCCATAAGGGCAAAACCCAGCAGGTTGAGTCCGGGCCATTTAGACGGTTGTGCCGCATCGGGATGGTCTTTGGCCAGGCCGATGCCCCAGATGGCATCGACGGGACTGGCTTCGACCAGCACGCGGCTGCCGGTGGTGCGTAGTACGGTGGCCAGGTCAGGACTTTGGCTGAATTTGAGAAGGTTGCCCCGTGCCACTATGCCCACCCGGGCCGCGTTCCAAGTGGCCTCATCGAAATTGGTCACTTTCCGGCCCAAGCGTTTGGCCTCGTCGGGATGCCTGGCCTGCAGAATGGCAGCCCGTGTGGCTTCATCGCCAAACAGCCGGGCTTTTTCGGCCATCATATAATGCTCAGTAGTGGGGTAGCTGTTGCCTTCTTCAGTAAAAGCCGCCGGATACCACTGGCTGAAGCACTCCCGGCCAATCGCCGCATTAGGTGAAGCGGTGTGGCCCCAGAAGTACACGTACTTCAGCGGCAGTCCCTGCTCGATGGCAGCCAGCAGGTCGGCAGTAGAGCGAATGACGGGAAAGTTAGGGTCAGTCATGGCTGGAAAGAGCTATTGAGGCAGGGCAGCTAAACCCTGGCGGGCAAAGTAAAGTACACTTATTCCAAACTCAACTGGCTCATTGCAGCCCCTTTCCTATGGCTATCGACCCCAACAACCGCCCCATCCGCGTTATCAACGACGACACGTCCGCCCAGGAAATGGAGGACGGCCACCGCATTCCCAACGCCGACCCGCCCAAGAACGAAGCTGCCCGCGGCGGCTTCGGCAACCGCGACGGCAAGGAGGGCTACGGTACCGACAGCGAAAACGGCATTACCGCCGTGAGCGTCAACGCCGATGCCGACCGCCTGGGCCACCCCAAAGACAACATGCGGACGGCCGAAGAAGGCGCCGAGCAGCGCCCCAACCAGGACCTGCCCGACGACACCCTCGACGACACTGACTTCATCATGCCGGTGCGCCCCGTGGATGAGATTGACGCCCTCGACCGCCGCCCCGGCCTGGACGAGATGCGCAACCCCAACTCCCGCGTGGGCATGGGCCAGATGGAGCCCCGCCCCATCACCCCCATTACCGGCACCGATACCAACGCCGAGCTAAACGACCCCAACGCTCAGGAATCGGGCCTGGATATCGGCTTTTAATGTGTTGATTTATTGATGTGTTAATGTGCTGATGAATCTTGCTTTAACGCCAATTCATCTGGCCATTTAGTTCTTAATCAGCACATCAAAAAATCAGCACACCAGCACATCAACCTTCCTTTCCACATTTTTAACCACCTACCGCCATGCCCTACAAAAGCAATAACACCAACCAGCAGTCCAGTGAAAACAAAGGTGCCCCGGCCGGCGAAGGCCGCCCGAAAGGCACCGGCGACCTGCCCGTAATCGAGCACGACGCCGAAACCCAGGCCCGCCTGGAACAGGAAGCCCTCGACGCCGGCCTGCGCCATCCCAACCGCAAGACCGACAAGCCCGAGCTGGACAAGCCCAGCTACGGCGGCGGCCACTAGGCACCAGGCACCAAGCACTAAAAAAGGACGTCATGCCCGGCCGCTGGCCCGCATGACGTCCTTTTTTAGCTATTTGCTATTCAAAACTTACGCTTTCGTCCGTTGCGCTACGCCACCACCGACATTCACGGCTGCCTGCAAACCCTGCGCCACCTGGTTGAAGAAGAGCTGCAGCTAAGCCGGCACGACGAGCTGTACCTGCTGGGCGACTACGTCAACAAAGGACCCGACAGCAAGGGCGTGCTCGACTATCTGATGCAGCTGCAGGCGTCTGGCTACCAGGTGCATTGCCTGCGCGGCAACCACGAGCAGGAGATGATAGACGCGGCCCGCAACCGCTGGCGGCTGGCCTGGCTGGGGCGCATCAGCCGGCAAGCCACGCTGCGCAGCTTCGGCGTGCACCGGGCCGCGGCCATTCCGGGGCAGTACCTCGACTGGCTGGAAGCCCTGCCCTTCGAGATAGAGCTGCCCGATTTTGTGCTGGTGCACGCGGGCTACAACTTCGCCCTGTCCCCTGAGACCATGCGGCAAGACCACGCTACCATGCTCAACACCAAGAAGTATGTATTCGATGCGTCGCGGCTCAACGGCAAGCGTATGCTGCATGGGCACGTACCTACGCCCACGGCCAAAGTGCGCAAGCTGGTAGCCAGCCACGCCGGCGCGGTGGTGCTGGATACCGGCTGCGTGTACCGCCACAACGCCGAGCTGCGCCACCTCGCGGCGCTCAACCTGGATACCTGGGAGCTGACGTTGGTAGCCAACCGCGAAGCGCCCTACTCTATCGGCCGCAAATAGACTAACACATAGCAGCTGCAATAAAACCCAGGCGTTAGCTTGGGTTTTTGTGTTTAAACAAGTTGGCTCCGGGTTTATTTTTAATGAAGCTGAGTTTTGGTGATAAAATTTATTCGCGTTCTGGCGGAATAATTATATTAATGGTGGTGAAATATCATTGCTGGTATCATTTCGAGGTTATAGCTGATTGGAGCAGTAGCAAGTTTGGAATAGAGGCTGAAATTACAGGCGTAGAGAAAATATAATTGCAAATTTCTTCGAAATCAATAGGATGAGAGAAACAAAATTAGATGAAAATAGGATTTTGGCATTCGGCATTTGAACAGCCTATTGCGTTCGGCTGGTGGTCTGGATAGATTTGGTAAACTCTAATAAGTGCAAAAATTCTGAAATGCCTACTGGCTCGTAAGCCCTGTTAAGCATAAGGCTACATGTTTGACTTTTTGGAGATGAAAGCGCCACGGCGCTTAACCGGCCACAGCCGGTTTTACACTCGCCACCACTTACCTAAACTTCCTATGCAACACACTTTACCCTCCTCACATACTCCCGCTCAAAGCGCAGTGCCGGCATTCCGCCGGGTGGCGCACACCTGGCAGCGGGCCACTCTGCTAACCGCTACCTTGCTGCTAAGCTGGGGTGCCGCGCAGGCCACCGTTGTAATGACCGTAGGCAGCACCGGCGATTATGCCACCATCGAACAAGCGTTGCTGGCCGTTCCTCTTACTCTGACGGAGCCTTACGAGCTGCATCTACTCGACGCGGCCTACAGTGAAAACGTGGTGATGCGACACAGCGGTACGGCCGCCAATACGCTTACCATCCGGCCCGCCGCGGGCGTCAGCACCGTGCTGACGGGCACTTTCACCTTTGGCGCAGGTACTAGCTACGCGGTGCTCAGCGGCAACAATGGCAGCTCCAGCCGGGCCCTCACCGTGGTGCAGCCCAACCGGCTGCTGCCCACCGTTGTGTTCAGCGGCGATGCCACCGGCAACGAAGTACGCGAAGCCACCATTCTCGGCTCCAACTCGCTGCTCAACAGCGGCGTTGTGGTAATCGGCGACGGCGTGGTGAATGGCAACGACGACAACAGCATCACCCAAAGCTTTATCGGCAACCAGAGCCCAGCGCTGCTGCCGGCCAACCTGGTGTACGCCCGCAACTCCGGCAGCGGGGTAAATGACCATTTCAGCCTGGTAAACAACCAGCTGTTCAACTTCGCCCGCAATGGCGTGGTGGTGGACGCCGGCAATGGCGACCAGTGGACCATCAGCAGCAACAGCTTCTACTACAATGTAGCCAGCCTGCCCACCACAGCGCAAACGGCCATTGACTTCCACCCAGGGGCGGGGGCTAACGACACGGAAATCAGCCACAACTTCATCGGAGGGCGGGCGTCCGGCGCGACGGGAGGTACCTGGGAAAACGCGGGCAGCCAGAACTTCCGCGGCATCGTGATAAACTGCGGCAATAGCACTACCCTCGTGAACGAGGTGAGCGGCAACGTGGTGAACGGCGTGAGCCTGACCGGCGGCGGCTCGGCCGCCCTGACGGCCCTGAACGTGGACGGCGGCCGCAGCGAGCTGACCGGCAACGCCGTAGGCACTGTGAGCAACACCGGCACCAGCGGCGTAAATAGCCTCGTGAGCCGCGCCCTGACGGTGCTCAACTCCTTCAGCGTGAGCCCCGGCCAGCTGATGGTGGTGGAAAGCGGGCTGACCGTGGTGCTGGGCGACCTCACCAACGCCGGCATCCTCAACCACACCGGCGGCGACATCCTCATCAACGGCAACTTCACCAACACCGGCACCTTTGCCCAAACCCTGGGCGACATCGAAATCAAGGGCGACATGCTCAACAGTGGGCAGTTTACCTGCTCCACGGGCAAGGTGAAGCTCACCGGCAACGGCCCCCAGCAGGTGAGTGGCGGCCTCTACTTCAACCTCGAAGTAAACGGCGCCGGCACCAAGACGCTCACCGATGACGCCGACGTGTACAACGGCGTGCAGATGCTGAACGGCATCCTGACCACGGGCCCCTACCGCCTCAAGCTCAACACCCTGGCCAACCTGACCGAAACCGACGCCAGCTACGTGCTGGGCCGGGTGGAGGCGCGCCGCACCCTCAGCGCTGGCACGCTGGAAGACTTTGGCGGCGTGGGCCTGCTGCTGACGCCCGCTTCAGGCTCGACGCTGCCCGGCGCGACGCTGGTCAGCCGCATCACGGGCATAGCGCCGGTAGGCGCGGGTGGCAGCACGGGCATCCTGCGCTACTTCGACATCTCGGCGCCCACCAGCGCGGGCCTGAACATGCAGATGACCATCAACTACCTGCCGCACGAGCTGAACGGCATTGCCCCGGCCGACCTGCGCTTCTTCCACTCCGCCAACAGCGGCGCTACCTGGCAGAACATGGGGCGCAGCAGCGCCGGCACCAACTCCGTGACCTTGAACGGCGTGACGGGCTTCTCCCGCTGGACGCTGGGCGACCAGCAGGCGCCGCTGCCAGTGAGCCTGACGGCTTTCAACGCCGAGCGCCAGGGCCAGAATGCCCTCATCACCTGGGCCACGGCCACCGAGCACAACAACCGCGGCTACTGGGTGGAAGTGTCGATGGACGGCAAAGCCTTCAGCACCCTGGGCTTCGTGCTGGCCGAGCAGGCCAACAGCGCCCGCCCCAGCAGCTACCGTTTCGTGGATGCTGCACCGGGCAAGGCCGGCCTGCGCTACTACCGCCTCCGCCAGGAAGACCTCAGCGGCGACACGCACCTGTTTGCTCCCGCTTCGGTGTTCTTCGACGCTGCCAGCACCATGGCCGCTTACCCCAGCAGCTTCGGCTCGGAGTTGGCGGTGGAGCTGAGCACAGCCGCCGCCACTACCGCCAGGCTGCACCTGCGCGACAACCTGGGCCGCGTGGTGTGGCAGGGCAGCTACCCCGTAGCCGGTGGCACCGAAGCCCTGCGCCTGCAGCCCACTTGCGCTGCCGGCACCTATATCCTCACCGCCGAAATCGGGGGCCAGGTGCTGCACCAGAAAGTGGTGAAGCAGTAGATTGGGAAAACCTCACCCCCGGCCCCTCTCCGGCGGAGAGGGGAGCCAGTTCCGAAAAGCGTCATTTGGCTCCCCCTCTCCGCCGGACTCTGCGCATAAAGCAGATGCGGGGCCGGCCCCGTAGGGGTCTCGTGAGGTTGGCGGGGCCGCGCCGACTGCACAGCTACTTTTGAATGAGTATTTAAGTTAGACTATACGCTTGGATAGAACCAATTATTGGAGAAAGGCCCCGCCGGCAGCTGCCGGCGGGGCCTTGTCTATTTGGCTACTTTCAATAATTCCTACTGCCCCAGCACGCCTGCAGCCACGGCCCGGCGGGCGGAGGCGCGGTAGGGGTTGAGCGAGTCGGCTGCTACGCCGCGCAGGGTGGCCAGGGCCTGCGCATTTTCCTGGGCTTGCCAGTAGGCCATGCCCAGGTGGTAGCGGGCGCGGCGACTCAGCTCGCTATTGCTGCCCTCGCTCACACGGCGCAGGTAGGATTGGGCCGCATTGCCTTCGCCCTGGCGAAGCAGGAACAGGCCGCGGTAATAGCTAAGCGTGTCGGGCGCCACTTTAGCCGGCGACACGCGGCCCAGGGAGTGGAGGGCAGCCTGGTAGTGCCCGGCCTGGTACTGGCTCAGGGCTTCGCTAAGCAGCGGGTTGCCGTGGCGCATGGCCGCCGTTACGGGCGGGCCGGGGTCGGCCTGGTAGTAGGTGTCCCAGTGGTCGGATGGATGCACCGCCGGGCGCGTAAACCACCAGGCGCCCAGCCCAACCAGCATAAGCAGCAGCAGGCCGCTGCCCAGCAGCAGGGCCAGCCGCTTTTGCTGCCGCCGCGTGCGCCGCTGAATGCGTTGTAGCGCTTCGGTGCGCTGGTCCATGCGCTCGTTGAGGGCCTGCAGGCGCTGGCGCAGGGTATTGTGGCCCGCGGCCCAGCGCAGGTCGGCCGTGAGCTGCTCGAAGGCGGCGTGGGCGTCGGCCAGCGCCGGCTCATTTTCCAGGCGCACCTCAAACGCCTCCTGCTCGGCCGCCGACATCTCGCCATCGGCAAAGCGCTCCAGCTCATCCAGGTAAGGGCGAAGGTCAACGGGCGGCGTCACGGAGGAGGGAGTTATGAGTGATGAATTATGAGCTATGAATCAGCGCCGGAAAGCAAAAGCAAGTTGAAGCTACCTTATACCCTATACCGTATGACCTTTATCGTATTCCTCATTTCAAAAGCAGCTCGTACAGCTTGCGCAGGCAGCTGCTTTTCTGACGACGGGCCACCGTGGCGTTGGGGTAGCCCATTTTGCCGCCCAGCGTCTGGGCGTTGTAGCCGTTGAAGTAGAAGTAGGTGAGCACCTGCTGGCAGTCGGCGCCGAGCTGATTGAACAGCGCCAGCAGGCGCTGGCGGCGGCCGGCTTCGGCTACGGGAAGGGGCTGATGCGCGGGCACAGCGGCCGCCAGCCGCTGCTGGGCCATGCCGTAGATGTAGGCCCGCAAGTCGGTGGGCATGAGGGTGAGGCGTCCGTCGGCCACCTGGTCGTAGAAATCGAGCAGGGTGTCCTGCAGCAGTTCGTGGGCCTGAGCGGGGGGCAGTTTGTGCTGGCGCTGGGCCCAGCGGGCAAACAGCAGCCGGGTGCGCTGGTAAAAGTCAATCAGGAACTTCTGATTGCCGACGCGCAGATGGGTAAGGGTTTCGGCAAGCATGTTTTCAATAGACAGTGAGCAGGTAGCAATGAACAGGACGCAGTGAACAGTTGCCATTCAGCCGCGGGCGGCTTGCGCCGAAGGTAAGACAGCGGAAAGAAAAGCGTCGCAGTTGGCGTATTCCCCTACGCTTTCACTTTGTCAGCAGTTGGCTCAGCGCTTCTATGCTCACTGCTAATTATTCACTGTTCACTGTTACGCGCCCATTGTACCTTTGGCCTATGCAAACCTCCGCCACCTCCCAGCTCCGCGACAGCGCCATCTTCGACCTCATCAACCAGGAAAAACAGCGCCAAACCCACGGGCTGGAGCTTATTGCTTCCGAAAACTACGTTTCGGAGCAGGTGATGGCCGCCCAGGGCTCGGTGCTGACCAACAAGTACGCCGAGGGCCTGCCCGGTAAGCGCTACTACGGCGGCTGCGAGGTAGTCGACCAGGTAGAGCAACTGGCCATCGACCGGGTGAAGGAGCTGTTCGGCGTGGCCTGGGCCAACGTGCAGCCCCACTCCGGCGCGCAGGCCAACGCCGCCGTGATGCTGGCCTGCCTGCAGCCCGGCGACAAAATCCTGGGCTTCGACCTGAGCCACGGCGGACACCTCACCCACGGCTCGCCGGTGAATTTCTCGGGCAAGCTCTACCAGCCCAGCTTCTACGGGGTCGAAAAAGAAACCGGCCTCATCGACTGGGACAAGGTGAAGGAAACGGCCCGGCGCGAGCGGCCCAAGCTCATCATCTGCGGGGCCTCGGCCTACTCGCGCGACTGGAACTACCAGGCCCTGCGCGAAGCCGCCGACGAGGTGGGTGCCCTGCTGCTGGCCGACATCTCCCACCCCTCCGGCCTCATCGCCAAGGGCCTGCTGAACTCGCCGTTCCAGCACTGCCACATCGTGACGACCACCACGCACAAAACCCTGCGCGGCCCGCGCGGCGGCCTCATCATGCTGGGGCAGGACTTCGACAACCCCTTCGGCTTGAAAACGCCCAAGGGCGAAATCCGGCCCATGTCGGCGGTGCTCGACGGCGCCGTGTTCCCTGGCACCCAGGGCGGCCCGCTCGAGCACGTCATTGCCGCCAAGGCTGTGGCTTTCGGCGAAGCCCTGAGCCAGGACTACGCCGACTACGTGAAGCAGGTGGCCCGCAACGCCCAGGCTTTGGCCAAGGCCTTTGTGGGGCTGGGCTACGACATCATCTCGGGTGGCACCGACAACCACCTGATGCTGATTGACCTGCGCTCGAAGGGCCTCACCGGCAAGCTGGCCGAAAACACCCTGGTAAAGGCCGACATCACCATCAACAAAAACATGGTGCCCTTCGACGACAAGTCGCCTTTCGTGACCAGCGGCATCCGCATCGGCTCAGCGGCCATCACCACCCGCGGGCTGGGCGAGTCGGACATGGCCCGCATCGTGGAGCTGATTGACGAAACGCTGATGAACCACGACAACGAAACCCGCATCGCGCAGGTGCGCCAGCAGGTGAATACCTGGCTGCAGGACTATCCGCTCTTTGCTTAATTCAATGAGTGAATGAGTAGATGAGCAAATGAGTAAAGTCAGGTTGCTGTAGAGCAAAAAGGCTAGCTTTCGGCTCCGCCCTTTAGCGCCTGTTTTCTCGTACGTCCTTACTCATTTGGCTTCGGCCTCCATTTACTCATTTACTCAATTACTCATTCACCGTCTCACCGTTGAATCCACAACCTCCGCTGGACGACCAGCAAGAGATGTCTTTCATCGACCATTTGGAGGCCCTGCGTTGGCACATCATCCGGTCGGCAATTGCGGTGGTCGTGTTCACGACCATTGCTTTTCTGTCGAAAGACTTTCTGTTTCACGACCTTATTCTGGGGCCTTCGCGCAACGACTTCTGGACGTACCGCATGCTGTGCAAGCTCAGCAAGCTGTTCAGCCCCGACGAGCCCTGTGCCCAGCAGGTCAACTTCATCATCCAGAACCGCACCATGAGCGGGCAACTGTCGATGCACATCAGCAGCTCGTTTGTGATGGGCATCGTGCTCACTTTCCCTTACTTGTTCTGGGAGCTGTGGCGCTTTGTGAAGCCCGGCCTGTACCCGCACGAGCGCAAGAACTCGCAGGGGGCCGTGTTCTTCGTGTCGATACTGTTCATCCTGGGCGTGCTGTTCGGCTACTACGTGGCGGCGCCGCTGAGTATCAACTTCCTGGCTTCCTACACCGTGGATGCCAGTATCGAAAACCAGATTGACCTGCAGAGCTACCTGAGCACGCTCACCACCATGACGCTGTCGTGCGGCTTCGTGTTTGAGCTGCCCATGATAGTGTTCTTCCTGGCCAAAGCCGGGCTCATCACGCCCGAAATCATGCAGCTCTACCGCAAGCACGCCATTGTGGTGATTCTGATTATTGCTGCCATCATCACCCCGCCGGATATCTCGGCCCAGATTATCGTCACCATCCCCGTGGTGCTGCTCTACGAGCTTAGCATCAACATTGCCCGGGCCGTGCGGCGCGGCGATACCGCCCGACTTAATAAAGAGCTTAATAATAAATAGTTGTCCGTTTTTAGTTGTCAGTTGTCAGTTCGTTCTGACGGGTGCTACTAGAACAATCCTGACAACTGACAACGGACAACTGACAACTAGCAATAACCAAATGATGAAAATCGCAATTGGCTCCGACCACGCCGGTTTCGCGCAAAAGGAAATGCTTCGTACCTGGCTCGAAAGCAACGGCTATGAAGTCCAGGATTTCGGCACGCATTCAGCCGATTCGATGGATTACCCCGATGTAGCGCACCCGCTGGCATCAGCTGTGGCTGCTGGCGCGCCGCCGCGCGGCATTCTGCTGTGTGGCTCAGCCAATGGCGTGTGCATCACAGCCAATAAGCACGCAGGGGTGCGTGCCGCCCTGGCCTGGCTACCCGAAATCTCGGCTTTGGCCCGGCAGCATAACGACGCCAACATCGTGTGCATTCCGGCCCGCTACGTCAGCGAAGAGCAGGCTCGGGAAATAGCCGGCATTTTCCTCAACACCGCTTTTGAAGGCGGCCGCCACCAGAATCGGGTGGGCAAGATTAACTGCTAACCCCGCTACAAGACTGGTTGACATTGGTTATGTGCTATTTTGTTCTTGCTGCCTGCGAGAAGCAGCAAGCAAAATGGTCCGGCAAGTAATTGTCGGATAACATAATCATGTGAGTTTATTCAATAGCTTCTGACCAGCAGTTGAGCTTGCCTATCTTTGATAAGCTCAATTGTGTGACTTTATGAACAGTCCCGAATGCTTGCGGAGGTGGTTGCTGGGCGCCTGCTGGCTATTGGGGTGGTATGGTGCAGTTGCCGGCCCCCTGCCGCGCCCCGCTGATACGGCGCAGCTGCGGGCGTATTTGGCTACGCGCCAGCCGGATACGGCCCGCGTGCGCCGGCTGACGCAGCTGTGCTACCTGCTGCACGACGAACAGCCCGGCAAGGCCCTGAGCTATGGCGAGGCGGGCTTGGCGCTGGCCCGCCGGCTGCCCGATGCGGTGCAGTCGCCTTATGTGCTCAACAGCCTGCTGCACCTGGCCAGCTGCTACGCCAACCTGTCGAACGGTCCCCAGGCGCTGCGCTTGATTAACGAGGCCGAGCCGCTGGCGCGCCGGCTGCAGGACGCCGACGGCGAGGCCCGGGCCGCTTCGACCAAGGGCAGCATCTACCACGAGCGGGGCGACTCGGCTACGGCCTGGAAGCACTACCGCCGCGCCCTGGCGCTGCTGGAAAATCCCGAAGTGCAGCCAACTACGCGCATGAAGCTGCTGGGCAACGTGGCCACGCTGCTGTTTTACCGGCAGCAGCACGACCGGGCCATGCACTACAATTCCCAAGCCGTGGAGTTGGCGCGCCAAACCGGCGACGCCGGCGCTGAGTCACACTTTCTCAGCACCCTAGGTTCGTATTACATGCAGCTTAAGCGCTTCCCCGAAGCGGGGCGCTGTCTGCAGCAGGCTCTGGCCATCAGCCGGCGTGAGGGGGCCCTGCGGCTGATGGCGAGCCAGTTGGAGCTACTGGCGCTGTACTACATCGAAACCGACCAGCCTGCTCGTACTGACTCTGCTACCCGCGAGGCACTGCAGCTGGCACGGCGCATTGGCTTTCTGGAGCGCGTGCTCGATGCGTATAGCATCCTGGGCGCCGAAGCCGCCGAGCGCGGCGACTACCGCCGGGCTTACGAATGGAACCAGAACTACCTGGACCTGAACGACTCGCTCAATAGCCGCCGCACTATGGAGACGCTGGCGAGTACGCAGGCCAGCTACGAAAACCAGGAGCGCCTGCGACGCATCCGCGAGCTGACCCAGAAGCAGGAGCTGCAGGAGTTGCGCACGCACCTGCTGCTGGGCGTGGTGGCGGTGCTGCTGGCGGGGCTGCTGGCCGTCGCTTACCTCTACCGCAAGCTGCGGCGCAGCCGCTCGGCCCTGGCCCGCAGCCACGCGGCCCTGGAAAATGCCTCGCAGGAGCTGCGCAGCGTAGCGGTATTTAAAGACAAGCTGTACGCCATTGTGGCTCACGACCTGCGCGGGCCGGTCACGGCTTTCGCCGGCGTAACGGGGCTTATCGACTCTTACATCCAACAAAATAACCAGGCCGAGCTGGCTCGGCTGCCTGCCATTGTACGGCAAGCCGCCGACAGCCTCAACCGCTTGCTCGACAACGTGTTGAACTGGGCCGTAAGCCAAACCGGCGAGCTGGCCTGCCGCCCCGAAGTACTGCCTGTGAGCGAGCTGCTTGATGAATGCCAGGCCCTCTACCTGACCACGGCCGAGGCCAACCAGCAGCAGCTAACGGTAGTCGCCCCGGCCGGGCTATGCCTGCTGGCCGACCACAACATGGTGCGAACCATCCTGCGCAATCTGGCCGGCAACGCGCTGAAATTCACACCTGCAGGTGGTCGCGTACATCTCGAAGCGGCCCCCGACCCGGCCGACCCGCAAATGGTACTGGTGAGCTGCACCGATACCGGGGCTGGCATGAATGCGGCCACTGTGGCTGCCCTCATGAGCGGACCCGATGTGCCCGACCCCGTAGCCTCGCCCCAGGCTTCCGGGCTGGGACTGGGACTGGCGCTATGCCGCGCCTTTGTGCACCGCCACGGCGGCACCCTGGTTATTCAAAGCCGGCCCGGCGCCGGCACCAACGTAACGGTGAGCCTGCCCCGAGGTGAGTGTTGATTGGTTGATGTGCTGATGTTGGTGATGTTGGTGATGTTGGTGATGGAGTGATGAGGTGATGAAGTGAAAAGGCGTGTCATTGCGACCGGAACGCAGTGGAGCGCGGCAATCCTTCCTCTAGCATTCAGTCACAAACGAATTGTGACACCTAAAAAAAGCCCCAACGTCAATTCCAGACGTTGGGGCTTTTCACATTAGGAGGTTAGTCGCTGAGAACAGGACGGATTGCTTCGGCTTCGCCTCGCAATGACACTTCTTTTCACCTCATCACCTCGTCACAAAAATCAGCACATCAGCACATCAACCAATCAGCACATCAACACATCAACACATTACCAAATAACCACCCGGGCGGAGTCGGGGCGGAAGAGCTTCTGGCCGGGCTTGATGTTGAAGGCTTCGTAGAAAGCGGGCACGTCGGCCATGGGGCCGTTCACGCGGAACTGGGCTGGCGAGTGCACGTCGGTGAGGATGCGGGAGGCCAGGCTTTCGTCTCGCTGGTGGCTTTGCCAGCCCAGGGCGTAGCCCAGGAAGTAGCGCTGAGTGGGGGTGAGGCCGCCGATTTTCTTGCCTTCCTGGTACTGCCTGGTTTTCTTGAAGGCATCGAAGGCAATGACGATGCCGCCCAGGTCGGCAATGTTCTCGCCGGCTGTGGCTTTGCCGTTGATGTGCAGACTGTCGAGTACAGTGTAGCCGTTGAACTGGCGCACGATGGCCGCCACACGCTTATTGAAGCGGGCGCGGTCGTCTTTGCTCCACCATTCTTTCAGGTTGCCTTGAGCATCGAACTGGCTGCCTTCGTCGTCGAAGCCGTGGGTTAGCTCGTGGCCGATGGTGGAGGCGCCGGCGTAGCCATACACCAGGGCATCGTCGGCATCGGCATCGAGCAGGCCCGGGATGGCAAAGGCCGCGGCGGGCAGCACAATCTCATTGTTGCTGCTGTTGTAGTAGGCGTTGTAGGTCTGCGGCGTCATGCCCCACTCCGTGCGGTCCACGGGCTTGCCCAGCTTATTGATTTCGTAGCGGTAGCGCCACTGGTTGGCCCGCATTACGTTAGCTGCCAGTGAGCTGCGGTCGATTGTCAGCGAAGAATAGTCTTTCCACTTGTCGGGGTAGCCTACTTTGGGCGTGATTTTCTGCAGCTTCACCAGGGCCACTTTCTTGGTGGGCTCGCTCATCCAGTCCAGGCGCTGAATGTGCTCGGCGAAGGAGGCCGACACGTCCTTCACCAGCTTTTCGTAGCGGGCTTTGGCTTCGGGCTTGAAGTATTCTTTAACAAATAGCTGGCCCAGGGCATCGCCCAGGGCGGCTTCCTGCATGTCGAGCACGCGCTTCCAGCGGGGACGTTGGGCCTTGGCGCCGCGCAACACGGTGCCGTAGAAATGGAATTGCGCGTCGTCGAAGCCCTGCGAAAGGGTGGGCGCATAGGTCTGCGCCAGCTGCCAGCTCAGGTAGGCCTGCCAGTCGGCCAGCGGGCTGGTTTTCAGCAGCCGCCCGGCAGTTTGGTAAAACTCGGGCTGGCCTACTATCACCGTGTCCACTTTGCCGAGCTCCATCTGACCCAGCCAGGCTTTCCAGTCCAGGCCGGGCGTGAGGGCGTTGAGCTGGCTGATGCTCATCTTGTGGTAGTTGGCGTAGGGGTCGCGCAGGGCTTCGAGCTTGCGCGACGACTTAGCCAGGGCCGTCTCCAGGTTCATCACGCGCTGGGCGTTGGCCTGGGCCGTGGCGGCATCCTGCCCCAGCAGCTTGAACGTGGCCTCCAGGTGCAGCAGGTACTCGCGGCGGATGTTGCGCGTGCGCTCGTCGGTGTTGAAGTAGTAGTCGCGGTTGGGCAGGCCCAGCCCGGCCTGCCACAGCACCAGGGCCATTTTCTCGCTGTTCTTGGCATCCTGCTGCACCGAGGGGCCAATCAGGGCATTTACGCCCAGCGGAATTTCGTGGGCAATAACGCCCGGCACTTCGGCCACGGAGCGCATGGCCGCAATGCGGTCGAGCTCGGCCTGAATGGGCCCGGCTCCCAGCTTGTCGGCCTTCACGGAGTCGATGCCCACGGCCCAGAAGTCGCCAATTTTCTGCTGGTTGCTGCCGGGGGCGGCCTTGGCCGCGGCGACCTCCTGGCTGGTTTGGCGCAGGCGGGCGTAAATCTCATTCTGCACTTCCTTGCCAATGCCCCAGTTGCTTTCCGAGGCCGGGATGGGGTGCTTCTTCAGCCAGGTGCCGTTGGCGTAGGTGAAGAAGTCGTCGCCGGGCGCCGTGGTGGTGTCCAGGGCAGCTTGCAGGATGTCGGGCTGCTGGTCGTGGGTGGAGGAGTTATTGGTGCTGCAGGCCGTGGCCAGGGCCGCCAGCAGCGGCAGGGAAAGCAGGCTTTTCTTCATGAATGGGGTGGGCGCCGGGTGGGCAAACGCAATTAAAAATCAACGGCGGACAAGCCGGGTGGGCCGTCGTTTGGCTATTACCAAACGACAATGTTAACCCTAAACCGTTGCAAGCGGCCCACAAGCTGGACACTGGCCGGCGCTCATCAACCTGAAAACCCGTAAACCGTATGCTTGCGGGCTTGTTGCTTTTAGCGTTATGCTGCCCATCCTGCTGTTGCTCAACTTTGCCCTGGCTGTGTACCTCACTGGTGTTATCTGGATGGTGCAGCTGGTGCATTACCCGGCGTTTGGGCTGGTGCCCAGGGCGGCCTGGCCGGCGTTTCACGCAGCCCACACCCGGCGCATGGGCTGGGTGGCAGGGGCGCCCATGGTGGCCGAGCTGGGCCTGGCGCTGGGGCTGGCCTGGGTGGGCCGGGGTGCTTTATCGGGCGGAGCCGGCTGGTGGTCTTTGGGGCTGGTGGGCGTGGCCTGGGCCGCTACTTTCCTGATAGCCGTGCCTTTCCACAACCGCTTGGCGCAGGGCTACGACTACGTGGCCATCGACGGGCTGACGCGCACCAACTGGCTGCGCACCCTGGCCTGGACGGCCCGCAGCATCCTGCTCGGGGCCCTGCTGCTGCGCCAGGCTCTTTCCTAATTTCCTATTGCTACGTAAATGACTGTTATCGATGCCACCGATGCCAATTTTGAGGAGCTGCTCAGCCAGCACCCCAAAGCCGTGGTAAAGTACTACGCCGACTGGTGCGGGCACTGCCGCCTGCTGGCGCCCTACTACGCCTGGCTGGCCGCGCAGCCGCAGTTTCAGGGGCTAACGTTTTTGCGGGTGAATGCCGAAACCAACCCCCTGGCCCGGCACCGGGGACGGGTGAATAACCTGCCGTTCTTTGCGGCCTTTCAGCAAGGGCAGCTGCTCAATTTCCTGAGCACCACCCACAAGCAGAATATCGACGAGCTGGCCGAAAGCCTGGCTGCGGTTACCTTGCCGGCATGAAGCCCGCCAGCATCCGCCACTTAGTTGAAACCCAGCCCCTGGACCGGCTGCTGGCGGCCGAGCAGGCCCTGCTTCGGGGCCAGGCCCCCGGCTTTGCAGTGGAAGGCGACAGCCCCGGCGAGCAGCTCACGCACGTGCTGGCGGCCATTTTCGTGCTGGGCCACATGAAACAGCACGAGGCCGACTTTGCAGCGGCCTCGCGGGTATTTTTTCAACGGGTGCGGGAATCTATCCGCTAGAGCCGGGCGAAGTGGTTGGCCGCGATGCGGGCGCCTTCTTCGGTGCAGAGGCCGCGGACGTAGTACAGGAAAATGCTGCGGAACACTTCGGCCAGGTTGTAGCGCTCGGGCGGAAATATCTGCGGGTTAATCAGCATGTTCAGTTGCTCAACCAGGATTTTGCTTACCAGCTGGATGTTGATGTCGGAGCGAAACAGTCGTTGGCGGATGCCTTCGTTGAGCAGCTGCTGGGTTTGCGGGGCCGAGTACTCGTTGAGGTTGTCCATGAGCATTTCCCAGGTGCGTGGGTACCGCTGCAGGTCGCTGATGAAGCTCGGGGCCACGTCCGTCATGTCGCGCAGGCCCAACTGAATGAGGGCGTACAGGCGCTCGACGGCGGTGGGATATTGCTGAAAAACTTCGGCATGTTCGCGCTTCTGGCGCTCAATATCAGCCTGCATAACCTGATGCACCAGCGTGCTGCGGTCGGCGTACCGCGTGTTGAGTTCGGATACTGACAACTGCAGGGCCGCAGCCAGCTCTTCGGCGGGAGCGGCTTCGGTGCCGTAGCGACGAAAGATGGGCACAACTGCTTCCAATGGTGCCGCTGAATAAGGCGTAGATAAGGGCATAGGCAACAAATAGGACTGCGCTGCTAACGGGGCAAAAGCGAAGCAAGTTCAGCCCGGCAATACTTTTCGCCTACAAGATGCGAAACTTAGCGCAAAGACCCCAGAAAGAAGAAGAAGAGCAGTTGCACCAGGTAGACAAATGGCGCGAGCTTATTGTGCTTTTTGAAGCTGGCCCGCACGAAAATAGCCTGCATGATGCAGGATAAAATAAACCAGTCGCGAAAGTTTTGCAGCGGAATGACGTTGGCGCTCCAGTGCCAGAAGTCGTACTGGCTGGCCACCGGCTCCACGCAGGCATCGAAGCCCACCATGAGCACAGCCCCGAGCAGAATGCGCGGCAGCTCGGCCAGGGGCAGGTAGCGCGCCAGGGTACCGCACACGTAAGTCAGCACCAGCCAGTTCAGGCCTATCAGCACCGGTACTTCCAGCACCTTGGGGCCCAGGGTGGCGCCGTAGCTGTAGTGGCCGAAAAACTTGCCCGTGAACACGCCAATCACCTCGGCCATAAAGCCCATCAGCCCCACCGTGATGCAGAACTGCCAGAACCCGGTGTTGCGGCCCGGCTGAAAAGCCAGCAGCATCACGGCCGTCAGCACCAGGGTAAGCGGGGTGAAGCTTTGAAAAAAGCCCGGGTCGTCGGAAAACGCCAGGCCCACGAAGCCGGTAAGGTGAAACAGCAGCACCAGGCCCTGCGCCACGCGCAGGCGGCGGGTGTTCACCTCGGGCGGCGGTGCAGACGTAATTGTTTTTATAGACTCCATGTGAAGGAGTTAAAAGTGTAAAGTCAAAAGTGAAGAAGTTGCTCTATGCTTTTAACTCTCAACTTTTAACTTTTAACTATCAATAAGCTCGGCCACAATTTTAGCCGACAGCAGGCAGAGCGGAATGCCGCCGCCGGGATGCACCGAGCCGCCGCAAAAGTACAGCCCTTTGAGGGCCCCAGAGAAGTTAGGGTGGCGCAGGAAGGCGGCCAGGGCATTGTTGGAGGAGCTGCCGTAGAGCGCCCCGCCAAACGAAGAGGTGTCGGCGGCGATGCCGGGCGGCGTCCAGACCCGCTCGGCCCGTAGCAGCGGCTCGAGGTCTACGCCCAGCGCGCGGCGGAGTTTCGCCAGTACCACGGCCCGCGTATGGGCCGTGAGAGCGGCCCAGTCCTGGCCCTGGTCGTGGGGCACGTTCACCATCACAAACCAGTTTTCGTGGCCGGGCGGCGCGTCGGTCGGCGTTTTCTTGGAGGTGATGTTGACGTACACCGTCACGTCGTTGGCCACAGTTTTATCCTGAAAGATGGCCTGGAACTCGCGGCGGTAGTCGGCCGAGAAGAAGATGTTGTGCACGTCGAGCTCGGGAAATGCCCGGCCCACGCCCCAGTAAAATATCAGCGCCGACGAGGAGCGGGGCTGGGCCAGGGTGCGCTCGGGAGCGGGTTGGCCGGGCAGCAGACGGCGGTAGGTGGGCACCACGTCCATGTTGCTCACCACCCGGCCGAAGTCGTACACGTCGAGGGCCGTACGCAGGCCCGTCACGCGGCGCTCAGCGGTCAGGATTTCCAGCACCGGCTCGTTGTAGCGGAACTTCACCCCGAACTCCTCAGCCAGTTGCACCAGGCTGCGGGCAATGCTGTAGATGCCGCCCTCGGGGTAGAAGGCGCCGATGCCGTGCTCCAGGTGCGGAATCAGGCTGAGCGTGGCTGGGGCTTGGTAAGGGTCGGAGCCGTTGTAGGTGGCGTAGCGGTCGAAGAGCTGCACCAGTCGCGGGTCGGCGAAGGCCGCTGCGTGGCGCTGGTGCATGGTGCCGAGCAGGCCCAGCCCCGGCAGGGCTGCCAAGGCCTTGAGCACGTCGCGGTGCAGGTAGGTGCCCACTTTGTGCAGTGACTTATGCAAAAAGGTGCCGGCCGTGGCGTCGTAGGCGCGGGCGCTGCGGGCCAGAAAGCGGCGTACCTCGGCCGCGGGCACGCCCAGCTTTTCCTCAACTTCAGCCGCAAACTTGCCCTCATCGGCCCAGGCCGTGAGGTGGGTGCCGTCGGCAAAGAAGTAGTGCGTGATGGGGTCGAGCCGCTCGTAGCGGAAGTACTCGGCCGGGTCGCGCTGCGCCAGCCGGAACAGGTCGTCGACGAGCTGCGGCAGGGTGAAAAGCGAAGGGCCGGCGTCGAAGCGGTAGCCGCCGGGCAGCTCAAACTGCTGCATCTTGCCGCCGAAGGAGGGCCCAGCCTCGAACACGGTGACGGCGTGCCCGGCCACGGCCAGGCGCACGGCCGCGGCAATGCCGGCAATGCCCGCGCCGATGACGGCCACGGGCTGCTTCTGCGCGACGGACAAGGATTTTTTGCGGGGCATGGCTGACATAACACGCTACCGGTAAGCAGATGTTTTGCGGAAAGAAAGCGGCTTGCCCAATTCCAGCACTTGGTTTGCTGGTATGTTGTCCTCAGAGGGCAGTTGACTGTGCTTTTTGCACAACCAGTTGTCCTTGGAGGACAACCGGGCTCCCATTTAGGAGAACTGACTGTCCTCCGAGGACAACCAGTTCCCCAGAAAGGGCCGCCGAGTGACCTAAAAGGGCAGTCAGTTGTCCTTTTTGCAGAACTGGTTCGGGTCGGACCCAAACTAGTTGTGCAAAAAGGACAACCGGTTTGGGTCCGACCCGAACCAGTTTAGGTTAAATATGCTCGGCCCACTCTACTCTACCGCCAGCACCAGCCCTTTCAAGTAGGCGCCTTCGGGGTGGAAGAGGCTCACGGGGTGGTCGGCGGGCTGGGTGAGGCGGTGCAGGATGCGGGCAGGGCGGCCGGCTTCGATGGCCGCGGCCAGCACGGCGCCCTCGAATAGCTCGGGGCTGACCACCTGCGAGCAGCTGAAAGTGAACAGCAGGCCGCCCGGCGCGAGGTGGGCAATGCCGGCCATGTTCAGGCGCTTGTAGCCCATGAGGGCGGCGTGGCGGGCACCCATGTGCTTGGCAAAAGCCGGTGGGTCGAGCACCAGCACGTCGTAGGCGGCCGAGTGGTTTTTGAGGAAGCCCAGTACGTCGTCGGGGTAGGCAGCATGGCGGTCGGCGTGCTGGCTCAGCTCGGCGTTGCGCTCGGTGAGGGCAATGGCCTTTTTGCTGGAATCGACAGAGTGCACCAGCTCGGCACCGGCCTCCAGGGCATACACCGAGAAGCCGCCCGTGTAGCAGAAGGTGTTGAGCACGCGGCGGCCCGGCGAGTAGCGGGCCAGCAGGGCGCGGTTGTCACGCTGGTCGATGAAGAAGCCGGTTTTCTGGCCCGTTTCCCAGTCTACGGCAAACTGGTGGCCGTTTTCCAGCACCACGTGCTCGCGGCCGGTGCTCTCGCCCAGCAGGTAGCCGTTCTTGGCCTCGGCGGCCACGTTGCCGGGCACAGTTTCGGCGCTTTTATCATACACAGCCCGCAGCGCGGGACCATACACGGCCTGCAGGGCGGCGGCAATTTCGTGGCGGGCGTGGTACATGCCCACGCTGTGGGCCTGCAGCACGGCTACGTCGGCATACACGTCGATGATGAGACCGGGCAGGCCGTCGCCCTCGGCGTGCACCAGGCGGTACACGTTGGTATCAGCAGTGCCGGTGAGGCCCAGGCGCTGGCGTAGCAGGTAGGCCTCGCGCAGCCGGCTTTCCCAGAAGGCCGGCGTGGGCAGCACGGCATTGGGGCCGAAGTCGAGCATGCGCACGGCAATGGAACCCCCGCCGGAGTAGTGGCCCACGCCCAGCAGCTCGCCGTCGGCGGCTTCCACGCGCACAGCGTCGCCTTCGCCCAGCTCGCCCTTGGCGCGGGCAATGGCGCCCGAAAACACCCAGGGGTGGCGGCGGCGCAGCGAATGGTCTTTTCCGTTTTTGAGGACGATGGTGGCGGGAGTCGGCATAGGCCCGCAAAGGTACGAGCGGTGAAATGGTGAGGTGGTGAGATGGTGGGTTTGACGTTCTAGAGGTTTAAAGAACCAACTCACCATTTCACCAACTCACTATCTCACCGCATCACCACCTCACCGAAACCAGCGCCGGTAGATGGGCTTGCGCCAGGCGAACTGGGCCCACATGGCCGGATAAAGCAGGGCGTCGAGCAGCGGGGAAGCGGTGCGGTACTCAATGGCATCGACGACGATACTGCCGCCCGCGGGGCCGGGCTGCACCAGGTGGCGGTGGCGCCAGAAGCGCAGGGGTGGGGGCAGCTCCTGGCCTTCATCCACGAAGTAGCGGGTACCGTCGGGCAGTTGGCCGTGCTCGGTTATCAGGGACGTCCAGCGGAAGTTGCGAAAGCCGGCGTGCAGCTCAATTTCCACCCGGTCGCCGCGCTGGCTGCCGTCGAAGCGCCGCAGCGTCACCCGCGGCAGGGGCGGGGCCAGGGCCAGGAACAGCTCGCGGGTGAAGCCGGCCATCACCTGGGCCGGCGGCTGGGCTACTTTGGTGCGAAGGGTGAGGTGCATAAACCCAGCAAGTGCCAGGTGCAGCGGTTTGTTTAAACCAGCCGTGACCAGCGGCAGGCTACTTCAGCCCCGTCACCTTAAACTCGACGCGGCGGTTGAGGCGACGGGTGTCTTCCTGTTCGTTGCTGGCCATGGGCTGGGTGCCGCCCAGCCCGATGCCGGTTATGCGGCTGCCGGCAATGCCGCGGCGCACCAGGTAAGCCTTCACGGCCCGCACGCGCTGCTGGCTGAGCTGCACGTTCTTCTCGGGCGGGCCCACGTTGTCGGTGTGGCCGCGCAGCTCAATGGTCATGGTCGGGTTTTCGCTGAGCAGGGCCAGCAGGCGGTCGAGGGCGGGATAGGAGGAGCGCAGCAGCACGGCCTCGCCCTGCTCGAACTGCACGTTTTTCAGGGGCAGCGTGGCGCCTACGGTGAGGGGACGCAGTAGTACGTCGCGCTCAGTGCGGCCGGGAGCTGCTATCCAGGCAGTGTCGGTGGCCAGGTAGCCGGTCAGCTGGGCGTGCAGGGCCTGCTTGCCGCCGGGGCTGACTGAGTACGCAAAGCCCGCCTGCGCGCTGAGCGGCATCGGCTGCTGGGCTCCCACCGGACCTACCCGCAGCTGAGCCTGGGGCAGGGCTTGGCGGGTGGTGGCGTCCAGCACGCGGCCCTGCCAGGTGCTGACGGCCGCCACGCCCGGAGGAGTGCTCGACGGCCGAAACAGGTTGCAGCCGGCCAGGTCGGTGTAGGTGCCACGGCGCAGCAGGCGGGCCTGACGGCGCACCGGGTCCACTTTGTACAGGGCTTTGGGGCCGGCCAGATAGATGCTGCGGCGGCCCTCGGCGTCGTTTTGAATCAGCACGTCGCTGTAGCCACCGCGCCGGGGCAGCTTGTCGATGGGCAGCAGGTCGGGGGCGGCGCGGCCTGTTTTCAGGCTCACGCGCAGCAGGGCGCCGTCGGTGCTGTACACCATGTACACGGTGCCCGTTTCATCTACGCAGAAGTTGCCGTGGGTGCCGGCGCCTACAAAGCCGATGGCCGGGAAGTAGGGCGCCTGCTGGGTGGGGTCACTGGCCCAGATAAGCTTCACGCTGCCGGTGCCGGGGTTCACCACAGCCAGGCGGTTGGCGTCGCCGGTAAGAAAGTAGAGGTTGCCTTTGATATCCGTCGAAGCTGAAATCCAGCCGGTTTCGAATCCCTGAGCGGGCAGGCGCCAGGTGGTGTAGGCGCCCTTGCGGGTGGCGGGGTCGTAGCGGTACACGTACTCGGGGCGGTCGGTAGGCGCGCTGGGAACCGAGTACAGGCAGTTGTCGAAACCCTTGGCCAGGGCGTAGGATTGAAAGGGCAAAGCCCGCAGGTGCACCTTGGGCCGGGCCGTGATGTCGCTGAGGCTGAACTCGTGAATGGTACGGCAGTCGTCCTGCCACTGCCCGTCGTAGAAGCGGTAGGCGGCAATGCCGTAAAGCTTGTCGTCGCAGCCCGCAGTAGCGCCGCCCGCGGCTGGGGCCGGCGTTGGCACGGTTGGCGCGGTGCCGGACTTAGCAGCCGGCGGAGGCGGCTGGGCAAACCGAAACGACTCCACCACCTGCTGGCCTGCTGCCAAAAAGCGGCCGTCGTCGCGGCTGGGGCCGCGGTACTCGATGCGAAACACCCGGCTGCCCCGGCGCAGCTGCCGCCCCAGCACGTGGGTGCGGCCCACGGCCGCGGCGCCGTACTGGTAGTCGTAGCGCAGCTCGTCGTAGCTGCCGCGGCTGAGCCGCTCAAAGGCTTGCACGCGGGCTTCGGGCAGGCGGCGGATGCGGCGGCGCCAGAGCGTATCCTGCTTGCTGGGACTTAGGCGGCAGCCTTCGGAGTTGGTAGGCGCTGCCGACTCGATAAGCGAAACCGCGACGTCCGAGCCGGGTGGCAAAAACAGAGTCTCAGGGTCGTCGGAGCGCAGCTGCCACGTGGCCGGGTAGCGCAGCTCGTAGCGGGCCTGGTCGTCGGCAAAGGTGCGGGTGGGGGCTTCCTGTGCATGGAGCGCCACCGGGCACAGTAACAATGCCAGCAGCAGAATGACAATCATAAACAAGGTAAGCAGACGGGCAAGATACGGCCCATTACCTGTTTGATGCGGCCGGCCCGGCTGGGCGCGGCCTGAGGTGCCGGCTTTTAGCTCAGGAAACGTTGCCCGGGGCGCCCGTATTTGGGCAGCAGCCGGGGCTGTAGTCGGGCCCGGAACCAGTACTCACAAATTAATGTCAGCGGCTTGGCGACTCGGTGCAGCGAGCTCCGCCACATTGCCCGGGTGCGCTGCCTGAACGAATAAAAAATTTTGGCTTTTTAACTAAAAAATCGGGCTGAAAACAAGCAGTTGCAATCGTTTGTTATCGGTAAAATTCAAAAATTGTTTTGTATAAGCCAAGTTAAAAAATATTGTAGCTTGGTAATTAATAACACATTAGCTTGGGAGGGTGTAAATTTGCAGTCCTTCCCACCTGCTTATTTAATTATAAATGAAAAAACGCTACGCTTCACTGTTTTTGCTGGCAGCTGCTCTACTCGGCGGCAAGCCAGCGCTGGCCCAGACTACGTCGAAGAAAGTTGTGCTGCAGGCCTTTTGGTGGGACTACTACAACGACGCTTACCGCTTCAAGTGGGCTGATTACCTGACCGAGCTGGCGCCCCGCCTCAAGGGCATGGGCATCGACGCGGTGTGGATTCCACCCACGCCTAAGAATAAAAACGCCACCAACGACGTGGGCTACTCGCCCTTCGACCACTACGACCTGGGCGACAAGTACCAGAAAGGCGACACGCGCACCCGCTTCGGCTCCAAGGATGAGTTTCTGCGCATGGTGGCCGTGCTGCACGCCAACGGCATCGAGGTCATTCAGGACATCGTGCTCAACCACGTGGACGGCGCCGGCGCCATCAACGGCGATGGCGGGCAGGACCCCGACAGCTACTCTGTGCAGAGCAATGGCGGCTACAAGACCTTCCGCTACGCCAGCTTCGGCAGCCCCGTGCCGCAAACCAGCGGCGAAAACGCCACTGAGTACCTGAGCCGCAGCGGGCGCTGGCCGAAAAACTACACCAACTTCCACCCCCACCTGGGGCACAACACCACCAGCGGCGACATGGCCGCACCCTACTTCGGACCCGACTTCTGCTACGGCGACGATGGCGGAGGCGACGGCTACGGCGGGTTGAGCGGGGCCATCACCAGCCAGTTTCCCAATGCCTTCAACCCCACGCAGAGCAGCGGCTACACCCGTAGCCAGGCCCGCAACTGGATTGTGTGGCTGAAAAAGCAAACCGGCGTGGACGGCTTCCGCTGGGACGCCGTGAAGCATTTCTCCTACGCGGTGCAGCAGGACCTGAGCTACAACCTTAAGTACAACGCGGGCTGGGCCAGCGGCGGCGAGACCATGTTCAACGTGGGCGAGTTCGTGGGTGGCAAGAGCGAGCTGGACAGCTACGTAGGTAGCGTGAATGCCCAAAACGGCGGCAGCGACTTCCTCATGGGTACCTTCGACTTTGGCTTGCGCGAAGGATTGTACAGCATGGTGTACGGCAACGGAGGCTTCGACATGGGCAACCTGCCCAGCCGCCAGCAAAACCAGCGTGTGCAGTACTACGCCGGCTCCAACACCTACGTGCACCGTACGGTGCCCTTCGTGAACAACCACGACACCTTCCGGCCCCAACTCAGCAACGGCAACTACGTGGGCTGGAACACCGGCTCGGAGCTGGCGCCCCACATCGACCCGTTTGAGCCCCGCCTGTCGGCCGCCTACGCCGTGGCCCTGGCTATGGACGGCTCGCCCCAGATTTTCTTCGAAGACCTGTTTAACCTGGGCAGCACCGGCAAGCGCTACAACCACGATGCCACCAGTACCAGCGACCTGCCCGTGCGCTCGGACCTGGCCAACCTCATCTGGTGCCACCAGAACCTGGAGTTCAAAGACGGGGCGTACCGGGTGCGCTACCAGGCCCAGGACCACCTCATTATCGAACGCAGCGCCCGCGCCATCATCGGCATCAACGACAGCTGGGACACCTGGCAGGAGAATTACGTGGATTCCGACTTCGCGCCCGGTACCGTGCTCAAGGACTATTCCGGTGCCAACGGCAACTACACCTACACCGTGCCCGCCGACCGACGCGTGCGCATCAACACGCCGCCCTGCAACGGCTCGGCCTTGCAAGGACGCCGCGGCTACTCGGTTTGGGCCCCGGTGGGGCAGGACAACGACAACTACCAGCCTTTCCGGTCGACCATCACCACCCAGGAGTGGGAAATGGCCGATGACCTGGGCGACTTGAACTGCAACAGCCTGGGCCAGGGCGGCGCGCTGCCCAGCAACTCGACCAACAGCCGCCTGGTAGGTAAAATCTACGTGCAGGGCGGGCAGCCGGTGTACTACAACCTGTTTCCCGGCAATAGCCCCAACAACCACAGCCTCACCATCGGCCTTTACGACCTGCGCGGCAACCTGCTGAGCAGCGCCAGCGGGGCGGCTTCGGCCTCGGGCTCCTACACCCCGGCCTTCACGGGCTGGTACGCCCTGAAGGTGCGCAACACCTACGCCACCGACCCCGGCCAGCGCTGCTACGTGAAGGTGAGCTACACCGCGCCCGCCACCCTGAATACCCGCATGGCCGCCGCGCCCCGCAACGAGGTAGCCATCTGGACCGGCAACAACAACACCGCCGACCCCGGCGACTGCCGCAACTGGGAGAATGGCGTGGAGCCTTCGGCCAACACCGACGTGCTGGTGCCCGCCGGCAGCAGCTTCGCCCCAATGCTGAACAGCGGCACCCTTGCCGCCCGCAGTCTGACGGTGGAAAGCGGTGCCAGCCTGACCCTGGCCGCCGGCGCCACCCTGCGCGTGAGCGGCAACGTGAGCATAGCTGGCACCCTGGGCGGCCCCGGCACGCTGGAGCTGAACGGCAGCTTCGAGCAGACCCTGACCAGCGGCAGCACCGCCACTCTGGCTCTGAACAACCTCACCATCAATAACTCCGCCAACGCCCGCCTGCTGAGCCCGCTGAGCGTGAGCGGCACGCTGGCCTTCACCACCGGCCGCCTCGTGCTCGACAACCAGAGCCTGAGCCTGGGCAGCAGCGCCACCATCAGCGGCGCCAACGCCAGCCGCTACGTGGTGACGCCCGACGTGGCCGCAACCGGCGGCTTCGTGGTACGCCCCGTGCCCTCGGGCGGCACGCCGGTGCTGTTCCCGGTGGGTACCTCTAACTCCTACACGCCGCTCACCCTCAGCAATGTGGGCACGGCCACGACGTTCCGCGTCCGCACCTTCAGCGGCTTGCTGGAGAATGGCACCAGCGGCGCGCCCTACAGCCGCCAGAACGAGTTTGTGAACCGCACCTGGGAGGTGACGCCCACGCTGAGTGGCGCCAACGTGACCATGAGCGTGCAGTACGACGCGGCCGACCGCAACGCCGGCTTCGTGCCGAGCCGCGCCAGCTTCTACCGCAACGCGGGCGGCAGCGGCGCCAGCTGGACGGAAATTGGCCCCGCCACGCTCAGCGGCAGTGGCCCCGTGGTGGCCTCGCGCGGCGACATCAGCACCTTCTCCAAATTTGCTGTGGGCAATGCCAACCCGCTGCCCGTCACGCTCACCCGCTTCGACGCCCGCCGCGGTAGTTCCAGCGTGGTGCGCCTGAGCTGGGCCACGGCCTCAGAAAAGAACAGTGCCGGGTTTGAGGTGGAGAAGTCGGCTGACGGTCAGGAATTCCGCCGCATTGCCAGCGTGGCCTCGCGCGGCGGCAGCCAGCCCACCGACTACCGCTACGACGACCTGGAAGCTACGGCTGCCGCCTACTACCGCCTGCGCCAGGTCGACCACGACGGCAGCACCCAGCTGGGCCCGGTGGCCTACGTGCCCGCCACGGCCAGCCCCTACTACGTGCTGCCCAACCCCAGCCAGGGCCAGGCCCTGCAGCTGCTCGGCGGCCCCGCCCTCGACGACAATGCCCCGCTGCGCCTGACGCTGAGCACAGTACTAGGCAAAACTGTGCTAGCCCCCACTCCAGCTTCTCGGGCAAGCCTGAGCGAACAGCTCAGTGCGGCCCTGGAGAAAGCCAGCCCCGGCGTGTACGTCCTCACCATCACCGGCGCAGATGGGTTGAGTCAGCGCCTGCGCCTGGTGCGCGAGTAGAACCAATGAATCAATAAAAAGGCCCGTCCTCGGTTTGAGGACGGGCCTTTTTGCTTTCCAGAAAAGAGGCTATTCCACCACGAAGCGCTGCGCGCTGCTGCCGCAGCGCAGCAGGTACATTCCGGGAGCCAAGCCGGCCACGGAAAAGGCAGCCTGGGTAGCGCCAGCAGCCAGTTCCTGGCGGCGCAGCACCCGGCCCGTAGCGTCGAGCAGGAGCAGCAGGCGGGCGGAAGTGGCTGCTTCCAATGTCAGACGCACCGCTTCGCGGGCCGGGTTGGGCCAGAGGCTAAGCTCAGACATGCGGGGCCTGGTAGTGGCGGTTGCATTGGCGCCCATGCGGGCCACAAAACCCATAGTGGAGGTGAAGTTGTAAAGCGTTACGCAGCCGATGGTCATGCTGGCGCTGCCGGTAGTGCCAGCTACGAATGGCTCGGCGGTGGGGCTTAGGGCCACACTGTACGCAGCGTCGGCACCAGAATTGCCCTCCATACGCTCGGCCCATTGCCACTGGCCCGCAGGGTTCAGCTTGGCGATGAAGGCGTCGTCGCTTAAGCTGTAGGGCAGGGCGGTAGAGCCAAAAGCTGTGTCCAGACCCAAAAATCCGCCGACAATGTAGGCATTGCCGGGACCATCCACGGCCAGGCCGTAGCTGTACTCAATGTTGACGCCACCGGCGCGCTGGGCCCACAGCCAGGTGCCGGTAGGGCCTAGCTTGCCCACAAAGATGTCGATGCTCCCCATATAGGCAAGCGTGGTGCTGCCGAACGTAACGGGCGAGTCAAAAGAGCCGGTTACGTAGGCATTGCCGTTGGCATCGAGGCCCACGCTTCGGCCTATGGTACTGTTCGTCCCATAAGCCCCGCTGGCCCATTGCCAGCTGCCGCTGGAGTTAAGCCGGGCCACGAACAATTGCCAGGAACGGGGAGAGGGATTATTGAGGGTAATGGACCCGAATGCCACGCTGTCACTGGAAAAATAACCCGTTAGCGTGGCGTTGCCGGCGGCGTCGACGGCTAAGTCGTTGCCTCGGTCATCGGAGCTGCCGCCCGCGTTGCGGGCCCAGAGGCAGGTGCCGGCCGGGTCAAGCTTGGCCACGAAGGCGTCGACGCCGCCCGCTGAACTCAGCGTGATATTGCCAAAAACGGTACTGCTGCCAAAGATGATACCCGAGAGGTAAGCGTTGCCGCTACCATCAAGGGCAATGCTCTTGATGCCGGCCACGCTGCTGCCGGCCTGCGTGGCCCAGAGCCACTGTCCGGTGGGACTAAGTTTGGCCACAAATACTCCCCTACTGCCAGTCGAGGTAAGGGAGGTGCCTGGGACAAAAGTAGCGGAGCCGGTGAAGTCGCCCGTGATGTAGGCGTTGCCGGTGGCATCGACGGCAATGTCCTGGCCGGTGTCGGAGCCGCTGCCGCCCCCGCGCACGGCCCAGAGATAGTTACCGGCCGGGTCGAGCTTGGCGACGAAAACATCGGTGACGTAGGGCGCGTTGCTGGCGCTGGTTAGGGTAATTCCGCCGAAATTCACCGTGCCCCAAAAGTACCCGGTTAGGTAGGCATTGCCAGCTGCATCGGTGGCAATGTGGTGGCCAGAGGACCCACCAGCATACGGTGACCGGGCCTCGCCGGACGCTCGCACTAAGTTAAATGTTGGCACCGGGGACTGCGCCCAACCAGGGCCGGCTAACAGCAGAGCCAAGCCCAGCAAGGCCCCGCATTGTCTGAGACATCCCGCCGCGGCAGAGAAGGGAAAACCGGATAGTAATTTTTTCATCTCACAGGAGAAAAAGGTGAGAAAAATCCCGTGGCGCTGCTACTTCGGGTAGACAGGCCATTTCGGCAATAAGATGCCAGCCCAACTGCATGGTGGTAAAGGTAGAATAACAAAGCCCGTCTCCGACCGGAGACGGGCCTTTTGCTTGAGTTTAAGATGAGTTATTCCACCACGAAGCGCTGGGCGCTGCTACCACAGCGCAGCAGGTAAGTACCCGGCGCCAAGCCGGCGGTGGAAACGGTGGTTTGCGTAGCGCCGACGGCCAGCTCCTGGCGGCGCAGCACGCGGCCGGTAGCGTCAAGCAGGAGCAACGGGCGGGTGGAAGTGGCTGCTCCCAATGTCATGCGTACCGTTTCGCGGGCCGGGTTGGGCCAGAGACTAAGCTCGGATGGGCGGGACTTAGCGGTACCGGTGGCCGTGGCGCCCATGCGGGCTACGAAGCCCATGGTGAAAGGACTGGCGGGGTTATTCAAGCCTACACCGCCGATGACAATGCTGGAACTGCTGGTGGTGCCGGCTACCCACGGCTCGGCGGTGGGGCTAAGGGCTACGCCAAACGCGGCCTCGCTCTCGGCGCCGCCCATGCGCTCGGCCCAGAGCCAGGTGCCCGCTGGGCTGAGCTTGGCCACGAAGGCATCGGTGCGGCCGCCGTAGCCCAGCACCGTGGGGCCAAAGGCCGTGTTAACGCCGGAAAACCAGCCGGTGAGGTACGCGTTGCCAGCAGCGTCGACGGCCAGCGCGCCGCTATACTCTTCGTCGGCGCCGCCTGCCTGCTGGGCCCAGAGCCAAGTGCCCGTGGGGCTGAGCTTGCCCACGAAGATGTCGTACTGTCCCACGTTGGTTAGCGTGGTGCTGCCAAACGTGGCCTGGGGGCAGGCAAAGTAGCCGGCCACGTAGGCGTTGCCGCTGGCATCGAGCCCCACGCTCTGGCCCAGGGCGTCGCCCACGCCATCGACGGTGCTGGCCCAGAGCCAGGTGCCGCTGGCACTCAGCCGGGCCGCGTACACTTTGGTGAAGCCAGCGAAGGGGTTGCTGAGCGTGACGCTGCCAAACGTTGCACTGGCGCTGGAGAAGAAGCCCGTGAGTGTGGCGTTGCCGGCGGCATCCACGGCCAGCCCAGTGCCGCCGTCGGGGGAGCTGCCGCCCACGCTGCGGGCCCAGAGCCAGGTGCCAGCCGCGTCGAGCTTGGCGACAAAGGCGTCGATGGCGCCAGCATTAGAGAGGGTGCTGCTGCCGAAGGATGCGCTGCTGCTGTCGAAGAAGCCAGTGATGTAGGCGTTGCCGCCGCCGTCCACCGCCAGGCTGCGGGTCATTTCGGTGTTAATGCCCCCGCCCTGCGTAGCCCAGAGCCAGGTGCCGGCCGGGGTGAGCTTGGCCACGAAGATGTCGCTGTTGCCTGCCGTAGTAAGCGCAGTGCCGAAGGTGGCAGTGCTTGTGAAGGACCCCGTGATATAGATGTGGCCGGTGGCATCAACAGCAATGCCCTGGCTGCTGTCGCTCCCATTGCCGCCGCCGCGCACGGCCCAGAGGTAGTTACCAGCCGGGTCGAGCTTGGCCACGAAAACGTCGGACCCCCCGACGCTGCTTAGCGCAATGCTGCCAAAGCTAACGGTGCCTTCGAACGTGCCGGCGATGTAGGAATTGCCGGCGGCATCGGTAGCTATTTTATGGTTAGAAGCCATGCCATCCATCGGAGACTGCGCCACACCCGCTGCTCGAACCAGGTTGAAAGCCGGCACCGGCGACTGTGCTCGGCCGGGACCGGCCAGCAGCAAGGCCAGGCCCAGCAGCGCTGCGAAAAGGCCAGAACGAGTAACTGTGGAACGAAAGACAGGTAGCAGGTTTTTCATAAATCTGAGATAGAAAAGGTGAGAATATGCCTTCCACAGCGCCGTAGAAGCATGGGGCAGACAAGGCCGTATGCTAATAGGTTGCCAGCCTGTAGTGAGCAGCTTGGCGGCGTTTCAGTGTAGCCAATTCTGCGCATAGCCTTGCCCTTGTGGCTGCCTTCGTCCTGAAAGAATTCGTGGGTTTAGGCGGGAAGGGGAAGGCTAGAAAAGCAAAAGCCCGTTTCCTGCCAGGAACGGGCTTTTGCTTTCATTTATGGAGGGGTGGCACTTAGCGCACCACTTCAAACCAGCCTTTAACCGGGCTGCCACTTGGAGGCTGGAAGAGGTAGTAATACAGGCCAGGGCTGGCCCCGGGTCCGAAGGTGTTGCCGTAGTCACGAGTGCGGTACACTTCCCGGCCCCAGCGGTTGTACACGGCCAGGGTATTGCCTGGGTAAAGCGCCACGTTGTCAATTACCAATGCATCATTGAGCCCGTCGCCGTTAGGGGTAATGATGTTGTAAAAACCCAGGTTATTAGCCACATACAGGCAGGTTTCGTTGGAAAACGCGCTGCTGGCGGTATTGCTGCCGCTTTGGGCCTGCACCCGGAAGCACTGCCGAAAGCCCAGGCTTCCACTGGGCAGCAGCAGGCTGGTTTTCGAGCCCGGCAGGGTGGCTACCAGCTCGGCACTGCCTTCGTCAACCTGCCGGAATACCAGGTAGGCCTGCACCGGAAAGCCCAGGTAGGGCGTCCAGCTTATTTCCGCCTGGCCCTGGCTGCGCCCCCGGGGCTCTTGCTGCAGGGTGGCCTGGGCGCGCATGGTGGTATGCTCCTGACTGGCCAGCAGCGTGCCGCAGCCATTGCGCAGCTCCAGCCGGTAGGTGTAGGCAAAAGCATCGGCGTCCACGTTGGGGTCCGTAAACGTGGTTTCGGTGGTGATGGGGCTGCCGATGTCCTGGAAGGCGGTTTGGTCGGCCCGGCGGCGCAGCACGCTGAGGCGGCCGGTGGCGGGGCTCAGCTCCGGCACGCGCAGCGTGAGCTGCACGCTGTGGTCCTGCCCCCCGGGGCTGACGGAAGCGGACTCCAGCAGCGGGCGGGCGTTGTCGGGCTGCAGAGTGAGGGTAGCGCTGCAGCCGGTGCTGGTGCTCAGCTGCAGCGTGGCCGCGGGGGCGCCCGGCAGCAAGTCCACTACAACGCTACTGCTGCCCTGCCCGCTGCGGATGGCACCGCCGTTCACTGCCCACTGGTACTGCGCGCCCACAAAGCTGGTCGCACTATAAACCAGACCGGTGCGTGCTTCCGGGCAAAACGTGCGCGGCCCGTTGATGGCCAGGGGCAGCACCTGCACCGTAACCAGCTGTGAAGTAGTGCAGTTGCCATTGCGCGCATTCAGCACATAGGTAGTGGTTTGCGTGGGGCTGACCACCACCCGGGGCCCGCTGCCGCTGAAGCCGCCCCCGGTCCAGGTGTAGCTCTGGGCGCCGCTGGCCGTGAGCTCGGCCGCAGCGCCGGGGCAGATGGTGGGCACCGGCCCCAGGGTAACGAAGTTACTGGGCACGATGCTGATGGTGCGCGACACGGAGTCGGACCGGCAGCTGGTCACGGCCCGCACGGTGAGGGTGCCCGTGGGGCCGGCGCCCCACAGTACCTGCACGGTGCGGCCGGTAGCGGACCCCTGCAGCTGCCCGCCCTGCACCGTCCAGTGGTAGGCGGTGGCTGCGCTGCCCATGGCGGTGTAAACTCCGGGGTTCTGGGCGCACACCACCGAGTCACCGCGAATGGCCGCGGGCGCTGCCGCCCGATTCACCGTAATGCGGAACACGGCGGCTACGGTCTGGGACGCGCAGGCGTCGTCGGTGGCCGTCACCACCACGTCGTAGGTAGCCGTGCGCTGAGCTCCGCAGCGGGAGGCGAAGCGGAAAACACCCCCAGCTACACCCGTGCCAACGACGCTGACGCTGCCCAGGCTGCTGCCGGGTGGCACGGTGCCGGCGCTGCCCCCGAAGCTGGCGTCGAAAGGACCGGCGCCGTCGAGCAGCACGCTGGACACCCGTAGCGCGACGCGCTGCCCCTCGGGGTCGGTGGCTACAATGGGAAAGTGCAGGCTGTCGCCTTCGATGATGGTGAAGCTCCGCGTCGCCAACGTAGCGGCGCTGAATGCTGGGGCCGCATTGGCCGGGCAGGCGCGCACCACCAGCTGAATGTCGCGGCGGGTGCTGCCCAACAGTACTTCCGTGCCGTTCACGCTGCGGTACTCGCGCACGTCCACGGCCACCACAAACTTGCCCTGACGGGTTGAGTAGTAGCGGCTCAACCCGGTGTTGGCGTCGAGCTGGGCCAGGCCGCCGCTGCCAAAGGGCAGAGCCTGGCTGTAGCCCGGCGCGTAGGCGGCCGAGGGCGTGCCAAAGGAATAGCTGAGCCGGTCGCCGTCGGCGTCGTAGGCGTTGTTGAGCAGCAGGCTGGTGTCGCCCTGGCAGATGAGGGCCACGGCTGTATCCGAAAACACGGGCGAGGTGTTGGGCAGCGTCGGCGGGGCCATGTCGGTGGTCAGTGTCATGTTGGCCATGCCCGAGTTGGCCAGGTTGGTGATGCCCACGTTGCGGGCCGTTTCGGCTACCAGGGCGCGGTAGCCCTGGGCCACGAAGGGCAGCGCCACCATCACGGTGTACTCGCCCAGGGCCACGCGCGGAGGCCGCACCCCGGTGCAGTTGCTTACGGCCGCCGTCACCTCCCGGACAGAAACCAGCGGTGCCGGCTCTTCCAGGATGGCGACATTCGTGCTGCGGTCTTCGATAATGACGGACACCGACGGCCGGCCATTAGGAAAAGAAGAGCCCGGCTCCCGGTTGAGGTAAATAAGAGCCGTCACCTGGTAGCGAAACGGCGCCGTCGCCGGCCCCCGGGCATCAACGTAGTGGTACTGAATTTCTCCACCCAGCAGGTGAGTGGCTTGCGCGGGCAAGGTGCCTAGCAGCAACAGCCAGCAGCAGGCGAGTAGCAAGGTTTTCATAGGCAGCGGGAGTAGCCACGGAGGCAACAGTAAGGTACGCAAAAAGCCCGCTTCCGGGCGGGAGCGGGCTTCATTGGTGTAGCGCAAGGTTTCGCGAGGTTAAAATAGGTTGCGCGAGGTCTCCTGTAAGGCCGGGCTGACCTTTGCGCAACCTTACGCGCTAGCCCAGCAGCTCCTCGATATCCTCCCGCGTCAGGTTCTTAATCACCGCCTCGTCGGTGGCAATCAGCTCGCTCACCAGGGCCAGCTTGCGCCGCTGCAGGGCCAGGATTTTCTCTTCCACTGTTCCCTGGGTGATGAACTTGTAGGTGAACACGGGCCGCGTCTGGCCGATGCGGTGGGCGCGGTCCACGGCCTGGGCTTCCACGGCGGGGTTCCACCAGGGGTCGAGGATGAAGACGTAGTCGGCGGCGGTGAGGTTGAGGCCCACGCCGCCGGCTTTGAGGCTGATGAGGAAGATTTTCAGGTCTTCATCTTCCTGGAAGCGGGCCACCTGGGCCTGGCGGTCGCGGGTGTTGCCGTCGAGGTAGGCGTACTCGAACTGCCGCTCGTCGAGGGCGGCGCGCACCAACGCCAGGTGCTGCACGAACTGGCTAAATACAAGCACCTTGTGCCCTTCGGCCACCACGCCGCGAATCATGCGCAGAATCTCCTTGAGCTTGCCCGAGTCGCCGGTGTACTTCTCGTCCACCAGGTGGGGGTGGTTGGCAATCTGGCGCAGGCGGGTGAGGCCCTGCAGCAGCAGAAACTGGGTGCTGGCCGGGCCGTTCTCGTCCAGGTTCTGCAGGATTTTGTTGCGGTAGAAGCTCTTGGTTTCCTCGTAGCACTGGGCCTGCTCCTCCGTCATGGGGCAGAAGCTGAGGTGCTCGGTTTTTTCGGGCAGCTCCTTGGCTACCTGGGCCTTGTGCCGGCGCAGGATGAAGGGCTTGATGAGGGCGTGCAGGCGCTTGGTGCGGTTTTCGTCCTGGTTTTTCTCGATGGGCTTGAGGAACTCCTTGCGGAAAAACGCCTGGGTGCCCAGCAGGCCGGGGTTGATGAAGGACATTTGCGACCACAGGTCCATGGTGCTGTTCTCCACCGGCGTGCCCGTGAGGATGAGGCGGTGCTTGGAGCGCAGCTGCCGCACGGCCTGCGAGGTGGTGCTGCTGGGGTTTTTGATAGCCTGCGACTCGTCCAGAATGACGTAGTCGAAGCGGTAGCTGGCCAGCAGCTCGGTGTCGAGGCGCACGATGCCGTAGCTGGTCAGCACCACGTCGTAGTCGGCAAACTGCTCCACGTTCTTGTCGCGGTAAGTGCCGGTGTACACGAGGATGCGCAGGTCAGGCGTGAACTTACGCGCCTCACTCAGCCAGTTGAACACCAGCGAGGTAGGTAGCACCAGCAGGGATGCGGCCCCTTTGGCCGCACCACTTTCGGCCCGTTGCTGCAGCAGCACCAGGGCCTGTACGCTTTTGCCCAGGCCCATGTCGTCGGCCAGGCAGCCGCCGAAGTGGTAGTCCTGCACAAAGCGCAGCCAGTTGTAGCCGGCCTTCTGGTAGGGGCGCAGCTCGCCCTGGAAGCCCACGGGCAGGGGCTGGTCTTCCACGGCGGCGAAGTCGCGCAGCTTTTCCAGCTTGTGGCCCATGGTCACGGTGGCCAGCTCCGAGCTTTGCAGGTCGGCCACTAGCGCCAGGTGGTGGCGGCGCAGGGTGATTTCGCCGTCGGCTTCCTCAGCGAAGGCAAACAGCTCGAGGTAGTCGGTAAACCATTCCTCGGGAATCAGCGCAATCTGGCCATTGGGCAGCTTGAACTCGCGGCGCCGCTGCAAAATGTGGCTGCGCAGGCGGATGAAGGGAATCTCGAACTCGCCGAAGTACACCGAGCCGCGCACGTCGAACCAGTCGCCGGCTTCCTGAATGCCCACGCGGGCGTAGGCTTCGCCGATGAAGTAGCTTTTGCCGGAAGCCGCGGCCGGCTCCACGGTGTAGCCCAGCTCGGTGAGCTCGGCGCTGTGCTCGTGCAGCCAGCGCAGGGCCTCGGCCTTGGGCAGGGCGGCATGGCCGTTTTCGACCACCAGCTGGCGCTGCTGCAGCTCGCGCACGGTGGCCTGCTCCTGCTCGGGGTTGCGCAGCAGGCGGTGGAACACGTAGCTGTCGGCGGTTTTCTCCAGGTGCACGCTCACCGGCTTCTCGGTGCCCAGCGCCATGAGGTGGGGGCCGTAGCGGAAGCTGAGCTCGAAGTAGAGCTGCTCTTCGTCGGGCTTGGTGGGCAGCAGGACGGCCGGCTTGGGCAGGGGCACGCGCCCGCGGCGGGGCGGGCCTATGGGCCGGGCCGGCGCCTCCGGAGCCGGGGCCGCCGGCGGAATGTCGGTGAAGGTGAGGCGGGGCCGGGCCACGTAGCGCTCCGAGCGGATGTCGAAGCCGCGGGCGTGCACGTCGAACGACTCCATAAGCGGGGCCACAAACTTCTGGAAGTAGCTTTCCTCCACCTGCCGGGGCACCACGATGAACTTCTTCTTCAGAAAGGGCAGCAGCTTGCGGCCGTCCACTTCGGTGCGGAAGGTGTAAAGCAAGTCGTTGAGCAGCAGCCAGGCCGGCTGCTGGCACACCAGCACAGCGTCTTTGTACTGGAAGTCAAGCTTCTGGCCCTGGTACTGAATGGTGGGGAAGTAGTGGGTGCCTTCCTCGTTGCGGCGAAAGTGAAACAGGATGGAAGCCTTGCTCGGCGCCAGCTTGATTTCCTTCCAGGTGGGCTCGCCGTCGCGGCCCATGATGAAGACGTACTTGCCGGCCAGCTTGGGCAGCAGGGCCGCCATGCGCTCCTGCACGTAGCGGGCCACGGCTTCCTGCATGGGCTTGTCGCCCTTCTCGGGGTGGTAGATTTTCAGGAAAAACTCAGCAGTGGTGATTTTGCGGGGCCAAAACTCCTTCACCACCGCTTCCTGCTGCATTTGGTCGCAGAGCTCAATCAGCTCGAAGTCGACGGCGTCGAGGCCTTCGGCAAACTCGTGCGCGTTCTTCGGCGACACGGTTTGGTGCTGCAGGGTGAGCTGGCCGCTGGGGCCGCGCTGCACCACGTAAGCTGCAAATAAGTGCCCCAGATACTCGTGCTCGAACAGCGAGTAAACAATCTGAAAAGGCTCTGCTGTAGAAACTTTCATAGCTGGACATGCGGGTCGGAATACGCAATTTAAGCCAGAAAGTCGGAAGTAGGCTTTGTGATGTGCTGATTTTTAAGATGTGCTGATGGAGTGATGTGCTGATTTATTGATGTGCTAATGTGCTGATGCACGCAAAAGCTGTGTCATTGCGAGCGGAACGCAGTGGAGCGCGGCAATCCTTCCTCTAGCAGTCAGAAACCAAGTAAGCCCGGACATAAAAAAAGCCCCAGGGCCGGTTCAGGCGTCGGGGATTTTCGCATTACCTGGTTGGTCGCTCAGAGAGGACGGATTGCCACGGGCTGCGCCCTCGCAATGACACGGCTTTTTACTTCATCACCGACAATCAGCACATCAGCAAATCAAACCATCAGCAAATCAACTAATCAGCCCATCAAAGATTATCCCGCACCTCCAGCTTGCTGGCATTTACTGCGGGCCTGATGCTGACGGCCAGGGTAATGAGGATGATGGCCAGGCAGGTAAGCACAATGTCGGAGAGTTGCATCTTCACGGGGTAGGAATCGACCACGCTGGTAGCCATGCCCATGCTCACGATGCCGAACGTCTGCTGCAGCCAGCAGATGGCCACGCCAAACACGAGGCCCGCGGCAGCGCCTACAAGCGCCACGATGGCACCCACGTAGAGGAAAGTGCGTCGCACAGCGCGCTCGCTGGCGCCCATGGCCAGCAGCACGGCAATGTCTTTCTTCTTGTCGATGACCAGCATCGAGAGCGAGAAGAAGATGTTGAGCGAGGCAATGAGCAGGATGAAGGCGAAGGTGATGAATACAAAAAGCTTCTCCACCTTGATGGCCCGCAGCAAGCTCACGTGCTGCTCGTCGGAGTCGAGCACAGTGAAGCTCGGCCCCAGCTCTTCGCGCAGCTGCTGCTTTACCTGGTCTATCTCGAAGCTCTCGCCCACCTTCACGTAAAGGGCGGTGCGGCGGTCGCCGTAGTCGAGCAGGCGCTGGGCAAAGCTGAGCGGCACGAAGATGTAGCTGTCGTCCATGTGCTGCTCAATGAGAAAGGTGCCGCCGGCCAGCAAGGTCTGCTCGTTGAAGGCCTTGTCCGGATTCATGCTCAGAGTCTTACGGCCGGTGTTGCGCGGGTAGAGCATGCGCAGGGGCGAGAAGCGGTTGTCGAGCGCAATGCTAAGCTCGTGCTTCACGCCGGCCCCCACCAGGGCGTACTCCACGCTGTCGCGGCGCAGGCGGTGGTCGCCCTCCCGGATGCTGGAGTCGATGCCGCTCTGGCCGAAGTAGTTGTCCGACAAGCCGCGCATCTTCACCACCATCTGGCGGTCGTGGTACTGCAGCAGAGCGTTGTCTTCAATCACCTCGGTGAGCAGGGCCACGCCTGGCGTTTTCTCCAGCTTGTTGAGCATGGCTGTATTCACGGGAAAGGCCTTGCCCTTTACGGCCGAAATCACCAGGTTGGGGTCCGACTTGCTGTAGAGCGTACGCACCAGGTCTTCCAGGCCGTTGAATACTGACAGCACAATAATCAGCGCCATGGTGCCCACCGCCACCCCAATCATCGAAATGTTGGAGATGATGGTGATGATGTTGCGCTTGTTCTTGGAGCGGAAGTAGCGCTTGGCGATGAGCAGGGGGACGTTCATGGTCTGAACCGCAGATTACGCAGATTTCGGGATTAAGTAAGATGTTCTTACTTAAAAAGAGGCCGCCTGTCCCTGTTCAGCTGACGGCCGACTAATCTTAGTGCTGAGGCGCAAGGCTCCGCATCTTACTTAATCATTCAATCATTACCATCTGCGGTCCTATTTCCACGCTTTCACAATCAGCCCGGTGCCGGAATCGTGCGTGGTGCGGGCGTCGAGCCAGTTCAGGATGAGGCAGAACGGGAAGGTAATGAGGTAGTAGAAGGGCAGCAGCACGAAGAACAGGCGCGACTGGCCCAGCATCAGGATGGGGTACTTCATGCTCAGGCGCCAGGAAATCTGGCCGGGCTCGCCGTAGCTGTAGCGGGCCTCGATGCGCTCGAAGCCGGCGGTGCGCAGCTTCTGCTGGATTTCGTGGATGTTGTAGCCGTCGCGCACGTGCTCCTCGATGAAGCTCGTTTCGTCGTCGCCGTGCACATCGGAGCCGCCCTGGTCGCTGGGCGTGGAGATGAGCAGCATGCCGCCGTCTTTGAGCGAGGCGTGGATGTTGCGGAACACCTCGACGTCTTCCAGAATGTGCTCCATCACGTCGACCGACAAAGCGAGGTCGAAGGCGTTGGGCTCCTGGTACAGCACGAGGTCCTGCACGGCAAACTGCACGTTGGTGCGCCCAATCTGGCGAAAGAAGCGGTTGGAGTCGGCCACCTGGTCTTCCTTCACGTCGACGGCCAGGATGTGCCACTTGGCGCTCAGCCCGCTCATCCAGTAGCTGTACTGCCCGTAGCCGGAGCCGGCGTCCAGAATGTTCAGCGCCTCGGAGGTGCGCCCCCTGGCCCACTGCCGCAGCTCGCGGTGCACGTGCCAGGTGCGCAGCAGCAGCAGGTCGAGCAGGTGGTAAAACAGGCGGCGCAGCCACGGCGTGCGGTTGAACACGTCGCCGAGGGTTTTCTTAATGGGGTCGTAGTACAAGGGAAGGTATGAGGGTAAGAGGGTAGGAGGGTAGGAGGGTAAGAGTTCTAGGAATAGTAAAAGGGGGGGCGTACTAGAAAAACTCCTGCCCTCGCACCCTCCTACCCTCCTACCCTAAAAAGCTACTCGCCTTTAAACAGCCGCGGGCGGGCGGGCTTGTCTTCGTCGTTGTCGTCGTCTTTGGGCGCGGGCGGGATATTGAGCGAGCCCAGCACCTGGTCCATGTGGGCGGCGTAGGCGGCACTGTCGTCGTGGAAGAAAATGAGCTCCGGCACCACGCGCACGGTTTGGCGGATGCGCTTGCCCAGGGCCTGGCGGATGGCCTTGGCATTGTCGCGGATGTCCTGCAGGCGGGCTTCGGCGTCGCCGCCCAGCAGCAGGCTCAGGTACACGCGGGCCTGGCCCAGGTCGGGCGTCACGCGCACGGTGCTGATGCCCGGCGCCAGGGCCCCGTTGAAGAGGTGGGGCAGGTCGCGCTGAAGCACGGCGGCCAGCTCCTGCTGCAGCAGGCTGGCCATTTTTTGCTGTCGTTTGCTTTCCATATGACTGGCAAAGGTACGGGGGAAAATAGGGTAGGAGGGTAAGAGGGTAGGAGGGTAGGAGGTTTTTAAGTAGCTAAGCAGGAGCAAAGCAAAGGCCGGCACTAAGCCTGCACAATACCTTTGCACCGCTACCCCTTACCCTCACGCCCTCCTACCCTCTTACCCTAACCGGTGCTTCGCTTCTTCAAAAGCTCTCTGCCGGCGCAGCTGCTGGCGCTGCTGATTCTGGTGCTGGCCCTGCGCCTGCCGCTGCTGTGGCTGGGGCTGCCCATCACGGCGGCCGAGCTGCGGGCCTTGCTGGTGGGCGAGCGGCTGCACGCGGGCACCATGCCTTACCGCGACCTGTACGACGGCACGGCCCCGCTGGCGGCGGCGGTATTCGCGCTGCTCGATGTAGTGGCCAGCCGCCCCCTGCTGCTGTACCGGCTGCTGGCGCTGGCTCTGCTCTTTATCCAGGCGCTGCGCCTCAACATGGTGTTCAACCGCTACGACGTGCACCCCGAGCGGGGCTACGTGGCGGCCCTCACCTACCTACTGCTGGGCAGCGTCAGCACCGACCTCGACACGCTGTCGCCGCTGCTGCTGGGACACACGTTCATCATCTTCGCGCTGAGTGCGTTGCTGCCCACCTCGCGCGAGGGCTACGACAACCGCCGCCTGTTCCGGGCTGGCTTTCTGGTGGGGCTGGCGGCGCTGTGCTACCTGCCGCTGAGCTTGTTTATCGGCGTGGGGCTGTTTGCGGTTATCATCTTCGCGGCCAATGCCTTTCGCAGCTTTTTGCTGTTTTTGTGCGGTGTGGTGTTTCCGTACGTGCTGGTGGCCACGTACTTCTTCTACAGCGACGCGCTGCCGGGCTTTGTGCGGTTTCACTTCGAAGCCGAGTTGGCCGAGATGGAGGTAGATGCCCTGCCGGGGGCTTTGCAGCTGGGCCTGCTGGCTTTGCCGGCGGCGGTGCTCATCCTGGCTTTGCTGCGCTCCCTCACCATTTCGCTGGGCCTGGTGTTTCAAACCAAGTTTCGGCAGCTGATGACGGTGTGGCTGGTGGTGGCCATGGTAGCTGCCGCGGCCGGGCAGGGCGTAGCGGCCGGGGCGCAGGTGCTGATTCTGCCGCCGCTGGCGTATTTCAGCTTGTTTCTGTGGCAGAAGGCCAGGCTGCGCTGGCTGCCCGAGCTGCTGCTACTGCTGGTGCTGGCGGCCACCGTCACGCTACGCTACCGGGGGCAGGTACCCTACCTGGAAGTGCTGCTGCACCTGCCCGCCGAAAGCCGCTTCGGCCTGCGGCCCGACCCCAACTACGCCCGCCTGCAGGGCCAGCCCATCCTGGTGCTGGGCTCCGACAACCGCCCTTACCTGCACAACCGCCTGGCCACGCCCTACCTTGATTGGGAGCTGGCCCAGGCCGACTTCGGCCACCTCAACGAGTATGCGCCCGTGGTGCGCATTGCCCGGCAGGTGGGCGCCGACCCGCCCCGCTTCCTCATCGACCAGGAGCAGCTGGTGCCGCGGCTGCAGCGCCGCATTCCGGGGGTGTTCGGCCGCTACAAAGCCACTGCCACGCCGGGCCTTTATCAGCTGGAAAAGTAGGAGGCAGGCTTAAATCCAGCACCAACTCACAGCCCGCTGCTCGGTGGGCACCTCGCGCAGAAACTGCATCAGCGGCTCCAGGTTGGTGAGCAGGGAGGTGAGCGTGATGGTGCGGCCATCAGTCAGGTGCAGGCGCAGGTAATCGTAAGAAGCCCAGAAGCTGTGGCGGGCGCGGCAGGTCACGCGCTCCACCCGGCGCAGGTCGCGGGCACCAAAGGGAATGAGCTGCCCCGCCTCGTACACCTCCAGCCGGTTTTCCTTGGGCTGAAAAACCAGGGTGGTGGCCTGGTTCAGGCGCCAGTAGCGCAGGTGCAGCAGCAGGGCCGGGCCGCCCAGGACCAGCACCACGGCCCCAAAGCCCAGCGCCAGCAGCCACTCGAAGCCCGAGGCTGGGCGCGAGCCGAACACCAGGGCCGGCACCACGCTCAGGCCGGCGCCCAGCGCCAGCAAAGACCAGAACGCCAGCCGCAGCTGCCGCCCCGCTGTGAGCTGATACACATAAGTGGCCCGTGAAAACCAGCTTAACACCCAGCGCAGGCCGCTCAGCACCACTAGCAGCACTACGGCGGCTTCAAGTAGCAGACGGAGAAGCGAGGTTTTCATCAGGGCAAAAAGCCCCTGGTATGCGAGGCTAATTACAAAGGAACGCGCCCCGGCTGGCTTATGGCCGTCCGGGGCGCGTTCCTTTGCCGCTGCCGCTGTTCGTCAATTAAGCTTAGCGGTGCTTGAGCCGCTGATTATTCCACCACCAGGCGACGGGCCTGGCTGCCGCTGCGCAACACGTACACGCCGGCCGGCAGGTTCAGCGGTAGCGTCTGGTCGGCTGGCAGCTGAATGGTGCTTTGCACGCGGCCTACCGCGTCGAGAACCTGCACTGGCTGGCCCGGCGTCAGGCCCGTCACCTGCACCCGGCCGCGGGCAGGGTTGGGGGCCAGGGTAAAGCCTTGCGTGGCGTGGTCGGCAATGGTTGCCAGCGGGCTGGTCGCCAGCCGGGCTACGAAGCCAGTGGCGTCTTGTATCGACCCGTTGCCGGTCAGGCTCAGCGAGCCGAAGCTGGCGGTGCTGCCCATGAAGTAGCCGGCTACGTACAGGTTGCCGCCAGTATCGCAGGCCAGGGCATTGCCGCTGTCGTGGCTGCTGCCGCCGGCCCGCGTAGCCCATTCCCAGGTGCCGGCCGTGCTGAGGCTGGCCACGTACATATCCAACCCGCCGGCCGAGTTCAGAGGGGTGCCGCCAACGTTCGTGCTGCCGTCGAAAGTACCCGTTAGGTACAGGCTGCCGCGGCGGTTGAGAACCAGGCCAAAGGCGTTTTCAGTGGGCCGCTTTTACCGCCCGCCGCATATTAAAACAGCGCCGCGCTGAAAGCGCGTACAAAGCTGACCCACCGAACCGTAGAAAGCTTGCCTACAGTAGATTCGGCCACCGCCAAAAGTGGCCAGCTTAGCAGGTGCGAAGTTGCAGATGGAGACGCGCGGTAGTTTGTGCAGTTCGGAAATGAATTAAGCCAGGTAACCGTTGATTGCGCAGTGCTTAAAGCATAGTTGAAGAGGGCAAGTGTATGGCCGCAGTGCAATTAAGCCCTGTCGCGTCCAACTGCACAGGGTCAGTGATTAGTCAGCCTTTGTTACGGTATAGGTAATGCGAACTCCGTAAAGCAGCAAGTTGGTACTACCCGTATTTGACGACGAAGTGAAGCGCACGTAGTAAAGGTTATTCGTGTTAGCAACCGTAGCGGCGGCGGCTACTACCGGCACGGTAAGGGTAGCAACAGTAGCACTGCTGCCGCTGCTGGCCGTGGCCGTGCCTACGCTGGTAATAGTGCCCGTGGATGGTTGAAATGCGTGAGCCGACAAGGTGCCGTCGGCCGTAGCGGTATTATCCACCAGATAGCCGGTGATGCCGGTGATAACGGCACCTTCGGGCAGGCGCAGGGGAGCCCGAACGGCGAGGCCGGAAGAGGTATTGACGAAATACAGACTATTGCCGGTGTTGGAGGTGCTCAGTGCCGTATTGTTAGGGCTTTCGGCTACAAAGTCGGCCGCGCCTACATGAATGGTGTAGCTTTTGGCAGCGGCGTAGGTATAGTTGTTGGCGGCCGGAATCTGCACGTCGGTAGTACCTACGCCGGTGCCGAGGTTGTCGCCCACGCTGGCAATGGTCTGGGTGCCCAGGGTGCCGTCGGCGGCAGCTGTTACCACGCGGGTACCGGTGCCGCCCAGGCCCTGTAGCTTCACGGTACTGCTGGCGCCGGCAACGTCCAGCGTAGCGGTGGGGGCGGCTGTGCCAATGCCTACTTTAACCGCGGCGGGGCCGGTGCCGCCCAGTACCAAACTGTTGCTTTGCGTTACCAGGGCCCCGGCTCCGATGGCCGCAGCATAGGTCAGGGAGGGGTTGGCTGCCCCGGTATTGGCCCCGCTACCGATGATGGTATTGTTGGAGCCGTTGGTATTGAAGCGGCCGGCGAAGCTGCCCACAAACACGTTGGACGAGCCCGAGGTGTTGTCGTTGCCGGCGCGGCTGCCCAGGAAGGTGTTCTGGCCGCCGCTGTTACCCAGGCCTGTGAAGTAGCCCACGTTCACGTTGTCGCCGCCCGCATGGGAACCGGTGAAGCCCGCGCTGTAACCAATGTTGGTGTTGTTGCTGCCGGTGGCGAGGTAGCCGGCCGCGCCACCCACGGCCACGTTGGACGTGCCGCCGTTGCCGGCCCCGGCCAGCACGCCAATCAGGGTGCTGGCGTTGCCGGTAGCAGCAAGGCCTGCCTGGTAGCCCACGGCGGTGTTGTCGGAGTTGGCGGTAGTGCTCTGCCCCGCTTGGTAGCCAATGTATGTGTTGCTGGTGGCGGCAGTCGTGTTAGCCCCGGCGCCGTCGCCGAAGTAGTAGTTGCCGGTGCCGGTGGCCGTGCCGTTGCCGGCGCCGCCCAGAAATACCGAGGTGCTGCTCAGGCGGCGGGCCAGGCCCAGGCCGCCCAGGGCCAGGCTGCCGTCGGCGGCCACGCCCAGGCCGGTGCTGCCGCCCCCGGTGAGCAGGTTGCTGCCCAGGTTCAGGTTGGTGGTGGCGGTGTGGTTGCCCAGGTTATCGGCCAGCGACGCTGTAGTGGTCGTGCCCAATGTGCCATCAGCGGCGGCCGTCACCACGCGGGTACCGGTGCCGGCCAGGCCCTGCAGGCGCACGGTGCTGGTGCTGCCGGCCACGTCGAGGGTAGTGCCGGGGCTGCTGGTGCCAATGCCTACGCGGCCGGAGCTGGCTGCGTACAAGGTAGTGGTGGCCGAGCCGCTGGAGGTGTAGCTGAGCAGGAACTGCAGGTCTTCGGCGGGCACGGCGGTGCTACCCACGTAGCGGCTGCCGCCGGCATATGCCGAGGCGGTGTAGTTGTGCAGGTCGGTGCCGTTGTCCAGCACAAAGGTGTAGGTGCCGGCGCCCAGCACCAGCGGTGTGGTCAGGGTGATGGCCGTGGGGCCGGTACCTACCAGGCTGATGGTTTGGGGTGTGCTCACGGCCGAGCCCCCGTTGCCGCTGCCGCTGTAAAACGTCAGGGTGGCGGTTTGAGCCGTTTCGGCCTCCAGCGTCAGCCCCGTTACGGTGGCCGTCGCGCTGAGCGTGAACGACTGGCCCAGGTCGGTGCCGCTGACGAGCTGCGTCGCGGTTAAGGCCGTGCCAAGGGAGACGGCGGCGGGTGCGGTGCCCGCGCTCACCTTCAGGTCCTGAAAAACTTCGAGCCGGGCCGTGGGCGCCGTGGTGCCAATGCCCACGCGGGTGGCGAGGTTGCCGGCGTCGCCCAGCACCACGGCGTCGTCCTGGTTTACCTTGGCGTTGTAGCCCAAAGCCGTGGCCCGATTGCGCTGGGCGGTGCCTGAGGCCACGTTGGTGTTGCGGCCCACGAAGGTGTTGCTGCTGCCGGTGGTCACGCTGTTGCCGCTGCCCTGGCCGATGGCCACGTTATCCGTGCCTTCTGCTGCAATCAGTGCCGTGCTGCCGATGCCAATGTTGCGGCTGCCCGTCACGCTGTTGCGGCCCGGGTCGTGGCCGATGAAAACGTTGTCGGTGCCGGTGGTAAGGCTGCCGCCGGTCTGCACGCCAATCAGCACGTTGCTGCTGCCTTCCGTCAGGGCGTCGCCGGCCAGCAGGCCCAGGGTAGTGTTGTTGATGCCGCTGGTCAGGTTGTAGCCGTTGCCGCCGCCCACCATTACGTTGTTGCTGCCCGTGGGCGCCGTAGGCGCGTAGTTGCCGGTGCCGATGTACAGGTTGTTGCCCCGCTTGTACATCATCGGGGCGCCATTTACCCGAAACAGGCCGCTGGTGTTCATGTCGCCGGCCACATCAAGCAGGTAGCCCGGGGAGCCGATGCCAATGCCCACCCGGCCGTTGGCCCGTACCCGCATAATGGCGGTGCCGGCGCTGCCCTGCGCCGCCCCGGCGCTCAGGTCCAGGATGGAGGCGCTGGGGTCTGTGCCGGCCACTTTGACGGCCAGGCCGTTGCGGTTGGCCGTGGTGCCGCCGTTGAAAAACATGCCCACGTATCCGCTTTGGTTGGCGCTCCAGGCCAGGGAACCGGGGTTACCACCCTGCGAGTCGCTGCCAACGATGTTGCTGGTGGTGTTAGCCAGTTGCGAGTAGGGCGTGCCGGTGCCTACGCCGAGGCCGATGCGCCCGCCTACCAGGGCATTGCCGCTGATGGCAAAGCCCGCGCTTTGCACAGCTGCCGTCTGGTTCTGAATGTACTGCCCGTTGGCCGTGGTCTGGTCGCTGAGCCGCACCCAGGTGCTGGCGCTGCTGGCGTACCAGAAGCCGGGCTGGGTGCCATCGGTCTGGTACACGATGAGGCCGGGCGCCGGGGCCGGTACGCTGCCCGTGCCCATGGCCAGGCGGGCCGCTTCTGTCAGGCGCGGCAGCAGGGCGCCCTTGCTGCTGCTGGCAATTTCCAGCGCCGCTGAGGCGTCGGGGGCCGTAGTGCCAATGCCGACTCCAGACTGTGCCTGGACAGTAAGCGAGGCTAATGACAACAGCCCCAGGGCCAACAGTCGGCCTGGGGTAAACGGGGGAAGTAATGGTTTGCTCATAGCAGGAAAAAAGGGCTGCGCCAGCGGCATTGCGGGCCACTGCAAAACTATGAATAGGCCTTTAATCCAGCTATTCCATAGCAAGATTATATTCTGGCAATGCCACTGGCGCAGGCTTCCTTATTGCTGCACCACCACCCAGGGCTGGCCCTCCTGGTGGGCATGCAGCACCCCGAACGACTCTAGGGCCAGGCCGTGCTTAGCAAACACGTCCAGCACCTGCTCGCGGCCTTCCCTGGCCACGCACACCAGCAGGCCGCCCGAGGTTTGGGGGTCGCAGAGCCAGTGGCGCTGCTCCTCGGTAATCTCGCCCACCTTGTGGCCATAGCTGGCCCAGTTGCGCTGGGTGCCGCCCGGTATGGCGCCCTGCTGGCGGTAGGCCTCGGCCGCCGCGAGGCGCGGCACTTTGGCAAAGTCGATTTCGGCGGTGAGCTGGCTGCCCTCGCACACCTCGGCCAGGTGGCCCAGCAGGCCAAAGCCGGTGACGTCGGTAAGCGCCGTTACGGCGTCGAGCCGGCCCAGCTCGTAGCCGATTTTGTTGAGCTGCATCATTTGCTGCGGCGCAATGTGGGCGTCTTCCTCGCGCAGCAGGCCTTTTTTCTGAGCCGTGGTGAGCATGCCCACGCCCAGGGGCTTGGTCAGAAACAACTCGGAGCCAGCGGTGGCCGTGTCGTTCTGCTTCAGGTCCACAATGTTGACCATGCCTGTGACGGCCAGGCCGAAAATGGGCTCGGGCGAGTCGATGCTGTGGCCCCCAGCCAGCGGAATGCCGGCTTCGGCGCAGATGCTCCGCGAGCCTTCCAGCACGCGGCGCGCCACTTCGGGCGGCAGCTTGTCCACGGGCCAGCCCAGCACGGCAATGGCCATCAGCGGGCGGCCGCCCATGGCGTACACGTCCGAAATGGCATTGGCCGAGGCGATGCGCCCGAAGTCGTAGGCGTCGTCGACGATGGGCATGAAGAAGTCGGTGGTGCTGATGACGGCCTCGCCCCCGCCGATGTCATACACGGCGGCGTCGTCGCGGCTGGCGTTGCCTACCAGCAGCTTTTCGTGGTGGGGCTGAGCAATGCTGGTGTGCAGCATCTGGTCGAGCACGGCCGGGGCGATTTTGCAGCCGCAGCCCGCGCCGTGGGAGTATTGCGTGAGGCGGTATTCCATGGAGCTGAGTGAGGGGAAAAGGAACAAATGAGTAAGCCAGCCGGCCGAACGAAATGCCGGCCCTTTTGCTTTATTGCTTCGTATCAGGCGAAGCTACGGGGCAGCAGCCTTGCGGACGTCTAAAACGGACGCATTGCCGGGGCTGGTTACTTAAAACCAGCCTGCTTACCTTCACCGTATCCGACTGATAAGCTGTAAGAAACTCTTCTGGCGACTGGGTTAAAGCGCGCGACGTATGAAACACTGGTTTACCCACCTTACCATTTGGGGGCTGTTGCTAACCTTGGGCATTCTGCTGCCCGCTGCGGCCGCGCCGCCCCCGGCCGTGGTGCGGCCCGTGCCCACCGACCACAGCCTGGAGTTTGTGCCCAACCAGGGCCAGCACGACCCGCAGGCCCGCTACGTGGCCGAGCTGCACGGCGGGCGCCTGTTTCTGGAAAACAACGCCTTCACCTACGCCCTCTACACGGGGCTGTCCTCGCACCGCGCGGCCGGCGCCTCGCCCAGGACCAGGCTGCGCGGCCACGCCTATACGGTGCATTTTGAGGGAGCCAACCCCCAGCCCGAAATGCGGGGCGAGCAGGCTACCGGCGAGGTGCGCAACTACTTCCACGGTAAAGACCCGGCCCGTTGGGCGCGCCGTGTACCCGGCTATCGGGCAGTGCGGTATAGTGGGGTGTGGCCGGGGGTAGGGGTTAAAGTATATGAAAACGCCCAACACCGGCTCGAGTACGACTTCGAGCTGGCCGCCGGGGCCGACGCCAATCGGGTGCGCCTGCGCTACGACGGGGCCGAGGCCGTTAAGCTGGACGGGGCCGGCAACCTGCTCATCAGCACCAGCGTGGGCCAGGTGCAGGAGCTGGCCCCGCGGGCCTGGCAGACCGACGCAAGGGGCCAGCGCCGGGCCGTGGCCTGCCGCTACGTGCTCGACGGCACTACGCTCAACTTTCAGCTAGGCGCTTACGACCATACCCGCCCGTTGACCATTGACCCGACCGTCGTGTTTTCCTCTTACACCGGCTCGACGGCCGACAACTGGGGCTTCACGGCCACCTACGACCAGCAGGGCAACCTCTACTCCGGCGGCATCGTGTTTGGCCCCGGCTACCCGGCCACTACCGGGGCTTACGACCCCAGCTTCAACGGGCAGTGCGACATCGCCCTCATCAAATACAACCCGGCGGCAAACGGCCCGGCGGCCCGCGTGTGGGCCACTTACCTCGGCGGCAGTAGCACGGAGTTTCCGCACAGCATCGTCACCAATGCCCGCGGTGAGCTGGTACTGCTGGGCACCACCAGCTCGCCCGACTACCCGGTATCGGCCGGCGCGTTTCAAACGCAGTTTGGCGGGGGCTCCGACTTCCAGCCCTACGGCTACGGCCCGCCTTACAGCCTGCCCAACGGCTCCGACTTGGTGGTGAGCCGCCTCAGCGCGGCTGGCGACTCATTGCTGGCCAGCACTTATCTGGGCGGCAGCGGCAACGACGGCCTGCTCGACCCCCTGGCGCCCCAGCCCCGCCTCTGCCACAACTACGGCGACACCTTCCGCGGCGACGTGCTGCTCGACGCCCGCGGCACCGTGTACCTCGCGTCCACTACGGCCTCGAATAACTTCCCCACGGTCAACAGCTTCGGCACCACCTTCGGCGGGGGCACCGACGCCGTGGTGTGCGCCCTGCCCGCCGACCTGCGCAGCCTGCGCTGGAGCACCCTGCTGGGCGGCTCCGGCCCCGACGCGGCCTATTCCCTGCAGCTGAACACGGCCGGCGACCTGTTCGTGGCCGGCGGCACCGGCAGCACCAACTTCCCGGTGACGGCCGCCACCTACCAGCCTGCCGCGGCAGGCCACATCGACGGCTTCGTGGCCCGTATTTCGGCTACCGGGCGCACCCTGCTGCGCTCCACCTACCTCGGCACCGCGGCCTACGACCAGGCCTACTTCCTGCAGCTCGACCTGAGTGGGCAGGTGTACCTGCTGGGCCAGACGCTGGGCACCGTGGCCGTCAGCCCCGGCCGCTACGGCGTGCCCGGCAGCCGGCAGTACGTGCAGAAGCTCAGCGCCAACCTCGACACCCTGCGCTTCAGCACGGTGTTTGGCACGGGGCCGGGCCGCATCAACCTTTCGCCCACGGCCTTCCTCGTCGACCAGTGCGACCGGGTGTACATCAGCGGCTGGGGCGGGGGCGAAAACACCCGGCTCTACGGCTTTGGCTTCGACAACGGCACCACCTGGGGCCTGCCCGTGACGGCCAACGCCGTGCAGGCCACCACCGACAGCGCCGACTTCTACCTGGCCCAGTTCAGCCCCGGCATGGCGCAGCTGCAGTACGCTACTTTCTTTGGGAACAACGACATGTTCAACGGCGACCACGTGGACGGCGGCACCTGCCGCTTCGACCCCCGCGGCTTTGTGTACCACGCCGTGTGTTCCTGCGGCAGCAACAACAGCTTCCCGGTGCCGCCCGGCGCCAACACCTACAGCGCCCAGAGCGGCTTCCCCAACTGCAACAACGCCGCTTTCAAGATAAACTTCGAAACCATTCCCATCACCACCGGCACCGACACGCTGATATGCGCCACGGCCCCGCCCCGGCCGTTGATTGGCAGCCCCAGTGGCGGCACCTGGACCGGGCCGGGGGTATCAGGCAGCGTGGCCACTGGATTTTTCTTTACTCCTAACCTGGCTTTGGTGGGTTTTCAAACTCTGACGTATTCCATCAGCGGGGCCAGCATCTGCGGCAGCTCGGTGCCGCTGCGCATCCGGGTAGTGGCGCCGCCGGCGCCCAGCTTCATGGCATTGCCGCAAACGTCCTACTGCCTGGGTCGCACGGCTCCGGCGCCTGTTTTATTGAGTGCCTCGCCCGCTGGGGGCAGCTTTAGCGGCCCCGGCGTGGTTGGAAATCAGTTCTTCCCGGGGCAGGCCGGACCTGGGCAGCACACCATCACCTACACCTACGCGGTGCCGAATCTTTCCTGCTCGGCAACGGCTACGCAAACGGTGAGCATTGCCGACAGCATCTTCGTGCGCCTGCCGGCCGACACCACTGTTTGCGCCAGCGCCGGGCCTCTGCGGCTGGCTGCAACGCCTACCGGGGGCAGCTGGACCGGACCGGGCGTATCGGGCAGCGCGGCGGCCGGCTTCACATTCACGCCTTCCTCGGCCTTGGTCGGTCCGCAAACCCTTACTTACACTGCGCCGGGTGCCGGGGCCTGTGGTGGCGTCGCCACGCGCCGTATTGTGGTGGCGCCGCTGCCGGTGGTCAGCCTGCCGGCCCCACCGGCTGGTACTACCTTCTGCCCCTCCAGTCCAGCGGTGGCCTTATCGGCTACTCCAGCCGGCGGCCGCTTCAGCGGCCCAGGGGTAAGCGGAAGCAATATGTTCGACCCGGCACAGGCGGGCGTTGGCCAGCACCAAATTACCTACACTGCTACCACCGCAGCGGGCTGCGTGGCCTCAGCCAGCCTCACGCTGACGGTGCTGCCGGCCGTGGCGGTGCAGCTGCCCGCCGATACCACCTTGTGCGCCGCTGGTACGCCTCTGCCGCTCACGGCCACGCCCGCCGGGGGCAGCTGGGCCGGGCCGGGCGTATCGGGCAGTGCGGCGGCCGGCTTCGTATTCACTCCCTCGCCAGCCTTGCTCGGCCCGCAAATCCTGACTTACACCGCACCAGGAGCTAACGTCTGTGGCGGCACGGCCACGCGGCGTGTGACCGTTGCACCCGCCCCCGTCGCCAGCATAGTGCCGCCAGCCAGCACGTCGTATTGCCTATCCAGCGCCCCAGTGGCGTTAGCCGGCAGCCCGGCGGGTGGCACCTTCAGCGGGCCGGGGGTGAATGGAGCCACGTTCAGCCCGGCGCTGGCAGGTATAGGCCAGCATGTTATACAGTACACTTACCGGGTGCCGGGGCTCGACTGCCCGGCCGTGGCCACGCTGACGCTGCAGGTGAGCACCAACCTGCAGGCCCAGGCCGGCGCCGACACCGTGCTCTGCGCGGGTCAGCAGTTACGTGTTGCACTCCGGGGCACCCCGTCTGGGGGTACCTGGACCGGCCCCGGGGTATTCGGTAGCGCTGCAGCCGGTTACTTCTGGGAGCCTTTGCCCGGCACTTCCGGTAGCGTCACCCTCAGCTATACCGCCACGGTGGGCACCTGCACGGCCACGGCCACCCGCCGCATCGAGCTTGTGCCCGTGCCCACCTTCTCGGCCCGCTGGGAGGCGGCCGCGGCCTGCCCCGACAGCCGCTCGGCCCCGCTGCAGCTGCGTTTTAGCAGCAGTGCCGGCAGCAGCGGCAGCGTGGCCTGGGACTTCGGCGACGGCAGCCGCGGCACGGGCGTCACCGCCGAGCACACCTACAGCCAGCCCGGCACCTACCAGCCCCGCGCCACGCTCCGCTACAGCAGCGCGGCCTGCGAAGTGACGTTTCAGCTGCCCGCCGTGACGGTGCTGGAGCAGAAGGTGCCCAACATCATCACCCCCAACAACGACGGCGACAACGACACCTTCAAGCCCATCTTCGCCTGTGAGCCGAGGCTGCGCATCTATTCCCGCTGGGGCCGGCTGGTGTACGAAAGCGCCGCCTACCACAACGACTGGGGCGCCGACGGCCAACCCTCCGGCATTTATTACTACCTGCTGGAAGCCGGCACTGCCCCGCCAGTACACGGCTGGCTGGAGGTCATTAAGTAGACTGCTGCTACTACAACAAAAAGCCCGGCCGAAGCCGGGCTTTTTGTTTGCTTTCAGAAAGAAATACCTGCCGAGTTGCTACTTAATAGCAACCGGCACCTCCAGGTTTTCCCAGCGCAGCACCAAGCCCGTAGGCTGCACTTCGTAGGTGAGCCGCTCGGCCATGGCAGCCGCTTTGCGGGGCTGCACCGTCACGCGCAGCGCGTCCTGCTTCTGGTCGTACTTGAAGGCACCCCACTGGTTGGCGGTTTTGTTGAAAATCACCTCCCACTGCTTAGCGCCGGGCACTGTGAAAAAGGCATACTTGCCGGCCGGCAGCTCCTTGCCCTCAACTTTCACGGGCTGGCTGAACTCTACCGTAGTGGCCTCGTTGGCCCCGGCGCGCCACACCTGGCCATAAGGCACCAGCCCACCCCAAATGGTGCGGCCCTTCACGGCGGGGCTGCTGTACTTCACCGTGACGTCGGCGCCACCAATTTTGCCCGTGGCCGAGGCCGGCGGGCTGGCTACGGGCTTGGCGTCCTGGGCCTGGGCGGTGGCCGCGCCTAGCAATGCGGACAAAGCAAGAATGAAAGTGCGGGGAGCAGTGAAAGTGAGCATGGTGAAAGAGTTAGGTGATGGTGTAGCAGAAAAGTCTGATAAACAAGTACAGGGTTGCGCCGCTGGAAATAGTCAACGAGAGATTTTTGAAAAATCAGATTGATTGACGTTGTATGCCTTGATACCCTACGGGTTATCCTGGGAATTGCCGTTGGGTGAGGAATCGAAGACGTCCTTTGTGCCGAAGTTTTAACTGGTTTCCGTAAACTATAACCCTCTCCTTTGATTCGAAGAAGCTTTTCCGCTTCGGATAAGCAAGGAGGTGCGTAATGAAGCTTAACTACAGATTCTTATGGGTTTTGTTTATTGGGCTGAATATCATGGCTGGGCACTTGGCAGTAGGTGCAACGCCGGAAACTGCGCCTTCAATAGAGTTTGTTGAAAACCGCGGGCAGTGGCCGGCGCAAGTACGGTTCGCAGCCGATTTAAGCGCCGGCAAGCTCTACGCTGAAAAGCAGGGCTTTACTTATAGCTTGCTAGCAAGCAGCCTTCCCCAGGAGCGTGCCCCGGCGCCGGCTGCCAATGCCCGGCATGCGGTTCCTCGGTACGGCCATGCTTACCGAATTCATTTTGATGGGAGTAGTTCTGCTGCATTGCTACAAGGGCTTCATCCAACCGGTCAGCGCTACAACTACATGTTGGGCAATGACTCCAGTAGGTGGGCCAGCGCAGTGCCCGGCTTCCGCGCGGTGCAATACCAGCAGCTTTATCCGTACACCAGCCTTCAGCTTTACGAAAACAGCCGGCATCAGCTCGAATACACATTTACGGTTAGCCCCGGCGGGCGGCCGGCCATTATTGCCCTGCGTTATGAGGGCGCCGAAGCCATCCAACTCGATAGAGAAGGCAATCTGCGCATTGAAACCAGCATAGGAAGAGTGACGGAGCTTGCTCCCCAGGCCTGGCAGCTCAGCAGCAGCGGCCAGCGGCAGCCGGTTGCCTGCGCATTTGCGCTCGAGAAAAATACCGTGCATTTTCGACTAGGGGCTTACGACCCCACCCGGCCGCTAATTATTGACCCCGTAGTCCTTTTCGCCACGTTCACCGGCTCGCGCGCCGACAACTGGGGGCACACCGCTACCTATGATGCGCAAGGCAACCTCTACTCGGCGGGCACGGTGTTCAGCGCTGGCTACCCTACCTCTTCCGGCGCCTTCGATGCATCCTTCAATGGCTCATTCGACCTGGCCATCATCAAGTACAACACAACCGTTGCGGGGCCAGGCAGCCGGGTGTACGCTACCTACCTGGGAGGCTCCGACGCTGATATTGCCCATCGACTGGTTGTTGATAGCCAGGGCGAGCTAATTATGCTTGGCACAACCGGCTCGCCTAACTTTCCGGTAAGATGGTCGGCCGCGAGGCGTTTCCAGGGCGGCCCGGCCATCATGCCGGAATATGGCTATGAGTATCGCCACGGAGCCGACTTATTTGTGGCACGTCTCAGCGCCGACGGCGGCCGCCTGGTGGGCAGCACCTACCTGGGTGGCTCCAACACCGACGGCCTGCCCTTACCCGGCTACAACGGACGCAATCCGAACCTGCTTCCGCAAATAGGGTACGCTGCCTGGCGGGGCGATGTACAGGTGGATACCGACGGCAGCGTGTACATCGCCAGCAGCACAGCCAGTGCCGATTTTCCTAGCCTAAACTCATTTCAAACCACTTACCGGCACGGAGCGACTGATGCCGTGGTCTGCTGCCTTTCGCCCTCCTTGCGGCTGCTCCGATGGAGCGCCTTTCTGGGTGGCCGAGCCGCTGATGCGGCCTTCAGCCTCTCGCTGGCCCCTAACGGCCTGCTGTATGTAGGCGGTGCCAGCCTGAGTCCTGACTTACCTGTTACGGCAACGGCATACCAGCCAGCTGCGCAGGGTGGTGCCGATGGCTTTATTGCGGCCCTCAGCCGTGATGGTCAAACCCTGCACCACCTCTGCCGCATAGGCACGGAGGCGACAGACATTGTGGACTTTGTGCAGGCAGATGCCAGCTCGACAATTTACCTGGCCGGCCGCACGCAGGGGCGCTTTCCGGGTACAGCGGCCAACCCGGGCTGGGGCGGGATTTTTATGCAGCAGCTTTCCCCGGACCTAAGCCGCAGCCTGTTCATCAAAACATTGGGTGCGGGGCAGTTGGCTGCTACACTTGACCTCACGGCGTTCCGGGCCGACGACTGTGGGCGGCTGTACTTGGCCGCTGTAGGTCCTACCGCCGACCTGCCGCTTACTGAGGGAATTCGGCCCTACGAAGCCACTTACGTTGCGCGTTTCAGCGCGCAAGCCCGCACGCTGGAGTTTGGGGCCTGCTACGGCGGCGACCATACCCACGGCATCAGCCGCTTCTCACCAGAGGGTGTGCTTTACCAGTCGGTTTGTGCTGCCTGCCGGGTCCGGCCAAGCTCCTTCTTTGTACCATCGAGCGCCAACTACTATGCCCTGGGCTCAGGGGCCAGTAATTGTAACGACGCCTCGCTGAAAATTGCAGTAGCTCCTGCCGACCCCGCCCGTATTTCCACGCATTGGTGCGTGGATGGTGGGCCGATGCTCTTGGGCGGTAGTCCAGCGGGAGGGGTGTGGAGCGGACCAGGCGTCCGGCTTTCGCCCGACGGGGCTTACGTGTTTGTGCCCGATTCCTCCCGCCTGGGGCTCAACGTACTGACTTATACAGCTCCTGCTGGTAGCAACTGCGCCGGCTCTCAGTTAGCGCTCCAGATAGTGAGACCCCAAACAGCCACTATAGCTCCCATTGGAGGACCGTATTGCGCGTCGCAGTTGGGGTCGGATATTGGCCTACAGGCTCAACCGGCGGGAGGAGAGTTTTCGGGTCCCGGCGTGCGCTTTGGTCGGTTTTCGCCTGCCGAAGCAGGTCCCGGCATCCATACCATCCGCTATGCTTTCAGCCGAGGCGGAGTATGTAGCAGTGGCACGCTTACCGTAACGGTGTTGGGAACCGCGCTCCGCATCGGGCCCGATACCGTGCTGTGCGGTCCACCTTACCGACCGTTCCAGCTCCGGGCGTCCCCCGCTGGAGGCACCTGGAGTGGCTATGGAGTAAGCCCTACTGGCTGGTTCGACCCCGCTCTGCTGGTCCGCGACGGTATTGTGAGTGCCACGACCGCAAATCCCGTTTATACTTACACCAGCCCCGATAGCTGCGTTACCAGGTCAACCGCATTTATCCTGCTTGCGCCACCGCCGCCGGCATTGCCGTCATTAGCCAGTGCGCCCTGCGCGTTGCAGCCCGCTATAACAGGCTATGTGCCTTACACCATCAAGCTGCCTGAACTGCCAAGTGATTTTAACGCGACCTATTACTGGGATTACGGAGACGGCGAGTCCAGCTATATTTATCAAGGCAGCTTGTCCGCAACAGCGCATACCTACACCAAAGCCGGCAGCTTTACGCCGACGCTTCATATTGAATATTCCAGGCTGCAGCAGCCGGTATGCCCTCGCACGGTAGCACTCGCCCCCATTGTCTTGGGTGAGCCCTCGGTATTGCCCAACATCATCACGCCCAATGGCGACGGCTTGAACGACTTTTTTGTACAGCGGCAATTTTGCGACCCTCCTGCTCTGCGCATCTATTCCCGCTGGGGACAGGAGGTATACCGCAGCGAGCAATACCGCAACGACTGGAATGCACCCGGTCTGCCCGCTGGTACCTACTACTACCGCTTTACCGGCGAACAGGGACGTTCGGCCAAAGGCTGGCTGGAGGTGCAGCGCTAAGCTGCGCTTGCTTCACCGCGGGCAATTTTGTACCTTTGCAGCTGAAGTTGGTATTCAATCTGAAAAGAGGGGACGCGCAGTCCCCTCTTTTTTTGTCCTACACCCTGCGTTTTATGGCCTTCGACCGCAAGCTGCTGCTGGAAATGCTCCACGATGCCATTGGCGAGAACGAGCTGTTCCTGGTCGGCCTCACCGTGTCCGACTCGGTGATGCCCAAGATTACCGTGATTCTCGACGGCCCCAACGGGCTGGGCATCAACGAGTGCGCCCTCATCAGTCGCCGCCTCAACCGGCGCATCGAGGAGCACTACGGCGAAGAAGCCGTGTACTCGCTGGAAGTAACCTCGCCCGGTGCCGACCAGCCCCTGAGCGACCCGCGTCAGTACCCGCGCCACATCGGCCGCTCGCTGGCCCTGAAAATGCAGGACGGCACCGAGAAAACCGGCGTGCTGACGGCCGCCACGCCCGAAGGCGTCGAAATCGAGGAAGTCATCAAATCCAAAACCAAGAAAACCACCCTGCCGGCCGCTTTTTATTCCTTCGGGGACATTAAGGAGGCCAAGGTTGTTATATCCTTTAAGTAAGTCAGTTGTCAGTTGTTCGTTGTCAGTTGTCAGGTCGTTCTAGAACAATCCTGACAACTGACAACGAAGTAACTGACAACGAAGTAACTGACAACTAACATGAACAGCCACGAACTAATCGAATCCTTCGGGGAGTTTGCCCGGAGCAAGAACATCGACCGGCCCACGATGATGAGCATCCTGGACGACGTGTTTCGGACGATGATTCGCAAGAAGTACGACCAGGACGAAAACTTCGACGTCATCATCAACCCCGACAACGGCGACCTCGAAATCTGGCGCAACCGGGAGATTGTGGATGACAACTCGGAGGACATCTGGGACCACGACAAAATTCCGCTGAGCGAAGCCCAGAAAATCGAGCCCGACTTTGAAATCGGCGAATCGGTGGCCGAGGCGGTGAAGCTGGAGGACTTCGGCCGCCGCGCCGTGCTCATGGCCCGCCAGACGCTGATTCAGCGCGTGAAGGACCTGGAACGCGACAACCTGTACCAGAAGTACAAGGACCAGGTGGGCGAAATCGTAACCGGCGAAGTGTACCAGGTGTGGAGCCGTGAGGCCCTCATCATGGACAAAGACGACAACGAGCTGGTGATGCCCAAGAGCGAGCAGATTCCCAAGGACCGGTTCCGCAAAGGCGACACCGTGCGCGCAGTAGTGCACCGCGTGGAGGTGATTAACGGCACGCCGAAAATCATCTTGTCGCGCGCCGCGCCGGCTTTCCTCGAGCGCCTGTTCGAGCTGGAAGTACCCGAGATTTACGACGGCCTCATCACCATCAAGAACGTGGTACGCGAGCCCGGCGAGCGCGCCAAGGTGGCCGTGGAAAGCTACGACGAGCGGATTGACCCCGTAGGCGCCTGCGTGGGCATGAAGGGCAGCCGCATTCACCCTGTGGTGCGTGAGCTCGAAAACGAGAACATCGACATCATCAACTACACCGACAACCTGGAGCTTTACATTGCCCGCGCTCTGAGCCCGGCCAAAGTGGGTTCGATGAAAATCAACCAGGAAAGCGGCCGGGTATCGGTATTTATGAAACCCGACCAGGTGAGCCTGGCCATTGGCCGCGGCGGCGCCAACATCAAGCTGGCCAGCCGCCTTGTGGGCATGGAAATCGACGTGTTCCGCGAAGCCACCGACTACGAAGAGGACATCTCCCTCGACGAGTTCCAGGACGAAATTGAGCCCTGGATTATTGCCGAGCTGCGCAAAATCGGCCTCGACACCGGCCGGGCCGTACTGGCGGTGAAGAAAGAAGATATCGTGCGCCGCACCGAGCTGGAGGAAGAGATGGTGGACGACGTCTACCGTATTATCCGCCAGGAGTTTGCCGACGACGAAGACCTGGACGAAAGCACCCTGGAAGCCGCCAAGAGCAGCGCGGCAGCCAGCAAAGCAGCCGCCGGGGCCAACACGACCGAGGACGCGGGCGCCAGCTCTCCCGCCGAGCCGGCCCAATGACGGCCGCGCGGCCGGTACGGCAGGGGTAATTGTAAATCGGGCCAGCAGGTGCGGTTTATGCCCTGCTGGCAAGATTTAATGTAATACCTTTGCAATTAGAAGCGTATCGTACGCGAGACAAGACAAGAATGGCGGAAGCAACCCCGAAACGGCTACAACAGGCGGCCAAAGACCTGAACATTGGAATGGATAGGGTGGTGGAAGCCCTGTCCAAAAAAGGAATACAAGTAGAAAACAAGCCCACCACGAAGCTCACCGGTGAGCAAGTGGCGATGCTTGAAAAGGAATTCGCGGCCTCTGCCCACGACCGGCAAGAGGCACAAAAAGTCATTCAGGCCAAGCGCCAGAGTGAGCTGGAAGCAGCGCCTAAGCCGGCGCCCGCTCCGGCGCCTAAGCCTGCTCCTGCTCCGGCTCCCGTAGCTGCGGCTCCAGCCCCCACGCCGGCCGCGCCCGCGGCCCCCTCGGCTCCGGCCGCTGCACCCGCGGCACCCGGCCTGAAGGTGCTGGGCAAGATTGAGCTCGACAGCAAGGGCCGGGTGGTAGCGCCCCGCCCCGCAGCTCCGGCTCCGGCGCCTGCCGCGGCAGCCCCTGCTGCTCCCGCCGCTCCCAAAGCCGAGCCTGCTCCGGCCCCGGCTCCCGCCAAGCCTGAAGCTCCTGCTGCTCCGGTAGCGAAAGTTGAGGCTCCCGCGCCAGCCCCGGCTGCTGCACCGGAGCCTCCGGTGGCGGCTCCGGCCGCGCCGGCAACCCCGGTTGCCCCGCTCGCTCCGGCTCCGGTAGCTGCGGCTCCTGCGCCGGCCGCCCCGGCTGCTCCCGCAGCTCCTGTTGCGCCGGCCACGCCCACGGCTCCGGCTGATGCTACCCCCGAAGATGGCACCATCGTCGCCAAAGCCGACCAGCTGAAAGGCCTGACGGTGCTGGGCAAGATTGAATTGCCGACCAACGACCGGCGCGGCCCTGGTGGCCGTGGCCCGCGTCCCATTGCGTCGTCTGATGTAAGTAAGCGCGGCTTGCCGGCCGGCCCCGGCCAGAAAAAGCGCACCCGCCTGCCTGGCCCTCCCGGCAGCGGCTCGACCACGACGCCCGGCCAGGGCGGTGGCTACCAGGGCAACCGCCCCGGCGGCCCCGGCCAGGGCGGTGGCTACCAGGGTAACCGTCCCGGTGGCCCCGGCCAGAACCGCCCCGGCGGCCCCGGCCAGAACCGTCCCGGTCAGAACCAGAATAACCGTCCGCAGCAGCCCGCCCTTACTCCAGAACAAGCCGAAAAGCAGATTCAGGAGCAAATCAAGGCTACGCTGGCCAAGCTTGGCGGCAACAAGTCGGGCGGCGCCAACCGCGCCAAGTACCGCCGCGACAAGCGCAGCCTGCGCGAAGAAGACCGCGAAGCACTGCGCCTGCAGAACGAGCAGGAAGCCAAGACCCTCAAGCTCACGGAGTTCATTTCGGCCAATGACCTGGCTTCGCTGATGGACGTGAACGTGAACGAGGTAATTAAGGTGTGCCTGAGCATGGGCATGTTCGTGTCCATCAACCAGCGCCTCGATGCCGAAGCCATTACCGTTATTGCTGATGAGTTCGGCTTCGACGTAGAATTCCTGTCGGCTGAGGAAGAGGAGATTGACGTGGATGCCGGCGACGACCCGGAAGACCTGGAGCCGCGTGCCCCCATCGTGACCATCATGGGCCACGTCGACCACGGTAAAACCTCGCTGCTTGACTACATCCGTAAGGCCAACGTGGCCAAGGGCGAAGCCGGCGGCATCACGCAGCACATCGGCGCCTACGAGGTGAAAACCAAGAACGGCGCGCCGATTACCTTCCTCGATACCCCGGGTCACGAAGCGTTTACCGCCATGCGTGCCCGCGGTGCCAAGGTGACGGACATTGCCATCATCGTGGTAGCGGCCGACGACTCGGTGATGCCCCAGACCAAGGAAGCCATCAACCACGCCCAGGCGGCGGGGGTGCCGATTATCATCGCCATCAACAAGATTGATAAGCCGGCCGCCAACGCCGAGAAAATCCGCGAAGAGCTTTCGCAGATTAATATTCTGGTGGAAGAATGGGGCGGTAAGTACCAGAGCCAGGAAGTTTCGGCCAAGTCGGGTATCGGCGTGGAGGAGCTGCTGGAGAAGGTGCTGCTCGAAGCCGAACTGCTGGAGTTGAAAGCCAACCCCAACCGCAACGCCATCGGCACCGTCATTGAAGCCTCGCTCGACAAGGGCCGCGGCTACGTGACCACCGTGCTGGTGCAAACCGGCACACTGAACGTGGGCGACGTGGTGCTGGCCGGCCCGCACTACGGCCGCGTGAAGGCCATGACGGACCACCGCGGCAAGAAGATGAAAGAAGCTGGCCCCGCTACGCCGGTGCAGGTGCTCGGCCTGACCGGCGCCCCGCAGGCCGGCGACCGGATTCAGGTAATGGACACCGAGCGCGAAGCCCGCGAGCTGGCCACGCAGCGCCTGCAGCTGGCCCGCGAGCAGAGCATCCGTACCAAGAAGCACATCACGCTCGACGAAATCGGCCGTCGCCTGGCCATTGGCTCGTTTAAGGAGCTCAACATCCTGGTGAAGGGCGACGTGGACGGCTCGGTGGAAGCACTGTCCGACTCGCTGCTCAAGCTGAGCACGCCGGAAGTGAAGGTGAACATCCTGACCAAAGGGGTGGGCGCCATCTCCGAAAGCGACGTGCTGCTGGCTTCGGCTTCCGATGCCATCATCATCGGCTTCCAGGTGCGGCCTTCGCAGAGTGCCCGCAAGCTGGCCGAGCAGGAGCAGATTGATATCCGCCTCTACTCCATCATCTACAACGCCATCAACGAGGTGAAGGATGCCATGGAAGGCATGCTGGCCCCGACGGTGCAGGAAGTGGTGGTGGCCAACGCCGAGGTTCGCCAGGTGTTCAACATCACCAAGGTGGGCACCATTGCCGGCTGTATGGTGACGGAAGGCACCTTCACCCGCAAAACCAAGGTGCGGGTGGTGCGCGACGGCATTGTGCTGCATACCGGCGACATTCAGGACCTCAAGCGCTTCAAAGACGACGTCAGCGAAGTGCGCCAGGGCTACGAATGCGGTATCTCCATTAAAGGCTTCAACGAGCTGCAGGAGGGCGACAACATCGAAGGCTTCGAAGAAAAGGAAATCAAGCGGACGCTGTAAGGCGCACCTTGACTGGCCAGTCCCTGCTGGCATAATAACAAATTGGAAGGCCCCGACTGCTTGCAGTCGGGGCTTTTCTTTGCTCTGAAATGCGGTTTTTAATGGTCAATACATTGATTATGAGGCCTAGTGGGACAGTGTAACATAAGTGGTAGGATTTTCAACGTCAGCGTTAGCCGCTGGGGGCGGTAAGCAAGGACATTTGGGTAATTACCAACGCTCTTCTTCCGACCCACGGCTATGACTTACCACTCCGCTTCCGTAACCCGGCTGGCACTGCGCGTGCTGCTTCTGATAGTGATTCTGCATAGCTGCCGGCTGGCGGCCCGGGCCCAGGGCGTGGGAGTGGGCACGGCCACTCCCGATGCCTCGGCGGCGCTCGACGTGCAGGCCAGCGGCCAGGGCCTGCTGGTGCCCCGGGTAGCACTGACCAGCGCAGCTGCGGCAGCTCCACTGACCCTGCCGGCTACCTCGCTGCTGGTGTACAACACCAACGCCGGCATGCCCGGCGGGGTAGGCTACTACTACAACGCTGGTACGCCCGGTGCCCCACAGTGGGTGCAGCTCGTGACCACGACCTCGCCGGCCGGCGGCGACCATTGGCGCACCGGCGGCAATGCCGGCACCACGGCCGGCACCCAGTACATCGGCACCACCGATGCCCAGGATGTGGTGTTCAAAACCAATGGCGCCGAGCGGCTGCGGCTTAAACAGAGCGGGGCGCTGTGGCAGCCGATGACGAACAGCAATACCGCGTTTGGCCACAACACGGGGGCGGCACTAAGTACCGGCAACGAAAACGTGCTGCTGGGCCGAAGCGCCGGGCAATCCCTTACCACCGGCAACCGCAACACGTTTGTAGGCCACAGCGCGGGCGCTTTGCAAACCAATACTTCGCTCAACACCTTCGTCGGAATAGGGGCCGGGTTTGCGAATGCGGCTGATGGAAATACCATTGTGGGCGCTTTTGCCGGCAACGGCAACGTTGGTGGGGCCAGCAATGTGTTTGTGGGCAAGTTTGCCGGCAACAGCAACGTCAGCGGCAACCTGAATGCCTATCTTGGCGAATCGGCAGGGGCCGGGAACCTGCAGAGCCGGAACACATTCATGGGCGCCTTCGCCGGGGGCTCTAACAACGGCAGCGACAACGTATTTGTGGGGTACAGCCTGGGGGCAGCCGGCACCGGCTCGCGCAACACCTTTCTGGGCAGCACGGCCGGCGAAAGCAATGCTACGGGTTCGGACAACACCTTTTTGGGCTACGGGGCCGATGGCACGGCCGCCGGCAGCCTGACCAACGCCACGGCCATTGGAGCCAACGCCGTGGTCGGCCAAAGCAATGCCCTGGTGCTGGGCAGCGGCGCCGACGTGGGCATCGGTACCAGCACCCCGGCCCGCCGCCTGCACGTGGCCGGTACTGCTGGCACACCCAACGTGCGCCTGAGCAGCCTGGCAGGTGCCGGCACGCGCCTGCTCACGGCCGACGCCAACGGCGACCTAAGCGCCAGCACGGCCACGGGCCCGGCCAACGGCTTTTTCTGGGGCACGTCGGGCAACGCGGGCACGGCACCCGCTACGCAGTTTGTAGGTACCACCGACGCACAGGATGTGGTTTTTCGGGCTAATAATACCGAGCGGCTGCGCCTGAAAAGCAGCAGCGGCGCCTTGTGGACCTCCATGCCGAACAGCAACGTGGGGCTGGGCGCCAACACCGGCGCCGCGCTAACTACCGGCGGCAGTAATACCCTGCTGGGGCAAAACGCTGGCATGGGGCTGAGCAGCGGAGGAGGCAACACCATCGTGGGCGCGGGTGCAGGAGCGGCACAAGCTACCAGCAGCAACACCACCCTGATTGGAGCTGGGGCGGGGGCTGCCAACACAGTCGGAAGCAACACCTTTGTGGGGGCATCGGCGGGGGCGGCCAACACCACCGGCTCCTCCAACACCTTCGTGGGACTAGCCGCTGGCTCTGCCAACATAACTGGGTTCAATAATGCCTATTTCGGTCACGGAGCGGGCGTTTTTAATACTGCTTCCAGCAATACCTTTCTGGGTGCCTTCGCTGGCAATGGCAACAGCGGCGGGGGCGGAAACGTCTTTGTTGGTACCTCAGCCGGGCAGGCCGTTGGTAGCGGCGCTCAGAATACCTTCGTGGGCAATGCGGCGGGCAGCGCCAACGTGGCTACCGGCAACACGTTCGTGGGAAACGTGGCTGGTGCTGGCAATACGACGGGCATGCGCAACGTTTTTGTAGGCTACGGTGCCGGGAGTGCCAACACCACCGCCGACGGCAACACCTTTCTGGGCTACGAGGCCGGCCTGCTGACCACTGCTGCCGCCAACACTTTTGTAGGTGCCAGCAGCGGGCGGGCCAATACAGGGGGGACCGGCAATGCCTTTTTTGGCTTCGAAGCCGGGTTGGTAAATACCATCGGGGCAGACAACACGTTTCTGGGGGCCCAGGCCGGGCAGGCCAATACCAACGGGGTAGCCAATACCTTTTCGGGTAGCAATAGCGGTGCCGCCAACGCAGGGGGCAGCAGCAATACGTTTACAGGGTCTAACAGCGGCTTCACCAATACCGAAGGCTTCCGCAATACCTTCACGGGCTCCTACAGTGGATACAGTACGACGCTGGGCAATTCCAATACCTTTAATGGGTTTGAAAGTGGAGCCACCACCAGCACCGGCAACAACAATACCTTCACGGGCGCCGACAGCGGCTTGCTCAACACGACGGGCAGCAACAACACCTTTTTAGGTCGCGACAGCGGGTTCAGCAACACTACAGGCAGCAGCAACACCGCCGTGGGCTATGATGCCGGCCCCAGCACCGGTGCCCTCAGTAATGCTACAGCCCTCGGCTACCGGGCCAAAGTGAGCCAAAGTAGCAGTTTGGTGCTGGGCGGCACCGGCGCCAATGCGGTGAAAGTGGGCATCGGCATGACGGCCCCCCAAACCGCCCTCGACGTACTGGGCGGGCTGGCCCTGCGCGACGACGGCACGACGGCCACCATCAGCGCTGACAACCAGCTGGTGACAGTGGGCAACCGGGGTTACATCCGCCTCATCAGCAACGATGCCACGGCCGCCAACCGCACCATCAACTTGTCGGACGGCCTGGTGCGCGGGCAGCTTATCATCATTCAGAACGCCTCCAATTCGGGTGCATTTCAGATTTTTGACAGCACCGCTACCAGCAATGCCGACACGGCCGGTACCCGGGACTTTGGCGTCGGCGACGCCATAATGCTCATTTGGAACGGGACGACATGGTTTGAAATCAGCTACACGGACAGCTAGGTCGTAACCCTCCGGTTTTTATAGAATAAATAAAAAGGAAACAACCGGAGCGCAGTCCGCCCCGGCGTTCCAGGTGAAGTGGCGAGGATTATTCGATGACGAGGCGCTTGGTAAGCGGCGCCGCGCTGCCTGCCGTGAGACGCAGTGAGTACACCCCCGCCGCGAGTCCCTGCAGGTTGAGCCGGGCTTCGACGCCGCTGGCGGTGATTGGCAGCGTGCGCACCAGCACCACCTGGCTCAGCGCGTTGACCAGCTCGGCACGCAAATCCTGGCTGGCGGGAAGAGCGGGTACCAGCACGGTGACTTCCTGCCGGGCCGGGTTGGGGAACAGCGCCACCTGGCTGGCTTCGAGCGCGCCGTGCGTGGCCGTGAGAGCGGCCGGGCGGAACAGCACACTGAAGCGGCTGCTGAGGGCGCTGGCGGGCATACTGAACGAGTAAGTCGGCTGCTGGCTTAGGTTGATGACGGCACCGGTTTCCGCATCGCGCAGGTACACGGTAGTGCTACCCAGGTTAAGAAGCTGGTCGGCGCGCAGGGTGTACTGCCCGGCAACTGGCACGGCCAGGCCCAGCGGCACCACCACATCGAGCGAGGTGAGCGGGCTCAGCCCGTTGATGCTCAGCTCCTCGGCGCCCAGCAGGCTGAACAGGCTGGGCTGGCCGGGGTTGCGCAGCTTGTAGGCGTCGGCCTGGGCGTCGAGGCCCGCGGTGGCAGCCGCATCGAAGTAGATGTAGGTGGGGTCGGGGGTTGCGCCGCCGGGCCCTTGCAGAGTCAGATGCAGTTGGGGCCGCCGGTCGACCGTAGTGCGGAAAAGCTCAGAGCCACTGGGGCTGAAGGTGGTGACGCGGTTGGCGTTGCTCAGGTTGAGCTGGGCATTGGGGGATGTGCTGCGTACAAACACGCCCTGCCCCAGCGCAATGATGGGGTCGCCAATTCCGGCCTGGTAAACGCGGTAGCTGCCAGTGTATTGGCCCGTCGATTGAAACACGTACACGGCCGAGCCCATGTTCACGAAGCTGCTGGCATCCAGCGTGCTCCAGTCCAGTGGGGCCGGATAGGGGTTGCCCAACAGGTGCCAGCCCGCCTGCGGGCCCGCGCCGTGGCTTAAGCTGCCCAGGCTCAGGCTGCCGGAATTAAGTGGTCCGCTGAAGACGAGGGTTTCGTTGCCCCGGGCCTGCATGGTGTAGCCCTGGCCTACCGGCATAGGCTCGGTCGGGGCAGTGGGCGAAACCCAGCCCCGGTCAAAGTCAGCCACTGTGTTGCCCACGGCCGGCACGCGGCTTTCGTCGTAGCCAAAAATGGTGGGGAAGGGCGTCACGCTGCCGGGAGTAGGCGAGGTATTGTAAAGCGGGTTGGTTACTACCGGCGAGAGGCCGGTGGCCAGACCGCCCACCGCTTGCCCACTTACTGGGGCCGACAAGTGCCGGTAGCCCCGGCCGGAGTTCAGGGCCGGGCTGATGTAGCGCTGCACGGTGGCCGTGCCCAGCACCACGCCGCTGCTGCTGTTCACCACCAGCGCGGTGCCGGTATTGTCCGACAGCAGGGTCAGGGCCTGGCCGTTGAGGTCGAAGTCGCCGCTGCCGGCCACCGTCAGCACCAGCGCTACCGAGGTAGGGGCCGAAAGCGTAAGGCCGGCTGGGTTATCGGCTGTCAGATTGCGCACGCGGCTGGGCAGGCCTGCGCCGGTAACCTGGGCGCTGCTGCCGTTGAAAACGTAGCTGGCGTCGGGGCTGAAGATGTTGGGGCCCGTAGTCTGGATGGTGCCGCCCGCGCCGAGCCCGGCCGGGTGGCATACCTGCAGCGTGGCGCCCGCGGCCAGCGTGAAGCTGCCTCCGCCCTGCGCCACCGCGCAGTTGTCGGCTAAGGTGCTGCCGGCCTGCACAGCCAGCGTGCCGTTTATGGTCACATTGCCGCCCATAGTAGCCGTACCAGCGGCTACGGTTACGTCGTGGTAAGTGCCCGCATTAATGGTAGCCGTGGCATTAAGCAATAGGTCCAGCTCAAAGATGGTGGCCGAGCTGGCCGTGCCGGCGGGCGTGGTAATGGCAATGGGGCCGGTGCTGGCCCCGGCGGGCACGCTCACTGTGAGCTGGGTGCCGCCGGCATTTACCGTGAAGCCCGTGGCGCTGCTGCCGTTGAAGCTCACCGCCGTGGCCCCGCTCAGGTTGGTGCCCGTCACGACGATGCTGCTGCCCGCCACGGCGTGGGTGGGGGTGAAGCTGCTGATGGTGGGCGCCGGTAGCGCCGCCTGGTTCAGGCGCAGGCTGACGGTGGCGCCGTTGGTAGTCAGCAGGTCCACGTCGCCGTCGTTGTCAGTATCGCCGGTGGTGAGGCCGCGCGGGCCAGGCTCCACGCCCACAGTCACGGGGGCGCCAAAGGTGCCGCTGCCGTTGTTGCGGCACACGCTTACCGTGCTGGCTGCGGCGTTGGCCACCAGCGCGTCCTGGTCGCCGTCGGCGTCGATGTCGGCCAGGGTCAGCTCCAGCGGGTTGGTGCCTGTGCCCAGGCTTACGGCTGCGGGTGAGCCGAAGCCCCCGCTGCCATTATTAAGGGCCGTGAGCAAAGAGCTGCTGCCCGTGCCGAAGGTGGTGAGCTGCAGCAGGTCCAGGTCGCCGTCGGCATCCACATCCCGCAGCGCAACGGCGTTGGGAATGAAGATGGTAGCGTCGCCGATGAAGGTGAAGACGCCGGCGCCGTTGTTGCGGTACATGCGGACCCCGCCGACGGTGAAGCTGCTGTTGGAGTAGCCCACCAGCAGGTCCAGGTCGCCGTCGTTGTCGAGGTCGCCGCCTTCCAGCGCCAGTGGGAAGTTGGTGCCCAGCGTCAGCATGCCGCCCGCGGTGGCAAACACGCCGGCCCCGTTGTTGAGGCGCACGTACAGGGCGCGGCTGCCCGTCGAGCCGCTGGCCAGCGTCACCAGGTCCAGGTCGGCGTCGGCGTCCACATCCAGCAGCAGCACCCGCTGGGGTACGCTGCTGACGGCGGGCGAAGCCTGGCTGAACGGCACTTCCTGGCTGCCCGTAAAGCCGCCGCTGCCGTTGCCCAGGCGCACGCTCACGGTGGTGCCGCTGCTGTTGGCCGTCACGAAATCCAGGTTGCCGTCGGCGTCTACGTCGCCCACAGCCAGGCTGGCGGGACTGGGGCCCACAGGGGTGCTGCTGCCCGTGGTGAAGGTGTTGCTGCCGGCGTTGAGTAGCACATTCACTGTGTTGCCGCTGAAGCTGGCCGACAGCACGTCCAGGTCGCCGTCGCCGTCCAGGTCAGCCGCGTGCATGGTCGTGGAGCCGGCGGCAATGGGCAGGTCGGGCCCGCCAACAAAGTTGCCGCTGCCCCCGGCCACGGCCGTCGTAAACTGCCACACTGCGCCCGGCCCCGAAGCGCCGCCGGCACTGCGCACCACGCCCGGTGGTAGCGACACGGCCACCCGCTCACCGGGGCGGAAGTTCTGGCTGGGGGCGAAGGTGAGGGCCGGGCCGCTCACGGCCAGGCTGCCACTGCGCCGTCCGCCCAGCTCGCTGCCAAACACGCGCAGAACCGGCGGAATCCCCGGTTGGGGCGTGAGCGAAGCGGGGTCGAGGGCCTGGCTGAAAGTGGCGCTGACATTGGCAGCCGGAGCCGCGGCCAGGGCGTGGCGGCTGGGGGCCAGGCTGAGTAAGCTCATGGCCGGCACCACCGTGAAGGGCGAAGCTGAGGTGGCTGTGCCGCTGCCCGTGGTGAGAGTGATGGGCCCCGAAGTAGCACCGGCCGGTACCTGCACGGTGGCCGAAGTACCCGATGCCACCGTGAACACCGTAGCCGGCGTGCCGTTGAAGCTGATGCCTGTGGCGCCCAGGAAGCCGCTGCCGCTGAGCGTGACGTAGGTGCCCACGCTGCCGCTGCCGGGCAGGAAAGAGGTGATGGTCGGCGCGGGCTGGCTGAGCCGCACGCTCACGGTGTTGTCGCTGAAGTTGGCGGTAGCAAAGTCCAGGTCGTTGTCGCCGTCGAGGTCGGCCACGGCCACACCCTGCGCGCTCGCCCCTACGGCCATGGAAGTAGCCGACCCGAAGCTGCCGCTGCCGCTGTTCAGGCGCAACGCTACGGTGTTGCCGTCGGATATCAGCAAGTCCGGGGCGCTGTCGCCGTTGAAATCGGCCAGGGCCAAGCTGCGGCCGCTGCTGGCGGGCAGCGTGACTGGGCTGCCGAAGCTCCCGGCCGTATTGAAGTTGATGCTCACGGTAGAAGCGCCGGTGTTCACGGTGCCCAGGTCCAGGTCGCCGTCATTGTCTACATCGGCCAGGGCCAGGCCGCGTGGGGCTGCGCCGGTGCTCACCACGGCGCCGCTGCTGAAGGTGCCGCCCCCGTCGTTGAGGAAGAGGCCCACCCCGCCGCTGGTGTTGTACGAAGCCAGGGCATCGAGGTCGCCGTCGTTGTCTACGTCGGCCAGCGCCACGAAGAAAGGCCCGGAGCCGGCGCCCGTGCTCACGCTGCCGCTGCCGCCGAAGGTGCCGCTGCCGTTGTTGAGGCGAATGCTGAGGGCGTTGGTGCTGAAGCTGGCCGCCACAAAGTCCAGGTCGCCGTCGCCGTCCACGTCGCCGGCGGCCACGTCGGTCACGCCGCTGCCCACGGTCACGTTCTGAATTCCATTGAAGTTGCCGCCTCCATCGTTCAGGCGCACGCTCACGGTGTTGGTGCCCGAGTTGGAGCTCAGCAGGTCCAGGTCGCTGTCCCCGTCGAGGTCGGCCATGGTCACGGTGCGGGGCTGGCTGCCCACGCTCACCTCCGAGCCACCACTAAACTGCCCGGTGCCGTTGTTGAGGCGCACGCTCACGGTGCTGCCCGAGGCATTGGCCACCAGCAGGTCGGGGTGGCCGTCGCCGTTTACATCGGCCAGGCTGGTGCCGGCCGGGCCGGTTCCTGCGGCCACCGTCGAGCCGCTGAAGGTGAGGGGCCCAGCCGCGGCCGCAGCCGTGAACTGGTACACCTGCGGCACGGCCGCGCTGCCGCCCGTGCTTTGCACAGAGCCGGGCACGCTCACCCGCAGCACGTCGCCGGCCTTGAAGTCGGTGGTAGGATTAAAAATGAGGGTATTGCCGGCTACGTTCGCCGTGCCGGCCCGTCGCCCGCCGGTCTGGCTGCTGAACACCCGCACGTTGCCGGCTGTAGCAGCGCCAGGCGCCTGGTCGAAGGTGATGGCCACGTCGCCGGGCCGGGGCGCTGCGTTGGCGTTGCGGGCTGGGCTCAGGGCGGTAATGTTCATTGACGGCACCACCACGGTGAAGCTGACCGCTGAGCTTCCCGTGCCGCTGCCGGTGGTTACGCTAATAGGGCCTGAAGTAGCCCCATTGGGCACCAGCACCGTCAGGCTGTTGCCCGAGGGCACGGACACGGGCACGGTGGCCGTGCCGTTGAAGCTCACGCTTACGGCGCCCAGGAAGTTAGTGCCCGTCAGGGTTATCAGGGTGCCCGGCGTGCCGTTGCCGGGCGAAAAGCTGGTGATGGTCGGGGCTGGCTGGTTGAGATACACGGCCGTCTGGGCGCCTTCAATCATGGCCACATCCAGGTCCAGGTCGCCGTCGGCATCGCCCACGGCGACGGACAGGGGTTGGTTGCCCGCGGCTGCGTTCAGCGTGCCGCTGAAGGTGCCGCTGCCGTTGTTGAAGCGGAAGCTCAACGAGCCCGGCGTGCTGTTGTTGGCCGCGGCAAAGTCCAGGTCGCCGTCACCGTCGAGGTCGCCCACGGTCAGGGCGCAGGGCCGGTCGCCCACCGGCACCGTCGAGCCCCCGCTGAAAGCGCCGCTGCCGTTATTAAGCCGTACACTCACGTCGTCGCTGCCGATGTTGGCTGTCAGCAGGTCCAGGTCGGCGTCCCCGTCCACATCGGCCAGGGCAGAATAAATCGAGGAGGCCCCCACCGGAATGGTACTGCTCCCGCCGAAGGTGCCGCTGCCGTTATTCAGCCGCAGGTAGGCATCGGTGCCGCCAACGAGGTTGCTGCTGATGGCCAGGTCGAGGTCGCCGTCGGCGTCCACGTCGCCCAAGGCCAGGCCGATAGGGAATACGATGCCCGTCACATCAGGGGCATTGGTGTAGCTCAGGCCCGTGCCGTTGTTGAGGAAGGTGCGCACCGTGCCCGAGCTGGTGTTGTTAGCCACCACCAGGTCGAGGTCGCCGTCGCCGTCCACATCACCCGCCACAATGCTGCGGGGCTCAAAGTTGCCTGTCGCCAAGGTAGTGGTGCCCGAGTACGTGCCGCTGCCGTTGTTTAGCCTTATGCTGACGGAATTAGCGTTTTCGTTACCAGTGGCCAGGTCCAGGTCGCCGTCGCCGTCGAGGTCGGCCACCACCAGGCAGGAGGCGCCGTTGCCCACGCTCACCGTCGAGCCGCCGCTGTAGCTCGCGTCGCCGTTGTTCAGGCGCACACTCACGGTGTTGAGGCTGCCATCAGCCACCAGCAGGTCCAGGTCGCCATCACCGTCCACGTCGGCCTGAGTTACGGCGCCCAGGCCGGTGCCCACGTTCACCACGGTACGCTTGCTGAACAAGCCCGGGCCCGCGCCGGCCGCGGTGGTAAACTGGTGCACGTGCGGCGTGGCCGGCGTGCCCAGCAGGCTTTGCACCGTGGCCGGCACGCTCACCTGCACCACCTCGCCGGGGGCGAAGTTCGTGCCGGGGTCGAAGGTGAGGACGCTACTGCTCACCGTAGCGCTGCCGCTCTTCCGCCCCCCGGCCCGGGCCGAATACACGCTGACGTTGGCGGCGGTGCTGGCCTGCACATCCTGGGAAAAAGTCAGGGCCACGTTGCTGGCCTGCGGCGCTGTGTTGGTGTTGCGCGTGGGGGCAAGGGCCGTTACGGTGAAGGTGCCCGCGGCAGTGATGCCGGGGTTATTGGCCAAGCTGAACACCGGCGTACTGGCGGTGCCCACCGTGCTGCCGTTCAGCGCTGCGCCAGTGGCAGCGGCTTTGTTTTGCACGGTCAGGCCGGCGCCCTGCCCGCTGCGGTTCATGTCGAAATAGGCCACCAGCCCAGCTTCGCTGCCCAGCAGCGGGTTGTTCAGGTTGGTCTGGATGTCGGCCTGGCTGCGGGCCGTGTTCCACACCCGAAACTCGTCGATGGCGCCCGTGAAAAAGTCGCGGAACGCGCATGGGAAGCGCTGCCCCAGCCAGTTTTCGGTGCTGGCATTAGTGATGGCGCCGGTGGTGGCGTCGGCCTGCTGCTGCACCAGCTGCCCGTCCACATAGAAGCGAAGCTGGTCGGCGGCCACGTCGCGCACCCCGGCCAGGTGGTGCCAGTGCCCGTCGTTGATGGCCGCCGGGCCCGCCAGCGTGGCGCCCGTGTTGCCCACATCTTCCACCCGGAAGCGGGGGATGCCGTCGTTGCCCGCAATCAGCTGGATGGTGCCGGCGGTGCAGCGCTGCTGCGAAAAGATGATGGAGCCATTGGCTGTGGCCGTCAGCTTCACGAAGGCTTCGATGGTAAACGACGAGCCCGCCCCGAACGTGAGGGCCGGAGCGGTGGGAATACTGATGCCGGCCGCGCTGCCGTCCATGGTCACGGCATTGCCAAAGTTGTCGGGCGCGAACACGGGCGTGCCAGCCGTGCCCGCCGTCGTGCCATCGAGGCTGCTGCCAGTGGCCGTGGCCTGGTTCAGCACCAGCAGGCCGGCGCCCTGCCCGCTGCGGTTCATGTCCCAGTACGCCTCCAGGTCGGGCTCGGTGCCCGTCAGCTCGCTGGTGGCTGCCGCTTGTATCTGGCTCTGGGTGCGGCCTACGCTCCAGGCCCGGGCTTCGTCTACGTCGCCGTGGAGGAAGCGGATGCCGTTCTGGGCGCCCACCGAGAAGCTGCCGCCGGGGCTCAGGGGCGCGGTGGTACTGGTATTGGGGGCCTGCACACCGTCGACGTAGGCGAAGAGGATGCCGCTGCGGCGCGTCACGGCCACATGGTACCAATGCCCGGCCGCCGGAAACGTGAAGCCGGTATCAAAGAACTGCAGGCCGCTGAACAGCACGATGAGCTGGCTGCCGCCTGCGCCCCCCGGTCCACCGATGCCGACGGCCAGCCCATTGCCGGTGCTGCCGTTGTCAAACCCGTTGTTGATAATGGTTTCGAAGCCGCCGGTAGGCAGGGCGGCGGGGCGCACGTAGGCTTCCAGTGTAAAGTTGTCGGTGTTGTTGAAGGCAATGGTGCTGGCGGCAATCCTGTCGGTGCTACCGTTGAGCTTCACGATGTTGCCGAAAGCCGCGGTGCCCGGCTGGGCCGCCGCCGGTCTGCCGAGCAGCAAGGCTAGAAGGATAATGGCCCACCGCATGGTGGCTCTGGCCGAGTCGGTCCGTGGGGCAATGAGGGGAAGTAAGCGGTGTTTCATAGCGGAGGAAGTAGGTGAATTAGGACAAGGCTGCCTGTCGGGCACAGATGCCTGGCAAGCAGCTGATTTGCCTCACGAGGAGGCTTGACAAACCTAGCTTTTCGATTCCTCCGGGTGTGAGTCGGAATTGCTCATTTCCTAACACCAGTGTTACATCTTGCCCACTTTCAGCGCCTGCTGCGCTGCAAAGGCTACTTAGCCGGGTTGGCGGCACCAGCGGCGTCGGTTGGCATCGGCCAAGGGCTGCTCAGAAAATAAGCCTGGATTTTATAGCTTTATAGCAGCGGCCTTGCGCTGATATGTACTGCCTTTAAGCGCTGGTTTCTGCTCCGCGCCCAAGCTTTTATCCATGAAGTACTGCCTGTTGCTGTGGTTCGCCTTGCTGCTGCTCCCCTTTGCCAAAGCGAAGGGTACGGAGCTGGTAGTGCTGCGCGACACCGCCCATAGCTACAGCCTGGGCCGGCACTGGGGCTTGTTGCCCGTGCGGCGCGGCGAGCCCCGCCTCGCCCTGGCTCAGGTGCAGGTACCGCCCTACAGTACCCGCTTCCGCCCCAGCCCCGAAAAGCACCCCCGCGCGGCCGACGATGCCGCTGAATACTGGCTGCGCTGCCAGGTGCGCAACGAGACTCGCGCCGGCACGGCCTGGATATTTCAGGCCATGAACAACCCCGTCGACGTGTATGTGGTAGCACCCAGCGGCCAGGTGCGGCACCTGCAGGCGGGGCAGCGCGACCATTGGGAGCAGTCGTATGCCGTGCCCTCCCGTCGCTTCAACCTCAACCTGCCGCTGGAGCCGGGGCAGACTTACACGGTGTACGTTCGGTCCCGCTCCTCCCTGTTCGTGTTCGACATCGTAGAGCGCACCCACCTGCTGTCGCAGGTGCGGACGGCCGACGTGTGGGCCTGCCTGTACTTCGGGCTGCTACTGGGCATGATAGGCTACAACCTGCTGCTGTTCCTATCGGTGCGCGACCGCAGCTACCTCTACTACGTGCTGTTTACGGCCAGCTTCGGCGCTCTGCAGCTGGTGCTGATGGGCTACTCCAGCAGCTGGTGGGGCGGGCGCATGACGAGCTGGCAGAGTTACTTGCTTGAGCACACGATGCTGGCCCTGGTTATGGCCTTCAGCATCCTCACCACCCGCTCATTTCTGGAAACGCGCCAGCTCTTGCCGCGCTTCGACCGCGTGCTGCGCGGGGCCCTGGCTCTTACGCCGCTGCCCCCGCTGCTGGTGCTGCTCCGCTTTTGGCCCGGCGTCGAATGGGTATCGACGGCGCTGCCGCTGCTGGTGTGTGGCCTGCTGTTGGCAGCCGGCACCTGGCTGCTGGCTACCGGCTCCCGGTCGGCGCGCTACTACATGGCGGGCTGGGCGCTGCTTATCGGCGCCATTGTGGTGTACTACCTCCGCACCCTCAACATCATCCCCCTCAGCTTTCTCACCGAGCAGGGGGTGCGCATTGCCTCGGCTATGGAGGTAATTTTGCTGTCCATGGGCCTGGCCGACCGCATCAACCGGGCCCGGCGGGAGCGGCACGAGGCGCAGACCCTGGCCCTGGCCGCCCTGCAGGAAAAAGAAACGGTGCAGGCCGCCGCCAACCAGGCCCTGGCTCAGCGGGCCAGCGAGCTGCAGCAGGCGTATGCCGAGCTGCAAGCCAGCCTGCTGGCTACTGGCCGCCTCCAGGAAATTGACCAGCTCAAGACGCGCTTTTTCACCAACATCAGCCACGAGCTGCGCACCCCGCTCACGCTCATCCTCGGGCCGCTGGAGCAATTGCTGCACAAGCCCGAAGCCGCTCCGCTCATTGAAGAGCACCAGCTCATGTACCGGCATGGGCAGCGCCTGCTGGGCTTGCTCAACCAGCTGCTCGACATCGCCCGCCTCGAAGCCGGGCAGCTGCGTTTACAGGCCTGCCCCACCGATTTGGCCGACTTCGTGCGGGTGCGGGTCGCGGCATTCGACTCCCTGGCTTCTTCGCGGGGAATAGGGCTGGCGGTGCGGGCGCCGTCGCAGCTGACGGCTTACATCGACCGCGACCAGCTGGAGAAAGTGTTGACCAACCTGCTGGGTAACGCCCTGAAGTTTACGCCTTCCGGGGGCCAAGTGGCCGTGGAGCTGGCCGAAAGCGAGGGCCAGGCCAGGCTGACGGTGGTCGATACCGGCTGCGGCATCCCAGCCGCTCATCTTCCTCTTATTTTCGACCGTTTCCACCAGGTTGATGACTCCATGAGCCGGCGTCATGAAGGCTCCGGCATAGGCCTGGCGCTGGTGAAGGAGCTGGTAGAGCTGCACCAGGGCACCGTGGGCGTGGCGAGTGTGGTAGGCCGCGGTACCACCTTCACCGTACTGCTGCCCCTGGGCAGCGCCCACCTTCGCCCCGAGGAAGTAGTGCCCGCCCCGGCAGACGTTGCGCTTAATGAGGAATTAGAAAGGGATAATGAAGAATCATCGCCAGCCAACTCCTCATTAGCCGAAGGCGAGGCGCCCGATGGACGGCCCCTGGTGCTGGTGGTCGACGACCAGGCCGACATGCGCGCTTACGTAGCCAGCTGCCTGGGTGGCGACTATCGGCTGGCCACCGCAACGGAAGGCAATGAGGGCATGGCCCTCGCCCTGGACTTGGGGCCCGACCTGGTGCTGTCCGATGTGATGATGCCCGGACTCGACGGCCTGGAGCTGTGCCGGCGGCTGAAGTCGGACGAGCGCACCAGCCATATTCCGGTGGTGCTGCTCACGGCCCGGGCCAGCGACCAGGGCAAGCTCGAGGGCCTGGAATTAGGTGCCGACGATTACCTTACCAAGCCATTCCGGCCCCGGGAGCTGCAGGCCAGGGTGCGCAACCTCATTCAGCAGCGGCAGCAGCTGCGCCAGCGCTTCGGCCGCGAAGTGACCCTGCAGCCCCGCGACATCAGCATCACCTCGGCCGACGAAGCTTTCCTGACCAAGGCCCTGGCCGTGGCCGAGCAACACCTGGCCGAGCCGGAATTCGACGTCGAAGCCTTTGCGGCGGCTTTGGCCATGAGCCGCATTCAGCTTTACCGCAAGCTCAAGGCCCTCACCGACCAGCCACCCACGGAGTTCGTTCGCACCCTGCGCCTGCGCCGGGCCGGGCAGCTGCTGGCCGCTCAGGCCGGCAACGTGGCCGATGTGGCTTATATGGTGGGCTTCAACAACCTGTCGTACTTCAGCAAGTGCTTCCGCGAGATGTACGGGCACGTACCCTCCGAACACTTCGGCCGGCCGGTACCCGAGGGTTCGGTGCCGGCCTGAGCCGATAGTCTACCCGCCAACTGCCTGATAAAGCAAAAAAGAACGTCATGCTGAGCGAAGTCGAAGCATCTCGCGTGCAGCAGCAATCCGTGCGATTGGATTTACTACCCCAAGTGAGATGCTTCGCTAGCGCTCAGCATGACGTTCTTTTGGTTTGTGTTGGCGGCCTTACCTATTGCCCGCCCGTCTTAGAAAAACAGGAACTTCTTGCGGTGCTTCTTGTCAACCAGCCGCTCGCCTTTAGGGTCGGCGCCGCGGGCCACGCTCATGCTGCTGCCGCGCTTCTGCTCGCCCATGCCTTTGCGGGGCTTAAACTTCTTTACTTTGAAACCACCGCCCCTGCTGCCGGAATCGAACTGACGCTCCGGGCCGCGGCCGTAGGAGGTGTTGCCGGTGGCCATGCCGGTGCGGGCTTCCAACACCTGCAGCTGCTGGTCGCGCTGGCGCTCTTCGGGCGTCATGGCCGCCTGGCGCTGCTGGCGGGCCAACTCCTCGGCGTTGGCGCGGGTGTTGCGGCGGGCACCGGCCTCGCTGCTGCCCGGCGTCTGGGTGGCCGTCGGGAAGTCGGGGGCCGCGGACTGCGCCTGCGCACTAACGGCAATAAAACTCAAACCGCTGAGCAGAGCGGCCGCAAGCAACTTCTTCATAGGTGGAAAGAGGGGTGAGGGAGAAGGTGAGGGTGGAATTAGCGCCCTAACGAGAAGAGCAGCGCCCGGGTTCAAAAAATAATGCCGGAAGCAGCGCAGCTGAGTAGGTCGCCCCTAAGTTCGCAACTTATTTTGATTCGGCAGCTTATGTAGGCCAAATAAAATTAAAACTTTAAGCTGGGCTATTAAAAAAGCCACCTGCTGAAAATACAGGCGGCTTTTTTGTTGAGCTAGCTGGCTGTTAGCGGCCGGCGCGGAGGGCGTCGCGGATTTCCATCAGCAGCACTTCCTCTTTGGTGGGAGTGGGGTCAACCACCGTTACGGGCGCCGGCTTCCGCTTGAAGCGGTTGGCGGCTTTCACCACCCAGAAAATAACGAAGGCAATGATGAGGAAGTAAATGACAGCATTTATAAAGCTGCCGTAGGCAATGGCTGCCGAGCCGCCTTTCTTCGCGTCTTCCAGCGTGGCGTAGGTCTTGCCGTCGAGCACATAGAACATGTTCTGGAAGTCGATGCCCTTGGTGAAAATGCTCAGAATCGGCATGATGATGTCGTCGACCAGGGAGTTGACAATCTTGCCGAAGGCCGCGCCGATGATAACACCGACGGCCAAGTCCAGCACGTTGCCTTTGGAGATAAACTCTTTGAATTCGGAAACGAAGCCCATAAGCTGAAATGGTTTGGTGAAAGAATAGAGTTAAGATGCGGCTGGCCTAAGCCAATTTCCTGCATTTTATGCAAAAATGGGAAGACGTGGACAGGGGGTGTTGATTTTTCGGCTAGCGTTGTTGCCGGGCCGGTGAAGTGCGGCCACGGGTGGGCAAATGGCTGCGCCCGCGCCGGCCTGCTATCTTTGGCGGCGTCATTTTTCATTCTATTGCTCTTCATGGCCGCTTCGTTTGACAACCTGCTTTATGAACTGGACGCCGCTTCCGGTATCCTCACCATCACCCTCAACCGGCCCAGCAAGCTCAACGCGCTGAACGCGGCCACCATTGAGGACATCGACGGCGCCATGCAGCAGGCCCTCGACGACCCACGGGTGCGCGGCATTCTGCTCACCGGCAGCGGCGACAAGGCCTTCGTAGCCGGGGCCGACATTGCCGAGCTGGCGGCCCTCACGCCCAGCCAGGCCCAGCGTGCCGCCGAGCGGGGCCAGGAGGTGTTCTGCAAGATTGAGGAAAGCACCAAGCCCGTGCTGGCGGCCGTCAACGGCTTTGCCCTGGGTGGGGGCTGCGAGCTGGCTATGGCCTGCCACATGCGCGTGGCGGCCGACACGGCCCGCTTCGGCCAGCCCGAGGTGAACCTGGGGCTGCTGCCGGGCTACGGCGGCACCCAGCGCCTGCCCCAGCTTATCGGCAAGGGCAAGGCCATCGAGCTGCTGCTCACCGCCGACATGATTAAAGCCGACGAAGCCCTGCGCCTGGGCCTGGTAAACCACGTGCTGCCCCAGGCTGAGCTGCTGGACTTCTGCCGCCAGCTGCTCACCAAAATTCTGAGCAAAGCCCCCCTGGCCAGCGGCATGGTTATCGAGTGTGTGAATGCCCACTACGCCAAGAGCGTGAACGGCTACGAAGCCGAGGCCAAAGCTTTCGGCCGCGCCTTCGCCACGGAGGACTTCAAAGAAGGCACCGGCGCGTTTCTGGAGAAGCGCCCGGCGGCGTTCAAGGGGAAGTAGGTCTTTAGCACGGTCGACTAGTTGCTACCTTCTTATTTGATTCTTCATTATCACAGGAAGCCTCACCTAATGGTGGGGCTTTTTGTTGGCTGAGGTTATGGAAACAGCCCAAGTGAATCATCAGTGAGGCAATTAGGAACGTGCCAACTCAGATTTAACTCGTGTTATGTTGTCATTACTGCCACTTATCTGGTGCGCAATTGTAGCTAACGCACCGCAAACTGGTCAGCCAGTTAGTTCGGTAACAAATAATTATTGTTCAGTGTCTTGTCCTTTGACCAGCTACCCTTATGCGTTGGCCGACAGCCTGCTCACCAGCTTCCTGCTCAATTCCAGCCAGCGTGCTTGGGGAGACTGTGAAATTGAATATGACAGTTTGGGGAGACATTATATGAAACCCATCCGAACGTTCGCCAGCCATGCCGAAATGGCTCAGACTGCCCGGGTTGTTCCCATTCCGGTTTTGATTCTTGACACTACTACAATTGATGGATACTCGTTTGAAAAGGACATCCGTTGCTATGCACGTCCGGCGCGTTATGGGTACGAAGGGTTTGTGCTAAAAAATAATGTTCTTGCCGGTATGGTGAGGCTAATCCGGTATGGTGAGGCTAATAAGATATCGCAAATAGATTCTTGGGCCGGTTGTGACGATAAAATGGTTACTTATTCAGCTTACCTAAAATACAGACATTCATTCTTTTATTGGGCTGATACCAGCCTGTTTTCTTACGTCAGTCCCAAAGGAGTGCCTTATGTGTATGTGGATGGAAAAGGCTGGATAACGGTCGATGCGTTTTTCTACAAGGAAATACCAATAACCACTTACAGGAAAATGATTCGCCGGGATAATAGATAAGGAAGCGCCACCTGAACCTGCGGCTAGGTGGCCCTCTTTACTAACCGCTGGGTGGTACCGCGATGCTCTTATGCCACAGCAGCGTACTTTGTTGTTCCGAACAGGGCACCGACAGCGGGGTTGGTTCGGGATGACTTTTTTAACTGCTTTCCTTTGAGTTCTATTGCCAAGCGCCTTGCGGGCCAAACAGCCGTGTATGGCATCAGCAGCATCGTGGGCCGGGTGCTCACCTACCTGCTAGTGCCCATCTACACGGCCTACTTCGCGGCGGCCGAGTACGGTATTGTTACGGGTTTGTACGCCTACGTGTCGTTTCTCAACGTCGTATTCACCTACGGCATGGAAACCACGTTTTTCCGCTTTGCCAACCGGCCCGGTACCGACCGCCGTGAGCTGTACGACCGGGTACTGAGCCTGCTGCTGCTGAGCAGTGTGGTGCTGACGGCCCTGCTGGCGCTGCTGGCCCGCCCGCTGCTGGGGCTGCTGGAAATACCGGCCGGGCACGAGCAGTACGCCGTGTGGGTGGCCCTGATTCTGGGGCTCGACGCGGCCTCGGCCATTCCGTTTGCCCGCCTGCGGCTCGAAAACAAAGCGCGCAAGTTTGCCGGCATCAAGCTGGCCGGCATTGTGCTGAACGTGGCGCTGAACCTGTTTTTCATCGTGCTGTGCCCGGCCGTGTTGAGCGGCAAGTACCTGGGCTTTCTGCAGCCGCTGGTGGCCAACGTGTACAATCCAAGCCTGGGCGTGGGCTACGTGTTTTTGGCCAACCTCATTGCCAGCGCCGCCACGCTGCTGCTGCTGGGCCGCGAGCTGCTGGATTTCCGCTTCCGCCTGAGCCTGGAGCCCCTGCGGCCCATGCTGAAGTATGCTTATCCGCTGATGCTGATGGGCCTGGCGGGCATGGTGAACGAAACCCTCGACCGCATTCTGCTACCCCAATGGCTGCCCGATGGCTTCTACCCCGGCAAAAGCAGCCTCACGGCGGTGGGCATCTACGGCGCCTGCTACAAGCTCAGCATCTTCATGTCGCTGGTTATTCAGGCTTTCCGCTACGCTGCCGAGCCCTTCTTCTTCGCCCAGAGCAACGAGAAAAACTCGCCGGCCACCTTCGCCCTCATCCTGAAGTGGTTCACGCTGTGCTGCGCCGTCATTTTCGTGGGTATCAGCCTCAACGCCGAAGACTTCGGCGTGCTGTTTCTACGCCGGGCCGAGTACCGCGAGGGGCTAGTGGTGGTGCCCGTGCTGCTGCTGGCTAACCTGTTCTTGGGCGTGTACTATAACCTCTCGGTGTGGTTCAAGCTGACCGATAAAACCTACTACGGCACCTATATCGGGGCCGGTGGGGCCGTGCTCACCATTGCCCTCAACTTCCTGCTGATTCCGGTGCTGGGCTACATGGGCTGCGCCCTGGCCACGCTGGTGTGCTACTTCACCATGGCCATCCTGTGCTGGCGCCTGGGCGAGCGACACTTCCCAGTGCCCTACCCGGCCGCCCGGCTCGGGCTGTGGCTGCTGGCGTCCGGGCTGCTGGTTGCTATTGGCTGGCTCTTGCCGGTGGCCGACTGGTGGCTGAGGCACGCCATCCACGTAGGGCTCACGCTACTGTTTTTGCTGGCGTTGTGGCTGGTGGAGCGGCCGCGGACGGCCAAGCCCCAGTAGTCCTAGCTTAGCGCTGCACCCGGGCTTCGGGAGTCAGCACATCTGTGCCCATCAGCCGGGCCATCTGGGCCTGTAGGGTGAGGAGGGCGGCATGGTCGGCGTCGGCGCGGACCCGAGCGGCCTCGTTCTCGGCCTTTAGCTCCTTGATGGCTTCAATAAGCACGGGCGTGAGCTGGGCATAGTTGACGGCCTTGTGGCCCTGCGCGTCGGTACTCACCAGCTCCGGGTACACTTTTTCCAGCTCCTGAGCCAGCAGACCCAGCTGCTCGCCGGCCGGCAGCTTTAGGTCCGGGAATTCAAGCTGGCGGAAGGTGTAGCGCACCCCGCGCAGGGCCAACACGCCGGCCAGCGCTCCAGTCAACGGGCGGATGCTCTGCTTGAGGCGCTGGTCGGAAGTAGTGTTGACGGCCCCCACGCAGCGGATGCCGCCGTTCACGTCGAGCGTGAAGGCCGGGGCCGCGAACCCGATGCCGAGCCGGCCGTTGACGAGGCGCATGCCTTCCACGGCCCCGGTGAGGCTGCCCGACCCGCTGCCGTTGGTGTAAAAAGCCAACCCGCCGGTGAAGCCGCCCGCGTCGGTGGAGCGCAGGAACGCAGGGCGCCACTCGCTGGCTGCCCCCTGCGGGTCGGACCACAAGTCGAGGCCGGCGCTGCCGAAGCCGCCGCTGCTCTGGATGCGTAGCACGACGGGGCTTTCGGCCGCGTACAGGTGCAGGCGTGCGGCCGGGGCGGGCGTGCCGATGCCTACCCGTACAGCATCAGCGCCGGTGCCGCCGAGCGCCAGGCTGTTGCTCTGGCTTACCCGCGCCTGGTAGCCAATGGCGCCGGCATTGGTGAGGTCGCCCGTAGTGGGGCTGGCGGCATAGCCGAAGGCCCAGTTGTTGCTGCCGGTGGTATTGCTGCCCCCGCTCAGCTCGCCGCTAAACGTGTTGTAGCTGCCGGTCGTGTTGAGCTGGCCGCTGTTGGTGCCCACGAAATGATTGCCGACGCCAGTCGTGTTGCTGATGCCGCTGAAATAGCCGCTGAAGAGGTTGCGGTAGCCCGTCGTGTTGTTGTAGCCGCTCTGGTATCCCATAAACTGGTTGAGGCTGCCCGTGGTGTTGCTGAATCCGCTCTGGTAACCGACGAAGAGATTGCCGCCACCCGTGGTATTGTTCAGCCCGCTCTGGTACCCGGAAAACAGGTTGGAGCTGCCCGTGGTGTTGGCCTCGCCGCTGCGGTAGCCCACGAACTGGTTTTCGACGCCCGTTGTGTTGCTCAGCCCGCTCTGGTAGCCGCTGAAATAATTCATGCTGCCGGTGGTGTTAGCAGCCCCGCTGAAATAGCCGATAAACAGGTTGTTGCTGCCCGTCGTGTTCGAGTAGCCACCGGCGTAGCCGCTGAAGTAGTTGTTCTCCCCCGTGGTATTGGCGTAGCCGCTGCGCCAGCCGCTGAAATAGTTGCGGCGGCCGGTGGTGTTGGCCTGGCCGCTCTGGTAGCCGCTAAAGTGGTTCTCCGAGCCCGTGGTGTTGAAATAGCCGGCCCGGTAGCCGCCGAAGTAGTTGTAGCTGCCGGTAGTGTTGGAGTACCCGCTAAAGTAGCCGCTGAACTGATTGTTTATCCCCGTGGTGTTGGAGTACCCGCTCTGGTAGCCGGCAAATTGGTTTTCGGCGCCCGTCGTGTTGTTGTAGCCGCTGGCGTAGCCCACAAACACGTTCCGCTCGCCGGTGGTGTTGAGCGCGCCGGTCTGCGGCCCCACAAACACGTTGTCGCTGCCCGTGGTATTGGTTTCCCCGCTGAGGTAGCCGTCAAAGTGGTTGCGGTTGCCGGTGGTATTAGCGTATCCGCTGGCGTATCCGCTGAAGAAATTGTAGCCGCCCGTGGTGTTAGAGTAGCCGCTGCGGTAGCCGTCGAACTGGTTGTTCAGGCCCGAGATATTAGCCAGTCCACTTTGGTAGCCCACAAACTGGTTTTCGCGGCCCGTGGTGTTGGAGTAGCCGCTCTGGTAGCCGCCAAACAAGTTGCGGCTGCCGGTGGTGGTGTTGAATCCGCTCTGGTAGCCGTTGAAGTGGTTCTCCGAGCCCGTGGTGTTGTAGTAACCGCTCTGGTAGCCCACAAACTGGTTGTCGCTGCCCGTCGTGTTGGAGGCGCCGCTGGCATTACCCAGAAAATGGTTTCGTTCGCCGATGGTGTTGTTACGCCCACCCAACGGCCCCACAAACAGGTTGTCGCTGCCCGTGGTGTTGTCGGAGCCACTGCTGAAGCCGTCGAAATGGTTGCGGCTGCCGCTCGTGTTGGCCTGGCCGCTGGCGTACCCACTGAAGTGGTTGTTGCTGCCCGTCGTGTTAAGAAAGCCGCTGCGAAAGCCGTTGAAGTGGTTGTTCTGGCCTGTGGTGTTAGAGTAGCCACTTTCGTAGCCGCTGAAGTGGTTCTGGCTGCCGGTGGTGTTCAAGGCACCGCTGCGGAAGCCCACGAACTGGTTGCCCGTGCCCGCAGTGTTGGCGGCGCCGCTCTGGTAGCCCAGCATCACGTTGTTGCCGGCCGTGTTCTGGCCCAGGTTCAGGCCGCCGTCAGCGCGCACGCCCAGGCCCACGGCCGCACCGATGCTGGCGCCCGCACCGGTCAGTGCGTTGGCCTGCAGGTTAAGGTCAGTGGTGGCCGTGTGGTTGCCCAGATTGTCGGCGGCGCCCGCCGGGTTCAGAAATACCCAGGCCGCCGGGCTGCCGGCAAAGTACCAGAAACCCGATTGCGGGGCCCCGCTGGCCGTGCCGTCGGTCTGAAACACCATCAAGCCCTGCGGCGGGTTGGCAATGGCCGTGCGCTGGGCCGCCGTCAGGCGTGGAATAAGCAGACCCTTGTCGGCGGCTTGGATGTCGAGCGCCGCCGAAGCGTCGGGGCTAGTAGTGCCGATGCCCACGCCCTGGGACGAGGCCGTGAAGGGAGCGGCAAGCAGCAGCAAGGTCCCGGCCAGCAGCCGAGCCCGAAAGAGTAAGGTTGTGTTCATAGCGCAGAGTGAAAGAGAGTGCGCCAGGTTCGACCCCCGACGCAAAGGGTGTGAAATGCATGAACCTAAACATAGCCTAAAAACACTTTATTTGCAATGGCTTCTCGGCCGAAAAGCGGAACCTTCAGGCACCTATCTTTGCCCGATTCCCCATTCCTGCTGCCTTCATGCGCATACCCGTCATCAACCATTCCGGCCACCCGCTGCCCGAATACCAGACGCCCCACGCCGCCGGCCTCGACCTGCGGGCCCACCTGCCCGACGGCCCCGTTACCCTGCGCCCCCTGGAGCGCCAGCTGATTCCTACCGGCCTGAGCCTGGAAATTCCCGTGGGCTATGAAGCTCAGGTGCGCCCCCGCAGCGGGCTGGCCGTGAAGCACGGCATCGGCATCGTGAACAGCCCCGGCACCATCGACGCCGACTACCGCGGCGAAGTGCGTGTGCTCCTGGTAAATCTGTCCAACGAAAACTTTGTGGTGAACGACGGCGAACGTATTGCCCAGCTGGTGGTTGCCAAACACGAAACCATCAACTGGCAGCCTGCCGAAACGCTGAGCGAAACCGAACGCGGCTCCGGCGGGTATGGGAGCACCGGGAAAGCGTAGCTTTTCTAGTTGTCAGTTGTTCGTTGTCAGTTGTCAGGTTGTGCTGATAGCTGCTTTCTTGAAACAAGCTGACAACAGTCCCACCAGAATACTAACAACTGACAACCAACACCTGACAACTAACCAAGAATGAAAATCATCGTCCCGATGGCTGGCATGGGCAAGCGCATGCGCCCCCACACCCTCACCGTTCCCAAGCCCCTGATTCCGATTGCCGGCAAGCCCATTGTGCAGCGCCTTGTCGAAGACATTGCCAAAGTGTGCGGCGAGCCCGTGGACGAAGTAGCCTTCATCATCGGCCGTTTCGGGGAGGCCGTTGAGAAAAGCCTCGTGGCCATTGCCGAGTCGGTGGGCGCCAAGGGCACCATCGTCTACCAGGACGAGCCCCTGGGCACGGCTCACGCCATCCTCTGCGCCAAAGAGAGCCTAAGCGGCCCGCTGGTGGTGGCTTTTGCCGACACGCTGTTCAAGGCAGACTTTACGCTTGATTCCAGCGTGCCCGGCACCATTTGGGTGCAGAAAGTGGAAGACCCGCGCCCCTTCGGCGTGGTGAAGCTCAACGAGCAGGGCCAGATTACGGAGTTTGTGGAAAAGCCCCAGGAGTTTGTGTCCGACCTGGCCATCATCGGCATCTACTACTTCCAGGACGGCGAGTACCTGCGCAGCGAGCTGCAGTACCTGCTCGACAACGACATCAAGGACAAAGGCGAGTACCAGCTCACCAACGCCCTGGAAAACATGAAGAACAAGGGCACCACTTTCGTGCCCGGCCGCGTGAGCGAGTGGCTCGACTGCGGCAACAAAGACGCTACCGTCTTCACCAACCAGCGCTACCTCGAATACCTGAAGGAGCGCGGCGAAAACCTGGTAGCTGCCTCGGCCAAAATCACCAACTCGGTACTGCTGGAGCCGGTATACATCGGCGAAAATGTGGTGGTGACGGACTCGGTAGTAGGCCCCCACGTGTCGCTGGGCAATAATGCCAATGTGCGCGACTCGCGCCTGAGCAACTCCATCGTGCAGGAGTCGGCCTCGGTGCTGAACTCGGTGATCACCAACTCCATGGTAGGTAACCACGCCACCGTCACCGGCACGCCCCACGACCTGAGCCTGGGCGACTACAACCAGCTGCGGGTATGATGTTTAGGTGTCAGGGACTTAGGGCTTAGGAATTAGAAATTCGTTGAACGACACTAAGACCTAAACCCTAAGTCCCTAAACCCTAAATAGCACCTAATTATACGTTTTAGCGTTACCCACGACGCGGCTTTCTTGCGGAGGCCGCGTCGTTGGCTATTATTAACCGTAATTTCGTGGGCCGGACCGAGGTCCGGTTTGTTGTTGTATGCGTCAAGTTGCTCTAGCTCTGTTTTTTTGGACGGCCTCGGCTGTGGCGGGCTACGCCCAGGCAGCCGGCGAAGCCACGCCGCCAGCCAAGCTCAGCCGCAAGGAGCGCCGCGAGCTGGCGCGCAAGGCCGAGCAGGACGCCAAGAAACAGCCCACGCGCGACCTCACCGAGCACGAGCGGGAGCAAAGCGAAGCCTTGTTTGTGGAAGGCGTGAAGTTTATTCTGCTCGAAGACTACACCAAAGCCCTGGAGCGGCTGCTGAAAGCCTACGCCATCAACCCGCAGAATGCGGCCGTCAACTACAAGATTGCCGAAGCCAACCTGCTGAGCGGCAACCTGCGCGACGCCACTAACTACGCCGAAGCGGCCACCCGGCTCGACTCCAAGAATGCGTATTACTATCTGCTGCTGGCTCAGGTGCAAGCCACGCAGAAGCAGTACGACGCCGCCACCCGCACCTACGCCACGCTCATCAAGGAAGTGCCCGACTCGGGCGGCTACCTCTTCAACCTCGCCGACCTTTACCTGGCCCAGAACAAGCTGCCGGAGGCCCTGGCTACGCTGGAGCAGGCCGAAAAGCAATTCGGGCAGGTGGATGAGATTTCCTTTAAAAAGCAGCAGATTTTCCTCAAGCAGAACAAGCTGGACCTGGCCATTGCCGAAGGCGAAAAGCTGATTCAGGCCAACCCGACCGAGGCGCGCTACGTGCTGGCCCAGGCCGAGATGTACGCCAACAACAACCGCCTGGCCGACGCCATCCGCGTGGCGCAGCAGGCGCTGAAGCTGGAGCGCGACAACCCCCAGGCCCACATGATTCTGGCGGCAGTGTACAAGCAGCAGAACAAGGCCGCGGAGGCCGAGGAGGAAATCCGCCAGGCCTTCACCTCGCCGGCGCTGGACATCGACGACAAGGTGCGCATCCTGGTGGGCTACATCAAGCAGCTGCCCAACCCGGCCGTGAACCAGACGGCGCTGGATCTGGCGGCTACCACCGTGCGCGTGCATCCCAAAGAAGCCAAGGCTTACGCGGTAGCCGGTGACATTCAGACGCTGACCGACCACAAGAAGGAGGCCCGCGACACCTACCTCAAGGCGCTGAAGCTCGACAACTCCAAGTTTCAGATATGGCAGCAGGTGGTGCTCATCGACGCCGAGCTGAACCAGACCGACTCGCTGCTGGTGCACACCGACCACGCGCTGGAGCTGTTTCCCAACCAGGCCGCTTTGTGGTTTTACAACGGCGTGGCCCACGTGCTGAACAAGCAAACTCAGAAAGGCGTGAAGTCGCTGGAGCACGGCCGCAAGCTCGTGACCGGCAACTCGGAGTTGCTCAGCCAGTTCGATACCCAGCTTGGCGACGCCTACCACGAGCTGAAGCAGTACGATAAGTCGGATGCCGCCTACGAGGCTGCCCTGGCCACCGACCCCGACAACGTGTCGGCGCTGAACAACTACAGCTACTTCCTGTCGCTGCGCGGCGAGAAGCTGGAAAAAGCCAAACAGATGGCCGGCAAGGTGGTGAAGCAGCACCCCGACAACGACACCTACCTCGACACCTACGCCTGGGTACTGTACAAGCTGAAAGACTATGCCGGTGCCAAAGTCAATCTGGAGAAGGCCCTGGAAACTACCAAGGACGCGGCCGTGATTGAGCACTACGGCGACGTGCTGTACCAGCTGGGCGAAAAGGAAAGGGCCGTGGCCGAGTGGCAGCGGGCCCGGAAAGCCGGCCCCGGCGCCTCCGACCTGCTCGACCGCAAACTGAAAGACCGCAAGCTGTACGAATAGGCAATTAACAGTGAACAATGAGCAGTTAGCAATGCGTAAGTCGAATGCTTACCACCGCTGCCATTCAATAAAAAGCATAATGTTGAACATAAGCCCCTTGTTTCGTACCCCTCTTGGACTCTGCTCACTGCTCCTTGTTCACTGCTCACTGATTTTAGGCGGCTGCCACCGCAAAGCCACGCCTACCAAGTCCTCGGCATCGGGGCCGGGCACTTCCACCCCCATGCCGGCTACCAAAGGCATGGAGCCCAGCTTGCCTACCGTGCAGGCCACCAATACCACCTTTCTGTTCCTGAACGCGAAAGGCAAGGCCATTATCGAGCAGAAGGGCAACAAGCAAAACGCCAACCTGGCCGTGCGGGTGCGCCGCGACAGTGTTATCTGGCTGTCGGCTTCGCTGCTGGGTGTGGAGGGCGTGCGGGCCGTGCTCACCCGCGACTCAGTGCTGGTGCTGAACCGGATTGAACGCGAGTATTTCGCGGGCGGCTACGACTACCTCAGCAAGCTGCTGAATGTGCCTGTGACCTTCGACGACATGCAGGCGCTGCTGCTGGGCGACTACCTGGCGGCCCCCGCCGGCGCCACACCCACCGTGAGCACCGACGATGCCGGCCGCCAGCGCGTTACCTACCCCCGCGGTAGCATGGTAGTCGAGCGGCTATTGCAGAGCGGCACCGGCCGCGTGCAGCAGCTCAAGGTGACTGATGCCGGCAGCAAGCGCAACCTCACCGTGGATTACACCGACTTCAAGCCCCTGGAAGACCAAAACAACCTGCCCTTTGCTCACGCGGTGCTGGTGCAGGCCCAGCAGCCGACGGGCGTGGCTACGGCTTCCATCAACTACAACAAGGTGAACGCCGGGCGCGAGCGGTTGGCCTTTCCCTTCGCCATCCCCAAGGGCTACAAGCGGATGAAATAATACTGGGTGGAGAGCCGTAAATTTTGGATAAAGCACGAACATATTCCTGGGTAGCACAGCTGCGTGGCGGGCGCTGGCAACAGAGCCTCGCCGCGTCGGTGTGGCTGGTGCTACTGGCCCTGCTGCTGGTGGGCCCCGCGGCGGCTCAGTCGCGGCGCAAGGGCAAGTCGACCCGCCAGACGGCGCCTAAAAGCAAGGCCCAGCTGGAGCGGGAGCGCCAGGCCAACCTGCGCCGCATTCAGCAAGCCAGCCAGGCCTTGAACCAGACCCAGGAAAAGAAGAAAGTCAGCCTGGGCCAGCTCAACGTCATCAAGGAAAAGCTGACGCAGAAAAAGGAGGTTATCCAGGGCATTTCTACCCAGCTGAAAGGCATAGAAACCGGTGTGCAGCAAACGGCCCAGCAGGTGTTGCAAACCAAGAAGAGCCTGGCCGAGCTGAAGGCCGAGTACGCCCGCCTGCTCTATACCGCGTCCAAAACCTCGAATGGCTTCAACCGGCTGATGTTTCTGTTCGCCTCGGAGTCGTTTAACCAGTTTGCGCTGCGCCTGCAGTACATCCACCAGTACACCGAGGAGCGGCAGCGGCAGGCGGCCCGCATCATGGGTACGCAGCAGCGCCTGCACCAGCAGCTGACGGGCCTCACCGAGCAGCAGCGCCGCAAAAGCCGCCTGCTCACTACCCAGCTTTCCGAGAATAAGAACCTGCTGAGCCTGAAAACCCAGCAGGACCAGATGGTGGAGCAGCTCAGCCAGCAGGAGCAGGACCTGCGCAAAGAGCTGGAAGAGCGGCAGCGCGCCGTGCGCCGCCTCGACAACCTCATTGCCCAGCGGGTGCGGGACGAAATTGCCCGTGCGGCTCGTGCTGCCCGCCTGGCCGCCCGCCGCGACGCCGCCGCCACGGCCCGCCGTAATGCCACCGCATCAAACCGTAGCGGCCGTTCCAGCAGCCGTACGGAGCCGGCCTCTACTGCCCGCGCCGATGACGCCGACAACGCCACGGCCAGCCCCGATGCCGACGCGCCCGAAACCGCCGCGGAAGCCGCTGCCGACCGTCGCGCCGTCAGCATTGCCCTCACGCCCGAGACGGCACTGCTGTCGACTTCTTTTTCCGGCAACAAGGGCCGTCTGCCCTGGCCCGTAAGCCGGGGCTTCATCAGCCAGCGCTTTGGCCGCCACCCCCACCCGGTGCTGAAGAACGTGGTGGTCGAAAACCGCGGCGTCGACATCCAAACCGGGGCTGGAGAAGCCGTGCGCAGCTGCTTCGACGGCAAGGTGCTCACCATTGCCACCATCGCCGGCATGAACACCATCGTCATGATTCAGCACGGCGACTTCTTCACCGTGTACGCCAAGCTGCGCTCAGTAAATGTGCAGGAGGGCCAGCGGGTGAGTGCGCGTGAGGTAATTGGCACCGTGGCCACCAATGCCGAGGGCACCTCCGAGGTGCAGTTTCAGGTGTGGCACAACTCGGCCAATCTCAACCCCGAAAGCTGGCTGGGCCGCAAGCGCTAGCCGCGCCATAGTGCGTTGACAATGGCGCAAAAAAAACACCGCGTAAAACGCGGTGCCTTTCTGAGCTATGAAAACAAACTTAGTCGTCGGCCAGTGCGGCGGCCCGTTGCGGGGGCAGCAGGCGCTGCTCCAACCGATAACCATCCGAAAGTTGGGGCCTTTTCGACGACTGGCAATACTTTATTCGGCGAATTGTGCGGTTTTGTCGCTGAATGACGAGTTTAACCAGATACACGCCATCAAGCCGGGCGGTTTTTGAATTATACCAAGTTGAGCCGGCTCAGAAGCTGAGCCTTGTAGGAGCTGCCGATAGGTACCTGCACAGGGGGGCGGCTGGTGCCCGAGTCGCGCACCGCGTCGAGCAGGGCCGTATCGGCCTCAATGGTCACAATGCGGTCGAGGCGCACGATATACTTGCGGTGCACGCGGGCAAAGTCACGGCCCGGCAGCTTGGCTTCCATGTCCTTCATGGTGCTGTACACCGTCAGCCTTTCGCGCGTAGTGTGGATGTTTACGTAGTCGCCCAGGGCTTCCACGTATTGAATTTCGGCGGTAAGCACCCGCACCAGGCGCTGGTCCTGTTTGACGAAAATCTCACTGCGGCTGCCCGAGAACAGCGCTTCGCCGCTGCCGTTGGCCATGCGCAGCACGCCTTCCATCTTCTGCCGCTCATCATCGAGCTGCAGGCGGGTGCGGCGGAGCTCCAGCAGCGACATTACCTGGTGCGAGAGTATGCGCAGCGCCTCGCGCTGCTCAGCCGACAGCTCCCGTGGCACCGTATCGATGGCGCACAGCGTGCCCAGCGGCTGGCCCTCGGGCGTAAGCAGGGGCGCGCCGGCGTAGAACCGAATGTGTGGCTCTCCGGTCACGAAGGGGTTGTCCACGAACAGCGGGTTGACGGTGGCATCTTCGACCTCGTAGAGGACCGGCGCCAGCATGGCGTGCTGGCAAAAGGAGTGCTCCCGCGGCGTTTCGGTATTCTCCATTCCTACCCGCGCCTTCCACCACTGCCGCTCGCCGTCAATAAGCGAAATCATGGCCATGGGGGTGCCGCAAATGAAGGCCGCGAGCTGCGCCAGCTCATCAAAAGCTTTCTCCGGATTGGTGTCCAGAATCTGGTAGGCGCGCAGGGCTTCGAGGCGCTCGGGCTCATTTATTTGGCGCTGCGCCTTGCGCGGGCGGCCAACGGGCTTCTTGATTTTCACAGAAGAAAAAGGTAAAACAGCAAAAGAGAATAGATTGGCCGCGGTTGCAAAGATTCTGCGCTAGCTAAGCAAAGCTAAAGTACAAAAAAGTGCTGAGGTGTGGCTATGAGCCTAAGGGCGGGATATACTCGCCGAATCAGCCGATTTGCACTATGAATGTAAACGAAAGTTTGCTCCGGTATCCGGAAAAATTGCAGCTTTTGCTGGTGCTTAAAAGCGGCAGGCTCTAGCCAAAGCGCGGCGAGGGGGTATCTTTGCGGCTCCGAAAGGGCCAAGGCTTCGTATATGTTCCTTTCTCATCCTAACCGGGCGCAGCGCCCCTATGCTTTATGCTTCATTCTTTGTTTTTGATTGGCAACTTCGGCACGACGGAAATCCTGCTGATTCTGTTTGTGATTATCCTGCTGTTCGGAGCCAAGCGCATTCCCGAGCTGTTCCGCGGCATGGGCCAGGGCGTGCGCGAGTTCAAGGACGCCACCAAGCAGGAGGAGCCCAAGTTCCGTGACCAGGGGCAGCCGCCCTACCCCAACCAGCAGTATCCCAACCAGCCGCCGTATCCGCAGCAGGCGCCCCCGGCCCAGCCTTACCCGCAGCAGCAACAGCCGGCGCCCAACTTCTACCCGCCCCAGCCCAACCAGCCGGGCCAGCAGCAGGCGCCCAACTTCTATCCCAACGATTCCAACCAACCGCGCCAGTAGCGCCCCCGACCTATGCAAACTCCCTTTGTGCTCTTTCTGGGCGACATTGGCGGCTCCGAGCTTATGCTCATCATGGTCGTCATCCTGGTATTCTTCGGTGCCAATAAAATCCCCGAGCTAGCGCGTGGCCTCGGCAAAGGCATCCGCGAGTTCAAAGACGCCAGCCGCGAAATCCGCAGCGAGCTGGAGCAGGCCGGTCAGCCCCAGCAAGCCCAGCAGCAGTATCCGCAGCAACCGCCCTACAGCCAGCCTAACCCGGCGTATGGCCCGCCCGCAGCCGATACCCAGCAGCCCCCGGTAGCGGCGGCGCCTGCTCCGCAGCCAGCCGTTGACCCGGCCCCGCCCGTGGCGCCCGCGCTGCCCCCTAACTTGGCCCCGGAAGGCACCCAGCCCCGGCAGCCCTACATTCCCGCATCTCCCGACGCCTAATCTGCATTTCGTTTGAAGCGTTTTCATTCATTAACCGAAGTTCGTAGCGAGCTGACGGCGGGCACCCTGACCTGCCGTCAGCTCGTCGAGTATTACCTGGACAACATCGAGCGCCTTAACCCGCAGCTCAATGCTTTCCTGGAAGTGTGGGCCGACGAGGCCCGGGCCCAGGCCGAGGCCGTGGACGCCAAACTGGCCGCCGGCACGGCTGGTCCGCTGGCCGGCATGGTCATTGGCCTGAAGGACGTGCTGGCGTATGCCGGGCACTCGCTGCAAAGCAGCAGCCACATGCTGGACGGGTTCAAGTCGCTGTTTACCGGCACGGCCGTGCAGCGCCTGCTCGATGCCGATGCCATCCTCATCGGTCGCCAGAACTGCGACGAGTTTGCCATGGGCGGCTCCAACGAAACCTCCTACTTCGGCCCGGCGCGCAACGCGCTCGACCCCGACCGGGTGCCCGGTGGCTCATCGGGCGGCTCGGCTGTGGCCGTGCAGGCCGATATGTGCCTGGCCTCTATTGGCTCAGACACGGGCGGCTCGGTGCGGCAGCCGGCAGCTTTCTGCGGAGTGGTAGGCCTGAAGCCCACGTACTCGCGCGTTTCACGCTACGGGCTGGTGGCCTTCGCCTCGTCGTTCGACCAGATTGGGCCCATCACCCGCTCGGTGCAGGACGCCGCGCTGCTGCTGGAAGTAATGGCCGGCCCCGATGCCATGGACAGCACCGTCAGCCAGCACGAAGTGCCGCGCTACAGCCAGCTGCTCACGCCTGCGCCCCACTACCGCATCGGCTACATTGCCGATGCCATCAACAGCGAAGGCCTCAACCCGGAAATCCGGGAAGCACTGGAGGGCCAGCTCGAGCAGCTGCGGGGCCAGGGCCACGTGGTAGAAGCCGTGGATTTCCCTTTCCTCGACTTCATGATTCCGACCTATTACATCCTCACCACAGCCGAAGCCAGCTCCAACCTGGGCCGCTTCGACGGGGTGAAGTATGGCTACCGCGCGCCGGACGCTACCGACCTGGAGTCGCTCTACAAGAAAAGCCGGGCCCAGGGCTTCGGGGCCGAAGTGCAGCGCCGCATCATGCTGGGTACTTTCGTGCTCAGCGCCAGCTATTACGACGCTTACTACACCAAAGCCCAGCGTGTGCGCCGGCTCATCAAAGAGAAAACCGACGAGCTGCTGCGGCAGTACGACTTCCTGGTGCTGCCCACCACGCCCACCACAGCGTTCAAGATAGGGGAGAAGCAGGACCCGGTTTCGATGTACCTCGCCGACATCTTCACGGTGCAGGCTTCACTAGCTGGCGTACCGGCCATTTCGGTGCCCATGGGTGAAGATTCTGCGGGCCTGCCCATCGGCCTGCAGGTGATGGCCGGCGCCTTCCGCGAAGCTGAGCTGCTGGCTTTTGCCCACGGCATAACCGAAGGCGTAACGGTATTAGCATAGCTGTCGAGCACATTCTTGGTTAAAAGTTAAAAGTGAGGAGTTAAAAGGTGGTTCTGCCTTTTAGCTCCTCACTTTTAACTTTTACCTGATTCTCACGCCTCTGAACATGGCGGTGATTCACCATTCGACGGCAACCCACCAAACAGAATTTCGTTCTTTTGGGCTTTACCTCTACAAGTTGTTGAGCTGTTTCTTACCTTAGTGCTATGGAGCAACAGTTTAAGCAAATGAAGAAGACGCAGTACGGCCGGTTCTGGCCCGTGCTGGCGCTGCCATTACTGCTGTTGAAGCCTGCCGTGGGCCGGGCCCAGCAGGTGCCGCAAGGCGATGAGCGCCAGCCTACCGCCGTGCCCCTGCCCAGCGGCGACACCCTGCGCGTGCAGCTGGAGCTGGAGCCTGATTCGCTCGTTGCCGAGCCCGTGGTGCCAGCGGCCATCGACTCGGCGCGGCTGGAGTGGCTGCGCACGCCACCTACGTTGCGCGACCTGGTCTGCGACCGGGTGAGCTGCTTCGAAACCGACGTTCCTCACACCTTCAACAACTCGGTGATGGCCTACGTAACGCTGTTTACGGCCCGCAACCGGGCCTACATGCAGCGGGTGCTGGAGCGGGAGCAGTTCTACTTCCCCATTTTCGAGAAATACCTGGCGCAGTACAACCTACCCGTCGACCTGAAGTACCTGGCCGTGGTGGAGTCGGCCCTGATTCCAACAGCCAAGTCGCCGGTGGGTGCTACGGGCCTGTGGCAGTTTATGGGCCCCACGGCCGGCGACCTGCGCCTGAAGCGCGACGAGTGGGTGGACGAGCGCATGCACCCGGAGAAAGCCACGGAAGCCGCCTGCAAGCACCTGCGCTACCTGTACGGGGTATTCCACGACTGGGAGCTGGTGCTGGCCGCCTATAACTGGGGGGCCGGCAACGTGCAGCGCGTGATGCGCCGCACCGGCAAAAAGAACTTTTGGGACCTGTACCCGCACATGCCGGCCGAGACGCGCAACTACGTGCCCACTTTCACGGCCATCATGTACAGCATGAAGTACGCCCACGCCCACGGCCTGCACTCCGACCAGCTGAAGTACCAGTACGCCGAGGCGCTGGACACGCTGGGAGTGCGCGGACAGGCCTTCGACCTGCGCCGCCTGAGCCGGGCCTGCGGCTACGACGACTCGACTTACCTAGTGCGCTACAACCCCGAAATGCGGCGCGCCACCCTGCCCGCCGGCTACCGGCCCTACGTAGTGCGCTACCCGGCCTCGGCCCGTCCCCACCTGGGCGACGTGGACCGGGCCACGCTGCTCGACTACTGCCAGCCGGTGGCGGCGTTGCCGGCTCCGCTGCAGCCACGCTTGGTACAGCTGGAAGGGGTAGAGCCCTTCCCAACCCGGCAGCTGCTGGCGGCCACCAATGGGCCGCGGGCCGAAGAGGAGGCCTCCGCGCCCCGCTTCCGGCGGGTGCAGCACAGCGTGCGCCGCGGCGAAACCCTGGCCAGCCTAGCCGAGAAGTTTGACGTGAGCCCGGCCCAGCTGCGCCGCTGGAACGAGCTGCCCAAAGGCCGCCCCCTGAAGCCCGGCCGCAAGCTGCTGGTGTTTGTGCCCCTGCCCGCCGCCGAGCCGACTAAAGCCACCGAAACTGCCGTAGCGGCTACGCCGTCCGTACTGCATTCCACGACTTCGTCCGAGGAGCTGGCGGCCCGGCAGGCCCTGGCGGCCGCCAACGCCCGCGAAGCCGCCCGCATTGCCGAGCTGGTGACGCAGGAAAAGAAGCAAGCCGCCCGCCTGGAGCAACTGCGCCAGCGCCAGGAAGCCCAGCAGCGGCAAGCCACGTCCAAAGCTGCCGCCTTGGCTGCCCGTACCCGTCAGGCTGCTGAGGAAAAAGCTGCTCGTCTGGCTGCCGCCACCGAAACCGAGGAAGCTGAAGCTACTCCCGAAGCGGAACAGCCGGTAGCGGCGGCTAAGCCCCGCAAGAGCGTGGCAGCTGAAAGTGTGGACAAAGACACGGCTCCGGTCAGCAGCAAAGCCGCCGCTGGCCCCTACGTGGTGCGCAAAGGCGATTACCTGACGCGGCTGGCGCGGGAAAACGGCGTAAGCGTAGCCCAACTCGTGGCTTGGAACCGCCTGGAGGCCGAAACCGTGGTGCCCGGCCAGAAGCTGTGGCTGCACGCCCCGGCTGCCGAGGAGCAAGCGCCCACAGCCAGCTTGGCCAGTGCAGCTCCGAAGGCCACACGTCCCGACAAGGCCGTGGCCAAATCCAGTCATAAGGCGGCTCTCAAAACTCACCTGGTGCAGCCCGGCGATACACTCTACAACATTTCGCGCCGCTTTGGCGTGAGTGTGGAAGAGCTGCGCCGCCTCAACAACCTGGCTTCGGATGAGGTGAAGCTGGGGCAGAAGCTGCTGCTGCCCCAGAGTTAAGCGCATTTCTGAACGGTTGCCGGGCCTTACCACAACGCCCTAGCTGCTACTTTCGCCTTACGGCTGCGCTGCCCGCGTGGCCGTTTGCATTTCCCCCAGAATTCCCATGCTAAAAATAAACAAGCAAGACGCGCTGAACTACCATTCGCAGAACCCGGCCGGGAAAATTGAGGTGGTACCCACTAAGCCCGTCAGCACCCAGCTCGATTTGGCGCTGGCCTACTCCCCGGGCGTAGCCGAGCCCTGCAAGGAAATTGCCGCCAACCCCGACGACGTGTACAAGTACACCGCCAAGGGCAACCTGGTGGCCGTCATTTCCAACGGCACGGCCGTGCTGGGGCTGGGCAACATCGGCCCGGCCGCTTCCAAGCCGGTAATGGAAGGTAAGGGCGTGCTATTCAAGAAGTTCGCGGGCATCGACGTGTTCGATATTGAAATCGACGCCTCCGACCCCGACGAGTTTATCCGCATTGTGAAGGCCCTGGAGCCAACCTTCGGCGGCATTAACCTGGAGGACATCAAGGCGCCGGAGTGCTTCCGCATCGAAACCGAGCTGCGCGAGAAGATGAACATCCCGCTCATGCACGATGACCAGCACGGCACGGCCATAATTTCCTCGGCCGCGCTGCTCAACGGGCTCGAAGTGGTGGGCAAGAAGATTGACGAAATCAAGATGGTGGTGAGTGGCGCGGGCGCCGCCGCCATCTCCTGCCTACGCCTCTACCTGGCCCTGGGCCTGAAAAAGGAAAACGTGGTGGTGTTCGACAAAGACGGCCTCATCCACGAGCGACGCACCAACCTGGCGCCCATTCAGATGCAGTTTGCCACCTCGCGCCTCATCAACAACCTCGACGAGGCCATGGAAGGCGCCGACGTGTTCCTGGGCCTGTCGGCCGCCGGGGCCCTGCCCGCGGGCCTGCTGCTGAAGATGGCGCCGCGCCCCATTGTGTTTGCCCTGGCCAACCCCGACCCGGAGGTAAGCTACCAGCTGGCCATGGCCACGCGCGACGACCTCATCATGGCCACCGGCCGCTCCGACCACCCCAACCAGGTGAACAACGTGCTGGGCTTCCCCTACATTTTCCGGGGCGCGCTCGACGTGCGGGCCACGGAAATCAACGAAGCCATGAAGTTGGCCGCCGTGCACGCCCTGGCCCACCTCAGCAAGGAGCCGGTGCCCGAGATGGTGAACAAAGCCTACGGCGATAACACGCTGACATTTGGCCCTACCTATCTCATTCCCAAGCCCCTCGACCCGCGCTTGATTACCACCATCAGCCCGGCCGTGGCCAAGGCGGCCATGGAAAGTGGGGTGGCCCGGCAGCCCATCGAAGACTGGGCCGCTTATGAAGACCAGCTGCGCGCCCGCCTGGGCGTGAACCAGAAGCTGATGAACCGCATTACCTCGGCGGCTAAGGCCAGCCCCCGGCGGGTGGTGTTTGCGGAAGCCGACAACTACAAGATTCTCAAAGCCGCTCAGATTCTGTGCGACGAAGGCATTGCCCAGCCCATCTTGCTGGGGCCGCACGAGAAGATTGAAGCCATTGCCCGGGCCAACAGCCTCGACCTGGAAGGCTGCGAAATCATCAACATCCTGCAGCGCGAAGACAAGCGCGACGAGTACGCCCAGCTGCTCTACCAGAAGCGCCAGCGCCGCGGCATGACGCTCTACGAAGGCCGCCGCCTGCTGCGCGAGCGCAACTACTACGCCGCCATGATGGTGGAAACCGGCGAAGCCGATGCCTGCATCACCGGCCTCACCAAGGACTACGGCAAGAGCATTATGCCCGCGCTGCAGGTGATTGGCACTGAGGAGGGCACGCGCCGTGTGGCCTCGATGTACATTATCCAGCACAAGAAAGGCCCGTACTTCTTCGCCGACACCACGGTGAACATCAACCCGACGGCCGAGGAGATGGTGGAAATCATTGGCCTCACCGCCCGCGCCGTGCGCTTCTTCGACACCGAGCCGCGCATCGCCGTCATCAGCTACTCCAACTTCGGCTCCAACTCGGGGCCGCTGCCTGAGAAAACCCGGCGCGCCACCGAACTGGCCAAGGAGCGCTACCCCGACCTGCTGCTCGACGGCGAGATGCAGGCCAATGTGGCCCTCAGCCCCACGCTGCTGCAGGAGCACTACGGCTTCAGCCCCCTGGCCGAGAAAGGCGCCAACACTTTGATTTTTCCGAATGTGGAATCGGGCAACATCGCCTACAAAGTGCTGCAGGAAATAGGTGGAGCCGAGGTGATTGGCCCGGTGCTGATGGGCATGCGCAAGCCCGTGCACATCCTGCAGCTGGGCGCCTCGGTGCGCGACATCGTGAACATGGCCGCCATTGCCGTGGTCGATGCCCAGCTGGCTGGCAAAGAGCTGTAAGAGCGCCGCACACGGCAGGAAATAAAACGGACCCCGGGCCGCGGCTCGGGGTCCGTTTTGCTTTCGGCGGAGGGCCCAGCGCGGCGTGGGGCAGCATTTTCACTGTTTCTTCACAAAACCAAACAAATTGGCCGCAAAAGCCAGTAGATTTGGGAATAAAAAACCGCGAAAGTGGTGTTGCACTTACACGCCACCCAGCCGGCTGGCGCTCCTTACTTCTTCGCTCCGAATGATTGCCTACCTCGACGGTAAACTAGCTTACAAAGACCCCACCCTCGCCATTATGGACATTGGTGGGGTTGGTTACGAAGTTAAAATCTCGCTGGCCACCTTCTCCAAGCTGCCTGGCGAAGGCGAGAAAGCCAAAATCTACACCTACCAGCACATCAAGGAAGACGGGCAGGCGCTGTACGGCTTTCTGGAGCCGGCCGAAAAAGCTTTGTTCATGCAGCTGATTTCGGTATCAGGCATCGGCCCCGGTACGGGCATAGTGATGGTGAGTAGCATGAGCGTGGGCGAAATCCGCGAGGCCATTGTGAGCGAGAATGTGCGCGCCATTCAAAGCATCAAGGGAGTAGGGCCGAAGACGGCCCAGCGTGTGATTCTGGAGCTGCGCGACAAGCTGCGCAAAGACGAGCTGCTGGCCAAGGCTGGCATTGATACCGTGCCGCTGGCCCGCCAGCACAATACGCGCCGTGCCGAAGCGTTGCAGGCCCTGGTGACCCTGGGCTTTGCCCGCGCCGCGGCCGAGAAAACGCTAGACCAGATTTCGCAGAAGCACGGCGGGGAACTGAGCGTGGAGGAAATGATTAAATTTGCTTTGAAGTCGCACTAGGTCCAGGCCGGACCTTTTAGCTTCTGAGCAGCAAGGCATAAGATTGGACGCTGGCACGCGGCCCCCAGGCCGCTGCTAGCTTTTTGGCCTTTCTAAACTACCTGAAGTACCGCTACTTATTAAAGGCAACTTATTGAAAAACAGCTACTATTTTTAATTCCTGCTTTCTACGCCTTTAATTGCTGTCTGCTTGAAATTCGGTCAGAAGTTTATTCCTGCGTCCGTAGTGGTGGTAGCCTCCCTGCTGGGCTGGTGGGCGCAGGCCGGCCCGGCCGGCCGGCAGCGCGCTGCCGCGGCCTGGCCCCGCCTGAGCCGGGTGCTGCTGGCCGATACGCCCCGCCCCGCCGGCGCTCCGGCCGATACCGTGGCGCGCTACCGCCCCAGCCGGCGCCCGCGGGTGCGCCCCAAGGACCGGCCCGGCAACCCCTTCGCGCCCCTGCGCCGCCGCTCGCCCTTGGTGCTGCCGCTTCCCTCCAACGTTAAGCTGAACGTGGCCGTCGACGACAGCCTTAAGTCGTTTGACGTGAAGGAGAGAGTAGGCAATGAAATCGACTACCGCGACCCCAGCGTGCTCTCCTTCAAGGAGTACGAGCAGTGGCAGCAGCGCGAAGCCATTCGAAACTACTACCGCGAAAAAGCCAAGGGCGGCGTGACGGGCCCGGCCACGGCCGCCGGCACGCCCCAGGCCCAGCGCCTCATCCCCAAAATTTACCTGGGGCCCATTGCCAACCGCATTTTCGGCGGCAGCTATGTCGATATTCGGCCGGCTGGCTCGGTGACCATCAAGATGGGCTGGCGGCAGAACAACAACGAAAATCCGGCCCTGACCCTGCGCCAGCAAAGCGTGGGCGACTTCCTGTTCGAGCAGAACATGAACGTGAACCTGACCGGGCAGATTGGCACCAAGCTCAAGCTGGTGTTCAACTACGACACCAAGGCCTCCTTCGACTTCGAAAACCAGATGAAGTTCGACTACTCGGGGGAGGAAACCGACATCCTGCGCAAGCTGGACCTGGGCAACGTGAGCCTGCCCCTGACCAACTCGCTGGTGCAGGGCGGGCAAAACCTGTTCGGCATTAAAACCGAGCTGCAGTTTGGGCGCCTGGGTGTGACGGCCGTGGCCGCCACCGTGCGCGGCACCGCCGACGAGGTGCGGGTGCAAAACGGCGCCCAAAGCCGGCAGTATGAGCTGAAAGCCAGCCAGTACGAGCGGGACCGGCACTTCTTCCTTAGCCAGTTTTTCCGGGAGCGCTACGACCAGGCCCTGCGCAACCTGCCCACCGTGCAGAGCGGCATTGAGGTGCGCAACCTGGAGGTGTACGTGACCAACGACAACCGCACCACCGACAACCTGCGCAACGTGGTGGCCCTGATGGACCTGGCCGAGCCTTTCCGGGTGTACCAGGGCAGCCTGCAACAGATGGGCGCCACTACGCGCACGCCCGCTCAGAACAGCGCCAACCCGCTGTATGATAGATTAGTACTGGCTGGTAATGCATCGCGCGACAACCTGACGGTTGACACCTACCTGCAGACCGCCATACAACCCAACCTGACCAAGACCGTGGACTATGAGCGGGTGCGGGCCCGCAAGCTCGACCAGCGCGAGTACACTTTCAATGCGCAGCTGGGCTACCTCTCGCTGAACACGCCCCTGCTGCCCGACCAGGTACTGGGCGTGAGCTACGAGTACCTGTTCAACGGCAAGGTGTACCGGGTGGGCGAGGGCCTGCAGGATTACTCCCAGGTGGGCCAGGACCAGGTGATTTTCCTGAAAATGCTGAAAGCCACTAACCCCGGCGTGGGCGTGGCTGACCCCAGCCGTAACCCCAACAACCCCAACCTGCTGACCGGCAACACGCCGACCTGGGATTTGATGATGAAAAACATCTATCCCCTGAATGCCTCGCAGCTGAGCCGCGACAACTTCCTGCTGCAAATCATCTACAAGGACGACGCCACCGGGGTGGACTTGATTTCGCTGAAGGAAGGCAATAAAATTGCCAACCAGCCCCTGATTGAGGTGCTCAACCTCGACAACGTCAACCCCAACAACGACCGCAACCCCGACGGCAACTTCGACTATTTCCCCGGCATCACCATCGACCCGGAGCTGGGCAAGATTATCTTTCCCAACGTGGAGCCCTTCGGCTCGTTCCTGCGCACCAAGTTCGATGCCAGTGAGCAGGGGCTGATTGACAAGTACGTGTACAACGAGCTGTACACGCAGACGCAGAGCGACGCCCAGCAGCGCCAGGAAAAAGACAAGTTCTTCCTGCGCGGCCGCTTCCAGGGCGCGGCGGGCTCCGACGAAATCAGCCTGCCCGGCATTGGCATCGCCCAGGGCTCGGTGCGGGTGCGTTCGGGCTCGACGCTGCTCACCGAGGGCGTCGACTACCAGGTGTTCTACGACCAGGCCAAGGTGAAAATCCTGAACCCGGCTTACCTGAACTCGGCTAACGAGCTGCGGGTGGAGTTTGAGAAAAACGCACTGGTGCAGGTGCAGCCCCGACGCCTGGTGGGCGTGCGCCTCGACTATAAGCTCAACAAGGACGTGAACATCGGCGGCACGGCCCTGTACATGCTCGAAAACCAGGCGCCGGGCATCAACCGCGTCAACATCGGCGACGAGCCGGCCAACAACGGCATCGTGGGCGTTGATGGCTCAATTCGCAAGGAAAGCCGGGTGCTAACCAAGTACCTCGACAAGCTGCCGTTTATCTCGACCAAGGAAATATCGACTATTGCCTTCAGCGGCGAGTTTGCCAAGCTGCTGCCGGGCCGCTCCCAGCTGGGCCAGGGCGAAAACGGCGTTTCCTACATCGACGACTTTGAGAACTCACGCACGCCCTACACGCTGGGCGGGCTGAGCTCTATCCCGTTCTGGCGCCTGGCGGCTACGCCCATCACCATCGAGCCGGGCAGCACCGTGGGCCTGCCTTACAACTACAAGCGCGCCAAGCTGGCCTGGTACACCATCGACCAGAGCTATTACACCGGCGGCCCCGGCGTGCCGGCCAACATTGGCGCTAGTGACCTGACGAATCACTACACCCGCGGCATTCCGCGCAACGAGATTTTCCGGGAGCGTGACCTGGGTGCTACCGGCAACGGCTTCGAATACTCCTTCGACCTGGCCTACTTCCCCCAGGAGCGCGGCCCCTACAACTATAGCCCCAGCGTGGGGTCGGACGGCAAGCGCTTTGCGCCGGGCACCAACCTGGAAAATAATTTCGCCGGCATCAGCCGCGCCATCACCTTCGATACCGACTTCGACAACGCCAACGTCGAGTACCTGGAGTTCTGGGTGATGGACCCCTTCCTGAAGGTGACCAACCCCAACGCTGATGCTACCCGCGTCAACATCACCGACCAGGATGGTACCGACGAAGCCACCACCGACGGCGGTGACTTCTACATCAACCTGGGCAACGTGAGCGAAGACGTGCTGAAGGACGCCAACCAGCACGAGTTTGAAAACGGCCTCTCCAGCGACCCGCAGGATACCCGAGCCACTGTTTGGGGCCGCGTGACGCGCCAGCAGTTTCTGACCGATGCCTTCAGCGCCGCGCCGGGCGCCCGAGCCATTCAGGACGTGGGCTTGGATGGCCTGTCCAGCAGCGACGAGCAAACATTCTTCACTGGTATCTACGGCGGCCTGACCGACCCCTCGGCCGATGACTTCCGCCACCACCTCGACCCGTTCTACGACCAGGTGGGCGCGAAAATCCTGGGCCGCTACAAGAACTACAACGGCTACGAGGGCAACTCCCGCGAAAACGACCAGCTCAGTGCCACCGCTTTCCCCGATAAGGAAGACCTGAACCGCGACAACGTGGTGTCGGACGTGGAGCGCTATTACGAGTACAAGCTCTCGATGCGGCCCAACGACCTGGTGGTGGGCCAGAACTACATCATCGACAAAGTCACCAACGAAGTAAACGGCGACCAGGTGACCTGGTACCAGTTCCGCATTCCGGTGCGCGACAACCCCGTGGTGCGCGGCGGCAACGGCCAGCCGTTCGGCTTCAAGTCCATCCGCTTCCTGCGCATGTACCTCACCAACTGGGTGCAGCCGGTGGTGCTGCGCCTGGTGCAGCCCCAGTTTGTGGCCAACCAGTGGCGTCGCTACATCTACAAAATTTCCGACCCCCAGGGCGGGCAGTGCGTGAACTGCCTGACCGACGCCGATGCCTTCAGCGTGTCGACGGTGAGCATTGAGGAAAACGGCGCCGGTGGTGCGGGCGAAACGCCCTACGTGTCGCCGCCCAACATCGTGCGCGACCAGGAGTACGGCTCCAGCAGCACCTCACGCCGCCAGAACGAGCAAAGCCTGCGCCTGTGCGTGACCAACCTGCGCGACGGCTACGCCAAGGCGGCTTACAAGAACATTAGCATCAACCTGCTGCGCTACAAGCGCCTGCGCCTGTTCCTGCACGGCGAAAGCGAAGACCCCAGCGTGCGCGACGGCGACGTGCGGGCCTTCGTGCGCATTGGCACCGACTACACCCAGAACTACTACGAATACTCGCGCCCGCTGGTGCTTACCCCCCAAGGCATTTCCAACCCCTCGGCCCGCGATGTATGGCCCGAAGCCAACGAAATTGACGTGGCTTTCCAGGACTTTATTGATGCCAAGTCGGAGCGCAACCAGCGCGACAACCGTCAGCTGCCCTATACCAAAGTGCTGCAAAACGGCGCCACCATCACTGTGGTGGGCAACCCCGACTTTTCGGCGGTGCAGGGCTGCATGATTGGGGTGCTGAACCCGGTGTCGGACCCCGCCACCAGCAAAACGCTCTGCCTGTGGGCCGACGAGTTCCGGGTGTTCGACTTCGAGCAAGATGCCGGCTATGCCGCAACGGCCCGCCTGAACGTGAAGATGGCCGACCTGGCCAACATCACGGCCACCGGCAGCTACACCAGCATCGGCTTTGGCGGCCTGCAGGACAAGGCCCAGCAACGCTCCCTGGACGACGTTTTCCGCGGCGACCTGCAGGCCACCGTGTCGGCCGAGAAGTTCCTGCCCGAGAAGCTCAACCTGCGTGTGCCCGTGCTGCTGCAGTACGGCCACGAAAGCCGCTCGCCTAAATACGACCCCCTGGACCCCGACACCAAGCTGGAGCAGAGCCTGCAGAAGTTTGAGGCCGGCTCCGAGGCCCAGGCTGAGTACCGCCGCAAGGTGATAGACCAAACTACCAGTCGCAGCATCTCGGTGCTGAACGTGCGCAAGGAGCGCAGCCCCACCAACACCAGCAAGCCCAAGCCCTGGGACGTGGAAAACTTGGCCCTGAGCTACTCCCTCACGGAGCGCCTGCACACCGACATCCGCACCGACCGCGACTACACCCGCTCCTACACGGCGGCCGTGGCCTATGTGTACCAGACCACGCCCAAGAACTACACGCCCCTGAGCAAGGTGAAGGCGCTAGACAACCCCTATCTGAAGATTTTCCAGCAAATCAACTTCACGCCGCTACCCTCGCGCTTCTCGTTCCGCACCGACATCGACCGGCGCTACAACGAGCGGTTCCTGCAGCGCGTGCTGGAGCCGGGCACTCTGCCCAGCACCCAGGGCATTCCGGGCGTGTTCCTGAAGTCCTTCTTCATCAATCGCATCTACGACCTGAAGTGGGACCTGACCAAGAGCCTCATCTTCGACTACACCGCCACCAACCGCGGCGTGATTGACGAAGGGCCGGGCCGCACCATTGGCGACAGCCCCGAGGCCGTGCGCAACCGCGAGCAGCTGCAAAGCAACCTGCTGCGCGGCGGCCGCACCACCAACTTCACCCAAACGGCGGCGCTGACCTACCGCCTGCCCCTCGACAAGTTCCCGCTCACGGACTGGCTGAGCGCCGACACGCGCTACGCCGCCACCTACACCTGGCAGGCGGCCTCCACGGCCCTGCGAGCACCCGTGTATCCGGTGCCCACCGGCGACGAGGCCCGCGACACCATGACAACTCGCCTGGAGCTGGGCAACACCATTCAGAACAACGCCGAGCTCAGCGCCAACGGCCGCATCGACCTGGTGAAGCTGTACAACAAGGTGAAGTTCCTCAACATCATCAACAACGCCCAGCCCAATGCCGGCGGTGCCGGCAAGCGCACCTCGCGCCCCGAAACCTCGGTGGCGACCCCGGGCAGTGAAAACACCCGGCCCAAGCCCGAAGTCAAGGCCGACACCACCAAGGACAAGCTGCGCTTCGTGAAGGCCGTACTCCGCTCGCTGATGACGGCCCGCTCCCTCAACTTCACTTACACCCGAACCAACGGCACGCTGATGCCGGGCTACCTGCCCAAGACCAAGGCCTTCGGCATGAACGGCGACTTCACGGCGCCCGGCCTGCCCTTCATCCTTGGCCGGCAGTACGAGCTGCAGGAGCTGTACGAGCGGGCCCGCGACCGGGGCTGGTACACCCAGGAAAGCCAGTACCTGAACACGCCGTTCAGCTCGCTGATGACGGAAAACCTGACCTTGCGCACGGCTCTGGAACCCTTCCGCGACTTCAACATTCAGGTGGACGCCCGGCGGCAGCTGGCCAAGAACAACGAGGCGTACTACCGCCGCCTGGTTGATGAGACTACGCTGGAGCCCGTCACGACCATCGACCCCAACACGGGCTATTACCAGCTGGCCGAAACCCAGGCGCTGGGCACGGGCTCCTTCAGCACCTCCACCGTTACCATCCAAACCCTGTTTGGCGACCTCGGAGCCAATGGCGAGACGTCCAAGGCCTTCGACCAGTTTGTGAAAAACCGGGAGTTTGTGCGCGAGAAGCTGGATGCGGCCAATACCAATAACGGCACATACGGCTTCAACTCGCAGGAGGTACTGATTCAAAGCTTCATCGATGCCTACCACGGCAAGTCCTCGGATGGCTACAAGGCCGAGAAGTATAACCCCTTCGCTATGCTGCCGCTGCCCAACTGGCGCGTCGACTACAACGGCTTTGCCCAGCTGGCGTTTGTGAAGCGCTACTTCAGCTCCTTCACCCTCAACCACGCCTACTCCTCGACCTACAGCGTGGGCAGCTTCACCACCGCCACGCGCTACCCCAACGAGCCCGACCTCCCCTACCTGCTCAACAGCAACGGGCAATTTGTGCCTTACTACGTGGTGGGGCAAGTGAGCATCTTGGAGCGCCTCTCCCCGCTGATTGGGGTGAACTTCCAAACTACGAGCAAGGTGACAGGCCGCGCCGAGTATCGCACCGACCGGGCCCTGTCGCTGAACACGACCAACGCCCAGGTAACTGAGCTGTACACCGATGAGCTGGTTATTGGCATTGGCTATGCCACCAACAGCCTGAAGCTGCCCTTCCGCGTCGGGGGCGAGCAGCGCGTGCTGAAGAACAACTTCACGGCCCGCCTCGACCTGAGCATCCGCGACAACATCACGGTGCAGCGCAGCATCATCGACGTGGAAGACCCTTCGGCCACCAACCCCACGGGCAATTCCGGCCGCGCCAGCAGCCAGATTACCAACGGCTCGAAGCAGTTCCAGCTGCGCCCCACCATCGACTACCTGCTGAACACCCGCCTCAACCTGCAGCTCTACTACAGCCAGACCATCACCACGCCGCGCATCAGCAACGCTTTCCGCAACTCTACCATTGAGGGCGGCATTCAGCTCCGCTACAGCCTGGCGCAGTAAGTGAGGTGGTGAGCTGGTGAAATGGTGAGTTGTTCTGGCAGGTCCTTTCAGCGAACAATTACCGTCATCTAACGGTACACCGCCGCAGATTCCCTAATTTTGAGCGGAGCCCGCAAGTCTACTGGCGCGCTACCTCACTTAGCTCACCACCTCACCATTTCACTATCTCACCGCATGAACCTCCCCGCCAGCCTGCACTACACCAAAGACCACGAATGGATTCGCGTTGAAGGCGACGTTGCCTACGTCGGCATCACCGACCACGCTCAGAAAGAGCTGGGCGACATCGTGTACGTCGACATCGACACCCTCGACAAAGAAGTAGCCCAGCACGACGTTTTTGGCACCGTGGAGGCCGTGAAAACCGTGTCGGACCTGTTCAGCCCTATTTCCGGCACCGTGCTGGAAGTAAACGAGAAGCTGGCCGATGCCCCCGAAACCGTAAACTCGGACCCCTACGGCGACGGCTGGATGGTGAAGATTTCCATTGCCAACCCCGCCGAGCTGGAAGGCCTGCTCACTGCCGATGCCTACGGCGAGCTGGTAGGCGCCTAAGCCACTCTTGGCTCCGGCCGCTTGCTTTTCCGCATGAGCCCTGCTAAAATCCGCGCCGCCCTGCCGCTTGGCTGGGCGGCGCTCTTGCTTTACCTGACCCTGGCGCCGGCCGACCGGCTGCCGCCCCAGCCCCAGTGGGAGCTGCTGAGCTTCGACACGTTTTGCCACGCCGCCTTTTTTGCGGCGCAGGCAGCCCTCACCTGGCCCTGGCTGCGTCAGCAGCGCCGCTGGCCTAAGCTGGCGCAGCACGCCACGCTGGCGGTGCTACTGGGCTGCACTGTCTTCGGCGCCTTGATTGAAGCACTGCAGATGGCGCTGCCCTTCAACCGCCACGGCGAGTGGAGCGACTTGCTCAGCGACAGCATCGGCACGGGGCTGGCGCTGGCATTGATGCCGCTGCTGCGGCCGGTACTAAGAACAGGCCGGCTGCGCTGGTGGCTGGCTGCGCTTTTCCTTGCTGCATTGCTTCCTTTGGCTGGGCAGGCCCAGGACATAGCGCGGGCACGACGCACCATTGCCGACCTAGCCGCCCCGAGCCTGCACGGCCGCGGCTACGTGCAGGATGGCGACAAGAAGGCCGCTGCCTACCTGCGCGGGCGGCTGAAGAGCCTAAAGCTGGAGCCTCTGGTTCCTGAGTACACCCAGCCGTTTACGCTGGATGTGAATGCGTTTCCAGGAAAATTAACGCTGCAGTTGCAGTATCCTATTCTTGCCGAGCGAGGTCCCAGCTTAACAAAGCCGACGGTGCTAGCTACAGGAGTCGACTTTATTGCGGCTGCTAGCGCACCTACTTTCGACACTCGCCAGCTTAAATGTATCAGGCTCGACAGTGCTGATGCGCACAACGCACCTTATGAGACAAACTGGCTACGTCGCGCAAAATCTATTGCGGATAATAACAGAGCAGTTATAATACCCGCTAAGTTGGAGGCACAATTGGCGCAGCTACCTGCAGCTATTCAGGAAATCATAGCAGGCTCGGCTGCTAAAATCATACTGGTTTCTAAGTTGACGGCCTCCATTAGCAGCCAGCAATCTAAGCAGGTTGAACTACACGTGTTGGATAATAAAAAGTATTTCGGCCAAGGTGGTGACCCGCGCACCGTAACCTTAGGAATACAATCTAAACTTCAGCGCAACTACCCCACCCAAAACCTGGCGGCTATAATCCGCGGCAGCGCCCAGCCCGACTCCTTCCTCATCATTTCGGCCCACTATGACCACCTGGGCATGATGGGCAAAAAAGCCTACTTCCCCGGGGCCAACGACAACGCCAGCGGCGTGGCCATGCTGCTGGAGTTGGCGGCGCACTACGCCCAGCCCGAAAATAGGCCCGCCTGCTCGGTGGTGTTTCTGCTTTTTGGCGCGGAGGAAGCTGGCCTGGTAGGCTCACGCTACTTCGTCGAGCACCCGCTGGTGCCGCTCAAGCAAATCAAGTTTTTGATGAACCTGGACCTGCTGGGCACAGGGGAAGAAGGCGCAACTGTGGTGAATGGCAAGGTGCACGAAGCAGCTTTCCAGCGCCTGCAGGCCCTGAATACTGCCAGGCACTACCTGCCTGCCCTGGGCGCTAGAGGCAAGGCGGCTAATTCCGACCATTACCCATTCTCTGAAGCAGGTGTGCCAGCCTTCTTTCTCTATACCCGCGGCGGCAGCAAGGCTTACCACGATGTGAACGACACGCCGGATAAGCTCTCATTGGCCGGCTTCGCGGGCGCGTTTGGGCTGGTGCGCGATTTCCTGAATGAAATGGGCGCCGTTCCCTGGCACTGAGATTTAGCTCACTGTGCTCAACAAAAAAGCCCCGGCCAATTCTGGCCGGGGCTTTCTGTTATCACGTGCAATAGCTTAGCCGTTAGACTTCAGCGAGAGCATGATTTGCTTCGCGATGGGCTCCCACTCGGGCTTCTGGCGGTCGGCGCAGTTGAAGGTGCAAATCATGAGCTTGCCTTCAACGTCGGTGAAGAACACCAGGGTGTATACTTCGTGGCCCATCTCCGGCTTCATGAACTCCATGTAGCCCACCTTGCGGTTGTTGATGTTTTTCACACCCTCACCAAACCAGGTAGCTTCCTTGAACTGCTTGTGGTGCGCCTTGGCGAAGGTGGTGGCGTACATGTCAATCATGTCCTGGTCAGCGTCGTTCTCGCTGTAGTTGAAAGCCAGGCTGATGAGGTTGTTGTTGGTGAAGATTACGCTCGGACGGCTCTGGGCTTTGGCGTAGGCGAAGTCCATCTGCTGCTCCGACATCACTTCGAAGCCTTTGGGAATCAGAATCTCAACCCGCTCGCTGAGGACGCGCTTCTTTACCAGCTCAATTTCCGAAACAGGACGGGCAGCCATCAGTAGCAGCCCCATAATGCAGAGTAGTAGCGTTGATTTCATGATATAGGTAATGATGAGGTGAGAGTAAAAGATTAGCGGGGGATTGTGGTGCCCAAGTTAGATACAATAAACGTACCTCCAAACTTTATGTGACAAAGATTGCAGTTTTTTTTTGAAAACAGCGTAACCCCTATTTTTTATTTTCAATAACAGGCTAGTTATCGGGTTGTTGCAGCAAGTGTTTGAAAATATGTTTTTGGCTTTTCAAAACTCTTGCCAGAAAGATTCTGCTAACTGAAGCGTGGTAAATTTTGCCGGTATAATGCAAAAAGAGGTCTTTTTTTCGTTCCAAAAGGCCACTTGGTCAGGTCGGCATGCCAGCCTGACCAAGTGGCGCAACCGGCCTAAAGAATGTTGTTGAGCTGCTCTTTTATTTTTTCTAATTCCTCCTTCATGCCCACCACCAGGTGCTGCACGGTGGCATCGTTGGCCTTAGAACCTATAGTATTGATTTCGCGGCCGATTTCCTGGGCCAGGAAGCCCAATTTCTTACCTACGGCCTCATCGGGCTGGTGGATTGCCTGCTCGAAATAGTTGAGGTGAGCGGCCAGGCGCACCTTCTCCTCGGCAATGTCGAGCTTCTCGATGTAGTACAGCACTTCCTGCTCGAAGCGGGTGGCGTTGAACTGCTCGTGGCTGCTGAGCTCGGCCAAGTGGCTTTGCAGGCGCTGGCGCACGTGCTCGATGCGGGCGGGGTCGTGCTGCTCCACGGCCGCCAGCTGCTGGCGGATGGTGGCGATGTAGCCCAGGATTTCCAGGGTCAGGGCCCGACCCTCATCTTGCCGGAACTGCTGAATGGCCGCCAGTGCTTCGCTCAGCAGGGGCTGCAGCTCGGCCCAGCTTACTTCCTCGGGCTGCTCAGGGGCCGCGGCGCTGGCTTCGGCCGCGGTGGGGATGACGCCGGGCAGGCGCAGGGCTGCCAGCAGGGTGGCCTCGGTGGCCGCCAGGTGCAGCGACTCGGCCACGGCTTTGAGCTCGTGAAAAGCCGCCACCAACGCCTCCTTATTAAGCGGAGGGGCAGTGCGCACCATTGCCGGCCGCGCAAAGTCAATGTTGAGGTTGACCTTACCGCGCAGCAAGGCCTTGGCCAGGGTGTTACGGATTTCGGTTTCGTGGCTTTGCAGGAAGCGCGGCAGCCGCAGGCTCAGGTCGAAGGTTTTGGAGTTAATGGACTTTAGCTCGACGCTGGCCGTGTAGGTGTCGGTTTCGCGGTGGGCCTGGCCGTAGCCGGTCATGGAAATAAGCATGGAAGGAGGGCTGTAGTAAACGAAGGCAATATGCACCGGCCCGGCGCTGTGCGGGTGATACCGGGGCAAAAAAGCCGCAAAAGTAGGTGCGCGGGCCTGGCGAAAAAAGCTCCTTTCTGCCCGTAACAATAGGGTAATGCGCTGGCTATGTTGTGGTAATAGGGCCCCGGTAGTTTTGCATCGTCAAACCAACCTGCCTGATTATGCGCATTTCCTTACTGGGTTTCTTTTTATTGTGCATGAATGCCTTAGCCTTTGCCCAGCAAGGGGCAATAGTGGGAAAAGTAACGGATAAAAAGACCGGCGAAGGCGTAATCGGGGCCACGGTGCTGGTGACGGGCACCACCCAGGCCGCCCCGGTAAACGTGGACGGCAGCTACACCCTGCCCCTGGCGCCCGGCACCTACAACATCACTATGACTTATGTGGGCTACAAGCCCCTATCCTTTACCGGTATCGAGGTGCGCAGCAAGCAAAACACCACGCTCAACGCGGTGATGGAGGAAAACGCCACGGCTCTGACCGAGGTGACCGTGACCGGCGTGAAGCAGACCGGCACCGAGGTAGCCCTGATTCAGGACCTGAAGAAGAGCGAGGTGGTGGTGAGCGGCATGAGCAACGACCAGATTGTGAAAACCCTGGACCGCGACGCGGCCGAAGTGGTGAAGCGCATTCCGGGCGTGACGGTGCAGAACAACAACTTCATCGTAATCCGGGGCCTGGCCGAGCGCTACAACACCGTGCTGCTGAACGACGCCCTCACGCCCTCGGCCGAGGTGGATACCCGCTCGTTTTCGTTCGACATCCTGCCCAGCTCGGTTATCGACCGGGTGCTGATTTTTAAGAGCGGCGCGCCCGAGCTGCCCGGCGAGTTTGGCGGCGGCGTGGTGAAGGTGTACACCAAGAACAGCGTGCTCGACAACAGCACCAGCCTGAGCGTGTCGGGCTGGGCGCGCAGCACCAACACCTTCCAGGGTAATTTCCTGAGCACCGGCCACAGCGGTACCGACTTCCTGGGCTTCGACAACGGCCAGCGCGAGCTGCCCCAGACCCTGGCCGACATCAAGGACCGCAACGCCACCACCGAGCAGCTGCAGGCCATTCGGCAGGACGGCAGCATCCGCAACGAGTGGCTGCCGCGCAGCATCACCTCGCGGCCCGACCTGCGCCTGTCGCTGGGCCTCAACCGCAAGTTTGAAATCGGCGGCGTGTACCTGAGCAACGTCACCTCCATTGCCTACTCCAACACCCAGGAGCAGACCGAAGCCACCCGCCAGCGCTTCTTTGCCTACGACGAGCACACGGGCAACTTCCCTGACTACAAGTACAACTACACCGATACTCGCGCCACCTCGGCGGCCCGCCTGGGCGTGATTCACAACTGGCAGGCCCGCATCAACGACCACCACCGCCTGGAGTTCCGCAACTTCCTGAACCAGTACGGCACCGACGAGGTGGTGCACCGCACGGGCATCGGCTACGAGGTGAACAGCGACGGCAACGACCGCGACAACTACGCCCTGCACTACCAGAGCCGCACCATCTACTCGGGCCAGCTGGGCGGCACCCACAACGTGGGCGCCACCCGCAACACCACCCTGACCTGGGCCGCCGGCTACAACTACGTGGCCCGCAACGAGCCCGACTACCGGCAGTCACAGCGCGAGCGCAGCCACCTGCCCAACCCCGACACCGGCGAGCTGGACCCCTACAAAGTGGTGGTGAATCCCGACTTCACCAACGGCTCCCGCTTCTTCTCCGACCTCAAGGAAAACACCTACATGGGCAGCGGGCAGTGGGAGCGCCGCTTCCAGGGCCGCGACACCACCAGCGCCAACCAGTTTAAGCTGCGCGCCGGCTTCTACGCCGAGGAAAAAAAGCGCAGCTACGACAGCCGCTACTTCTACCACGTGCGCGGCCGGCAGTTCAACGACGCCATCACGGAGCAGCTGCCCGACCAGGTGTTCAGCACCCAGAACCTGGACCCCGTGACCGGCCTGAAGCTGCAGGAAGGCACCAGCTCCGTGGACCGCTACGACGCCGAAAACACCCTGGCCGCCGGCTACCTGGGTCTGGTGGCGCCGCTGTCCGACAAGTTCAACCTCTCGGGTGGCCTGCGCCTGGAATACAACCGCAAGACGGTGACTTCCGGCGACCCCACCCTGCCGCAGTACGAGGAGAAAAAGACCCTGCTGCTGCCTTCGTTCAACACCAGCTACAACTTCAACGACCGCAGCCTGCTGCGCCTGGCCGGCAGCGTGTCGGTGAACCGCCCGGAGTTCCGGGAGGTAGCGCAGTACACGTACTACGACTTCGCCAACAACTTCTACATCACCGGCGACCCCACGCTGAAGACGGCCACGATTTACAACGGCGACCTGCGCTACGAGTTTTACCCGACCCGCTCGGAGATGCTGTCGGCCGGCGTGTTCTACAAGCAGTTCTACAACCCCATCGAGCAGGTGACGCGCTCCGGCACCGGCGGCGACCTGCAGCTGACCTACCAGAACGCCGACAAGGCCTACGACGTGGGCGTGGAAGTGGAAGCCCGCAAGTCGCTGGCTGGCCTCTCGGAAAGCGCCTTCCTGCAGAAGTTCTCCTTCGTGCTCAACGCCTCGCTGATTCGCAGCCGGGTGCAGCTCGACACCACGCGGGCCGAAAACAAGGGCTTCGCCCTCACCGACCGCGCCCTGCAGGGGCAGTCGCCCTACGTCATCAACCTGGGCGTGTTCTACCAAGATACCGACCGCAAGTGGCAGCTTTCGGCCCAGTACAACCTCATTGGGCCGCGCATCACCTTCGTAGGCGACCGGGACCAGAACTTCTCGGTGATTGAGCTGCCCCGTCACGTGGTGGACCTGGCCGTGACCAAGGGCGTAGGCGAGCACCTGGAAATCCGGGCCGGCGTGCAAAACCTGCTCGACCAGCTGGTGCAGCAGCGCTACGACTTCAACCGCAACGGCGAGATTGACGGCAACGAAACCGGCTCCTTCGCCACCTACCGCCGCGGCGTATACTCCACGCTGGGGCTGACGTACCGGTTTTAATGTGCTGATGGTTTGATGTGCTGATATGCTGATTTTTGTGATGAGGTGATGGAGTGATGAAGTGAAAGGACGTGTCATTGCGAGCGGAACGCAGTGGAGCGCGGCAATCCTTCCTCTAGCACTCAGTCACAAACAAGTTGTGACACCTAAAAAAGCCCCAAGGCCGGTTCTGGCGTTGGGGCTTTTCACAATACCTGGTTAGTCGCACAGAGAGGACGGATTGCTTCGTCGTTCCTCCTCGCAATGACACATCCATCCACTTTATCACCTCATCACTCCATCACGAGAATCAGCACATCAGCACATCAAACCATCACCTCATTACCCCAATGTTGGCAACGAAAAGGTAATGCGGGTGCAACCGAATGGTAACTGCCGGGCGGCGCCAATGACGGAGAAGGGAGCGGACCTTTGCAGCGGTATTTCACCCCTCAAACTCCGCCTCATGAAAAAGCTATTACTCACTGCACTAGTTGCTGTTTCGGTGGCCCTCGGCCAGGCCCAGGCTCAATGCCCGGCTGCCCCGGCGCCGGTTGTGATTCCGGCCGGTACCATCACCACCAATACCACCTGGACGCGCAACAACATCTACCTGCTCAACGGCTTCGTGTATGTGGACAACGGCGCCACGCTCACCATTGAGTCCGGCACCATCATCAAGGGCGACCTGAATAACAAAGGTTCGCTCATCATCCGCCGGGGCGCCCGCATCGATGCCCGCGGCACGGCCACCCAACCCATCGTCTTCACCTCGAACCAGCCGGCAGGCATGCGTGCGCCCGGCGACTGGGGCGGTATCATCATCTGCGGCAACGCGCCCCAGAACCTGCCCGGCAACCCCACCATCGAGGGCGGCGTGGTGGCTAACTTCGGCGGCAACGACCCCAACGACAACTCGGGCTGGCTGCAGTACGTGCGCATCGAATTCCCCGGCGTGGCCTTCCTGCCCAACAACGAAATCAACGGCCTGACCCTTGGTGCCGTGGGCGCCGGCACCACCATCGACCACATTCAGGTGTCGTACTCCGGCGACGACTCCTACGAGTGGTTCGGCGGCACCGTGAATGCCAAGTACCTCATTGCTCACCGCGGTACCGACGACGACTTCGACACCGACAACGGCTATTCGGGCAAGGTGCAGTTTGGCGTGGCCCTGCGCGACCCGGCCGTGGGCGACTTCGCCTCGGGCGGCGTTTCGAACGGCTTTGAGTCGGACAACGACGCCAACGGCTCCACCAACAGCCCCCAGACCTCGGCCGTGTTCTCGAACATGAGCATGTTCGTGCCCAGCGGCACGCTGGCCTCGCCCTATTCAAACTCCAACGCCATGCACATCCGCCGCAACTCGGCGGAAAGCATTTTCAACTCGGTATTCACCGGCCGCCCCTACGGCCTGCTGCTCGATGGCGTAACGACTCAGGGCAACGCTAACAGTGGCGCCCTAGTGCTGGGCAACAACGTGCTGGCCGGCTACGCCAACAACCGCAAAGCCCGCGTGAACTCGGGCACCACGTTCAACGTGAAGCAGTTTGTGGGCGCCAGCAACGACACCTCGGCCACGGTGATGAGCCTGATGCTGAACACCGACAACTACTCGCTCACGGCTCCGGTATTTGCCCCGCAGGCGGGCTCGCCGCTGGGCAGCGGCGCTTCCTTCGCCAACGCCAAGCTCAGCAACAGCTTCTTTACGCCGGTTAGCTACCGCGGTGCCTTCGCCCCGGCCGGCACGCCTGGTGCCGACTGGACGGCCGGTTGGGCTGAGTTTAACCCCCAGACGTTCTGCTACAACACGCCCGGCCGCACTACCCTGGCTGCCCGCCCCAAGTCGGACCAGGTGCAGGGCCTGGGCGTAGCGCCCAACCCCACGGCCGGTGCCGCTACCCTGTCGTTTGAGCTGTTGCGCGGCGGTGCCGCCACGGTGCGCGTGCTCGACGTCACCGGCCGCGAAGTAGCCATGGTGGCTGCCAACAAGAGCTTCAGCGCCGGCCCGCAGGTGCTGGCGCTGCCCGCCACGCTGCCCGCCGGCGTGTACGTGGCCAACATCACCACTGCTGAAACCAGCCAGTCGGTGCGCTTTGTGGTAGCTAAGTAAAGCGTCTATTCAGAGCAAAGAATTTAGCGAAAGAAGCCTGACCCAGTCCTGGGGCAGGCTTCTTCTGTTTTGATGAGTTGAAATGGAAGATGGCTGGCTCAACTCGCCAGAACGAGTAGAGACGCATATTTGCGTCTCCCGGCAGAACGAGGCCAGCAGAACAATGTAGAGACGCGACCCTTCGCGTCTCGTCGTTGAACGACATCGGCAGAACATCCTGACGGCGCGGTCCCGGAGACGCAAGTATGCGTCTCTACTATTTCCCGGAAGGGATAACCGCCAAGCCAGCTACGCCCGCAGCCAGCTGCTCATGCGCGGAAAGGCTTCGGTGGTAGTAAGGCCCATCCATACCAGCAGAGGCAGACCGGTGTACTGGCCACTGCGGAAGTTGTTGAGCAGCCACTCGCTCTGGCCTTTGTAGCCCGCGGGGTGAAACACCACCTCGGCCGGAATGTCGAGGGCCTGGCAGGCGGCGTAGCTCCAGAGTAGCACGGCCATTTCATCACCTTCTTTTTCGGGCTTGCCGGCGGTGATGTTGCCGCCCAGCGTCGCGCGCTCGGCGGCGGTGCTCACGGCAATGTGGCCGGCCTCGTGCAGCACGTCGCCGGGGTAAAGCAGGCGGCGGCGGTCCACGAGCAGGCGGCCGTGGTCGATGAGGATGCCGGGCAAAAACGAGGCGCCGTAAATGGGCGTTTCCACGACTTCAATGCCGACGCCGGCAATGAAGTCAAGCATTTTGGGCAGGTAGACAAGCGGCTGGTTCATGGGGCGAATAATACGCACAAAATAGCTGATGCCGTATGCTTAGCGCTGCTGTTCGGGCTCGGCTTAGCTGCCACCGCTGGGCAAGGCAAATGCACTTCGCCGTTCTTTGTGGAGAATTCGACTGTCTTACCCTTCTCCTCCCTTGAAACCACTTCGCGTTTTGATGCTGCCCAAGTGGTACCCGCACCGCTACGACGACCAGGACGGCGACTTCGTGGGACGGCATGTAGCGGCCATTCAGGCCTACGGCGGGGCGGAGGTGGCCGTGCTGTTTGCGGCCGTGGCCCGCGGCCCGCTGCCAGCCCTGACGGAGGTGGAAGACGACCTGGCCGGGCCCATCCCCATGCTGCGCTACTACTACCGCGCCGCGCCCACCGGCCTGGCCCTGCTCGACAAGCCGCTGAAGCTGCTGCTGTACTTCTGGTGCCTGCTGCGCGGCTACCGGCGGCTGCGCCGGCACTGGGGGCAGCGCCCCGACCTGGTGCACGTGCACGTGCTGCTGCGCACCGGCCTTTTCGCCTGGGCGCTGCAGGCCCTGCGCGGCATCCCCTTCATCATCACCGAGCACTGGACGCTGTACCTGCCCCTGCGCTCGGCCGGTATAAGCTGGCTGCGGCGCGTGCTGACCCGCGCCGTGGTGCGCCGCGCCAACGCCCTGCACACCGTGTCGGGCGGGCTGCGCGACGCCATGGCCGGGCTGGGCTTTGTGAACCCGCATTCCGTGGTTATTGCCAACGTGGTGGATACGGCCCTGTTTCAGCCCCGGCCCGTAGCGACGGAGGTGCGGGCGACGCCCTCGCTGCTGCATGTGTCGGCGTTTCACGACAAGGTAAAGAACTTGTCGGGCGTGCTGCGGGTGGTGGCCCGCCTTCGGCCCCTGTGGCCCGGCCTGCAGCTGCGCATTGCCGGCTACGGCCCCGATGAGCAGGCGCTGCACCGCTACGCTGCTGAGCTGGGTTTGAGCCAGGACGGCACCGCCGTATTTCTGGGCAAGCTGGCTCACCACGAAGTAGCGGCCGAGATGGCCCAGGCCACGGCCCTGGTATCGTTCAGCCGGGCCGAAACCTTTGGCTGCGTGCTGCTCGAAGCCCGGGCCTGTGGCTGCCCGGTGGTGGCCACACGCACGGGCGGCGTGCCCGAGCTCTTCCAGCCCGAAGGCAGCTTCGGCCTGCTGGTGATGCCCGACGATGAGGCCGCACTGGAAGCCGCTTTGACGGCGGTGCTGGCAGGTACGGCGGCCTTCAATGGTGCGCAACTGCGCGCCGACGTGGCGGCCCGCTGCGCCCCGGAAGCCGTGGGCCAGGCCTTCGGCGCGCTGTACCGGCAGGTGCTTGTTAGGTCTTAGGTTTTAGATTTTAGGCTTAGCGGTTAAAGCGGTGTGAAAAAATGAAATAGACTGTGCGTTAACGCCGTTCCCCCTTCCTGAAATCCAGCGGCTGTGGCCCGAAGTTTCGAGGGGCCAATCCGATAAAACTCCAAGACCCTAAGCCCCCAAGTCCCTAAGTCCTCATGATACAGCGCATCCTCCACCACTTTGCGGCGCGGGTTCTCACCGCCGGCCTCAGCTTTGTGATGGTGTGGCTGACGGCCCGCTACCTGGGCGCCGCCGGGCGCGGGCAGGTGAGCTTGTTCGTGACCGACGTATCGGCCCTGGTGCTGTTCATTGGGCTGGTAGGCGGCTCTTCGCTGATTTACTTAGTGCCGCGCCGCAACGTGTGGCACCTGCTGCTGCCGGCCTACGCCTGGGCTGGCGTGGTAAGCGGCCTGGGGGCCTTGCTGCTGGGCTGGTGGCGGCCCGGCGGGGCTGCTTACGCCTGGCATCTGGGCGCCGTGACACTGGTGCAGGCCTGGTTTTCCGTCAACACCTTCCTGCTACTGGGGCGGCAGCGCGAGCGGGCCTACAACGTGCTGATGACCGTGCAGGCGCTGCTGCTGGCCGGGGCGCTGGCCTTGGCCTTTGGGCCGGGGCAGTGGCGGGAAGTGCCGGTGTTCTACTACGCCAACTACCTCGCCTACGGGCTGCCGCTGCTCATCAGCCTGGGCCTATTGCTGGGCTTGCCCGATGCCTGGGCCAGCCGCCGCGCCCGGCGCCGCGCCACGGCCCGCGAGCTGGCCCGCCACAGCCGTGGAGCCCATTTTTCCAACATCCTGTCGTTTGCCAACTACCGGCTGGGCTACTACGCCGTGGCTTACTTTGCCAATGCCCGCGCCCTGGGCATTCTGTCCGTGGGCGTGGCCCTGGCCGAGGCCATCTGGCTTATCCCGCGCAGCACGGCCCTCATTCAGTACGTGGCCTTGGTGAATGCCCGCGACAAGCACGAGCAGACCTACGCAGCTCTGCGCGGCAGCCGCCTCACCCTGCTGGCCACGGCCGCCGCGGTGCTGGTGCTGGCGGCCGTGCCGGCGAGCTGGCTCGCGGCCATTTTCGGCCCGGAGTTTGGAGCAGCTCAGCCGGTTATCTGGGCGCTGGCGCCGGGCATTCTCATCAACGGGGCTGGTATGCAGGCCAGCACCTACTTCGGCGGGGTAGCCCGCTATGGTGTCAACAACCGCGCCTCGCTGCTGGGGCTGGGCGTGACAGTGCCAGCCTGCCTGCTGCTGGTGCCCCGCCTCGGCATTATTGGTGCGGCCTTGGGCATGTCGGCGGCCTACACCGCCAGCGTCAGTTATTTATTCTGGCACTACCGGCGCGCCACCGGCGCCACCTGGGCCGACTTGCTGCCCGGCTGGGAAGATGTTCGCTGGGTTTTGAATAGAAACCAGTAGAGAGTAGTAAGTAGAGAGTAAAAAGACGTGTCATTGCGAGGGCGCAGCCCGTGGCAAACGCAGTTCAGCGAAGCTAATCCGTCCTGTTCTCAGCGACTAACCTCCTAATGTGAAAAGCCCCAAGGCCAGAACCGGAATTGGGGCTTTTTCATGTGTCACAACTTGTTTGTGACTGAATGCTAGAGGACGGATTGCTTCGCTACCGCTCGCAATGACACGTCTTTTTTGCGAGTCGCGTACCTTTTACTTTCTACTCAATACTCTCTACTTACTACTGACTACTTCACCACTTCCACCCAGCCGCGCACGCGCCGGCCGTCGGGGTATTCCAGCAGGTAATGGTACACCCCGGCCGGCTGGCCTTCCGCCGACCAGTCGTTTTGGTAGGCGGCCGACTCGAATACCCGCTGCCCCCAGCGCGAAAAAATCTGCAGACGGGGCGGGCAGCCCGGCGGCAGGCGGAAGCTATGATTGAGCCGGTCTTCCTGGTTGGGCGTGATGACGTTGGGGATGGGCTCGTCTTTTACCTCGACCATTGCCAGGCCTACTTGCTCTTCGCACTGTCCGTTGAGGTAGCGCAGCGTGGCCCGGGGAGTGTAGCGGCCGGCGCTGGGGTAAGTATGCACTACTTCGAAGCCAGTTTCGGCTGGGCTGCCGTCGCCAAAATCCCAGCTGAGTACGCCGGGCGTGCGGGGTGCCACGAAGCGCACCGCCAGCGGTGCCTGCTGGTCGGCAGGGCAGGCGGCGGGCTCCCAGGTGGGCAGCAGGGTGGGCACCACGGCCATAGCCACGCGGCGCGTGCCCACCCCAACGCAGCCAGTGCTGTTTGACACGGAGTAAAGCAGGTTCACGGACCCCATAAAGCCCGGCGGGGGCGTAAATACAAATCCCGTAGCCAAGCTGCCGCTCACGCCCGGCCCGCTCCAGCTGCCGCCCGCGGGGCTGGCCCGTAATCGAAAGGGCTGGCTACTGCCGGGGCACAGAATGGTGTCGGCAGCGGTGGTAACTACAAGCTGACGCATGACCGTCACGTCTATACGGGCAATGCCCGGGCAGGGCGCCGAGCCGAAGGTATAGCTGAGCTGGTAGGTGCCGGGCCCTACGCTGGGCGAGAACTGGTAGCCCGTAGCCGGGTTGCCGCTCACGCCGGGCCCCGTCCAGGTTCCGCCAGCGGGGCTGCCTTGCAAAGCCTGCGCGGCGCTGGTTGCGCACAGCTCCGGCAGCGGCGCCGCGCTCACTGTTGGCGTCACCACTACCGTGAGCACGCGGCTGCTGCTGACGGTGCAGGCGCCGGGCGCGTTGAAGGTATACGTAAGAACATTCGGACCTGCCAAGGCTGCGCTGGGCGTAAACACAAAGCCAGCGGCTACGCTGCCGCTTACGCCGGGTCCGCTCCAGCTGCCGCCAGCGGGGCTGCCGGTCAGGGGTAGGGGCGGGCTGGGCGAGCAGATGGTCAGGTCGGGGCCGGCCACAGCCCCTACCACCCGCACCGTCTGGCTGCGGGAGGTGATACAAAAACCTCCCACCTGGTACGTAATGGTGTGGCTACCGTGACCCGCCAGGGCCGGGTCGAACTGAAAGCCCGTGGCAACGCTGCCCGTAACACCCGGCCCGCTAAAGCTGCCACCCGCGGGACTGGCCGAAAGCGGCACCGCTGGCAGGGCCGGGCTGCCATTAGGTGGCAGGCAGAATAGTGTTTGCGCCAGGGGCGGAAAGCTGACCGGCGGAGCGGGCACCACGGTTATTACACGCGGGTCGACGGCACTGCAGGAGCCGCCCAGGGCAGTCATAGTGTAGGTAATGGTGTTGGCCCCGAGCACGCCGCCACTGGGCAGGAAGAAAAAGCCGCCACCCACCGAGCCGCTCACACCGGGCCCGTTCCAAACGCCCCCGGCGGGGCTGCCCACCAGCACGTACGGCGAGGTCGACTCGCAGAGCGTCAGGTCGGGGCCGGCGTTGGCCGCCAGCACCTGCACTGTCTGGCTGAAGTTGGGGGCACAGCTTCCCGTCAGCGAATAGCGCAGCGTGTGCGTGCCGTACCCAGCCTGGTTGGGGTCGAAGTAATAGCCCGTAGTGGCATTGCCTCCCACCCCCGGCCCGCTGAACGTGCCGCCTGTGGGGCTGGCCGAGAGGGGTACGACGGGAAGGCCCGGCAGCCCCACGGCGGGCAGGCAATACAAGGGCGGTACCGGAGCAAAGTTGCCCGGAGTCCCGGGCGTCACGGTGACGCGCTGCGTGGCCGTGGTGGTACAGCTGCCCGTGCTAAGCACCGTGTAAGTAAGGGTTTGCACCCCCGTGAGGGCCGCGCTGGGGGTGAAGACGAAGCCAGCGGCCACGCTGCCGCTCACGCCCGGCCCGGTCCAGGTGCCGCCGGCGGGCAGGCCCTGCAGCGGCAGCGGTGCCGAGTTGGCGCACAGCGTTTGGTCGGCCCCGGCCTGGGCAATATTGGGCTCGAAGTTCAGCACGAAGGCCGAGTTGTTGCAGCCCATGGCGCTGTTATTGTCGGGCGAGTAGGTGTTAGCACCGGGCGGAACGGGAAAGCCCGAAGGCGAAAAGCAAGAGCATACGGCCTGGTACACCACGCCCCGCGGGTCGAAGCGCGAAGTTCCGCCGTCCACATGGTCGCCCTCGCTGCCCGGTGAGGTGTCGCCGTAGAAGGTGGCATAGCTTAGGGCGGTAAGCCCCGCGGCGAACTGCGCCAGGTAAAAATCCTTGCCGTCGGTGTTGCGTTGCACGGCGTCGGGCGTGGTAGGCAGGCCCTGGGTGCTCACGTTGTAGCCCAGGTAAGGCTCCTGGCCCGAGTTGATGTTGGCATCGCCGCCCCAGCCGCACACATACACCCGGTCGCAGCGGTCTACTAGGAAGGCGGTAGGTGAGATGTTGATGCCCTGGTTGGCGGGCAGGGTGCTGCCAAACACCGTGGCCAGCAGGGTGCTGCTAAGGTTAGCGTCGAGCTTGTGAATAAACTGCGTGCCGTTGGGGGTAGTGTAAAGGCCGGATGTGGTGGGGTAACTGCCCAGAGTTTGCCCCAGGGCGTACACGCCCCCATCGGAGCCCAGCTGCAGGCAGTAGGCCTGGTCGTAGTCGGCCGTGCCCAGGTACGTGGCCTGGCGCAGGGAGGTGCCATCGGCCGCAATGCGCACCACAAAGCCGTCGACGTCGCCCCGCGCCGTGCTCAGGTAGCTGCCCAGGGTGGTGGGAAAGTTTGGGCTCATGGTGCCGCCGGCTACATACACGTCGCCCGAGCCGGGGGCCAGCTGGATGGAGTAGGCGGCGTCGGCGGCACTGCCGCCCAGGAAGCTAGCCCAGCTCAGAGCCGTCAGGTCGGGGCTGAGTTTGCACACCACGCCGTCGCAGCTGCCGCCACGGTACTGGCTGCTGAAGCCGCGCGCCGCCGGAAAGTCGGCCGAAGTGGTGCTGGAAGCAATGTAGATGTTGTCCTGCGCATCTACCGTGATGTCGCTGCGAAAAGGGTCGCCGTAGTTATGCGGCAGCTGTTGCAGCCCGTTAATGGTGCTAAGCGGTACCAGCCCGTCGTTGCCGCTGCCGCCCAGGTAGGTCGAGCTCAGCAAAGCCGTGCCGCCCGCACTAAGCCGGCTGATGACCAGGTCGGACCCGTTGGGGGCAAAAGTTGTGTTGCCGAAGCCAAAAGGCGCGGCGGGAGTGCCCTGGCGAAAGCTGCGCTGCAGGGCGCCCGCCGAAGTGGGGTAGTCGCTGGAGCCCGAGGAGCCCAGCACCAGCAGCTCGCCCTGGCTGTTCACTACCAGGCTGCTGGGGTAGTCCGAGCTGTGGCCGCCAATCAGCGTAGCCCACACCCGGCTGGCCGGTCCGTTCAAGCGGGTGTTGTACTTGATGATAGCAATGTCGGTGAGGCTGGCGAAGGTTGTTTGAAAGGCGCCCGGGCTCACCGGGTAGCCCGGCTCCAGGGCAATGCCGCCGGAGTAGAGGTTGCCCTGCGGGTCGTAGGTAGCTGTGAAGCCCCAGTTGTTGGCCATTGAGCCCGAATAAGTCGAGAACACCACCACCGGGTCAATAATGAGCGGGCGGCGGGTGTCGTAGCGGCCCAGGGCGAAGCGGACTACTCCTTTGCGCAGCACGTAGCGGCAGGCCACGGCCTGGCGCCGGCCGGCGGCATCGGTTTGCCAGGCCCGGGGCGGCAACTGGCGCAGTGGGCCCACGGAAGTGCGCAGCAGCAGCGCCCCGTTTTCGTCGATGCTCACCTGCTCGGCTCCTTCCGGGCGTAGTCCAATGGCGGCGGGGTCGGCGCCGGGCGCCAGCTCGAAGTCGTACTCCAGCTGCTGGCCCTCATTCTCATAAAAGCGGGCGCCGATGCCGGGCCAAAGCTGCGGGTAGCGCAACTGGCGGAAGCTGCGCACGTCGCTGGCCCAATGCCGGGCATCGGCACCCAGGAAGTAGTTGCGGTGCTCCGCGGTGCGCTCTTCTGGACTGAGCGCGCCGGGCAGTGGCTGTTCGAAGCGCAGCCCCAGGGCGTGGGCGCGGATATTGCCCTGGGTGGGGCCAGCCTGGGCCGAGTGACCATGACCAGGGCGCGAAATGGCCTCAAGAAGCACGAAACGAAGGCCGTCGTCTTCTACAAACAGGCGCCCGCCAGGGATGGCGGCGGCGAAGCGGGCCCGCTCGTTCCACTGTCCCTTGTTTTCAATAAACTCCAGCGTGCCGCCTAAATGGGCTGCTTGTACCGCAGCACTCCATTGCAGAAAGAACAGCAGCAAGGCCAGGGTAGGAAAAGGGCACTTCATCAAAAGGCAATGCGAAGGGTAAGAAGAAAGCCAGCAAAGTCACAAGCCGCCGGCTCTGGCTCGACAAGGCGAAATGCCGCTGCTCTTCAGCGGCGGAATTATAGGGCTATGGTATGGTAGATGCCGCTTTTTGCTTATTTCACCACTTCCACCCAGCCCTTCACGGTGCGGCCGTCGACATCCTTCAGAAGATAATAGTAGAGGCCGGCGGCCAAGCCCTCGGCGTGCCAGTCGTTGGCGTAGTTATCCGTGGTAAACACCTGCTGGCCCCAGCGCGAAAACACTTTCAGCGACGCGGGCTGGCAGCTGAAGCGGGGGCGGAAGGTTTCATTTTGCGGGTCGCCATTGGGCGTGATGATGTTGGGTACAAAGACTTCGCCTACTTCCAGGGGTGCAAACTGCGTCAGCACCTCGCAGTTAGCGTAGCGAGCAGTGAGGCGGACGTAGTAGCGGCCATGCTGCTCGTAGCGGTGGCTGGGCGTCACCTCATTGCTCACGGGGCTGCCATCGCCAAAGTCCCATTCATACACGGCATTGGGCGCAATAAGCACGGGCGTGAAGTTGCAGGTGAACGGAGCCAGGCCGTTGTACTGGGGCGCGGCGCTGCATTCGGGTAGGTTCAGGCCGGCGTCGCTCGACGAAGCCGGGGCCAGCACCACGGTGCGCGTAACGGAGGTGCTGCAGGGAGGCTGAACCACCGTGTACGTGAGGGTGAACACCCCGCCGCGGTTGTTGGTGTTCGGGGGCGTGAAGAAGCCGCTGGGCGTCACGCCCGGGCCGCTCCAGGTGCCGCCGGGCGTCTGGCCCCGCAGCTGGAAGGCCCGCAGACGGTCGGCACACAGCGTGGTGTCGGGGCCGGCCACCACCACCGGCGGCGCGTCAACTTGCACCTGCCGGGTAATCATTCCACAGCCCAGCGAGTCGGCCACGAGGTAGGTGATGGTGTGGAGGCCCGCGCCTGCCACCTGGGGATTGAAGCGGCCCGCCGCCACGCCAGGCCCGCTCCAGCTGCCGCCGGCTGGTGTTCCGGTTAGCGCTACGTCGGCACCAGTCGAACACAGCGTCGGCATGGGCGCAATGCTGGGGGTAGTGGGCGGGGCCACCACGTAGCGCACTTTCAAAGAGGCCTGGCAGATGCCGGTGGTGGCCACGGTGTAAGTCAGAATATAGGCCCCGGCCCCTACAGCCTGGGGGTTAAACTCGAACCCTCCGCCGCTGCGGGCTTGCACCCCAGGGCCGCTCCAGGTGCCACCGGCCGGGCTGCCGCCCAGAGCTACCGGCCCATTGCCGAGGCACACCACCCGGCGCGGGCCGGGGTCGGCCACTACGGGCTGGAAGTCAATCTTGAACGCGGCGTTGTTGCAGTTGGTGTTCGAATTGCCCTTGGTGGGGGAGTAGGTGTTGGCGCCGGGCGGCACCGGAAAGGGCGTCTGGCTGCGGCAGCCCCCGCACACGGCCTGGTACACCACGCCGCGCTTGTCGAAGCGCGAAGTGCCGCCATCCACGTGCTCGGCGCCTTCGCCGCCAAAGCCCACGCCGGCAATGCCGAAGAAGCTGCCGTACTCCAGGCTGGTCATGCCCGGCGTGAACTGTGCCAGGTAAAAGTCGGAGCCGTCGCTGGTGCGGCGCACGGCGTTGGCCGTGGTCGGATAGCTGTTGGTGTCGCCGCCCAGGCGCCCGGTGTTGACGAGGCCGCCCCAGCCGCTCACATACACCCGCTCGCAGTCATCAACGAGGAAGGCCGTGGGCACGAGCATGGGCCCGCCAAACGCGGTGCTGTACAGGCTGGCGGTGAGGTTAGCGTTAAGCTTCTGCACAAATACGTTGCCGTTGGCATTGCCAAACAAGCCCGGCGTGCGCGGAAACGACCCCAGCGTTTGCCCCAGCAAGTAGACATTGCCGGCTGCGTCGAGCTGCAGAAACTGGGCCTGGTCGTAGTCGTCGGTTCCGACATAGGTAGCGGCCTCACGGTTGCCGCTGGGGGAGAAGCGCACGACAAAGCCGTCGGGACCACCCGGGTTGTTGGTACGGTAGGCGCCCGCCGTGGCCAGCCCCTGGCTGGTGGTACCGCCGGCCGCAAATACCCGGCCCTGCGCATCTATCTGTACCGAGTACAAGGCATCATTTCCGGACCCGCCCACGTAGCTCGCCCAGATTACGCTGCTCAGATTAGGTGAGAGCTTGCACAGCACGCCATCAGTGCCGCCGCGGTAGCCGCCGCTGGCCCCCGGGAAGTTGGGCGAGCTGGTATGGGAGGCAATAAACACGTTGCCGCTGGCATCGAGCAGCACGTCGCTGCGGAACACTTCGCCGTAGTTGGCCGCCAGGGACGAGGTGGGCTGCATCACGCCGTCATTGCCGCTGCCGCCCAGGTAAGTACTGGCCAGCAGCAGCCCGCCGCTGGCATTGAACCGGGTCACGACCAGGTCGGCCCCGTCGGCCAGCTGGTACTCAGCGCCTGTAGAGCCGTACGGGCTGACGAAGGTGCCACCGCTGTGGCTGCGGCTCAGGGCCCCGCTCGTAGTAGGGTAGTCGCGGGAGCTGGTGCTGCCCAGCACGGTAAGCTCGCCCTGGGCATTGGTGACCATGCTTTGGGGAAAGTCGCCGCCGTTGCCGCCGAGGTAAGTGGCCCACACCCGGGCTGCCGGCCCGTTAGCCGCTGTGTTGTACTTGATAATGGCAATGTCGCTCAGCCCCGACCAGCTGGTATCAAATGCGCCCGGGGAGGTGGGGTAGCCTGCCGCGAAGGCAATGCCGCCGGAGTAGAGGTTGCCTTGCTGGTCGTAGGTGGCCGTGAAGCCCCAGTTGTCGGCTATTGAACCCGAAAATGTGGAAAACACCACTGTTGGGTCGATGGTGAGCGGGCGGCTGTGGTCGTAAGTTCCCAGGGCGAAGCGCAGCGTGGCGCCGTCGAGCACGTAGCGGCAGGCCACGGTTTGGCGCTGGCCCCTTGCGTCGGTCTGCCAGGCCCGCGGGGCCAGTTCCTGCACCTGGCCCACGCTGGTGCTGATGAGCAGGTTGCCGGCCCCGTCCAGCTTGACATTCTGCGCCCCGTCGTAGCGCAGGCGCACCCGATTGGCGTCGGCCCCGGCGGCCAGCTCGAAGTCGTACTCGAGCCGCTGTTGGGCGTTTTCATATACTTTAACCCCTACCCCGGGCCACACTCCGCTATACCGCACTGCCCGGTAGCTGAGTACCTGACTGGCCCAGCGGCGGGCGTCGTTGCCTATGAAGTAGCTGCGTACTTCACCCGTGGGCGTTTCGGCGGCCAGGCGCGGATGCGAGCTGGCTCCTTCGAAATGCACGGTGTAAGCGTGGCCGGCCACCACTTTGGAGCTGCTGGCTGCTTCGCGGCTGTGGGGGCCGTGCTGCAGCGCTTTGGGGTCGATAAATGAGTAGGTAAAGGCGTTGTTTTCCAGGAACAGGCGGCCGGCACGCAGCGGCGCAGCGTAGCGCACCCGCTTGTCCCACTGCCCTTTATTCTGAATAAATTCCAGCCCACCGTCCGCCTCCGGCGGGGCCGAAGCCAGAGCGCCCGGGGCCGATGCAGTTAAAACCAATAGCGTAGATAACCAGCGCAAGGGCTGGGAGGTAGCAGAGAAAAGGGGATTCATAGAACGGCCGGTTAGCGGCAAAAGGCAGAAAAGAAGCTGGAATTTACGTACATGACCCGGCCGCACTGCGTAAGCGTTGCCTGGGCAGTGGCTGGGGAACCCGCGCCGTACAAAATTCGTGCGACAATCTGCGGGGCGGGGCTGCCCGGCCGCGGCCGCTACCTTTGTCGTCTCCGTTGCTAGTGCTGTGCGCCGTTCGTTTGCTTTTAAAATCACCCTTCTTACCCTGGCTTGGCTGCTGCTGGCCATCGGCTGCCAGCAAATACCCGGCGGCGTGTTCTGGCCGGCCATTTTTGGGGCACTCACCACGCCCGTAGCGCTGGTACTGACCACGCTGCTGACGCTGTACTGGCTGCGGCGCAACTGGCGGGTAGCCCTGCTGCCCGGCCTGGCGCTGGTGCTGTTTTGGCCGCATGTGCAGCGTGGCCTGGCTTTGCACCCGCTCCACACCGCGCCCACGCACACCCTGAAGGATATTCGGAGCAAGACGCCCTCGCTGTTTCTCTACCAGCACGCCCCCGATGAGCTGCTGCTGCTCTCGGCCAACGTGCGCATCTTCAATGTGTACGCCCAGCTGCGCGACCCGAGCCTGGCTTCCTCGCGCCAGTTCATCAGCTGGCTGGCCAACAGCCCGGCCGATGTGCTGTGTCTGCAGGAGTTCTACCACGAGCCCCGCGGCTCGCAAGAAAACGGCGAGGTGTTTCGGGCAGCCGGCTACCTGGGCAAAGCCTCCGGGCGCCACGCGTTTGTGTCCAAAACCCTCACCAACCGCATCGGGGCCGAGTTCGGGCTGGCCATCTTCTCGCGCTATCCGCTGGTGCGGCGCGGCACCATCCGCTTCGGCCGCCTGAGCCAGAACCACGCCATGTGGGCCGACCTGGCCCGCCCCGCCACCGCGGGCCACAGGGCTGATACCATTCGCGTGTTCAACCTGCACCTGCAAAGCATGAGCATGGAGGAGAATGACATCGTAGCCGCCGCCGGCAGCAAGAAGGGCTTCCGCGCGAAAGCCCGGGGCCTGCTGCGACGTTTCCGCAACGGTGCCGTGGCCCGCGCCACTCAGGTCGACACCGTGCTGGCCCGCATTGCCCGCTCGCCCTACCCGGTGCTGCTGGCCGGCGACCTCAACGACCTGCCGTACTCCTACAGCTACGACCAGCTGGCCGACCACCTGCAAAATGCCTGGGCCACGGCGGGTACGGGCATTGGGGCCACGTACAACGGCCGCCTGCCGGCTCTGCGCATCGACAACCAGTTTGCCTCGCCCCAGTGGGAAGTGCTGGGCTGCCAGGTGCACCGCGAAATTCCCTGGTCCGACCATTTTCCGGTGGAGGCGCTGTACCGACTGAAAAAGTAGTCTATCAGCCGACGGTTGGGAGTTGAAGCTAGGCTGTTGCTTGGGCAGGCACTGGCTAATAGAAAGGTTAGAAATACCTCTTAGCGCTTACTCTGGCGGCTGTAGGCAGTGTGCGCATGAGCGTCAGCGTCAGCGGCGTAGATAAGCCATGAGCATCAGTAGGCAGAATTGATGGGTTAGATTTAAGAATTATGGCAGCGTAATTAAAAAAATCATTATGTTGCCGACTCAAAGTCTTCTACCCAGATTCTGATGAGCAACATTCTACCGCCCCGCGCGGCCCGGTGGGCCGTGCCCTGCTGGCTGTTGTGCCTTCTGTTGAAGGTACCCCTCCCCACCACCGCTCAAACCGCCCCGCCCGCGCAGACCTTGCTGGGAGCAGCTGCGGAATATGGCCTGCTCAGCGGCGGAAGTATTCAAGCCAACTGCGTAGCTCAGGCCCAGGGCAAAGCGGGAGCAGCGCAGTCCATAGCCGCAACCATCTACGCCACCGATACTACGCTGGCGCAGGGCGGGGGCAACGTGAGCCAGGCGTTAACTGACCTGCAAGCGGCCCGGGCTTACTACAGCGGATTGGCCAGCCAGCCGCTGAGCGGTGTGCTCGGCGGACAGCTCGGCAGCGGCGTCTACTCCGTTGCCGGCAATGCCACGCTGGCAACCGGCAGCATACTTACAATCAGCGGCGACTCCAGCACTCAGGTCGTTATTCGCGTAAGCGGCAGCCTGACTTTCGCCGCCAACAGCGCCGTGGTGCTAAACGGCGTGCGGCCCGAGCACGTCATCTGGAGTGTTGGGCAGCAGCTGAGTATACAGGAATATACGGCAACTTCAGGAGTGATGCTGGTGGGCGGTGCCGCGACCATTCAAGGCTGGCAAAGCGGGCGCCGCACCGTGCATGCACAAGGAACAGTCAGTTTAAGCAACCTGGGCGGTATTGGCAGCCATAACACTTTCTTCCGCCCCGGTCCCCACCCCAACCCCGGCCCAATTATTAACCCTCCTTCCTGCAATTACACCCCGCAGGCCTGCAACCTGGTGCAGGATGGTAGTTTCGAATGTCTCTTAGGCTGCCCGGGCATAACAGTAGCAGGAGACCTGATTGCTAACTTGTCTGCGTATTGGCGAGGGGGCGGCGGCACTCCTGATGTTTTTCATACGTGCAATACTATAGACGGTGATTTTGGGGTGCCATTTAATGCTTCAAATTCCCTGTTCCCTGGCCATAACCCGCCGCGCATCTGGCCACCCAACCCAGTGAGTCCACAGGGTACGCCGGCCATGGCTCAGCACTCCACTGCGCTGACTGGGAACGGCTACGCTGGAATCTACACGCTGAGTGGGCGCGAATACATCAAACAGCAGCTCGCCAGCTCCTTGGCACCTAATACAAGGTATTACGCTGAGTTCTACCAGCACATTGCTCCCAATGCTGGCTATTCAGCCGAAAAGCTTGGGCTTGCGCTTGCGTCGGCTAACGTGTCTGCTCCGCTGCCGTCAATTCCACTGAGCCTAACACCAGTAGTGGAAGGAGTTGCTGCGGCTAATCTGGGCTGGCAGCGTATCGGCGGTGTCTTCACTGCACCCTCTACTGCCAATAGCCACATTGTGGTTGGTGACTTCTCGCCAGTGCCCACCTCCGCAGTTTTAGCAGCGCACCATAATGGACCAAGCGCCAGCTTGACGCTTGCTTCAGGCGCTAATCATGCCGACGCCTCCTATTACTACATCGACAACGTCCTGCTGAGCCCCCTTACCGAGGCCGGCCCTGCCTACACCTTCTGTGCTTATGCGCCGCTTGTGCAACTGGGCACCTGCCCCTTGCCTGCTCAGACTTCGCCCTCCTACCACTGGCAGGTAGTAGCCGGCACCGACCCCACCCTGACCGCTGCCAACGAGAACCTGCCCAACCCCTGGGTGCAGCCCGATGCCACCACCGAGTATGAGCTGACTGTCACCGTGAATGGGCAGAGCTATACCTCCCGCACTACCATCACCATCACGCCGCCCACGCTGCCGGCCACGGCGCGGTTTATCAATTGTGGTCAGTCCGTCTCCCTCAGTGTCTGTGCCTCCGCCGTGGCAGGGGCAGCGTACAGCTGGAGTGCTTCCCATCCTGGCTTCACCGGGCAGGGACCAAGCATCAGCGACACGCCTGGGGCGACTACCCAGTATTTTCTAACGGTATCGATGCCCGGCCGCACCCGGGTTTATACGTCGCAGCAAACTGTGTACGTAGTGCCCCAGGCGGGCCCCAGTCAGAACGTAGCCTGCGGCACCCCGGCCACCTTGCCAACCTGTGGCGACGTCAACTCGCTTCCGGGGGCCAGCTACTTCTGGACGGCTGGCTCGGTTTCGGTCGCAGCTTCGCTCAATCCCACGCTCACCCCATCGAGCCCCAGCACTACCTATACTCTGGTTATCTTTTTTCAAAACCAGCTCTTTCCCGGTGGCCAAACCACCGTCACGGTCAACAACGGCCAGCCCTGCCCCGCGCCCTGCGCGCGCACTTATAGAAACAATGGTACCTATGTGAACCCCCTGCCCGGTGGTGCCCCGGAGGAGCTTGGAAATGCAAACCGCTCGGCGCCGGTGACACAAATTAGCGCAGGCGGCCGGACAATGACCTTCGATGGCAGCTACCACGTGGTAGGCCCTGTTGAGCTGGTGGACGGCGAGTTTTACCTGGAGCCCGGCACCGTCTTTTACGTGGAGGGCGGCAACGACAACTGGCCAGTGATACAACAGGGCCAGCAGTGCTATTCCGATGTGCTGGGCAGCGACCACTACATCCAATTGTTTGTGGGCAAGGGCGCCACTCTGCACCTCAACGGAGCCACGCTGACTGCTGCTTGCGACCGAATGTGGGGCGGAGTGGAGTTAGTCGATGATGGCCGCATCGTGACCGAGCGGGACAGCCGCCTCAAGCTGCGCAGCCGTATCAGTGAAGCGCGGGTGGGCCTGCTGCTGGGCAGCCCCTGCCGAAGCCGGGAAGCCAGCTATTCGCTGTTTGGGACGGACTTCTACAATAACACCTACGGGGTGGTGGCGCTGGGCAACGATAAACCAATGAACCCGGATGAATGCCGCATTGAAAACTGCCGCTTCTTCAGTGACCACACCAACCGGCTGGAGCCCGATGAGGGCAATGGCCGTGGCGATGGCGACTACACCCGAACCGGACTGGTGCTGCGGGGCGATTTTCATAGTGACATTCCCTACCGCGGCAACAGTTTCTATGAGCTGAACGCCGGGGCCGAGGTTGCTGGTCAAGGCGTAGCGTTGGAAGAAAACGCCTTCGAACGATGCTACCAGGTAGCGGTGCGGGTAGGCGACCCCGGCGTGCGGCTGTTTAGTGGCAGCATCAGCGTATTAGGCAACAAGATTAACGTGCCTGCCAATCCCCAGCCGGGCGGCCAGGTGCCGCCGGCGTCCAATGTATCGGTGGCCGGCATTGAGCTACTGGAAATGGGGATGAATGGGCTGTTTAGTAGTGTTTTGCACATCGAGCGCAACACCATTTTTTCAGAAGTTCCACCCAGCCAGCAAAAGCACCGGATAGGACTGGACGGCTACCTCAGCTTCAACAATACCCGCATCGAGCACAGCAACTTTTTCCAGTCACTGGATATAGGTGTGCGCCTGATGGATGCCTCCGGCCTGCAAGGCACCGGGCCGGTAGTGGCCGATAACCAGTTCGAAACCTGTACCAAAGCTGTAAGCCTGCACGGCCAGCGCTCCGCCGTATTCACACCCACCATCGCCTGCAACGACATGGCTGCGGACTATGGCATCGTTATCGAGCAAGGCGCCGACGTGGGCGACCAGGGTAATCAGGGTGAACCCTGCGGTAACAGGTTTAGCCTGTTTCAGGCAACAATAGTGAATGATGGGTTAAATGCCATCAATTACTATTATGACTTTGACCGGAATGAGGCGTTTCTGCCTTTGAGTGCCGTCAGCACTATTGGCAGAGGTGTACAAATGGCTCCAGGTTGTAACGTCCGTAGTTTTACGACTTTTGGATTACAGCGTCCGGTAGGCAGCAATGCATCTCTGCAAACCCAGGCTAAGCAGTGGCAGCAGCTCATATTTAATCAGCAAGGCAGCCCCAAAGAGCTGCACGAGTTTGAGCAACTACTGCTTGACTATTTTGCTCAGTGTCAGCAGTGGGCGGATTTGGAAGCTTTTATTACCACTCTGCCTCTGCGAAACGATACTTCATTTGAGCGTTTAAGTCTTCACCTGCTAGAAACATACCGCCGCTTGGGACAGCCGGCCGATGCCCAGCGTGTGCAGGCTGACTTGTGGCGCTGGCGTAGCAGCAGCCCGGATGTACAGCAGCGGCTGGGTTATCTTGACGTCAGTGAACGCCTGCGCCGGCTAGGCGCCGGGCAGTTGCCTTCAGCAGCCGATAGCACCATGCTAGCGGATATTGCCGCATCAAAAGCCAGTTGTGCACCTGTAGCCTGTACAACCTTACGCTATTACTATCCGCGGTTGGCATGCGATACCAAAAATGGTAAAAAGGAAATGAGCCAATCCTCGTCATCGTCCCAGTTGCCGATGCATAGCAGACTGGGCAATGCACTGCCTTCAGGCAGGGTAATGCAGCTCTTCGCCAATCCCAATCCAGCGACAGAAACGGTATCAATACAAATTACTGGCCTCATCCCCCAAGGCGAATGCCGGCTGGAATTGATAGAAATAGCCACTGGTCAACTGATGCACACTCTTAATTCACCCATCAGCACCGAGCGAATTGAGATGGATGTACGTCGCTTACCGTTGGGAGTATATGCCTTGCGCCTTCAGCAAGGTGGTCTGCTTTTGGGAACATGCAAGCTTGTTGTACTTCATTAAGAAGTCTCAATCCAGCATCAATAATGCTCTGCTTTATGAAAAGAAGCTTTCTGCTTGTGGTCTTGGTGGCTGGCACAATTAATAGAGGCGTTGCTCAGCAGTTGCTTTGGGAGCGTGCCGAGCTCAGGGCCGGCGCTAACTGGGAAACCGCGTGCGCAATACTCATCACCCCAAATAATCAGTTTCTGGTTAACGGTGAGTATCGGCTGCGACAGCCATTGCCCCCAGGCTGCGGTCAGGTACCTCAATGGCATACTTACCAAGTCAGAGACCTGAATACCGGAGCTCTTTTGCGCGAGCAGCATGGTAGACTCAATGCTGGTTCCTGGCCAGCGCTTGCTCAATCAGGCAGCTCGTACTGGGCGGCTGGCAATACTGCTGTATGCCAGAACGGGCTGCGGGGAGCTGACTATCCACTGGTGACGCGCCTTTCAGCCCAGGCTGATACCCTCCGCACTTACCAGTTGGGTCCTATTAGTCCACAGCGTTACAACCGGGGAATCTTGGTGAGTGGGCGTGACTTAGCGTTGAGCGGGGAATATCAAGCCACCCCGACGGGCTCGCAACGGGCGCAATTCTCCCTAACATTGGCTGATACTAGCGGGCGGCTACGGGGCTTCTTCTCTTATCCCCGCCAGCCCTATGCCGTGGACTATGCTACTGACTTGGTACGTACTCCCCGCGGGGGATATCTGCTTTCCGGTGATGGTACTACCGGCATGGCCGGCTACCAGCACCTGCTGCTGGAAACCGACAGTCTCGGGCGTCAGCTCAAGCAGCGTCTGATTGAGCCTTTGGGGCCTGACTTTGCGGATGGCAGTCGCCTTAACGGAATGTGTAATATCGTAGTGCTGCCTAACGCCGGAGGCTATATCTTTTCCGGGCGGGCTGACTCCGCCAGTGGGCCGCTGCGCCGGCGGGTGGCCTACCTGATGCGGGTAGACACGGCCCTGACGGTGCAGTGGGTGTACCGCCACCCCACCAGCACCAACGGCAATGGCACGCGCAGCCAGGAAGCCTACAAAGTGCGCCAACTGCCCGATGGCTCAGTGGCATTCATGGTGCGCGACGTGCGAGGCATAGGCACTTCTGATATTTATCTGGTACAGGTTGACGCCCAAACCGGGCAGCACCGCGCCACCTATACATTGAGCAGCAATACCCAACTGGTAGCCCAGCCATTAGACTGGAAATGGATAGGGGACGGCACCCTGCTGCTTTGCGGAGAATCACAGGCACTAGGGGTATCAAATACCCAGGCCTACTTTGCTCGCTGGGATTTCCGCCGCACGCCCCTGGCTACGGGTCGGCAATCCGCCACCGCTGGGGCTGAACTACAGGTTTATCCTAACCCCGTGCCGGCAGGCCAGCCAGTCCAGGTGCAGATTCAGTTGCCTAGTGCTCAGGGCAGTGTTGAACTGCTGGTGTACACGCTGCTAGGGCAGTGCGTGCGCACTATGGCCGTGCCCGCTGGCCAGCGGGAAGCTGTTCGGCTGGAAGGCTTGACGCCGGGCGCATATGTGGTTCGGTTGGTAGCAGGCAAGGGTATTGTGCGAACTCAGTCCCTGGTGGTAGTGCCCTGATTGGTGAGACACAATAGAGCTTAATGGCCACAGCAGGCGCTGATTTTCGCAGAGTGCGGGGCTAGTTGTCGGCGGTTTGTATTTGCCCTCATGGCGGCTGCCCTACCTTTGTGGTATGCCTCTCTCGCTCTACAACACCCTTACTCGTAAAAAGGAAGAGTTTCAGCCCGTACACCCCCCCATGGTGGGCCTCTACCTCTGCGGCCCTACCGTGTACAACGAGGCTCACCTGGGCAATGCCCGGGGGCCGGTGGTGTTCGACATTCTGACGCGCTACCTGCGCTACCTCGGCTACACCGTGCGCTACGTGCGCAACATCACCGACGTAGGTCACCTGCAGGGCGACGGCGACGATGGCGAAGACCCCATGGTGAAGGCGGCCCGCGCCCAGAAGCTGGAACCCATGCAGGTGGCCCAGTACTACGCCAACCGCTACCGCGTGAACATGGCCGCGCTGGGCTGCTTGCCGCCCGACATCGAGCCCCAGGCCAGCGGCCACATCACCGAGCAGATTCAGATGGTACAGGAAATCATGGCCAACGGCTTCGCTTATGAGGTCAATGGCTCGGTGTATTTCGATGTGCCCAAGTACGACCAGGCCCACCGCTACGGCATTCTGTCGAACCGCTCGATTGAAGACCAACTGGCCGGCACCCGCGACAACCTCGCCGGGCAAGACGAAAAGCGCAGCCCCCTGGACTTTGCCCTATGGAAAAAAGCCGACCCCGAGCACATCATGCGCTGGCCCTCGCCCTGGAGCGACGGCTTTCCGGGCTGGCACCTCGAGTGCTCGGCCATGGGGCGCAAGTACCTCGGCGCCGAGTACGACATCCACGGCGGCGGGCTCGATTTGATGTTTCCGCACCACGAGTGCGAAATCGCCCAGAGCCAGGCCAGCCACAGCCACACGGCCGAGGCCCGCTTCTGGCTGCACAACAACATGATTACCGTGAACGGGGCCAAGATGAGCAAGTCGCTGGGTAACTTTATTACCATCAGCGACTTGTTTAAAGGTCCGGCTGGCGGACTGTCGCAGGCTTACTCGCCCATGGTGGCACGCTTCTTCCTGCTGCAGGCCCACTACCGCTCGCCCGTGGATGTGAGCGACGAAGCCCTGCAGGCGGCCCGCAAAGGCTACCGCAAGCTTATGAACGGCCTGCGTTTGCTGGCTAAGCTGCAGCCTACCGAAGGAGCGGCCGAACGCCCCGGCGATGCCGACCTGCGTAAGCTCACGGCCGACTTGTTCACCGGACTCAACGACGACCTGAACACGGCCCGCTGCATTGCCAGCCTGTTCAACCTGCTGCGCAAGTTCAACACCCTGGCCACGACGCCCGCCGCCCTGGCCGAAGTAAGTGCTGAGGCACTGGCAGAGGCCGTGACGGGCTACCGCACAGTAGTAGTGGACATTTTGGGCTTACAGGACGAGCCGCGCGCCAACGCGCAGGAACTATTGGAGCTCACTCTCAGCTTCTACACCGAAGCCAAAACGGCGAAGGCCTACGACAAAGTCGACCAGATTCGGGCGGCCCTCAAAGACCAGGGCATTGTGATTAAAGACACCAAGGCCGGCGTGGAGTGGGCCTACAGCGAAGAATAAACCAGTGCATATGAAACTTCGCCTTTCCCTGGCGGCTTTGGCCGGTCTGTTCCTGCTCACGGCCTGCCCCGATAAAAAGAAGGTTGAAACCGCCGATGCGCCGGCCGAAACCCCGCTGCCCAAGGCCCCGGTGTTCAATGCCGACTCGGCTTACGCCTTCACCGCTAAGCAAGTATCCTTCGGACCGCGGGTGCCCAATAGCAAGGCGCACGTTGCTTGCGGCGACTACCTTGTGGCCAAGTTCAAAAGCTGGGGCCTCACGGTGAAAGAGCAGCCGTTCCAGGCCATGGCCTTCGACGGTACCATGCTGCGGGCCCGCAACATCATTGCCCAGTACCAGCCCCAGGCTGCCCGGCGCGTGGCCATTTTCGCGCACTGGGATACCCGCCCCTGGGCCGATGCCGACAAGGAGCACAAAAACAAGCCGCTCGACGGTGCCAGTGACGGGGCCAGCGGCGTGGCCGTGGCCCTGGAAATGGCCCGCGTGCTGGCCGCCCAGCCCGACAGCATGGCCCCGGCCGTGGGCGTCGACTTCATTCTGTTTGATGCCGAGGACTGGGGCTACGATACCGGCACCCAGCAGGAGTTGAAAAACCAGCTCGATGGCAGCGGCGACTCCTGGTGCCTGGGCTCGCAGTACTGGGCCAAAAACTTGGTACCGGCCAACTACAAGGCCGAGTATGGCGTGCTGCTCGACATGGTAGGAGCCCGGGCGGGTAAGTTCAGCCGCGAGGAAATATCGCGCAACAACGCCCGCCAGGCCCTGGATAAAATCTGGAACACGGCGGCCCGCCTCGGCTACACCGACTACTTCCTGTTCCAGGACTCGCCGGGCATCACCGACGACCATGTGTACACCAACCAGGCCGGCGTGCCCACCGTCGACATCATCGACCACCTGCCCAACAACCCCGAGCAGTACTTCCCCAACTACCACCACGCCACCACCGACAACATGGCCATCATCGACCGCAACACGCTGAAAGCGGTGGGGCAGACGGTAACCCAGGCGCTCTACATCAATTAATTCGCTGATATCAGCTTCAAAGGCTGCCCGCGCTGGAAAACCTGGGTTTTCGGGCGCGGGCAGCCTTTTTATTTTCCAGCCGATGCTGAGCTGCCGGTCGAAGCTGTAAAACCGGTAGGTATTGACCAGGTGAGTCAAACGCTAAAAGCTGGTTAAGGCTCGGCTGTTTTCCGTATAATAGGGCCTAGCTCCGTTACCTATGCCGCTGTTGTCCCTCATTGCCTTCCACATCCGTACAGCCTGGCTAATAGCCTTGCTGCTCGGGGCCGTGGAGCAGCCATGCGCGGCAGCTCCGACTGAAATACGGGCCGGCCAGACTTTTTTGGCGGCCGATGATGGGCACCGGGCTGCGCCGCCCACGCTGGAGCATCTGTGGCAGGAAGTACTGACGCCCGAGTCGGTGGCTCCTTTTCTGCCGGTGCCGGATGGCAATGCCGGTGGTCCGCTTGTGGTCCTGCTCCCGTTGGTGAGCTGCCTGCTTCCCTGGGTGGTGGTGCTGACGCTGGGGCCCGCTCCGCGCTCTTGCCCGGTAGCCAGCCGGTTGCGACAGCGCATGCTACGGGTGTCGCTTTCGCCGCACGCGCCGTAGCTAAGCCGGCATCTCAGTGGGCCCCGGCTCCCGGTTTGAGGGAGGCCAAAGGCCGGTATTTCATTTTCACATCAGGGCAAGGCCAATTCCGTGCAGCTGGTTTGAGGCGGCGGCGCCTAAATGGCACAGCCGTCGCCATTGCGCTGAGTTTATCAGAACTATTATGCTCCTAAATCACATTGTTTTACATCGCCTTCGCAAGCGTAAGCAAGCGGGGAACGCGAATAACTCTTCAGGCGGTCCGCCACCGTTTGGTGAACAATCTTTTTTTACGGGCTGGGGCCTGCGGCGCAAGCTGCTGCAGCTAGGTTTTTTGGTGGCCGGCGTGTTTTCGGCCGCCCTTGGGCTGAAAGGATTCTTGTTGCCCAACGGCTTTATTGACGGCGGCGTTACGGGTATTTCCCTGCTCACGGGCCAGCTGACCGGGCTGCCTCTATCGGCACTGATTGTGGCCATCAACATCCCATTTATCGTGATGGGCTACTTTCAGATGGGGCGCGGCTTTGCGGCACGCACGCTGGCGGCGGTACTGGCGCTGGCATTAGTGCTGCTGGTGGTTTCTTTCCCTACGCTTACCCAGGATAAGCTGCTGATTGCGGTATTCGGCGGCTTCTTCCTGGGGGCTGGCGTGGGCATGGCCATGCGCGGCGGCGCCGTACTCGATGGCACCGAGGTGCTGGCCGTGTACATCAGCAAGCGTACCTCACTCTCGGTTGGCGACGTCATCCTGCTGATGAACATCATCATCTTCGCCGTAGCAGCCTGGCTGCTTTCGGTCGAAACCGCGCTGTACTCTATTCTGGCTTACCTGTCGGCTGCCAAAACGGTGGATTTTCTCATCGAAGGCATTGAAGAGTACACCGGTGTCACCATCATCTCAGCCCGCAGCGAGCAAATTCGCCTGATGGTGACCGAGATGCTGGGCCGGGGCGCCACCGTGTACGCTGGCAAGCGCGGCTATGGCACCCGCGGCCACGTGCGCGACGCCGTCGACATCATTTTCACCGTCGTCACCCGCCTGGAAGTAGGCCAGCTCACCGCCGAAATCAACAAAATTGACCCCAAAGCCTTCGTGGTCATGCACAGCGTGCGCGACACCCGCGGCGGCCTGGTGAAGAAGCGGCCATTGCATTGATGCAGTGAACAGTTAACAGTGAGTAGTTAACAGTAAACAGTGGGCAAAAGCCGTGTCATTGCGAACGCAGTGAAGCAATCCGTCCTCTCTGTGCGAACACCCTCCTAATGTGAAAAGCCCCAACGCCAGAATCGGCCTTGGGGCTTTTTTATGGTTGGGTTTACCTGGTTTCTGAATGCTAGAGGACGGATTGCTTCGCTACCGTTCGCAATGACACGATTTTACTGTGCACTGTTAACTGCTCACTGCAGAAAGCCGGCTGCCGGTTGGTGTCACTTCCAGCTGCATGGTTTGGCCTACTATCAGGGCCTCGTTGCTGGGCTCGTGGCCGATGGGGAAGCCGTAGCCTACCGGTAAGCTGTACTGGCGGGCGTAGTGGTCGATTATCTGGTAAGCCTCCGAGCCGAAGGGAGTGGCGTTATCGCGCATCTGCGAGAAGTGGCCTACGGCTAAGCCGGCCAGGCCGGCCAGTTGCCCGCTGCGGTGCAGGTGCAGCATCATGCGGTCGATGTGGTAGAGGTACTCGTCCAGGTCTTCCAAAAACAGGATGCGCCCGGCGAAGCTCACCTGCGAAGCCGTACCGGTAATGGTGTGCAGCAGGCTCAGATTGCCACCTACCACCTCGCTCGTAGCTGTGCCCGGCCGGTTAAGTGGGTGAGTAGGGGCCGTCTGCACCAGTCCTTCCCCGAACAAGGCCCGGCGCAAGGTTTCGAGGGCCAAGTGAGTGTCGGAATGCCCAAATTGAAAGGGCATGAGGCCGTGAATGCTGGCCACGCCCAACTGCAGCAGGTGGCAGTTCAGCACCGTGATATCGGAAAAGCCGGCTACCCATTTCGGGTGGGCCTGGAAGGCGGTAAAATCCAGCTCGTCCACGAAGCGTGCGGTGCCGTAGCCGCCCCGCGCGCACAGGATGGCCCGAACGCCGTCGTCGTCGAGCTGGCGCTGGAAGTCGCGCCGCCGCAGCTCGTCGTCGCCGGCAAACTGATGGTGGGCGCTGCCGACGCTTTCGCCCAGGGTCACGTCCAGGCCCCAGCTGGTGAGTGCCTGCACGGCCGGAGCTAGCTCTTCGGCGGTGACTTTGCGGGCGGTGCTGACAATGGCCACGCGCTGGCCGCGTTGTAGAAAAGGGGGAAGCTGAGCAGACATTGTCAGGATATAAATAGAAGGCCAAATTACGCAGCTACAGTACCTTTAAAATGCTATCCGTCCCCTAGCTTGCTGGTCTCTATAACCTCTGGGCCCGGTTTTGCGTCACACGGACTGGGTAGTGAGCTACTTAGGGCCAGGATTTTACTTTGATGAGAACTATGAAAACAGTACTCCTTTCTCTGGTTATGCTGTGCCTGGTGGGCCTGCAGCTGGCCACGGCCCAGATTGACACTACGCGCGGGCGCTACTACCGGCCCATATTCTCCAACGTGACGGTGGATTCGGGGGTGAACTACGGCTCGGCCGTGACGTTCAACGGCAACACCCAGCCCCTGCTGATGGATATCTACCAGCCCTCCGGCGACACCGTGCGGCGGCGGCCTCTCATCATCTTCGCGCACCAAGGCGGCTTCGTTACCGGCACCCGCACCGACCAGTACATGGTCGACGTGTGCACCCGGCTGGCTAAACTCGGCTACGTCACGGCCAGTATCGACTACCGCCTGCTGTTCTTTCCGTTTGATACCGTGAATGTGGCCAAAGCCGCTATTCGCGGGATGCAGGACATGCGGGCCGCGGTGCGCTTTTTCCGGCGGGATGCAGCCACGGCGCGGCAGTACCGCATACATCCCGGCTACATCATGGTGGGCGGCTCCTCGGCCGGAGGCTTTATGGCCCTGCAAGTTGGCTATTTAGATAAGGCCAGCGAAGTACCTTTCTATGTGGGCATCGCTGCCCTGGGCGGCATCGAGGGCAACAGCGGCAACCCTGGCTACAGCAGCGCCGTGCGGGCCGTGCTCAACCTGAGCGGGGCCACCGAAAGCGCCAGCTACATCGAAGCGGGCAATGCGCCCTTGCTGAGCGTGCACGGCACCGCCGATGCTACCGTGCCCTACAACCAGGGCCGGGTGGGCTCCAGCCTGCCGCCCAAGTACGTGGTGGGCAGTGGCCGCCTGCACCCGCGGGCCACGGCCGTGGGCGTGCCCAACACTCTGCGCACCCTGCGCGGAGCCGGCCATATTCCCTTCGAAGGCGCTTCATCCCGCAACCTGGCGTATGCCGATACCGCCTTTTGGAGCATTCGCGACTTTTTGCGGCCCATTCTCCGGCAGCCCGGCACGGTGGTGACGGCGGTGGCCAAGCCCGCAGCTGGACCCAAGGCTCAGGCCTACCCCAACCCGGCTGAGGACCTGGTGCGCCTCGTGCTGCCGGCCGAGTGGCTGCTGCCCGTGGAGGCCGAGCTACTTGATGCCACCGGCCGCGTGGTGCGCCGCTTCAACCCGCGGGTGCGCGACCTCAACATGCTGCGCGGCTCCTTGCGGGCCGGCATTTACTCACTGAAATTTCCGGGGCAGCTGCCCATCCGCGTCGAGTTTAAATAAAAACTTCCCAGTTTGGAGCTAACGCAACAAAGGCCGGCTATTCAGCCGGCCTTTGTTGTTGGTGCATAGCTCAGAAAGACTTTATACAGCCTCGGTTTCGAGTAATTGGGATACAGGGGCAAATGCAGGCCGCGCCGAACCCAGCGCCGCTACAAACACGCCAGCTTCGCGCAGCGCGTCTCGGCGTGCCAGCAGCGCATCGAGACGTACCACGCCCGTAGCTGCCCGCTGACCGGGGACTATGGTGGCTTGCAGGCCCAGGGTGTTGGCCAACTCAGCCAGGCCTTGCGCGGTTGGGTGGCGCAGGTATACTTCGGCCTGCAGCTCCGTTGCCAGCTGGGTGGCCTGGCCCTCATGAAGCTTGGCATAGCCGTAACGAAAGCCTTGCCGAGCGGCCAGTACATCAGCCAGTACGGCCGAGCCGGTGGGGTGGCCGCCGGCCCCGCGGCCCTGAAAAAACTGGGTGCCGGCAAAAGCGGCGCCTACTTCGATGCCATTGAACTCGCGCTCCACGGCATACAGGGGCGAGTCGGCGGCCAGCAGGCGGGGCAGCACGGCCAGGCTCACCTGCCCGTCCGGCAGCTGCAGTAGCTCGGCTACCAGCTTGATTTTCCGGCCGCGGCCGGCAGCGAAGGCAATGTCGGCGGGGCTGATGTTTTCAATGCCCAGGTTGAGCACGCGCTCCGGGTGCACCAGCAGGCCGAAGCCGTGGGCAGCCAGCAGCACGGCCTTGGACCGCGGGTCGAAGCCGGCCATGTCCAGGGCGGGGTCGGTTTCGGCAAAGCCTTGCTGCTGCGCCTCGGCCAGGGCCGTAGCGTAGTCGCTGCCCTCGGCCACCATACGACTGAGCACATAGTTGGACGAGCCATTGATAATGCCCCGCAGGAACTGCAGCGGCTCGCCCCCAAAGTGCGCGTCGAGGGTGCGCAGCACCGGGATGCTGCCGGCCACCGCTGCTTCGTAGAGCAGCGTACCGCCATACTCCGCTTCCAGCCGTAGCAGGGAGCCCAGGTGGCGGGCCAGCATGGCCTTGTTGGCCGTCACCACGCGCCGGCCCAGTCGCAGGGCGGCACTCACCAGCCGCAGGGCCTCCTCGGCATCGTCGATTACCTCCACCAGCAAGTCCAGCGTGGGGTCCGATACCAGGGCATCGGCATCAAACTCAAACCGCTTAGTCGGCAGTGAGCGGATTTTGCCGGACGTTTTCACCGCAATACGTGCGACTTCAATGCCCAGCGCTGGCAGTTGGCGAATAAGGTCGTAAAAGCCCTGGCCCACGCAGCCGAACCCGATAAGACCCACGCGAAACAGAGCTGCTACTGGCGGGTTAGTGGGCGAAAGTTGGGACATAAAACAATTCCAGAAAATGGGTGATACCGGCCGTTTCGAGCAGGAAGCCGTCGTGGCCGTAGCGCGAGTCCAGCTCGGCGTACATCACGCCGGGGATGTGGCGGGCCAGCTCCTGCTGCTCGCTCAGCGGAAACAGAATGTCGGAGGTGATGCCCAGCACCAGGGTGCGGGCCCGGATGCTGGCCAGCGCCTCGGCCACGCCGCCCCGGCCCCGGCCCAGGTGGTGGGTATCCATGCTGCGGCCCAGGGCCACGTAGCTGTAGGCGTTGAAGCGGGCCACCAGCTTGTCGCCCTGGTAGCGCTGGTAAGAGCTGGCGCGGTGGTCGTGCAGCCGGTACTCGTCGGAGTCGGTTTGCGCTTCCACGTAAGCCGCGTAGCCCCGGTAACTGAGCAGGGCCACGGCCCGGGCAGCGCGCAGGCCTTCGTCGCCCCCATCGGGTCGGCCGGCGTGGTAGCTGGCATCGGCTTCGATGGCCATGCGCTGGGCTTCGTTGAAGGCAATGCCCCAGGCCGAGTGGCGGGCGTTGGTGGCAATAACCACCAGATGCTCGAACACCGCCGGCTGCTGCACGGCCCATTCCAGCGCCTGCTGCCCGCCCAGCGAGCCGCCGATGAGGGTGTGAATACGTGTCAGGCCAAGCTCCTGGCGCAGGGACTCGTGCGCCGCGGCCAGGTCGCGAATGGTGAGCAGTGGAAAGCCTTGGTAGTAAGGCCGGCCGGTGTCGGGGTTAAGGTCGGTAGGGCCGGTGCTGCCGTAGCAGGAGCCCAGCACGTTAGCGCACACGATAAACCAATCGGCGGGGTCGAAAAAGCAACCGGGCCCGAACAGTCCCGGCCACCAGGCCAGCACGTCGGCGTTGGCCGTGAGGGCGTGGCACACCCACACCACGTTGTCGCGGCTGCGGTTTAGCCGGCCCCAGGTGCGGTAGGCCACGTGGGCGCCCGCCAGCGCTTCGCCACTTTCCAGGGGGAAAGGGCTGGGGAGTTGGAAGAGTTGTTCTTTCATTGCTCAGGAGTAATGCCCGCAGAGGACGCGGAGGTCGTTCTGCGCCGCCTGCGCAAACCTCCGCGCCCTCTGCGGGCTAAAAAATCAAACCAGCTCGGCGACTTCCACCGCCGCGAAAGCCTGCTCCAAATCCGCCCGGATGTCGTCGAAGTGCTCGATGCCTACCGACAGGCGCAGCAGCGTGGGCGTCACACCCGCCGCCAGCTGCTCGGCATTAGACAGCTGCTGGTGAGTAGTAGCCGAGGGCTGAATTATCAGCGTCTTGGCATCACCCACGTTGGCCAGGTGGCTCACCAGCTTCAGGCTGTCAATGAAAGCCGAGGCCGTTTCCTTGGTGCCGCGAATCGCAAACGACAGCACGCCGCCAAAGCCGCGCTTCAGGTACCTGGTGGCCAGCGTATAGTAAGGGCTGCTGGCCAGGCCGGGGTAGTTCACGCGCTCCACCTGCGGGTGCTGCTCCAGCCATTCGGCCAGGCGCAGGGCATTTTCCACAGTGCGCTCCACCCGCAGGCTGAGGGTTTCGAGGCCCTGCAGCAGCAGGAAAGAGTTGAACGGACTGATGGCCGGGCCGAAGTCGCGCAGCCCTTCCACCCGCGCCCGGATGATGAAGGCGATGTTGCCAAACGGGCCGTTCTTGCCGAATACGTCGTTGAAAATCAGGCCGTGGTAGCCTTCGCTGGGCTCAGTAAACTGCGGGAACTTGCCGTTGCCGAAGTCGTAGGTGCCGCCGTCCACAATCACCCCGCCGATGCTGGTGCCGTGGCCGCCAATCCACTTCGTGGCCGACTCCACCACGATGTTGGCGCCGTGCTCCAGGGGCCGGAACAGGTAGCCGCCGGCCCCGAAGGTGTTGTCCACAATCAAGGGTAAGTCGTGGCGGCGCGCCACCTCGGCAATGCGCTCGAAGTCGGGCACGTTGAACTCGGGGTTGCCGATGGTTTCCAGGTACAGGGCCTTGGTGTTGCCGTCAATCAGCTCCTCAAACGAGTCGGCGTCGTCGCCCTCTGCAAAGCGCACTTCAATGCCCAAGCGCTTGAAGGCCACCTTGAACTGGTTGTAGCTGCCGCCGTAGAGGAAAGAGGTCGACACGAAGTTGTCGCCGGCCTGCAGGATGTTATTAAGCGCAATGAACTGCGCGGCCTGACCCGAGCTCACGGCCAGGGCTGCCACCCCACCTTCGAGCGCGGCAATGCGCTGCTCGAATACGTCGGTGGTGGGGTTCATGAGCCGGGTATAGATGTTGCCGAACTCCTTCAGAGCAAAGAGATTGGCGCCGTGCTCAGCGTTTTTGAACACGTAGGACGTGGTCTGGTGAATGGGCACGGCCCGGGAGCCGGTGCTGGGGTCGGGCTGCTGGCCGGCGTGGAGTTGCAGGGTTTCGAAACGGAGAGCTTGCTTAGCGGACATAATAATGCTGAGTTGGGGTGTGGAAAACCAAAAAATGATGTTGAAAACATGCGCTACGGCCTGTTGAGGCGGTATTGAGGCGCAGGGGTATCCCCGGAGTGAGCCCGTGCTGTTGAGTTGAGGGTGACCAAAGGGCGCTGCGGGCCATGCACAGGCGCGCAGCTGCCCCGGCAGCCACCAGTAAAATCCCAGAAGGAAAGGGGAAGGCTAAGCGTTAGCGCTTAGCAGCAACAGCACGGGCTACAACAGCACATATGCATTCGGGCCGTAGCCCACCGCCGGCTGCAACCAGCGGCAACGGAAAAAGCCGACGGTACGGCCACGCGCAGCATAGCCGGTAGGGTCGGAGGGAAAAAGGCGGAAACGGGGGAGTTTGCCATGGCAGCGTTTCATATTTCCCAGGCAGCCGGGGCTGCTGGGTAGGACGTGGCACCTGTCGCGCGGTCGATGGTTGCCAGCGGGTCAGGGAGCCTAGTCTCTCGCCGCTTCTGTATAAAATCTGAAAAACTGCTCCGCCGCGAGCGGGGCAGTACCCGGTGGGTAAGGGCAAAGGTAGCAGAGAAATTTTTTAACGGACAAGCAGGGCGTCGTTATCATTTCGTGATGCTGCCTCACTATAACGCAAAAAAGCCACCCTGAAACAGAGTGGCTTTTCTCACCTTTTTTCTGCAAAAAAGTACCTAGAGACTAGGTATCGTTAACACCTGACCTACTTCAATATGGTCAGGGTTATTACCGATTGTGGCCTTATTGGCCTCATATATCTGATGCCACTTGGCCGCGTCGCCGTAGTGGTTTTTAGCAATTTTAGAAAGCGAGTCACCGCTGACAACCGTATACGTGTTCCCTGCCGTTTCGGTTTTGCTTGTGCCGAAAAAATCTGCACTTGCGCCGGGAGCAGCCTGGGGAGTGGCCGGTTGGACGGGCTTTTCTTCGCCTTTATTACTGAGGAAATCAAAGAGTCCCATGGGTCTTCTTCTAGTTAAGTGGAAGAGAAATTCAACTGAACCTCCACCGTACGGCGGCTGAATCGGACCCATATACGACGGCAATTTAATCAAGTTTTCCGAAAAACTTCTTTTTTTCTTGACCGTAAGCCGAAAGGCCGAAGCGTATCGGTATTCTTTTTACTCTTTTTCTCGCCTTACCCATGAAAACCAAGCCCTTTTTGCCCTTTCAGTACTTTGCTACTTTTTTAGTGCTCCTTTCTTTTCTGGCCATTTCCTGCGGTAGTGACAAAGGAAAGGTGGAGGGCGTGAATATGCTGTACGGCACCGACAGCAAGGTGTGGAAAACGCATAAGGAGCTCAGCGCTTCCGGCGACAAAGTGAAGCAGACCGATGCCCAGGAAGATGAGGAACTGCGCATGTTTGCCAACGGTACCTACACCATGACCAGCCCCACCGGCGCCGTCAATGGCAAATACACCTTCGACCAGGCCGGCAAAACCATCACCATGACGCCCGACGGCAGCGCCACCAGCAACACCTTTACCGTGGAAACTTTAACCGACGACAAGCTCACGCTGAAATCGGCCGACGGCGCGGCCTTGATGCTGGAAGCAGACTAACCAGAACTTGTTGGAAAAAGAAAAGCCCCGTACTACAGCAGTGCGGGGCTTTTTTGTGGATAAGTCTGGGGAAAGCTATGGCCGCTGAAATACCCGCGCCACCCAGCGGGGCAGGAAGATGCTGCCCAGCACCAGATACAGATAGTACGTGACCACCCGGTAGAGCAGTACCATGAAGCTGGTGAGCGTGGCGGTGCCAATGAACTTGCCAAAAAATGTGGGGAAAGCCCCTTCGGCGATGCCGGCTCCGCCCGGCGTGATGGCCACCAGCAGGATGACTTTATAGGTGATGTTGCGGGCGAAGATGAACAGGAAGTTATCCACGTTCATTGGGACAAAGGCGGCAATCAGGCAGCCTATAATGGCGTAGCGGGCCGTCCAGACGAAGGCCGTGCTGAGGCTGGCGCGCCACCAGTAGGCCGCGCCGTTGCCGCGCAGCTGCCGCGACGCTTCCACCATGTCCTGGCCGTGGTGGTCGGCCCGGTCCTGCCAGCGCTTCAGAAAAGGCAGCGAGAAAATGCTCACCAGCAGCCGGCGCACCGAATGCGGGTTGACGAAAATGGCGTATAGCATCAGCGAAGCATAGGCCGTAACCGCCAGGTAGCTAACGATAAATGCTACTCGCAGCGTAGCAATAAAGCCGCCCTGCAAAGCCTCGTGAGGGTAAAGAGCCGAGCCGGCCAGCAGCACAACCAGTGGCACCATCACCACATAATACACATTGTCGAGCAGGGCCGTAACCATGACGTAAGCAAGGGAGCGGCCCAAAGGGATACCTTCTTTGTTGAGAATGAAGGATGCCACGGCCGTGCCGCCCACCGCCGAAGGCAGCACGCAGGAGGCAAACTCCCAAATCATGATGACGTCGAGGCTCTGGCGGTAATTCAGCTCCCGCTCGGCAATGTGACGGATGCGGTAGATGTAGCCCAGGTCGCGGGCGATAAGTACCAGCAGCGTGACGAGCAGCCATTCCCAGCGGGCATTGGCCAGCGGGGCCAGCTCGCCGGGCTTGTAGCTGCGCCAGAACATGAAGCCCACTACGGCCAGGCCAATGAGTACGGGCAGCACTATGCGCGAAGGGCGCAGCTTGCGAAGGAATTGCTCGTCGCCGGACTGGAGTTGGGGCATAGAGCAAAGGTAGGTTGGGAGGGGAGATAGGAGACAGAATCTAGGAGCTAGGAGCTGCAGCTAGAAAAAAGGAAAGATATTTCTCCTAACTACCAGCTCCTATCTCCTGGCTTCTAGCTTCCATCTTAATAACTCCTCTCAACAACTGCTCCCATCTTGGTTTCGTACCTTTGTGCCGGCCTTACAATCTTTTAGGGGCCAAGACGGTTATACACCGTCACTCATTCTCCGATGCCTGCCCGATGATAGTTGAACCCGGACCGCTCCTGGCGGCGATAGACTCGCCCGACGACCTTAAAAAGCTCAGCCCCGAGCAGTTAGTTCAGCTTAGCACTGAGCTGCGCGAGTTCATCATCGACTCGGTCAGCATCTACGGCGGGCACTTCGGCGCCTCGCTGGGCGTAGTTGAGCTGACCGTGGCCCTGCACTACGTGTTCAATACGCCCTACGACCAGCTGGTGTGGGACGTGGGCCATCAGGCGTATGGCCATAAAATTCTGACCGGCCGCCGTGACCGGTTTCCCACCAACCGCCGCTACCACGGCATGTCGGGCTTTCCCAAGCGCAGTGAGAGCGAGTACGATGCTTTTGGCGTGGGGCACAGCTCCACCAGCATCGGGGCGGCGCTGGGTATGGCGGTGGCCTCGGACTACAAGGGCGAGAAAGACCGGCAGCACATTGCCGTGATTGGCGACGGCGCCATGACGGCTGGCATGGCCTTCGAGGCCCTGAACCACGCTGGGGTAGCCAACTCCAACCTGCTGGTTATCCTCAACGACAACTGCATGAGCATCGACCCGAACGTGGGCGCGCTCAAGGAGTACCTGACGGACATTACCACTTCCCGCACTTACAACAAGGTGCGCGACGAGCTGTGGAACGTGCTGGGCAAGCTCAGCAAGTTCGGGCCTAATCCCCAGCACATTGCCCGCAAGGTGGAAGCGGCCATGAAGGCTACTTTGCTCAAGCAGAGTAATCTGTTCGAGGCCCTGAAGTTCCGCTATTTCGGCCCCGTGGACGGGCACGATGTGCAGCACCTCGTCACCATTTTGAACGACCTGAAGTCCATTCCTGGGCCTAAGCTGCTGCATTGCGTGACGGTGAAGGGCAAGGGCTACGCGCTGGCCGAAAAAGACCAGACGCTGTGGCACGCGCCGGGCTTGTTCGACAAAATCACGGGCGAGATTTACAAGAAGGTGCCCGACAAGCCCCAGCCGCCCAAGTACCAGGACGTCTTTGGCCACACGCTGGTGGAATTGGCCGAGCAAAACCCCAAAATCATGGGCGTGACGCCGGCCATGCCTTCGGGCTCTTCGCTCAATATCATGATGGCAGCCATGCCCGACCGCGCCTTCGACGTGGGCATCGCCGAGCAGCACGCCGTGACCTTTTCGGCCGGCCTAGCCACGCAGGGACTGGTACCGTTCTGCAACATCTACTCCTCGTTTATGCAACGGGCCTACGACCAGGTGGTGCATGACGTGGCCCTGCAAAACCTGCACGTGGTGTTCTGCCTCGACCGCGCCGGCTTTGCCGGGGCCGACGGGCCCACCCACCACGGCTGCTACGACATGGCTTACATGCGCTGCATCCCCAATATGGTGGTGGCCGCGCCCATGAACGAGCAGGAGCTGCGCAACCTGATGTACACCGCCCAGCTGCCCGAAAACGCCGGGGCCTTCACCATCCGCTACCCGCGGGGCGAGGGCGTGATGCCGGAGTGGCGCACGCCGCTGCAGCGCCTGGCCATCGGCACGGGCCGCGTGGTGCGCGAAGGCGCCGAGGGCGGCGTGGCCATCCTCAGCATCGGCCACATCGGTAACTATGCGGTGAAAGCTACTGAAACGCTGCTGGCTGAAGGCCTCGACGCGGGCCACTACGACATGCGCTTCTGCAAGCCGCTGGACGAGGAGATGCTGCGCGACATCGCCCGCCGCTACCGAGCCATCGTGACGGTAGAAGACGGCTGCCTGCAGGGCGGCTTCGGCTCGGCTGTGCTGGAATTCCTCACCGACCACGGCTTCCACCTGCCGGTGCAGCGCCTCGGCATCCCTGACCGGGTGGTGGAACACGGCACCCAGGACGAGCTGTACAAGGAGTGCGGCTTCGACGCCGCCGGCATCGCCCAGGCCGTGCGCGACCAGAGCGAGAAAGTATCCGCTATGACGCGGCAGACGGTGCTGCGGTAAGTTGACTTTAAAAATAAGAAAGGCCCCGCGGCGGATGCTGCGGGGCTTTTTTGCATTATTGCTTTTCATGCCTCGTGAAAGACGGGCTCGGCAAGTGCTGTATACTACTGCTTACTGCTTTATCGTTGCCCTACTTACCCCGCTTACCTTACACCCATGAAATCCTCCTTGCTCCTCGCCTTTCTTCTGCTCATCTCCCAACTAGCCACCGGCGCCGGTAGCTACCTCGACGTGCTGGCGGCCCGCACCCAGCAGAAGGTGACCGTAGAAGCCCGGGCCCAGGGCGGCCTTGGGCGCGACAGGCTGCAGTGCACCATCACCAACCTGACCGGGCAAGAGCTGAAGCTGCGCGTGCCGCCGGGGCTGCACTTTGCCGCGGCCGATGCCGGGGCGCAGGACATCTTTACTTTTCAGCAGCAACTGCTGGTGCTGGCGCCAGGGGCTAGCAAGCAGCTGCCGCTGTGGGCGTTTTGCATGGAGGCCAACGACTACTCGCCCGGCCGCGACGCCACCTACAACCTGCAGGGGTTGGCGGCGAAAGGACTCAAGCCCCTCGGCGACTCACTGCAGAAGTATTCCGGCCTGGCCGACAACTACGGGCAGATGTTTGTGTGGTCGCTGTCGGATGGCCGGGACATGTACCCGGTGCACGTAGAGCCCGCCCTGCTGCGCGGGGCAAAAAACATCCTGCGCTACATCGGCAAAGTGACGGGCCGTCCGACGCCAGCCGCCACAGTCATCACTCCTAAAGCACCGCCTAAACCACTGAAGACTTTCGCCAAGCGGGCTACGCTGTTCTACCATAGCCCTACGTCGCAACTGGCCACGCTGAAGGTGTACAACCCCGACGGCAGCGAGCGGAACGAGCTACTGAAAAACCGGCCCCTTACTGCCGGCGTGGTGCGCTACACCATCGGCCTGAACGATATTGTCGAAGCCGATGCCGCGCCGGTGTACACCGTGCGCCTGCTCGACCCGGCCGGTAAGGTGCTCAAGGAAATGAAGGTGGATGACAACACCACCGAAACAGCAACCGAGCCCGAGAAAATCGTGTTCAACTTCCCCTTTGAACTGAAAACGTTGGTACGGAATGCTTATCTGCGGGTGCGCCTGACAGATGGGACGCTGGTGGAAGAAGTTATGCACCGCAAGTACCTGCCACCGGGTAAGTTTCGGATGCAGTTCTTCTTTAACCACCTCTACCCACCAGGCACTGCCTTCGTGGCCCAGCTTGAGGTCGGCGATGGCAAGGTGCTGACCAAAGAGCCCGTGGTGCCGGTCGCTGAAGAGCCCGCCCCCGCCGCTCCGGCCGGAAGGCGCAGGTAGCGAAAGCGTTGCTAAGCCGATGGAGCCGGAGCTACGGCCGGGCTGCTTTCGCAGCGCTTTCGAAGAACGGCCAGGATGCGGCGCTGGATTTCTGACATCACGAAGTCGGTCCACAGGCCGGCGTAGGGGTTGAGGTGGGTGCTGAGGCGCTGCTGGCTGTGCAGCACCAGCTGGGTGCGGCTAGGGCTCAGCGGGCAAAGCTCGTAGGTGCCGCGCAGCACGTCGAAATACCGGCCGCCCACTATCACGTGCTCATCGAACGTCGTGGGTGGGATGGTTGCCGTGTTGGGCACAATGCTGAAGGAAAGGCGCCGCTCGGGCAACCACTCGTCGACGGTTTCGATGAACTCAACGCCGCGCTCGAAGGTGGCGTGACGCACCCCGCCCACGCCTTCGTGGCTGAGGGTCGCCTTTATGGGGCGCGGAAAGCCAATGTCGTCGACCACGCTGCTGCCCAGCTCGGCGGCGCCAATGGGCGCTACCCGAACGATGTGCTGCCAGACGGTGGCCGCCGGCGCGTTGATTATAATGGTGTTTTCTACCCGGCGGAAATTGTCGGGATTGTCGAACTGCTGTTCGATGGGGGCGGCTATAAAGGGCAGCAGCGCAAAAGCGGCCACCACCAGAGTTTTGTCGCGTTGCTGCTCGCGCGGGTCAGTAATCAGCGCGTACACAATGGCCCCGGCCGCTGCCATGACAAGAAACAGCGGGCCAATCATGATGACGCATATAAGCCCTTCGAGATGAAAGAGTAGGGCCGCGGTAAGAAAGAGCAGCACGTTCAGGAAGGGTGCCCACACCATGCGCCACCACCAGCTGCCGCCCGGCGGGATGAAGTGGGCAGTGAGGGCGCCGAGGGCCAGCGGCATCAGCAGCAGAAAGCTCCAGGTAAGCAGGCCGTCGTTGCCGTAGCCCAGCAGCGGCGAGTTGAAAGCAAAGCGGGCCAGCAGGGCGAAGAGCAGCCCGACGGTGGCCGCCACCAGAAAAGGAATGCGCCGACGTGAAATCATGGAGTAGTTTTGATGCTGAAAGCCCGGAGCCGGTCTGCAATACCGTTCGTTGCTGACCCTGCGAAAGGTAGCATTGCCATGACCACTTCCCCCACGCCGCCCACCATCGTCTTCCTCCACGGCTTTGCCGAAAGCCGCGAGGTCTGGAATGACTTCGCCCGGCCATTTCCCAACCGCTACCGCCTGCTGATGCCCAACCTGTTGGGCCATGGCACCAACCGCGGCGCCGTGCCCGACTTCACCATGGAGGCCCAGGCGCGCTTCGTTATTGACTACCTCAACAAAAAGGGCTGCCCCGGGCCGGTGCTGCTGGTGGGCCACAGCATGGGCGGCTACGTGGCCTTGGCCCTGGCCGAGCGCTGGCCCGAGCGGGTGGCCGGCCTGGCCCTCATCAACTCCACCGCCCTGGCCGACACCGAAGAGAAGAAAGCTAACCGCGAGAAAAACATCAGCTTCGTGGAGCGCCACGGCATCGAGAAGTTCATGGAAAGCTTCGTGAGGCCCCTGTTTGCGCCCCACAACCGCGACCGGCTGGCCGAGGCCCGCGCTTTGCTCGAAGACATTGGCAAGGCCACGCCCGTCGAAACCATTGCCGGCGCCATGCGCGGCATGGCCGTCCGCCCCGAACGTATCAAGGTGCTGAAGGAGGCCGACTACCCCATCCTGCTGGTAGCAGGCAAGCACGACGTGGCCGTGCCATTTGATGATGCCGTGAAGCAGGCGGCGTTGCCTTGCGAAGGCCACGCCCTCTTTCTCGAAGACAGCGGCCACCAGGCCTACCTGGAGCAGCCCGACCAAACCCGTCGTGCCGTGCTGGCCCTGGCCGAAACAGTGTTCAGCAAAGAATAGGAAGTCATTGCGACTTGCCGAAGACGCGCAAAAAAGCCCGGCTTTCATCTGAGGCCGGGCCTTTTCATGTCAAATGCAAGGCATCGGACAAGCTTTGTTGGTAATTGATTAGGCCGCCTGAACAGCCGCGGGCTGGTAAGTGGCGGCCACGTCTTCCTGCAGGCGCAGCAGCACGCCCAGGTTTTTGAAGTAGATGCGCCGTAAGCGGCCCTCAACCAGGTTATAGCTCGAAAAGAAGGCGTCGAGCCAGTCGCCCTGCAGCTGGGCGATGCCGGGCAAGGTGTGGCTTTGCAAAGCAAAATCAGCCAGTGTGGCGAAGCCCGTGAGGTGGGTGAGGGGCAGCAGCGGCACCTTTTTGGCCTGCTCCAAAGCCAGCATGAAGCGGACGCGGTTCTGCTCGAACCGACTGGTGAAGCCAGCGGCCTGGCTTTCGGTGAACTGGTTGAGCTGGTTGATTTCCGCAATAGTTTGGGCCATGCTGCTGCCCACCTCATGCACCTCGCGCAGGGCAAGCAGAATGCGGTAGTGCAGCTCAAACCGTTCCAGCCAAGCACTGCGAAGCGTAGGCTGGTTGGCTAGCATGGCCCAGTGCAGGGCCAGCACCTGCCGGTCAAATTCAGCCAGCCAGGCGTTGTGGTACTCATTTTCCTGCTGCAGGCGGGCCGCCACTTCCTGGGCCTGGGCGGCAGGGTAGCTGACGCCCGCCACCACAAAGCTGGGGTCTTTGGTGAGCTTCTGAGCAAAGAGCTCCAGCTTTTCCAGGTCGGCAAGCCGGGCGGTATGGGCGGTGCTGCGCTCCTGCAGCTCCGGCCCGTAGAGGCTGGCGCGGACCTCGGCCAGGGTGCCGGGCGGCAAGGCCGTTTGGTCGGCAATGCCGGCTACATCGGCCGGGTCGACCGGAGTGAGCAGGCGCCCGTCGTAGGTGCCGGCGTAGTGCGCCGGGTATTCCATCTCGGCCCGCTCGGAAGCCAGGAAATCCTCCACCTCGGCCGCGGGGCGCAACTCGGGTGCGGTGCCAGGCGCGAAGGCCGGGTACATGGTTTGGGTGACGGCCTGGCGCAGGGCTTCGGGCCGGTTGAAGAGCAACCAAGGCGAACGGTCGTCGCTGGGGCCGGGCACAAACACCCGCTGGGCCTGCTCCTCGCGCAGGTAGTCGGCCGGGTGGCTGGCGTACATAGCCACGATGTTGACTTCGTCGGGCCGGAAGCGGCGCCGGGGCTCGCCCGCAGCCGGGGCGGCCGGGGCCGGCTGGGTGGCGAGGTGCTGCTCCAGGTAGCGGGACTGGTGGTAGAACACGTCGTCGGTGGCCAGGCCATGCTCCAGGGCCACGCCCAGCTGCTGCGTGGCCGAGCCCAGGGCCTCGCTGGCGGGGCCAAGCTGGTAGAGCACGTCGCACATGGCGTCGGAGCCAGCCAGGCGCACGGCCACCCGGTCGGCCTGAAACTCCATCTCACGGGAAAGCGAGGCGTGCACTAGGTGAATGCCTTGATACGCCAGCTCCAGCAGCTTGCGCACCACCCAAATCAGGCCCGTCATCAGCCAGGCGGCGGCCGACACCCGAATGTCGAGCGTGCGCCAGCGGGCCAGCATTTCGTCCCACTTGTCGCGGGTGTACACCATGCCGTGAATCATGCGGCTGACGGTGTGCACGTAGCTGCCCAGCCGCATGCTGCGCTGGGCGAAGTGGCCAAACTCGTGGGCCAGCACCGCCTTGAATTGGCTGATGGTAAGGCCATTCACCAGCCCCAGGCCGATGAGCAGGTTTTTGCGGGTGGGCCAGAACAGACTGCGGGCGGTGCTGTCATAGAAAACCGCCGCGTTGACTTCTGAGGTTAAGTAGATGTGCTTGGGCCGGTCGGCGCCCGCTTCGGCGCACAGCCGGGACACGAATTCGAACAAAGCCGGCTGGTCTTCCGCCGTCAGCTCCACCCGGTCATCGGCCGGGGGCGGGCTGGGTTGAAACAAGGATTTCAACAGGAAGACGACCAGCATTACCGAGCCGACCACGCAGCCCAGGTGGAACAGGGCGCTCCAAACCCCGTACCGTTCGAAGTGAAGCGTGATTGTGAGGTAAACCAGCCCCGCGGCTGCCGCGAGCAGCATCAGGTACAGTGTAATGAAGAGCAGGATGCTGACCACCATGGCCACCACCAGACCAGAATAGCGGGCTTTGGGCCGGGTAAAGTCGGCCGGCACATCGGTGGGGCTGGGCGGGTAGAGCGGAGCAGTGAGGTCCGTCATGGTATGCTATGTTGGGCGGTGATAATGAAGCAGCAAGCTACGTCATGCCCCGCAATCCACCTGCCTGAATAGCCTTAAAAAAAGCGGCTTTGTTACCACAACTCAGGTCAACCCAGCGCTTGTGCCGGCGCTACACCAGGCCGGTCAGGCGCTCGAAACCAGAACCCAGAATGCGGGTGTCATCGCTGCCGAGCCAGTCTTTCAGAATGGTAGCGTAGATTCCGCGGAAGTCGATTTGGTAGCGCAGGTCGCCCTGGTCGAGGTCAGCCAGGTCGGGGGCGGCGTTGAGGATGCCGCGCTGCTGAAGCCCGCCGCCGAGCAGCAGCACGTTGTTGGCCGTGCCGTGGTCGGTGCCGTTGCTGGCATTCTGGCCCACGCGGCGGCCAAACTCAGAGAACACCAGCACCAGTGTGTTGGCCCACTCCCCGCTTTGGCGCAGGTCGGCGGCCAGGGCTGCGAGGCCATCCGACAGCTCGCCCAGCAGGCGCCGCTGCTGCTCCTGCTGCCGCACGTGGGTGTCGAAGCCGGCCAACGAGACGTAGTACACGCGCGACTCCACGCCCGAGTTTATTAGCTCAGCAGTGGTTTTAAGGCTTTTGCCGAACTCGCTGCCGGGGTAGGCCGTGGCCGACTGGTAAATCTTGGCTTTGTCGTAGAGGTAGCGGGCCGAGGACGTGGTTTCGGCTAGCGTCTGGTAGAGGTAGTCGGCTTCGCTGTGGTGCTCGTGCCCGTGGTCCAGGTGGCTGAGAGCCGCGAGGTAGCGGCTGCTGGTGAGTTGCTGCAGCTTCGCCGGGTTTTTCAGGGCCAGGCCTTTGCGCTGCTGGCCTTTTAGCGCCAGGCTGAGGGTGTCGTCGAGCTCCAGGGCATTGTAGGGCAGCCGGCAGTCGGTGCAGTCCTGGTCGAGGTAGCGGCCCAGCCAGCCGGTGCTCAGGTTCTGGTCGGCGGCCGAGCCGGTCTGCCAGATGTCCATGGAGCGAAAGTGCGAGCGGTCGGGGTTGGGGTAGCCCACGCTGTTGAGAATGGCTACCTGGCCTTGGTCGTACAGCTCCTTCAGGCCGCGCATGGCCGGATTAAAGCCCAGGCCCTTATCCAGCGCCAGAATACCTTCGCTCTGGCGAATGCCCAGCGTGGGCCGGGCCTGGTAGTACAGGTCGTTTTGGTAGGGAATGATGGTGTTCAGGCCGTCGTTGCCGCCGCTGAGCTGCACCACAATCAGGCGGCGCCCCCGGGCATCGCGCAGCCGGGCCAGACCGGGACCGTGGTCGAGGGCGTGCAGAAACTTAGGCACCAGCAGCATGGTGCTGGCCAGGGCCGAGGTGCGGAGAAAGTCGCGGCGTTGCATGGCGGAATAGTAAAGCGCTGAGGTTTACAGTCAGCAGGTAGGATAAATAGCTAGCTTAGTTGATATTCCGGGAGGCTGAGCAGGCCTATCAGCACGTTGCGGAGTACTTCGGCAGGCGGCGCCTGTGCGGCATATTGCTGAATCAGGACCAGGTTCTCGGGGCGCACGGGTGCTTGCAGCAGAAAGGTGCTCAGCTGCCCGGCGTGTTGATTGGAGGGAGTAGTGCCCAGCATTTGCTGCAGGGGGGCCAGGGGCAGGTGGGCCCCAACGCCCGCTTTCACGCTGCGCTCGGTCCGGGTCTGGTTGGGGCTGGTGTCGTTTTCGTCGTCTTTCAGCGCCAGCGCCAGCTCGGCGTTTCGGAACAGCACCGAGGGCAGCTGCAGGCGCAGCAGCAGCGACGAGGAGTCTATCCAGCTGCGCCCGCCCGGCCAGCCGGCCACGTTGGGCGGCATAAACAAGGTTTGGCCCAAAGCTTTCTGAATGCCCAGCAGCGGCAGCTCGTTGTCGAGGCGCACGTCGAGACTGCGCCGGATGCCGGCCAGCAGCTCCACCGGCGACTTAATGCGGGTGCCGATGTTGGCCGGCTCATAAAACCAGTCGGCCGAAAACATGCGCTCCAGCAGGTCGGCAACGTCGTAGCCGCTTTGCCGGAAGGCCGCGGCCAGGGGCTCGATATGGGCCGGGTTGGGCCGGTCGTTGACGAAGAAGCGGTAGATTTTGGTGGTAATAAACGTGGCTGCCTGGGGCTGCTCCAGCAGAATGCGCAGCACGTCTTCGCCGCGGAAGTTGCCGCTGCGCCCCAGCACGGTTTTCAGGCCCTCGTCGTGCTGCCGGGCCCGCAACTGGAATTGCCCGGCCTCATCAAAGCTCCAGCCGGTGAAGGCGCGGGCCGCTTCCTTCACGTCGGCCTCGGTGTAGTGGCCGCGGCCCAGGGTGAAAAGCTCCATAACCTCGCGGGCGAAGTTTTCGTTGGGGCGCTGCTTGCGGTTCTGCTGGTTGTTGAGGAACTGCAGCATGGCCGGCTCTTGGCTGACGGCCAGCAGCAGGTCCGGAAACTTGCCCAGGGCCAGGCGACGAATGGTGTTGTGCAGGCGCAGGGCCATGTCGGGCCGCTTCACGCGGCAGGCGAAGTGGCCGTGCCAGAACAAGGTCATCTTCTCGCGCAGCTGGGCTGGTGAGAAAGCCATGCGACTCATCCAGGCGGTGCTCATGGCGGCAAAGGCAGCTCGCTCCGCCTGGTTGCGGGCTTTACGCTGCTCGGGCGTCAGGGCGGCCGGCCGGGCTGTGGTGGGGCCCGTGTCAGCGGCCATTGTAGGCTCTTCAGCGGTAGTCGCTAATGCCGGTACGCGTAGCGGTTCGTACTGCGCCGAGTCTTTGAAAAGCTGGCGCAGGGCCTTGCGCGGGCTCAGGCCTACCCGCAGGTCCTGCGGCCGGGGGCCAAATCCCGCCCGCCAGTAAAGATGCTGCAGCTGCCGTGTCGAGTTCATGGCGCTTGGATGCGCCCCCGGCAGTCCGGTTTAATTTGGCTCTGTGTGCTGAAGCTGCGCAGAATAGTCTGCAGGCGCTAAAAGCGGGCGCCCACCACCACCGTCTTCTTGTACTCGCGCTTCTCGCCGCCGCTGGGGCGGAACAGCTCGACGTGCAGGATGTAGTAGCCTACGGCGGCTTTGCGGCCGCGCTCGTCCAGGCCATCCCACTGCACAAAGCCGCTAACCGGCACCGTCTCGTTGCGCAGCAGGTGGCGCGTGAAGCGGCCCAAGGCGTCGTACACCGTCACGGAAGCCGCGTAGCCCGGCTGGTCGAGCTGGAAGTTGAGGGTGGTGAAGTCCTGCTGGCCGTCGTCGTCGGGCGTGAACACCTCGGGCTCCACGCTCAGCTCCTGACCACCGCCGGGAGCATCCTGGGCCTGGGAGTTGGGCCGGCCGGGGGTGGCGTAGCCCGCCGTGCCCGCGGCAGAGTGGAAGTTGCTGCCCAGGCTGGGGCCGTTGGGCCGGATGCGCTCCAGCGACACGCCTTCCTGGGTGGTCAGCAAAGCCAGGTGCAGGTCGTCGGTGTAGGCAAACCGGTCCAGCTCCACGCCGCTGCCGTTGAGCAGAAACACCGTGTCGGCGTTGCTGGCGAAGGCCGGCAGGGCGCTTACTTCGAACAGGTTGGCCACGTCGTGGCTGGTGGGGTAGTTGAGCTGAATATTCTCGATATCGGGGGTAAAGGCCATGAGCTGGCCCGGCGCCAGAATCAGCGGCTCGGGGCTGATGGGCGTGGCCGTGGCCCGGCCGTTCACGCGGCCGCGCAGGAACTGGTGGCCCTGCAGGTTCACGTACTTGGTGCTGCGGTTGAGAAGCTCCACGAAGCGCACGCCGCCGGTGCGAGGATTAAACAGCACCTCGTTTATCACCACGTCGCCGGCCACCGCCTGCTCCGGCAGGGCGAAGGTGGCTGACTGCAGGGCCCCGCTGGCGTTGCCGGCGCAGTCGGTGGCCGTTTGCACCGTGAGGGTGGCGCCCTGGCTGGCTGATAGCGGCGTTGCCAGCGTCAAATCCACCTGGCGGAAGTCGGGGGCTACCGGGGCGGCGTTGCTCACGGCCGGCCCGGGGGCCGCCAGCACGTAGCGGCTGGTGGTGGCTGCCGCGGCGCTGTCCAGCTTCTCAGAGAAGTACAGACGCACGGTGGTCGCGTTCAGAGCCACGGCGCGGAGCAGGGTGGGCGGGGCCGTGTCGGGGTTGGCAGCGCGTACCGAGTTGGTGCGGCCGGGCGTGCCGCCGCTGGGGTCGGTGCTGGCTGCCCAGTTGCTGCTGCCAGCGCACACGTTGTTCACGTCTATCATTTCCAGGCTCCAGCCGCCGTCCTGCTTGCGGGAGTCGCGGTACCAGGCATCAGAGTACTGCACCTCAAACAGGGTGCGGCCGTTCTGGTCGCGCAGCACCAGCTGCCCGCCTTCGTTGGTGAGCGAGGGGAAGTTGGTGAGGCCGTACACCTTGGCGTTGAAGCCCGCGAACTGCGCCGGGCGGGTGCTGCCGCACACGATGGCGTACTGCCCCGGCCGCAGGCGGGCCGTATCCGGGAACACGGCGAAGCTGGCCGTGCCTACCTTGCCCAGGCGCACGCCCTGCAGGCTGAGCACCTTGTTGGCCGTGCGGTTGTGGATTTCGAGGTATTCCGATTCGGGCAGGCCCACCACTGGCGTTTCATCGGCGAAAATCTCGCTGATAACCAGCTCGCCCACCAGCGGCGCGACTGTCGGCTCTACGTAGTTGATGGTTTGCAGGGGGCCGCTGGCGTTGCCGGCGCAGTCGGTGGCCATTTGCACCGTGATGGTAGTGGGCACGTTGGAAGCCAAGGGCCCGCTCAACGTCAGGTCGACGCGGCGGAAGTCGGGGCCCACCGGCGCAGCCGCCACCACGCTCGGGGCGGAGGCTGGCAGCGAGTAGCGCCCTACAGTCGACACTGCGGCGCTGTCCAGTTTTTCAGAAAAGTACAGGCGGATGGTGACGGGGTCGAGCTGCTCGGCGCGAAGCAGGGTGGGCGCCGCGGTATCGGCGTTGCTGGCGCGCACGGAATTGACGCGGCCGGGGGTACCGCCGCTGGGGTCGTTGCTGGCTATCCAGTTGCTCGCGCCGGCGCAGAAGTTGTTGGTGTCTATCATCTCCAGGCTCCAGCCGCCGTTGCGCTTGGTGGCGTCGCGGTACCAGGTGTCGGAGTACTGCACTTCAAACAGGGTGCTGCCGTCGCGGCCCCGCAGTACCAGCTGGTCGCCGCCATTGCTGAGGGTAGGGAAGTTGGTGAGGCCGTACACTTTGGCGTTGAAGGAGGCGAACTGTGTTACGCGGGTGCTGCCGCACACAATAGCATACTCGCCCGGCCGCAGCTTGGCCGTATCGGGAAATACGGCCACTGTCATAGTGCCGGTCTTGCCCAGGCGCACCCCGCGCAAACTCAGGACTTTGGTGGCACTTCGGTTGTGGATTTCCAGGTATTCCGATAGGGGCAAGCCTACTTGAGGGGTTTCATCGGCGAAAATCTCGCTGATAACCAGCTCGCCCACCAAGGGCGGCTGGGTGGGACCGCCGAAGCTGGCTTGCAGCGGGCCAGAGGCCACGTTGCCAAACAAGTCGGCCACGTTGCGCACTTCCAGCACGTTCTGCGCGGCAAAGTCGCTGGGGAAAGTCAGGCGCGCCACAGCGGGGTTGTTGCTCAGCACCTGCGCCGCGATGGGCGCGCCGCCGCCCTGCAGCTGGTAGCGAGCCGGGTTGCCGGCGCTGGCTGGCGCCACGGCTTCGTTGAACACGACATCTACCTGGCGGGCGCTCAGGGGCACGGCCCGCAGCAGCTGCGGGGCCGTGGCATCGGTTACGGAAATGTCGTCGAAGTAAAAGTTGCGGCCATTGGCCGATGAGTATACCAGGGCCACGCCAAACGCCACGCTGCGCTGGTGGGTGGCGTCGATGGGCGAAGCCGGCTCGGCCACGAAGTTGCGCCCGCCGGCCGCGTCGTATTCCAGCGACCATTGGTTGGCCGTGCTGCGCGTCACGCGCACCCGCACCAGGTTGTTGGTGGTGCTGGCCAGCACGGCGTCCTGCCCGTCGATGAGCACAGTAGCCGAGCGGGCTGAGTCTTTGCGGAAAAGGCTGATTTCGTCGGCGGTGCCGCCCAGGCGCACGTAGTAGCCGGCGCAGTGCGGGTCGCGCAGGTCGGTGCGCGAGGCCATGAGCCACACGTCGGCCAGATTGCCGGAGCTGGTGGCCAGGCGCAGGTTGGCCCAAAACTCCCACACCGTGCCGGTGCTGGCCTGGCAGGGCGTCACGAGCTGCAGCTGCGTGCCCGTCACGGCCGGGCCGTTGCTCTGCAGCTGGCCGCCCGTCACTTGAAAGCTGCCCACGTCGCCGGTCCAGGCCGGGTTGGTCGTGAAGTTGCCGTCGGTGAAGTCGTCGCGCAGCTGGGCCTGGGCCCAGGCCGGGCAGAGCAGCAACAGGAGCAAAAGGTATTTAAGGGTAGAAGTAGGCACCGGCAGGGAATAAGGGTTGTTAAAGCGTCCCAAGTAACCCATTTCTAGCGACATTTGTACTACCTGCGGCTGCAAATTCGCCCGGTTGAGACGGCATCCGGCTCGGCCCTGAATGCGGCCCCCGGCTTAGCTTCGCTGCTTCTTTATTACTGCTTTTATGAAACTTGCCATTGTAGGCGCCACCGGGCTGGTGGGCACCGAGCTGCTGACCGTGCTGGCCGAGCGCAACTTCCCCCTCACCGAGCTGCTGCCCGTGGCTTCGGAGAAATCCGTGGGTCAGCTTATCGAATTTCAGGGCACGAAGTATCCGGTGCTGAGCATGGACGATGCCATTGCCGCCCGCCCCGACATTGCCATCTTCTCGGCCGGCGGCTCGGTCTCGAAGCTGCACGCGCCGCGCTTTGCGGAAGTGGGTACCACGGTCATCGACAATTCCTCGGCCTGGCGCATGGACCCCACCAAAAAGCTGGTGGTACCGGAAATCAACGCCCATGTGCTCAGCAAGGACGACAAAATCATTGCCAACCCCAACTGCTCCACTATTCAATTGGTGGTGGCGCTGAGCGAGCTGCACAAAGCTTACCGGGCCCGGCGCATCGTGGTGAGCACCTACCAGAGCGTGACCGGCACCGGTAAGAAGGCCGTCGACCAAATGATGCTGGAGCGGGCCGGCCAGCCGGTTACCAACCCCGCCTACCCCCACCGCATCGACCTGAACGTGCTGCCCCACATCGACGTGTTCGAGAGCAACGGCTACACCAAGGAGGAGATGAAAATGGTGAACGAAACCAAGAAAATCATGGGCGACGAGGGCATCCGCGTGACGGCTACCTGCGTGCGCATTCCCGTGATGGGCGGCCACTCCGAGTCGGTGAACGTGCAGTTTGCCAATGAGTTTTCGGTCGGCGACGTGTTCGACCTGCTGCGCCGCACCCCCGGCGTGGAGTTGGTGGACAACCCCCAGCAAAACCAATATCCCATGCCCAAGGACAGCCACGGCCGCGATGCCGTGCTGGTGGGCCGCGTGCGCCGCGACGGCACCCAGCCCCGCACCCTCAACATGTGGGTAGTGGCCGACAACCTGCGCAAAGGCGCCGCAACCAATGCCGTCCAGATTGCCGAGTATCTGGTTGAGAACGGCCTTGTTAAAAGTTAAAAGTGAAGAGTTAAAAGGCCTTCTGGGTTTTAGCTTTTAACTCTTCACTTTTAACTACAATTATGACTCTACCTCTCTCTTTCTACCAGCGCTCCGATGTGCTGCAGATAGCGCGTGAGCTGCTGGGTAAGCATCTGTACACGGAGATTGATGGGGTACTGACCGCTGGCCGCATCGTCGAAACCGAGGCGTACCGGCACGAGGGTGACCGTTCCCTGGCCTTGCATCTGCAGCGCAAGCGCCATCAGGCCCGGGGCCTGTACCAGCCCGGCGGCCACGCCTACATCTACACGGTGTACCGGCGCTATGCCTTGTGCAACCTCACCACCCACGACGCCGAGCACCCCGACGCAGTGCTGATTCGGGCCGTGGAGCCGACCTTGGGCATAGAGGCAATGCTGCGCCGTCGCAGCTTGCCGGCCCCGGCGCGGGCTCTCACGGCCGGGCCTGGCGTGATGAGCCAGGCGCTGGGCATCACCCCAGCTCTCAGCGGGGTGCTGCTCACGGGCCCTCAGCTCTGGATTGAGGACCATGGCGAGGAAGTTGAGGCCGCCAACATCACGGCCAGCGCCCGGGTGGGCCTGGAGTATGCCGGTCCCGAAGCTGCCGGTCTGCCTTGGCGCTTTCGAATAAAAGACAGCAAATGGACCAGCCCGGCAAAGTAGGTGCTGGCTACTGAGCGTCCGGGGTAGCCGGCGCCGGGTAGGGGTTGGGGTGGCGGATTTCCAGCCAGCGCGCGGGTTCAGCGAGGGGCTTGTAGCCGTGCTGCAGATAAAGGCCGTGGGCATCGAGGGTAGCCAGCAGGTGGCGGCGCAGGCCCTGCAGCTCAGGATGGGCTAGCATTTCCTTCATCAGCCATTTCGAGAGCCCCTTGCCCCTGAACTCGGGCAGCACAAAGACGTCGCAAAGCCAGGCGAAAGTGGCGCGGTCCGTCACGACGCGGGCAAAGCCGGCCTGCCGGCAATCGGGCGCATACACTCCGAAGTTGAGCGAATTGGCGATAGCGCGGTCCACGGTGGGGTAGGGAATGTGCTTCGCCCAGTACGACTCTTCGCTGAGCCAGCGGTGAATGGCGGCAATGTCGAGCCGCGCCGGGTCGGTGCTGAGGGAAAAGCCGCTGGGATGGGTGGCGGTGTGGTAAGCCATGAGCAGGAAAGGTGAAAACGCGCGCAAGCTACAGCCGCAATACCAGTCTATTGACCACAACAACCAGCCAAGGCAGGTGGTAGTAAGTCCAGCTCAGGCCGGGCAAAACCCCGGACGTCAGCTACTTTTCTGTAACTTACCAAGTATCGCCTCCCCTTTTATCCAGCTCATGAAACAGTTTCTTACTCATGCTTTCAGCGCCGCGCTGGTTTTGCTTTGCGGCTCGGCTTCCGTTCAGGCCCAGGCGCCCGCGCTGGCAACCTTCCCCGTAGGAGCTGCAACAGTTACGGTCTCGCAGCTTTCCACGGGGCTCGACATTGTGTGGGAGCTGGCCTGGGGGCCCGACAATTTCATCTGGGCCACGGAGCGGGCCGGTCGCATCAGTCGCATCAATCCGACCACGGGCCAGGTGCTGCCCCTGCACACCCTGCCCGATGTGTGGGCGCAGTACGAAGGCGGCCTGCTAGGTATGGCGCTGCACCCTCAGTTCGCCACTTCGCCTTATGTGTATGTTGTGTACAACTACGCCGCTTCAACCGGCTACCGCGAAAAGCTAGTGCGCCTCACCTACAATGCTGCTGCCAACACCCTGAGCAACCCCACAGTGTTGCTGGCAGATATTCCGGCCAACTGGTACCACAACGGCTCCCGCCTGCTCATCCTGCCCGACCTGACGCTGTTGATGACCACCGGCGACGCGGGGGCTACTACTGAGGCTCAAAATAGCGCCTCGCTCAGTGGCAAACTGCTGCGGATGAACCTTGATGGGAGCATTCCCGCAGATAACCCTACGCCCGGCAGCTACGTGTACTCCCTCGGCCACCGCAACCCCCAGGGCTTGGTGCGGCTGCCTTCCGGCCGCATCTACAGCTCCGAGCACGGCCCTAGCAACGACGACGAAATCAACCTCATCGAGCCAGGCCGAAACTTCGGCTGGCCCAACGTGGAGGGCTTCTGCAACCTGCCAGCCGAGGCGGCCTTCTGCGCCAGCAACAACGTGCGCGAGCCTTTGGTGAATTGGACGCCCACGGTGGCACCAGCGGGCCTCACCTATTATAACCACCCAGCTATTCCGGACTGGCAGGGCAGCCTGCTGCTGGCCTGCCTGAACGGCAACCGCCTGGTGCACATGCCCCTCAGCGCAACTGGCGACGCCATAACCAGCCGCACCAACTACCTCACCACCTTCGGCCGCCTGCGGGCCTTGTGCGTGTCGCCCCAGGGTAAGATTTACGTGGGCACCAGCAACGGCGGCAATTTTACCGACCGGATACTGGTCCTCGAAAACCGGGCATTCATGGGCAGCGGCACCCGAAGCAGCGCAGCGCTGAGCTTCAGCGTAGCGCCCAACCCTGCGCAGCAGCGGGCCACGCTGCAACTGCCCGCACCCGGCCTGCGCATCAGCCTGCGCGACCCGCTGGGCCGGGAGGTGCGGGCCCTGGTGGCGCCAGCTACCACCGCCAGCATCGACCTGAGTGGCGTGGCTAGTGGGCTGTACATAGTGCAGGTACAAGGGCCGGCTGGTCAGGCTTGCCAGCAGCTCGTGGTAGAATAGCCGTTGCTGAGTAAGCTGAAGTAGAGTTAAATAAAAAAGAGCCGGGCATTTGCCCGGCTCTTTTTTATGTATTCAAAAAAGTGATAACTACTCCAGCACGACTTTGCGGGAGAAGGTATCCTGGCCGGTTTTGACGAGCAGGGTGTAAACACCAGCCGGCAGCCCTTGGGTGCTGATGGTGTGCTCGGCGGCGGTGCCCAGGCTGGCCGTACGTACGGTCTGGCCCAGAGCGTTGAGCAGTGTAGCCTGGCCGGCGGCGTGGCCGGCTTCCAGACGCAGGGTGAGCTGGCCACTGCTGCTGGGGTTGGGGTACACCAGCAGGGCGCTGCGCTCGGCTTGTACGCGGCTGGACAGGGCCGTGCCAGCTACCGTAAAGCTGCCGGGCGTGTCGGACGAGCCGTAGCCCGAGACAGCCACGTAGTAACGCTGGCCGGGCGTCAGGCCAGTCAGGTTTATGGTGCCGACGGGCTGGTTATTGCCGGCTCCGGCGTGGCAGGACATGAGGTTAAACGGCCCATTGCTGCAGTCAGGAGACTCGTAAATACGTACCATACCGGCGGGGTTGCCAGTGATGGTAAGCGTAGTGCTGGAGCCAGTGGGTGTCATCGTAAACCAAACATCTTTGGGAGCGGCCGAGGGCGAGCAGGCCGGCAGCACGATGCCATTTTGCAGGCTGGTGGTAGCCCCGCTGTTGGTGCCACTAACAGGCGCAGCGCTGCTCAGCGGCAGGGCGCCGCAGGGCTCGTCGTTCAGCGGCGCCGTCAGCGGCGTCGTGAAGCAGAAGGGGCCGGCGTAGGTACTGCTGCCATTGGTCGGGCCGCAGTTCTGGCGCACGTAGAAGCAGTAGTTGGTGCTGGGCTGCAGGCCCGTCAGCGAGAAGCTGGTGCCGGTGAGACCCGTAACGGCGGTGCCGCTGCCAGGCATGAAGCCCGAAGCGCCGTACTCAATTTCAAACGTGTCACCCGTGCCAACGGGGCCGCCAGCCGTCCAGTTCAGGTCGGCCGTGGTGTTGGTCAGGTTCGTGGCCGTCAGGCCAGTGGCCAGGGGGCAGTTAGAGGGCGAGGTCACACACACGGCAATCAAGCCAGTGTTGTTGCCGCCGTAAGCCCAAGCCCGGATGTAAAGCACTTCGCCGGGCGTGCGGCCGGTTAAGTCAATCAGCGAATAGGCACCGGTGGGGCTGCCATCGTCGTCGCAGTCTTCCAGTACCAGCGCGCCGCAAGTGCCGGAGTACACGGCCAAGCCGGTATCGGTGATGTTACTGCTCCCGGTAGGCGGCACGGTCTGTACTGTTACGGAGCCGCTCACGGGCACGGTTACTTTAAACCAGATGTCGCCATCCTGGTAGCTAGCGCAGCCGGGCGGGGGCACCCCCATCGAGGCAGTGGCCGCCGAGTTGTCGGCGCTCACCTGGCTGATGCAGGTGGTGCCGTACTGAATCGGTACGTTGATGGCACCGGCGCAGTCGTCGTTGGCCGGGGGCAGGGCGTTCGTGCTGAAGCTAGCGGCATTCGACAGGTTGCTGTTGCCGGCCGCGCCGCCGCAGTTCTGGGTTACGTAGAACTGGTAAGCGGTGCCTGGCTGCAGACCGTTGATGGTTTGGCTTGTGCCCGTGATACCTGTAATGGGCGTGCCGCCGGTGGCAGGGTTAAAGCCCGTCGGCCCGTATAGCACGGTGAACGGACCAGGGGATGCATTAGATACCGTCCAGGTCAGCGTAGCGGTAGTGGTGGTAACCGTTGCTGAGAGGTTGCGCGGGGTGGGGCAGGCACTGGGTACGGGCGGCGTAAACTGGTAAACCTGACCCGTGGGCGGAGCCGTGGAAATCAAGTCGTTCTCGGTAGTAGAGCTTACCGAGGGGTTAGCTACGGCGTCGCTCACGCTCAGGAACGAGCCGCTGCCCGTACCCGTGCCCGACAAGCCAATGGAAGCTGCCGGGTTGCTAATAGTAGAGGATTCTTGGCGGTAGATGATGCGCACCACGTTGGTGGTTTCGTACAGCTTCACCTGGAAGGAAATTTCAGGGCTGCTGCCACCGTAGCGGTACCAGTTCAGCCACTCGAAGGTGAAGACACGGTTGGGCGCCGTGCCGGTGGTCTGGTACGAAGCCGTGCCTGCGCCGCCGTGCATGTCGTCCCAGTACGGAGCAATCAGCGGCCGCTCATCGGCCGGGCCCATGTCCAGGTCGTTGGTGAGGTCGCTGGAGGTTGCGGCTGGGTTGAATGTCAGCCAGCCATTCGACGACGCGAGAACCTGGGTCTGCACCGCCCCATCGAAGGTGAAAGAAAAGGGCAGTGAAATAGGCGAGGACAGGACGTCATCTGCCTGAATGCTCGATACGTTGGTACCGCCCACCAATGGTGTAAAAGTACCGCTGCTGGCAGCAAACTGGTAGGTGTCGACTTGGGCCTGTGCGGCGTTGGCGCCTAGCAGCAAGCTGCCCAGCAACAGCACGGTGCCCCCCAGCTGGTTGCGCCAGCCTTGTGGTAATAGTGTGCTCATAGTGTAAGAAAAGGGTTTGGGTGAAGGGGAAACGAATAGCAGGTGGAGGGTATCGACCACAGTCGATGGTATTGGCCTTGAAATGTATAAAATAAGCTGCGAATTGTCATTATGTAAATTTGATTTATTATTCATTTGGGTCAGTAAACCAATAAAAAAGGCTGTTCTGAAAAGAACAGCCTTTTTTATTAACGGACAAAGTCGGGGTTATTCGAGGACGACTTTGCGGGAGAAGGCGTCCTGGCCGGTCTTAACCAGCAGAGTATAAACGCCAGCCGACAAGCCTTGGGTGCTGAGCGTGTGCTCGGCGCCGGAGCCCAGGCGAGCCGTGCGCACCACCTGGCCCAGCGCGTTGAGCAGCGTGGCCTGGCCCGTGGCTGCGGCCGCCTGCAGGCGCAGGGTGAGCTGGCCTGTGCTGCTGGGGTTGGGGTAGAAGAGCAGGGCGTTGGTTTCAGCCTGCGCGCGGGCAGCCAGGGCCGTGCCGCTGACGGTGAAGCTGCCGGGCGTATCTGAGGAACCGTAGCCCGAAACGGCCAGGTAGTAGCGCTGACCGGGCGTCAGGCCCGTGAAAGTAGCCGTGCCCACGGGCTGGTTGTTGCCGGCGCTGGCCTGGCAGCCGACGAGGTTGAAAGGACCATTGGCGCAATCAGGCGACTCGTACAGGCGCACCATGCCGGCTGCCGTGCCCGTAACAGTGAGCGTGGTGCTGGTGCCAGTGGGAGTGAGTTCGAACCACACGTCCTTGGGTGCAGCCGAGGGCGCGCAGGCCGGCAGGAAGATGTTGTTCTGCACGCTGGTGGTGGCGCCCACGTTGGTGCCGTTAACAGGCGCGGCGGAGCTCAGCGGCAAGGCGCCGCAGGGCTCATCGTTCAGCGGCGCCGTCAGCGGCGTCGTGAAGCTCGTCGGACCGGCAATGGTGCCGGTGCCACCGCCTACGCACACTTGCTGCACGTAGTACTGGTAATTGGTGGCCGGAGAGAGGTTGGTGAGCGTGTAGGAAGTGCCCGTCACGCCCGTTACACGGGTGCCGGCCGTAGCAGGGTCGAAGCCCGAAGGACCGTACACGATGGTAAACGTAGCGCCGGGTACGCTGGGAGCCGTCCAGCTTAAGTTAGCCGTGGTGTTGGTGAGCGTACCTACCGACAAGCCACCGGGGGTGGGGCAAGCCACCGAGAAACCACCGGCGCTGGAGAGGTTGCTGTTGCCAGCTGCACCGCCGCAGTTCTGACGAATGTAAAACTGGTAGTTGCCGGGCACCAGGCCCGTAATGGTGGTGGTGTTACCGGTGATAGGGCCCAGGGTGGTACCACCGGTGTTGGGGTCGAAGCCCTGGGGGCCGTAGATAACCGAGAAGGTGCCGCCGCCGCTTACTACCGTCCAGCTCACGTTGGCGCTGGTGCCGTTAATAGTAGAAGTGAGGTTGCGCGGAGTGGGGCAGGCGCTGGGTACGGGCGGCGTAAACTGGTAAATCTGGCCCGTTGGCGGCTTGGCCGTGATTTGGTCGCTTTCGACGGTGGAGCTAACGTTGGGGTTAGCAACGGCGTCGCTCACGCTCAGGAAGGAGCCGCTGCCCGTGCCCGTGCCCGACAAGCCAATGGAAGCCGTCGCGCTGGTAATAGCGGCCGACTCCTGGCGGTAGACGATGCGCACCACGTTAGTGGTTTCGAATAGCTGCACCTGGAAGGAAAGGGAGGGGCCACCACTGTTGCTGTAGCGGTACCAGTTGAGCCATTCGAAGGTGAAGACGCGGTTGGGTGCCGTGCCCGAAGTGTTATACGAGGCCGTGCCCGAGCCGCCGTGCATGTCGTCCCAGTACGGAGCAATCAGCGGCCGCTCATCGGCCGGGCCCGTGCTCAGGTCGTTGGATAGGTCGCTGGAAGTTGTGGCCGTGTTAAACGTCATCCAGCCGTTGGACGAAGCCTTGATTTGAGTGCGCGGCGCACCATCAAAAACAAACGTAAAGGGGAGGGTGATGGCCGCCGACAGAGCATCGTCCGATTGAATGCTGGTAACGGGGGTACCACCCGACAGGGGCGTGAATGTGCCAGCGCTTGGCGCAAACTGGTAAGTGTCGACCTGGGCCTGAACAGCCATGCTGCCCAGTAGCAAGCCGCTCAGCAATGCGGCTTTGCGAAGGGTCGTGAGAGACTTTAGTATGGGTGTGCTCATGAGGGAAATGAAAGTGTGAGATGGGTTAAATGACGGTGAGGGGAGGTTAAAAACACCATTGGCCGAGTGGGGTGACGCCAATGGAAAGCTTTTTTTCGGCCATAAGTTAAGCAGAAGGCTTGGATACCACAACGCTGACCAGGCCACAGAGGTTATCAACCATATTATTAAGCACGCTGATTAACACCGCGCAAGATGATGGCGGCGGTAGGCTTTTAAGCAAAAAAGCGCCGCCCTGAATAGGGCGGCGCTTTTCATTTTGCCTGGTTGCAGAGCCTTGTCTATTCGAGGACGACTTTGCGGGAGAAGGCGTCGTTGCCCGTCTTAACCAGCAGGGTATAAACGCCAGCCGGCAGTCCTTGGGTGCTGAGCGTGTGCTCGGCGCCAGTGCCCAGCGGCTGCGTGCGCACCACTTGGCCCAGCGCGTTGAGCAGCGTAGCCTGGCCCGTAGCGGTGGCCATCTGCAGGCGCAGGGTGAGCTGGCCCGTGCTGCTGGGGTTGGGGTACACCAGCAGGGCGTTGGTTTCAGCCTGCGCGCGGGCGGCCAGGGCCGTGCCCGCTACAGTGAAACTACCGGGCGTGTCGGAGGAGCCGTAGCCCGAAACGGCCAGGTAGTAGCGCTGGCCGGGGGTCAGGCCCGTGAAAGTAGCCGTGCCCACGGGCTGGTTGTTGCCGGTACCGGCCTGGCAGCCGACGAGGTTGAAAGGACCGTTGGCGCAATCAGGCGACTCGTACAGGCGCACCATGCCGGCGGGATTGCCTGTGAGAGTGAGGGTGGTGCTGGTGCCAGTGGGCGTGAGCGAGTACCACACGTCCTTGGGTGCAGCCGAGGGCGCGCAGGCCGGCAGGAAAATGCCGTTCTGCACGCTGGTGGTGGCGCCCACGTTGGTGCCGTTAACAGGGGCGGCGCTGCTCAGGGGTAGGGCGCCGCAGGGCTCGTCGTTCAGCGGCGCCGTCAGCGGCGTCGTGAAGCTATACGGGCCTACCAGCGTGCTGCTGCCGTTGAAGCCGCCGCACACCTGCTGCACATAGAACTGATAGTCGGTATTGGCACTGAGGCCGGTGAGGGTGGTGCCGTTACCGGTAATGCCCGTAACGGAGGTGCCGCTGCTGGCGGGGTTAAAGCCCGTGGGGCCGTAGATAACCGTGAACGTGCTGCCCGCCGAAGAATTCGCGTTCCAGCTTAAGTCAGCTGTGGTGTTGGTCAAGTTGCTGGCGGAAAGACCGGCCGGCGCCGGGCAATTGGGCACGGGCGTGGCGCAAATGGTGAAGTTGCCTAGAGTTGAGGTGGTGCTGTAAGAGCCCACTCGCACATAGTAAGTCGTGTTCGGCGTGAGGCCCGTCAGGTCGAGGTCGGGGGCGGCGGCGGTGCCGCTGTTGCTTGAGGAGCAGGCCAGGAAGGTGAAAGGCCCGGCGCAGGTCGCAGCCGAGTAAACCCGGATGGTATTAGCTGGCGCTCCGGTCACCGACAGGCGCACGCTGGTGCTGGTGGGACCGGTGGCTGCCGTCTGGAAGCGGAACCACACGTCCTGGGGCGTAGCGGTGGGGAAGTTCTGGCAGGTGCCTGCCGGAATGTTATTCGTCGGCGTGGCGCCAAAAGTGGTAGTAGCCGTCGGTACGCAGGTGTTGTTCACCGTCAGCACCGTGGCATTGCAGGGCTCGTCGTTCACAATCTGGGTGGTGAAGCTCACCGGCCCGGCCGTGCCCGAGTTGCCCCCGCCGCAGTTCATGGTCACGTAGAACTGGTAGGTGGTGCCAGGCGTCAGGCCGGTAATGGTCTGGGGCGGAGTGGTAATGCCCGTCAGGACAGTGCCGGTGCCGGGAGTGAAACCCGTAGGACCATACTCAAGGGTGTAAGTGCCCGTGCCGCCCGTCAGCCACGACAGCGAAGCCGTGGTGGTAGTGGTGCTAGCCGTCAGCTGGGCCGGCGTGAGGCAGCCCGTGGCCGATTCCAGCACCACATTATCGAGGCCAATATCCGTCACTCCAAAGTCGCCCTTGGCGCGGAAGCGGACTACGGCCGTGGCCGAGGTGCTGGTGATGTTGGCCGCCTGGTTGCTGAAAGCACCGTTTGCGCTCAGGCCCACGCCGCTCAGGCGGCTGAAGGTGCCGCCGCCGTCAGTCGACAGCTCCACGTACAGCGAGTCCGTGCCGGTGGTATTGATAAAGTCGTACGTCAGGCGCTTGAGGCCCGGCGTGCTCAGGTCCACAAACAAGTCGAGGGTGCCCTGGTTGCCGCGGGGTACATTATAGGTATGGAAGCGGGCCGAATGGCTGCCCTGGCTGGCTACCGGCGTGTAGCTGCCCAGCGTGGGGCTGGTCCAGGCACCGGCAGTGCCGTCGTCGTCGCGCCGCCAGGAGTTGTTGCCCGTGGCGGGCGAGTTGCGCCAGCTGCTGTTCGGAATGTCGCGGGTGTCGCAGCCGTTCACCCAGGGGTTTTCAAAGCTCTGCACTACGGGCAGCGTGGCATACACCGGGGGCTGGCACAGGGTGGTGAAAGTGAATGGCCCGTTGGAGAAGCTCGTCTGCCCGCCGCCGCAGTCTTTGGTGACATAAAACTGGTAGCTGGTATTGGCCGTGAGTCCGGTAACGGGCACACTGGTTCCGGTTGTGTTAACGGTGGTGCTGTTTGCTCCGCCCGGGCTGAAGCCGGCCGGGCCGTACTGCACCACGTAGCCCACGGCCGTGCCATTGCTCGCTCCGCTGAAAGTGAGCGTAGCCCCGGTGGTGGTGATGTTGATAGCTGCCAGGTTGATGGGCGGCGCGCAGGCCGGCGGCGGGCCAACGGTAATGATGTAGTCCTCGGTTTCGCCCGAGCCGAAGGTGAGGCAGGCGTCGGCTGCCCCGTTCTGGTTGCCGTTCAGGCGCGAGCGCACCCGCATGCCGGTCTGGCCCGGCAGGGCCGTGGCCGGCACGTTAATCGTGGCGGTGGCGGCCTGCCCGGCCGTGGAGGCAGTGGTTACCTGCGTCCATTCGCTGGCTTCAAACTGCCCGTTCTGGTTCCAGTCGAACCACACCGAGATAATGCCCGATTCCGGGGTTGTCACGCTCACCTGGTAGCTGAGGCCGGGCGAGAGCGCAGCCGTGGTGTTGCCTGCCGCCGGCCACAGGGTGTAGCCGCTGCCGTTTACGGTGTTGCAGGTAGCGTTGGGGTTGTTGAGGGTGGTGCCGAGGATGGCTACCCCGGAAATGTTAGCGTTGCCCGCGCCGCAGTAGGCGCCCAGGTTGCTGTTGCAATACACAAACACGTTGTTGGTCGTGAAGCTCTGCACCGAGCAGCCCGTGGCCGGGCCATTGGCGTTACGCGGCACTATCTGGTAATAATAGGTGGTGTTGCCCGCCAGCGAAGCCGTGATTGTGTAGCTGGTTCCGGCCTGGTTGCTGCTGACCAGCGCCAGCGTGCTGGCGCTGTTGCCAAAGTAGACGTCGTAGCCCGTGGCCACGCCCCCGCCGCTTTGCCAGCTTAGCGTGACGGGCCGCTGCACACCCGTAGTACCATTGGCCGGGCTGAGGCTGGTTGCACAGCTGGGCACCCCGGTGAGGACGTCGAGGCGGACGTTGTCCACGGCCAGGTCGGAGGTGAACGTGGTGGAAACCTTGCTGCGGAAGCGAACCACGGCAGTGGCCGAAGTGAGCGACACGCTGAGACTCTGCGGCTGCCAGCCCTGAGCAATGCTGCCGCTGCCACCCAGCCGCAGCAGGGGCGCGCCGAAGGTGCTGCCCCCGTCAGTCGACACCAATACCTGCAGCGAGTCGTTGCCGTCCGTATTCAGGTAATCGAACTGCAGGACTTTGTTGCCGGACACCCCCAGGTTCACGTACAAATCCAGGGTGCCAACGGAGCCGGTGGGGGCGTAGTAGCTGTGGAAGCGGGCCGAGTGACTGCCCTGGCTGCCGGTGGGAGTGTAGGCGCCCGCCGTCGGAGTGGTCCAGCCGGCCGAGGTGCCGTCGTCGTCGCGCCGCCATGAGTTATTGCCGGTAAAAGGCGTGTTGCGCCAGAAAGCATTGGGCGCGTCGCGCGTGTCGCACACGTTGCTCCAGGTGCTTTCGAAGCTTTCCGATACCGGCAGGCTAGCATAGGTAGGGTTGGCGCAGGCCGTGCGGAAGGTGAATGGACCGGTGGCCTGGCTCAGCTGGCCCCCGCCGCAGTCTTTGGCTACGTAAAACTGGTAGCTGGTAGCTGCCGTCAGCCCCGTAATGGGTACGCTGGTGCTGGTGGTATTAACGGTGGTGCTGCCGGTACCACCCGGCGTGAAACCTACCGGTCCATACTGCACTACATAGCCCACGGCCGTGCCGTTGCTGGCCCCGCTGAAGGTGAGCGTAGCCCCGGTGGTGGTGATGCTGCCCGCTCCCAGGCTCACCGGAGGGGCGCAGGCAGGGGCCGGCCCAATGGTTACGATGTAGTCTTCGGTTTCGCCCGAGCCGAAGGTGAGGCAGGCATCGGCTGCCCCGTTCTGGTTGCCGTTCAGGCGCGAGCGCACCCGCATGCCCGTTGGCCCGAGCAAGGCCGTAGCCGGCACCGTAATGCCGATGCTGGCAGCCTGGCCGGCCGTTGAAGCAGTAGTTACCTGTGTCCATTCGCTGGCTTCAAACAATGCGTTCTGGTTCCAGTCGAACCACAGCGAGATGATGCCCGATTCGGGCGTCATTACGCTTACGGTGTAGGTGAGGCCCCGCAGCAGCGTGGCGGTGGTACTGCCCGAGGCCGGCCAGAGGGTGTAGCCGCTGCCGTTCGTGGTAGTACAAGTGGTGTTGGGGTTGTTGAGGGGAGTGCTGGCAATAGCTACCAGGTTGATGTTGGCATTGCCTGCCCCGCAGTAAGCCCCCAGGTTTGCGGTGCAGTAGCCGGTGGGCTGAGCCCAGGCCGCAGCGCCCGATAAAAGCAGGCTCAGCAGCGCCAGCCCGCCGTTCACGAGACCCCGCGGCCTCTTTAATAAGGAGAAGTGCTTCATGAAGAGAAGGGATAAGGGTGAGATGGAAAAAGGGAAATCAGGTCATCAGACCGCCTCTGCCAAGAGGGTGGGGCAGGTGTACGGGGACTGAGCCTGAAGTTTTTTGAAAGCTAAGAAGAAAATTTAGAATTCCTGGAACTTGAAATTTTAGTTCCGATGTGACCAAAAATCAGATGTTTTGGCCCTGAATTTGCTTACAATTGGCCCTTACAAAGCAGAGTTTTTTGGCTGCCCAAAGGCCCGTACCTTTAGCCTTTAAATTCTGCCCTCTCACCCACTCAAGCACTTTTTCTCACTCCAACCCCCTCTTCAAAGCAACCATGAAGAAATTACTACATTCAACCACCCTATTGCTGCTCGCCTGGCTTATGGCCCTGGGTAGCATACAAGAGGCGCGGGCATCGCACGCGCAGGCTGGCGAGTTGACGTACTTCTCGCTGGGCAACAACCAGTACCGCGTGCGTGTGACGTTTTACCGTGACTGCGGTGGTATCACGCCCCCGGCCAACTTCCCCCTGCGCTGCGTGAGCGCCGGCTGCAACAGCACCGGTTCTAACCTGGTAACGGCTACGCTGCTGCCGCCGGCTGGCTATCCCACGGCGCCGGGCAGCTTCACGCAGTTTACTCCCTACTGCGCTACGGCTACCAACGTGTCGACCTGCACGCCGACGTCGACCAACAGCAACTCGCGTACCAACACCATCGCCATCAACTACGAGGCCGTGGTGACGCTGCCCCCGGCGGCTGAGTGGATTCTGTCGGTTGAAGAAAGCGCCCGCCCCACCCTGGCCAACATCTCGGCCAACACCCTGCGCCTGGAAGCTCGGTTGCGCAACCTGATTACCCCCGTAGGCGGTGGCGCTCCCGTTGTGATTCAAAACAACTCGCCCCAGTTCAACACCCAGACGCTGCCCGTGCCCTTCGTGTGCTGGCGCCAGTCTTCCACCATCTCCTTCTCGGCTACCGACGCAGACCGCCTCAACTTCGACCGGTCTGGCCGGGGCCGCGCCGACTCGCTGGTGTACTCGCTTGATTCTCCCCTGAACGGCTGCAACACCCCCGAAACCTATCTGAACTACCCCGGCGGCACCTGCGTTCCGACCGTCATCAACGGTACCTGCATTCTGTCGTGCCCCCCCACGGGTTCCGGCAACACCTACTCGCCCACGCTGCCCATCGCCGTAGCCAACGACACGATTGGCAACTGCGTGCCCGGCCAAATCAGCACCCTCACGGTGCAGCCGCGCTTCACGTTCAACGCTTCGGCCGGTAGCTTCCGCTTCACGCCCGCGCTGTACAACCCCACCCTCGACTCGCCCCTGAACAAGTACGCTGTAGTAGGTAAGGTTACCGAGTACCGCAAAATCAACGGCCGCTACTACCTCATCGGCTCGGTACGTCGCGACTTCCTCGTGATTGTTATCGACTGCGGCAACAACGTTATTCCGGCACCTCCGGGTGGTACGGTAACCGACCCCAGCTCGGACCCCATCATCATCAACAACCCCGACACGCTGCAGCTCAACATCCGCAGCTGCAACTACACCCGCATCCGGGTGCCCTTCACCGACCCCAACCCCGGCGACCTGCTGACGGTGTTCCCGCCCTCGGACATCAACTCCAACCTGCTGCAGAACGGCGACATCGGCTCGTTCACCATCAGCGGCAACGGCACCACGGCTCCCGTAGGTACGTTCTTCTTCCAGCCTTCGGCCAGCTCAGTTGGCTCGCGGGTGCTCATCACCATGCGCATTGAAGACAACGCCTGCCCGGCCAAGGGCATTCAGTACCGCACTATCGTGGTGAACGTAATTGCCGGCCAGCAGGCCCGCGCCGTAGCCACGGCTCCCGGTCTGAACGGTGTACTGCCCCCCGCCATCTGCCCCGGCGGCTACATCGACCTGCGTGGCAACGTGAACCGCCCCGACTCGATTCGCAACGTGGCCACGGGCCGCACTGTGCTGCAACAGTACTCGTTCAACTGGACGGCTGCCAACAATGCCGGCCTGCCCACCGTGACCAACACGCCTAATATCCGCGTGAACCCCACGGTGACGACCCGCTACCTGCTGACCATCGCTCCGCGTCTGGGCTTTGCGCCCGGCTGCGGCGACACCACCTCCGTACTGGTGCGCGTAGTGCCCGAGCCGACGCTTAACATCACCGCCGACAACACGGAAGTGTGCGCTGGTTCCCCGGTTGCCCTGCGTGCTACGGCTACGCGTGGCGATAACCTCACGGAAAACTACACCTATACCTGGAGTGGCCCCGGCGTAGCGCCCAACACCACCGGCCAGAACCTGACGGTGACCCCGACCACGGCTGGCACTTACTCGGTAACCGTGCGTGGCGCTGCCCAGTACGACTGCGATGCTACCACGCAAATTCAGCTGCGCGTAGCTCCGGCCGCTGTGGCTGGCTTCGAGCGGGTTGACTCTACTTCGGCCCGTCCTGGTAGCCGCACCTTCATTCCCCCGATTACCTACCGCTTCCGCAACACGGCAGCGCTGAACCCCACGGGCTCCAGCTTCAATATTGAAAATGCCGTGTGGACCTATCAGCGCGTGCGCAACGCCCAGGGCCAGGCCGTAACGGAGGCTCCGGTGGTGTTCTCGAACGAGCGCAACGCCAACGCCGTGGTAGCGACGCCTGCCCTGTCGCAGGCTGGCTACTACATCATCAAGCAGACGGTGAACACCCGCGCGGCCAACTCCAACTGCCCGGAAAATTCCTTCCAGCGCACGGTGTTTGTGCCCAATATCGAGGTGCCGAACATCATCACGCCCAACGGCGACAACCTGAACGACGTGTTCGTAGTGAACTCCGACCAGTACGACGGCAAGCTGGAAATCTTCAACCGCTGGGGCCGCAAGGTGGTTGAAATGAGCAACTACCGCAACACCTGGGCCGGTGAAGGCCAGCCCGACGGTGTGTACTACTACTACCTGACCGACCGCTCGGGTAACAAGACCAAAGGCTGGCTTGAAATCGTGCGTGGCCAATAAGCCCCACCTGTCAGTTAAGAAAAAGGGCCGCGCATCGCGCGGCCCTTTTTTTATGTGCTAAGCTTAAGGGCTAAGCTAGAACTACAGCCTCGTCAACCTCACCCCAGGCTCCTCTCCCGCGGAGAGGGGAGCCTGGCAACAGCAGTCTGGAATGAGGCTATTCCTCGCCGGGGCCTTCGCGCTTCGGTTAAAGGCGGGGTGCTACTGCTTTCTCAATTACAAATAATGCCGGGTTAGCTCAGCTGGTGGCGCTGGTTGCGCACCGCGTTGCGAAGCGTCCATTTTACTTCGTGCCGGAAGGAGTGCTGGCGCACGGGGCAGTCGGGCATCAGGCACAGCGAGCAGGCTTTAAAAGTGCAGGGGTCGGCGTGTACGAACATCTCTACTTCTACGGCAAAGTGCGTGCGAATCAGCTCCTCGATGTCGTGCAACTCGGCGTGGATTTGCTCCAGGCTGAAGTAGTAGGGCATCTGCATGTGGCAGTCGATGTGCAGGTTGGCGCCGTAGCGCTGCACGCGCAGGTTGTGCACGTCAATCCAGGGGGCGCGCCGCCGGGCCTGCAGCTCGGCTATTACCTGGCCTACAATGACGGAGTCGGCTTCGTCCATCAGTCCCGATACCGAGCTGCGCAGCATCCGGTAGCCATTAACCAGAATGAAGGCGCCCAGTAGCAGGGCGGCCACGCCGTCGAACTGCACGATGCCAGTTGCCGCTACCAATACCAGCGCCGCGCTGGACACCAGCGAGCTAAGCGCATCAATGTAGAGGTGCTGGCCGTCCCCGGTCAGCGCCACCGACTGCAGCCGCTTGCCGGCGCGGGTCAGCAACACACCCACGGCCAGGTTGATGAGGGCCGTGAGCGAAAGCAGGGCCACGCCCCAGTCGGGCCGGGCCACAGCATGCGGGTGAATAAGGCTGATGGTGGCACTGTAGAAAATGAACAGGCCCGCCATTACAATCAGGGCACCTTCGAAGCCAATGGAGAGGTATTCGACTTTACCGTGGCCGTAAGGGTGGTTTTCGTCCTTGGGTAAGCCGGTCAGGTACAGGCTGTACAAGGCAAAGCCGCTGGTGAAAACGTTGATGATGCTCTCCAAAGCATCCGTCAGCACGGCCTGCGAGCGGGTGAGGTGGTAGGCGTAGAACTTAATAGCAACCAGCCCGGCGCTCACCACGAGGGAAAGCAGGCCCAGGCGGCGCTTGGTTTGGCTTGGCGTCATCGCAGGAAGAAAGTGGGGCACAAAGGTCGGGCGGGAAACACGAACACAACTTTTTTACGGGAATTCGGTATTTAAGCTGGTTTAAAAATATTTTTAGGCTAATCTAAAAATTACGACCTTTGCGCTTGTACTAATCCGCCAACGTGCTTACTTCCAATACTCCACTTCCTGTTGTACCCCCACCGACGGACGCTGACCCGGCTCCGGAAGCCGGCTGGCGCCATGCCCGGCGGGGAAATTCCCTGAGCGAGGTGTACGCCAGCATCCGCGTGCCAGCCGCCAATGCCTCGTTCTGGCGCAAGCTGATGGCCTTCTGGGGGCCGGGGCTGATGGTAGCCGTGGGCTACATGGACCCCGGCAACTGGGCCACGGACATCCAGGGTGGCGCCCGGTTTGGCTATACGCTGCTGTCGGTGATTCTGATTTCCAACCTGTTTGCCATGCTGCTGCAGCACCTGGCCGCCAAGCTGGGCATTGTGACGGGGCGCGACCTGGCCCAGGCTTGCCGCGACCATTACTCCAAGCCCGTAGCCATGGGGCTGTGGGTGCTGTGCGAAGTAGCCATTGCCGCCTGCGACCTGGCCGAAGTCATCGGCTCGGCCATTGCTCTCAATCTGTTGTTTGGCCTGCCGTTGGCCTGGGGCGTGGTGCTCACCATCCTGGACGTGCTGGTGGTGCTGCTGTTTCAGAACCGCGGCTTCCGGGTGCTTGAAAGTATAGTGGCGGGGCTGATAGTGCTGATTTTCGGGTGCTTTCTCTACGAGATAATCATCTCTCACCCCGACTACTTCGCCATTCTGCAGGGTCTGGTGCCGCAGCCGCGGGTGGTCACCACCCCGCAAATGCTGTACGTGGCCATTGGCATTCTGGGCGCTACTGTGATGCCGCACAACCTCTACCTGCACTCCAGCATTGTGCAGACGCGGCAGATTGAGCAAACGTCCGAAGGCAAGCGCATGGCCATCCGCTTTGCGACCATCGACTCGACCGTGGCGCTGTTTCTGGCGTTCTTTGTGAATGCCGCTATTCTGATATTAGCCGCCGCCGCTTTTCATCGCAACGGGCTGTTTGGCGTGGGTGAAATCCAGGATGCCTACAAGCTGCTGGCACCCGTGCTGGGCGCCGGAGCGGCCAGCACCGTGTTTGCCATTGCCCTGCTGGCCTCGGGCCAGAATTCGACGCTGACGGGCACCCTAGCCGGGCAGATTGTGATGGAGGGCTTTCTGAGCCTGAAGCTGCAGCCCTGGCTGCGGCGCCTCATTACGCGGGCCATTGCCGTGGTGCCAGCCCTGATAGTGACGCTGGTGTACGGTGACGCTGCCACTACCGACCTGCTGGTGCTGAGCCAGGTGATTCTCTCGCTGCAGCTCAGCTTCGCGGTGGTGCCGCTGGTGCTGTTCACCAGCAGCCGGGCCAAGATGGGCGAGTTCGTGAATGGCCCGCTGGTGCGGGTGCTGGCCTGGTCGGTGTCGGTTATTATCATCGGCCTTAATGCATTTCTGCTCTGGCAGATGGCGGCCGATTGGCTGAAGTAAAACAAGCTGAGCTGAAACCGCTATGAAACACCTCGTCCTGCTACTTATGCTGCTGCCGCACTGGCTGTGGGCTCAGACGGGCACCATAGCCGGCACCGTGCGCGATGGCCGCCAGGGCGTGCCCTTCGCCAGCGTGGCCGTGCCCGGCAGCAGCCTGGGCACTACGGCCGATGCCGCGGGGCACTTCGTGCTGGCTGAGGTGCCGGCCGGCACCGTGCGCCTGCAGGTAAGCGCCGTGGGCTACGGCAATGCCACCCGCGAGGTGACTTTGGCCGCCGGGCAGCGCCTGGAGCTGGACCTGAAGCTGACGGCGACGCCCGCCGAGCTGACGGAAGTGGTGGTTACGGGCGTATCACGAGCCACCGAAATCCGCCGCAGCCCCGTGCCCATTGCCGCGCTGAGCCGCCGCGAAATCCGCCTCAACGCCAACACCAATGTGATAGACGCCGCCGTGCGCGGCATCCCCGGTCTGGCGGCCGTCACCACCGGGCCCAACGTGTCGAAACCCTTTATTCGGGGCCTGGGCTACAACCGGGTGCTCACCCTCTACAACGGCCTGCGCCAGGAAGGGCAGCAGTGGGGCGACGAGCACGGCGTGGAAGTGGATGGCTACGACATCGACCGGGTGGAAGTGGTGAAAGGCCCGGCCAGCCTGCTCTACGGCTCCGATGCCGTGGCCGGCGTGGTGAACCTGCTACCGGCATTGCCAGCCGGACCCGAAGGCCAACTGAAAGGGGAGGCCCTGGCCGAGTATCAGTCGAACAACGGTCTTATTGGCAACTCGCTGGGCTTGAATTACCAGCGCAAGGGCCTGCAGGCCAGCTTTCGCGGCAGCCACCGCCTGGCCCGCGACTACCGCAATAGTGTAGATGGCCTAGTCTACAACACCGGCTTCCGGGAGCTGACGCTGACGGGCATGGCCGGCCTGTCCAAAGCCTGGGGCAGCTCGCATTGGTACCTGACTTTGTACGACAACCGCCAGGAGATTCCCGACGGCAGCCGCGACTCGCTCAGCCGGCGCTTCACGCGGCAGGTGGGCGAAGGAGCCGGCGACGCCATCAAGCACCGGCCGCTGGTGAGCGATGAGGAGCTGAACTCCTACGCCATCGGCCCCCTGCACCAGCGCATCCGCCATTACCGGGTTTTCACCCGTACCCAGCTGCGGCTGGGCGCCGGCGAGCTGCACCTGCTGCTGGGCGCCCAGCAAAACAGCCGCGAGGAGTTCAACCACCCCACGGCCCCGGCCCAGCCCGGCCTGGCCCTGCGCCTCACCACCTACACCTACGACGTACGCTACCACCTGCCCGCCTGGCAGGGGCTGCAGGCCACGGTGGGCAGCAACGGCATGGGCCAGCTGAACCGTCACCAGAATGCCACCGACTTCCCCATTCCCAACTACGACCTGCTGGATGCCGGCGGCTTTCTGCTCCTGAAGAGGCCTTTGGGCAAAGTGGAAGTAAGCGGCGGCCTGCGCTACGACACCCGTTGGGTGAATTGGCAGGACTTCTACGTAGCCCCCAACCCTGAAACGGGCTTTGAAGCTGCCGCCACGGCCGCTACGCCGGGCGCCAAGCTGCAGTTTGCGGCTTTCCAGCGCCAGTATCAGGGTGTATCGGCTAGCCTGGGTGCTAGCTATGCCGCCTCGTCGCGTCTGACGGTGCGTGCCAATCTGGCCCGGGGCTACCGCGCACCCAACATCCCCGAAATCGGCTCTAACGGCCTCGACCCCGGCGCGCACATTGTGTACCTGGGCAACCGCGACTTCCAGCCCGAGTTTAGCTGGCAGCAGGACCTGGGCCTGCTCTGGCACCAGCCTGCCTTCGATGCCTCGGTAGAGGTGTTTCACAACTACGTGCAGAACTTCATCTACCAGGCCCGGCTGCTGGATGCCGCGGGGCAGCCCGTCGTGATTGTACCCGGCAATACCACCTACCAGTTCCAGCAGTCGGCAGCCCGGCTCTACGGCCTGGAAGCCACCCTGAACTGGCACCCAACGGCTCTGCCCTGGCTTAGCTTCAGCAACAGCCTGGCTTTGGTAAATGGCCTGAACGAAGATGCTCGTCTGCTGGAAAGCCAGGGCGAGGCCGGGCGCTACCTGCCCCTGATTCCGCCGCTGCGCACCCGCTCCGAGCTGCGCGTTACGCTGCCCACCGGCGAGGGCCGCCTCAGCGGCAGCTACCTACGGGCCACGCTCGACGGCAGCGCCCGCCAAACCCGCTACTACGCCCTCGACAACACCGAAACCCTCACGCCCGGCTATGCCCTGCTGGGCCTGGGCGCCGGCACCACCTGGACTTCGGCCACCGGCCAGCCCCGGCTGCAGCTGTTTGTGCAGGTCGATAACGTGTTCGACACGGCCTACCAGGCCCACCTCAACCGCCTCAAGTATTTCGAGTACTACGCGGCCTCGCCCAATGGCCGCAGCGGCATCTATAACCCGGGCCGCAACGTGGCAGTGAAAGTGATAGTGCCTTTCTAGTGTGCTGGTTGCCGTGCGGTGTGGTTTAGCTGGCGATGCCGAAAGCCAGCTTTCAGCGCCGCTGATGCGTACAAGCGGGCATGAAACAACTGCTTTACTTCCTGCTTTTGCTGCCGGGCCTGGCCTGGGCCCAGTCCAAACCTTCGCCTTACGACTCGGCGCACTTCAGCTGGCGCAAGCCGGTGCCGCGCGATAAGCTGCGCGACCTGCAGCCCGACCGGCCCGGCGTAACCGAGAGCCCCTTCACCGTTGATGCCGGGCACTTTCAGCTGGAAATGGATGCCCTGCGGCTCATCAACAGCGGTTCGGACCAGGACCTGCGCACCCGTGACATTCATGTCGCCTACTCCATGCTTAAGCTGGGCCTGAGCCGTAAAACCGACCTGCAGCTGGAGGTACCGCTGTATAGCAACGCCAAGCAGCGCAGCCCCAGCGCCGAGGACTGGGAGGAGCGGCACGCCGGCTTTGGCGACCTGGCCCTGCGCGTGAAGCACAACTTTATCGGCGACGACCAGCAGGGCCATTTCGCTATGGCCGTCATCGGCTACGCCCGCCTGCCCACCGGTGGCGCAGTGGGTAGCGGCGCCGTGGAGTACGGCCTCGTGTTGCCCCTTGACGTGGAAGTAGCCGAAAACACCAACCTGGAAGCCCAGCTCGAAACCGACTACCGCTACGACCGCAACAACGAGCAGCGCTACTGGTGCTGGCAGCCCTCGGTAGCAATTGAGCAGGACTTTGGTAAAAAGCTGGGAATTATTGTAGAAGGCGTCGGCCGCTGGGAAAGCCAGGACAAGCAATGGCAAACCTCACTCAACCTGGCCCCCATTTTCAAGCTGACCGAGAACCTGCAGCTCGACCTCGGCACCCATCTGGCCCTGGACCGGCAAATAGACCACGAGTACTTTCTGGGTATCACCGTTAGAAGGTGATGATGCAGTGAACAGTGAGTAGTGAATAGTTAACAGTTAGCAAAAGACGTGTCATTGCGAACGAAGTGAAGCAATCCGTCCTGTTCTCAGCGACCAACCAGGTAATGTGGAAAGCCCCAACGCCAGCTCTGGCATTGGGGCTTTTTCATGTATCACAACTTGTTTGTGACTGAATGCTAGAGGAAGGATTGCCGCGCTCCGCGTTGCTCCGCTCGCAATGACACGTCTTTTACTCATTACTAACTGTTCACTGCTCACTGCCCACTGTTCACTACTCACTGCCCACTGATAAATCGTACCTTTGCACCGTCATGGTGGCCAAGCCTCTATTCTGGGGCGCGGCTGAAAAGGGAATCCCGTTCAATTCGGGAGCTGTCCCCGCAACTGTACGCTTCACAACGGAGGGCGCCTCGCAGCCACTGTTTCGCTGAAAGCCTGAGCAAGGCCGGAGAAATGGGAAGGCGGCGCCCTCGGCGGAGCAAGCCAGGAGACCTGCCACGACGCTCACAGGTTCAGCAGCTGCGGAGGACAGCTGGAGAATGATGGCAGCACGGGCCTTGCGCCCGGGTTGTTTTCGGCCTCGGCTCCGTTGCCGGTATTCAGCGTGCTGAGCTACCGGCGGCAGGGTTTTGGACCGAATTTTCTTCGCCGAAAATTTGGTTCGCATGCAGTGGTTTGTTTGTTGGATGCGCCGGCCCGGGCCTTTGGCTCTGGGGCTTGGGCTCTGCTGTGCCTGTAGCGCTCCGGCCCTGGCTCAGCAGCCGACCCGGCCCGACACGCTGACCAAGCAAACTCATCTGCTGCCGACGGTGGAAGTCGCCGGCAGCCGGCCCAGCCGCTTTGCCATTGGCACGCGGGTTCTCGCGCTGGATTCGGCTGCGCTCAGCCAGTTCCGCTCGGCCACGGTAGCCGACGCGCTGGCTGCCCGCACGCCCATTTACTTTAAAAACTACGGCGCCGGGCAGTTGGCCTCCGTGAGCATCCGGGGTACTTCGGCCCGGCACACGGCCGTGCTCTGGAACGGCTTCAACATCAACTTCTCCTCGTTGGGAGAGTCTGACTTTTCTTTATTTCCGGTGAATGCGGCCACGACGGTGCAGCTGCAGCCGGGGCCGGGCAGCGCCCTCTACGGTACCGGCGCGGTAGGCGGGGCGGTGCTGCTGAGCGGGCAGCCGCGCTTCGGGGGCGGGTTGCGCGCCAGCCTGCAGGCCGACGCCGGCAGCTTTGGCCTGGCGGCCGGCAGCGCCGAGCTCAGCTACGGCACCGAGCGGCTGGCCCTGCGCAGCAGCGGCTTGTACCGAACCGCCCAGAACGACTTTCCGTTGCCCGAAGTGTACGGCGCAGGGCTGCGCCAGGAAAACGCGGCCTTCACGCAGTGGAGCTTCAGCCAGGATGCCCGGCTGCGGCTGGGACAAGGCGGGCAGCTGGCGCTGGCGGCCTGGCTGACGGGCGCTGACCGCCAGATTCAGCCCAGCCTGGGCGCGGCCAACCGCCACGGCCGCGAAACCGACCGCAGCACCCGCCTGCTGGCCGAGTACCGCCAGGTGCAGGGCCGCTACGAAGGCAGCGTGCGCGCCGCCTGGCTGCTCGACCAGCTGGTGTACGGCGACGACACCCTGGCGCCGGGCGCTTCGGACCTGCAAACCAGCCAGGCGCAGACCGAGCACACCCTGAACATCACCCCTCAGCTTAGCCTGCGCCTGGGCGCCGAGGTGCAGCACTTCGTGGCAACAGTTGAAAATGGCTACGACGGGCGCGTTAGCGAGAACCGCTACGCCGCCTTCGGCCTGCTGCGCTACGACCCTTGGCCGCGCCTGCGCCTGAGTGCCAACGTGCGCCAGGCCTTCGTGCCCGGTCAGCGTCCGCCCTTAGCCCCCACTCTGGGAGCGGAGTGGGACGTGCTGCTGACGGACGAGGCGGCACCTGCCGCCCTGCGCCAGCGCCTGAGCCTGAAAGCCAATGCGGCCCGCAGCTACCGCGCCCCCACCCTGAACGAGCGGTACTGGAACCCCGGCGGCCGGCCCGACCTGCTGCCCGAAACCGGCGAAGGCTACGAGCTGGGCCTGCAGCACGAGCTGAAGCTAGCCGACCGCTGGCAGTGGCGCAGCGAGCTGACGGCCTACCAGCAGCTGGTCGACAACTGGGTGCAGTGGCTGCCGGGGCGCGGCGGCATCTACACGCCCCAGAACCTGCGCCTGGTGCGCACCCGCGGCCTGGAAGCCAGCACCGCGCTCGACTGGCAGGGGCGGGGCTACCGGGCCGCCGCCCGCGCCAGCTATGCCTATACCCTGGCCCAGAAGCAGCAAGGCTATGCCGCCGACCCTGACCCCGTGGGCAGCCAACTGGCCTACGTGCCCGAGCACACAGCTACGCTCAGCACCGAACACACCTGGCGCGAGTACTGGCTGCTGAGTGCCGCCAGCAGCCTCAGCAGCTTTCGCTACACCAGCGCGTCGGCTTCCGAATTTCTGCCGGGCTACTTTCTGCTGCAGGCCAGCGCCGGGCGGCATTTTACCGTGGCCGGCCTGCGCCTGACGCTGTTGGCCCAGGGTTTCAACCTCACCAATACCCGCTACCAGACCTACGCGGCCCGGGCCATGCCGCCCCGCTCGGCCGTGCTCAGCCTGCGTTTGGCCTGGCGCTGATTTCACCTGACATTTCTCCAACCTTTTTCTTTTTATGAAAAAAAAACTGTTCGTTTTCCTGCGCCCCCTGACCGGTCTGGCTGCCGCCGCCCTGCTGCTGACGGCTTGCGACCCCGATAAGGAAAACACCGGCCCCAGCGCGCCCACCAACGTAGTGTATGTGGTAAACGAAGGCACTACCAACGCCGCCGTGAGCCTCTACAACAAGGCCGACAAAACCGTGCAGCGCGACCTTTTCGCCCCAGCTAACAGCAACGTGCCCTTAGGGCCTTTTCTGCAGAATATGGCCGTGGTAGACGACAAAGGCTACCTCGTAATGAATGGCGCCGACAAAGTGGAAGTGGTGCAGATGCACAACTTCCAGCGCACGGCCACCATCAGCGGTTTGCAGACTCCGCGCTACTTCACGGCCAATGGCAGTAGCAAAGCTTACGTAACTGAGTGGCAGGGCGCTTATCCGAACTACCGGGCCGGCCGCGTATCGGTAGTCGATTTGGGCAGCAACACCATCAGCAAGCGCATTGGCGTGCGGGTGAACCCCGAGCAGATGCTGCTGCTGAACAACAAGCTTTACGTCACCAACAGCTACAGCGACTCGCTGGCCGTCATCAACGCCGGCACCGATGTGCTGGAGTCCTACATTGCCCTGCCCAGCGGCTCCAAAGGCATAGTGCGCGACGCCGCCGGCAACATCTGGGTGCTGTGCAGCGAGTACGGCGACCCGCAGGATTACCTCGTGCGCTTCAACCCCGCCACCCCCACGCAGCAGGTGCGCATTGCCTTCGATAATGACTACCAGAACGGCAACCTGCGCACCAACGAAGCGGGCAACAAAATTTACGTGTCGCTGGGCTCCGGCACCTACGAGCTGACGCCCACGGCCACGGCCCTGCCCGCCACGCCGCTTATCCGGCGCAATTTCTATGGCCTGGGCATCGACCCGACGGACAACACCATCTATGGAGGCACGGCCAGCTTCAGCGGCGATGCAAAAGTGTACCGCTACACGTCAACTGGTGCCGTTATTGACTCCTTCCGAGTGGGCGTTGCTCCCAATAGCTTCCTGTTCCGGTAGGCGCTTGCACAAGTGATATGGAGTAAAAAGCCCCTGCTAGCATCCAGCAGGGGCTTTTTTATTGCATGGGTCTGCGTGGTGAAGCTAGTCAGCCAGGCCGTCGTGGTTGCGGTCCTTGGCTTCGCCGGCAGCTTTGTACAGGTCTTTGCCGCTGGGGCGGCCCGAGGTGTCGCGGCTCAGGCCGGCGGTGGCCGAATCGCCGTTGGCCACGCCATCGGTATTGCTGTTGGAGCCGTCGGTGCCGTGGGTAGTGGGGCGGGCCTTGGTGTGGCCTACTTCCACATTGGTGTCGCCTTCGTGGGTGCCGGAGCTGCAGGCGCTCAGCGAAGCCGTCAGGGCCAGGGCCACGGTCAGGGGGCGGAGGAGGGTTGTAAACTGCATGAAAGAAACTTGGGAGTAGGTGAAGGTGAGCAACAGCGCAAGGTAGAAAAATAACTTTCCCTTACGCAAACGCAACCGCCGCCGCCGGGTTGGGTTATAGCAACGGCTTTCGCCCGCACTTTTCCCGAGCTTAATCCTTGATTGTTCATGGCTGACCCTGTTTCGCCCTTAGCCGCTGGCCTGCCCAGCCCGGCTTACACCTATGCCGAGTTCCGAGCCCTCGTAAGCCACCTCGCCGCGGAGCGCCGCACCAGCGGGCCCGACCAAACGCCCGGCCTGATTCGCTTCACTCAGCAAAACCTGGCCCACCTTGACCGCGCCTACGCCGCGCCGCTCCTGCCCGAGCTGGTAGAACACCTGCGCCACCTGACCCGCTCCGAAACCTGGGTCGTGCTGGCCGAGGCCTGGTGCGGCGACACGGCCCACTCGCTGCCCATTCTGGCCCGCCTGGCCGAGGGCAGTGCCGGCCACGTCAACCTGCACGTGCTGCTGCGCTCCGACCACCCGGAGGTAATGGCCGCCCACCAGACCAATGGCAAAAACAGCATTCCCAAGCTTATCCGCCTCGACGCGGCTACCGGGCAGGAGCTGGGCAGCTGGGGCGCCCGCCCCGCCGGAGCCCAGGCCCTGAGCGTCGCGCTCCACGCCGACCCAGACATCCACACCAATCAGAAGGTGCGCGCCATGAACGAATGGTACGAAGCCGACAATGGCAAGTCCCTGCAGCAGGAGCTGCTCGCCCAATTCACCACGGCAGGGAGCTGATAAAGCATTCTACTTGTAAGAGCGTCTTTGAGCAGCAGGTATAAAAGTCGAAAATCACAATTCACTCATTTGTAGTTGGCTTTTACTGATAGAGTGGTGCGACGCGGCCTGCTGCCAGACCGGCAACAGTGCGGGAGCAGCGCTACCCGAGGACATGGAGTGCCTTTCAGGCGATTGCATACCCCGGCCGGGAGGTTTTGAAATCAAATGACGTTCAACAAAAAGGGCGCCTCCGCGCTTGAAAAAAGTAGTTGTCCAACTAAAAATTTCTTTCGCTCGGCACAAAATCCAATTTTTGCCTTATTTTCACGGCCCCCAACACGTTTGCTATGCCCCAGCGCTTGCGCCACCGTCTCGAAAAAAAGCTTGCTGCCTGGCCCTGGCGCCGGGTCGGCATCCTGGCGGGCATTAGCGTAGGGTTGGCTTTGCTGCTGGTGATTTACTTGTTTGGGCTGAGCGACTCGTTTTTCAGCCGACTTTTTTCTGCGTCTCTCGTATTGTTCTGGCTGCTGGCGCTGGCTTCCTTCGCCATCATACCGTTTATTACTTGGGCTACAGGGCATTGGTTTGGGCCACGCTGGCAAGCGGCGCCCCAACCAGCGCCGCGACCCCGGCGGCCGGCCGGTGGCCACTCGCCTGCGCGTTCTTAATGTTCCACCGCTGCCGAAAGGCAGCAGAAACTCAGAAAAAACGACCTTGAAAACTACTCTGCTGCATATCAAAAACATGGTGTGCCCCCGCTGCGTGGAGGCCGTATATGGTTTGCTGGAACGGGCGGGCTACAAGCCCAAAGCCGTGTCGCTGGGCGTAGCCGAGCTCGACGAAGCCACCCCCGCCGACCCCGAAGCAGTAGCACCACTGCTGCAAGCTGCGGGCTTCGAGCTACTGCTGGGCCGGGCCGAACAACTCACCGAACAAATCAAGGCCGTGCTGGCCGAATACCTGGAGCACCTGCGCACCGCCCGGGCGCCGCTCACCACTTCGGCCTTCCTCACCGAGCGGTTCGCGGCCACCTATTCCCACCTGAGCAAAGTCTTTTCGCGCACGGCCCACCTCACCATCGAGAAGTACCTCATCCGCCTCAAAATTGAGCGCGTGAAGGAAATGCTCAGCTACGGCGAGCTCACCCTCAACCAGATTGCCGACCAGCTCCGCTACAGCTCCGGCCAGCATTTGAGCAATCAGTTTCGCCAGGTTACCGGCTACTCAGTCAGCGAGTTTCGCCGGCTCATGCTGCCCCAGCGCATGACCATGAGTGCCCTGGCTTAAAGCCTGTGCGATAATGTAAAAGGCGGCCTCCCGTAAAGAGGCCGCCTTTCTTGTGCATGGGCGGTTTTAAGTGCCAAACCGCACCCCAACGGCTCTGCACAACAAAGCAGCAGTGCGCGGAACTGCCGACCTTTGCAGGAAATGAACCCCAGCCGCTTGCCTTGGGTTACTTGCTACTGTGTCACAAACCTCGCCCCGCATTCTCTTAATTACCCCGCCGCTCACTCAGCTCAATACGCCCTACCCGGCCACGGCCTACATCAAGGGCTTTCTGGTGGGCCGGGGCTATGAGGTGCGCCAAGCCGACCTTGGGCTTAACCTAGTGCTGCGCTTGTTTTCCGAGCAGGGCCTGCAGCGGGTGTTTGCCGCCATCGAAGCCGGCCGTTTCGACCTGAGCGACAATGCCCGGCGCATGTTGCGGCTGCAGCGCCGTTACCTGTCCACTATTGGGACGGTAGTCCGCTTCCTGCAAAACAAAGACCTGACTCTGGCCCCGCGCATCTGCCACGGCCGCTTTTTGCCCGAAGCCTCGCGCTTCGACAACGTGGCCGACCTCGATACCGCGTTTGGCACCATGGGCCTCACCGACCAGGCCCGCCACCTGGCCACGCTCTACCTCGAAGACCTGGCCGACTTAATCCGCGAAACCGTTGGGCCGCAGTTCGGCTTCTCGCGCTACGCCGAAAAGCTGGCCCTCTCCGCTACGTCCTTCGAGCCGCTGCACGAAGCCCTGCAGGCCGCGCCCAACCTGCTCGATCAGATGCTGCTCGAAGAGCTGGACCTGCTGCTGGATGAAACGCAGCCCGAGGTTGTCGGCTTCACTGTGCCTTTCCCCGGCAACCTCTTCGGCGCCCTGCGCCTGGCACAGCGAATCAAGCAGCGCCATCCCAGCACCGCCACCGTCATGGGCGGCGGCTACCCCAATACCGAGCTGCGCACCATTCAGGAGCCACGCTTCTTCGATTATATCGACTTCCTGACCCTGGATGATGGCGAAGGCCCCTGGCTGCGCTTATTGGATTACCTAAGTGGAGCCAACCGCGTGTCATCAGCTCAAGTACGTCTGGCTCCCCTCTCCTCCGGTGCCGCGCATCAAGCAGCTGCGGGGCCGGGGGGGAGGTTGCCCGAAGACGAAGTACACTGCGACCTGCAGCCCCAGCTCTACAGCCCGCAGCTCCGCGACCAGCTGCAGCGCACCTTCCTGCGCAACGAGCAAGGCCAGATTGAATACATTAACCACCCACACCCCGACGTGCCGCATGCCGAGGTTGGTACCCCCGATTATTCCGACCTGCCCCTGACCGAATACCTCTCGGTGCTGGAAGTGCTCAATCCCATGCACCGCCTCTGGAGCGACGGGCGTTGGAACAAGCTTACCGTGGCCCACGGCTGCTACTGGAAGCGCTGCTCCTTCTGCGATGTGACGCTGGACTACATCAGCCGCTACGAAACCGCCCCCAGCACGCTGCTGGTCGATAGAATCGAGCAGATTGTGCGGCAGACCGGTCAGACCGGCTTTCACTTCGTGGATGAAGCTGCCCCGCCGCTGGCCCTGCGCGACCTGGCCATTGAGCTGCTGAAGCGCCGCGTGGCCATCACCTGGTGGGGCAACATTCGCTTCGAAAAAACCTTCTCCGCCGACCTCTGCCGTTTGCTGGCCGCCAGCGGCTGCATTGCCGTGAGCGGCGGTCTGGAAGTGGCTTCCGACCGTCTGCTGGCCCTGATGGAAAAAGGCGTCACCATTGCCCAGGTAGCCCGCGTCACTGACGGCTTCACCCGCGCCGGCATCATGGTGCACGCTTACCTGATGTATGGCTTTCCCACCGAAACGGCCCAGGAAACCATCGACTCGCTTGAAGTGGTGCGCCAGCTGTTTGCCGCTGGGGTGGTGCAGAGCGGCTTTTGGCACCGCTTTGCCATGACGGCCCACTCACCCGTCGGCCGCAACCCCGCCAAATACCAGGTCGAAACCATCGGCCCCGAGCCGGGCGGCTTTGCCTGGAACGACCTGTGGCACGACGACCCCCGCGGCACCGACCACGAAGCCTTTGGCCCCGGCCTGGCCAAAAGCCTCTACAATTACCTGCACGGTGTGGCCCTCGATGAGCCGCTGAGCTTCTGGTTTGACTTCAAAACTCCCAAAACTACAGTGCCGCGTCATCTTATCGAGCACGCCATCCAGGCACTCGAAAAGCCAGATTTCGCCAAGCAAAATCTGCGGCTGTTCTGGCTAGGCAATGCGCCCGATATTCGCCAGGAGCGCAGTAAAAAGGGCCCTCGCGCCGTGCTCACCTGCTACGAGCAAGCCGAGGACTTCGAAGTGAAAACCAGTCCGGCGACAGGAGAGTGGCTGCATCAACTGCTTACCCGCCTCAGCCACGACTACGAGCACAAACTTCTACTGAAAGAAGCGGCAGCCACATTTCCGGTAGGGGAGGGGAGCTTCGAGCAGTTTTTGCAAAGCCCTGCCTGGCAGTTATTGCGCGAAAAAGGCCTCTTGCTGATATAGGCTTTCCCAACACCAGACATTCGTGACGGTGTGCTTAGAGTGGAATTGAAATCGGCTTAGCGCTCTTGGCTTAGCACCATATGCAGCCAATCCAGCACCTCGGCGGACGCTCCCGCACTAAAGCGGTTTGGCTGGGCCCCTGGCATCAACAAGTCGGCGCCAGCCGAAGGGTAGGTGCGCACGGCAGCCCGACGCCCGCCCAAAGCAGCCCGAAGACGCGCTGCCTGGGTTGAGCTTCCAGCACCGCCGTACAGTCCCAATATGGGCAGCTTGCGTCGCGTCAATTCGCGGAAATCAGCTTTCACTTCCGGCGTAACTTCTACCTGCTGGGCTACCAGAAAAGCAGTGCGTGCACCGCTTCCTTCGTTTAGCTCTGTAGCCAGCGCTGCGGCGCGCCGGCCCGTAGCCCACACGCCAATCGATGCCGTATCTGCTCCCGGCGTGGCGCGCAGCAAATCCAGAGCAGTGCCCAATCCAGTGGTGCCTGTGCCAGCTGCTGGCAGCACCAGCACAATCACGCCTTCCCGGGCCAGGGCATCCGCCCAAAGCGCCGCTGTTTGAGCAGTTGTCGAATCCGGCAGCAAAGCCAATGCTGGCCCGGGCGTGCTGGTATCTGCCGGCGAGAAAAGCCAGGAAGAACCCTGGTTCTGCGGCAATTCCTCAACCCGGTAGGTGCTGGGCGAAGGTTGTCCGCGACGTACCAGCAGTGCCTCAGTCTTCAGTGAATCCAGTTGCAGCGTTCCCCGCCAAAAATCACCGTCTAGGTTAAGCGTCAAGAGCTGATTTGGCTGGCTCGGCCGGCGCAACTGCAGCTGGTTGTTCGCATATAGGATGGTATCACCCACAAAGCTCAGCGTAGTTGCATCTGGAACGGTCAGCTCAGCCTCGTAATGACCCGGACTTGGATGGCGGATATCCAACGCGGCCCGCAAAGTGCCTTGGGCCTGGAGCTGTATGCTGCCTTCGTAGTGCCCAACCGGTGGCACTTCTGCTACTTGCTTTTCTTTGGCTGGCTGACAAGCAAGCAACCAAAACAATATCCCAAACAGCACAAATGTCCGGCAACGCAAACCAAAGACTGAATAGGGTAGAGGCAATTGTATTGGCTGAAAGTGTAGAAAAATCTGCTGGTGACTTAATGTATTACCGCCCCGCGAGACCTTTACGCAGGATTATATCCGTCTGCACATCTTGGCCCAGTTGAAAGGGATGTTCACCAATGGGCCGGAACCCGAAGCGCTGGTAAAATGCCTTGGCTTTATCATTTTTCTCCCATACCCCCAGCACCACCGCCCGGCAATGCAGCTGCTCAGCCAATGCTAAGATGCCACGCATCAGTGCTGCCCCAAGCCCGGTTCCTTGCCAGTCCTCACGCACATATAGCCGCTCAATTTCCAATCGGCCAGCCGGGTCTTTGTCCTCTTCCAGGCCAAGCGCTGAGTTGTCGCGTAGCTTGGCATAGCCCACTAGCTCATTCTGTATGTGTGCCAATAGAAACGTATTGCCCCGGTCCTGTAGCTCGGCTAATTGTTTTTCCGGCCCAAAGTTTTCGGCCAGATAAGCCGCCATGTCCTCGGGCTTATTAGCTGCGGCAAATGTATCCTGAAAGGTTTGGCGCCCTAAATCCGCCAGTTGAGTAGCTGTTGGCAGATTGGGCTTGGCCAGTGAAATTCGAAGAGGAGAAGACATAGCACAAATATCGGCAAGAGTCCGCACGTGGTTACAGAAAACACCCATTATCACCCATTAGGTAGCAACTGTTTATGGATACTAGCTCCTATAATGTTGTAAATAGGGTGCTCCTGTGTATTTTTGCATCACCATCCGCGAGAGTAGCTCAGTTGGTAGAGCATCAGCTTCCCAAGCTGAGGGTCGCGAGTTCGAACCTCGTTTCTCGCTCATAAAAGAACAGCCACTTAGCAAACGCTAGGTGGCTGTTCTTTTATAGGCTTTATATGCCGATGAAAACATAAGCTACAACTGTCTTTACCCGGAGGCCGTATAAAAAAGGCCCGTCCCCCCGGTTGCTGGCGAAAGCATCCGAGGGGGACGGGCGGGGTAAAGGGTTGGCGGCGACCGACTCTCCCACCGGTGAAGGCAGTACCATAGGCGCACCGGGGCTTAACGGCTCTGTTCGGAATGGGA